>FWWM01000146.1_pt1 | contig 233407 bp, 210 predicted proteins | sample 2228351 | NCBI WGS metagenome assembly FWWM01 (sample SAMEA103939774, study PRJEB20133) | metagenome
GGGTCAGCGTTTCCGCGCATAACACAAACAAAGACGCGCGGGAATGTTTCAACGTCACAGCCCAACCGAATTTTTCAACAAGTTCCTAGCGGGAGCACAAACTGCTTCCGACATCGAACGATTCCACTGGCCCGAGCCGGAGGAGTGGGACATCAGCCATCTTCTCGACGAGTGCCGACAACGGCGTGACTATCCCATCCTCCTGGGCTCTTACGAGCCGTTTCTGCTCTATTGCCGGTTGCGTGGAATGGAGCAAGCTTTCTGCGATCTTGTGGAAAATCCGCTTCTGGCTGAAGCTATCCTGGACCGCATCCATTGGATCCACGAGTCTCTATTGTCCAAGTGTCTGAACCAGGTCGCCGAACTCATAGATTTTCTCTGGGTGGGCGAGGACTTAGGAACGCAGGATTCCTTGCTGCTCAGCCCCGCCGTTTTCCGGCGATTCCTGAAGCCTCGGTTGGCCTCCATGATCTCTCTGGCCCACTCCTTCGGAGTCCGGGTCTTCTTTCACAGCGACGGAGCGATCCGACCACTGATCCCGGAGCTCTTAGAAATTGGTATTGACGTGCTGAACCCCATCCAGTGGCGGTGCCGCGGCATGGACCGGCGCGAACTAGCACGCGACTTCGGATCTCAGGTGGTCTTCCACGGGGGTGTTGACAATCAACGCACCTTGCCCTTCGGAACTCCCGAGGATGTCCGAAACGAGGTCGCCGAGAACATCGCGATCTTCCGAGAAGGGAAAGGCTACATCGTCGCGCCTTGCCACAACCTCCAGCCGAACACGCCCACCGCCAACATCCTGGCGCTTTACGAGGCGGTAGCCGAATTCGGCGCTCGCTGAGGGCGCGTCACATGCCTCAGCCATGGCTGCCCAGGTTGCAGACGGTGTTCCGCAACTTAGTGCGGAGGTTCCCCGCTCCATCTTCACCGGCGAGCGAGGCAATCCCTTCCGCATAAGTGGCCGCCTCGAAGTCGCTTGCTCGCAGTGGAGGAGAACTTCGATCTACAGCCGACTTTCCGGCCCGCGGGTTCTCAGCGCCGCCAGCAAGGCTCTCCTATCCTCGACCGGGCGCGCCAGGTGGTGGCTAGCTTTGGCGGCGGCTACATCACCGGCGACGGAGGGGCGCTGCTGTTGCGGGACCCGGCTTGCCGGAGCGCACCGGCATCCTGCGCCGCTTCGCCGCTTGCTTCCGCGACGACCGTCGCCCGGAACGCATCGAGCCCACCGTCGTGGAGCTGGCCCCCGCACACCGGGACAGGTGTGCGCTCGGCTGCGGCCTTCCCACATGGACCCTTCCGCGGGCGCGGTGGATGGAGTCGAGCGCATCGTGCAGCAACTGCGGCGGGTGTGGCCCTTGGTTCCAATCGTGCCGCGTACGGCTTCCTGTTTCAGCCGCGACACTCTGATGAGTTGTCCCGGCTGGTAAGGCTCCGCGAGCTGTTTGGGCAGGTCTAGCGCAACCCGTCGGGGGCCGCACGCCTTACGCTGTTGATGGCGGCGACTGAGCCGGCGAAAGCTCAAGTAAAACATTTTCAGCCCGATTTGAGAAGGTCCCAGGAGACCTGCCCGCCCATTTGCCGAAAAGTGTCTTCCTGAGGGCTTTCGTTGGCTCGGTAAGCCCCTGAAGGGGCTCCGCGGGCCGTCGCGTGGCCGATCTCGTCCGGGGTCAACGTCCTACGGACCCCAATTTCGGGCGTTTTCGCCCGCGCAGACCCACCTCAGCGCGCTGGTGAGAAATGCGGGCTGGCGTTCTGCCTCATCGGTACCAAGCCTCCGCTTCAGTCGTCAAGACAAGAAATAATTTCCAGCCGCGCTTTTTGAAACGTACGCCGCCGCGGCTTGCCGGGGGCGGCTGGGAATCGTGGGCGCTCTATAGAGGGCAGGGCCATGGCTTCGTGCTGCGAAGAAAAGCAACCAAAAAACGCTGCCCATAGATCCTATCCTCCGCATCACGCTGAAAACTGAACACTCGCAACGAGCGGCACCGAAGACCCGACACTGCCCACGCTGCCCATTCGTTTTGGACTCCAATTGGACTCCGGGGGAGCTCTCGAAGGAAGGCGAGGCCTGTAAGTCTTCGAAGGTTTTGGTCGGGCCGCGGGGATTTGAACCCCGGACCTCTTGCACCCCAAGCAAGCGCGCTAGCCAGGCTGCGCCACGGCCCGAATCGTCCTCATTGTAGCGCAGAAGGCGCCCCCTCGGCTGACCCGGCCGCCGTGCCCGTCCAGGCCCCGCCGCGCTTCGGAACGCGGGCCTCAGCCCTCAGGACTCCAGGTGATGAAGCTCCCCGCCTTCGGCCAGCAAAGCGTCGTACAGCTCTTTCTGCCGGCGGGCAATTTGGTCCCAGTCATAATCCTTCTCTGCGGTGCGACGAGCCTGAAGGCCCAAATCGCGACGGAGCGCCGGATCCTCCAGCAATCTGCGCACGGCGGCGGCGAATTCCGGGGCGCTCGAGGCCACGATGCAGTCGCGCCCTGAAACCACATCCAGACCGTGAACCCCCGCGGGCGTAGCGACGATCGGCTTCGCCATAGCCATGGCCTCCATGATCTTGATGTTGGTGCCGGCGGAAACCACCAGCGGCGCAATCACGACCGCGGCGCGGGCGTAGGCCGGACGGGGATCCGCGACGAATCCTTCAAGCTCGATCCCAGCCTGCTCCAGGTCCAGCGGGGCACGCTCGCGGAAGCGCTCCAAGTGCTCGCGGTGTCGGAGGCCCGCGATGATGTGGAGCACGGGTTTGAGATCTGCGAGCCCGGGCCAGACCTCCCTCAAGAAGAAGTCAACAGCGAGCAGGTTGGGCAGATGGGCGAAGGACCCGATGAAAAGCAACCGGCCGGGCTCGGGGTCCTGCTCCGCTGGGCGGAAGCGTTCCAGGTCAACGCCGTTCGGCAGGCAGACAACGCGCCGCGCACCCTGCACCGTCCGGCGGTCCTTTCCCGACATGGTCACCACACAGTCAACCTTCGTCCAGGCGGCGGTCTCAAACCGGAGCCAGCGGCGGTACTGGCGGCGGCTCTCCCACCCGTCTTCCTGGCAGGCAAGCTGGCGATACAGGTCCAACGTAATGTCGTGTTCCACCAGCACCGTGCGCGCGGACGCCGCCTCGTCGGCATACTGAGCCATGTGCGTGAACTCCAACTGCAAGATCGCGGGCCGCCACTTGCGGATCGTCTGCCGCAGCGCCGCGCGAAACGCCGGCGAATCGTGCTCCTCGACCATGTCGGGCCGGCGGCTGGGCGGTCGCAGATGCGAGCCGCGCCGGCGCACCTGGACGATCTCGCAGAAAATGGCGAGCAGCTCAGGCGCCGGCGTCGTCAGTTCCTCGACGAAGGTCACCAGCACCTGATCGTAGTCAGCGGCGGCGCGGCGCATGAGGTTGTACATGCGCACCGCGCCTCCGTGCGAGAGGGGGAACGGCAAGTAAGGGCTGGCGATGAGGATCACGGGCCGTCGGGTGCGGGGCCGGCCGGGAAAGACCGCCACCTCGCCGCTGCCCAGAGAAAAAATCATTTCTTCAGAAAACGTTTTGCTGGGACCGAGACGGCGCACCCATTTCGGCGCCCGCCAAGCGCGCTCCAGAGCGGCCAGCGCCGTCGCCGTCCCGTGCGCCGCCCGGTAATTCAAACGCCCGAGCGCCTCCCGCCACAACCGCAGGAAAAGGCGAGGCGCGCCCACAGCCCGCGCCAGAAAACACAGGTAGTTGATCTCGAGGAACGCCTCCAGTTCCCCCGGCGAGTAATAGCGCAGCGTGGTCGTGCGATGCCGGTGCACGACGCGGGCGTCCGCGACCATAACCGTGGGCCAGCCGCGCCGCCAGGCGCGGTAACCCAGATCGAGGTCCTCGACGTAGGCCGGATGGTAAATCTCATCCAGGCCTCCCAAGGCGGCCAGTTTGTCGGCCGCATACATCGAGCACCCACCCGAGCCGTAAAGCACGTAGCTGAGATCTTCGCCCTCGAGCGGCATCTCGCAGCGGATCGGAAAGTCCGTCGCGCCGCGACGCGCGGCGGGAGTCATGACGGCTTTGCCGGTCTCCTCGCGTCGCTGTCCTTCGGGAAACAGGATCTGCGCGGTCGCGCAGAACAGATCCGGGATTTCGTCAAAGGCGCGACGCAGCGCCCGGAAAAATCTCGGTTCGATGCTCATGTCGTTGTTGAGCAAGCAGACGTGGGAGAAGCGCGCACCCGCCAATCCGCGATTCACCGCCTGAGCGAAACCGAGCGGCTGCTCGCTCACAAGCACCCTCAACCCGGGATGCTCGTGGCGCACGAACTCCGCCGTGCCATCGGAGGAGCCGTTGTCCACGACGATGACTTCCGCCGCCTCACCTTCCAGTTCCTGGAGCACTTGGGGCACAAGTCGTTCCAGCAGACTCCTGCCGTTGCGTGAAGGAATAACGACCGAGATGCCCGCGGGTCTTTGTTCTCGCGGCGGCGGATCGCGGCGCGGGGGCAGGCAGGCCTTCAGCATTGCCGCCAGCAGACCGGCGATGCGAGCAGCCCCCAGGGCAAGCGGACGACGCCATTGGCTGGGACGCACCAACCGCCACAGAAACGTGTACAGCCGGCCGCCCGGGTGAGTCTCAAAGACGATCAGGTTGCGCACGCGCCATGCCAGATGCCTCACCATCAGAGGGAGGCAGCGCGGGCGCAGCATCCAGTGGTCGAGGTTCTCGTTGTAGGCGATGAAGCCCGCCGGCGCCAGCAGCAAAGCAATGAGTCGCAGCCGGCGATACGGCACGCCGGGAACCAGGATGACGCCTGCGAGCCGGATGCGGCGTCCGCGAAACGCAGCGCGGCACCGCCGGTAGTTCTCCCAGAATCCCTGCAAAGGATGATAGGGAACCCAGCGCCCTTCCGGAGGCGGAAACTCGCTGACCACCGCCAGCGGCAACTCCGGAAACAGGGCCTTCAGGCGCGCGATAAGCTCGCGGTTCAACGACTCGGTGCCGGTGGCGAAAGCGACCTTAATGGCGGGTTTCAAATCAGGTCCTGCCAGATGACTTGAAGCCCTCCCGCTGTGTGATCTCGCACCATCTCCAAAGCCTGGACCGCGAAGGCGGTCGAATACGGGTTAATGTAAGGGAGCGACTCGGCGCCTCGACGCCCGAAGCGAAATCCTCCGTACAGGCGCGGATCCGCATCCAGGCATTGGAACTCGAGGAGACGGGCCGCCTCGCGCTGGACTTCAGCAGCCTCACACGCCGCCACGCCCTGGGCTTGAGCGAGGAGCCGCACGCGCAGCAACTGGGCGCGCACGTCGCAACGTTCGAACTGCGGCGCCACCGCTTCGAGCACCCGCGTCGCCCGCAGGATGCCTTCCCGCAATGCCTCCCGGCACCCTGCTCGCTCCGTGAAAGCGAGCAGCCCTTCGAGAAAATAGCAATACGCATGCAAGCGATCCATGACCGAGGGATCGAGGCTCTCGCCCAGGAACTCGTCGTGGGTTGCGAGAGCGTACTCGAGCAGACGCTCACAGTGAGGACGGAAGAGCGCGGAGCCCTGGACCTCATCGAGCTCGCGCCAGGCCAGAGCGGCCTTCAAGTGATAGCAACCCGGGTTGCGAGACCAGCGCGCGTCCGGAACCGCAGGGGTCTTCTCCGGAAGTACGAGCACGGGATGGTATCCCTTGGAGGCTCGGAAATCCTGCACCATGGCGGCGCCCACGCGCCGTGCGGTCTCCAGGAGCTCCGCCTCCCGGGTGTCGCGCCACAAGGCCAGCAAACCGCGCAACACGATTGCGTTATCGAAAAAGTAGGCCAGGGGCTCGGCGTAATCTCCGTCCCGTGCGTATTCGAACGGAAACAGCGCGCCGGCAGGATCCCAGGCCCGCCGGATCAGGAACCGCGCAGCGCGTCGGGCGGCCTCCAGCAGCCGCGGATCGCCGATCAGCCGATGGAGCCACGTCAGGGTGCTGACCGCGTAACCGGTGATTTCGGTCGAGACCCGATAATTACGACGGAAGTCGGTGCGGTAATAGCGGGCCACACCGCCGAAAGGCTCTTGAATCCCCGACTCGAGAAACCATCGCGCCGCGAGCTCTCGCGCGCGCAAACAAGCAGCATCCAGCGAAAGTTGGGTATCTTGCACGTGCCTTGAAAAGCTCTGATTATAGCACCCCGGCCCTATTCATAACCCTGCGGCGGCCCGGAGCCGCATGACGTTCTTCATGGGGCATGGTAAAACTCGCGAATCGCCTCGCAAACGCGATCCAGCTCGGCCTGGCTGAGTTCCGGATAAATCGGCAACGCCAACGCCTCGCGAGCGAGCTGCTCGCTGACAGGAAATTCACCCGCACGGTAACCCAGATAGGCGAAGCAGGGCTGTAGGTGGAGCGGGATCGGGTAGTAAATTTCTGTGCCCACACCGCGCCGCCGAAGGTGTTCCTGGAGACGATCACGCTCCGGAGCGCGAATGACGAACTGGTTCCAAACATGTCGCGTCACATAGGGAGCCTGGGAGGGCGCGATCACGGGGAGCTCGAGGGCCGCCAGTCGCTGCCGGTAATATTCGGCGTTGCGGCGCCGGGCCTCGCTCCAGTCGTCCAGATGCCGGAGCTTCACACGCAGCACCGCGGCCTGCAAGGCGTCCAGACGCGAGTTGATCCCCACCCACTCGTGCACATACTTACGCCGTGCGCCGTGCACGCGCAAGGCGGAGAGCCGCTCGGCGAGAGCCGGATCGCTCGTGGTGAGCAGCCCACCGTCCCCGTAGCCGCCCAGGTTCTTGCTGGGATAAAAGCTGAAGCAGGCAACGTCGCCCAGGCTCCCGGCTCGGCGGCTCAGATACTCGGCCCCGATGGACTGAGCTGCGTCTTCAATCACGGCGATGCCGCGCGGCCGCGCCAACTCGAGCAAGGGGTCCATGTCTGCGCAGGCTCCGAACAGATGCACGGCGATGACGGCGCGAACGCGCGGGTGCGCCGCCAGTTGCTCGCGAACCCGAGCGACGTCCAGGTTGAAGGTGGACGCTTCCACATCTGCGAACACGGGCCTGGCGCCCGCGCGCACGATGGCCCCGGCGGTGGCGAAGAAGGTGTACGGCGAGGTGAGCACCTCATCGCCGGGACCGATGCCCAGCGCCGCGAGCGCCAAAAACAAGGCGTCGGTTCCCGAAGCGCATCCGATGGCGAACCGCGACCCACAATACGCCGCCAGCTCACGTTCCAGAGCTTCGACCTCCTCGCCCAAAATGAACGACTGGGAGTCCACGATGCGCACGAGCTCCCGCATCACCTCGTCGCGAATCCGGAGGTGCTGCGCTCGCAGGTCTAACAGCGGGATCGGCCGCCCTTGCGATGGATTCGGCACGCTGGCGACTCCGTGAGTCCACGATTATAGCGGAGCGCAGCCGGACTCATAGGCTAGCGTCCCGCGGCCTGAGTGCGCGAACATGGTAGGGACCGGCGCGTACCGGATCGCCGTCATTCCATGAGGCTACCTGAATGCAACCCTGCGTCAGCGTCATCATGCTGACTTGCAACCGCCCGCAGTTCATCGGGCGGGCCATTCGCAGCGTCTATGACCAGCGACTGCCCGATTGGGAGCTGATCGTGGTGCAAGACGGATCGCATCCTCAAACCGCCGCTGTGATGGCGGAATGGCGACAGCGCGATGAGCGGATTCGGCACTTTCACCGCTTGCAGGCAGGCAACATCGCCGAGGCCACCAACTTCGGGCTGCGGCAGGCGCGGGGTCGGTATATCGCCATTCTGGACGACGACGATTACTGGGCCACGCCCGAAAAGCTGGACTGGCAAGTGCGCTTCCTGGACGAGCACCCCGACTATGTGGCATGCGGGGGCGGCGCCATTGTTGTGGATCCGGTAGGGCGGGAGAGGATGCGTTACTTGAAACCGGAGACTGACAGCGCCATCCGCCGCCGGGCCCTTTACGCCAATCCCATTGTGCACTCCAGCGCCATGTACCGACGTGAAGCGGCGGAGCGCTGCGGCGGCTACGATGAATCTCTGGCCGGATTCCAGGATTGGGACTTCTGGCTGCGCATGGGGCGGCTGGGTAAGCTCTACAACTTTCCGCGACACCTGGTCTACTACCAGTTGTGGGAAGGAGGCGGCTCTTTCCAAGCCCAGCGCGGTAACACCGCCTCCGCACTACGCATCGTACGTCGGCACCGAGGAGCTTACCCTGGTTATCCGGTGGCGCTCAGTATGGCGCTGCTCTATTACGGCTTCGCCCGTCTGCCCGCCTGGATGCGCCGGTTGGCGTACCAGCCGCTCTCTCGATGGAAGAAAGCAGCGTTTTCGGGCCGGGTTAGCGGCGGTCCAACAATTCAGGGGTCTGGATCAAATACTCCAGCGTCCGAATGACCGCTTCGCGGATGCTCAACCGCGGGCTCCAGCCGAGCGCGCGGATGCGCGAACAATCGAGAAAGATAAACGGATTATCCCCCACCCACCCGCGATCGCCGCCGGAGTAAGTAAGTCGGGGCTTCACGCCGAGTCGTTCTGTGATCCAGCGGATGGAATCATTAACCTCACAGTACTCATCCGTCCCCAGGTTGAAAATGTTGACCCTGGCGGAAGCTTTTTCGATCGCCACCAGCATGGCGTCAATACAGTCCTGAACATAGAGGTAGGACTTGCGCTGATGTCCGTCGCCCAGGACGTGGAGCCAATCGGGATGCTCGCGCAGTTGCTTGTAGAAATCAAAAACGTGGCCGTGCGAGTAACGCTCCCCAAGGATGGAAACAAAGCGGAAGATATAAGTCTGAAAGCCGAAGCCCTCGGCGTAGGCCTGGATGAAAGCCTCGGCTCCCAGTTTGGACGCGCCGTACAGCGAGGTCTGGATCGGAAACGGGCAGTCCTCCGGCGTCGGGAAAACCGTCGGTTCCCCGTAAATCGAACCAGTCGAGGCGAAGGCCAGGCGGCGAACGCCAAGGCGCCGCATAGCCTCCAGGACGCGCCAGGTGCCGATCGTGTTCTGCTCCAGGTCCTTGCCCGGATGGTGGGTTCCGAACCGCACGTCGGCGTTGGCCGCCATGTGAAAGACGAACTCGGCGCCGCGCATGGCCTGCTCCAGGGCCTCCGCGTCAAGGACATCCCCGCGGATCAGGCGAAAACGAGGTGATTTTCGCGCCTCGTCCAGAAAGAATTCCTGCCCGGTGGAAAAGTTGTCAAATCCTGTGACCTGGTGGCCCTGCGCTAACAGGCGGTCCGCCAGGTTGCTTCCGATAAAACCGGCTACACCGGTGATGAAATAGTGCACGCTGGCTCCTTTGCCGCCGCTTTCCCGACAACTACGGCTTCTAGTATCATCATATGGAATTGCTGCGACGGCGGACGGACAGGAGGTTCCGTGATCATTGCGCGTAGTCCCTTGCGGATTTCCCTGGGCGGCGGCGGCACGGACCTGCCGTCTTACTACCGGGAGCATACGGGCTTCGTGATTGCGGCCGCGATTGACAAGTACGTTTACGTCACCATCCACGAGATGTTCTCCGAGGGCATTCTGCTGAAGTACTCCAGGATGGAACGCGTCGCGCAGCCCTCCGAGATTCAGCATCCCATCATCCGTGAGGCTCTCGAGCTGGTGCGCCCGCGCACCAACCACCTTGAAATCACCAGTTTGGCCGACATTCCTGCGGGCACCGGCATGGGATCCTCCGGCAGTTTCACCACCGCGCTGCTGCGCGCTCTGCACGCTCTGAATCACAATTTCCTGACCCCGCGAGAGCTGGCCGAGCAAGCTTGTGAGATCGAGATCGAACGTCTTGGCGAACCGATCGGCAAACAGGATCAGTACATCGCGGCCTTCGGCGGGGTGACCTGCTTCACCTTTCTGCCGCATGGCGAGGTGCAGGTGGAACCATTGCGTCTGAACGCCGAGACGCTGCACAATCTGGAAGACAATCTGATGCTGTTTTTCACCGGCTTCACGCGCCCCGCCTCGGAGATCCTGCGCGACCAGGATCAGCGCAGCCGGCAGGGCGAGCGCGAGATGATCGAGAACCTGCACTTCGTCAAACAGCTTGGCTACGAGAGTCGCAAGGTGTTGGAACACGGAGATCTGCGCGCTTTCGCTGAAATCCTGCACGTGCACTGGGAGCATAAGAAGGCGCGATCGCCCGGCATGAGTAATTCGCAGATTGACGAGTGCTATCAGTTGGCTCGCCGGCATGGCGCCCTGGGCGGCAAGCTCATCGGCGCCGGAGGAGGAGGGTTCTTGATGTTCTACACGGAGGACAAGACCCGCCTGCGCCGGGCGATGACGGAAGCCGGATTGCGCGAGGTCCGGTTTCGCTTCGATTTTGAGGGCACTCGCTTGCTGGCCCCGGCATGAGCGAGCCGATGCTGCCCGTCGCCATCCTGGCCGGAGGCCTGGCTACGCGCCTGCGCCCGCTGACCGAAACAATTCCTAAGTCCCTGGTGGAGGTGGCCGGAGAGCCCTTCCTGGCGCATCAACTGCGCTTGCTGGCCGGCCGCGGCATCCGACGCGTCGTGCTGTGCATAGGCTACTTAGGGGAGCAGATTCGGCGGTTTGCCGGCGACGGCGCCCGTTTCGGACTCGAGGTCCAATACTCAGAGGACGGCCCTGCGCCGCTGGGCACTGCGGGCGCTGTTCGCAAGGCCCTGCCTTTACTGGGACGCCGTTTCTTTGTCCTCTACGGCGATTCTTACCTACCCTGTGATTACCGCGCCGTCCAGGAAGCTTTTCTGCGCTCGGGACAGCCGGCCTTGATGACGGTGTACCGCAACGAAGGACAGGGCGACGCCAGCAACGTCGAGTATGAGGGAGGGCGAATTCTGGTATATGATAAGAGAAACCGAACGCCCCGCATGCACCATATAGATTACGGCCTCGGGGTGTTCGAGAGCAGCGTGTTCGAGGAGCTAACGCCGGGGAAATCTTACGATCTGGCTCAGCTTTACCAGGATTTACTGGCCGCCCAGCGGCTCGCGGCTTTCGAGGTGTCGGAGCGTTTCTACCACGTGGGAACCTTCGAAGCGATCGAGGAGCTGACACGTTACTTGAAAGGAACCGGCTTAGGTCCGGAAACATGAGCTTTGTGGACGATTATCTCCGGGAAGCACAAACGATTCTCGAGCGGTTGGATCGCCAGGCCCTCGAACACATGGTGCAGTTATTGGCGCAGGCCCGAACTGAGGGCGGCCGTCTTTTCATTTTGGGCGTCGGCGGCGGTGCGGCGCACGCTTCGCACGCCGTCAACGACTTTCGCAAGATCGTCGGACTGGAGGCCTACGCGCCCACCGACAACGTCTCCGAGCTCACGGCCCGCACCAATGACGAAGGCTGGAGCACCGTGTTCGAGAGCTGGTTACGAGTGAGCCGCCTGCGAAGAGAAGACGCGGTGCTGGTCTTCTCCGTAGGGGGAGGCAACCTGGAGAAGAACGTCAGCCCCAATCTGGTGGCGGCGCTCGATTATGCTCGCTCGGTTGGGGCTCGCATCCTCGGCATCGTGGGTCGTGACGGAGGCTACACGGCTCGGGTGGCGGACGCCTGCGTGATCATCCCGGTCGTGAATCCCGAGCACACCACACCTCACACCGAGGCGTTCCAGGCGCTGGTGTGGCACCTGCTGGTGTCACATCCCGAGCTCAAGCAGTCGCCAACCAAATGGGAGTCGGTGCGATGAGCGGCGAATTGCGGCGGGCGGTTTTTCTGGACCGCGACGGCGTCCTCGTCAAACCTCACGTGCGGGACGGACAGCCGCAGGCGCCGCGGTCAGCAGCGGAGATGGAAATTTTGCCGGGAGTCCGGGAAGCGCTCGCGCGACTCAAGCAGGAGGGCTTCCTGCTGATCGTGGTGACTAATCAGCCGGAGTTGTCCCGTGGGACGCTGGCGGCCGAGGCGCTGGATGAGATGCACCAGACGCTGAGGCGCGAGTTGCCGCTGGACGACATTCTGGTGTGCCCTCACGATGACCCCGATGAGTGCGCCTGCCGCAAACCGAAACCCGGCATGATCCTGGACGCTGCTCGCCGGCACGCCGTTGACCCCCGTCGCAGTTTTCTGGTCGGCGACCGCTGGCGCGATGTTGATGCCGGCCACGCGGCGGGCTGCACGACGGTGTTGATCGAGTACGGCTACTCGGAGCGCCCGCCTTCCAGGCCTGCCCACATCGTCGTGCGCTCGCTGCCGGAAGCCGCCCGTTGGATTCTTGATCAGACAACGCAAGGAGCTTGAAGTGCCTTTTTCGATCGCAGATCTCAAAGTGAAGATCTTCGCTGACGGCGCCCACAAGGACGCCATGCTGGAGCTGGCGCGCAATCCGTGGATCCGCGGCTTCACCACCAATCCCAGCCTGATGCGCAAGGCGGGAGTGGACGATTATGAGCGCTTCGCACGCGAGATCTTAGAGGTGATCACCGACCGGCCGGTTTCCCTGGAAGTGTTCGCCGACGAGTTTGAGGAAATGGAGAGGCAAGCCCACAAGATCGCAGCCTGGGGCGATAACGTCTACGTGAAGATTCCGGTCACCGATACCCGCGGCCGGCCCTCGCTGGAACTGGTGCGTCGCCTGTCGCAGGCCGGCGTCAAGGTGAACGTCACGGCGATCCTCACCCTCCGGCAGGTCTGCGAGGTGAGCGCGGCCCTCGCGGGCGGAGCTCCGGCTTGCATCTCCGTGTTTGCAGGACGGATTGCCGATACAGGCCGCGACCCTGTACCGGTGATGGCAGCCGCCGCTGAGATCGCGCGTGCGCACCCGGGCCAGGAGCTGATCTGGGCCAGCACGCGCGAGGTGTTCAACATCGTGCAAGCCGACGCCGTCGGCTGCCATATTATCACGGTCACCGCGGACGTGTTGAAAAAACTCGATCTGTTCGGCAAGGACCTCGAAGAGTACTCGCTGGAGACGGTGCGCACCTTCTATGAGGACGCTCGTCGCTCAGGTTACTGTTTGTAGTCCGGCTGGGCTTACAAGGCAACAGAGGTTCCTCCGCGGCACGGCATCCGATGATCCGCCTCCCACGCAACGCCCAGATCTGGCTGCCGGGTTATTGGCGAAGTCGCCGGCAAGCTCGCCGTCGGCCGCCTCCCAAGCGGCTCTGGGTGGCCCTCACCGATCACTTCGAGCCTTTCTGGGCTAAAGCCGATGAGGCGCAAGCTCGCCGGCGCGTCGAGATGTGGCGACGACTGTGGCCGGAGATCGCTTCGCGGCATAACGATGATCTGGGTCGTCCGCCGCGCTACAGCTTCTTTTATCCCGAAGAAGAGTACCGACCTGACTTGCTGGAACTCCTCGCAGAGTTAGCACGGATGGGCGTGGCCGACGTCGAGGTGCACCTTCACCACGACGGCGAGAGCGAACAGGCCTTCCTGGATCGCATGCGCCGCTTCATCGTGCTGCTCCACGAGCGCCACGGACTGTTGCGCCGCCGAGGGGAGCGCATCGTATTCGGATTTATCCACGGGAACTGGGCTCTGGATAACTCGCACCCTGACGGCCGTTACTGCGGATTGAACAACGAGATAACGCTGCTGCGGGATCTGGGCTGCTACGCCGATTTCACCATGCCTTCCGCTCCCTCGCCGACACAGGCGCGCATGGTCAACTGTATTTACTGGGCGGTGGACGATCCCGAGCGGCCGAAATCGTACGACATCGGAATCCCGGTCCAGGTGGGCGCAGGTCAGGCCGGCGACCTGTTGATGATCCCGGGGCCGCTGGGATTGCGCTGGGACGACAGATTGGCGCCACGTCTGGAAAAGGGCGAGCTCGCCGCCCACGTCCCGCTAACCCGCCGCCGTGCGCGGAGCTGGCTCGCCCTTGCCCCTCGCGTGGGAGAAGATGCTTTCCTCAAGCTCTTCGCGCACGGCGCCAAGGAAACCAACGCCGCCGCCCTGTTGCAGGGCGGGCTGGATCAGGCCCTCCAGTGGCTCCGAGAAGAATGTTCGCAGCGCGGAGTCCAACTGCGCTTCGCGTCGGCGTGGGAGATGTTCCAGGCTATCGAAGCGCTGCTCCAACCAGCGGGCAGCCCCGCGCAAGCGCCGAGTCCCTCCGTCCCCTGCTGATCCTCCCTGGCGTTTGCACCAGCAGAAGCACGCGCCGACGCTGCGCGGGGCCGCGGCCGCTTGCGAGTCCACACGCCGGGAACGCTACTCTTTCAGCGCCAGATAGATGAGCACCTTGACGGCAGGGTCCTGGCCGGAAAGCCGCACTTGCAAGCGCAGCCAGTGTCCGAACTCCCGCATGGCGAAGGAATATAGCCCTGGAGCGCGGATGAGCAGCGGGTTGTGTCCCTCGTCGCACCAGAACAACCCATCGGGGGAAATTTGCGGCGTCACGGAAACCGTAACATCACGCCCCTTCATTTCCACGATGCGGATGAACCACCTTGCTTCCGTGGCCCATCCGACCTCGTAAGGCTCCGTTTCGAAGTCCGAGTTCCACGTCGTGTTTTTCTCGATCACCGCGGTGAAGGAACGTCGAACCATGCTGCTCACCAATCTACCGATACCAGCACCGAATCCAGATACAGAAAGTTGCGGACGTGGCGATGGGTGCGCACGTCAATGACGAAGTTGAGCAAGTGGTTCAAAGCGCGGTAGCCGTGATCGTAGGCCGGGACCTTGATGCTGCGCAGGTCCATCACCCGATCATTGACCTGCAATTCGACGTTGCGCCGCTCCCGAATGCTGAACAGCCAGCGCAGATAATGCCAGTTGATCTTGGTCGCCGTTTCATTGAAGCACAGCGGCTGGCGGCCGCCAGGGACTTCAGCCCAGTCGTTGACATTCTGTACGTGGTAGTCGCGGTCTTGAGGCAGGCCCGCCTGACGGGCCATCTTGGTCGTGACGTGCAGAGAGGTCTTATACATCCAGGTCTGCACGAGGCGACCTTCGAAATCGGTATTCATGTAGCGGAGCGCCGCCAGGTACCGCGGACCGCTCTCCCCTTCGCAGACGTCGTTGCTGATCGTGAAATCGCCGAAATCCCGCTCCGAAGGAGATACATTCCCATCCCACGCGCGCGGGCTGTCGAAGGTCTGTTCGGCCTTGAACGTAAAGTACATTTCAAATTGCACCAAACAGGGACGCACAAAAGTGAGCCGTTTGATCGCGGCGGCGGTGTGAAAGGGTCGAGGTCGGGTAGCCAGCTTGAGCGCGTAAGTGCCGTTCATCGAGCCGTGCGTACCGATGTCGAAGAACGTGCAATTGCTCAACTGCGGCGGCCGCATGTCGCGCATATTGGGCTTCAAGTCATCCAGATTGCCGCTATGATTGGCCTGAAGCTCCGCCCAACCGTTGATGCCGTCGTCAAAGTCGTCATAGAAAAGGATCCTGCGGAGCGGGTTGAAACGACTGAGCCTCGCCGCTTCCTGTTCCGCCGCTGCTTCGGCGGCCAGTGCGGAACCCGCCGCTCCCAAAGCTCCTGTCACGCCCAAGCCGAACCATCTGCGGTTCATGTGTTGCTCCCTCTCAGACTTGGCGTCGTCTCGTGTTGGGGTAGATGCGCCGCGTCGCCGAGACTTCCGCAAGGGCGACGTCGTGGTCCCGAAAGCCGCCCCAACCACGCTCGCCTTGTCAGGCTCTTCATAGATCCTCCCGGATCCCATCCTCGCGCTGCTTTTCAAGCCGCGGCGCTCACCGCGCGGGCAGTTCCAGCACCCCGCCCTGGGCTCTGAGCTTGCTCTGAAGCGCCTTCACATCTATCTCCTGGACCGGCTTGGACGCGTCTGCCGCCATCTTCGCGGCCACGCCGGCCGCATGACCCAGAATCATGAACACCGGCTCCATGCGAAGCGTGCCATAGGCGATGTGGCTCGTGGACGCCGCCACCGGGACCAACAGGTTCGTAACCTCACGCTTCTTGGGCAGCATGACGCGATAAGCGATCTGATAGGGCTTCGATGGCACTTCGGTGTCGCCCTCGTTTTGCACGCAGCCGTCTTCGGTCACGTATCTCTGCACATTGTGTGAGTCAATCTGATAGGAACCCATCCCGATCGAATCCGGCTTGACCAGATCCGTAAGCGCGTCCTTCTGCGTCATGACGAAATCGCCCACCATGCGCCGCGCTTCGCGAATGTAAAGCTGATGCGGCCAGTTGTCGTTGTCTGTGAACTCATCCCTGGCCAGACCCCACTGGCTGATCTCGTTGCGCAGGGATTCGGGAACCTGAGGGTCGTTCGCCAGAAAGTAGAAAAACCCAGCGGTGTAGTTGACATGGTCCTGCCAGATTTCGGCGCGGCGCCGGTAGTTGGCCGTGGGATAGTCCCAGTTCTTCCCGATATAGTCTGTGGAAAAGCCGCCCCGGTTGTTGATGTCCGTCTTCCGATTCGGCAGGCGCGAGACGATCATCAAGTCGGCCATCACAGGCGGCCGGCCATTCTGCTTGGTGAGCGCCTCGATGAGCCGCACCAACAAGGCATAGCGTTTCGGGTCGTAATTCGGGGGGCGGGGAAACGGCCTCCGGTTGTTCGGTTCGTCAGTCAAGCACATGCGGAAGTTATAAGCCTGCACTTTTTTATCGCCGGCGCCGATTTCGCCGCGCGGAGCCGGGCTGATTTCGGGGAGCAATTTCCCATCTTTCCCGTAAGCCGAAACGCCTGGCGGAAAGATGTGGTAGTGATATTTATCCAGCGGACGCACGCCGGCAAAGGACTCGCCATACTGTTGGGCGCTTTCGCGACCGAACGTGTAGGACACGCCGGCGAAGGCCATCAGGTCCCCTTCGTAAGTACAGTCAATATATGTCCTGGCTTCAAATACTGCCCCGTTCTCTAAGAAAATCCTGGTAATCCGAGAACCGCTGCGCCTCACGCCGCCCTTCTCTTTCAATCGGTGCTGAAAAAACACGCGCACCCCGGCTTCCTTCACCATTTCTTGAAAGACCCGCTCGGCGACGTGCGGTTCAAAGTACCAGGTAATCGGCTCGCCATAGTGGCGCCCCACTCGTCTGTAGAATTCCAGCGAGATGCCGCCGATGGTGTTCTGCCGGCCGTGATCCGTGCGGCCCAGGCCGCCGCTGGACATGCCGCCTAAGTGCCTGCCGGGCTCCAGCAGGGCGACCGAGGCGCCTTCGCGCGCGGCCGCCACGGCCGCCGCAACGCCTGCGGAAGTGCCGCCGTAGACCACTACGTCGAACTTCTCGACCGGCGCCGCCGCAGCCTGCATCAGTGTCAGAGCCAGTGTCGGCCACCATTTCATATTCCATCGCATTGCTTTGCTCTCCAGTTTCGACCGGTTAACGGACCGAGGTGGCCAGCACCGCGCGCACGTGGCGAGCAATGTGGCCGCGCAGGTCCCGAGCATACTCGTTGAGTATCTTCTTCCCCAGCCCGTCCTTATCGCCGCAGCGATAGAGGGCTCGGGCCAGCGCCAGTTCGCGCAGGGATGTCTGTCGCGTCGTGTTGTCGTTGGGATCCGGGCCGGTCCGCCGGCGGGCGCTGTCAACATCGGAAATCACATACCCGCTCATTCCCGGTTTGCGAAGCAGATCCGCAAGAACGTCCGCGCCGGCGGGGTCGCCGATCATCTCCAGCGCCAGCGCCACCGCGCGATGATGCGAGAAATCGGAGCTCGCGTCCAGCAATCGCGCCTTTCTCACGATGGCGTCTACGGCCCGACGGTCGCGCGTGCGGCCCATCGCTACAATCAGTTCGTCGAGCGGGCTGAGCGAGCGGCCGAATTGACCCATCCCGGTGTAGTTCCAGCCCTTGTCCCAGCTCCGGCTGTCCACCTCGCGGATCAGCGTGTCCAATCCGGTGGCGTCGCCCAGCACGGCCAGGATATGGGCGTACGCCAGCTTGTCCTCGTGCGAGGTGGCCGCCTGATACGCCTTGCGCAGCAGCGGAGAAGAAACTTCCGGACGCGCCAGAATCACCGATATCCGCTTGTCTGCTACGGCCTCGGCGATCTTCTCCTCCGGGATGGGGTAGGAATCCTCCTCGCGCAACGTACTTTCGGGGACGATGCCGATGGCTGCCAGTTCCTTCTGGAGAGCGCGGATATCAATGGCTCGTGTACGGCCGCCCAGTCGTGCGCTCATGGCGGCCGCCAACCCGGCCGCATAGCCCTGATTTTGCACGTCCGGCTGCATCCTGACCAGCGGCAGCGCATCCCGGTGGACGCTGATGCCCAGGCCGGTGACCAGGATGCCGTCCAGACCTTTCGGCAGCAGGCAGCGGTAAGGGATGCGCACGGTGAACCCTTTGCGCTCGGGATGCTCCAACAAGAGGTAGGGATCCACCGTGTAGCCGTGGGTGTCGAAATTCGAGTAGGCGACGGAAATGGTGTCGGGGTAGGTGCGCTCGTTCATCTGGTCGAGGATGGTCATGGTGAAGTCGCCCACCACCCGGCGGCGTTCGCGCGTGTCCACCAGTTGGCCGAGATCGAAGGCGCCGGCGTACTTGTGTTTGGCGTACACCATCAGGTGCCAGACATCGAGCATGTCGGTCTCGTCTGTGATCGTGAAGTCCGCGTTGGTGTAACCGGCGCCCAGGCGTACGGGCGGCAGTCCGGTTCCCTGCATCGCGAGTTCGGTCTCGTCGGTATACATCGTGGGTGCACCCGCAGCCGCAGCGACATCGGCGTTGCCCGTGGCGTCAATCACCGTCCTGGCCAGCACAACACCGCGGCCTTCCGGAGTCGCCACCACGACGCCGGCCACGCGGCCATCCTCGAGGTAGGCTCCGCAGCCCATCACCCCGAACCAGACTTCTGCGCCCGCGGACCTTAGCATCCGGCGCCACCACTCAGCGCGCATGAGAGGGTTCCAATGGCGCTCCCCGGGCACTTCCTTGGTAAAGCCACCCCGGAAGCCCCAGTAGTAGCTGGTGATGAGACCGAGGGTTCCTACGCCGCCCAAGCCGTAGTGGTATTCCACCACCAGGGTGCGAGCGCCTTTCCGCGCGGCAGCGATGCCCGCAGGCGCACCACTGGTGCCGCCGCCCACGACCACGACGTCGTAGGACCCAAGCACCGGGATCGAACCCTCAGGCGACTGGACGTAACGCGTCTCTTCTCGAAAACCGCGCAGTCCGTCCAGCACTTCCTTCACGTCACCGCGCCCTTGCGCGCGCCGTCGCGAAGGTACATACACCCCCTTCAGAGGCGGCGCCGCCAGCGCCTCGGCGGCAGCGGCTCGCCCGATACGCTGACCGAGTTCGATCAGCGCTACCGGGCGCATCAGCCGCTCCGCCTCTTCGCGGGGGATATCCGCGGCCCCGCTCAACAGATACATGCGGGGCACGCCGAGGGGCTTGAAAGAGCCTGGCTTCTCGCAGCGAATCGGATCAGGCGGTATCTGAAAGAGCTGGTCCGTGTTGGCCTGTTCAGCGCCGGTCCAGGTCAGGTCGCGCGCGATTTGTTCGGCCCGCGCGAAAGACACGAAAGACCCGTCGGCCATTGGGATTTCGAGGGTGTATTCGAGGATCTCAGCCTTAGCCGGGGGCGCTGCGGCTTTGGCCTTAGGATCGGGCTCGACGGTGTAGAACAATCCGGTCTTCCGCCCACCGGAAACAGGCTCTCCGCCTACCACGATGCGAAGAAACTTCTGTGGACCCGCCGGATAGGCCCCATAACGAGCGCCGGCCATGCGGGCCACTGCGCCGCGCTCGGTGGCGTCAATGATCACTTTGGCCAGGACCGCTTGCCGTCCTGCACGGTTGACAATCACGAATCCGGCAGGCTTACCTTCCGCATCGCGCAGCACATCGCTGACATAGCAGCTATAAAGGAACGGAACCCTGGCCGCCAGCAGCGCTTCGTCCAGGGTCTTCTTGATGTGCATCGGCCGGAAGGGACCGCGGCCGGGCGAGAACAGCTTGGAAGCCAGGCCGGGGTCCGGCTGCTCACCAGGCTCTAACCACAGTCGCATGGTGGCGCAGACGTCATCCCCCAGATAGGGGCGCGGCGCGGCCAGAAATACTGTGGCGCCCTGCTCGGCCGCCGCAACCGCCGCCGCCACAGCGCCCGTCGAGCCGCCCGCCACCGCCACGTCCACTTCGTAGGCGAGCGGAATCCGCCGCGCCGACTGCGGCACGGCGATGGTTTCGACGCTCCACAACACGCCGGTCACGCTGAGAAGCAGAAAAATACCACTACGTCCCGCAGCTTTCATCACGATCCTCGATCTCTATCGAAAGCCTGGGGACAGAAGCCCTGTCCCCAGGCGAGTCGGGAAGGCTACCACGTCAACCGCAGGCCGAGCTGGACACGGCGTGCGGCCAGCGAATTCGTAACGCGCCCGAAAAGCGCGTTGGTGTTGACACCCTGGCGATTGGGCGAAAAGCTAACGTTGGGGTTAGTGTAATTCACGCGGTTGAGCGCATTGAACGCCTCCGCCCGAAACTCGAGCTGCTTGCGCTCCGCCAGTCGGAAGTTCTTGAAGGCCGACAGCGCCACATCCACCATGCCGGGACCCCGAGTATTGGGCAACGTGCGAGGCGCGTTTCCGATCACCCAATCGGCCGGGTTCCGGAAAGCATCCGTATCGAACCAGCGCGAGATGCTGCGCTGGGAACGCGGCAAGCTGGGATCCCGGATGACATCGGGAAAGTTGATGCCCGTGAAGTTATTGGCGCCGCGCACCATCAACGGCGTGCCGTTCTCGATGGTGGTGATGGTGTTGAGCTGCCATCCTCCGACCACCTGGCCCCAGACGCCCCTGACGTCGCTGAGCCAGGGCTTGCCGGGACCGAAGGGCAGCTCGTAGACGGCGCTGGCGACCAGCCGATGCGTCACGTCGTTCTGATCAATGGCGCGCTCCAGTCGGCGGTTGAAGCGGCCCAGGCGGAATTCGCCGATGGCGCCCGCACTGCCGGCTGAGGAGAACGAATCGTTGATCAGCTTGCTGTTGGTGTAAGAGATCAGCGCGCTGAGACCCTGCGCGTACCGCCGCTCGATCGTCACCTGCAACGAGTGATAAATGCTCGAGGAACCGTGATTGGCGTACGTGGTCACCGTCAAGTAGTCAGGCAGCGGCAGCAGCAACTGCGACCGCGACACAGTGGCTCCGGAGAGCCCACCCGAGAGGATCTGCCCGAAGAAGGGGTTGGGCACCAGATCCTGGAGCCGAAGCTGGAGGGCGAAGTGCGTCGGGTCGAGCTGGTTCAGGTTATAGTTGGCGCCGAACAGCTTGGTGCCCTTGTTGCCCGCATAGCTGGCGGAGGCCACCCAGCGGCCCGGCAACTCGCGTTGGATCGTGAAGTTCCATTGCTGGAGGTACGGCGTAGGAGCGTTGCGGTCCTGGTACCGCACGCCAAACCCACGAAAAGCCGACGGCCCGCCGGCCGGACCCTGTGGAATCACCAGGGACGTCGGGCCCACGCTGAACTGAAACGCCTTGAACGGCCCGCCACCCACGGCCACGAAAGGCGTGGAGGCGGAGAACCCCAGGGCATTCGAGTCATCGCCCTGCGTGTCACCGGATTCCGTCAGCAAATAAACGACGCCGTAGCCGCCTCGGATCGCCGTTTTGCCGTCACCGGTCAGGTCATAGGCGAAGCCGAACCGGGGCCCGAAGTTGTTGCGATCGCGGTCCACGAATGTCCTGGGCGCTGTGACGCCGGAGTAGGTCAGCACGCCCAGCATGTTGGTCTGCGGATTGATGATGAAGGGGTCGAAGTTGGAGTGCCGGTTGTGGCGCTCAACCGGGGTGGAGGAAAAGTCGTATCGCAACCCGAGGTTCAGCGTCAGCCGCGGCGTTAGTTTGAAATCGTCCTGGACGTAGGTGCCGTTGGACCAGGAGTGGAAGGAGAACGAGGGCAGCATCTCCTGGGTCCCTCCACTGACCTCGCCCAGCAGAAAGGTCGCCATCCCGATGCCCGTGCCCGCCGGCCGCTGCGGATTGTTTGTCAAACTCGCCGCGAAAGAGAACTGACCCGAGATATATCCGAAGCGACGCCAGTTCAGTTGCATCCACCGCTGGTCGGTCCCAATCTTGATTTGATGGCGCCCCTGGATGATGCTGACACTGTCTGCAAGTTGCACCGTGTGTTGGGCTCGAATGCCGGCCGCGAACGATCCCGCGCCGATCGCAAGCACGCCGCCGATCTCTACCCGTGGAAACAATTCGCGCGGGAAGATTTTTGGCATCCCCAGCTTGTCCGGCCAGTTCTGTCCGAAGCTGGGATGCAGAAACGGCAGGTTCTGACGGGTGAGATTGGCCTTGAATTCGTTGATGACCGCGGGCGAGAAGACATGCGTCTCTGTAAAGACGAAGTTGTGGTTATCGCGCTGATCGCGCCGGGCGAAGGTCTCCGGGTCCGCCGGCCCCAAACCCAACCCGGTTCCCTGCCGCGTATTGCGAGTTCCCGAGTAACGGCTGAAGATGCTGTCGCGATCCGAGAAGCGATGGTCCACGCGGATGTTGGTCACCCCTTGGTTGACCGGCGTGGAGGCCAGGGAAATGAAGTTCAGCGCGTTGGTCAGCCGATCCTCCGGCTCCTTGTTGGGTTTGGGCATGTACTCGAGAACTTTCAAAGACAGTGGATCCATGCGGTTCTTGGGAACGATGTTGCCGGGCAAAGGATCCCGGACGAATCCGCTGCCTGCGGGATTGGGCCTGGTGGTGGCGGGATCGAAGAGCGGGATCAAGTTCCCCAATCCGTCGAAGGTGGTTGAAAAATCGCCTTCCCGCTGGGCCAGCGTCGGGACCGTCCGCCTCTGAACCGAAGAGGTCCGGTGCCGCCATTGCTCGTAGCCCACGAAGAAGAAGGTTCGGTTCTTGCCGTTGTAGGTCTTGGGGATCCACACCGGCCCTCCGACCGTGCCGCCGTACTGGTTGTAACGCAGAACCGGCTTGATGCGGCCGGTGACGGGATCCGGCGTGGTGGCGAAGGCGTGCCGGGCGTCCAGAGCGTCGTTGCGGAAAAATTCGTAAAGCGATCCGTGCAGCTCATTGGTGCCCGCTTTGGTCGCGACGTTGACCACCCCACCGCTGGTTTGTCCGAATTCCGCCTTGAGAGCGTTAGTCTCCACCTTGAATTCTTCCACCGCGTCGGTCATGGGCACGACCGAGATCTCGTTGTGTACAGGGACGGTGTTCATGCCCCCGTCAATGAAGAACTGGTTGGCGTACACCGGTCCGCCGTTGAACGTGATCTGCGAGAATCCCTGGTTGGTGATCTCGCCGAAGCCGTCGGCGCTGCGATCAATGGGACGCACGCCGGCGACCAGCTTCACGAGATTGAAAACGTGCCTGCCGTTCAGAGGCAACTGTTCGATGCGCTGTCGCTCCACCACCGTGCCCAGGGCGGACTGCTCGGTTTGAACGCGCGAGACTTCCCCGGTCACCGTGATGGTTTCGGTCACCGCGCCGAGCTCCAGAGTGATATCCAGTCGCAGTCGCTGCGCCACCTCGACCGTGATATCAGTGCGGCGAAAGCTCTTGAAGCCGGGCGCGCTTGCCGACAATTCATATTTGCCAACCGGCAAATTGGTGATGACGTAGGTTCCATCGGCCGAGCTCGTCGCTCGGTAGGAAATGCCGGTGCCCACGTTTTTGGCCTCCACTTCGACTCCGGGGACCCGAGCTTGTTGCGCGTCGGTGATCGTCCCGGTGATCGTGCCAAGGGGTGATTGCGCCAGAGCGACTCCGGCCAACAGCACCAGCGGAAACATCCCGATTCTTGCGAGCACTGAAACCTCCTTTTCCGAAACCGGAAATCTCGCTTTCCGGCCTCATGCCTTCATGGCACACCGACAGTATACATCCCGCGCGATCAGCCGCTGTGGATTTCGAATCACGGCCTTCGAAGGTTCAGCGACGCTCTGGGGATCCCGGACGGTCGCCTGCGGTTGCGGCGCCCTCGAACGCAGGGCTCGGAGTGCGACCCAAGAGCGGCTCGGGCGAACCTCCCACGCGGTTGCGGCGCGCCCCGAGGCGGCGTTATTGTCGGGGTATGCTCTTCGGAATCCACTCCCTGCTGTTCCGCGAAACCTTTGTGGAGAAGGATCTGCCGCTGTTGGACAAGTGCAAAAACCTGGGCTTTGACGCGGTAGAGATCATTCCTTTCGATCCCGATAACTTCCCGGCCGCCAAAGTGCGCCGAGCGGCCGCGGATCTGGGCCTGGTGATCAACACCGGCTACGGCATGCCGCTGGAATACAACATCATCTCGCCGGACCCGCGCATCCGACGCAACGGCATCGAGTTCTCCAAGCGCCTGATTGACCTCAGCAACGAGGCCGGAGCGCGCGTCTTCGGCGGCATGATTTACTGCGGTTGGGGCTACCTCACCGGCAAGATGCGCACTGAAGAGGAGTGGAAGTGGGCTGTGGAAGGCTACCAGGAAATCGCCGCCTACGCCCTGGCCAACTCCAGCCTCACGCTGGCCATCGAGCCGGTGAACCGCTTCGAGTCCCATTTCATCAACACCGCAGCCGACGCCGTGCGTTTCGTACGCGACGTGGGAGCGCCCAACGTCAGGGTGCATCTGGACACCTTCCACATGATCCGCGAGGAGGACAACATCACGCGCGCGGTGCTGGAAACCGGATCGCTTCTCGGTTACGTGCACGCCTGCGAGAACCAGCGCGGCATACCCGGCTCCGGCCTGGTCCCCTGGGTAGAGTTCTTCCGCGCCCTCAAGCTGGTGGGCTACGACGGCTGCGTCACGATCGAGTCTTTCGACCCCAACATGGAGAACATCGCCAAGCTGTGTTGCATCTGGCGTAAGCTGGCGGACTCGCCCGAGCAACTGGCCAGCGAGGGGCTGCGCTTCCTCAAGAGCGTCTATCAGCAAGTGCAGTTGGAAGCCGCCGCTTGAGCCAGCGTCGCTCAGCAGCACACCGGCCCGTCGCGAAGATCCGTACTCCCGGGCGGCATCCAATCGAAGGCGTAACGAAAGCCGCTGGCGGCTAGCGCCCGAAGTTCTTCTTCCGTGAAACCGAACCACTCAGCCGCCAGCTCGTACTCGCGCACCAGGGTGGTCGAGAATACGCCCGGATCGTCCGTGTTCAGCACCAGCGGCACTCCCGCCTCATAGAGAAGCCGCAGGGGATGCTCACGCAGCGAGGGGACGGCGCCGGTGGCCAGGTTGCTGGAAAGGCAAATTTCCAGAGGAATCCCGTGCTTCGCCAACCAGGCGACCAAACTCGGATCCTCGATGGCGCGAATGCCGTGGCCGATGCGTTCCGCTCCCAGCTCGAGCGCTCCCCAAATGGAATCCGGGCCCGCGGTCTCCCCCGCATGCGCCGTCAGGTGCAGTCCGCCGCGGCGCGCGTACTGGAAAACCTCGCCGAACCAACGGATCGGGCCGGCTTGCTCATCGCCGCCGATGCCGAAAGCCACCACGCCCTCGGCCGCGTGGCGCACCGCCGTTTCCGCGACGCGCATGGCCTCCTCGGGACCGAACTGCCGCACGGCGTCCAGAATCCAGCGCACCCTCACTGGAGCGGACGCCGCCTCCTGCCGGAGAGCAGTGAAGATGGCGTCAAAATCCTGTCCGCGACGCAGCGCCACGCCGGCCGAAAGCGTGATCTCCGCGTACAGAACGTTGTCTTCCGCCAGGCGCGCCAGCAGGCTGCGCAAGGCCCTCGCGTAATCCTCGGGCGTTCGCAAGAATCCCACCACCCACTTGAAGGTCTCCAGAAAGCCTGCAAAATCGCCGGTCGGCGCCAGCCTGGAGGCGATCTCCTCCCGGCTCAACCCGGGGTCCAACTCCATCAAAGTGGCCGCCGTCATGGATCCTTCCAGATGCAGATGCAGCTCAGCCTTGGGCAGGGTTCGAAAGAAGGACCCCATCTCAGCCATAATATCGGCTGATGACGCGCGAAGAGATTGAAGCCATCGTGGGCGGTTATCATGGCGATCCCTTCCGCATTCTGGGACCGCATGCCGCAGGCCGTCGCCGCACCGCCGGCTGGGAGGTCCGCACCTTCCAACCCCGAGCCGCGGAAGCCTATGTTCTGCTCGACGGCCGGGCCGTGGCCATGAAAAAAACGCATCCCCACGGCTTCTTCGTCGCGTCTGTGGACGGCGAGCTCCGGCCGTACCGCCTGCGCTTGAAGCTCTTCAGCGGCGAGACGCTGGAGTGCGAGGATCCGTACCGCTTCCCTCCCCTGCTCAGCGATTTCGATTTGCACCTGCACGCCGAGGGCACTCTCTACGAGGCCTACAACTCGCTGGGCGCTCACCTGGTCGAAGTGCAGGGTGTTCGAGGCGTGCGCTTCGCCGTCTGGGCCCCCAACGCCGAAGTTGTCTCCGTGATCGGCGATTTCAACGCCTGGGATCCCAGATGCCATCCCATGCGCTTGCGTAGCGGGGGCGTCTGGGAGATTTTCATCCCGGAATTGGAGCAGGGCGCGAAGTACAAGTATTACGTTCGCTCGCGCTTCCACGGGCATCGCGCCGAAAAAGCCGATCCGTACGCCTTCCTCTTCGAACGTCCGCCCAAATCCGCCTCCGTGGTTTGGGATCTCGACCGCTACCAGTGGGGCGACTCCGAGTGGATGGAGCAGCGCGCCCGCGCCAACTGGCTCCAGCGTCCGATGTCCATCTACGAAGTCCACTTAGAAAGCTGGCTGCGCGGACCGCAGAACCAAATACTCACCTATCGTGAAATCGCCGACTCGCTCGTCCGTTATGCCAAGGACATGGGCTACACCCACATCGAGTTACTCCCCGTGCTCGAACATCCTTATTCCGGCTCCTGGGGTTATCAGGTCATCGGGTACTTCGCTCCCACTTCCCGCTTCGGCACACCCGACGATTTCATGTATTTCGTGGATCGGTGCCATCAGGCCGGACTGGGCGTCATCGTGGACTGGGTTCCGGCCCACTTTCCCAAGGACGCCCACGGCTTGGTCTGGTTCGACGGCACGGCGCTCTACGAACATGAGGATCCGCGTAAGGGAGAGCATCGGGACTGGGGCACCCTCATCTTCAATTACGGCCGCAACGAAGTTCGGGCTTTCCTGATTTCCAGCGCCCTGTTCTGGCTGCGCCGCTATCACATTGACGGCCTGCGCGTGGATGCCGTGGCCTCTATGCTCTATCTGGATTACTCCCGCCCGCCCGGCGAATGGATCCCCAACATGTTCGGCGGCAATGAAAATCTGGAGGCCATTGATTTTCTGAAGCGCTTCAACGAACTGGCTCATCGCGAGCCCGGCGCCGTCACCATCGCCGAGGAATCCACAGCCTTCCCCGGCGTCTCGCGGCCGGTCTATGCCGGCGGCCTGGGTTTCACTTTCAAGTGGAACATGGGCTGGATGCACGACATGCTGCGCTATTTTTCTCAGGACCCCATCTATCGAAAGTATCATCACAACGACATCACCTTTAGCCTGCTTTACGCCTTTCACGAAAACTTCATTCTGCCCATCTCCCACGATGAAGTGGTCCACGGCAAGCGTTCGCTCCTGAGTAAAATGCCGGGCGACGAGTGGCAGCGCTTCGCCAATGTGCGCGCTTTTCTTTCCTATATGTACGGCCATCCGGGCAAAAAACTTCTGTTTATGGGATGCGAGATCGGCCAGTACGAGGAGTGGAACTGGAACACCAGCGTCCGCTGGGAGTTACTCGAGTTTGACTACCACCGTAAGTTACAGGCCTGCGTTCGCGACTTGAATCGCCTGTATGTTTCCGAGCCGGCGCTCTATGAGGTGGACTACCACTGGAGCGGATTCGAGTGGATTGATTTCCACGACGTGGACCACTCCGTCATCGCCTTCTTGCGACGCGCTGAGGATCCCCGGGACTTTCTGGTGTTTTGCTGCAATTTTACGCCCGTACCCCGGCACGGCTATCGTTTCGGCGTGCCGGCGCCCGGCTTCTATCAGGAGATCTTCAATTCCGACGCTGCCTGTTACGGCGGCAGCGATCTTCACAATCGTCCCGGCGTTCTGGCCGAGCCGACCCCCTGGCACGGCCGATCCCACAGCATCGTAGTCACTCTGCCGCCGCTGGCGGTGGTGGTTTTCAAGCCCCAGGGAGGCGCCTGAGACGACGACACGCTGCTTCGGCCCGCCGCGCACGGCCCGGCGTCCTGAAGCGCCCCACGCGGATCAGGCGGCGGCGTCTTGAAAGGCGAGGCCGTAGCGGAGTACAGTGACGCTGATGCGTCCTGTTGCTCTGTGGTTGCTGGCTGTCACTCTCTGCGCCTGGCCTACCGCCGGTCAAAAGCCGACCCCCGTGATTCTCGACACCGATATCGGCGACGACATTGACGACGCGCTGGCCCTGGCGTTCGCCCTTCAGTCTCCGGAGCTGGACGTGCGTGCGGTCGTCACCGTGCTCCAGCACCGGGAGCGCCGCGCCGATCTAGTGTGGAAGATCTTGCAGCTTTACGGCCGCACGGACATTCCCGTTGGCATGGGCGCCGAACAGCCCCTTCTGGCGCCGCCTCGCTCGGGCGAAGTGCGCCAGACTGCTGCGCTGACGCCGGCGGATCGTGTGCCCGACAGCCAGCGTCGCAACGGCCTCGAGTTGTACCTGGAAGCGTGCCGCCGCTCGCCGGAGAAGATCACCGTGCTGGCTTACGGTCCGCTCACCAACGTGGCCCTGGCGCTCAAAGCCGAGCCGCGGCTGGCGGAGCGCATCGAGCGCCTCGTGCTGATGAACGGCGTCTTCTTCCGACCACGCCTGGAATACAACACCGTGCGGGACCCGGAGGCCGCAGCCATCGTCTTCTCTTCCGGACTGCCGATCGTGACCGTCGGCCTGGACGTCACCCTGCAATGCCGCCTGGAGCCTGCCGACATGGATCGGCTCAGCGCCTCGCGGCTCGACACCGTCCGGTTCCTGCTGGAGCTGATTCGCCTCTGGCAGGGAGGTCGGCCCGAGCAGCGACCCGTGCTGCACGATCCGCTGGCGGTCGCCGTAACATTTCGGCCGGATTTTGTTCGATTGGAGAGAGGCCGTGTGGAGGTGGAGACGCGCGGGCAGCCCGAGCGCACCTACGGCATGACGCTCTTCCGCCCGGATCCCAGGGGTAACGTGCAGGTGGCTTCGGAAGTGCAAGCTCGGGCGTTCATGGATTTGTTCCTGGACCGCGTCCTCCGCCCGCCGCGAAGGCGCTGAGCCGCCTCGCGGGGGCGTCCCTTTGGGACGCGCGCCCCTGCCCACTTAGCTTTCACGCCAGGGAAGATTGCGAGCGAGGATGCGCCGCCTCAGGGCGCATAGAAACCGCCGTTGATTTCGATCGTCTGGCCGTGGATGTACCGCGCGGCGTCCGAGCAAAGGAAGACGATCACCTCCGCCATTTCCTCGTTGGTTCCCAGACGGCCCGCGGGAGTTTGGGCAATGACCGCCTCCAGCATCTGGCGGGTCGAGAACCGCTCGTGGAAGTAGTTGTCCACGGTACCGGGGCTGATGGCGTTGACGCGGATCCCATGCGGCGCCAGCTCGCGCGCCAGCCCTTTGGTCATGGCGGTGACCGCCGCCTTCGCCGCCGCGTAGACCGTGGCCCCCAGGCCGCCTCCCGTGCGTCCGGCGATCGAGCTCACGTTCACGATGACGCCGCCGCCCTTGCGCAGCATTCCCGGCACGACAGCCTGCGTGAGCATCCAGGCGCTGCGGAAGTTCAACGTCATCACCTCGTCATAGAGTTGCTCGTCGAACTCCAACAGCCGCGCCCGGCGCACGAGCGAACCCGCGTTGTTGATCAGAATGTCCGCCTCCGGCGCCGCCCGCTTAAGCTCCTCGATCAAGCTGCGAATGCCGGACAGCTCTCCCAAGTTGGCGGTGATGGCCTCGCCTTCGGCGCCCGCTGCCCGCACAGCCGCCAGCGTCTCTTCCACGCCTTCCCGGTAACTGTGGTAGTGCAGCACCAGGCGAGCCACGCCGCGCCGCGCCAGCGCCACCGCCGTAGCCGCCCCGATGCCTCGCGAGGCTCCGGTTACAATCGCCGTCTTGCCCTGGAATTCTTGGTTCACCGCAAGCGCTCCTACTTAAGATCCAAACCGCCGGTCAGCATTAGAGAATAAGCCATCCAGGCTACCACGGCGGAAGCCGGGATCGTGAAAATCCAGGCCCAGACGATCCGCGTGGCCACCGACCAGCGTACGGCTTTCAGGCGCTGGATCGAACCCACGCCCGCAATCGCCCCCGTGATCACATGGGTGGTCGAAACCCCGACGTGCAGCGCCGTGGAAAGCAGAATCGAAGTCGCGGCCGCGGTTTCCGCCGCGAACCCGCCGCGAGGCCGCAGCCGTGTGATCCGCGCTCCCATGGTGTGCACGATCCTCCAACCCCCGCACAGCGTCCCCAGGGCGATGGCCGCATGCGCCGCCAGAATCACCCACACCGGAACCGTGAAACTATCCAGGTAGCCCGAAGTGAACAGCACGCCGGTAATGATTCCCATCGTCTTCTGAGCGTCATTGGTACCGTGCGAGTAACTATAGGCGGCCGCCGAAAGAAGCTGTAACTTGCGAAAATAAACGTCCATCCTCTTGGGAGTAGAGTGCCGGAACAGCCAGTAAACCGCCAGCATGTAGATGTAGGCTAGAACCAGCCCGATCAGCGGCGCCAGCACCATGAAGGCCAGCGTCTTCAACCAACCGGCCCATACCAGGGCCTCGGTGGCCCGGCTCAATCCATGCAGATGCGCCACCCGCGCCATCGCCGCTCCGGCATAGCCGCCGAACAGCGCGTGCGACGAACTGGTGGGCAGACCGAACCACCAGGTGATTAAATCCCAGACGATGGCGCCGAACAGGCCGGCCAGAATGACGTACGGGGTGACGAAGGTCAAATCCACCATGCCTGCGCCGACCGTTTTGGCCACTCCGGTTCCAAAGCTGAAAGCGGAAATAAAATTGAAGAACGCCGCCCACACAACGGCCTGCAACGGGGTCAGCACTCGCGTGGCCACGATGGTGGCGACCGAGTTGGCCGCGTCGTGAAAGCCGTTGATGAAATCGAAGATCAGGGCGACGGCGATAATCAGGACGACGAGCGCAAGCACCGACATCGGTCCACGACCCTGCGCTTAGCTGTTCTTGACAACCACGTTTTGCAAGACGTCGGCCACGTCCTCGCAACGGTCGGTGGTGTCCTCGAGGAATTCGTAAACCTCTTTCAGTTTGATGAGCGCAATGGGGTCCTTTTCGCTATGAAAAAGCTCGGCCACTGCCCCGCGCAACAACTCGTCGGCGTAATCCTCCAAGCGGTTGACCTCGATGCAATGCTCCAGCAGGGGCGCGTCCCGGTTCAGGGCTTCGAAGGCTTTGGCCAGCGACTTCGCCTGATCGTGCACCAGGCCGCACAACTGAACGACGGTCGCCGGAATCGGCTCCAGTCGGTAGGCCGCCATCCGGTAGGCCGCATCCTCGATGCCGTCCAGCACGTCGTCCAGCCGAGACGACAGAGCGTGAATGTCTTCCGGATCCAGGGGCGTGATGAAGGTCTGGTTCAAGCGCGTGAAAATATCGTGGATCACTTCGTCTCCTTCGCGCTCGAGCTGCTTGATCCGCGCCGCATTCTTGGCGAGCTCGGAGTTGCCCTGGCGAGCCCCTTCCGCCAGCAGCCGCGAAGCCTCCAGAATGATGTTCACCTGTTTTAGAAATAGGTCGAAGAACTTCTCTTGACGGGGAAGCAGTCTCATAACACCTCATCCTGGGAAATGATCTTGTCCCTTCTGCAATGCCGATTGGAGGGCGGCCCACAGGGCGGATCGTTCGACAGCCGCCTCGACGCGTCCATGGCTACGATGCCGCCCTCCCAGAGGCGCCCTGCGGAGCGGGCTCTGCCGCGGGACCGTCCAGTTCCAGAAACCGCGGATCCAGAAGCCGGCCGGTATCCAGATTGCCCATCGCGGCGATCAATTTGCGCTTGAGGTGCGGATACCGGCTCTCCAGGGCGCTCAGAACGCCGCGCACCGCCTCGCGCACGCCCCCTGTCTTCTGCGAGCATCCGCAGGGAATCACCGGCAGCCTGAGCCGCTCGCTAAACAGCCGGGTGGTTTCTTCATTCACGTAAACCAACGGGCGGATCAAACGAAACTCCCGCTGCCGCGAGTAGGTCACCGGCGGCAGGGCGCTGATCCGTCCCGTGAACAGCGCATTGCGTAAGAGCGCCTCGCAGAAATCGTCCGCCGTGTGTCCGAAGGCGATCACGTTGGCCTTCATCCCGCGAACGACGTCGTAGACCGCGCGTCGCCGATACCGGCTGCACAGATCGCATCCATGCTCGGGGTGGGTCGCGGGCAGTCGAAGGGAGGGACCGTCTCGATAACAGGTCCACTCGATGCCACGCTCACGAAGGTAGGCCGCCAACGGCTCCAGAGGCCGCAGGAACTTACCTTGCTCGATCGTGAAAGCGCAGAGACTAAAATCTATTGGCGCCCTTTTCTGAAGCCGCAGCAGGATCTCCAGCAGCGTCAGCGAGTCCTTGCCTCCGGAAAGCGCCACCGCCACGCGGTCGCCCTGGCGGATCATGCGGAAACGCCCGACCGCCTCCCCCACTTTCCTCAGCAGGGCTCGCTCTAAATTCACATTTCATTATAAGGTAGAGGGGAGTTGGATGTCTGAAGCCGGTCTCTCTCCGGCGCGCCGCATCGCTTTCGAGATCCTGCTGTTGGTCGAGCGCGGTGGTTACGCCTCCGACTTGCTCGCAGCGCGCACGGCACGTCTACCCGCGCGCGAGGCTGCCCTGAGCCGCCATCTGGTCCTGGGTCCACTGCGCTACCAGCTTCAACTGGATTGGTTCATCCGACGCCTCAGCCGACGGGATCCCGGCGAGCTGGATCCGGAGGTGCGCGCTGCGCTTCGCATGGGCATTTATCAGCTCCGCTACCTTGACCGCGTGCCGCCGCACGCCGCCGTCAGCCAGAGTGTGGAGCTGGTCAAGCGTGCCCGCAAGCGCTCCGCCGCCGCGTTCGTCAACGCCGTCTTACGACGTGTGGATCGCCGGCCCGTCACCTTCCCCGATCGCGCCGTCGCACTCTCGCACCCACTCTGGCTGCTTGAACGCTGGGAGCGTCACTATGGCGCTGAAGCCGCGGAGGCGCTGGCGCGAGCGAACCTTCAGCCGCCGGAGACTTACGTGCGCCTCCCCGACGGCACGCCCGCGCCGGACGGCGTGGTCTTGGAGCCGACCGAGATCCCCGGCTGCTACCGTGTTGTGGAGGGCCAACCCGCCGGGCTTCGCATTCAGGACGTCGGATCGCAGGCCATCGTTCCTCTGCTCGAGCTCGCGCCGGGCCTCCGTTTCCTGGATGTCTGCGCCGCTCCGGGCAACAAGACGGCGCAAGCGCTGGAATCCGGCGTGCACGCCGTGGCTTGCGACATCCACCTCAGCCGCTTGAAGGCCATGAAGAACCTCGGCTGCTCGCTGGTGGTGGCCGACGCCGCCGCCGGCCTACCTTTTCGTCAGCGTTTCGATCGCATCCTCCTGGACGCCCCCTGTTCGGGCACCGGCACCCTGGCGCGCAATCCTGAAATCAAGTGGCGCCTGACGCCGGCCAAACTTCGTGAGCTGCATCAGCTTCAGGTCAGGATGCTGCGTCATGCGCTCGAGTTGCTGGCGCCCGGCGGCTTGCTGGCCTACGCCACCTGCTCGCTGGAACCCGAGGAAAACGAAGATGTCGTGGCCGAGGTGTTGGGACGCCCGCCTGACCGCGTCCTCCGTCGCTTGCCGGGCCGCGATCCGGGCGACGGCTTCTTCGCTGCTGTGATACGATCGAGATAACTCTGCGATGGTTCAGATCGTCCCTTCGATCCTCTCGGCTGACTTTGCCCGCCTGGCCGATCAGATCCGCGCCGTCGAGTTGGGCGGTGCGCAGATGCTGCACATTGACGTCATGGACGGTCACTTCGTGCCTAACATCACCATCGGGCCGCCGGTAGTGGCCTCGATTCGCAAGGCCACGCGGCTGCGTCTCGACGTCCACCTGATGATCACGGATCCCGACCGATACATCCCGGCTTTCATTGAGGCCGGCGCGGATCAAATCTCCGTCCATCAGGAAGCCTGCCTGCACCTGGACCGCACGCTCCGCATGATCCGCAGCCAGGGGCTGCCTGCGGGCGTCGTTCTCAACCCCGCCACGCCCGTTACAATGTTAGATGACGTCCTGGAGATTGCGGATTTCGTGCTGGTGATGAGCGTCAACCCGGGTTTCGGAGGACAGGAGTTCATCCCCGGAGCCCTGCGCAAGATTCGCGCCCTGGATCGCCGGCGCCGGGAGTGGAATCTGCCCCTGCGCCTGGAGATTGACGGCGGCGTGAGCAAGGATAATCTGGCCGAAGTGGTTCGGGCCGGTTGCGATTGGATCGTCGTCGGTTCCAACGTCTTCCATTCGCCGGACCCGACGGCCACGGTCGCTGCTTTGCGCGAGATCGCGCGGGAGGCCACCGCGATTCGAGTCTAGGGGTCGGATCCACTATGGCTATGAGACGAAGCTGGTTGCGCGTCTTGATCTTGCTGGCTGTCATCCTCGGCTTGCTGACCGGAGGCTGCCGCCGGCGACGGTACGAGAATCCCATCACCAAGGATACGCAGCAGCCCGATAAGATTCTCTTCGACAAGGCCATCGCCGATATCGAGCGCGGGCGCTACGAAATCGCGCGGCTGACTCTGCAAACCCTCATCAACACGTACGACACCAGCGAGTTCCTGGCCAAGGCGAAACTGGCGATCGCCGACAGTTGGTATCGCGAGGGCGGCTCCCACGGGCTGGCTCAGGCGGAGGCCGAATACAAGGACTTCATCCTCTTCTATCCCACCCTGGAAGAGGCCCCCGAAGCCCAGATGAAGGTCTGCATGATCCACTACCGGCAGATGGAAAAGCCCGACCGCGATCAAACCCACGCCCTGCGCGCGGAAGAGGAATGCCGGCAGGTGCTCGTGCAATTCCCCAACAGCAAGTTTGCTCCGCAAGCCGAGCAGATCCTGCGCAACGTGCAAGAGGTGCTGGCGGAACGCGAGTTCCGCGTGGGCACTTTTTATCACACCAAAGGAAGTCACGCGGCCGCCGCCAACCGCCTCCAGGCCATGGTGGACCACTACCCGCTTTACAGCAAGGCGGATCAAGCTCTGTGGACGCTGGCTGATTCCTACGCCAAGATGGGTCCTCGGTTCCGTTCCAAGCACATCGAGAGCTACGTCCGCCTGGTTCGGGATTATCCGTTGAGTCCCCTGGTCGAGGAGGCGAAAAAGCGTCTGATCGCCATGGAGCAAGAAGTGCCTGAGCCGGATCCGGTGGCTCTGGCCCGCATGAAGTATGAGTTGGAAAACATGGAGAAGCCGGGACTGTTGAGCCATTTCTGGGGCATCTTCCGCAAGAGCCCCGACGTGCGCATGGCCGCCAAGTCCGGCACTCCGACCATGGAGACGTTCCGGCCCTCCATCCCCGCAACCGTCCCGGCCGCGGCCGAAGCCGCCGGCGGCGTGACTGCGGAAGTCACCGTCGCTCCGGTAACCGATTCCACTGCATTGGACACCCGACCTGACGCACGCCGCCAGCCCCCTGCGCAGGCCAAGCCCGAATCCGCGCCCCAAACTCCAGCTCCTCCCCCGGCGCCCCGGACGCCATGAGCCGAGTCTTGTTGGCCGATGACAGCCCGCACGCCCAGCGCATGGGCGAGCGCATCCTCCGGGAGGAAGGCTTCGAAGTCGTTACCGTCACCGATGGCGACACAGCCCTGATCCGCCTCAGCGACGTGGACCCCGACGTGATCCTTGCCGACGTGTTGCTGCCCTCGAAATCCGGCTACGAAATCTGCCGTCACGTGAAACAGCATCCTCGCCACCGCCACGCCCGCGTCGTACTGTTGGCCGGCCCACTGGATCCGGTGGACCACGACGAGCTGCGCCGCGTTCAAGCCGACGCCTTGTTGCGCAAGCCGCTGGAGGCCTCGGCGGTGCTGGAGACCGTCAAATCGCTGGCTCGAGCGGCGCGGCTGGAACGCGATCTGGCGCCTCCTGAGGAAGCCGACGTTCTGGAAGCGGCGGCCCCTCCGGCCCCTCCGCCTCCTGTTGCACCGGTGGATGCCGAACGCGTGCGCGCTGCGGTCACGCTGGCTCTGGACGCCGCGTTGCCGGCGCTCTCTGAACAGTTGAGCCGCCGCGTCTCGGCCGCCCTCGCGCCGGCTCTGGACGCGGCCCTGCCGGAGATGATCGAAGAACTCACCCGCCGCGTCCTGGTGGCTCTGAAGGACTGAGCGAAGAGGGCAGCTTCGCCGGACCACTCGGGCTCGGCCTTTGGCCTCAAGGGCCGCGTTAGCGCGCCGCAGATTTGTCGTAGCCGGTCAGCGCAGACGGCAGGATGGTAGCTCGCTTTCACTTGCATCGCCGCTCGTTTTGTGATACACGTTTGCCGGAGGCATATTCATGACCGCGCGGCACAAGCAGGCTCTGATGATCTTTGCCGTTATCGGCATTTTGCTCTGGGCGCTCGGCTGCACCACCAGCGCCCCACCGCCACCCGCCAAAGGAACCCCGGCTTTCTACTGGAACGCCGCCAGGGAGACCTTCACCGCGGGCGACTACCTGAAAGCCAGCAACCACCTGGAGCAACTCTGCAAGACCGAAAACGAGTACGTGGCGCGCGCCCAGCCCTGGAAGCTGGTGCTGGACACCGGCATGGCGAAGGGCTACACGGAACTGGCCGACCGCTTCGAGCGCGGCGGGCACGCCAACCGCACCAACCCCACGCCCTTCCGGAGACAGATGTCCCAGTATCGGGTGCTGGCCGGACAGTTAGCGCTACAGGCGGCGGAAACCATGTTCCGATTTCGCGAGCGGAACAAGGATCCGCAAGTCACGCTGGAGTTCAACTACCCCACCGGCAGCGCCGCCGAAATTCCGCAGCTCAACAAAATCGGCCAGGGCATCCTGATTCAGGAAGCCGAGCTGGAAGCCGTTGAGCGCAGGACCGTCCAACGCGAAGTCCTCATGATGACCTGCGCCGCCGCAGGCGCCCCGGGCGACACCGCCAAGACGCAAGAAATCTTCAAGACCGTCCCGGTGCAGGTGCCGCGGGCCGGCTTCATGTTGGCCTTTGCCGAAGCCTTCTACGATCTCTCCCAGCTCTTCGAACGCCGCAAGCTGGATCAACCCCAGCGACTGGCGGTTCTCTGCAAAGAAGCGCTGGCCTGTCTCCAGGGCCTTCCCGAAAGCAAGAAGACCAAGGAGCTGAAAGCCAAGATCGAGAAGGCTCTCAAGGAGGCCAAGGTCACTTAGCGACGGTCCGCGTAACCAGTTCGAGCCGGCCGTCAGCGGCCTCACGGATGGCCAGGGGACGAGGCGCGAGCGAGCAGTCCGGCAGGGGATCGCGCGCGTAATAATTCAAGCCGTAGCGCCGGTCTCGGTCTATTTCTGCGATACACGCCTCGGGGGAGAAAGACTGCACCTTGCGCCAGAAGCCGCGGACCGAGACCCTCTGCTCGAGCACGGGGAAAGTCTTCCATTCCAACAGCAGTACAACCGCGGTCACTGCGACCAGGAGTCCGGCGACGGCCAGCTCACGCCGCCGATCGCCCCACCACCAGCACCACAAAGCGGGCAGGACACCCACGGCAACCAACCGCCAATCCACAGTTCCCCATGCCGCACGGCGTATGCCCACCACTAGGGCGCTCGGCAACAGCTCGGCTATGAGAGGCATCGCGGCCATCAGCAAGCCGCACGCGCCCAGCACCCAGCGTGCGCGCCGCACCTGCGCCAGAGCGATCCCGCAAAGAGCGGAAACGGCCGGCAACAATGGGAGCAAGTACCCGGGGAGCTTGTTGCGCGCCGCGGAGAAAAACACCAGACCGAATAGCACCCACGCCAGTAAAAACCGCACGCGCACATCAGCATAGAGGCGACGCCCGGTGAGCAGGACGAACAAAGGCGTCCAGGGATAGAAACCGGCAAGCAGCACCGGAAGGTAGAACCACACGGGCTGCACGTGCTGGAGCTGGTCTGTAGCGACCCGCGCGAAGTGATGCTTCACAAAAAACTCGTCCAGGAACGCCGATCCGTACCGCAGGGTCATCGCCGCATACCACGGCGCCGCGGTGATCAAAAAAGCCGCCGCCGGAGCGGGCTTGAACCAATCGCGCCAGCGGCGCCGCCCCAACCACAACAGGGGAATCGCCAGCGCCAGGGGCGCCAAACCCTTGGCCAGCACCGCCAGGCCGAGGAGCAACGCGGCCGGGGTCAGTCCCCGCCGCTCGCCGCGCGCCAGCCACGGCACACTGAGCAGCATCGCGGCGGAAAAGGCCGCAGCCATCGGCAGGTCTGTTACACCCACGCGACTGAAAGCCAGCCAACCAGCCGAACTCCCCAGAATCAGCACGGCGTGGAAAGCACACTGTGGGCCGAATTCACGGCGCAGGCGCGTGTAATAGAACAACAGGAATGCCAGCGCGACCAGCGCCACCGGCAGCCGAGGCGCAAGATCCTCACTGAGACCCAATTTGAATCCCAGGCCGATCATCCAGTACAACAGCGGCGGCTTTTCAAACCACGGTTCGCCCCACAGGCGCGGAGTGATCCAATCGCCGGAGCGAGCCATCTCCCGCCCGATGGAGGCGTAACGCGGCTCGTCAGGCCCCAACAAGCCCACGGCCGTTAGTCCCGTGAAGTACAGCAGCGCCGCCAGGGCGAGCAGCAAGCAGAACCAGAGCCTGCGGGAAGTCGGGGACAACCCTCAAGTATAATGGGCGCAAATGACCGGAGTGCTGTTTCTGTCAGGATTGCTGGCCTTCCAGGTGGCACGCATCGCCGAAGTAGGATGCCCGTGCGATCCTGCCAAGCCGGAGACGCTGGAAGCCCGGCAGTGCAGCTTGTGCAAGGAGGCCGAAAAGCAACCTTCCGACGTGGAGATTTTCTTCCGACGGGACGCCAATCCGCGCAAGCCGAACCGGTGGCTGCTGCTGGTCCGCAGCCATGCTTACGATGGACCGCGCCCCTTCGAGCGGATGCCGCGGCAGTTGCGCACGCGCATCTGGCGAGCGGCGATCCAGAGAGCTCGGGAGCTGTGGGGCGACGAGTGGGGCCTGGCCTACAATGGTGATCAGGTGCGCACGCAGTGCCATTTCCATATCCACATTGGCAAACTCCTGAAAGGGGTGGAGACGGACCGCGCGCGGGTGGTGGTCAACGGGCCGGCTGAAATCCCGGTCCCGAAGAACGGCAGCGGCCTGTGGGTTCATCCGCACGGCAAGAAGTTGCATGTGCACCTGAACGAGCAGATTTGCGAAACGGTTCTCTTACGCTGAACCCTTCGCCGACCCTGGCATGAGCTGGGTAGCCATCGAAAAACCCGTCACGCCGGAAAATGCCGCACTACGATTGCATCCCCGTGACAATGTCGCCGTAGCGCGCGTGTCGTTAGACGCCGGTCAACCCTTGCGGTTCGGCGACCTCGAAGTGACCCTACGGCAGCCCACGCCCGCGGGCCACAAGATCGCGTTGCGGCGCATCGAAGCCGGCGAAACGGTCATCCGGTACGGTGAAGCCATCGGGCGCGCGGCGCGCTCCATCGAAGCCGGCGAACACGTGCACACCCACAATCTCAGCTTCGAGGAGGTACGCCCCGAATATCAGTTCCCCGAGCAGGAAATCCCCTTGCCCGAGCCCGTTGCCGAGGCTCCCACTTTTTTGGGCTACCTGCGGGAAGACGGACGCGTGGGCACCCGCAACTACATCGCCGTGGTCGCGGCCAGCAACTGCGCCGCTCATGCTGCAGAGCTCATCGCGCGCAGTTTCGAGAATGAAACATTGCCGGAGGGCGTGGACGGCGTGGCGAGTTTCCCACACGCCGACGGCTGCGGGCACGCCATCGGCCCGGACACCGAACTGCTCCGCCGAACCCTGGCCGGACTGCTCGCTCACCCCAACGTCTCGGCGGCCGTGCTCGTCGGGCTGGGCTGTGAAGTGAACCAGATCAGTCAATACTTCCCCGACGCGAGCCTGCGCAGCGAGCGGCTGGTCGGACTGACGCTGCAATCCAGCGGCGGCACGCGCGCCACGGTGGAAGCAGCGCGCCGCGAGATCCGACGCCTGATCGAACGCGCAGCCCGCGAGCGCCGCGTTCCCTGCCCGGCCTGGAAACTGGTGTTGGGGTTGAACTGCGGCGGCTCGGACTCCTTTTCCGGCATCACCGCCAACCCGGCCCTGGGAGTCTGCTCCGATCTGCTGGCGCGACTCGGGGGAACACCGGTTTTAGCGGAAACGCCGGAAATTTTCGGCGCCGAGCACCTGCTGGTGCGCCGAGCGCGAAACAGGGCCGTGGCTGAGAAGTTACTCTACTATATCCGATCCTACAAGAACTATCTAAGTTTGTTCGGAGCCACTTTCGACGACAATCCTTCGCCCGGCAATAAATCAGGCGGCCTGAGTAACATCCTGGAGAAATCTCTCGGCGCGACGGCCAAAGGCGGCACCACGCCGTTGATGGACGCCGTGGATTACGCCGAGCCAGTTACCACCCCCGGGCTTGTTTTCATGAACACCCCGGGCTATGATCCGGTTTCCCTGACAGGCCTGGCGGCCGGAGGCGCCACTCTGATCGCGTTCACCACCGGACGCGGCAGCGCCATCGGCTTTCCCATCGTTCCGGTTCTCAAGATCGCCAGCACCACGCGAGCCTTCCTGGGCATGCGCGAGAACATGGACGTCAACGCGGGGCGCATCGCCGACGGCGAAGCGAGCCTGGAAGAGGTGGGCCGCGAAATCTTCGAGCGCCTGCTGCGCGTGGCCTCCGGAGAGCGCACCGCGGCCGAGCGACTCGGCCATCGGGAATTCGTCCCCTGGCGCATCGGCCCTGTGATGTAAAGCCGCGGCATAGAATAGGGGCATGACGCACCGCGAACGCCTGCTGGCGGCGCTCGAGCACCGGGAGCCCGACCGCCTGCCCATGGATCTGGGGACCGCCCGGTTCACGGGCATGACCGCGCCCGCTTACGAGAAACTCCGCGCCCATTTGGGCTTCGGCGATCCCGGCCCCATCGTGGACCGCATGCAACAGCTTGTCGAAATGGACGAACGGATCCTCCACCATCTGGACGTGGACGCGCGGGCCTTCAGCTTCGGTGCGCCGGATTCAGGCGGCGACGTCGAGTTGGGCAATGGCCGGTACCGCGACGAGTGGGGCGTGGTGCGTCGCCGTCCGCCAGGCTGCCACTACTACGAGCTGGAGATCTGCCCGCTGGCCGGCGAGCTGACGCCCGAGAGGATCGCCCGCTACCCCTGGCCTGATACCACCGACCCCGGACGCACCCGCGGCCTGCGCGAGAAGGCCCTCCAGCTCCGGCGGACCGATTATGCGGTCATGTTCAACGCGCGGTTCAACCTGGTGCACATGACCCAGTATTTGCGGGGCTTCGAAGATTGGTTCCTGGATCTGGGAAGCAATCACGAGCTGTTCCAGACGCTCATGCACGCCGTCCTGGAGGTGATGATCGAGATCAACCGGCGCGCGCTGGCCGAGGTCGGCGATTTGATTGACATCGTGGCTTTCGGCGATGACGTCGGCATGCAGGATCGCCCGGTCTGCTCGCCGCCGTTGTACCGCAAGCTGATTCGTCCCTTCCAGGAGCGCATCGTAGCGACCATTCGCTCGCACACGCGCGCCAGGATCCTCTATCACACCTGCGGCTCCGTGTATCACTACATGCAGGACTTCATCGAGATGGGCATTGACGCGGTCAACCCCGTACAAGTCAGCGCGCGTCACATGGATCCCGAGCGTCTCAAAAGCGAGTTCGGGGACCGCATCGCCTTTTGGGGAGGCATTGACAGCCAGCGACTGCTGCCCGGAGGGTCCCCGGAGGAGGTGCGAGCCGAGGTGCGCCGCCTGTTCTCCTTCATGGGAAAGGGCGGCGGCTGGGTGCTTGCCGCCGTGCACAACATCCAACCGGACGTGCCGCCGGAGAACGTGCTCGCGATGTTCGAGGCAGGCAGACAGTGCGTCTATCGGGCCGCGCGCGGCGAGCGTGCGGCGGTGTGACTCTCGCCGACCAGATCTCGAACGCTCAGCGCAATCCAACGGCCCGACCAGCGTTGAAATGATCCGGCAGGGCCCCGCTCGCACGCCGCGAGAAGGCGCCGACACTGCGGCGCGCGAGTGCTGGATTCAGTACTTGGGTACGCTGGGATCCACCTGATCGCTCCAAGCCAAGATGCCGCCGCGCAAGTTTCGAACCTTCCGGAACCCAGCTTGCTGAAGCAACTTCACTGCCTTCGCGCTGCGCTGGCCGCTTCGGCAGTGGACAACGATCTCGTCGGCGCTATCCAGTTCCTGGAGCCGGCGCGGCAACTCGCCCAATGGGATCAACTTAGAGCCGGGCAGGCGACAGATCTTGTACTCCTGAGGTTCGCGCACGTCCACAATCAGCAAGCGGTCGCCGCGGTCCAGGCGGGCTTTCAACTCCAGCGGCTCGATGTCGAATTCCCATGCGGCGGTCAGCGTTCCCTGGCGGCCCACGCCGCAGAATTCGTGATAGTCCACAAGAGTGCGGATGGTGGGCCGATCGCCGCAGATCGGGCAATCGGGGTCGCGCCTGAGTTTGAGCTCGCGGAAGCTCATGGCCAGGGCGTCATAGAGTAACAGGCGCCCGACCAGCGGTCGGCCAATGCCCAGAATGAGCTTGATGACTTCAGTCGCCTGGATCAAACCAACCAAGCCCGGCAGAACACCGAGCACCCCGCCTTCGGCGCAACTGGGAACTAAGCCCGGCGGAGGAGGCTCCGGATAGAGGCAGCGGTAGCACGGCCCGCCCGGCGCCGCGAACACCGTGGCCTGGCCCTCGAACCGAAAGATCGAACCGTACACGTTGGGTTTGCCCAGCAACACGCAAGCGTCATTGACCAGATAGCGTGTGGGGAAGTTGTCGGTGCCGTCGGCCACGACGTCGTAGCCAGCCAGGATGTCGAGTGCGTTCTCGCTGGTCAGGGAAACATCGTAGCGATCCACCGTGATGTTCGGGTTCAGGGCCTGCATCCGCTCGATGGCCGCATCCAGCTTCTTGCGGCCCAGATCCGGATTGCCGTAAAGAACCTGGCGCTGGAGATTGGTGAGATCCACGGCATCGAAGTCCACCACGCCGATGCGGCCCACCCCTGCGGCAGCCAGGTACAGGGCCAGCGGCGAACCCAGTCCGCCGGCGCCCACCAGAAGCACCCGCGCTTGCTTGAGCTTGAGCTGACCCTCCATGCCCACCTCGGGCATGATCAGGTGACGACTGTAACGGAGAATCTCTTCGTTGGACAGCGCTGTGGGAGCTTCGGCCGCCACCGCGCCCCCGGCCACGCTGGGGACGATCGAGATCACATCCGCCGCGCTGACCGCGGTGGCGTCTCGCGCCAGATAGCGGATGTCCTCGTCGTTCACATAAACGTTCACGAAACTACGCAGCTTGCCCTCGGCGCTGAACAGATGCCGCCGCAGCTCGGGGAACGTCGCGGCCAGCTTTTCCAGCAACTCGCCGACTGTGGCGCCCTCCAACTCCACGGAGTCGCGCTGCTCGGCATACTGTCTCAGGGCGGTGGGGATCAAGATCTTGGGCATATCGGCTCCTCATCTTCGATCGCAAGTTGCGGATATACGATCTCCTCCTGCGTCGCGCAGCTCTGTTGCTCATCGGGCAGCCAACTGCCCGCGCCCGCGAAACGCCCCTTGCAGATGGAAAGAACGACAAAGGAATACCACGGGCAGGAATTCTCTAAATCGGTTTGCGAAAAATAAGCCGGGCAATCCGGATGCGAGTGGTAGATGCCCAGCAGCTCCAGACCTTCCTGACGCGCCAGTCGCTCCGTTCGCAACAGATCGGCCGGGCTTACCTCATAGCGTGCGCTGCGCGGTCCGGGGAAAACATTGTCCAAGGGGACGGCTCGAAGCACCAGCTTGAGGCCATCCTCGCGCCGGCCCAGCATCGCGCCGCAGCACTCATCGGGGTAGCAGCGGCGCGCGTGTTCCAGCATCGCCTTCCACGCCTCGGCTTCAATCCGAATCATCCCAGAGTTCCTCGCTCAGGTATCTCATCCCGCTGTCGCAAAGAATCGTGACGATCACGGCCCGGCGGCCCTCCCGCTCCAGCCGTCGTCCGAGCTCCAAGGCAGCCGCCACATTGGCCCCCGAAGAAACCCCCACCAGCAGACCTTCCTCACGAGCTAAGCGGCGCGTCATCCTGTAAGCCTCCTCGGTCTCGACCAAAAGCGTGCCATCGGCCAGCGAAGGATCCCAGATCCCTGGGACCATCGCCGTCGCCATGTGCTTGACACCCTCGATGCCGTGGAACGCGGAAGCGGGCTGCACCGCCCAGCATTCCACCGACGGCAGGTCCTCGCGTAACCGGCGGCTGACGCCCACGAAAGTTCCGCTGGTGCCCAGCGCCGCCACAAAGTGTGTCAGGCCGGCTCCCGTTTGTCGGATAATCTCGGCAGCCGTCGTCTTATAGTGCGCCATCCAATTGGCGGGGTTGTTGTATTGGTCCGGATAAAAATAGCGCTCGGGCTCCGCCTGGTAGATTTCGCGGCACCGCCGGATGGCGCCGTCACTGCCTTCCGCCGCATCCGTAAGAACAACCTCGGCGCCGAAGGCAGCCAGGATCCGCCGGCGCTCCCGCGTGACATTGTGCGGCATGCACAGTCGCACACGATAACCGAGCGCCGCCCCGATCATTGCATAGGCGATGCCCGTGTTGCCGCTGGTGGCGTCCAGAATGATGCGCTCATGATCCAAGCGGCCGCTCCGTTCCCCCTCGAGGATCATGTTGAGCGCCGGCCGGTCTTTAACCGACCCGCCAGGGTTCAGGAATTCCGCTTTGGCGTACAGTTCAATTCCGCGCAACGCCGCAGCGATGCGCTCCAGCCGCAGCAAAGGCGTGTTGCCGATTTGCTTCAGCAAAGAAGCAGACAGCGTGCGCTGAGCCGACGCGAGGACCGGGCTGGGATTCGGAAAGGCCACTCCTTTCCATTATAGGACCAATCACCAGCAATCCTGTCAAGATTAGGGTGTTTCGGACGTAGCGGTCTGGAATTAGCTGGCCGGGCTCAAGTGCGGGCTGATCATCCGCACCACCTCGGACTTCGGCACCGCGCCGACGCGCATGTCCACCACGCGACCACCCTTGAACAGCAGCAGGGTCGGAATGCCGCGGATTTGGTATCGCATGGCGGAACCGCCGTTGGCGTCCACATCCAGCTTGGCCACCTTGAGCCGGCCGGCGTATTCGGCGGCGATGGCGTCCACGGTGGGCGCCATCATCTTGCAAGGTCCGCACCATTCGGCCCAGAAATCCACCAGCACGGGAAGGTCGGATTGAAGCACTTCGCGATCGAAAGTCTCATCAGTGAGGTTGATTACGTTCGCTCCCACGGTTTGTTGTCTCCCATCCCCATGATGCAAAAATCGTGGCCCACGATTCAGGCGATCAGTTTTTGGTACAAGGCCGAGTAGGCGGCGGCCGAAGCGGTCCAGGAAAAATCCTTGCGCATGCCGGCGATCATCATGGCGCGCCAGCGCTCGGGATCGCGCCAGGCGGCCAGGGCGGCGCGTACGGCGCCGATCAGAGCTTCGGCGGTGTAGTCGCGGAACTTGAAGCCCGTCGTCTCATCCACGGTGTCTTCCAGCCCTCCGGTCGCACGCACCACAGGCACTGTGCCGTAGCGCAGGCTGTAGATCTGGTTCAAGCCACAGGGTTCGTAGCGGCTGGGCATCAGGAAGATGTCCGCGCCGGCTTCGATCTTGTGGGCCAGGCGATTATCAAAGGCCAGGCGCACGGCGATCTTCTCCGGGTAGGCGGCCGCGAGATCCGAAAGCAGGCGTTCGTAGCGGGGATGGCCGCTGCCGAGCACGACCATGAGCAGATCCTCGGCCAGCAACTGGGGGGCGGCCTGCTCGATCAGATCGAACCCTTTTTGCCAATCCAGGCGCGAGATCATGCCGATCAGAGGCGCATCCAGCCGCTGGGGCAGGCCCACTTCGGCGAGCAAATCGCGTTTGGCTTCGCGCTTGCCCTCGAGATCCTCCGCCGAGTAATGGGCGGCGATGTAAGGATCGGTCTCGGGATTCCACTCCGAGTAATCGGCGCCGTTGAGGATTCCTGTCAGCGAGGCGCTGCGTTCTCTGAGCAGCGCATCCAAACCGAAGCCAAGCTCCGGCGTTTGAATTTCACGAGCGTAGGTTGGGCTGACGACGGTGATCCAATCGCTCGCGCGAATGCCGCCCTGAAGCAGGTTGACGCGTCCGTGAAATTCCAGCCCGGCATCCTGCGCGGCGGCCGCATCCAGGCCGATGTCGGAGAGCGCCTCCGTCGGGTAAATCCCCTGATAGCCGAGATTGTGGATCGTCAGCACGGTCTTCAGCGTGGCGAAGGTAGGGTCGTGGCGGAAAATGGTGCGCAGATAAACGGGGGCCAGTGAGGCCTGCCAGTCGTGGCAGTGCAGGATCGAGGGCCGGAAGACATGACGGATCAGCGTCAGCGCCGCGCGCGCCAGCACCGCGTACCGGATATGGTTGTCGGGGTGATCGGCCCCCGCGACGCCGTAAATGCCATCCCGCTCGTACAGGGGCGGACAATCCACCAGATAATAGGGGACGCGGTGCTCCACTAAGTAAACTCTCGAGGTAAAGGAAGCCGGTCCGAACCACACTCGCAGGTCATCGTAAATCCGGCGCGCGCCGTCCAGCGGGACGTTTCGATATCGCGGCAGCACGACCGCCACGTCATGACCCAGGAGGCGCAGAGCGGGCGCCAGAGACCCGACCACATCCGCCAGGCCGCCTACTTTGGCGAACGGGACGGCTTCCGAGGCCAGCATCAAGATTCGGGACACGATCAGCCTGCCTTCATCCAGTATGACGGAAGCTGAAGTCGTGAGGGTGGTGTCCCCAGCGGGATTCGAACCCGCGTTGCCGCCTTGAAAGAGCGGTGTCCTAGGCCGTGCTAGACGATGGGGACTCGCATGAACGCGCCTCTTTCACTTTAACGTCGCCGGGCGGGGCGCGTCAACTCAGCCGCCGCAGCCTTTGGTGGTGGTCCTTGCTATAATCCCGTGAGGTTCAATACCAACACAGGCTGAAAGGAGCTCACTCGATGCCGAAGCACGTTCCCCAACCCGGGCGCCGGGGTTTTTTCAAACGCTTGATGAGCCTGGCGGGCGTTTCTGCGGCCGCACCCGCCGCCGCTGCGGCGCAAAGTTCGACCGCAGAGAGCCTGGATTTCCTGCCGCCATACGCTCGGGCGCAAGAGCATCGGTCTCTCAAGCAGTCCAGCCATGATCGCACGGGAGGTAATTCCGACTTTTGGCGGATTGAGCCCGGCGCCACGCAAGAGGTTTTCAACTCAACCGGTCCAGGCATCATCACCCACATCTGGTTCACCATCTCGGCCCCCAGCCCGATGCACCTGAAGGAAATCGTTCTGCGGGCTTACTGGGAGGGCAACGCGAAACCCAGTGTCGAAGCGCCCATCGGCGATTTCTTCGGGCTCAACCTCGGGCAGTATCAGATCTACCAATCGGCCTACCTGGCGTGCTCGCCGGGACGATCACTGAACTGCTACTTCGTGATGCCGTTTCGCCGTGCGGCGCGCATCACGGTCACCAACGAAGGCTCGCAACGGGTCGGCGCCTTTTACTCGAACATTGACTACATGCTGGTTCCCGCGCTTCCCAGGGACGCGATGTATTTCCACGCCCAATACCGGCAGGCCTCGCCCTGCATTGCTCAGAAGGACGCCAAGCTCAATCCCGACGGCAAGCACAACTATGTCTACGCCGAAGCTCGCGGACGGGGCCACATCATGGGCTGTACGCTGGGCGTCCTGATTAACGCCGACGGCTGGATGGGCGAGGGCGACGACATGATTTTCATAGACGACGAGACCAAACCGGTGATCATCGGAACCGGATCCGAAGATTACTTCCTGGGAAGCTGGAACTTCGGCGGCCGCGACGGCGCGGTTCCCTTCGCCCATCATTACTACGGGGCGCCGCTGATCATCATGCCGGAACGCACCGGGGGACGTTACTGCTGCTACCGCTGGCACGGCGACAATCCTGTGACCTTCACGCGCTATATGAAATACACCATGGAGCACGGTCACGCCAATGATCGCGGAGACAATTTCTTCTCCGTTGCTTATTGGTATCAGACCGAGCCTTACACCGACTTTCCGCCTCTGCCGCCGGTCGAGGAGCGCATTCCGCGAGTGAAGCTGCCGGCCTGAGGAACGCTTCCCATGACGCGCCTTCTGTTGCTCGGTTGCGCCCTGGCCCTGGCTGCGCCCCAACAACCCACGGCCACCTACTGGCCTGCCGCGCGGCTGCGTGAGCTTTCCGGACGACTCGCGGCGCGGCTTACCGCTCAAAAAGTGGCCACTGAGAACCTGGGCCGCTTCGGCAACCATCAGGTGATGATGACCCACCGCGAAGCGGACGGAGAAGCCGAGATCCACGAAAACCAGGTGGACATTTTCATCGTCCAGAACGGCCAGGCCACGGTCGTGACCGGCGGTGAACTGGAGGGTTCGCGCGTCGTGGGTCCGGGAGAAATCCGGGGGACCTCGATCCGGGGCGGCCGGAAGCGTACAGCAGGCCCCGGCGACGTGGTGCACATTCCGGCCGGGACGCCGCATCAGGTGCTCGTGCCGCCGGGCGGACGTTTCACCTATTTGATCATCAAAGTCAACGCGCCGTAACGCGGGAGCCGCCCGAAGAGCGGGCGAGCGCCCGGTGCGGCGCGCGAACAGAGTGCCGGCGCCGCGGGCCGTCTGAGCCCGGCTAAAGCCGGCGTGGCTTACGCCGATAAGGCGCACGTGCCCCCTTATTTGCAGCTCTTTCTATACCTTCAGGTGCTGGATTTTCTCACCACCATCGTAGGGCTGCGATTGGGGCTGGTCGAGGTCAGCCCCTTCATTCGCTGGCTCATGGGCGGCGGCGCGGTACTTGGAGCCCTGATCGCCAAGCTGGGGGCCGTAGCCCTGGCATGCTTGTGCCTGTGGATCCAGAGGCGCCGCCTCATTCAGTGGGTGAACTACTGGTACGCCGCCTTGGTGGTGTGGAATCTCTCGATCATCTGGGTGGCGCTTTCGCGCGCCTGAGGCCGCGCCCGGCGCATCGGCTCCGGTATTAGACTGGAGGCCATGGGCTGCCTGCGGACTTTGCTGGTGCTTGGAACCCTCACGGCCGGTCTTTCGGCTCAGGAGCCGATCTACGAAGAGGAATTCATTTTTCCCTTAGACCGCCTGCACAATCATTCCTCCTCGATCGTCGAGTTGCCCGACGGCGAGCTGCTGGTGTGCTGGTACCGCGGCTCGGGCGAGCGCACGGCGGACGATGTTCAGGTCATGGCCGCGCGCCGGCCGCCAGGGAGCAAGAGCTGGTCGGAGCCCTTCACCCTGGCCGACACACCGAATTTCCCGGACTGCAATCCCATTTTGTTTGTGGACTCCCGCAGCCGCCTCTGGCTGTTCTGGCCTGTGATCGTCGCCAACCAATGGCACACCGCGCTCTTGAAGTATCGCATCTCGAGCGATTATCGCCGGCCCGGTCCGCCCCAGTGGCAAACCAACGAAACGCTGCTCGTCATTCCGCGAAATTTTGAAGCCAAGGTCAGGCGCACGGTGGAGCCCATGCTGGCCGCCGAAACCCAGGGCCCCGCCGCCCAGTACCTGAAAAAGCTGCTGGAAAACGCCGCCGACAAGTACTTCACGCGCATGGGCTGGATGCCGCGCAATCATCCGCTCGAGTTGCCCGGCGGCCGCATTCTGGTTCCGCTTTACTCGGACGGCTTCAGCTTCTCGCTCATCGCCATCACGGACGATGGCGGCGCCACCTGGAGCACGAGCGAACCCCTCGTGGGCGCGGGCGCCGTCCAACCCACGCTGGTCCGGCGGCGCGACGGCACGCTGGTGGCGTACATGCGCGATAACGGCCCCCCGCCCAAACGGGTCATGATAAGCACCTCGAAAGACGATGGAGTGACCTGGTCGCCGGTGCAGGATACCGATCTGCCCAATCCGGGATCGAGCCTGGAGGTCATCGCTCTGCGCGACGGCGCCTGGGTCATGGTGGCCAACGACACCGAGCGCGGGCGCCATTCTCTGGTCGTGGCGCTCTCCGATGACGAAGGCGCCACCTGGAAGTGGCGGCGGCATCTGGAGCTGGATCGCCGCGAGCAGGGCGCCGGATCCTTTCACTATCCCTCGATCATCCAGGCGCGTGACGGCACGCTGCACGTCACCTACAGCTATTTCCTGAACCACCTGCCCGCCGGCGAGCCGCGAAAAACCATCAAGCACGTGCGCTTCAACGCAGCCTGGATCAAGCGGGGCGATCCGTAGCCGCCGGCGCGCGGCTGCGACTGAGCCGCAAGGCCTCAATCCCCGCGCGGGTAACAGCCCAGCACGCGCAGAAAATCCGCCAGCTCGGCCAGGTGCGAGAGAGCGTTGCGCACTCTGGTCTCTTCCACGTGACCGAGGAAGTCCAGATAGAACAGATACTCCCAGGGCTTGCCACGCAGCGGACGCGATTCGATCTTCGTCAAGTTGACATCTCGCAGAGCCAGCGCTCCCAGGGCGCGGAACAGCGCGCCGGGAACGTTGCGCGTGGTGAAGACCAGAGAGGTCTTCCAGCGATTCGGCAGCAGGCGCTTCGGCTGGTCCGCCCTAGCATCCTCGGCGCGGCGCAGCAGGAAAAACCGCGTGTAGTTGCGGCGATCGTCTTCGATCGAACGCCTCAGGATGTGCGCCCCGTAGATTTCCGCCGCCACCGAAGAGGCGATCGCCGCCGCGTCGTGGAGCTGCTGTTCGACGATCATCTTGACGCTGCCGGCGGTGTCGTAGAACGGGACTTTCTCCAACCGCGGGTGCCGGGCGAAGAACTTCAAGCACTGATTCAAAGCCACCGGATGCGAAAAAACGCGCCGCACGCTGCGGAACGTGACGCCGGCCAGAGCGATCAGGTTGTGAGTGATGCGTACGCTGGTCTCGCCCACGATGCGGAAGTCGTAGCTGAGCAGGTGGTCGTAGTTTTCGTGTACCGACCCAGCCAGAGAGTTCTCGATGGGGATGACGGCGGCGTCTACGGATTTGCGTTTGAGAGCTTGAAAGACCTCCTGAAAGCTGGGCAGGGGAACGGGTTCGACCCGGTGGCCCAAAAACCTATGAACTGCTTCCTGGCTGAAGGCCCCAAGCTCTCCCTGAAAAGCCACTCGTTCGCTGCGCCGCCGCTTGTCGGGGCGGCCGGCCGGGCTACGCCGGGTCATAGGTTTCAGGTTAACGTCAGCATGGATCCTCCGGCAAGGTGAACCCCGACCGCGCAGGACAGCGGGGAGCCGCTACGGGTCCCAGCGTCGGGCCCCCGCAGCAGGCAGCCCCAGCAAATCCAGCACTCGCTCGACGCTGTAATCCACCAGCTCCAGGAGGGTCTGCGGCCGGTGGTAGAAGGCAGGAATCGGCGGAGCGATGATGGCTCCCATCTCGGTGAGCGCCACCATGGTGCGCAGGTGCCCCAGATGCAGCGGGCTTTCACGAACCATCAGGATGAGCTTTCGACGCTCTTTCAAGGTCACGTCCGCAGCGCGCAACAGCAGGTTGGAGCTGATGCCTGCCGCGATCGCCGACATGGTGCGGATCGAACAGGGGGCAATGACCATGGCGTCCATGGGATAGGAGCCGGAGGCCAACCGGGCGCCGACGTCGCGGATCGGATAATAGTAGTCGGCCAGGGACTTCAACTCCGAGAGGTTGCGGCCGGTCTCCAGCTCGAGGGTGCGGAGGCCAGCCTGGCTCACCAACAGGTGGATCTCAACGCCTGGACGGCGAAGGCGTTCCAGCAGGCGAACACCGTAGATCGCACCGCTGGCGCCGGTGATGGCCAGGATTGTTCGGAAAGGGCGAGCTGGCGGGGAGCTTTGTTCCGAATTCGGAACAGGCTCGCCTTTTCCCTCTTGCTCGGCGCGCTGGGTCTCGCTATAATTCAATTCCAGATTCCACCATCTTAACAGCTCGGCCAGCGCCGGTCTAGTGTCGGGAACTGGCTGAAGGGTAATGGGTTATGGAGGAGGCCGGCCAGAAGCTCAAAAGAGCGCGAGAGCGATTGAACCTGCGCTATCGGGATGTGGAAGAGGCCAGTCTCCGGATTGCGGAGCGGCGCAAAAATGACGAGTTTGTTATTGCCCTCAGCCGCTTGGCCGACATCGAGAACAAGGGCACACTCCCCACCCTGTACCGCCTTTACAGCTTGTGCGCCATCTACCGCCTCGACATCCATGAAGTCATGGAGTGGTATGGGGTGGACGTCTCGCAATTGCCCCTGGACGCCCTCAGCGTGGAGATCGAGCGGACCCACGCGGTCGGCTTTTCCGCCGACAGTCAGGGCGAAGTCCAGATCCCACTCTCGCTGGACCCCGGGCTGGACCTGCGGCGCACAACCTTCCTGAGCCGCATGATCCAGCGTTGGGGCAAGCTCCCCCTGGTCCTGCTGAACGGACTGGATCTGAAAAACCATCGCTACGGCTTTATCGGTACCGAGGACTGGACCATGTACCCTCTGCTCCAGCCCGGATCCTTTGTCTTGATTGACGAAACTCGCCGCAAGATCGCCAACACCGGCTGGACAAACGAGTTCGAACGTCCCATCTATTTCTTGGAGCATCGCAAAGGCTTTGCTTGCGGCTGGTGCACCCTGACGGAATCCCAATTGGTGCTGCAACCTCACCCCGCCTCCATGTGCACCCCCCAAGTGTTCGCCTACCCTGAGGAAGTCGAAGTCATCGGCCAGGTCACGGGGGTGGCTATGCGTCTGGATCAGGGCAGGAGGCGCCGCACTCGCTCCTGAGGAGATCTAAAATCGCTTCCAGATCCGTCAGATACAAGCGGCGCTCCACCTGGCTGACCGAGGCCGGCGCCAGGTTGCGATAAGGCGCCATCCGGCTCCAGGTCTGCAAAATCGTGCGGCGGTCGCCGTTCAATCCGTCCAGATACCGTTCCAAATCCGCCCTCTGCTGCTCGAGGTTGAAAGACAGCCAGGTCCGAAACGTTTGCTCGTGGCTCTCGCGCAAGGCGCGGTCGGCCTCCTCCTCCCCGAACACCTGAGCCAGCCCGTAGTGCTGGTACCGTCCCGTGTTGGGATCGCACAGCGAGGACAAATACACCAGGCGTCCGAACACAGAGGGGATCTGGGAAAGAGTGTTGCGCCACAGATCGTCGCGCGTGCCTCGCTGCAAACCCGAATTGGCAGGGCGCTTCTTCATGGCGCTGGACACCCTCATTGTACACGAACCCGCAGGCGGTCCCGAACCACCTGAACAGGGACAGGCCGGAGTACCCCCGAGGTGATAGGTAGGCCGGTGAAAGGCGGTTTAGTGGCGTCCTAGAGGCGGGGGATAGTTGTTCTGAATGAGGAAAATAGCAAATGGGATGTAGCGCGGGATGTGGGGGCCGGCTTAAACTTTAATCCTGGCAGTAAATTTACGTCAACCGTCGTAAGGAGGAAACCTGACGATGTATCGCTTGCTGTTCGCCATCTTGTTGATTGCCCAGACGCTGGGCTTCGCCACGGCCGTTGCGCCCGTGGAGCATGATCCGATCCCGCAGTGCTTCCCGTGCCCGGACGATCCCCCGGTGCGGTAAGAATTTCACCCGAATTTCTCAAATAAACCTGGACGCCGGCCCGCCGACGTGCTAGAATAGGGCCGAATGGCGTCCCTCACGGCGCTTCTGCTTTTTCGCGCAGACCCGACTGGTGTCTTGTACGCTCTTACGATGGCAGCCCATGCTGTGCTGGCAATCAAGCTGGCAAAAAGCGGGCTGCACCGCACGTACCGCATTTTCTTCGCATACCTCATTTTCCGGGCCTTTCGCAGTTCGTTATTGATGTTGTTGCCTACCAACCGCAGCACATACGCCTGGGGTTATTTCATTACCGAGCCTGTGCTGTGGCTCTTATACGTGGGAGTTCTCCTAGAGTTGTACACCCTGGCGTTCCGCGAGTTCAGAGGCATCACGACACTGGCGCGCTGGGTAACTCGCGCGGCGCTTGCTGGCGCAGTTTTGCTCTCGGTGCTCTCGCTGGCGCCCGATCTCAACAGCCCTCATCCCTATCCTTACATCCATCTTTTCACGGTGCTGGGCCGCGCAATTTGTTCCAGCTTAGCCCTCTTCTTGCTCGCTGTCAGTCTCTTCCTGGTTTTATACCCGGTTCCGCTCAGCCGGAATGTAATCGTTCACAGCGTAGTCTATTCGGTCTATTTCTTGACCCTTACACTGGCGTACTTCGTCCACAACGTCTTCGGCCCCCAGACGCTGCCAGTGGTGAATTTCGTTCTGCTCGCGGTGGCGTCCCTGGCGCTTGGCGCCTGGATCATCTTGCTGACGCCCGCGGGCGAGAAGGTGGTGGTATCCAGCCGCCGCCAGTGGGACCCGGAAGAAGAAGCGCGGCTGGTGCGCCAGCTCGATTCCATCAACGCGACGTTATTGAGAGTGGCGAGGAAATGAAGCAACACGGTCTGCCTCGTCAGAGGCCGAGACCAAGGAGGCTGATCGGCTTATGAGCACCGCAGTTGCGGCGATTGCGACCCTGTTTGTGCTGGTGGCGGTCGCCTTTGTCCTGCTGTTTCGCAGGATGTGGATCAACGCGAAGGACGCCGGTCCCGAGCCGGATCTCTCGCACTTTTCGCTCGAAAGATATCGCCCCATGGAGCGACTGTTTTCGCCGGAGGATTATGAGTTCCTTGCCGCCCAGCCGGGCTTTACGCCGCGACTGGCGAGGCGCTTGGCCGCCGAGCGACGCAAGATCTTTCGGCGCTACCTGCGCTGCTTGAGGCGAGACTTCGACCGCCTCTACCTGGCGACGAAGCTGCTCTTGCTCCACGCTGCGCAAGACCGGCCCGATCTGGCGGTAGCGCTGTTCAAACAGCGCTTGACCTTCCAGTTTGCTCTGGCGGCCGTGTATTGCCGCCTGGCATTGCAAACGCTGGGGCTGGGTACAGTGGACGCGCGCGGTCTCGTCAGCGCCTTACAAGGGATGCGCGATCAACTTCGCGCCCTGAGCCCGCAGGCGGTCCGCGTGACCGTAGAGAGCTGACTCGAGCACGTTCGCTTCGGGACGTGGGCGGTGGGCTGTGCGCGCACGGGGGCTAGGAGCCCGACCGGCCCGCAGCCCACAAGATTGCGTTGCGAACCAACCTTCGATAGCCAGGATGCCGAATTGTGGCCTCGCTATGACCGAGCTGAATGTAAACGGCTCGTGATCCTCCGCCCGGCCCCACCCACACTACCGGGCGGTCATTGAGCGGGTGCTCAGTTTCCATCAGAACCCGGATGCGCGGAGACAGCCACATCCCCTTGTAGGCTTCATCCCGCACCACAAGAGGCAAGACGCCGCGCAGGATGGGGTGGCTGCGCATCTCGGGCACGGGGCGCACGACAAGCTCGACGCCCTCTTGGAAACTGGAAGCCGGCTGAGACCCCAGGGGCTTGGTGAAGTACTTGCCGCCGATGACTTCCTCGTGCCACCACGGCCAGGCCGTGTAATTCACGATGGCGTGGTGAATCGAAACCACGCCTCCGCCGGCCTCTACGAACGCACGCAGGTTCTGGCGCTCCGCGGCTCCCAGATCCTCGTGCATGTCATGCAGCACGAGCACGTCCCAACGCTCCTTCATGCCCGCTCGGTAGGCCTCAGAAGGCGAAGCGGCGTGGGACCAAACAACGTCTTCGTAGCCTTCAAGCAGCGAATAGAGAGCCGTGGGATAGGAGTGCCCTCCGGTAACCAGCAACACCCGAACCTGACTGCCGGCCCGCCGTTCCAGCGTCAACCACGCCGGCAACGTCACCGAGCCGGTGGCGGCCCATTCGGCGGCGCGAGCCAACAGGGTGACGAAGCCCGGCTGGTACATGGTGGCCGCATCGTGCCCGAGCGTGGTATGAAAGGCGCGCCCCTTGCCCCAGGCAATCGTCCAAAAGACCGGCTCATCCTGCCCCGTCCCCTTCATGGCCGGGTCGCTGAACGCCACCCCGAGCACTTGCGCTTCGGGGCGCAGACTCATCCGGTGGTAGAGCTCGTCACTGAGGACAAACTCCGGGGGCATGTCCCGCGTGATCGGGTGCTCGCGATTGGTCACCCGAACACGGAAGGCATGCGGGATGGCGTGCCCGATACGCTCCGGCGCCCAGAATGCTCCCAATAGACGAGGCCATGCAGCCCAGGCGGTCTGCGGTCTGTGCACCCATCCCGTCGTCTCTTGCCAGGTGCCCATGAAAGGGCCGTAGCTGACCCCGTGGAAGCTGACCAGGCCCTTACCGGATTCGAGCCATCGCTCGATCGCCCGCTCGGTTTCGGGTTCCCAACGCGGCCCGTTGTAATTGACGAGGACCAGATCGTAGGGGGCCAACGTGGCTGCCGTGAGGCCGCGCGGCTCCTGATTGACGCGTACCGTGAAGCGCCCTGCGGCTGCCAGGATCCGCTCCAGCATTGCGCTTGTTGTGCGCCAATCGTGGGCCGCGTCAGACTGACCGGTGAGGAGCAGGACGCGAACCGGTTCGGCGCCCGCAAACAGCCTGGCTGCCAGCAAAAGCAGCCCCAATGCCCTCAACGTGTCACCCGTCGCCATCGTCGAAGATAATAGCAGGTGAGGCCCCGCGCCTCCAGGAGGCAGCCGTGAGCTCACGCCGAGGCTTTTCGCTGATCGAGCTGTTGATCGTCATCTCGATCATCCTGATCATCGCCATGATCGCCGCGCCCAAACTGGGCCGGACACGCATGTACTCGCAGGAGATGGCCGCCATTCAGCACATCAAGACCCTGCATGCCGCTCAGGCCCAGTATTACTCTCAATTCGGGCGGTACGCCGCTTCCCTAGCCGAACTTGGACCGCCGGCTACCGGAAACCCGGGGCCCCAAGCCGCAGATCTGATTCCAGGCGACCTGGCCTCGGGCGAAAAGGGCGGCTACCGATTCACTTTGCAAGCCACTCCCTCCGGCTACGCCATCAACGCCGAACCCCTCCAGTTCAACACCAGTGGAAGCCGGACCTTCTACTCCGACCAAACCCTGGTCATCCGCAACAATTACGGGCCCGAGCCGGCCACCGCATCCAGCCCGGAGATCAAATAGGCGAGCTGACGCGCCCACCTGACAGCCACGCGCTTGGTGGACTATAAGCAGGGTCTCGGCAGCGGTTCGTGCTCAACGCGGGGCGCCTCAGAAACTCAAGCCGAGCTCGCCGTAAATCTGTAGCCAGTGATCCCGGGTCCGGACGCCTGGCAATGCGCCCACCGGGTCCCCCTCCGTGTGGCCCCGGTACATTTTGGCGTTGATCCCAGTGCGGAAAAAGCGGCTCTGGCCCAGAAAAACCGAAAAGCCGGCCAGGGAGTAATAACCCCATCCGCCACGGGAGCCGCAAACCGGGCAGTCCACCCGGAGGTAATCGCTCGGCTGCCGGATCATCTCGCTGTAGCGCATGTAAGCCCCGCCCGCGCCGCCGAAAAGCTGGAACCTCTCATCACCCAGCGGCAGGATGACGCGGCCGCCGAAGGGAATCAGAAACTGGTAGTCGCGGATACGCAACAGACCCAGGGGGCTGTCATAGAAATCCCGGACGCCCGCAGCCCCGAAGACCGTATCGAGGCCGGACTCCACTTGCAGGTTCCTCAGAAACCGATAGCCGTAAGAGACCGTCATCGCGGGCCGGTTCTTGAAGTAAGCGCGCAGGCCGGCCTTTGGACTGGCCCCGCCGGCGCCGAAGCTGATGTTATGGCGCGGATACCACTGCCCGTAAAGGCAAGTGCTCGCGCCGATCAGGATCAAAGCCCACTTCATCGCCTTGCTGGACGCGCCCGCCCACACGGGGGTTTCACCGCCGAAACGCCACGAGAGTCCAAAAATCTTCGTTGGCATACTGGCGGTGTCGCAAAATGTACTGGCAGCCGTCGTCGGCCCGAACCCGGAACCAGGTGTCCGCCGGCCCGTACCACTGGTCGAGCACTTCGCGCACTTCGTAGCAACGCTCGCCCAGCGAGAAGCGCAGCGGACGCTCATCCGCCTTGTAGCCGGCATAACACTCCACGCGCAAGCGCTGCATGCGCCCCCGAAAAGGGATTATACCGCCGCGTTACAGTGGGATTATGCTACCGGCGCTCCTTCTGTTGCTAGGACCGGGCTTCCTGCCGGCGCCAATCCGCGCCGAGGTTTGGTCCCCCACCCCGCTGCCTCCAGTCTCTCAATGGGCGCCGGCGCGGTGGACCAGCAACGATCCAGGATCTCTCGACCTGCTGGCGGGCACCCCTGTGAACTGCCTCTTGGTCGAGCAGCCGACCCCGGAATTCGCTGCCGAAGCCGCCGGGCGCCGCGTCGCCGTCCTGGGCGTCATCCATCCCGGCAGCGAGGCGGAGGCCGCCCTGCGCCGCGCCGTAGAGTCTCGCTGCGCTGGGGCGGTTCTGGAAGGATCCTTCGCCGAGGCAGAGCTTCAGCGCTTGCGGGAAATCTCGCGCCAGGCCGGGATCCTGTTGATCGAGTTGCCGCCGCGCAGCGCCCTTCGCCTGGACGCGCAGGTTCCCGTAGTCGGCACCAACCAGGGCCTGTGGCCGGGTATCCGCATCTTTGAAGACGGCGCCGTTCGCGCGGCGCCCACCGGAGGGCCGTGGGTGGAAACCAACAGCGGGTTCCTGCGTTATCTGCGCGCTGTGACGGATGCCCCGGTCTGGATCGCGAATCTGCCGCCCCCGAATACCGTTCTTCCTGTTGAGCGCTATCTGGCAGCCGTGGCCGACGCCGCCATTGCCGGGGCCCGCTGGGTGGTGGCGCTCGATCCTGATCTGGACCGGCGCTTGCACGCGCGTGAGGCGAAGGCCCTCAAGGCTTGGTCCCGTCTTGCGGCCCACTTGAAGTTCTACGAGGACCACGGCGAGTGGCGAAGCTGGCGGCCGGCAGGCCAACTGGCGCTCATCCAGGATGCCGACAGCGGCGCACTGCTTTCGGGCGGCGTGATGGATATGATCGCCGCGCGCCACATCCCCTTCCGTGCCCTGCCTCGCACTCGTCTGGACGCCGCAGCGTTGAACGGGGTGCGGATCGCAGTCAACGTGGACCCGTCCGCCGTCGGCGAATCCGAAAAACAGGTTCTGCGCGCGTTCACACGTTCTGGCGGCCTGCTGCTGTCCGGCCCGCCAGGCTGGAAGTTCCCCACGCCGGAGGGCAATCGCATTACACTGGAAGACAAGGAACTGGAGCAACTGGGCGAAATCTGGCGGGAGGTGAACTCCGTGGTGGGTCGCCGCAATCTGGGAGCGCGGCTGTTCAATGTAGCCGGGATGCTTTCCAACTTCTTGGCGGCGCCCGACGGGCGTCAGCGCGTGCTTCATTTGGTGAATTACACCTTGTATCCGGCCGAAGACATCACGGTGCACCTGGCGGGAAAATACGCGCGGGCGCGGCTGCTCAGCCCGGAGGCGCCGCCGCGAGAATTGAGGCTGCAAGACATCGAAGAAGGCGTCAGCGTCGAAATTGATCGGGTGGCCACGTGCGCCGCGTTGCTCCTGGAGGCTCATCCATGACGCGAAGAGAACTTCTACGACTGGCAGGCGCGGCGGTCGCGGCGCCGGCGCGCAGCGCGCCGACGGCGCCCGTAGCCCTGGCCCGGGTCGCCGCCTACGATCAGGAGCTGGAAACTGCGCTGGGCGCACTGTTCGACCGGCTGGGGGGGCTGGGACGCCTCGTAAAAGGTCGAACTGTAACGATAAAGCTAAACCTGACCGGCAGCCCTGCACTGCGTTTCGAAGGCCGGCCCCTGGGAGCGACCCACTACGTGCATCCTCGCCTGGTGGGCGCCGTCGTGCACTGGATGGGGCGCGCCGGAGCCCGGCGCGTCCGGCTGGTAGAAAGCTGCTGGGCGACCGCGGGGCCGCTGGAGGAGTACCTGCTCGATTCCGGCTGGCCCGTGCGCGCGCTGGCTAACGCCGCCCCCGGGGTCGAGTTTGAGAACACCAACGCCCTGGGAAAGGGTAAACGCTACGCCAGACTGAAGACGCCACCCGGCGCCTGGATGTATCCGGCTTATGACCTCAACCAGGCTTACGAGGACACCGACGTCTTCGTCAGCCTCGCGAAGCTGAAGAACCACGAGACCTGCGGCGTGACGCTTTCACTCAAGAACTGCTTCGGCATCACCCCGGCTTCCATCTACGGCGACGACGCCGGACCTGAAGAGCCGAACGAGAATCCGACCGCAGGCCGATACCAGGTGTTCCACATCGGCAAACGGGCGCCCTCGCGCAGCGCGCCGCAGGAGCTGGACCCGAGCTCCAGCCGCGAGCCGGGCTACCGTGTGCCGCGCATCACCGCCGAACTGGTGGCGGCACGACCCGTGCACCTCGCCGTAATTGACGGGATCCAGACCGTCACCGGCGGCGAAGGCCCGTGGATCAAGGGATTGAAATTTGTGCAGCCCGGCGTGCTGATCGCCGGGCTGAATCCGGTGACGACCGATGCGGTGGCCATGGCGGTGATGGGCTACAATCCGGCCGCCGATCGCGGCACGCCGCCGTTTCGGCACTGCGATAATACGCTGAAGCTCGCCGAAGCCCTGGGCGTCGGAACGACGGACCTGACGCGCATCGAGGTGCGCGGGGCGCCGATCGAACGAGTGCGCTTTCCGTTTCCGGTCTGATGCGCCCGCAACTCAGCGGCCGGCGCCGCGCACAGCGCAGCGGTCCGTGCGAAGAGCACGCCTGCTCAGGCGCCGGCTAAGAAGATCCGTCGAAAATTCGCCGTGGTCGCCGCTGCAACGCTTTCCAGGGTTTCGCCGCGTAACTCGGCCAGCCGGCGCGCGGTGTGGACGACGAAGGCAGGCTCGTTGCGGCGTCCGCGCACGGGCACGGGCGCCAGATACGGGGCGTCGGTCTCGACCAACAGGCGATCCGCCGGCGTCAAACGCGCGGCCTCGGCCACCCCCATGGCCTTGGGAAACGTAACCACGCCCGCGAAACTGAGGTAGAAGCCCAGATCCAAACACTGACGGGCCTCCGCAGCGCCGCCTGAGAAACAATGCATCACGGCCGCCAAACCGCCGGGCGCCCAGTGCGCCGCCAGCAACTTCAGGGTATCCTCCCAGGCCCCTCGCGTGTGGATGATCACCGGCTTGCGCACGGCGCGCGCCAGCTCCAGTTGTCGGACGAAAACCTCGCGCTGGATTTCCGGCGGCGAGAAGTTGTAGTGATAATCCAGCCCGATTTCTCCCAGCGCCACGACCCTGGGATGCCGCAGCAAGGATTCCAGGCGCTCCCAGGTGTCCCGGGAGGCCTTCGCCGCATCGTGCGGGTGAACGCCCACGGTGGCGTAGATCGCCGGGTGCCGTTCCGCCAGGCGCACCGCGGCTTCCAGATCCGGTGGGCCGTCGCCCGCACCGATCGCCAGCATGCACTCGACGCCGGCCTCGAGCGCCCGGGCGATAACCGCTTCGCGATCGCCGTCGAAGCGCCGATCATCCAGATGGCAGTGGGAATCCACCAGGCTCACGAGAGCCGCGCTCCCACCGGAACGTCCTCCCACGGACCAATCAACACCGGCAGCCCGCCTTCCGGCGTCGCCGCTACGATCATGCCGTTCGATTCGATGCCGCGCAGCTTGCGGGGCTCCAGGTTGGCGACGATGACCACTTTGCGCCCGATCAACTGCTCGGGCCGGTAAGACTCCGCAATGCCGGCCACCAGCGTGCGCGGCTTCGGCTCTCCGATGTCCACTTCCAGGCGCAGCAGCTTGTCGGCGCCCTTGACGCGCTCGGCCGCCACCACCAACCCCACGCGCATGTCCACCCTGGCGAAATCCTGGATGCTGATTTTCGGCGTGGAAGCAGGCGGAGCGGCCGCGGCCGAGACCTTGCCCTCCAGCAGCGCCTTCTGCCGCGCTGTCTCCTCCTCCTCGAGCGCGCGCATGCGCGCCACCGCCTGCTGGGGCTCGACCCGGGGGAACAGCGGGCTGATTTGACCGATCGGCTGGCCGGGCCTTAACTGCCCCCAGGCCAGCTCCTGCCAGCGCACGGAATCCAGCGGCCGGCTCATGCCGAGCTGCTCCCACAGGCGCGCTGCTGAGGTCGGCAAAACGGGCGCCAGCAAGGCGGCGGCGATCCGCAGAACTTCGGCGGCCGTGTACAGGCACTCGGCCAGCTTCTGCTGGGCGCCGGGCTCGCTGCTACGCGCCAGCGTCCACGGCGCTTGCTCGACCAGATACTTGTCGGCAGCGGAAAGCATGCTCCAGACCGCCTCCAGTCCGCGCGAGAACTCAAAGTTGTCGAAAGCCGCGATCACGGCGGGAATCGTCTGGCGGGCGACTTCCGCCACCCCGCTCTGCGCTGCGCGCCCGTCAGGAATCAGACCGTTCGAGTACTGGCGGATCATGGTCAGCGTCCTGCTGGCCAGATTCCCCAGGCCGTTGGCCAGATCGGCGTTGTAGCGCGTCACCAGAGCGTCATAACTGAAGCTGCCGTCCTGGCCGAAGACAATCTCGCGCAGCAGAAAGTACCGCAAGCCGTCCGTGCCCAGAACCTGGCGGATGGGTTCCGGCCGCACGATGTTGCCGCGCGACTTCGACATTTTGTCCTGCTCCACCAGGATCCAGCCGTGCGCGAAGATCTGTCGCGGCAGAGGCAGATCGGCCGCCATCAAAAAGGCCGGCCAGTAAACAGCGTGGAAACGCAGGATGTCTTTGCCGATCAAGTGCAGGTCCGCCGGCCAGAGGTCCTCTCCCTCGACGGCGCTCATATAGGCGGTTAGGGCGTCGAACCAGACGTAGAAAACATGATGACCCTCGACGGGAGCGGGGATGCCCCATTGAATGTTCGTCCGTGTGATGGAGAGATCGTTGAGTCCCTGGCTGACGAAGGCGATCACCTCGTTGCGGCGGAACTCCGGGCGAATGAAATCCGGTTGCCTCTCATACAGCTCGAGCAGGCGCTGCTGGAAGGCCGAGAGTCGGAAGAAGTAGTTTTCCTCGGTGACCGTCTCGGTGGGGCGGCGGCAGTCCGGGCAGAGAGCGCCCGGCTCGGCCTCTCCCACGTAGAGCTCGCAGCGGAAGCAGTACTGGCCGGAGTAGGCGCCTTTGTAGATGTAGCCGTTCTTGCGGCACCGCTCGAACAGCTCGATCACCGCGCGGTGATGCTTGGGATCCGACGTGCGTTCGAAGCGGTCTATGTGCAGGCCGAGCTTCTGCCACTGGCGGCGAAATTCTTCCTGAATCAAGGTGGCGTAATCGTAGGGGGACATGCCGGCGGCGCGGGCGGCGCGCTCGACGTTCTGCCCGTGCTCGTCGCTGCCGGTGGTCAGCACGGCGCGGTAACCCTGCATCTGTTTGAAGGTGCGGATGGTGTCGGCCGCGATGGTGGTGTAGGCCGTGCCCAGGTGCGGCGCCGCGTTGACGTAGTAAATGGGAGTTGTCAAATAGTACTTCATCGCGAACCTTTCAAATATGCCAGAGTAGCTTCGGTCATGATCTCGCGCAACGGCGCGCCGGAAGCCAGAGCCAGCTTCCGGCAATCTTCGTACTCGGGCGAGAAGCGCCCATCCTCGGACACCTTGATGCGCACCCGTCCGTGGGGCGTTTCGACCTCGACCGTGCGACGCGCCTGCACCCGCCGTTCGGCGCGATACAGGCGCAGCCCCAGCGTCGAGGTTTCCGCGAACATGAGTGCCGCCAGCCGCTCCTGGTCTTCCGGACGCGCGATCACTCGCAACAACACGCCAGGCCGGTTCTTCTTCATGACGACCGGCTCCAGGGTGGCGTCCAGCGCGCCCGCCTCCAGGAGCCGCTCCAGGGCATACCCCAGCACTTCGGGAGTGGAGTCGTCCACGTTGGCTTCCAGCACGCTGACCAGGGCGGCCTCCACGGCGCGTGAGTCCTCGCCCACAAACACCCGCAGCACGTTGGGCCGACCCGCCAGCTCGCGGGAGCCGGCCCCGTAGCCCACAGCCTGCAAGGTCATGGCCGGCATGGCGCCGAACGTCCGCGCCAGCGTTGCGACCAGGGCGGCGCCGGTAGGCGTGGTGAGCTCCACCGCCGGACCCTCGGAGTAAACGGGCTTACCGGCCAGCAACGCCGCGGTGGCCGGAGCGGGAACCGGCAGCGCGCCGTGTTCGGTCTCTACCGTGCCGCCGCCCAGATTGAGGGGCGAACAGTGAATCTCCTCGATGCCGAGCAGCTCGAAGGCCAGGCATGCGCCCACCACGTCGGCGATGGAATCCACGGCCCCGACCTCGTGAAAGTGCACCCGCTCCACGGGGACCTGGTGAATGGCGGCCTCTACCTCACCCAGCCGCCGAAACACTTCGGTCGCGTTCTGTTTTACTCGGTCCGGCAGCGCAGCCGCTCCGATCAATCGCAGGATGTCTCCCAGGTGACGGTGGCGCTGCGGTCCGGCGGCTTCGACCTGAAATCGGGCCGCCCCGATCCCGCCCCGCCGGGTCCTCTCGAAGCGCGCCGCCGCTCCCACGCCCAAACTCTGGATCGCGGCGCACAGCTCGTCCGCACTCGCCCCGGCGTCCGCCAGAGCGCCGACCAGCATGTCCCCGCTGATGCCGGAGAAAGCGTCAATGTAGCAGAGGCGCATGTGCCGGAAAGGCCCGGATCTCACCGAATCCGGAAGACCGCATCACAAACGGGCGTCACTTCCTCCAGTTTGCCTGCGCCGGGCAGAGGGAATCAACTCCGGATGCGCCGCCGTTTCCGTCCCTGTACGAACGACCACGGCGCAACGCCACCGCCTCACGCCGGACCATGCGTTTTCACCGCAGCCGCCTCCGAGGACGGTAGCGGTTGGCTGCCGGCCAAGCGACGTCGGCCGGCACATGGTAATCCCCCGCAACCGCCTGGAAGAAGGCCTCCTCTCACCCGTCCGGGCGACCATCGGCCCGTTCGGTGAGATCCGCCCCTTCTTCAAATCAATTTGACGATCCGATGCTCTTCGGCGGACTGGCGGGCCAGCAAGACGATGCGGTTCACGCGCAGGATGTCGGCCAAACTGAGCGCCGGCGTTTTGCCCCGGTAGACGGACTCCAGAAAATCAATGAACAAGGACTGCTCGGGAGGAAGCTTCTCGATCACCCGCGGCTTGCTGGTCTCCGACATCACGGTCACGCCCGTCGCCGCCTGATATTCCGCAACCCCCTTCGACCCCGCCAACCGCAGCCGGTCGTCCCCGTGCGTGGGCGCCGTCTGTGGCCGCAGGTAATCCATGCGGAGGACGCCCGCGCCGCCGTTGTCCAGACGGAACAGGGTTGCGGTGACGTTTTCCATGTCTCCCAGGTCCGGGACGGCGAAGCGCGTTTGATACGAGAAGGCCTCCACCATCTCACGGCCGCTCGCCCAGCGCATCAGGTCCACCATGTGGATGCCGATCCAGGGAATCGTTCCCCCGTAGGTCTCACGCCGCCGGTACCAGGGGGCGCGCTGACCCAGCTTGTAGGACTTCTGAGCGGCGATCTGGGCCACCTCGCCGATCTCGCCTGAGTCCACGATCTGCTTTAGCGCTAAATACGGCGAAGAAAAGCGCATGGGCAGCAGCATGCTCAACCGCACCGAGCTGCGTTTCAGCGCCCGCTCGATGCGCTCCAGCTCCTCCATTTCGATGGCCAGCGGCTTCTCCGCCACCACGTGAATCCCGCGCTCGATCACCGCCAGGATCCGCTCGGCGCGCCCGCCATTCGGACCGCAGACCGCCGCCACATCGAGCTGTTCGCCCTCCAACAGTCGCCTGTAGTCCGTGTACCGGCGAGCGGCCTTCAGGCGGGGGTTGCGAGCAGCCGCCTCCATGGCCTTCTCGTCCGGGTCGGCGATGGCGACGACCTCCACTTCCGGCAAGCGAGGCAACGGACGGAGGATCTCGCCGGTGTGCCCCTCCAGGCCGATCAGACCCACGCGAATCTTACGATCGAAACGAATCGTCTCCACCGTCTGTTGAACCTGGATCGCCGCACCCGCCAGCAGGGTGCGCCGCGAAAGGGATGAGAGCGACTCCGCCATGCTGCGATTCTGCCACATCCGGAACCGGGTCAGCCGAACGGGCGGTTCTGCTATGAGATCCTCCGACGTTTCTCGGGACCAGCCCCGCCGGAGAATGCTCCGGGCGCGCGCCTGTCTCAATCAGAGCAGCGAGATCGTTGGGGTCCGGGGAGGTCCGGCTAGTCTGTCAAGCATCCTCCTCGCCGGGACTCTCGAGATAGAACTCCACGATGGCTCGGCTGATCTCGGGCGCCGCCACCTGATAGGCGCCGGACTCCAGCAGCCGCCGCAACTCTTCCACACGCGCTTGGTTGGCGCCCGCAAAAAACACAGCCTGAGAGAGGCGGGAGAGGGAGACCGAATCGGCGTGCGATTCCAGGGCTGGACGGTCACCCTCGGCAGGCTTCTCCGCCTGGCCGGAGGCCTCGGCCGAGCGCACCGCCGATGGGTACAGCTCCTCGACTCGCATGCCAGTCCTTCAGTAATCCTAACTTCTTATCGGCCCGCCCTCAAGGGCTTTTAGCACACACGGAAATCTCGCCCGCGCCCGGCGTTCACTGGCGAAGGGTCGTCTCGTAACGCGTCGCACCCGTGATATCCACGAAAGCCGCCTTGAGTTGCCGGGCGTCAATCTCCAGCGTCATGAAACCGTAGAAGGAGCCGCTGAAAAGCGTAAGCGGCCCCGATTGCTCGGGCCGAGAACTCTGTCCCGCAGAGGGGGCCACAAAGAAATGGACCCCGCCTTCCGGCTTCAAGTGTTGCGGCAGGTGATCGTGTCCAGCCAGGTAAACGTGCGCCCGGCCCTTCAGCACCGGCAGCAGCAGGCGTTGAAGCTCCGGCGTATCGCCGTGTACGCCGTAGGAGTAGATCGGGTGGTGCCCATACAGAATTTTCCAGCGCGCGCGGCTGCGATCGAACTCCTGCTCCAACCAGGCGACCTGCGTTCGGGAGAAAGCATGCGTGGCCAGCGCAAAAAACTGCGCGGGGCCGGCCCGAAAACTGTAGTAAAGCGCAGGCATGCGCCAGCTCCCTCCGGAGCGCGTGCGCAAGATCTCGCCCGCGGGACTGTCGGCAGGGTTCCAATCGTGGTTGCCGGTCGTCGCGAAAAACGGGATCCCCAAGCTCTGGTAAAGCTGCTCCCAACCGGGTTGCCAGCGCGGATCTTCCGGTCCCGTCACGCCGTCTGGATCGGTAAAGTTATCGCCCAGGGTCAGGCCCAGATCGAAGGGCTTGTTGCGATGCGCCGCCGCTACCTGAGCGGCAACCTCGCGCTGGCTGTCGCCCTGACGCCCGAAGTCCGCGATGATCACCACCCGAATCGCAGGCTTGGAGACGGCCTCGAAAACCGGGGGCGGTTGCTGGAGAAACTCCGGCAACACGACGCCGCGCGCGTGAGTCACCCAGCGCTGGTGCGCCGCGATCAGCCGCCGGGCTGCTTCTTTATCTTTTTGGCTCAGCGCCAGCGCCAATCTCTTCTCGAAGAGCTGCGCTAGGTCGCGCGCCTGGAGGACGCGCAGCCTCTCCAGCGCCAACAAAGCCACCTCTGCGTCGGGATCGGAAGCCGCATGGCGCTCCAACGCCTCGCGCACCTTCGGATTGTCGAGGCGGCCCAGGCGGTCCAGGATCGTGCGGCGGATGGCGGCGTCAGGGTCTTTGCCGGCCAGCGTCAGCAGCTCCTCGATCGCGGCCGCGTCCGCGCGCTTGAGCTTCTGCCGGACTTCGGCCAAGCGGTCCTGGGCCGGCTGCGCCAACGCCGGCCCCAGTACGAGCAGGAGAACCAGAAACAGTCGCGTCACGGGCATGATTCGGCAGTGTATCGCAATCGTGTGCGGGCGCGCAGGCGGCGCGTCTCGCCGCCGGCGAAGGCTCGAGAGCGATTCTGCGCCGAAACGAGAAGATCAGCGCTCCGAGGCCGGCCGACGTTCCCCGCCCGCCTGAATCCCGTGGAGGATCAGATCCGCGAGGCCCAAACCGCCCTGTGAGGCAATCACCCGCGCCAGGTGTTCTTCGGCGATCTCCAGCAGAGAGGCCCCTGTGTGATCCTCGCCGGTACCCATCCAGCCGCGGTCTTCGCGCATGCTCTTAAGCATCTGGGCCACCAGCAGAGCCTCGAACTCGACCGCCGCCTCACGCAGGCGTTGCGACTCACGTTCCGGAGCAGGCGGCGGGGCGATCCCATGGAGCGCCTCGATCATCAGATCACCTCCAGCTCGGCTTCCAGCGCACCCGCGGCGCGAAGGTTCTGGAGAATGGCGATCACGTCGCGCGGAGTGGAGCCGATGGCCGACAAAGCCCGCACCAGCTCCTCCACGGTGGCGCCCTGCTTGAGCACCACATTGCGCGCCTGGTCCTGCTTGACACCCACGCCCACCTGCGGCACCACCTGCGTCGTGCCGGAGGACAGCGGCGCGGGTTGCGACACCGCGAAGCCGGTTTGGATCTCGACCGTCAGATTGCCGTGCAAAATGGCCACTGGCGAAATCCGCACTTCCTTGCCCATGACGATCGTTCCGGTTCGCTCGTTGATGATCACCTTCGCCGGCCGATCGGCCTCCACCGTCAGATTTTCCAGCTCCGCCAGGAACTCAGCCGGACGCTCGCTGTACAGCGCGGGCGCTTGCACGCTCACCACCGCAGGGTTCTCCGCACGCGCCACCGGGCCGTTCACCGAGCTGAACTTCTTGTTGATCGCTTCGGCGATCCGCGTCGCGGTGGTAAAATCAGCCTGCCGGAGCTGGAGCCGTAACTTCGCGCTCGGAGGCGGCGTGGGCGCGGGCCGCTCGACAATGGCGCCATTGGGGACCCGCCCGGTCGTCGGATGGTTGACGGTCTGCTGCGTGCCCAGACCGCCGGCCACGAACCCTCCGGTGACCACCGGCCCCTGCGCCACGGCGTAAACCTGCCCGTCGGGGCCGCGTAAGCTGGTCAGAAGCAGCAGGCCGCCCTGGAGGTTCGTTGCATCGCCAACCGCCGCCACCGTGACGTCAATCCGCGCGCCGGGCTGCGCAAAGGCCGGCAGATTGGCGGTCACCATCACAGCGGCCACGTTGTTGACGCGGATGGCTGTGGGCGGCACCGACACTCCCATGCGCTCCAGCATGTTCGTCAAGCTCTGCGCCGAGAAGACCGTCTGGCGGCGGTCGCCCGTGCCTGCCAGGCCCACCACCAGCCCATAGCCGATCAACTGATTCTCGCGTGCGCCTTCAATCGCCACCAGCTCTTTCAGTCGCGCTCCGCCCTGCGCTGTCATCGCCGCCAGGATCGAAGCCGCTACCAGGCGTCGCATCATCCCAGCTCTCCTTGCCTCACGCTTCCCACAAGCTCCGTTGCCCCGCGCCTCAGAAAGGCAGCAAGCCCATCAACAGCCGGTAAAGGAAGAAGGGACGGCGCACCGCGTCGCCCACCACGCCGCGACCGTTAATGCGCACCTCGAGCTGCGCCAGTCGGTCGCTTCGCACCACGTTGCCCGGAGCGATGTCATAGGGACGCACAACGCCGCGAATGGTAATCCACTGCCGCTCGGAGTTGACCACGGTTTCTTTGGATCCCTCGACGACCAAATAGCCGTTCGGGAGAACTTCCACCACGCGGGCCGTCAGCGTGGTGGTCAGCACCGTATCGCGGGTCGTCGCCCCCTGCCCGTCCAGATCGCTCGAGCCCGACAGATTGCTCAAATTCGCCAACCGTCCGGCAGCCTGCGTGGCCCCAAACAAAGCCCCCACGGAATGTTGCGCTCCTGCTTTGCGCGAACTCTTGGTCGTCCCCTTGGCGATGGCCGAAGCGCGGTCCGAGACCAGGATGGTCACCAGATCGTCTACCTGCGAAGCCTTGAGATCGCGCGCCAGGTCTCCCAGCGCGGCTCCGGGTCGCCAGAGGGACCCAGGCCGCCCCTCGTTGTCAGCCGCCTGGCGTCGGCGCGCCTGGCTGACGTATTCCTCGAGCGGGGAGAGGTCCCCGCGCGACTTTTTCTCAGCGGCCGGCGCCGCCGCCAGGACCGCGATCAAAACGCTCCAGTGAATCCGCATCCACCACCGCCTTTCCCGGCCCTGCCACACGGGCTGCCAGTTTGCGCCCGTTCACAGGGCTGCGCACCAGAATCGTGTCCCCAAGGCGACCGCCGTTTTCAGCCACGGCAGTAAACTTCAACTGCGCCGCACCGCTTGAAACCTCGACGGAGACCCGCTGGCCTCGCTCGACTTCCCGCGGCGACGCCAGCATCCGCGCGTACAACACCGAGCCGGCGCGAATTGAGCGGCGCGGCAACTTGCCGACCGCGTCCTCCACACGGGTCAAGGGCGCTTCGGTGAACGGAAACCACTCGCCCTGCTCTACCCTGACCTGCGAAGGGGCCACCGGCTGGCCGGGCGCCAGATTCTCCACGGCGACCAACCGCTCACCGGAGACCCTGATACGGACCCGCGCCCACACGGGGAGGCTTCGCGTGCCGTCGTAACGCAGACGTCCTCGCCAGACAACCGCGGCCTCCGTTACGCCCGCCGGCGGCGCGCTCAGTCCCGATAGCGGGAACTCCAGCTCCCCGGCAGGCACCGGATACCGGCTGAAATCCACCAGCTCGATGCGCGCCTGTTCTCGTGCCAGACTCTTGCGCAGCGCCTCCAGCACCCGCTCGGCTGTGAGCCGCTCGGCGGCGCGCTCCACACACACCTCGATCCCTTCGACAGCCACCCCGTGGCGCGCGGCCAGCCTCGATAGTTCCGCAGCTCCCAGAATGCGGCGCACGCCCGGCGCCGGAGCGTATCCCAGCGCTTCGTCAGGCGGGATCGCCGCGAAGGCCGGAATCACGCGGGCCAGATCCGCAGCCAGGATGCGGTCGCCGGAAACTGCGACGCATCCGCCACCCGAGGCGGCAAGCGCCGCCCAGGACGCGGACAGCCATCCTGGAACCCAGCGAAGCCAACCCCTCATGCGCCTGCTCCCCGCTGCGCCGTCATCGCGTCAGGTTGTTGACCTGCTGATACATTTCGTCAGCCGCCCGCACCACGCGGGAGTTGGCCTCGTAGGCGCGCTGCGCGATGATCAGCCCGATGAACTCCTCGACCACGCTCACGTTGGATTCCTCGACGTAACCCTGAAGCAGGGTGCCAAGGCCTTCTTGGCCGCCCGGGTTGCCCACGATCGGGTCGCCCGAGGCGTCGGTCGGCAAATACAAATTGCGCCCGATGCTGTTTAGCCCCGCCGGGTTCGGAAAATTCGCCAACTGAATCTGTCCGGCAAGCTGGGCCGCCGTTTGACCGGGCTGCGTGTAGCTAACGGTGCCGTCGCTGGCGATGGTGATCGTCTGCGCGTCCGGCGGCAAAGTGATCTGCGGCTCCAGGGGATCGCCGTCGGCCGTCACCAGGTTGCCGTCCCGGTCCAGGTGAAACGTTCCCGCGCGCGTGTAGGCCAACTCACCCGAGGGCAGACGCACCTGAAAGAAGCCGCGCCCCTGAATCACCAGATCCAGCGGATTGCCGGTCGCCTGATAGTTGCCCTGGGAAAAGATGATCTCGTTGGAGACCGGGCGGGTCCCCAATCCAAGCTGAAGCCCGCTGGGCACGACCGTCTGCGCGCTGGCGGAAGCGCCCGGCTGCACGAAGTTCTGATAGAGAAGATCCTGGAACTGCGCCCTCCGCGCCTTGAAGCCCACGGTCTTGGCGTTGGCCAGATTGTGGGCGATGTTGTCCACGTTCATCTGCTGCGCGACCATGCCGCTGGCCGCGCTGTAAAGAGCTCGAATCATCCTGGCTCCTCCTGCATCTCAAGGATTCACTCTGGCTACCTCTTCGACCGCCCGCCGATTCATTTCACCCCCTAACGCCACGGCCCGCTGCAACATCTCGAATTGCCGCAGGATGTTGATCAGCCGGACGGCGGATTCGGCCACTCCCACGTTGGACCCCTCGAGCTTTCCTTGCTCGATCGTATAACCGGAGGCCGCCCGGGGCGTCAGGCTCGGATCCGCGGGCCGAAAGTAGTTGCGCCCGAACTTCGCCAGCGACTCGGCGGGCGTGAAATCGGCGATCTCCAGTTGGCCGAGGACCTGACCTCGCTGCCGGACCTCGCCCGCCGGGGTGACCTCGATCGAACCGCCCGCCGCGGCGCGGATTCGCCCGCCGCCCACGGCGCGCACCGCGTAGCCCTCGGCCGTCTCGAGCACGCCGTCGCGCGAAAGCCGAAAGGCGCCGTTCCGCGTGTAAAGCGGGCCGCTCGGGCCCTCAACCACGAAAAAGCCCGGACCGGAAATCGCCAAATCCAGAGGATTGCCCGTGGGCGTCAGCGGCCCCTGGCGGAAATCCGTCCAGTGCCGCTCGATCAGCGGCAGCACGCTGGGCGCCGGACTCCAACCTGCCAGCGCCGGATCGAGGGCCTCCGGAGCGACGTATAAAGAATATGACTCGCGATCCAGCTTGAAGCCCGCTGTGGAAGCGTTGGCCAGGTTATTGGCCAGCATTTCCAGGGCTTCCATGCGAGCGCGCATCCCGGCTGCGGCAGCGATGGCGAGGGTGTCCATCGGTTGACTCCCACCAGGCCCACTGCAATCGGAAGACCGGCCCGCAGGATGACCCAAAGTTACCGTCTTCAGACCGAAAAGAGCCAGAAGGGGGGATCGGGCAAGCGCCAAATTTCGGTCACTGCCGCGCTCACGCCAAAGTTTTGAGCCCGGCCGAACCGGCTAAGCCCTTGAAAACCGGCCCCCCACGCCTGGCTCCCAAGCTGCACGGCATCGGGGCGTGACCGAGCTCGCCGCAACCGCCTTCGCCGCTATCGAGCTGCCTGGCGTAGTCCCGAGCATGGTTCCCGCTACCGCCGGACAGCAGGTGGACGAAGAGGCGGCCGGAAACTTCACAGGACTGCTGGGGGCCTTGCTGAGCAGTTTCGCGGCAGCGGTTCCGACAGACGGGGCGGAGGAAGCTGAGCCGGCGCGATCGGGCGACAATCCGCCTGCCGACGCGCCGACGCCGCAAGCCGCGCTGCCGGCTGCGCTGTCGGTGCAGCTCCCGCTACCGCCTGCGGACGCTCCACAACAAAGCGAAACAGGCCCCGAAGAAGTCCTCGAAGGCCGGGCGCTCGGGTTCAACGCGGTTAGCGCCGCTGCGGCAGCGCCTCTCGGCGAGGCCCAGCCCGCTCCGGCGCTGCCGATCGAGCTGACGCCGGCCCCTGAGGCGATGATCCGACTCAGCAACACGGCTTCAACGCAGCCCGAACCGGCGCGCCTGGATGTCCCCGCTTTGCAAACGCCGGACGAAGCCGGCCTGGCTGTCGAGCAGCGAAGCGCACCTGAGCCCGGGCCCGTGGTTTTCGCCGCCGCTCTCAGGCCCCGCGCGCAGCAGGAGAATTCGGCGGGAGGCGACCGGCCCGCTCCGCCGGTGCGCGCCGAGGCCCCGGAGCAATCGGCTTCGACCACGGCGGTGAGCGATCTCGCACGTGATCGAGCCGCCGCGGCGGCGCTCCCTGATGATGCCCCGTCGGCGGCGAGCATCACACGATCCCCGGCGACGCCGCCCCAGGCCGCGGCGCTCGAAGCGGTCCGGCCCGTGCGCCCGCAGGGCGGAGTCGAACCGCAACCCGCTGTCGAGCCCGACGTGCAGCCACATGGATCCCCGACCGGAAGGCCGTCGGAGGCCGATGCCGACGGCCCGTCCGCCGTGCGTGAAGATTCCGCCCGGGTGGCTCCGAGCGCCGCCAGGCAGCAGGACACCCACGCGGCCTCCGGCGCCGATCCCACCCGCGTCAGCCAGGCGCGGATGGCACCATCACGCACGGCGCCTGCGGATCCGCCGGAGCGACCGCCGACGGAGAGCAGCCGCGGGAATTCTTCGGCAGAAGCGCGAGCCGCACTGGAATCGCAAGCCGCGCCTGTCGCAGCAGACCAACGCGGCCAGGCAAGCCGCTCGAGCGCCCGGGTCCCGCAAACTGCCGTAACCGCTGCGCCCGAAACGCCGATGGCTCGCCAGGAGGCCTCCGGGCGGGAGATTTCGCTGGTGGTTTCCGAGAGGAACCATCTCAGTCCGCTGCGACATCCGGTCTCGCTACGCCTTATCGAGCGCGGCGGGCAGATTCGCGTCAGCGTTCGCAGCGCCGATGTGAATCTGGCCCAGACCCTGCGCAGTGAGCTGCCCGCGCTCGTGGAGCGGCTCGAGCGCAGCGGCTTTGAGAGCCAGATCTGGCGGCCGGTGGCCGACGGGGCTTCTGGAACCTCGCCCTGGGAGCCGGTCCGGAATCTCGGCGGCGAGTCAGCTCGCGGCTTTGACGCTCAAGGCCGCGGGCAAGACGGCGAGGCCCGGCAGCAGCCCCGGCAGCAGCCGCAGCCGGAAAGCTGGATCGAGGCGCTGGCCGGCGGAGCGGGCCAAGAAATCCTTCGGAGGTCGGAACATGGTTTCATCCGTTGAAGCGACAACCGCGGCGTCCGTGCTCCAGGCGCAGGGCTCGGTGAAGTCGGACGCGCTCGCAGAGCGCGAAACGTTTCTCAAGCTTTTGGTGGCGCAGATTCGCCATCAGAATCCGCTGGCCCCGGCCGATGCCCTTCAGTTCGTCACGCAACTGGCGCACTTCAGCGAACTCGAGCAGATGATCCAGATGCGGCAGGAGCTGACGGCCATCCGGGAGGCGCTGGCGGCGGCCGCCGGCGAGTCTGCGGAGGAGGCGGGAGGACGCTGATGCGGCCCCGGAGTTCGAGGAGGCGGGCGGCAGGCCGCGCAAGGGGAATCCAGAAAAACAAGAGGAGACGATAATGTTTCAAGCATTTTCGACTGCTTTGTCCGCGCTTTCGGCCCACGCCACGGCCGTGGACGTGGTGGGCAACAACCTGGCGAACCTGAACACGCCGGGCTACAAGATCAGCACGGTGTCTTTCCGCGACCTGGTGACCCAGTCGGTGGGCACCGGATTGGGCGAGACCCAGGTGGGTTTCGGAACCGGACGGCCGTTCACCCTGCGGCTGTTCGCCCAGGGCGCCATCCAGACCAGCGCTGACCCGCTGGACGCAGCCATCCAGGGCGACGGCTTCTTCATCCTCAAGAACAACCACGGCGCCATGCTGTTCACCCGGGCGGGCAACTTTCAGGTGGACGTCTCCGGCTACCTGATGACGCCCTCGGGCGAGCGGGTGCAGGGCTGGATGGAAGGTCCCGACGGCACGGTAAACACCAACAGCGCGATCGGCGACATTCGCATCCCGGTGGGCACGCTGCGCACGCCCGTGGCAACCACCCAGTTCTCGGTGGATTTGAACCTGGACGCCGCAGCCGTCGCCGGGCAGACGAACGGCACCTTCTCCACCGCCGTGGAGGTCGTTGATTCCCTCGGCGGCACGCACATCCTCACCATCACCTTCACCAAGACCGCCAATCCGGGCGAGTGGGATTACGAGATCACGATCCCCGGCGCCGACGTGGGATCGCAAAACCCCTCCGAGCAATTGGTCAGCGGCACGATCAGCTTCGACTCCAACGGCCAGTTGACGAATCCGGCGTCTTCTTCGCCCTCGGTCAACTTCAACATCCAGAATCTGGCCAACGGCGCCAGCGACATGACGCTGGACTGGTTCCTCTACGCGCCCAACGGCGCCGCGCGTCTGACGCAGTACCGGCACACTTCCGCGGTTTCGGCCGTCGAGCAGAACGGCGTGGCGCCGGCGGCGCTGATCCGTGTGGCGGTAGGAGATTCCGGCCGCATCCTGGCGCAGTACTCCAACGGCCAGCAGCGGGTGGTGGGCTACCTGGCCCTAGCCTCGATCCGCAACCCGGACTCGCTGATCGCGGTGGGCAACAACAATTTCCAGGCCAGCGCCCGCACGGCTTTGCCGGCCATCGGCTTGCCGGACACCGGCGGTCGCGGGCAGGTGACGGGAGGCGCCCTGGAGAGTTCGACCGTGGACATCGCCCAGGAATTCACCAACCTGATCGTGTATCAGCGCGGGTATCAGGCCAACTCCCGGGTGGTGGTGACGGCGGACGAACTCAGTCAAGAAACCATCAACCTGAAGCGGTAAGCGGCTCCTGAAACCGGCCGCGCCGGCCGCCGGGGCGATGGGGCCGCACCGGAGAGATCGGCAGGAGCGCCGCATGAACGCCATGGATGAGATCGGGCCGCTGGCCGACATCACGGTCGAGATCGAGATGGTGCTGGATCGCAAGACCATGACGGTGCGGGAGCTGCTGGAGCTGGAGGTCGGCAGTCTGGTTCGTCTGTCGCGGTCGGCGGGTGAGAACATTGACCTGTACGTGAACGACGTGCTGCTGGCCTACGGAGAAGTGGTGGTCATCGAGAACACCTTGGGAGCCCGGATCACGGACTTCGCACGAGAGTCATGAGGCGGGAGGCCGAAGCATGATGGAGTGGCTGCGTCCGTTGCTTTCCATCGCGTTGGTGCTGGGATTGCTGGCCGCGCTTCGCTGGTGGTTGGGGGGACGAGGCGCCGCGCCGCTATGGCGCCGGGGTCGTAACCTGCGAAGCGGCAAACTGGAGCCTCTGGACCGGCTGGCGCTGACGCCGCACCACAGCGTGCATTTGATCCGCGTCGGGGACCGCGCGGTGCTGATCGGCGCTCACCCGGCAGGCTGTAGCGTGCTGGAGACCATGCCTGCCGAAAGCGGGACGCAGACGGAGAGGACGGGGCGATGATCGCTTTGCTGGCCGCCAGTCCCGCCCTGCCGTTCCTGGTCGCTCGCGACGGCTCGCTGAGCGTGCCCATGCAGATCCTGCTTCTGCTGACTCTGCTCGTGCTGCTGCCGGCGGCGGTGATCTCGCTGACGCCCTTCCTGCGCATCGTTGTGGTACTGCACTTTCTCCGGCAGGCGCTGGGCACGCAATCCACGCCCTCCAACCAGGTGCTCATCGGACTGGCGCTGTTTCTGACGATCCTGATCATGCAACCGGTGGCCGTTCAGATGTACGAGCGCGGCTGGCTGCCCCTGGAACGCGGCCAGATCAGCGCGGAGCAGGCCTTCCGGCAAGGCGTCGAGCCGCTCAAGAATTTTCTGCTGCGTTTCGCTCGGGAGAAGGAAATCCGACTGTTTGTCGAGCTGGCGCACGCCCCGGCCCCTCGGACTCCGGCGGATCTGGAGCTGCGGCTGCTGATCCCGGCCTACATCCTTTCCGAGCTCAAGGCGGCGTTTCAGATCGGCGCCGTGCTGTTCTTGCCCTTTTTGGTGATTGACCTGGTGGTGGCCTCGGTGACGCTTTCGATCGGCATGATCCAGCTTCCGCCGGTGATGATCTCGGCCCCCTTCAAGGTGCTGCTGTTCGTGCTGGTGGACGGCTGGACGCTGGTCGTGGGGTCGCTGGTGAGGAGTTTCTACTGAAAGTCACGAAGGAACAAGCATGAGCGCTGAAGCCGTGATCCATATCATTCGTCAAGCGTTGATGACCGCTTTCTGGGTGAGCGCGCCGCTGCTGGCGATCGGCTTTGTGGTGGGCGTCGTCGTGAGCTTGATTCAGGTAGTGACCTCCATGCAAGACACGGCCTTCAACGCCATCCCGCGACTGGGGGCTTTCCTGGCCGGATTCCTCCTGCTGCTGCCCTGGATGATGCGCTACATGACGGACTACACCCAGAGCCTGTTCGGCGATTTCAGCCGTTATGTGCGCTGACGCAGGAGCTCAACCATGAAACGCAGCCGGATGGGCGATCGAGACGCGGCGGGCTCGGCAGCACCCGCGGCGCAGGAGACCTGATGCCGCCGAGCGTGCGAGTGCCGTTGGGGGAACTGCTGGGCTTCCTGCTGGTGCTGGCGCGCGTGAGCGGGGCGCTGGTGTTCGTGCCGCTGCCAGGCATGCGCCATGGACCGCCCGTGGCCCGAGCGCTTCTGGCGACCGGCACGGCGCTGGCGCTCTATCCGCTGTGGCCGGCGCTGCCGGCCGCGCTGCCCCGGCCTTCGCAACTGGTCGGATGGCTGCTGGCGGAGGCTGCTCTGGGCCTGACGATCGGGGTGGCCGTGAGTCTGCTCAACGAGGGCTTCCTTGTGGCGGCGCAAATCTTCGGCTTGCCGGCCGGCTACTCCTATGCCTCTACCGTTGACCCGACAACGGAAGCCGACAGCAACGTGTTGCTGGTGTTCGCACAGTTTCTGGCCGGGCTGTTGTTCTTCGCGCTCGGCCTGCATCTCGAAGTAGTCCGGATCTTCGCGCGCAGTCTTGTGCTGTACCCCCCGGGAACTTACCTGGCGACGCCGGCCGGCGCTGAAATGGCGCTCACGCTGGGCGCCGCCATGTTCTCCATCGGCTTGAGGCTGGCCATGCCGGTGGTGGCCCTGTTGCTGCTGGCCGATGTGACGCTGGCGCTGCTCGGTCGGATTCACGCCCACTTGCAGCTTCTGATGCTGGCGTTTCCCGTGAAGATGCTGGCGGCGCTGGCCATGCTGTCGGCCATCACCGGTTTGTACCTGAAGCTGTACCGGGCCGCGGCCGAACGCAGCTTCGAAGTTCTGATGCGGGTGCTGGCGGGCCATGGCGGATAAGTCGCAGCGCACCGAGCAGCCGACGCCGCGGCGCATCCAGAAGGCTCGCCGCGAAGGCCGGTTCCCGGTCTCCCGCGAGTTCGTCTCCGCCGTTCAGTTTCTGGCTTTCGTATTGGCCCTGGGGATCTTCGGCCGACAGTGGATGGCGACCTTCCGGCAGACGATGCGGCGTCTGCTGGCGGAGGCTTTCCGTGCGGATCTGAGCCCCTCGCGGCTGGCGGCTCTGCTGCACGCAGCCGCGGCCCGGGATCTGGCGCCGGCCCTCATGCTGGGAGTGCTGCTGGCGGGCGTGACGCTGGGGGCGCAACTGGCCACCACGCACTTCGGCGTCTCTTTCAAGCGGCTCCACCCGGATTTCAAGCGTTTAAACCCGCTGGCCAGGCTGCGGGATTTGCCTAAACAGAATTTACCTCTTTTGTTTCAAGCGATCCTTCTGCTGCCGCTCTTCGGCGCGGCTCTGTACCTGGTGGTGCGCGGCAATCTCGACGATCTGCTGCGCATGCCGCTGGAATCGCCGGCGCAGGCCGGACAGCGGCTGGCCGAGGCGCTGCTGGATTTGTTCCGGCGCGCCGCCCTGGTTCTGCTGGCGCTGGGGGTCTGGGACCTGTGGCGGCAGCGGCGGCGGTATACGGCGGAGCTGCGGATGACCAAGCAAGAGGTGCGCGACGAAGCCAAGGAAGTGGAAGGCAATCCGCAGGTGCGCGCCCGCATCCGTCGGCTCCAGCGCGATCTGTTGCGGCGCCGCATGATGGCCCAGGTTCCCAGGGCCACGGCGGTGATCGTCAACCCCACCCACTACGCCGTGGCGCTGCGCTACCGCATGGAGGAAATGACCGCTCCCGTGGTGGTGGCCAAAGGGAAGAACTATCTGGCGCTTCGCATCCGGCAGAAGGCGATCGAGCATCAGGTGCCGGTGGTGGAAAATCCCCCGCTGGCGCAGGCGCTCTATCAGAGCTGCGAGGTAGGCCGTCCGATTCCGGTGCACCTGTATCGCGCGGTGGCCGAGATCCTGGCCTACATCTATCGGCTCATGCGCGGGAGGTTGCCGGGCTAAAGCGGAGAGCAAAGGATGGCGCAAACGCGAGCCGTAGCCACACGAAGCGCGACGCCCCAGGCGGCGGCCGGCGCGCTGGTGCGCGCCAACCTGGCCGAGCTGAGCGTGCCGCTGGCGGTGCTGGCGATCATCCTGGCGATGCTCACGCCGGTGCCTCCCTTCCTGATGGACGTGCTGATCGTCACGAACATCACGCTCTCGGTGATCGTGCTGCTGGTCTCGCTCTACATTCTGCGCCCGGTCGAGTTCAGCGTCTTCCCCACCACCCTGCTGTTGATGACCCTGTTCCGTCTGGCGTTGAACGTCTCTTCGTCGCGGCTGATCCTGCTGAACGGCAACACGGGAACGGCGGCGGCCGGCCGCGTCATCGAGGCTTTCGGCCACTTCGTGGTGGGCGGCAGCTACGTCATCGGCGTGGTGATCTTCCTGGTGCTGATCGCCATTCAGTACGTGGTGATCAACCACGGCGCGGTGCGCATTTCCGAAGTCACGGCGCGCTTCACCCTGGACGCGCTGCCCGGCAAGCAGATGTCCATTGACTCGGATTTGAACGCCGGGCTGATTGACGAGGCGGAGGCTCGACGGCGCCGCAAGCAGCTCGCCGCGGAGGCCGAATTCTACGGGGCCATGGACGGCGCCTCGCGCTTCACGCAGCGCGATGCGGTGGCCAGCATCCTGATCACGGGCATCAACATCATCGCGGGCTTTTTGATCGGCATTCTTCAGCACGGCATGGACCTGCGGCAGGCGCTGGCCACCTACACCGTGCTGACCATCGGCGACGGGCTGGTGACCGTGATCCCGGCGCTGATGATTTCCATCTCCGGCGGCTTGATCGTCACCCGGGCCAGCTCGGACCTGCGCCTGGGCGCGGAGTTCCGCCGACAGGTTTTCGGCAACGCGCAACCGCTCCTGCTGGCCGCCGGGGTCCTGGTCGCCATGTCGGCCTTCCCAGGTCTGCCCAAGCTTCCTTTCCTGGTGCTGGGGGTGGGTCTGGGCACGGTCGCCTGGCGGATGAGTCGCGCCGCAGCACCCGTCGAAAAAGCGCCGGCGGCGGCTCCTCCGCCTCCCAAAGAGAACCTGGAAGCCCTGCTGAGGGTCGAGCCGATCGCAGTGGAGCTGGGCCTGGGACTGGTGCGGCTGGTTGAAGGGGGACAGAATTCTTCGCTGTTGCGACGCATCGCGGCGATTCGCCGCCAGTTGGCCCTGGATCTGGGCTACCTGCTGCCTGCGGTGCGCGTCACGGACAATCTTTCGCTGCGCTCGCGGGAGTACATCATCCTGATCAAGGGCGTCGAGGTCGCGCGCTATGACATGCCCCAGGGGCTGGAGCTGGCGATCCACTCCGGCCAGCCGACGACGCCGATCGAAGGTCTGGCGACCTACGAGCCCGCCTTCGGCCTGCCCGCCGTTTGGATTCGGCCCGATCAGGTGGAGGCCGCTCGCAGCGCCGGTTACACGGTGGTGGATACCGTCTCGATTGTCGGGACGCACCTGGCGGAAGTGATCCGCCGCCACGCCCACGAGTTGTTCTCGCGACAGGACGCCAAGAAGCTGCTGGATCGTGTGGCCGAGGAAAATCCCCGGGTGGTCGAAGACCTGGTTCCCAAACTGCTGCCTCTGGCCACCGTGCAACGCGTGCTGCAAAACCTGTTGCGGGAGCGGGTTTCCATCCGCGACGCGGTCTCGATCCTGGAGGCGCTGAGCGAAGCAGCGCAGATCACGCGCAATCCGGTGTTGCTGACCGAGTTTGTGCGCCAGGCCATCCGGCGCGTGGTCGTCAAGCCTTATCTGAACCAAGCCGGCGACTTGCCGGCGTACCTGTTGGACCCCGCGATCGAGCAGGAAATCGAGGGCGCCGTGGAGCACGGCGAGTACTCCAGTCACATCAACCTGGCGCCGCAGCGCATGCGGGCCATCGTGGAACGCATCCGCCAGGCGGTGGGAACGCCGACGGCGCCGGCGCCGCTGGTGGTCAGCTCCGGGGCCCGGTACTTCTTGCGACAGATGCTGGAGCAATCTGTGCCCAACCTTCACGTGCTGGCGCACAGCGAGATTCCGGCGGGCGTGCGAGTCGTTTCCCTGAAATTGATTCAGTAGGAGAGGCAACTCATGAGGTTGAAATCGTACTTTGTTCCGAGCGTGGGAGCCGCCCTGGCGCTGGCGCGCCAGGAGCTGGGGCCCGACGCCGTCCTGCTGGAGGCGCGCAAGGCCCCACCGGAGGCGGCCCATCTGGGCCAGTACGAGGTGGTCTTCGCCATCTCGGGAGGGCCGCGTGGCGTTGAACCGGCGAGCACGGCCCAGACGGAACCCGGCCGGGAAGCCGTAGCGCTGGAGCGGCTGAGAACCGAGGTGACCCAGTTGCGCCGTCAATTGGAGCGCATGAACGCCGCGGTGGCCTGCACCAAGCTGGCCGGCGGTGCCTCCCCGACGGACGAGTTCAGCGCCATGCTGGCTCGGCTGCTGGAAGCGGAGGTGGATGGGGACCTGGCGGCGGAGGTTCTGCAAGCGGCTCGGGCGCGTACCAACGTCGCAAGCGCTCCGGAGATCGAGCCGGCCATTCTCGAAGAGCTGGCGTCTCGCTGCCGCGTGGACGGCGGGCTGGGCCGAAGCGAGCAAAGCCCGCGAATTGCGGTCCTGGTGGGACCGAGCGGAGCGGGCAAAACTACGGCTCTGGTGAAGCTGGCGGTGCGCGAGGGCTTGCAAAAAGGCAGGTCCGTGCAGCTCATCAGCGTTGACAACTACCGCGTGGGAGGCGCCGAGCAGTTGCGCAGTTTCGCCACGATCCTGGGGGTGGCCTTCCAGTATGTCGAGACGCCGCTAGCGCTGTCGCATGCCCTGCGGGAGTGTCGGCGCAAGGATTTGATCCTGATTGACACGCCGGGCTATGGCCCCGCGGAGGCGCAGGAGGCCGCGGAATTGGCGGGTTTTCTGGCCGGGCGGGACGAAATTGACGTGCATTTGGTCCTAACGGCTTCGACGCGATCTGCCGATTTAAGGCGTGTAGCCGAGCGGTTCGAGCCTTTCCGGCCGCAGAAGTTGCTGTTTACGCGCCTGGATGAGACCGAAGCCTATGGGGGCCTGTGGAGCCTGGCCGCCCGAACGGGCAAGCCCGTGTCTTTCCTCAGCGCGGGCCAGAGGATCCCTGAGGACCTCGAACCAGCCTCTGTGAACCGGATCGTCGAGCTGCTCTGGCGGGGACAGCCGGCCCGGGTCGTGGCGGCGGCCGCTTGAGAAAACGGCGCCGCCAGGTGGGCAGCTTGGCAGACAGGCGGGCGATGGAGCCGGGTGGCGGCAACCGCACGAGAGAGCACGGCCGCCAGGCTCGCAGGGAAGGTCGCGACGCCTGGTTCAGCAAAGCGGCGACCGCCCGGGCCAGTGAACGGTGAGCGCCATGGCCTCGTATCGCGCCAGTCCAAGCACCGCGGCCGACGAACGGGAGCGATTGATCCTGGAACATCTGCCGCAAGTCCGCCTGATCGCGCGCCGCATTCACGAAAAACTGCCGGAAAGCGTCAGCCTGGAGGACTTGATTTCGACCGGAATTTTAGGGCTGATCTCGGCGATTGACAACTTCGATCCCAGCCTGAACGTCAAGCTGAAAACTTACGCGGAATATAAGATCCGCGGCGCAATCCTGGACACCCTGCGCGGCCTGGATTGGGCTCCCCGGCAGAAGCGCAAGAAGGCCAAGGAAATCGAAGCCGCCATCTCGCGCGCGGAACGAAAACTGCACCGCTCGCCGGACGAGGAAGAAATCGCGCGAGAATTGGGCCTGTCGCTGGAGGAGTATCACGAGTGGCTGGTGGAAATCCGAGGCGTCAATCTCGGGCGTCTGGAGCACTGGCGGCGTGACGAGGACGGGCGCGATCTGCTCAAGTACCTGGCCGACAGCGAGGAAGACTGGCCCTCGCGCATTGTGGAGCGCTCGGAACTGGAGAAACTGCTGGCCGAAGCCATTCAGCAGATGCCGGCCGTCGAGCGCACGGTGTTGAGCCTCTACTATTACGAAGAGCTGACCCTGCGCGAGATCGCCGCCCTGTTGAATCTGCACGAGTCCCGCATCTCGCAGCTCAAATCCCAGGCCATCTTGCGGCTGCGAGCCTGGCTGGAGAAGCGCTGGCCGATGGAACGGAGGGCGTGAGCCGTGGCCGATCCGAATTCGTCACCGGGCGGCAACCTGGTGGAATGGCTGACCGAGGCTCTGGCGCAACGCGTGGCGGAAGCGCTGGAGTTGATGACCGGCGAGCCGCCTCAAGTCGCCTGGAGCGCGGGCGGCGAGCCGTCACCGGATTTGCTGTGGTGGTCGCAGCCCCTGAGCTTGGGCCAGGAGATCGGCGTCTGGATCGGAGCCGAGGAGGCCAGTTGGAAGGGCATCGGCAAGCACGTTCTCGCCGCCGCCGGCATCGAAGCCGCTGACGACGGCGACGTTCAGAACACGTACCTGGAGATTCTGGGCCAGGCTCTCTCCGGGTTGGCGCGCGACCTCTCGGCGCGACTGCGCCGCGAGGTCAGTTGCGAGCAAGGGGCGGTGGGAGTCACGCCGCCGGAAGGGGTCGCCTTCTCCAACGTGGAGATCATGCACGGCGAAGCCGCGACCTGGGCGCTCTGGGTGGCGGTAGCCCCGCTTCTGCTCGAGACCATGCGCAAGGCGGAAGAAGCCCGACCCGCCGAACCAGCAGCCGTCCAGTCGCAGCCCGAGAACATCCCGGAGCCGGCGGAAGCGCCGACGCCTGCGCCGGCCGCCACTCTCCCCGGAGGCCGGAATCCGAAGACCTTCGAGCTGCTGCTGGAAGTCGAGATGCCGGTTTCGGTCTCCTTCGGTCGCGCCGAGCTTCCTTTGCGCGACGTGCTGAAGTTGACCACCGGTTCCATCATCGAGCTGAACCGCACGGTGAACGAACCCGTCGAGGTGATCGTCAACAACTGCGTCATCGCGCGGGGCGAAGTGGTAGTAATCGAAGGCAACTACGGCATCCGGATCCGTGAAATCATCAGCCGTCAGGAGCGTCTGCGGACGCTGAAATAGCCGTGCTCGCGATCAAGCTCATCGCCATGCCGCTGGTAGGAACCCTAGCCCTGGTGGCCGCCGGACTGGTGCTGTGCGTGCTGCTGTTCTTTCTGCTCAAGATCGAAGTTCACGCGCTCAGCCGTCGCTGGCAAGCCAAACACAAGGCCCTGGAAGAATCCATCAGCCGGCTCGAGCAAGCCGTCGAAGAGCTGCGCATCGGACTGAAGGAGGCCGACGAGCGCACCGGCGTGCTGACGCCCCCTACGCCGCCGCGCTCCGGCCTCAACCTGACCACTCGCGCCCAGGCCTTGCGCATGTTCCGGCGCGGGGAGCAACCGGAAAGAATCGCCGCCGCCTTGCAAGTGCCTGAAAACGAGGTTCGGCTGCTGATCAAAGTTCACCGGCTGACCGCGGCGTCCGAGTCCTGAGGAGCGCGCCTGCGCGTGCGAGGCACGAGCGTCCCTGCGGGACACCTAGCTGGCTGAGATCGCGCCTGTCGGGGTTCGGGAGGCCCCGGCTAGCCGTTCCCGAATCAGGCAACCGTCCTGCGTTTCCAATCCTCGAGCGCCGGACCTGCCACCGACGCAGCCCGCCGCCGCAAGGCTTCCATTTCCTCGGAGCTGAGGGGACGGAACTGTTGGGCGATCCGCACGTCATCCTCGAGCTGTCCCAGCGTGGTGGCGCCTAAGGAGACGGCGTGGATGGGAAGACTCAGCACGTAGCTCAAGCATTCGCGCGCGCTCAGCACGCTCATCAACCGAGCATTGGCGAAGCTCTTCATGACCTGAATGGCGATGCCTTGGGCCACCGCTGCCGGCAGCACCGTCTTCTCGAAGCTTTGCCAGGCCGGGTCCGCGGCGTGCAGCGGCATGAAGATGGAATCGAAGCCCTGGTAGCGGCGGAGCATTTCGGCCAGCACGACGGGATCGTGATGGCCCGTAAAGCCGATGAACCGGCACTTGCCCGCCTTCTTGGCCGCCTCGAAGGCTTCCATGGCGCCGCCGGGCGCGAAAATCTCCTCTACTTCGCGCAGCTCGGAGACGGCGTGAATCTGCCAGAGGTCTACATAATCAGTGCGCAAGGCCTTGAGCGATTGCTCCAGTTCGGCCTCGGCGGCCTTGCGCGTGCGTTGGGTGGTTTTCGTAGCCAGGAAGACTTCCTTGCGCACCGGCGCGAGGACCTCGCCGCAGACCTCTTCGGCGTGGCCGTCCCAGTAAGAGCGCGCGTTGTCGAAATAGTTGATGCCCAGTTCATAGGCTCGGCGCACCAACGCCAGCGCTTCTTCGCGTGTGATGAGCGCCAGGCGCCCGCCGGCCTGGCCGATCACGGTGAGCTCCACACCAGTCTTGCCGAATTTGCGCTTGGGGATGTCGCCTGCCTTCGGTTTGGCCGGTCGAGCCGAACCAATGCCCAGTAGCCCTGCAAAGGCGGGCCCCACGAAAGTCCTTCGCCGCATATGCCCCTCTCCAAGATCGTAACCCAGCCCGCCGGATTCCTGCTTCGGCGCAGCGCGGCATCGAAGCGACGCTGCGGCAAGCAACGCGGACGATAGCGCCGACGGCCGCCGGCTGGCGTCATTCCACGACCAGCACCTCGTGATCCCACAAGCTGGCGAGCGTCGTTTCCACCCAGCCTTGTTTCGGCGCCAGCACAGCCCGTTCGCCGGCAACCAGCCACCGCCCGAGGCGAGCGCGCATGCCGGGCATAAGCTTCAATCGGACTTTGAGCGGCCCCACGGGAATCGGTTCCTCGATCGGAAAGCGCCAGGCGCCGGGATTGGTCAGATTGATGAGGTGCAGGATCAGCCTTCCGGACTGCCGGTAAAGATGGCAGTCCAGCAATCCGCGGCCCTCGATGAGGAAAGGAAGATCGTTCCGGCAAGCCCAGCGCACCAGGTTGGCCAGCAGATCGCCGTGATCCGGCAAATGATCACGCGCATAACGGCGATCCAGATCCGCCGGCAGAAACGCGATGCGCGCCCCGCCGGGCAGCTCGCGGAGCGCCAGCGCGGGCACGCCGGTGCGTGGCTGCCGCATCCATGCCGTCTCGGGCGGATACACGGGGAACGGAGGGATGAAGGTCAGGGGCGCCAACACATCGGGATCGGCGGTCAGCGATTCCAGCATGCCGCCGAAGGGCAGAATGTCGGTCCGCTCGAAGCCCGCCAGCACCGGGTGACGCTCGCCGGCGGGCGGCGGTTCATCTGCCGCCCGCGGCCCCCAGGATTTGGCCCGCAACTCCGGCGCGATCCGCAAGTAAGTGTGATACGAGCGCGCGGCCCACTCGCGCTCCGGCGAGTCCGGGCGGCCCAGGCGGCTGCCGGCGGCTCGCAGTCCGAACAAGTCGGCGAGCGCAAAGTCCTGCCGCGGCCGACCGTCTTCGTCATAGAGGCTGGTGACGCCGGTGGCCACCAGCGAACCACCGCGCCGCACAAATTCCCTCACGGCTGCGCACTGCGCCTCAGACATGGCAGCCAGGTTCGGCAGGATGAGCACCGCGAACTGATCCGCATCGCTGCCGATCCGATCCGCGTGCAGCGGCAGATAAGGAATTCGGGCGCGCACCAGGGCATGCGTCCAGCCGCGATAGGGCTGCTCGACCAACTCCTCGGGATTGTCGCGGCCATAAAAATCGGTATTTTCCTGCGACCACACCAGAGCCACGCCGGCCACCGGACGGCGGTTGACCAAATACTCTTGATTCGCCTGGTGCCAGCGCATGATGGGCTCTGCCGTGCGATAGGCGCGGCGGTCCTCATGGTAGGCGCCCACGTGATGCCACCAGGGCTGAATACCGCCCGCAAAGCCCTCGAGCATCCACAAGCGCGCCTCCGCAGCCGGTTTGGCCGACAGGCGAAAGCTCTGGCGTCCGGCCTGATACATCGCCATGCTCTCAGGGATGAGCTTGTCCCAACCGAGGAGCCCGTGAATCAACTTACCGATATCGGCGTTCTGCGGGAAACCGGCGGCGTCATCGCGACGCTGGTGATCGAGCAGAATCAGCGGCGCCCGCTCGCAGATTCCTTTGTAATCGCGGAAACTCCGGCACTGCGCGCTGATCGAGCCGCTATTCATTCCCACCCACACGCAGTCGGGACCTCCGGCGGACCGGGTGACGCGGTTGTTGAGATCCCAGATCTCCAGCCGGCGGGCGTAATTCCAGCGGATCCACTCCCGGTAGACCGGGTCGTCCCAGTTCTTCCCGCCGGGCAGCCGACGCCCCGTCCGTTGGCCGAACCGGCGCTCGCAGTGAGCACAGTAGCAGATGCTGTCTCGCCCCAGTCCCGCCCAACTGTTATCGGTAAAGCCGTCGGGCCGATAGCGCGCGATGATTTCGCGCAGGATCTCGGGAATGTACTCCTCGTAGTAAGGGCTGTTGATGCAGGTGACGTAGCGATCCGCGGCGCGGTAGGGCCGGCCGTCGCGGTCCACGGCGAACCAATCCGGATGCGCTCGATAGAAGGCTTCCGAGGCCCGGCTGGAATCCATGCGCGCCAGCACGACCAAACCGTCGCGGCGCGCAGCCTCCGTGAGTTCCCCGAATAAATCGCGCTCACCCAGAAACTCGGCGCGCTGATGCAAGGGATGGCGGCTGGGGTAGTAGGCCACGATTCCGCCTGCGTTGATGATGACGCCCTGAACCGCCGTCCGCTTCCAGTACTCACGCCACCAGGCGATGTCGTAGCGCGGCGGATCGGCTTCCGTAATGTTGGTTTGTCCCCAGCGCAGCGTGCGGCGATACCAGGGCTCGGTAGAAGCGGCGAGGCACGGGACCAGCGCCGCGCTGCTTGAAGAGAGAAACTCTCGTCGCGTGCTCATGCGGGCTTCATCTCCCGGATGGCCTCGCCGGCCCCGCTCAAGTTAGCCAGTCGCATTTCCGAGTACTTGCGGGAAAGAATCACGCCGTGGGCGCCGGCGCGGAACGCTGCCAGGACCGCCTGCTTGACGCCCTGCGGCGTGCTCTTGCTGTGATCAGCAGCGGTGGGTATGTCAATATCTATGCCCGGCCAGATCAGAGTCCCGGCGCCGGCCACGCCCTCGAGGGCGCGTCGGGTCTCGCGGAAGACGTAATCCGCTGAGAGCCCGGTGAAGGGAATCTGCTCGTAACTTTTCTCTTTGTAATTCATGACACGGTAGTGAAAGTCGAGGGCCTCCTGACGGGAAAGGTCGCCGTAGAGCGTGCCGGTGACGCTTTCAATGTAACTGGCCATGCGCTCGCCGCCGCAGTTATGATACATGACGATTTTCAGAAAGTCGGAGTAAGGGGCTAACTTCTGTAAATCCTGTTGAGCGCGATACAAAGGGCTAAAGGAGTTGTTGTGCCAGATATGCCAGCCCACCTGAATCGAAGGCCGGATGGAGTGCGCCGCCCGGTGCATGGCAGCGTAGATCTCGCGCAGGCCGTCGTGGAAGAACTGTTCCCAGGCCAGGATTTCCGGATAGCGCATCAGGATGCGCCAGAAGGTGACATGGAAACCGTCCACCGGACGCCGGCCGCCGCGTGCGGCGCGCACGAACCGTTCCAATTCGCGGTAGCCTTCTTTGACGCGCTCGATCCGAGCTAGCCCCAGGCGGCGCGCTTTTTCTTCGCAGAAGGAGCAAAAGCAGGCTACGCGTCCCGGATCGCTGCCGCGCCCGCCGTGGCTGGCCCCCAGCGCGGTTCCCAGCGCGCCGTGCCGTTCGGATCCCCACATGAGGCCGTCTATCTCGTAGGAACGGACGTAATCTTCGACTAACCCCAGCAGGAAATTTCGGTGATAGGGATTGTGAACGCACAATCGCGTCGTGCGCCGTCCGTAAAGATCCACTTCCTGAAGCTTCTCGATCCCTGGCAGATCCGAACGCCAGACGTCCTCGGCCCACAGGATCACGCGCATGCCGCGCTTGCGGGCCCGCGGCAGCACTTCGGCCACGATGTCCAGCTCGCCGTGATCGGGCGCCCGCGTATCCTCCGGTTTGATCACGGTGTCCCTGTAATATTGCGGATGCACAGCGGCGTAGTTGCCGCCGTGGAAATCCAGATCGTATTCCTGCTTGCCGTGGTCCGGCAGCGGCTGACCGGGTATCTGACGGCCGGCGATGCCCCGACCATACGTGAAGGTGGCCAGGAACAGCGTGTTGACCGCCGCGCGCTCCTGGAGAATGTCCAGGACCTTTTCCGTTCCTTCATCCACGAAGGAAACCGCGCCCACCTGGATACCGATGGTCTTCAAGCCCCCGACAGCCCCAACCTGCGTAGCAAGGCCGCCGGCCCCGGCCTTCAAGAAATCCCTGCGCTTCATGGTGACCTCCCTGCTTGCCGGCGTCCTCCGCGCAAGGAAGTCGCCGGCGAGCCTGCGAAGAAGCATCTTACTCCGCGCGCCACGCTGTGGGAGAGCCCCAGTGCAGGCGCCGGACTGCGCCGAACTCGCCCGCGCCTGGAGCGCCTTTCACGCCTGGCTCTCAGCGATCAACGTCCGCAATCGAGCGACGACCCAATCGATGGCGATGGCGATCAGCGCCTCTCCCTTGGCCGCCGTGGCCAGGCGGGCCTCGCGCGCGAATTCTTCGTCCTCCCGGGCCGACTTCGGGTCCTTGATGCCCAGCCGCGGCTTCGCTTTCTCATAGTCCACGCCTTCCCAGCGCACTCGCTCGGGGAACGCCGCCAGGGCGAAAGAGGTTTCGAACTCGGCCGCATGGCCGGGCATCTTGCCGCTCGCGAGATATTTCTTGACGATCTCCGGGGAATAAGCTTCCCAGTAAGAGTGCGCCTCCAGGCGAATGCCCAGCTTGCGGCGAAATTCCGGCAGACTCTCCTTCAGGGGCGCATCGTTGCCGCCGTGGCCGTTCAGAATCAGGATGGCGCGCACGCCGTGGATCTTCAGGCTCTCGCAGATTTCATAGACCACGGCCAAGAAGGTTTCCTTGCGCAGCGTAAGCGTTCCTTTGCGATCCATCCAATAAGGCGAGATGCCGACCGCCACAGGGGTGGCCACCATCACCTGCGGGTACAGCCGAAGCGCCGCCTGCTGGGCCACCAGCGTGGCGCTGGCCGTGTCCTGGATCATCGCCAGGTGTTCGTTGTGCTGTTCCGTAGAGCCGGTGGGCAGGATCATCGCCTTCAACCGTCCGTCCTCCACAGCCTCGCGAAATTCCTTGCGCGTGCTCTCCCACAACAGGACCTTGCGGGGATGAATGTACGGGGTTTGGGCCGCCGAAATGGCGGGCCGGGCAGAGAAGACAGCGCTCATCGCTGCTGCGCCGAGCAAGCGACGGCGCGGCACTCGCAGATCCGCCATGCGGCTGATGATAGCACCGCCGGCGCGATGCGAGCAGGGATCAAGCGATCTGCGGCAGCTCGTACCCCTTGCGACGCGGGCGCGACAGCAGACGGTTCGCCTCCTCGTCGCCGATGAATTGCTCGCGTTTGGGATCCCACCGCAGTTTGCGTCCCACCTCGCGGCAGATGTTCACCAGATGGCAGATGGTCGTCGAGCGATGGCCGATTTCCACATCCGCCGTCGGACGCTTGCGCGTGCGCATGCACTGGAAGAAATTCTCGATGTGGAAGCGATTCTCGCCCGGGCCTTCGGGCGTCACCTCGGGCGCGCCTTTCTTCAGCTCCGGCGGATCGGCTACGAAATCGCCGCGCAGGATCTGGATGCGACCTTTCTCGCCCACGAAGATGGCGCCCAACTGCGAATGGTCCTTACGGATCGGCTCTTCCAGTTTGAGCAGCGTGCCGCTGACATAGCGCAGCGTCACCTTGCCTTCGGGTCCCGGTTCTTCGGGCCAGATCTCGATCGGACCGGTCGAGTCGGTTCCCAGCGCGCACTGGACCTGGTCCAGGGAATGGGTGCCCCAGCCCGTCACTCCCCAGCTTTGTCCCCCGCCGTCGTAATCCCAATAGAGCGCCCAGCGCCGCTGGAGTTCTTCATGGTAGGGGCGCAGCTCGGTCTGGTTGCACCACTGATCCCAATCCATGCCATCGGGTACGGGCTGTCCCGGCCGGGGTTCCCATCGCCGCGGAGGCAGAAAGTTACAGGCGATGACCTCGCGGATCTTGCCGATGGCGCCCTCGCGCACCAGCTTGCTGGCGTAAATGTTGATCGGGATGGAGCGCTGTTGCGTCCCGGTCTGGAGGATGCGCTTGTAGCGACGGGCGGCGCGCACCAGCACGCGGCCTTCTTCCACCGTCAGGGTCAGAGGCTTCTCGGCATAGACGTCCAGGCCGGCCTGCATCGCGTGGATCGAGATCAGGGCGCGGGCGTGCGTGGTGGTCTCGACGAAGACTGCGTCCAGCTTCTCCTTCTCGAGCATGCGCCGGTAGTCCTGATACTTGGTCCAACGCTCGCCGTCGGGATGAACCTTGCCCGCCTCGAAGCAGCGCGGCAGAAAGCAATCGGCGAGGGCGACGATTTCGGCGCCGGGAAATTTTTCGTTCTGGATCATCCAGCGAGCGCGCCCGCCGAGCCCGATGAAGGCGATGCGGATGGTGTCGTTGGCGCCCGGCCGACCGCCGAGCCCCAACACCCGGGCTGGGACGAACAGAGGAGCGCAAGTCGCTTCTCGCAGGAATCGCCGTCGGTTCATGAGAGCTTCTCCGGAGGGCTATTATACGCCGTCGCCGTGCGGGACATACAATGAGGATTCGCAGCGCCGTGCGACTCCGTCTGATCAGTTGCGAGATCTTCTATCGTGAGATCTGCTGGGCCGTGGCGCGTTCGCCCAACCAGATTGATGTGGAATTCCTTCCCAAAGGCCTGCACGACATGGGCGCCGCCGCCATGCGCGCGCAACTGCAAGCGGCGGTGGACCGCGTGGACGCGGCGCGCTACGAAGCCGTGCTGCTCGGATACGCGCTTTGCGGCAACGGATTGGCGGGCCTGACCGCGCGCTCGCTTCCCCTGATCGTGCCCCGTGCGCACGACTGCATCACGCTGTTTCTCGGCAGCCGGCAGCGCTACCTGGAGTATTTCCACTCCCACCCGGGCGTCTACTTCCAGACCACCGGCTGGATCGAGCGCGGCCAGCACATCCCCCAGCTCTCGATTCATGACAAACTGGGCGGACGACGCAGTTTCCAGGAGCTGGCCGCGCGCTACGGCGAAGACAACGCTCGATACCTTCAAGAAGCGCTGGGCGACTATACCCGTCACTACGGACAGATCACCTTCATCGAGATGGGACTGGAGCCGGACTCGAGCTTCGAGCAGCGGGCGCGTCGCGAGGCGGAAGCCCGCGGCTGGCGCTTCGAGAAAGTGGAGGGCGATCTCTCGCTCATTCGTCGCCTCGCCGACGGGCCCTGGGATGAGGGGGATTTCTTACGCGTGCCGCCGGGCTGGCGCATCGTGGCAACCTACGATGAAGAAGTGATCGGAGCCGAAACCGCATGACGGGACGAGAACGCATCCTGGCGCATCTGGAGGGAAAACCGGTAGACCGCCTGCCCCTGATGCCCATCACGATGATGTTCGCCGCCGACCTAGCAGGCGTCCGGTACCGAGACTACGTGTCGGACCATCGCAAACTGGCGGAGGCGCAGATCCGCGTGTCAGAAACATTCGATTTTGATTATGTTTCGGTCATCTCGGACCCCGCCCGCGAGGCGGCCGACCTCGGCGCAACCCTGGAATGGTTCGACCACCAACCGCCCGCCATCGTCGAGGCGCGCGCTCTGCTGTCGGACAAGCGCACGCTGGCCCGCCTCAGGCTTCCCGATCCCTACGGCGGCGGCCGCATGACGGATCGGGTCGAAGGCGTGGCGTTGCTGAAAAGGCGCACTGGCGGCGAGAAACTCGTCGAGGGCTGGATCGAGGGTCCGTGCGCCATGGCCGCGGATCTGCGGGGGATCAACACCCTGATGCTGGATTTCCTGGATGACCCGGACTTCGTGCGGGATTTGTTCGAGTTCTGCGTGGCCATGGAGCTGGAATTCGCACGCGCCCAAGTTCAAGCCGGCGCGGATTTGATGGGGGTTGGCGACGCAGCCGCCTCCCTTGTGGGGCCGAAGATTTACTCGGACTTCGTCTGGCCGTACGAGAAGAAGCTCATTGACGGCCTGCACGCGATGGGCGGGCGCGTTCGGCTCCACATCTGCGGCCGCACGAGGAAGCTGTTCGACGGCATGGGCCGGCTGGGCGCGGAGATCGTGGACCTGGATTACTTAGCGCCCATGGACCAGGCCCGCCGGGCGATGGGTCCGCAGCAAATTCTGTTGGGCAACATCGAACCGGTAGGCGTTCTGCGCAACGGAACGCCGGAGATCGTGAGCGCCGCGGTCGCCGAATGTCATCGTCAGGCGGGCCCGCGCTTCATCGTGGGCGCCGGCTGTGAAGTGGTGCGCGACACGCCGCACGAGAATATGCGCGCCATGGCGGATTACGCGCGGAGGCACCGTCCGGAGCAGAATACGCCTGCGTAACTCCGCGAACCCGGGGCCTCGGTCTGCGCCCTACAAAGAGGAAGGCCCGCGCTCCGGGGCGCGATACAGCCCCATGAGGCGCGAGCCCTGCCAGAGGCGGCGAAGGTTCCCTGCGTTGTGGGAGGCGCCGCCGCAACGGACCACGGCAGGCCGCGCGGCGGGCGCCTCCGGTCTCAGAAGATGAACTTGGCCGTCAACTGGATGATGCGAGGATAGTTCTGCTGGCTGGTGATCGTGCCGAAGGCCGAACTCGTGGGCGTGGTGTTGGGCGCGGCGAAGTTCGGGTGATTCATGGCGTTCAAGAACTCCCCGCGAATCTGAAGGTTCTTGCCTTCGGCGATGCGAGTATTCTTGATCACCGACAGATCAAAGTTGTTCAAGGGATCCGGCCGGATGGTCCCGAAGCGCAGCGGGAAGTAACGAACGTTGCTGACCAGCGCGGCGGCCGAGCTGCGTTCGAAGACGCTGGTATTGAACCAGCGATCCGGCGACTGCTGGCTCCTCGGCAAGCGGATCAGGCTGGCGTCGTTATAGAAGGGGATGTTGCCCCACCCGATCGGGCGTCCGCTCTGGTAGACGTAGATGCCCTGGAATTGCCAACCGCCGAACACGTGCGCGACGAAGGGGCCGGCGTTGGACAGGTAGCGACGGCCCCGCCCCAAAGGCAGCTCGTAAATCGCGCTGACCGTGACGCGGTGCGGAGTGTCCATGTCGGAGATGACCTCGACCGGCATCGGGTCAGCCGCGTTCAGATACTCGGTCGCCTGCATGAACTTGGAGAATGTGTAACTGGCCTGCAAGGTGTAACCCTTCGAGAACCGCTTCTGAACCACCAACAACAAAGAGTGATACCAGGAGTAGCCCTGGTTCCGCGTGGTGGTGATGGACCCGAACTGCGGGTACGGAACCAGCAGGAGCTGTTTTTGCACGGTCGTGCCGTTCATGGTCGTGCCGGGCAGCAATCCGGCGAACGGGTTCCGCACGTTGGCGGTCAGGTTGTTGTTGGTCGCGTTGTCGCGGAAGAGGCTGCGGCTGAGATATTGCAAGGGCAGGGCGTTGATGTTGCGGTTGATCTCGATCCGCGTGCCGCGGTTGCCCAGGTAGCTAGCCTCAGCCACAAAGCCGCCGCGAAATTCCTGCTGGAAGCCGAACTGCCAGCGCTGCATGTAAGGTGTGGCGGGCCTGGGATTGAAGAAGGTGATGTTGCGGGTGAGGAACGTTGTGCCGCCGTCGGCTGCGCCGCGCGGCTCCTTGATCCCCGAGGGGAACGGATTCGACAGGGTGGCGGCCCAGGTCAGCCCGCCGTCGTTGGTCACGACCATGTCGGTCACGGCGTCGAAGCCGTGCTGAACCACATCGCCGCGGCGCTGGCCCAGGAATCCAAAGTAAATTCCATAGCCACCACGGATCACGGTCGTCGGCCGCAACTGATAAGCCAGGCCCACGCGCGGCATGAAGTTGCGCTTGCCGGTTTCATACAGGGTGCGAGGCTGTCCGCCTACGCCGGCGAAGGTCAGACCGCCGCGCACCTGGAACTGGGAGGGCGGCAGTTCCGGCACGGGATTCTGGGCATAGGCCGCTTTGGCTGCCGCCTCGACCGGCTGGACAAAGTTGTAATCGAAACCGCGCACGCTGCGATTGAAGCGCTCCGTCAGCGGACCTTCGTACTCCCAGCGTAGACCCAGGTTGAGGGTCAGCTTGCGCGAAACCTTCCAGTCATCGTGCAGATAGAGGCCCCAGTTCGTGGACTGCTCCGCATAGCTGGCCAATCGCGCCACGGAACCCGAGGTCGGCAGGCCGAGCAAGAACGCCGCCATGGAAAGTCCCAGCGGCGGATTGGGAGCCGGGGAGTTATCCAGCGGCCCGCGCGTCCAGGTGGCGTCGAAGGCGAAGCGACCCACCGCGTCGTTACCGAAGAACCGAGAGTTTTCACGGTAGGCGCGGAACTCCAGGCCGGTTTTCAAAGAATGGGTGCCGGCGACCTTGTTCAGGGTGGCGATGAAGGCGTGCGTGTCAATGGGCCGCCAGAAGTCGGAGTGGTAGGTTCCGGTGTAGCCGCTGATCGAGACGCCCGGGAAACGACGGATTTCCTTGGGGATGGCGTCGTTATATTCCTTGGGGAAGCCCAGGCTCGTCAAATCCATCCCGAAGCTGCCGGGGTTGGCGGTGCTGGTGCGCACAAAGCGGTTGTAGCCGTAGCGTACGTTCAAGACCATGGTGGGAGTCAGAGTGTAAACGTCGTCCAGCATGGCCGCCCGAGAAAGAAACTGGAACCACTCACCGGTCGCGATACTATGCAAGTAATTGTTGTAATTGCTGTCGCGCTTGTAGAAACTCACGCGAGCGAATAACCGTTGTTTTTCGCTCACCACATGGTCCGTGCGAATCGTATGTGTGTAGTAAGTGATGACTTCCGGGAGATTGGGTTCCACCATGTTGTTTTGCCCGGTGATGTCTCCCGGGGCGATGGGATCGGCATAATACTTCAAGATGTTCTTGGCCACCGCGTTGTGCAGGGAGGGCGGAATAATATTCCCGGGGAAGGGATCTTGACGAAAACGGGCGCCTTCGGCGCGCCGCGTGAAGGGATTGTAGATCTGGTACGTCGGGCTGACGCGCAGCAAGCGTGAGAAATCCCCGTTCTTCTCTTCAGGCGTCGGCACGGTGGGCGAGCCGTTATTGTTTCGCCCGCGCGTTTCGTGGATGCCCTCATATCCCCAAAGGAAGAAGGTCTTGTTCTTGCCGTTATAAAGCTTGGGGAACCAGACCGGGCCGCCGGCCGAGCCGCCCCAGCGGTTGTACGTGAAATCCGCCTTGGGCTTGCCGGTTTTGTTGTTGGCCCAGTAATTCGCCATCAAGGCCGGATGCCACTTGCCGTAGTAAGCGGTGCCGTGCAGGTCGTTGGTGCCGGATTTGATGGCGATGTTGATGACACCGCCCTCGGTCTGTCCGAAGGAGGCATCGAAAGTGGCGGTCTGCACGCGGAACTCCTGGACGATGTCCGCGGGCGGAACGTAGGAGGAGATCACCTCCCCGGGATTCGCGGTGGCTGTCGTCGGCACGCCGTCAATCGTCAAGTCGCTGCGATTCGAGCGTACGCCGCTCATGGCGTACCCGGCGATATGGGTCGGCTCGAAGGGTCGGTTCAGCGTCGCCGCATTGGCGTTAAAGGAGACCCCGGCCGCCAGACCGATCAGCGCGAAGGGCTGGCCGTGAGCGATGGGCAGCTCGGCCACCCGTCGTGAGTCCACGACCGCGCCGGCGGAAGCCGAGGCGGTATCCAAAAGCGGCGTCTCGGCCGTCACGGTGATGCTCTCAGCTTGTGCGCCGACCTCCAGGGTGATGTTCAGCTCCAATCGGTCATTGATGCGAACTTCAACAGCGTCGCGCACGTACTTCTTGAAGCCTGGCGCTTCCACGACCACCTCGTACAAACCGGGAATGAGGTAAGGCGCCTGGTAGAGGCCGGCCTCGTTGGTGCTCAACGAGGTCTTAGTCCCCATGGCCTTGTTCGTGATTTGAACCGCTGCTCCCGGGATGGCGGCCCCTGAGGGATCCACCACCCTGCCGAGCAGAGTGCCGCGTGCCTCCTGGGCGAGCACCGCAAAGGGTTGTGCAAGGAACACGACTGCGCCGGCTGCCACGACCAAGCAAACCAAGCGCGTGACTCTCAATTTCATGGCTATACCTCCGCTTTGGCTTGGACCCCTTGTCGCTCCGCACACTCACAGTTCCGATCCCGCCCGTGCTCCCACGGAGCCGGAGATCGGATTGCGAGCTGCTGCGCTAAACTACGTCCTGAGAGGCTCAGCATGCCCGGGAGCGACGGACACCGCAATGAGCAGCGACTAAAAAGTTCCTAAAAAGAATCTAAAGCCGGGGGTGCTGTGAAATCGCGGCGCGTTTACAGGTTTGGCCCCTTCCAGTTGGATGCCACCGCCAAGGTGCTCCTCAGGGACGGCGAGCCGGTGCGGCTGGCGCGCAAGGCGGTGGAAACTTTACTGGCCTTGGTAGAAAACGCCGGCCAGGTCGTGACCAAAGAGGAGTTGATGGCGGCCGTCTGGCCTGACCGTGTGGTGGACGAAGCCAACCTGGCGCAGAACGTGGCCGTCATCCGGCGGAGCTTGGGCGCCGAAAGGGGATCTCCCGGCTATATCGAGACCTTTCCGGGCAGGGGTTACAGGATTCTTGGCCTGATCAGCGTCGTCGAGGAGGTGAGCGAGGCGTCGTTGGCTCCAATCTCGCCGGCGCCGCCCCCTCAGCAGCGCACCTTCCATGTTCCCTTAGCCCTCGCGTTCGCCGCCCTGGTTGCCGGCTTGGGTGTGCTCTATCTATGGCGACGCGCCGCGGACTCAGGGCCGACCGACGCGCTGCACCGTGTGCCGGTTGCCCGATTGGCGGGTAAGGAATTCCAGCCCGCGATCTCGCCGGACGGAGCGCGCGTGGCGTTCGTCTGGGAAGGGCGAGAGGCAACCCGAGCAGCGATCTGGATGAAGGAAGGAGAGGCGCCACCCCGACGGCTGACTCACGAGCAGGGCGTCTACAGCAGTCCGGCGTGGTCGCCTGATGGACGTCAGTTGGCGTGTCTGCGCTTTCACGAGTCCTCGGGGGCCATCGTCGTGGCCTCGGTGGATGGCGGGCCTGAGCAAGTGGTGGGATCGGTTTTCCCGTCGCGCTACGGGCTGTCCAACCGGCACCTCGACTGGTCGCCGGACGGGCGTTGGCTCGCGGTGGACGACACAGCCTCTCCGCATGAAGCCTTGAGCATTTACCTGATCTCGCTGGTCAAAGGAGAAAAGAAGCGCCTGACGCACCCGGACAACGCCTTCATCGGCGATGTGGACCCGCGCTTCTCACCGGACGGACGAAGTCTCTCTTTCATCCGCGTCTTCCATCGGGGCTGGCAGGAACTGTTCCTGCTACGGTTGGGTGAAGACGCCCCGCGCCAACTCACGCGCGACGGCAAGCAGGTCAGCAGTCACGACTGGATGCCGGAGGGCAAAACGCTGGTCTACAGCTCGGACCGCGGGGGTGAATTTCGAATCTGGAAACTACCCGTGGGGCCCGCGGCAGCCCCCGCCCCGCAAGCCACAGGAATTTACGGCGACTTCCCCATACAGCTTTCCGCGGCTCGGCGCTCCGCAGCGCTGGTTTATTCCGTTCTCCGGCAGGACCTGAACATCTGGCGCTTGGATCTGCAAGCTTCGCCGCCCGCCGAGCGCTGGCTACGCATCATCGCGTCCTCCGGCCAGGACGCCTCCCCGCAATATTCCCCGGACGGCAATCGCATCTGCTTTCGCTCCGATCGTTCGGGCGAGGAACAGCTCTGGATTTCGGATCGCGATGGCGGCAACGCGGTCCAAATCACTCGGGGGCCGCTGTGGCCATCGGTGGGCAGGTGGTCCCCGGACGGTCAGGCTATCGTCTTTAACAACGCGCGGAGCGGTGAAATTCACCTGGCCCGCCTGGGTCCTCAGGGCCGTTGGTCGGTGCGCTCGTTGGGGGCCTCTGGGTACCACCCGGTCTTCTCACCTGATGGCCGGTGGATCTATGCGGGCACCATGAGCTCGATCGTGCGGATGCCCGTCGCCGGCGGGCTGGCAACCGAGGTGGCTCGCGTCCGCGGCATCTCCCTGGGCGTGTCCGGCGATGGCCGCTACATCTATTTCGTCCGGGAGCCCGCGGGGGCCGCGTTGTGGCGAATTCACAGCGGCACAGGAGAATTGGAGAAGGTTGTGGACGGTTTGTTGCCTTACTGCTCGAGCTGCTGGGCACTCACGGAGCGCGGCGTTTACTACCTCGGCGCCAGGCAGGGCTGGAGTGGACGCCAGGCGCTTTACTTCCATGCCTTCGCCGGTGGACGCGACAAGATGGTGCTGGAGTATCCCGAGCCGCTTTCGCCCATCGGCAGTGGGCCGTTTTCTCTCTCCCCGGACGGTCGCTACCTGCTATGCGTGCGTGTGGACTCTTCCGATAGCGACATCTTCCGGGTGGAGCCGTTTCGTTGAGATTCTTTTCGCCTCGCGGGCGATGCCACCATCCGTCCGCGCTGACGTCTAACAGGCTACGCTCGGCGTCGTCAATCACGTCATCGCCGCAACCGTATAATGGGACGCGGCCCTGATCCCACGCGAGCGGGCCTGAGTTCCACGAACATGCCGACAACCGAGCAGGCCATTGAACGACTCTCCGCGCTCCCCGAGGTTACCTTGCAGCTCGACGCCCCGCTCGCCGAGCGCACACGCTTCGGGATCGGCGGACCCGCAGCCGCCTACCTGGAAACGCCACGCCTGGAATCGCTCCTGGAAGCGCTCGATCTGCTCCGGCGCGAAGGACTGCCATGGACCATCATCGGAGGCGGCACCAATCTGGTGGCGGCCGACGAGGGTTTCCCCGGAGTGGTCTTGCGCTACACGGGTTCACGAATCCTGCAAACCGAGCAGGGAGTGACGGCCGAAGCAGGCGCCGAGCTTCAAGACCTGGTGGAGTTCACCAACGCGCAAGGCCTCAGGGGCCTGGAAACGCTGGCGGGCATTCCGGGCACGGTGGGCGGCGCGGTCTACGGCAATGCGGGCGCCTACGGGCATTCCATCTCGGAATGCATCAGCGAGGTCTGGTGCTGGCGTGACGGCCGTCTGGAGCGCCTGAGCCCTGCGGACTGCCGCTTTGACTATCGGGAGAGCACTTTCAAAAAGAACAAAAACTGGGTGATTTGTTCAGTTCTGCTCCGCCTGGAGCCTGGCGATCCGGAAGAGCTTCAAAAAACCAGCGCCGGACTGGTGGCCTTGCGGAATCAAAAGTACCCGCCCGGGATGAAGTGCGCCGGCAGCATCTTCAAGAACTTGCTTTATGAGCGCCTCACGCCGGAAGCCGCGCGGGAGCTGCCGCGGGAGATCGTCCGCGAGGGCAAAGCCCCGGCGGCCTGGTTCCTCGAGCAGGTCGGCGCCAAGGGCATGCGTCGGGGCGACATCTGCGTCGCCGCCCACCACGCCAATCTGATTTACAACGCCGGTCAGGGCACGGCGCGCGACCTACGGGAGCTGGTCCGCGAGCTGAAGCGACGGGTCCGGGAGCGCTTCGGTTTGGAGCTGGAAGAGGAAGTGCAGCACCTCGGCTGAACGCCCGAGTCGCGGCGCTTCTATAATGGAAGGAAGAAGACGGGGCGCTCAGATGAAGACGTTCTACCTGGAAACCTTCGGCTGCCAGATGAACGTGCACGACTCCGAGAAAATCGTGGGCACGCTTCTGGCGCAGGGCTACACCCAGGTGGATGAGCCCGAGCAGGCGGATCTGGTGCTTTACAACACTTGCAGCATCCGCGAAAAAGCCGAGCAGAAGGTTTACAGCCGCTTGCAACAGTTCCGCCGCGCGGGCGAGGGCAAGCTGTTCGCCGTGTTGGGCTGCGTCGCCCAGCAGGAGGGCCTCAAGATTTTCGAACGCGCTCCCCATGTGGCCCTGGTCTGCGGCTCGGCCAGCTACCGTCGTCTTCCCGAATTGCTGACGCGCCTGGAGGCCGGCGAGAGACAGATCGCGGGCCTGGATGCGGCTGCCGATGAGACCTTCGAGACGCCGCTCACCCGACGCGACAATCCGTATCGCGCTTACGTGACGATCATCGAGGGCTGCGATAAAAATTGTGCGTTCTGCGTGGTTCCATTCACGCGGGGGCGAGAGCGCAGCCGCCCGAGTGCGAGCATCCTCAAGGAGGTCGAGGAACTGGCGGCCGCAGGCTACACGGAGGTGCAGTTGCTGGGGCAGAACGTCTCCAGCTACCGCGATCCTTCGCCGGCAGGCTGGGATTTCGCCACCCTGTTGTTGCGCGTGGCGGACGTTCCGGGCCTGCGGCGCGTGCGCTTCACGACTTCGCACCCCCGCGATTTCGATCGGCGCATCGTCGAGTGCATCGAACAGCACCCGGTGTTGGCGAATCATGTGCACTTGCCCGTGCAGTCGGGTTCGACGCGCGTGCTCGAGCGCATGCGCCGCCAATACACACGGGAGGAATACCTACGGCGGATCGAGTGGATCCGAAGCGCCCGGCGGCCCATCGCGCTCTCCACAGATATCATCGTGGGCTTCCCGGGCGAAACCGAAGAGGATTTCCAGCAGACACTCTCGCTGCTGGAGGAAGTGGGGTACGATTCCGTCTTCAGCTTCAAGTATTCGGCGCGGCCCAACACGCCGGCCCTGGAGCTGGACGGTCACCTGCCGGAGCAAGAAAAGGGCAGACGGCTTTCCATCCTGCAAGAGAAGCAGCGCGCCATCCAGTTGCGGCGCAACAGCCAGTGGATCGGGCGCGTCGTCGAAGTCCTGGTGGAAGGTCTGAATCCGGCCACTGGGCAGTGGATCGGACGGACCACCGAGAACCGTGTTGTGAACTTCGCCGCCGACAAGCTCAACGGCGAATCGCTGCTGGGGCGTTACGTGCATGTGCGCGTGACGCGGGCTGGCCCGAACTCGCTCGCAGGGGAGCGGGCCGATCCCTAGGCGGCCGCCGCTGCCTACCAGGCATGCTCTAATGGAGCTTGGAAGGGAGATGCCATGGAAGTCGAGATGAAGATCCGCGGCCTGATGATGGACCCGGTGACCAATATGCCGATCGTCATCCTGAAAGACGTCAACGGCAACACCATCCTGCCAATCTGGGTCGGGATCTATGAAGCCAACGCCATCGCGCTGGAAATCGAGAAGGTCTCGACGCCCCGTCCCATGACCCACGATCTCATGAAGAGCATTCTCCAGGGCCTCAGTGCGGGCGTGCGCAAAGTGGTGGTCAGCGAACTGCGCGATGACACCTTTTACGCGGTGATCTGGCTGGAGAAGGACGGCGAGTTGATCAGCGTGGACTCTCGGCCGAGCGACGCCCTGGCCCTGGCTCTGCGCGTGGATTGCCCCATCTACGTCGAGGACTCGGTCCTGAAATCCTCCCGAATGGCTGCGGCGGTCTCCGACAAGGTCAATAACGAGGAACTCCGCCGGTGGTTGGAGGGCCTCAACGACGAGGACCTCGGCCGCTACAAGATGTAATTGGGACCCGGGCCTCACCCTGGAGCAGGCCAGGCTTTCCAACAACCAGAAAGCGCCTGGCAGCTCGGGCCTTATTTCTTTTTGGCCGCCTTCTTGGCTGGAGGAGCCTTCTTGGGCGCGGGCGCGGGCCAGCCGCTGATATACTCCTTTTCGGTCTCGAAGACCAGCATGAACGGTTCGCGCGTGAACTGCTTGGGTACGCCCCGGAATTGAAGAACCGTTCCGGGCTCCGCGGCGCCTACCAGCGGCTCCTCTAAGCGGAGCGTCACCTCAGGCGTGGTGTCGTCCGACAACGCCAGAACCAGCTCCTTGGGGTTTTTGGCCGGAGTGTGGCGCACCAGCTTGCCTCGCAGTGGCCGCTCATTCTCAGGCGGAACCAGGGCATCCTTCATGCCTGTCTCAAAATACTCATTCCCGGTCGGCTCCTTCAGCGCGTCCCGCAATTTCACCCAGAAGGCCAGTTGGGGATCCTTCTCCCTGAGCTCCTTCTCCTTGAGCTCCGCAATCTCGTGCACGCTCAGGATCGTGAATCCCGACGGCGGCAGCGCATTGGTTTTCGCCAACTCGCAAACCTCCTTCAGCCCATCAGGATCCTTACCGTGGTATGTCGTGTAGGCCTTCTCAAAGTAGGCGTACATCTGCTTGCGGCGAGCCGGATCCAGGGCGCCGGGGCCCTCGTAGCAGCCGGCGCGCGCAAAATGGAACAGGGCTTGAGGATAAGTCTCAGCCTTCTTGGCGGCCACGATGGCGGTGCCCAGCCATGCTGAGGCTTCTGCGTCGTTCGGGTTTAGCTTCAAGTTTTCCAGCAACTCCGTCTCGGCGGTCGCGTAATCCTTACGCGACAGCGCCACCCAGCCCAGCGTGCGGTGAGCCAGGGCCGCCATATCCGAGCGCGCTTTCTTCCAATCGGCATCGCTGGTGTTCGCAGGCTTCTTGTCCGGGGCGAAGACTTCATCCAGAATGCCCAGAAGACTCTTGCCCGCTTTCTCGCTAGCCGCCAGCGCGTCGGCGGAAGTGTCGTTCAAGCTGGGCGTCAGCAGATTCACGTAGTACAGAGCCTGAATGCTCTTGGGATTGATCGCCAGCCATTCTTTGGCCGCCGCCATCATGCCCGCCGCGCTGTTCAGCTTGCGATGCGTCTCGATGTAAAGACGCTGCCGTTCCTCGGCGAACTCAGAGCCGGGATACTTCTGCTTCCAGCTATCCAGTAAAGCCAGAGCTTTTTTGGCGTCGGCCTCTTTGGTGATGGATTCGTACAGGTCGTATTCGGCGCGGTCTTTCCACTGAGGCTGCTTTTGCTGCGCCCACGCGACCGAAACCATCAGCACCGACCAGATCGCAATCCCCTTTACCACGCGCAAAGGTTTCACCAACACTGCCTGCCTCCTGACTTGCCCGTTTGGTTCCTCCTGCGGCGGCCGGAGCCGCTACTGCCAGCGGCCTTCCCGCTCACCACAAAGTTGCAAAGCGGAGTATAACGGAATCCAGTTGCACCCCGCAACCTCTTGGACGCAGCCGGGTGTGAGGCTGTTTCCGAGCCCGGTTCGGGACCTCCCGGACCCAAACTGCCTTCGGCTCCGTCCGACCAAGCCGTCGTCAAAGCCCGCAGGCGAGGTCCGCCAACCGCGCTCCATCGCGCGGGATTCGTATCCGGCGTACCTCCCAAACAGGCCGGCGGCCAACGAAGCCGCCGCCCCTGTGTTAGAATCCGCCTTTTCCCATGCGCTACGTGGACCTGGCGGTCATCCTCGTCTATTTGGTGGGGATCACAGCTTTTGGAGCCCAGTTCCGGCGACGCCAGAAGGACCTCCGAGACTACTTCCTGGGCGGCCGCCGGGCGCCCTGGTGGGCCATCGCCCTCTCGATCGTCTCCGCCGAGACCAGCACCCTGACGATCATCGGGACGCCGGCCCTCTCCTTCGTCGGCAACCTCGGGTTCCTCCAGGTGGTCATCGGCTACCTGGTGGCGCGCATCGTCATCTCCCTGCTACTGCTGCCGCACTATTTCCGCGGCGAGATCTACACCGCCTACGAGCTGATCGAACGCCGCTTCGGCGCCCGCTTACGCAAGCTCACCGCGGCCACCTTCCTGCTGATTCGCTCCCTGGCCGAGGGCGTGCGGGTATTCGCGATCTCGATCGTCGTCTCCGTGGTGTTGGGCACCGGCGAAATCGCGTCCATTCTGCTGATTGTCTGCCTGACGCTCTTCTACACCTTTGAGGGAGGCATGACCGCAGTCATCTGGACCGACGTGGTGCAAATGTGTCTTTACATCTTGGGCGCCGCGGTGAGTTTCTTCGTGATTCTCCAGCACATCCCGGGCGGCTGGGAGCAGGTCGCGGCCGTGGCTGGAGCGGCGGGAAAATTTCACGTCTTTGACTTCGACCTCGAGTTTTCCGCCGGGTTTTTCTCGCGCACGTACACGTTCTGGGCAGGGTTGATCGGCGGGTGCTTCCTGACTACCGCCAGCCACGGCACCGAACAGTTGATGGTGCAGCGGTTGCTAGCCGCCCGCAGCCAGGGCGAGAGCCGCGCGGCTCTGTTGGCAAGCTGGCTGGTGATCTTCGTTCAGTTCGCGCTCTTCCTGCTCATCGGCGTGCTGCTGTTTGTCTTCTATCGGGGATCCTCCCTGGCTCCGCCTTCGGTGCTGGACCGCATCTATCCGGAGTTCGTCTGGCGCTACTTGCCGCCCGGTCTGGCAGGCCTGGTGGTGGCCGCCATCCTGGCGGCGGCGATGGCGAATCTCAGCGCCGCGCTGAACTCACTGGCCTCGACCACCGTGATGGACTTTTATCGGCCGCTGGCCGCCGGCCTGGGGCGGGGGCAACGCACCGAGGCGGGCTACCTCAGGCTTGCGCGTTGGACTACGGTGCTTTGGGGAGTGGTGCTGGTCGGGATTGGGATTCTGGCGCGTCACTGGGGATCCGTGCTGGAGGCCGGCCTCTCGATCGCCTCGGTGGTTTACGGCGCTCTACTCGGCGTCTTCCTGCTCGGGGTCCTCACGCGAAGGGTGGGGCCGAAGGCGGCTGCGGCCGCGATGCTGGCAGGCTTGGCCGTCATGCTGTACGTGCGGTTTTTCACTGCCATCGCCTGGACCTGGTACGTGGCCATCGGCTCGGCAGCGACCTTCCTCACCGGCTTGATCCTGTCTGTGTTCATCGAGCGGGAGGAATCAGCGTGAACAACTCTGTCGGCTCGGGACTGCGCCGGGAATTGGGCCTCTGGGCGGCGGTTTCACTCGTGGTGGGCACCGTCATTGGGAGCGGGATTTTTCTGGTTCCCAAAGACATGGTGCAGCACGTCGGAACGCCGGGCATGGTCCTGGCGGTTTGGGTCGTCGGCGGCCTGCTTTCCCTGGCAGGGGCGCTGAGCTACGCGGAGCTGGCGGCTGCGATGCCCGAGGCCGGCGGCGAATACGTGTACCTGACCCAAGCCTATGGGCCGCTGTGGGGTTTCCTTTACGGATGGACGCAGATGTGGGTAGCCAAGAGCGGCTCGATCGCCACGCTCGCCACCGCCTTTTTTCTCTATCTGGGGCACTTTTTCCCAGCGCTGGAGGGAGTTTTCTACACAGCACCGGCGCCCTTGGGCCCGGCTGGAGGACCCCTGGAAATCCGCTGGGGACAGTTGCTCGCCGTGGCCGTGATTCTGCTGCTGGCGATCGTCAACTACCTGGGGGTCCGCTTCGGCGGGGGAGTTCAGGTCGCGGTGACCGCTGTCAAGTTGGGGTTGATCGCCGCCATTATTGCCATCGGGTTGGGCGCAGGGAGCGGTAGTTTTAGGAACTTCCAGACCGCCATTCCCGCCGTGGGGGGCGCAGCCGGGTTTTTCGCCGCTTTGGTAGCGGCGCTGTGGGCCTACGACGGTTGGAACAACGTAAGCATGGTGGCTTCGGAAATTCGGTCTCCCCAGCGCAATTTGCCCATCGCCCTGATCGCCGGCACCTTGGTGGTCATGGGAGTCTACCTGCTGACGAATCTCGCGTATTTCTATGTGCTGCCCGCAGCGGCTGTGGCGGCTGGAGACCGCGTGGCGGCGGAAATGATGCGGGCTGCGGCAGGGGAATCCGGCGCGGCGGCGGTTTCGGTCGCTGCCATGGTCTCGATTTTTGCGGCCCTGAACGGCTCGATTCTTTCCGGAGCCCGGGTCCCCTACGCCATGGCGGCCAGTGGCCTGTTTTTCCGCCCTTTCCGCCGAGTCCACCCCAGGTACGCAACGCCCGGGACGGCGATCCTCGGCTTGAGCGGCTGGGGGGCGGTCTTGGTTTTCACCGGCCGCTATGAGGAATTATTCAGGTACGTGATCTTCGCGAGCTGGATTCTGTACGGGATGACCGCTGGAGCCGTCCTCGTGCTTCGAAAGAAATGCCCGGACCTCGTACGCCCTTACCGTACCCTGGGGTACCCGGTTTTGCCCGTGCTTTTCGTGGCAGGCGCCTTGTGCGTGATCTATTACACCTTCCGGAATTTTCCGCGTGAATCGGTGCTGGGTTTGGCACTAATTCTGCTTGGAATACCGTTTTACGGGCGCTGGCGCCGCCCGGGCCAGCCCGGGGCGTACCAGGACTCCCAGCCCTCCGACGGGTAGCACTGCGGAGGCATGGAAGCAGTTCTGTTCTGAAATCAGAACAAAACTCTTGAAATCGCCGAAAATTTGGTGTACAAATGGGGAAGCGCTGCCCGTGAGGCAGACGATTCGTTCCGAATCCAGAACGAGCGGGCGGCGCCGAATTCCTGGAACTTTTGGAGTGCACCATGGATGTTGCAAAAATCCTGGCCGAATTACGCCAGGAGCGCGAACATATTGAGGATGCTATCATCAGCCTCGAACGCCTGGCGCGCAGTCGGGGCAAGCGCAGGGGACGACCGCCGGCATGGCTGGCGATGGCCAAGAAAAAGGATCGCGCCGGCTCCAGTAGCAGCAAGAGCAAAACGGCCGTCGCCAGTAAGCCTCCGAAGACTTAAGCGTCGGCCTGCCCGTGGACCACGTTCCGGCGCCCCGCCTGCCTCCTCCGGCTCGGGACACCGGCAGGCGGGCGTAGGGTCCGTCGCAGACCGGCGCGCCGCGGCGGTCAACGATAAAGCAAGTACGCTTCGCGGCGTCGCAAGAACTCTTCGAGCGCTTCCTGTTGCTGGTCCAAAATCCGTCGGGGGTCCTCACCTGCGTTCAGGGCGGCGACGACGCTGTGGTTGCCGATCAGCCGCAGGTTCGCCTCCAGAGTCAGCTTGCCCGGGTATAGTTTCAGGAGAGCGGCGGCCACCTCCAGGCCGAGCCGCGACGAGTTGAACGCCTCGCGATCCGTAATGACAAAACGCACGCCCTCGATGAGTTGGCCTGCGAAGTTTGAGGAGCGAGGCTGAAAGCGCGTCGGATAAACTCGCACCCCGGGAATGAAGCGCCGGTTCAAGTACGCGGCCAGTTCGACCCCGCGGATCCAGTCCGCACCGATTTGCTCAAAGGGCGCGTCGGTCCCGCGACCGACCGAGTAATTGCGCGAACGTTCCAGCATCGCCAGGCCGGGATAAAGTAGGGCGGCGTTCAGACTCCGCATGTTGGGCGAGGGATCCACCCAGGTCAGTCCCGTAGAGTCGAACCAGTCGCCTCGCTGCCAGCCCTGCATCGGGATCACGCGCAGGTCAGCGCCGATCTTGTTCTCTGCGTTGAAAAAGCGCGCCAGTTCCCCCACCGTCATGCCGTGGCGCAGTGGAATCGGATAATAGCCGATAAAACTCACAAGGTCAGGATCCAGCATCGGCCCTTCGACGTGTGTCCCGGTGATGGGATTCGGCCGATCCAACACCACAAAGGGAATTCCCCGCCGCGCGGCTTCTTCCATGGCGTAGGCCATGGTCGTAATGTAGGTGTAAAAACGCGCGCCGATGTCCTGGATGTCGAAGACCAGCACGTCCACATCGCGCAGCATCTCGGCTGTCGGCCGGCGATTCTGCCCTTGATACAGGCTCCAGATCGGAATGCCGGTGGCGGGATCCTTGCCGTGTCCGATCTGCGCGTGATCGTCGCGTCCCGCGAACCCGTGCTCGGGTGAAAACAACGCCGTCACGCGGATGCCGGCCTCCAGCATCCTGTCCACATTGCGCTTGCCCTCGCGATCCAGTCCTGTGTGGTTCGTGATCAACCCCACGCGCTTGCCCGCCAGCGGCGCGAATTTTTGCTCCACCAGGACGTCCAGCCCCGTCAGAACCTGAGCATTGCGCGCCACCACGCGGCGACCGCCAGCCCCCAGCAGAGTTTCGTTGTACCCCGTGATCGCGACGCCGGGAGCCGCGATATTCAACCCCGCAGCCACCGCGGTCGCTACCCGACCGCGCAGCGAGGTGATCGGCGGCCGTACATAGGGATGCACGCTGTTGGCGAGAAGAATGACGTAGGTGCGGCTCACAGGGTCAATCCACAGCGAAGTGCCCGTAAACCCGGTGTGCCCGTAGGATCCAAGCGGGAATAATTCTCCCCGATTGCCCGAGTAAGGCGAGTCCATGTCCCAGCCCAGGCCGCGCAGGATGGGCTGATCGGGCGGTGATTGCGGCGTCGTGAATTTGCGCACCACCAGGGGAGAAAAAATGCGAACTCCCTCGCGCTCGCCCTCTCCCAACATCATCTCCGCAAAACGCGCCAGGTCCGCCGCCGTGGTGAACATTCCCGCGTGTCCGGCCACGCCGCCCATGGCGCGGCAGGTCGGGTCATGAACCACTCCGCGGAGCAACCTGCCTTCGACAACCTCGGTGGGGGCGATCCGCGGCAGCAGCGACTCCGGCGGGCGAAACATCGTCTCATGCATGCCCAGCGGACGCCAGACTTCGCGCGCCACGTATTCATCCAGGGGCAGCCCGCTCAGCCGTTCCACGATCTCGCCGAGCAGCAGGAAGTTGATGTCACTGTATATGAACCGCGTCCCCGGCGGCGCCGCCGGGGCGTCAATCAGCGCCAGATAGATCCCTGTGCGCGAGCCGCTCCAGGGCGGGCGCAGGTCCAGGTCCGGGCGCAGACCGGAAAAGTGCGTCAACAACTGCCGCACCGTGATGTCACTGGAGCCGCCTTGAAACTCGGGCAGGTATTGCGTGACGCGGTCGTTGAGCCGCAGCTTGCCGAGCTCGAACAGCTTCATGACGGCGGGCGTGGTGGCCACCACTTTGGTCAGCGATGCAGCGTCGAAGATGGTATCCAGGGTCATCGCCTCCGGTCGCGGCTCCAGTGCTCGGCACCCATAAGCCTTTTGGTGCAGGATGCGTCCCGGCTGTCCCACCAGCAGGACGGCGCCCGGAATCTGGTCCTCGGCGACGGCTTGCTCCAACAGCGCGTCCAGACGCTCGGAAAGTCCCTGCCATCCCGGCAAACAACCGGCGCTCAAAACCAACAACCGTGAAATCCTCGTAAGCATCGCGGTCGCTACCATCATAACGGCGGCGAGGCCGGAACGCGAGATCAGTTTCGCGGCCTTGCGTGCTACACTGGGCGTAAACGCCCGAAAGGAAGGCCATACTCCGATGAAATTCCGTATCCTGCCGATCGTTCTCATCCCCGCTGCGCTTTGGAGCCAGGCGCCGACGGGGACCTCGTCGGCTCCCTCTCAGAGCGAAGCCCTCAAGCCTGAAACCGTAGTGGCCACGGTGGACGGCAAGCCGGTAACGGCCGCTGAATTACAGGGCCTGTTCCGAACCGTCGGACCGCATGTGCAACAGAACGCCGCCAAAGATCCTCAGGCTTTCCTGCGGCAATACGCCATGCTCAAGCGTCTCTCGGCGCTGGCGGAAAAGAACCAACTGGATCAAAAGTCACCCTATAAAGAAGCACTGGCCGCCGGGCGCATGCAAATCCTCTACCAGGCCGCCATCCAACATACCTATGAGAACATCGCGGTCCAGGCGGAAGAGCAGAAGAAGTATTACGAAGCCAACCGCGATCGCTGGGCGCAGGCCAGAGTGAAGGTCATTTACATACCCTTCAGCGAGAATCCGCCGGCCAACTTACAACCCGGCGCGAAGAAGCCGCTGACCGAAGCCGAGGCCAAAGCCAAAGCCGAGGGGCTGGTAGCCCAGCTCCGCGCGGGGGCGGATTTCGTGAAACTGGTCAAAGAGCATTCCGAAGATCCCACCTCGGTCGCCAAAGACGGGGACTTTCCCGTCATCAGCAAGAGCGATCAGATCCCGGACAACATCAAGACGGCGGTTTTTGCGTTAAAGAAGGGCGAAATCAGCGAGCCGATTCGTGCGCCTAACGGCTTTTATATCTTCCGCGCCGAAGAGGTGCTGGTCAAGCCTTACGATCAGGTCAAGGACGAGATCTTCAATGAGCTGAAGCTGGCGCGGCTGCGAGAGTTCCTCGACTCCATCCAGAAGAGCGTGGAGGTCAAGGTTGAGAACCCGCACTTCTTCGCGCAAGCTCCCGCGGGCGGCAACGGGCCGGCGCGCTGAGCCGCTGTTGCGGGTGCGTCCGACCGCGCTCGGCGCTCGACTCAGGCGGGCTCTCAGCGAGCTGCCTCAGCTCCAAGGAGCGCCCATCCGCGTGTCGTTTCGTCGCTCTCTGTGGGCCCGGGCCGGGAAGTTGCGCGGCGGACCTCCCGGAGAGCCCGTGCATGCGGCGGGCTTTCTCCGCTCACGGCGCATCGTCCTGGAAGAAGAGCTCCTCGGTAACCCTTGCGAGCTGCGCCGCATCCTGGTTCATGAGCTGTTTCACTTCGTGTGGACACGGCTGGGCAACCCCATGCGGCAGTCCTGGCAAGCGCTGATCGAGCGCGAATGGTCGCGCGGCGCGCGTGGTGAGCTGGGCTATTCCTCTTTCTGGCGCAAGCAAAAACTCCGGGTCAGAGGGAGGGGGCCTCGCCCGCGTCTCTGGCGAGAGTATCTCTGCGAATCTTTCTGCGACACCGCAGCGTGGTTCTTTAGCGGCGGCCGGTCGCACGAGGAATACACGCTCAGCTCGAGCTGGCGCCGGCGGCGTGGCCGTTGGTTTGAAGAGCTGATGGCTCCGGGAGCCCTGCCGGTATAATCGAAACAGAAGCACCGAGGAGAGTCTTGTGTTCGCTGCCGTTCGTCGCGCGCTGGGCCTTCACGCCCTCGCGCTTTCGCTGATTCTCGCGGCCTGTTCGGCGGGATCCAACCCCGCGCGTTCCGCCGTGAAACCCGAATCCCAGCGCCGCAAGGCCCCGGAGTTCACCCTCCGCGACGCCGACGGCAAGCTGGTCCGCCTGTCCGACTATCGGGGCAAGGTGGTGCTGTTGAACTTCTGGGCCACCTGGTGCGGCCCCTGCAAATTGGAGATCCCCTGGTTCATCGAGTTCGAGCGGCAGCACAAGCACCGCGGCTTCGCGGTCCTGGGGATTTCCATGGATGATGACGGCTGGGAGGTTGTCAGGCCCTTCATCCGGCGGCTGGGCGTCAACTACCGCATCCTGATGGGCGACGACACGGTGGCGCAGCTTTATGGAGGCGTGGATGCCCTGCCCACGACCTTCTTGATTGACCGTGAGGGGCGCATCGCCAGCGTGCACGTCGGATTGGTCAGTCGGAGGAGCTATGAAAGGGACCTGGAAGAGCTGCTGGGCGTGGCGGGCGAAGAGGCCGGCCGCAGCGATGCTTCTGGCGCTGCCGCTGTGCTTGCCGGCGCAAGATAGAGCCGTCCAGGCGGTTGTCCCCCCGGCCAAAGTCACCGTCGCGCGGGGATCTACGGTCGAGGTCAGACTGAAGGTCCAACTGCGGCCCGGCTACCATGTCAACAGCCACGCACCGACGGAAGACTACCTCGTTCCGCTGCGCCTGAGCTGGGAATCCAAACCCTTCCAGATCCTGGACGTCGTCTACCCTAAACCCGAATTCCAGAGCTATGAATTCGCCGAGAAGCCGCTGTCGGTCCTTAGCGGCGCCTTCGAAATCATGACTCGGCTCAAGGCGCCGGCCGACGCTCCGCGGGGCCCCGGAATTCTACTGGGAAAACTGCGCTATCAGGCATGCACCGACAAACTCTGTCTGCCGCCCAGGACCCTGGAAGTCCGGCTGCCCTACGAGATCCGCTGAGGCCCCGGCACAGCAGCCATCTCCACCGCGGCGGTCCGCTCAATAACTCGGCGCCTCAGCCCGAAATGTTGGTGAACTCCAAGCCCAGCTTGCTCAGGGCGTAGCCGGTCTCTTTCAAATAGTCGCCGTAGCAGGTCATCCAGTGGAAGCCGCGCATCTGGCTGACAAGTTTGTCCAGATCGCCCTTCACGCTGACGTCCACCTGGCTGCGGCAGATGTGCAGGAACGGGTTGTCCACCACCTCGCCGCCGAATCCCAACCACTGACGGAAGTTGAAATCCGGAATCAGGTTCGTCACCCTTGCGCCCTTGCGAAACTCGACCTTGGGCGCAGCGCCGTAGTCGGACTCGAAGTGCGTCAGGATGCGCACAGGCTCCGGCGTCTTGCCGTCCATCTTGCGCGGCGCCGTGCAGTGCGCGATCGTCACCACGCCGTCGTGCGGCCAGGTCGGGTCGTTTAAGAAAACCGGCTTGCCGGAAAGGTAGTGCAGCAGGATGCCGGAAGGGATGACCACGAAGTCGGATTCGCAAAAGGCCATGTAACCCTCGTCATTGAGCACCGACAGCGGCATGCAGGCCGTGGTCTCCGACATCGGCATGATGGTCCCCATGCACTCGTTGATGGTGATGGCGTCGGTGCGCGCCTCATCCAGCAGGTCCCGGAAGACCTCCGTGAGCACAAACGCATTTAGAACGAAATGTTTCGACGTCTCCAGGCGCACGCCTTTTGGCTTGAGATACTGCTCGGCCTGCGCGTGGGCGCGTTTCACCACGATCTGGTCGGCGCGGGCGCGCTTGATGCGCTCGGCGAGCTCCGGGTAGGGAACGGTCTGGATGTCGAGCTGGAACACCTGCCGCGAACGCTCGGGCGCACGCTTGCCGCCGGCCCCCCAGCCGCTGGGTCCGCCGACAGCCACGATGCGTTTGCCCAGGGTGTTCTTCAGAGCACTGAAGGCGCGCAACCGCCACAACAGCTCGGCGTGGCTGTCCACCACCACGTCGCGCACATCCATGCCTGTCTGCCCGTATTCGTCCACCGTCTTGCGCAAGAAGCGAGGATGCGCGATCTCGTACCACAGATACACCGGACCGGAACGGTGTCGTACGAACATCAGATTCCATTTGCGCGGGGCCGCCAGTTCCTCCAGGGCCCGCAGCGGGCCGCTGGCGGCGTACAGAATGGGAACGTCGAAGTCTCCCCTGGCGATGGCTGCCGCCTCGTCGGCGAAGCGAGCGGTCAGCAACGGCAGAATTTCCAGCGGGAAATCCGCCTGGCGCTTCATCTGGTCGAGCTCGCGGCCGATTCTTTGTTTTTCTTCCGCGACATCCTCTTCGGTCAGCAGTCCGCCCCACGGACGCCAGCTCCATGCCTCACGTCGCTTGGAAATCGAATAGATGAGCACGGGCTGCACTCTGAGCGGCAGGCGGATGGGCTGTTGGCGTTGGGGTTCGGTCGGCGAGGCCGCGGCGCCCCTCAACGCGGAAGCGGCGAGCGGCGCAGCCGCCAGCGTGGTCAAGAAGCGCCGGCGACTCGTGCCGGTGCATCCCTGGCAGGTATGAGCGATCGGGCAGCGCATGAAGAACCTCCTGGTTTTCAGTTCCGGCTTCGGATTATCTCACGCCGCGCGGCTTCAGCGGGATCAGATCTTCAGACGCGCCTCCAGCTTTTCGCCGGAACGCAACATCTCCTCCCAGCTCACCAGGCGCTCGCCGTAGGCCGCCATGCGTCCCAAAATGGCCGTCAGGTTGCTCTCCACGCTTTCCTCGACGTTGTTCAAATATTTGCCGGTACGGAGGCTCTCGACGAAAGCCTTCACGTTGCGGACGGCGCCCTCGCGGAAGGTATCGTCCTTCTCCACTCCGGGCCACGGGTTGTCGCCGGTGATGCGGACCGAACCGCCGTAGTGGGAATCCACTGTACCCGCCGTGCCGTAGAAGCGGATGCACATGTCGTGGAAGCCTTTGAGGAACTGATTCGAGCTGAAGTCCACGCGGATCTCGTCCGGGTACCAATAAAGGACCAGGAAATGATCCCAGCAGTCGCCCACATCGGTTCGGGCCTTGCGCCCGCCGGTCCCATAAGCTCTCAGCGGGTGAGCGCGTGTGTACCAGTTGGCGACGTCGAGCACGTGGATGTGCTGCTCGACAATGATGTCGCCGGAGAGGACCTTGTCAAAAGCCCAATCCCGCAGCCGGGCCTCATCCGGCGGCATCCCGGGTTTGGACTGAGGGCGCAAACGCCCGGTGTGGTAGTAGACGTGTCCCATCACCAGGGTCCCGATGGCCCCGTTGTGCACGCGCGAGGCGGCTTCCTGAAACGCCGGTTGCGCGCGGGTCTGGAAGTCCACCAGAAAGCTCACCTTGCCGCGGGCGCGCCTGCCGGCTTCGCGAATCCGCAAGCATCCCTCCACATCCACCGCCAAAGGCTTGGCGAGAAAGACGTGCTTGCCCGCCGCCACCGCCGCCTCCGCCTGTTCCGGGTGAAAGTACGGCGGACTTTCGATCACCACGGCGTCCAGCCTCGACGCTACCAGATCGCGGTAGCCCTCCAAACCGCGATACAAGCGCGGGCCGCTGAGTTTGAGCTTCTGCTGGATCATCTCCAGGCGATCGGCGAACGGATCGTGCAGGGCTACGATGCGCGCACCCGTATATTCCTGAAAGAATCCGCCGATATAGGCGCCGCGCCCCCCGCACCCGATGATTCCGATCTCGATGGCCGAGTTAGCTTGCGTGCCGAAAACCGTTTCCGGCTTGAGAACCAACAGGCCTGTGGCTGTCATAAAATCCCTGCGTCGCGATTCCTGCATGCTCACCTCCTGCGATCCCATGGTGTTATAACTCGTCGGGTTAACTCTTCGATGGCCTTTCACAATTTCAAAAATATCTTGCGCTTGTAAAGCCAGTAACACATGGACCACATCACCAGAAGTACGGCGCCGGATTGCGCCACGGGCGCCCCGGCGCCGAGCCATTCGAACCGCAGCGTGAAGACGCCGACCGCCCGATCCAGCCAGCCGCGAAGAACCATATCTACGGAATAAATGAAAATCGGATTGGCCCCCACGACCACCAGGGGAAAAGTCCACTCACGATAACCCTTCACTTCCACCAGCCAATAAAAGAACAGCAGCATCAACAACACCCATCCGCCGCTGTACAGAGTGAAAGAGCTCGTGCAGATGCGCTTGATGATAGGATTCCAGGGATGGATCGCTAAGCCCGCTGCCAGGCAGGCCGCCGCCCAGAGCGCCAGGATCTTCATCGTCTGGGCAGCCGGCCTGCGACTTCGGAGCAGTTGCCCGGCCCATACGCCGAACAACGTAGTCACCGTGCTCGTGATGAAATTGATGGTAGTCCAGTAGCCCGGGTTGACACGTCCGAACACAAAGGCGTCAATGCGAGCGCCAATGTTCGTCGTCTTGGAAAAGAAGGGACCCTCGGCGCCCGGGAAGGCTACAAAGAACGCCCAGTACCCAGCCAGGATGAGTACGGCTATCAGCGCCTGCCAGCGAAATTTCAGTTGCATGATGAAGTAGCAAAGCAGATAGGTGATGCCGATTTGCGCCAGCACGTTGATGAGCTGGAAGTGCATCCGGCCCCTGGAAATGGACATCAGGATCTGGCTCATCAGGATCAAACGAAAGCTGCGCGCCAGCACATGCCGCAGGATCTGCCCCTGGGTAGCCCCCTGTTCCAGGCGGCGTCCCAGAGCGAAAGGCATGGCGGCCCCCACGATGAACATGAAGGCCGGCTGGATCAGATCCCAGAAACGGATCCATTCCCAGCTCATGTGCTCGAACTGGTCGGCCAGAGGCTGAAAGGTCGGGTTGCGCTGGGCCAGCGCCGCAAGGCCAAATCCCCCCGAGACCAGCATCAACATGATGAAGCCGCGGAAGGCGTCCAGCGCCAGGTAGCGCTGTGCGAGCGGAGATTTCTGACGGCTGGCGGCATCCGAAGCAGCGGGCTGAACCGCGGGCATAAGGCTAGGCTACAACAACCAGCGGAAACCGGACCTAGAGGAATCGGCGGCGCACGTCGAAGAGACTCGGGAACGCTAAAGGGTCCGATGGAGTGCGCCGATACACTCTTTGGTGGCCCTGCTTGCCTACCTCAACAACGCAGCCGAAGGATGGCCGCGGGCGCCTGGGGTCATCGAGGCCGTTGCCGGGGCCTTGGCAAGCGCTCCGCAGAGCGCAGGCCGGAGCTGGCAGCAAGACGCCGACACGGTGGAGCAAGCGCGGCGGGCAGTGGCTGCCTGGTTGGGTGTGCGCGATGCGCGCTGCGTCGTGTTTGCGGGCAGCGCCACGCTGGCACTGAATCTGGCCATCCGCGGCCTGCCGCCGGAGCGCCTGCGCCATATCGTGACCACCGTGACGGAACACAACTCCGTGCTGCGCCCGGTTCTGGCAGTCAGTCAAAGGTGGGGCGGTCACGTCAGCATCATTGGTTTGAACGAGGCGGGCACGCTGGATGAAACGGCTTACTTTCGCGCCTTAGAACAAGCGCCCACCCTGGTGGCGATCAATCACGTTTCTAATGTCACCGGCCAGATCAATCCCGTGGAGTCCTGGCTGCGGATGGCCCGTAGCGCGGGGGCGTTGACGTTGGTGGACGCGTCCCAAAGCGTGGGTTACTTGGACATCAAGCCGGAGCACTGGGGTGTAGACCTGTTAGCGTTCGGAGGACAAAAAGGGTTGCACGGTCCGCCCGGCCTCGGAATTCTTTACGTGAGACCGGGCCTGGAGCTGACGCCACTCTATAGTGGGGGCACGGGAGTCCGCAGCGACTTGCCCGAGCAACCGGACTGGATGCCCGTCCGGTTGGAGGCGGGAACGGCGAACGCCCCGGCGCTGGCCGGCCTGGCGGCTGCCCTTCGTTGGCACGCTCAAAATGCAGGAAGTTTCCGCGCTCGCGCGGCCGAAATGGCCCGGCGGCTGGAGGAGGGCCTGCGTGACATCGCGGCCGTGCGATGTTTCGCTCCCAAGACGCCACGCGTGGGCGTGGTTTCTTTTCGCCTCGAGAAATGGGACCCGGAAGAAACAGCCTGGGTGCTCGGGGCCAGCTTCGGCGTCGCCGCGCGCGGAGGGTTGCATTGCGCGCCCCTGATGCACCGAGCCATGGGCACCTTCCCCCAGGGAACCGTGCGTTTCAGCGTATCGGGATTTACTCGGCAAGAAGAGATTGATCAGGCGCTAGACGCGGTGCGCCGGATGGCGGCATGAAGCTGCTCGAAAAGGAAAGATTGGAGAATTGCCTGCCGTCGGCGCCCGAATACCGGTGCCGGTTCTCGCAGCCGTGGTCCGCTGCCGCGATTGAGCGCCTGCGTGGTCTGGGGCAACTGGAGTATTACCCCGACTTTCCCCGCCCCTTTTTCCGGGTTCTCCTACGCGGCGGACTTCAAATGAAGGGGGTCCAGGGGGACTGTTGCTGTCGGTTGATTCTCAGGCCGGGTGAGGAGGCCCGGCAATTGGACGAGTTTGACGGGTTACTGGCCGCGTGCTTTGCCGGTGATCCGGACATCAAGGAGGATACGAATGGGAGTAGCTCTACAGAAGTTCTATGACTTTGTGGGGCGCGAGGGCGGAACCGTTCTCCGCATGAGATTGGCCATGAAGACGGGCCTGTCTTCGGAGAAAGCCGCCACCACGCCCGACACACCCGAATTGATCGAGAAATTCCGGCAGGCGGTCCGCGAGATTACCGGCAAGGAACCGCCTCAATAGGAGGGACGCTCATGAGCACTGTGCAATACCAACGCGCATTTGATCCCCGACGCTGCCGCCACTCGATCGAGGGCCGCGTCACCGTACTGCATTGTCATCACTACGCGACGCTGTACACGCAACTGGCGGACGATTGCTCCTTGCTGGACGCCCGAAAGCTGCTGGCGAGCGTCGCCGCAGACACCTTCTACCAGGTGCTGAAGGACATCCAGGCCCGACGCAGCATCACCAGCGTTGCCGATCGCATCGCGGCCGCCGAAGACTACTACGCATTCTCGGGCCTTGGCCGTCTGAAGGTGATCGCAGCCGGACCCGACTCCGGCGAGGCCGAACTGGAACGCTCGCACATTGACGAAGGCTGGATCCGCAAGTGGGGTCGTCGGGACAAACCGGTGAACTTTGTCACGCAAGGCTATCTGGCCGCAACCTTCGCGGCGGTGTTCGACGGCCGCCCTGAGCAGTACGCGGTCAAGGAGATCGCCAGCATCGTGGCGGGCCAGGAGCGCTCGCGTTTCTTGATCGCCCGCAAGTAAGCAAGGAGGAACTGTCATGGCCATTGATCGCAAACGCATCATTGACTCTCTTTCCAAGGTCACCGTCGCCGGCGATGAAAACGGCCTGATTCCCGCCTTCGGCGTTTTGATCCAGCAGTTGCCGGCGGATTTTTGGAACGGTTTCGCCGAGCGCCTGACGCATCAAGTGGAGCCTGATATGATCGAGGCCGCCGAGTTCCTGCTGGTGAACGCGGCGCACGAGTGCGGCTACCACACCGGTTACGGCATCATCACTTCCGAAGAGTGGAAGAGCGTCGTCCAACCGATGGTGGAGAAAGTTCCCGAGGATGTCCTCCACGGCGCGGTGGCGGTGCTGGCGGCCTGGGGCTGGGCCAACGCCGAGGTCATCGAGTTGATCCCCGGCGAACGCATGGTCGTACGCGCCTATGATTATTACGAAGCCGACCCCGTGCAGTACGGCCGGGCTTCGCGGCCGCACGCCTACATGCTCCGGGGCGTCTGCGCGGCCTTCATGGACCTGGCTTACGGCGGGCCGTACGACCCCACGGGGGCCAAAGGCTTGCGCACGTTCACCTGCGTGCAGACCAAAGGCCTGGAATGCGGCGATCCTTACGGTGAGTTCGTGGTCACCCGCGCCAAAGGCTGAGAGCTCAAACCCTGGGGCATCGCCGGGCGGGACGGAGAACCTCTCAGGCGGGCGAGCTCCCCAGCTCGTCCGCCTGCCGCACGGGCCCTCCCGCTCGTAACAGACAAAGCATCAACTGGCGCGGCAGGTGATAGTTGTCCTGCCGATCGCCCGGCGGACGAAACTGAATGCGGCGATCGGCGAACAAGATGTAGGTCAAGTATCCCCGTCGCGCCAGCGAGAACTTCTCGTCAATCGTCTGCTGAGCTAATTGCAAGTAACGGGCAGCCCACGCTTCGCCCGTGCGCAAGTAAATCATCAGCGCCGCGATGACGACTTCGTTCACCGCCCACAGAGCCTTCAGATAGTTGTATTCGCCCACGGCTTGATACTGAAAATCCGTGCCGGGTAGTTTTTCGGCCGGCCACCGGTAGCCGCCCTGATCCACGTTGATCCAGTATGCCAGCCCCCCGTAAATATGGTCCCAGCCGACGTCCAGGTGACGCCGGATGCGCTCGGCGCACAAACGCCACAGCGCCTCATCGCCCCGCCGTTCGGCCTCCTCCATCGCCATCCACAACGTCTCGACGCTGTGGCCTAACTGGCATTTGGTCTCCTCACCCGGAAGACGACTGAAGTCGAACGCCAGCCACTCGTTGTTCAACCCAATTTCGGGATTGAAATGCCGATTCAGGATCGCTTCCAGCGCCTGGTCGGCGATCTCCTCGAGCAGCGGCTCCCGCCACCGCCGCAGCATCTGCGTGGCGATTCGCAGGTTGATCATCCACAGCCCTTGCGGGCGCGGCCCGAATCCGGGCCGGTGAATGTGCTCCCAAAGACGCCCCAGCAAAGCCAGGGCCGTGCGCAGGGCCTCCTCATCCTGCGATGCCCAGGCGTACTCCTGGAGACCCTCGGCCGCAAAGTACATCCCGTACAGATCTCCCTGGAAGGGTTCCAGAATGCGGCCCTCGCGTGAGAAACTCTGAGCCCACCAGCCATCGGGTTGTGGCGCGTGCGCCACAAGGAAGTCCTTGGCGCGCCGGGCTACAACCAGCGCTTGTTCATCACGGCCGAAAAAGTTGTAGAGAAAGCTCCAGGTCCACAGGCCGCGGCCCTGAAACCAGGAGAACTTTTCCGCGCCCAGAAGGGTGCCGTCATAGGCCAGGCGGTGATAAAAGCCTCCGAATTTGTGATCAATGCCGTGCTTCTCCCAAAAAGGGATGAACCTCTGAAAGAGTTCGTCGCGCCAGAGCTGTTGAAGCTCAGCGAGATCCAACTCCTGTGCGGGCACGGCGGGCCCGAGGCCCCTATTCGGGTTTAGGCTGCCCCGCCGGAGGCACAGCGCTGAGGCCGGCGAATCGCTCCACCTCGGCCAACTGCTTGCGCACCAGCTCGGCCTCTTGCTCGTTGGCCGCATGCGGCAGGTAGGCACGAAGCTGTTCCGCGGCCCCGACGTAATCCTGCTTGTTCGCCAGGATCACACCCAGCAAGTGCTTCATTTTGGGAATGCGGTTCTGTGTGTCGAGTTTCAGGCCCTCGCGCACGCTCCGCTCGGCGGCATCCAGCTTACGCAGGTTGAAGTTCGCCACCGAGTTGAAGAAGTAGGCTTGGGGGTAGTCGAAGGCGTCCAGGCGCAAGAGGCGGTCGGTGGTGTCGGCCACTTCCTGCCAGTTCCGATCCTGGGCGGCCAGCAGAGCCAGTTGAAGGTAGGGCTTGGTGTACTTGGCGTCCGCTTCCAACGACTTGGCGTAAGCTTCCCGCGCCTGCTCCTTCCGATTCTGTTGCTGGTGGATGAAACCCAACTCGTACCAGGCGGCGGCGTACTGCGGGTACAGTTGCACGGCTTTTTGGAAGTGTTTCAGAGCCTCGTCGAACTTTTTCTTGCGGGCTGCTTCCCGGCCCTTTTCGTACGCCTTCCGGGCGTCCTTGGGAGCGGCCAGGGTCGTGGCGCTGATGGTGGTGCCTTCTACGTGACCCAGGCGCCGGAGCACGATGGTGCCCACATCCGGGTTATCCATCAGGCGGCGACCGGCCAGGGGGACGACATCGGATCGGTAGCCGGGAAGCGAGGCGCGCAGTTCGCAGCCGATGAGATCCCGCTCGCTGAAGGTGCGCATGCGCCCAAAGGGACTGGAAGAGGAGCCCCCGCTCCGGCTGTCGGCAGGGAAATCCGCGGCTGTGTTGACGCTGGCGTCCGCAATCAGTGAGGTGTTCTGGCCGAGTTGAAAGCTGAAGCGTCCCTTCGAGTCCGTGTAGGCTTCCGGACGCGGCTGGCCGTTGCACACCCGCTCGATGACCACGGGGTCCGGCGGCGGAGTGCCGTCCTCGAGCACGACTTTGCCCGAGAGAAAGATCGGGCGTTGCATCTCAGGGAAAGTCTGGCGCTCGCGGGTGAAATCCGGCTCCGGTTGCGGCTGTCGGGGCGTCGGTGTGGGCGTCGGCGTGGGAATGGTCGGAGTTCGGCCGCCGGGCTCGGGCGAAGGCGTCGGCGTGGGCGCGGGCTGCGGCGCCTGCGGCGGTGGGGTGGGTTGCTGTTCTTGCGCCGGCATGGGCGTCAAAGCAAGCGACACGCCGAGCGCCAAAAGCACCAGGGCAAAGCTGCGGTGTATCATGGGCGCCCCTCCTATCGGAAACGCTCAACCTATTATGACACATTGCGGCGCCGCCGCCGTTACAGCGCAGTACGCTAAAATCGGACTGACAGGTGTTCCGTGCAAAGCCGACCTTGCGGCGTGATCGCCGTATACCCGGGATCCTTTGATCCCATCACCAACGGCCATCTGGACGTCATCGAAAGGGGCGCGCGGCTATTCGAGCGACTCATCGTCGCCGTGCTCCGCAACGAGAGCAAAAAGCCCCTGTTCTCCGTGGAAGAGCGCATGGAGATGGCTCGCGCCGCCGTGGCCGACTATCCCAATGTGGAGGTGGATTGTTTCGGCGGGCTGCTGGTTGAGTTCGCCGCCGCCCGCGGGGCCCGCGTGATCCTGCGGGGGATTCGCGCCATCTCCGACTACGAGTACGAGCTCCAGATGGCGCTCATGAACCGTCGCATGGCCCCTGAGATTGAAACGGTCTTCTTGATGGCCGGGGAGGCCTACTCCTTCATCAGCGCGCGGCTGGTCAAGGAGGTCATCGCCCTGGGCGGCGACGTTTCCGGCCTGGTGCCGCCGCTGGTCGAGGCGCGCCTCAAGAGCCGCCTGACGGGGGTGAGGTGACACATGGGCGCAACCGCACACCCGGAGCTTTCCGAGCGGATCTCTCGCATCCGCATGTCAGGCACCATGGAAGTGGCGGCTGAGGCCGAACGTCTGCGTCGCCAGGGCGTGGACGTGGTGGATTTCAGCGTCGGCGAACCCGACTTCCCCACCCCCGAGCACATCAAGCAAGCCGCGCTGCGGGCCATCCAGAACAACTTCACGCGCTACACCGCCGCCGCGGGCCTCCCCGAATTGCGTGAGGCCGTTTGCCGACGACATGCCGCCGATTTTGGCACCCGGTATCGCATGTCCGAGTGCGTCGTCACCGCAGGCGGTAAGCACGCCGTTTTCAACTTCATCCAGGCAGTGGTGAATCCCGGTGACCAGGTGCTGATTCCCACGCCGTATTGGGTGACCTACCGGGATGCGGTGTGCTACGCCGGAGCCCATCCGGTGTTCGTGGCCACGGAGGAAACCGCAGGGTTCGCTGTGCGCGCCGCTCAAATCGAACCCTTGATCGGACCCCGCACCCGCATGCTGATCCTCAACGCGCCTAATAATCCCAGCGGAGCCGTCGTGGCGCCCGCCGAGGCGCGTCGCATCCTGGATCTCGCAGCGGCCGCCGGTTTTTACATTTTGACGGATGAATGTTACGGCCTGCTGGTCTTCGAAGGCCGGCCGTTTTCCCTGGCCTCCCTGCCCGGCGCCGCGGCGCGCGTGCTGGTGGCCGGCTCGCTTTCCAAGGCCTACGCCATGACCGGCTGGCGGATCGGTTATGGCTTGGGACCGGAGAACGTCATCCAGGCCTGCATCCGACTGCAAAGCCACTCGACTTCGAATCCCAACTCCATCGCTCAGCAGGCTGCGCTGGAAGCCTTGCAGGGCCCCCAGGAGTGCGTGGCGCGCATGCTCGCCGAATACCGCAAGCGTCGCGACCTGGTTCTGGCCCGCCTCTCCCGCATTCCGGGAGTACGAGTGCAACCGCCCGCCGGAGCCTTTTACGCCTATCCCAATATCGGCGCTCTGCTAGACCGCAACGGCATCGCCGGCGCTGAGCAATTCGCCCGCCGCCTGCTGGAGGAGGCTCACGTGGCCGTGGTCCCCGGAGAGGCCTTCGGCACCCGCGAGCACGTGCGCATCTCGTTCGCCGCTTCGATCGAAGAGCTGGAGCGCGGCCTGGACCGCTTCGAGCAGTTCGTCGTCAAGTTGAGGGCATGAGACTGCGTCCCTTCCGTTTGTTGCCGATCTTCGATCCCAGGCCCTGGGGCCGGCGCAACCTGGAGCCTTTCTTTCCGCCGGCCTCCGAACCCATCGGCGAGGTCTGGTTCTACGAACGCAACCCGACCAGCCTCGGCCCGACGCTCGAAGAACTGATCCGCCAGTACGGAGCGCAGCTCTTGGGCTCGAGCGTCGCCGCCCGGATCTTTCCCATTCTCGCCAAGTTCATCTTCACCGCCGAGCGCCTCTCCATCCAGGTGCATCCCGACGACGACTACGCCCGGCGCCGCGAAAATCAGTGGGGCAAGATCGAGATGTGGTATGTGCTGCGCGCGGATCCCGGAGCACGGCTGGCCCTGGGCTTTCGCGAGCCCCTTTCGGTAGACCGCTTTCGGACGGCGGCCCTGAGCGGTGAAATCGAGCAGCTCGTCAACTGGATCGAGATCCGACCGGGCGACGTTTTCGTGATCTACCCGGGCACCGTGCACGCTCTGGGCCCCGGCGTCGTGCTGGCGGAGATCCAGCAGAATTCCGATCTCACTTACCGGATCTACGACTACGGGCGTCCGCGCCCCCTGCATCTGGAACAGGCCGCGGACGTGGCCTGCCTGGGACCTTATCCCGGCTGCCCGCCCCCGCGGGATTTGGGTGACGGACGCCGGCTGCTGGCTGAAACCGACTACTTCGTCACGGAACTGATCGAGCGCTCAACGCCGCTGGAGTACCGGCCGCAAAAAGAACGTTTTCACATACTATTGTTTCTTTCGGGAGCGGGCGAACTGGCCGGAGAGCCCTTCCAGGCCGGCGAATGCTGGATCGTGCCCGCGGCTGCCGAGCCCTTCGAGCTGCGGCCCGACGGCGCCGCCCGCTGGCTGCGCAGCTATCCGCCGACTCCGGTTACCGACCCGCGGGCGCCACATCCTGCCAGCCCACCAGCTTGATGCCCAACTGCCGGATCAGCTCCCGGGTTCCAGGCTCCAGAAAGATGCGATAATCGCCTTCCCGCTGCGGCGCGCTGGACGTGGCGGCTCGCAATTCCTCGTCATCGTGCCCGGGGTGCACGATGATCATGTGCACTCCGGGACCGAGCGACCGCAACGCGGCATGATAGGCCGCCCGCCGCTCCTCGTACGTCTTGGTTCCTCGCGCGGGGTCGGTGAGCAGACTATCCAACCGGAAGACTCCCTCGGCCCGGTAGCGCTCTTCATTTTCCAGCAGGTACTGCCGGATGCCGGGCGGCGCCTGCGCCACGGCCTGCTCCGACGGCTTGACGCGCAAGATCGGCACGCCGTATTCGCGACCCATTTTCTCGAACACCTGAAAGTAATCCGGACGCGCGTAGAGTGTGCCCATGTGCGTGTCCAGGTGCGTAAACCGGATGCCCAAACGCCGGGCCTGCTCGATCTGGGCCCGCAACTCCACCTCGACCTCCTGCGGCGTAGCGCGCGAGGCGGTTTGGGCGACCGCGGGCCAGAGATAACCCTCCGCATCCAGCAGCCCGGGCACTCGGTCGCGAGGCGCTAGCGGTCCCCAGCGTAGCGTCTTCCACTCGCTGTTCAGCGTCAAGTGCAGGCCGAGGTCTTTCTCCGGATGGGCGCGCGCGTAGGCGGCAGCCTCCGGGACCCAGGGACAGGGCATCATGATCGAGGCGCTCGAGACCGCGCCTTTCTCCAGCATCTCGATGATGGCCCGGTTGACCGAGTGCGACATGCCGAAATCGTCGGCGTGCAAAATCAAGCGCACCTGATCGGCCCCAAACAACGGCGCCCACAACATCAGCAGCAAGTAGAACCTCACGGCTTTGCCTCCGCTGGAGAATTGTACGCCGAGGATTCCAGACGGAACTTTCGTACCAGTTTCAGGATACATTTACTCTCACCTGTCCAGGCCCGGCGGGGGTTTGGGCCCGCAAGGGCTTGGGGTCTCGTCGGCCCGTTGACGCGTCGCCCGATCCAGACCGCGGGGCGTCCGGAGCTGCAAGCGCCGCAGCCTCCTTCTCCGGCGCCCGGATTACCGCCGTCGCGCGGCTCACCGTAGTCCCCCGCCTGTCCGGCGCCACGCTCCGGGGAGGACCGCAATAAAACAGAGACGACTAATCTTGTTTTATTCGCCCTTTCGTCTCGGCGGCGGCCCCCGAAGGGAGTTCACGGCCCTCCCAGCCGCGTCCGGAATGGCCCCGGAGGGCCTGACCGGCCGCGCAACGGACCGCCCGGAAAATCCGGTTCAAAAGCTTGCGACCAGGCCGATTCGGATCGCCCTCGGGGCGCCGGGAGAAATGTTGGTGTTGCTGTGAGCGTTGAGGTAGTATTTCCGGTCCAGCAAATTCTCGACGTTCACTTGTAAGCGCAAACGCTCCGCCAACCAGTGATAAAGCGCCGCATCGAACCGCACGTAGCCCGGCAGGATCACGGTGTTGTCAATCCCGGCGAACATCCGCGTGCGGCCCACGACTCCCAGCCCAGCGCCCCAGCGCCGCCGAAATTGGTAGCGGTTCCAGAAGGAGAAACTGTGGCGCGGAACCTGCGCGACCTGCGCTCCCGCACGGGCATCGGCTGTGGCATGGGTAACGACGGCGCTCTGCCAGGCATATCCGCCGGCGACCGCCCAGGACTGCGTGGGCGCGCCGCTCCAGTCCAGTTCGAGACCCTCGCTGCGTTGCCGGCCGGTTTGCAGGATGCGCGAAGGGTCGTTAGGATCCACGGATCGCGTGTTGGTTCGCTCCAGGCGGTAGAGGGCGGCGCTCAGAGAGAGCTTTCGCGCCGCGTCCCACTTGACGCCGGTTTCATAGTTGGCGAACTTTTCCGGCTTGAGTTGCTGCGTCACGGCCGTCAGAGAAGCGAACTGATCGCCGGAGCTTGGCAGGTAGGCGACGCTGTAGCTGGCGTACAAGGAAACGTTGTCGAGGGGTTTAACGATCAGACCGGCTCGCGGCGACACGAGCGCATCCGAGCGGCCCAGACGCTCGCCGGAACGCCGGTTGCGATAGTCCAGCTCGAAGCGGTCTGTCCGAACTCCCACGACCGCCTGCCAGCGGCGCGACAACTCGATTTGGTCCTGCACAAACGCAGCGGCGACCAGCGCCACGACGTGATTGTCGGCGTCGGCCGCGCTCTGCCGAAACACTACCGGCAGGCGGAGTGCAGGCTGGACTATCGGCACCTGAAGCGAGGTCCAGCGGTCTTCAAAATAGCCGGTGTTGCGGAAGTTGTCGGTCGCCTGGCGTCCCAGCTCCATGCCGACCAGCAGCGTGTGGCGAACCGGACCGGACCAGGCCGTGGCCACAAGATCGGTCTGGTTGAATACGTTGCGGCGCAAACCGAAGTTGTTATAGGCCGATAAACTCACCTGGCGGCCGTCGGGGCTGAGGACTCCCGGTACAAAGTTCTGATAGCCGCGGTCGTAATCGGCGATCAGCGCACGGCTGCGAAGATTCACGCCGCTCCACTGGCGCTCGACCGCCACGCTGCCCAGATGAACGCGGGCTCGTACCCAGCTTTGCTCCGGGTCCCCGAAGTAGGCTGCGATACCGACCTCAGCAGGCCGGCCTTCGAACGAGGGAATACCGCGATCGGCGCGCCGACGATCGCGGAAGTGTTCGTATCCCAGCGTCAGGCGGCCCGACGGCCCCATGGCGAGCGTCAGGGTCGGGTTCACGCCGAAACGTTCCAGGTCCACGAAATTCCGAAAGCTATCCGACTGCTGGTACATCGTGCTCAGGCGCCCTGCGACGCCGGGACGGATCGGCTGATCCACGTCCGCGGTAACCCGCTTCTGCCGCCACGATCCCCCCACCACCATCAACTCGCGCAGGGGAGAAAAATCCGCCGTCTTGGTGACGCGGTTGATCACGCCACCCCCACCCCCGCGGCCGAAGATCATCGCGTTGGGCCCTTTCAAGGCTTCCACGCGCTCCAGGTTGTACACGTCCCTGAGGTACTGCATGTCGTCGCGAACGCCGTCAACGAAGAAATCCGCGGTAGTGGGGTTGCCCCGGATGACGAGTTGATCGCGGTTGTTCTCGCCCTGCACCGCGGTGACGCCCGGCACGTAGCGCACGACATCGGCGAGGCTCGTCATGAGCTGATCGCGCAACAGTTCGGAGGTAACCACCGTGATGGCCTGAGGCACGTTTTCGAGCGAGGTCGGAGTGCGCGTCGCCGTAGTGACCACCGGCACGCGATAATCAGCCCATTCGATCACCGTGACCGATTCGCGAACCGCAGCGATCTCGAGAGCGTACTGCCGAGTTTCCGCGGCGCCCGGCTCCAAGCGCAGACGCTCGGAGAGTTCCAGGAAACCAGGCGCCGAAATCCGAAGTTCGTAACTGCCGGCAGCCAGCGTCACCGAGCAGCGGCCCTCGGCCCCCGTGATGCACTCGGCCACGGACGCGCCGGTCTCCGACAGCGCCGACAGACGTGCGCCGGCGACGACGGCGCCGGCCGGATCCAGCACCCGGACGGAGAGACTGGCCGGGGGCGCCGATTGGGACAGGCCGCACAAGCAGGCGGCGGATAGCGAGCCGGCCAGCAGGCCGCAAAGAAGACGCCAGGGGCAGACGGAGTTGCAACTGAATTGCGATAACATGACCCCATTGTATCGCTCCATCCGGGTTATTCAACACCCTTACAGCAAATGGGTTGCAATAAGCCCCCAGCCGGCCTCCCGCCGGCCTGAACGCCCCCGCCGCTGCGACCAGGCGCGCACCGGCCTCCTCCGCCCCGCGCCGGCCCGTTGGCGCGGAATAGCTGCCGGCCTCCCGGCGAAGCCGCCGCCCTCAGCGAAGGCGAGCCACGGTTTCGGCGCCCCGGCCGGCCTGTGCCACATCCACCGGGCCGCGCTTCCAGGGTGCGGTTCTCCTTTCTAGCGACGAGGTCTCTGGACCGAAGCGGCGGCCGCGAACAAGGCCGCGTTGATAACGAGAGCCCGCTTCCTCTAACTGGTAGGGGGTCCCTGCGAAGTCGTCCGCCCTCATCGGACCTACGGACGTGAAATGCTGCCGGCGCGAGACGCGCTGCCGCATCGCGGCCCGGTTTCCCGGTCCCACCCCGGAACCACTCCCTATCCGCCTCAGCCGCAGGGGAGCAGCCCCGACCGGCAGCTCCTCCAAGAGATCGTCACGGCGCGTCCGCGCCGAGGCTGGACGCGCACCATGGGTCGCGGCGTCGGCTTCGATCGCCGCGCACGAAGCCTCGCTCCCCCTCCGAGGGTTCCAACAAAAAAAGCCGACCGGGTTGTCGCGCGCCGGCTCTGCAAAGCCTCTCGCGGGTTTCGCCGCCTGCGTGCTGACCCGCAGGATCCTACAAAACCGTCATGAAATGTTGATCTCGCAAACGCGGATCAACACCTCTCGCCGGGTGCGGAACGCCGCTCAGGAGCCGGCGGCGTTCAGAATAAGGCGGAACGCAGGGCCTTCAACACGACCCAAACCACCCAGAGGCCGGCCACGGCCGCCAGCGCCTTCGAGAAATTCAACCGACGCCCGGCCGCCGACAGGCCCGCCGCCAGCAGCAACAACACCCAAATCGAAAACAGATCCACCGAGGAAGCCACGCTGACCAACCACTTCGGCGTCGTTTCCGGGTCCAGGTAGGCGCCGATGTTGAACGCCGTGGGATTCTGCAAATCGAAATCCTCGGGGTCTTTCAGATACATCATGAGGATGCCCAGAGCGCCGGCCAGCAAGTTGGGCAGGAAGCCGTAGCAGGTCACCGCAAAGAGCTGCCGGAAGGTGACCTGCGCGCTCAGCATCAGGTTGGCCGCCAGCAGTAGCATGGCGGCCACCACCACCGCCGAAATCGCCGTCCCGGCCACCGCGCTGGCGTATGCCAGCACCGAGACCAGCGGCAGTTGCTGTTCAATGATGCGGTGGCGTTGCTCAGCGGTCAGCGCTTCGGTGCGCGGATTGGATTCCAGAGCCCGTTCCAAATAACGCTCCCAACCCACGCGCCGGGAGTAGAGGGCAACGAAAACGACAGCCATCAGGATGCTCAGCAGCAGCGGAACCCACCAGCGGGGGCGGGCGACGATGTCGGCAAAAGCTCGTTTGGGGTCGAAGAACACGCCGCTCAAGCGATCCAGCTCGCTCAAGGGCGCTTCCTGCGGGACAGGGGCGGTTTGCGGTGCCATGCGAGGCGTCTCCCGAGCAGGGATTATCCCACGAAAGGCAGCGGCGCCGCTCTCGGCTGCACCCGCTGGGCTGCTAGACTGGTTTCGGAAGCACGTTGCGGTTTCGCGCTGGAGTTATTCTTGCATCGGCGCTTGTCTCCTCCTGGCTGCTGCTTGGGTGTTCCTCCAGCTCGCAGCGCCAGACCGTGTTGGGGGAGGCTTATGTCGGCCCGGCGACGCTGAGACTGCGCAGCGATCTCACCTCGGAGACCGCCGATGGCCCGATTCTCCGACACGGACAGCGGGTTGAAATCATCGGCCGGAGGCGCGTCTTCGTCAAGGTGCGCACGGCTGAAGGCCAGGAAGGGTGGGCGCTGACCCGTCAGCTCCTGGCGCCGCAGCAGATGGAGGATCTCAATAAACTAGCCGAGCGCGCCTCGCGGATGCCTTCGCACGGAGCGGCCACGGTCTATCAGCCCCTCAACGTACATACCGACCCCAACCGCCAGGCGCCCAGCTTCTACCAAATCCGCGAAGGCGAGCAGGTGGAGGTCCTGGCGCAAAGGCTAGCCCCGCGGATACCCTATCAAAACCCGGCCTTACTGCCCCCTGCGCAACGCCCTGCGCCCGTGGCGCGAAAAAAGCCCGCTCGCAGGGAATCCAAACTGCCGATGTTAACACCGCCGCCTGCTCCGGGTCCGCCCCCCAACTGGCTGGAGCTGTCGCGGACTCCGCCGGAGATCCTGGCCCAGCGCGCGGCCGCCCCGGCCAAAACCACGCCCGTGGATACCTGGGCCCTGGTGCGCCTGCAAAACGGCCGCGCGGGCTGGGTGCTGGCCCGCATGCTGCGCATGGAGATTCCCGACGAGGTGGCTCAGTATTCGGAAGGACATCGCATCACCTCGTATTTCTCCATGGGCGATGTCCGAGACGGCAACCAGGTCAAGCGTAACTGGCTGTGGACCACGATTGCTCCGGGAAATTATCCCTACGACTTTGATAGCTTCCGCTACTTTGTCTGGAATGTGCGGCGTCACCGCTATGAGACGGCTTATGTCGAACGCAGGCTGAAAGGTTACTTCCCGGTTACGATCCACCCGGTAGAAGTAAGTCAGGGAAAGTTGCGGCGAACCTGGCCGGGATTTTCACTGATCATCGAAGAGGCCGACGGCGTCCGCTATCGCCGGACTTATGCCTACCAGGGCTACGTCGTGCGCCTGGTGGAGAAGGTCCCGTGGCAGGGCTCCGCCGCGAGCGAGGCGTTCTCGCAACCCGCCTCACAGTGAGCGGGGACCTCGGTTCAAGCAGCCGTCGGGCCGCAGAAAAAGTCCAGGGCTTTCGAAATGAACCTCTTCATTTGCGGCCGTGGCACCACCGCATCCAGCATCCCGTTCTTCAGCAAGAACTCGCTGCGTTGAAAGCCCTCAGGCAGTTTCTGACGAATCGTCTGCTCGATCACCCGCGGTCCCGCAAAGCCGATCAGCGCGCCGGGCTCGGCGATGTTCAGATCGCCCAACATCGCGAAGCTGGCCGTAACGCCGCCGGTCGTGGGATCCGTCAGCACGCTGATGAAGGGGACCCGTGCCTCGTCCAGCCGCATCAAGGCGGCGGAGATCTTGGCCATCTGCACCAGGCTGACAGCGCCTTCCTGCATGCGGGCGCCACCCGAGGCCGACACGATGATCAGCGGAATTCGGTGCGCCAGAGCTCGCTCGATGGCGCGCGTGATTTTCTCACCCACCACCGCGCCCATGCTGCCGCCGATGAATTTCAGCTCCAGCACGCAGATGTAAACCGGGCGGCCGTTCAACGTGCCGCCGGCCGAAATCAAGGCGTCCTTCAGCCCGGTGGCTTGCTGCATGGCGGCCAGACGCTCCTTGTACGGCTTGGCGTCCACGAAGCCCAGCGGGTCGGTGGAAACCATCTCCGCGTCGAATGTCTCCCAGGCGCCGTCAAACAGCAGCTTCAAGCGGGTCGGGGCGTCAATCTTGAAGTGGAAACCGCACTTCGGACAGACGTGAAGGTTCTCCTCGAGGGCCTTGCGCCAGATGATCTGCCGGCAGCCCTCGCATTTTACCCATAAACCCTCGGTGCGAACGCGGCGCTCTCCCTCCTCCGGCGGTCCTTCGGTCTTGGGTTTGGGACGAGTGAACCAGGGCATCGTCAGTAGTCAATTCCGGCAGCGGCCGGAATCCCTCGCTGGAACGGATGTTTGATCTCTCGAATCTCGCTCACCATGTCAGCCATCTCGATGAGCCTGGCGTGCGCATAGCGCCCCGTGCAGATCACATGCAGGCGCCGGGGACGCGAGGCCAATCCTTCCAGGACCTCCTCGATCGCCAGCAACCCGTAATGGATTGCGTAGTTGATCTCGTCGAGAATGATCATATCGTACCGGCCGGACTGCATTTCTTCCAGGGCTGTCTGCCAGGCCTGCCGGGCGGCTCGTCGGTGCCGCTCCGCCGGCTTCCCGCGGTCGGTTCGCAGGAAGCCACGCCCCATAGGGCGGATCTCGAAGTTTTCTCCCAACAGGCCGGCGGCCTTCACCTCCCCGGTCCGGACGGAGGCCTTGATGAACTGGATCATCAGCACCCTGCGGCCATGGCCCACTGCACGCAGCGCTGTGCCGAGGGCGGCGGAGGTCTTGCCCTTACCCTCTCCGGTGAAGACCATCAACAGGCCGCGCGCCGCCTGTCCCATCGTTTTACGGTAGCGCGCCCACGGCGCCCTCTGCAATCGGCCGCAGGCGGCCCGCCACGCCCTTCGCCGGCTTGCTCGCCGCTACCGGTTGAACCCCTGCTCCAATAACCGGTACAATCACCCCACGGTCTGCTATGTCTTTGAGCTTCCGCTTAGCCACTGCCGCCGATCATCCCCGTCTTCAGCAGATGATCATTGACAGCTTCGAACCCATCACCTGGGCGCGCAGAGCCGACCAGATCTTCGGTCCGTTGAACGGCCTGGATTGGCGGCGGCGCTGGGAATTGCGTGTAGCCGGCGTGCTCGCCACACAACACGTGCTGGTGGGCGAAAACCAGGGCGAGATCGTCGCCATGGCGAGCGCGACCATCGAGGAGCCCACGCGCCTGGGCTTTATTGACCTTCTGGCTGTGGACCGGCGCTTTCAGGGCCGCGGATTCGGCAAAGCGATGCTGCGCGCCATGCTGGCCTACCTCAAGCAGCAAGGCTGTGAACACGCACACCTGGAATGCCTGGTGGATAACCAGGCGGGAAACCGTCTGTATCAGTCCGAGGGCTTTGTCGAGGTGGCGCGGTCTATCCGTTGGTTCATCAAGATTCCATAGAGCCGCCGGCGCGCACGCCTGCTCTCGGCCATCCGCAATCCTCGATTCGCGGCCCCAACCTTAGCCTGGCGGTACCGGGATCTGCGCTCACCACGAAAGCGGGGGACATGGTAGGTTAAGGACGGGCAGAACTCAGCGATGAGTCTCAACTTTGCCGCACGCCGTGGGCTCTGGATCCTGTGGGGCTTGCTGTTGGCGCTGGTGATTGTGGGATCTCTGGCCCCGGGCGTCGTGGTGCAGCGGGTGGGTCTTCCGACCTCCGGATTCAGTGATAAATGTTTGCATTTCTCAGGTTTTTGCCTGCTGTCCCTGTTGCCCGCTCTGCGTGCCTCCACTTCGCGACGCAGGCTGTTATTTGTCACCGCGATGTTAACTTTAGCTATGATTTTGGAGCTAACTCAAAGTATGGTACCCGGAAGATCTTCTGACTTTTGGGATCTCCAGGCCAATAACTTAGGTGTTGTAACCGGATTGATGCTTGCCTCGCTGCTCCGGACCATAATTCCCTTATAGAACGTGCTGCCGCTTCGTACTGGAACTTTGCGCCCAAAAGTCCTGTCCTAAGAAAATCGTTTTGTAAGTTCATTGCTTTTGGTGTAAAATCAAGTGGGTTACCCTACCCTGATAACTGCAACGGGGAGGACGCCATCATGCCGCAGCCAACTGTGAGCGTCGAACCCGCCGGGTCTCGCCCTGCCGATTCAGAATTCTACCGCTGGGAAGTATCCGGCAAGCCTCTCGCCATCGAGATTCGTCTGGATGTCATCGAACGTCTCGATCGCGAGGTGGTGCAAACCTTCCGTGCCATCACCAGTCGGGGTTCCGAAGTGGGCGGGATCTTGTTGGGACGCATCCGGCAACAGCCCCGCCCCACGGTGATCATCGAGGACTACGAGGCCGTCCCGTGCGATTACCGGCGCGGTCCTCTCTACTTGCTGGCTGAAGAAGACCGCCTGCGCCTCCAGCAGGCCCTGACGCGGTGGCGCGAGCAGCCCCCGCGAGATTGCATGGTGGTGGGCTTCTACCGCAGCAACACGCGCAGAGAGCTCGTGCTCGATGATGAGGATCTCGCGTTGATCAACGAGTATTTCCGCGAACCTCATCATGTCTTCTTGCTCATCAAGCCGTTTGCCGCCAAAGCGAACCTGGCGGGCTTCTTTTTGCGGGAAGGCGCTCAGGTGCCGCGCGAGAGCAGCTTGACGTTCCCCTTCAATCGCGCCGAACTGGTTAAGAGCGGCGCCAGGGCGGCGACGGCCGCCACGCCTCCCGCTGCGCAGGCAGAAACGCCGCCTCCTCCCGTTGCAAAGACTGAAACCGGCACACCACCGGCTCCGGCGCCCAAAGCCGCGACCGGAAGCGCGCGCGTCCCGATCGAAATTCGCATTGCGGTCCCGCTGGAACCGCCTGCCGCCGCCCCGCCAGCGGCTCCCAGAGAACCCGAGATCCGAGCGCGCGCTGCCGACGCTGCTGCCGCGCCCTCGGCCGGCACGCCGGAGAACGTGAAGCCTGGCACTCAGGGCACGCCCGCCAGTGTGCCGGCAGCCACACCTGACGGCAAGGGGATTACGGCGCCGCAGCCACAACAGGTTCCTGAACGCCGAGCATCGGCGCCTGCGACCCGACCGGAACCCAAGGCGACGCCTACTGACGGCCACGCACCCGCTCAGCGGCAACCTTCCGCCGCCGCGCCCGTGAAGGCTACCCCCTCCGCAGACGGCAAGACAGCGGTCACCGTAAAGCCGCCGGCTGAAATTCGCCGGGGACGGCCTGAGGAGCCGGTGCAGCAGACCGAGCCCGCAGCCGCGGGCGACACTGCCGCTGCCCCTCAACCCGTCACCGGAAGCCTTCTGACTCTAGCAGGCGCCGGGCCCGGCGGAGCTGAGACGCGGGTCGAAGCGCGGCCTTCGAGCAAACGCCGCTTGTGGATTGGACTCGCGCTCTTGCTGGTGGCGATCGCGGCCGGTCTGATCTTCTGGCTACGCGCCCGCAGCGCTGCTCCCACAGCGACGCCTGAGGCTTCGGCACTCGGCCTGAGAGTGGAGCGCAGCGGTGGTCAGTTGCTGCTGAGCTGGAACCGCTCGCTGCCCTTGCTGCAAACCGCACAGCGCGCCATCCTTTCGATCAGTGATGGCGACCACCGCGAGGACGTCGAGATGGACCTCGGCCAACTTCGCGGCGGCAGCATTGTGTATTCGCCCATCACCAGCGACGTCAGCTTCCGACTCGAGGTCACGGACTTGAGGAACGGCAAGAGCGTCAGCGAGTCCGTGCGCGTGCTCGGCGGCAAGCCTTCACCGAGCGGACCGCCGACCGATGCCGGCGCCGCTGCGCGTACCCCGGCGCCCAGCGGAACCCAGCCCGCATCGCCGACGCCTGAAGCTCCCAAGCCCGCTCAAGAACTCCGCACCATGATGCCGCCCCCAAGTCCGCAGCCTCGTGAGTCGCTGGCGGCTCGACTGACGGTGCCGACTGACTTGCTGGCGCCCGCCGAGCCGCCCAAGGCGGAACCGCCGGTCAGCGCCTCCCAACCGCCGGTGACGCCCCCACCGCAAGAAGTCAAGGCCCAGCCTCAAGCCACGACCACCAGCGGAACCGGGCAGCCCGCTGCGCAGGTGATCCAACCGGCGACTCAGCCTGCAACGCCGCCCGTGACCCAGGCGAGCAAGCCAGCAGCGGAACCCCCACCCGCCGCACAGGCCGCCAAGCCCGCGGCTGAAACCTCCCAGCCCGCTGCACAGGCCGCCAGGCCCGCGCCGCAGGCCCCCGAGCCCGTGAAGGTGGGCGGCGTCGTGCAGGAGGCCAAGCTGATCCAACGCCGCGACCCCGTTTACCCAGCACTGGCGCGTCAGGCGCGCTTGCAAGGGGTGGTGCGTCTGGAGGCCGTCATCGGAACCGATGGGCGCGTTGAAAGTGTCCGGGCCATCAGCGGCCCGCCGCTGCTGCGTCAGGCTGCCATTGACGCCGTCAAGCAGTGGGTCTATCAACCCGGCACCCTCAACGGCAAGCCTGTGCGCGTGACCACGCAAATCGAGATCAACTTCACGCTGGGACGGTAAGCCGATTCCGCGCATTGTGCGCCGAGTGAGTCGGCGCCCCGTTCCGTTTCAGGCGAGCATGCCCTGCTGCGCGGCGGGCGTGGTAGGCTGAAGGACATGCGCGCTTCAGATGAGCAGATCGCTTTTCAAGCTCTGGAATCGTTTCGTATCGAGCTGCCCTCCTGGGGCTTCGCCAACACGGGAACGCGCTTCGGCAAGTTCGTCCAACCCGGCGCAGCCACCACCATCGAGGAAAAACTGGCCGATGCCGGTCAGGTCCACCGCTTCACAGGTTGCTGCCCCACGGTGGCGGTGCATGTGCTTTGGGATTTCCCCCAAGGACTCAGCAGCGCACCCGAAATCGTCAAGTTGGCCGCCGAGCACGGCGTCAGGATCGGGGCGATCAATCCCAACGTCTTCCAGGACCAGATCTACAAGTACGGCTCACTCGGCAACCCAGATCCGGCAGTGCGCCAAAAGGCGCTGGACCACATCCTGGAGTGCATCGAGATCTCTGCCATCACAGGCAGCCGCGATATCTCGCTGTGGTTCGCCGACGGCTCGAACTTTCCCGGAACCGCCGACATCCGGCGGCGCAAACACTGGTTCGCCGAAGGCCTGAAGGCCGCTCACGACCGTCTGCGCGAAGGACAGCGCCTGCTGGTGGAATACAAGCCGTTCGAGCCGGCTTTCTATCACACCGATATCGCTGATTGGGGCATGGCCCTGCTGCTGGCGCGGGCCGCCGGACCCAAAGCCAGAGTCCTGGTGGACACCGGCCATCACTACCAAGCCCAGAACATCGAGCAAATCGTGGCCTGGCTGCTGGATGAAGACATGCTGGGCGGCTTCCACTTCAACGACCGCCGCTACGCCGACGACGATCTCACGCTGGGCTCGATTGACCCCTACCAGGTCTTCCGCATCTTTCACGAGATCTTCCAGTACGAGTTCGAGACCGGCCGCCGCGCGGACATCGCCTACATGGTGGATCAGAGCCACAACCTCAAAGACAAGATCGAGGAGATGATCCAGACCGTCGTCACCGCGCAGGAATTGTACGCCAAGGCCGCGCTGGTGGATCACGCCAAACTCGCCCGCCACCAGGAGCGTTGCGAACTGGTGGATGCCGAGGAGTGCTTGAAAGCGGCCTTTGCTACCGACGTGCGCGGCGTGATCCGCGAGTGGCGACGCGCCAGAGGTCTGCCGGAAGACCCGCTGACCGCCTTCCGAGCCTCCGGCTACCAGGAACGCATCCGCCGCGAGCGTGCGGAAAAGAACCTGGGCGTTACCGCCAGCTACGCTTGATCTTGCCGCCCCCGCCGGACACAGCCGGCAGGCGAGGCTCTGAGCGTTGAGGTCCCGCTCCAGGTTGCGCAACTGGATCGAGTACGCGGTCGCCCGTGCGGTCCTGGCCTCCCTGGCCTGGACTCCGCGACCGATAGCCGAGGTTCTGGCGCGCTTCTACGCGCGGCTGTTGGACCTGGCGGCGCCGCGGCTGCGCCGCACCGCGATGCGCAACCTGGCGCTGGCCCTTCCGGAGCTCTCGCCCGAGGAACGCCGCCGCATCGCCGACGGAGTGTTCCGGTCCGTCGCCCGGCTGATGGTCTCGTTCGCGCGCTTTCCGCGGCTGGATCAAAAAAACATTTCCGAATGGATCCGTTACGACGGCTTAGAACACTACCGGCAAGCCCTACGTCGCGGGCGAGGCGTGCTTTTCGCGGCCGCTCACCTGGGCAACTGGGAGCTGAGCGCCTTTGCCCACGGGCTGTTGAGCGGCCCCATGGACGTCGTGGTTCGTCCGCTGGACAACCCTCTGCTGGACCGATTGGTCGAACGCCGCCGGTCTCTTTCGGGAAATCGGATCCTCGAGAAAAAAGGCGTGGCCCGAGCTGTGCTCAAAGCGCTGCGCGCCAACCGCGCGGTCGGCATTCTGATTGACCAGAACGCCGGCCTGGAAGAAGGCGTCTTCGTGGACTTCTTCGGCGTGCCCGCTTGCGCCGGATCAGCCTTCGCACGACTGGCGGCGCGCAGTCAGGCTGCCGTCATCCCCGGCTTCGCTCTCTGGTCGGAAGCCGAACGACGCTACATTCTGCGTTTTTATCCTCCGGTCGAAATGACCGGCGACGTCACGGCTGACACGCAGCGGCTGCACCGCCACCTGGAATCCGTCATTCGCCAGTACCCGGACCAGTGGCTCTGGTTCCATCGCCGCTGGAAGACCCGTCCTCCCGGCGAGCCGCCTCTGTACTAAGCCGGGCGGTGATCCGGCGCCGGCGCGCTCTCCAGCGGCGCCTGGCACTCGCAGCAGTCGCTGCATCGGCGGCACTTGCTGCACAGATGGTTGGCGCAGGCGTCCTTGGTGCAGTAGACGCAGATCTCCGTCGAGGGCTCGCCGCAGATGCTGCATGTGAAAGAGGCGACCTCGGGATTCACGGCCGTACCTCGCCTTGCGGGGTGCTCTTGCGTGCGGGCGCCGTCGAACGAGAAGGGGGCTGACGCACCAGCAGCTCGCGGCAGCGCTGCGCCTCCTGATCCGCCACCCGAAGCTGGCGCTCTTTGACCTCCGCCAGATCCAGCAAGTATTGGCTCAACCCGCCGCGCTCCGCCGCGCTTTGCGCGAACACCGAGCGCAGCAAGTCCGCCAGAGCGGCGTTTTGGTATCGTCGGATGCCCTCTTCCAACGAGGCGAGTAAAGCCTCCAGGCGCTGAAGGCGGATGAAGGTATCCAGGGCCGCCGTCAGCCGATCCGGCTCCCCTTTGAGAATTTCCGTCGAGCGGCCCAAGTAGCCGAGCTCGGCGCGCACGGTGTCCCACTGCGCAACGTAAGCCTCCGGCGCGCCCTGGCTCACCCAGTCCTGGGGGCGCACCTGCTCGAGGATCGGCTTGAGACGTTCAATGCCGGCTGCCAGCGCCGCCACTTGCTGACGCACTTCCCATTCCGGTGGCAGCCCGGCAGATTGCGCCCAGCACGACGCCACCGCCCACAGGACCGCGGCCAAGCGCACAGCTAACGTGGGGATTCGGGTGCGAAGCATCTCAATATTCAGTTTCGCACGGGATGGGCCGCGCCACGCGAAGACGTGCGACCCGCACGCAGGCCGGCGATTCTGCTGCCGAGGGGTTACGGCGGGGGAGGCGGTCCGCCTTCATCGGGCGGTGGAGGAGGCGGAGGCGTCTGCGGTCCTGTATCGCCCGGCAAACCGCCACCCGGGGAGCCTCCGCCGGCCGCCGGCGGTACGGGACCCGCTCCCGGCCTGCCGCCGGGAGTCTGATAAATCACGGTGTAAACCGCATCGGCAAGTGCCCGCAGCGCCGACCGCAAGACCGAACCCTTATCGAAGGATTTCTGCGCCAGCGGCTGATTCTTGTAAACGCGGATCCATTCACCGGAGTTCAACAGCCGCGGCTCGCCGCGAGGCAGCAACTTGTGCTGGACGGCTACCTGACCCTCGTCCACCACAACCAACGTGGTCTCGTCCTGCCCATCCACCTCGACGTCGAAGACCGTGCCGCGCACTGAGATCACTGCCGTCGGTGTATCCACGCGATTGTGGTTCGGCCGGCCGTTCCAGCGCTGGATCTTGAATTTCAAGCGGCCCAGCCAGACCTCGACCAGGTGCCTCCAGTCTCCAGGATTGCTGCGGAAGGTGGCGCGCGCATTCGGATACACTTCGAAGATGCTGCCGTCGGCAAGCTGAAACCGGGCGAAGCCGTCCGGTCCCGTGATCACGACTTGCTTGGGCAGAATCTCATCCCCCACTTCCAGCGCCCACAGGGTAGAATCACGCAAAATCGAGACTTGTCCGACGGCGGCGATCAAGCGGGCTGCACCCGGAGATCGAGGACTGACGGCGGAAGCTGACCCTGCGCCAGGGGGATTCGCCGGCGGGGTGATTGGCAGTGGGGCCACCTGGGCGGCGCACACTACCGCGCAGGCCGCCATCAGCAGCCATACGCCGAAAGCGTGGTTGCGCCGCTCTTGCATTAGTTTCGCCTCCCTCGCCCGTCCTCGACGGGCGAACTCGGCGCTAAGTCTAACACCCAAGTTTACACCAAAGTTGCTCAGCAAATTCAGCGCCAGGCCGACTTTTTTATTGAATGCAAGGCATTGGCGGAACTGTGACCGCCGCCAAGCGGTTACAATGGACTCATCGGATGTGTCGAAATGCCACAACACGGGTAGCGGCTGCCTTGGGGTTGCTCTTGGTTGCCCAGGGGAACGCCCAACCGCCGGCAGCTCCTCCACCCGACTGGCGGCCGCTGGGCGCCGCCGTGGTTGACTTGGGGCTGGCTTCCTTCGCCTCCGGTCCCGTCGAGCAAGTTTGGTTTTCTGATGGGGGCGAGTGGCTGCTGGCTCGCACCGCCGCCGGCCAAATCTTCCGCACTCGGGATGGCGACCGCTGGGAGCGAGTCCAGGCGGATCCGCCACTCCACCGTCACAGCGCCGCACGTCTCGAGGGCGCCGAGCTTCGCGTTTGGGCGCATCCCCAAGATCCATCCCGCCTCTACGCCTTGGGCGCTCATCTGTACCGCTCCGACGACGGCGGCCGCTCATGGGTGAACCTGACAGCTTATCAGCGCCAATCCGTTATCGGCGCTGGCTTGCGTGATCTGGCCTTTTCGCCCGCGGATCCCGAGGTCCTGGTGGTGGCCAACGAAACCGGCGTCTGGCGCTCGGCCGACGGCGGCCTTTCCTGGAGCGGGCTGAACGAGAGACTGCCCAACCTGCCGGTCAGACGCATCCTGACCTTGCCGCAAGGTTTGCGAGGCGCGCGCATTGAAGTTCATGGTCTCGGGGCGCTGGAGTGGTCTCCCGGGGAAAAGCAGGCCTGGCGCCCCGTCCACGAACCGAGTTTGGAACGCAGGCTGGCCTTGCAGCGCGCGCTTTCGGCGGTTTTCAACGTCGAGATCACGGCCGTGGCGCTGGCTGGAGATTTCCTGTACGCAGGCGCCGCCGATGGAAGGATCTGGGTTTCTCCCGATCGCGGCGGGACCTGGCGCTCACCTCCGACAGCCTGGGAAGCACGCGGCCCGGTGGAGAGCATCTGGACGGATTCCTCGGATCCCCGCGTGGCCCTGGCGGCGCTCGGCGCAACGGCGGGGTCCCGCGTGCTCCGCACCACCAACGGCGGTTTGTTCTGGGATGACCTCACCAGCGATCTGCCCGCCGGCGCGGCGGCTCATGGCGTCACCGCCGAGCTTGCAAGCGGCGCAGTCTACGTGGCCACGGATCTAGGGGTCTACTACACCCGCGCGGATCTCCAAAGGCCCAGTCCGGCTGCTGCCTGGCGCCGATTGGGAGGTGATCTATCCCCCGCTGCCGCGCGCGACGTGCGCCTGGACGCCGAGGGCAACCAATTGTTCGTGGCCCTGGAAGGCTACGGAGTGTATTGGACGCTGGCCCCTCACCGCGCGTGGGACCTACGGGTAGTTAGTGCTGCTGATTATGCGTCGCGCCCCGCAGCCCCCGGGGCGCTGCTGAGCGTGCTGGGAACGCGCTTGCAAGGGGCGCGGGCCGGCGATTTAGCCGTTCCCGTGCTCGCCGCCTCACCTCTGGAGTCTCAGATTCAGATCCCCTTCGAGGCTCGCGGCGAGCTCGTCCGCCTGGCCCTGGAAAGCGGTGCGCGCCGCATCACCCTGGAGCTCCCCCTGGCCGACGTTTCCCCGGCGATCTTCGTGGACCGCGACGGCGGCCCGTTATTATTGGACGCCGCGAGCGGCGTGCTTCTGGACGGAATGCATCCGGCGCGTTCGGGCAGCCGCGTGCAAATCCTGGCTACCGGGTTGGGTGCTGTGAACCCGCCATGGCCGACGGGTCTGCCCGCTCCGCTGGAGAATCCGCCCGTCGTGGCGGCGCCAGTGCGGGCCTATCTGGACCGTACGCCGGTCGAGGTGACGCGCGCTATCCTGGCCCCCGGATATGCCGGGCTGTACCTGGTCGAAATCCAGTTACCTGAGATTGTGAACCGAGGCCCCGCGGAATTGTATTTGGAAAGCGAAGGCCGACAGAGCAATCGCGTAAGCCTTTATGTGGAGCCGTGATGGTTTGTATCTTGCGCCGAGCCGATGGCTTGACTGTGAAGGGGCCTATGGCACCGCGTTTTCGAACACAATTCGTGTAAACTTTCTAAATGAAGGGCAGCTCCCATGAAAAGAAGGTATTTCTGGGTTGTTTTGCTTTTCTCGCTGCTGAGTGCGCAGCAGGAAGCCGAGAAACTGGCGCCTTACTATCCGACTCCGGAATCCATCGTGGAAAAGATGCTTCAGCTCGCCGAGCTCAAACCCGGTGAGAAAATGTTCGACCTGGGCAGCGGCGACGGGCGCATCGTCATCATGGCGGCCCAGAAATTCGGCGCCGACGCCACAGGCGTCGAGCTGGACAAGGATCTTTGGAAGCAGAGCACCGACCGCATCAAGAGTTTGGGCCTGGAAAGGCGCGCGCGCATCATCCACGGCGACCTCCTGAAACAGGATTACAGCTCCGCGGACGTCATTACCCTGTATCTGCTGCCGTCCTCGAACGACAAGGTTCGCCCTTTGCTCGAGAAGCAGCTTAAGAAAGGCGCCCGCGTGGTGTCGCACGACTTCGAGGTCTCCGGCTGGACTCCGGCGAAGACCGAATATATCGAGGACGACGGGGAAGGCCGCAGCCACACGCTCTATCTGTACCGCAGATAAGCGACGGACCCGCGGCCGCCGGATCGAAGATGAGCAGTCACGACAGCTCGCTAACGCCGTTATGGCGCGTCGCCCTGAGCTCGGCGCGCGTGCTGTTGGGGCTGCTGTGTCTGGCTTCGCAGTTAACCCACGCCGCGCCAGCTCTGAACGGCGTCACCATGCTGGCGGTGGTGTTCTCGATCCACGCGGCCTTCGGTCTGCTGATGGGCGGCTATCAGCGCATCCCAGGCCTGGCGCTGTTAAGCCTGCTTTTCGACGGCCTTTTCTTCCTGGTGTTCGCACGCTGGGGCCAGGATCCGGGTCTCTGGCTCAGCTCCGTGCTGTTCCTGTTCGTGATGCTGGAAGCCGTGCTGGAACATGCGCTCAGCGACGTCCTCATGATCGCCGGAGCCTGCGTCCTGTTCTTCGCCATCGCCCCGCGGCCCGAAGCCGCGCCCCTGCGCCGGCTGGTGCTGTTCGGCGGCCTGTTGGCTTCCGCCGTCGCGCTCGAAAAGCGCAAGCTTGCAGAGCAACTCGCTGAAGCGCGCCGGCAGTCGGATCGCTTCCGCCTGGAAGCCGAGAAGGCGCGTCTCGAGGAACGCCAGCGCATCGCCGCAGATTTCCACGACGGGCCGCTTCAGGAGTTCATCGGAATGCAAATCCGCCTCGACATCCTGCGGCGGCTGCTCGACCGCGACCGGGCCGCGGCCGTCGAGGAGCTGCGTCAATTGCAGGAGCAGGCGCGGCGCCAGGTGGCCGACCTTCGCTCCTTCCTGCGCACCATGCGCCCGCAGCCGCTGGAGGGCACCGATCTGGTGGCCTCCGCTCGGCGTCTCTGCGAGGATTTCCAAAAAGACACCGGGATCTCCGTGCGGTTCAGCAGTTCCGAGGCCACCCTTTCGGCGCCGCCCGAGACCTGTCTGGAGATGATGCAGATTCTGCGTGAGGCGCTCAAGAACATTCAGAAGCACTCCCGCGCAGGCCGCGTTTCCGTCACTCTCCAGCGCAGCGGGCGGCATGTCGAGCTGGCCGTGGACGACAATGGCGCGGGCTTCGCGTTCAGCGGCTCCTTCACCCTGGAGGAGCTCGAGCTGCTGCAAATCGGCCCGCAAAGCATCAAGCGACGCGTGCGCAGTCTGGGTGGCGAGCTGGTGATCGAGTCGCGCCCCGGACGAGGCGCCGGCCTGAAAATCCGCGTCCCGGCGTGAAATCCTATCTCGCGGCTGCGTTTCTCCTGCTGGCCTGCGCAAGCTGCGCGCCTTACCGGGACTTCTCGCTCCCCCCGTTGACCGGTTCTGCCCGCGATATCGCCTTCGCATGGGAGGCCCTGCCGGAGCCTGTGCTGGCGCGCGGGGCGCCCGGCGAATTCGACGCTGTGGATGCGCTGAATCCCTCGGTGGTCTGGCGCGACGGCGCCTACTTCAACTTCTACTCCGGCTACGACGGGCGGCAGTGGCGAACCGGGTTGGCCGTTTCCGCTGACGGAGTCCGCTGGCGTAAGCACGGCCCCGTGCTTGCGCCTGAGGCCTCGAGCTGGGAGGGCGACTACATCGCCGCCAACGGCTCGGCTCTCGTGGTGGGCGAGGAATTCTTCTACTGGTATCAGGCCGGAAGCCCGCCGCGCATCGGTCTGGCTCGTTCGCACGAGGGCAAGATCTGGCGTAAGCACCCCCAACCCGTCCTGGGCCTTGGACCACGCGGCGCCTGGGATGAGCGCGGAGTCGCCGACCCCTATGTCGTGCGCATCGGCGGGCGTTTCTACATGTACTACCTCGGGGAAGACCGAGCTCGCCGCCAGCGCTTGGGGATCGCGATCTCTGACGACGGCGTTCACTGGTGGAAACACCCGCGCAACCCCGTCCTGGAGTTGGGACCCGCGGGTAGTTTCGACGAAAACGGTCTCGGAGAGCCCGCCGTCTGGAGTTCTCACGGCTGGTACTGGATGCTTTACACGGGGCGCGACCGCCTCGAATATCGCCGTTTAGGCCTGGCGCGGTCGCGCGACGGCGTCAGTTGGCAAAAGCTCTCCGAGCAAGCGGCCTTCGAAGGCAAGCAGACCTGGTGCTCGCGCGTGGTGTGCGATCCCAGCGTCGAGGTTCGTTCCGACGGGATACGAGTCTGGTTTGGCGGCGGAGACGTCGCTGCCCCGGCCGAAAATCTCAACGGCCAGATCGGTCTCGCGGCGCTACGTCCTCGCCCGTGACGCTGGATCGCTGCGCCGCTCTCGGCGGGCGGTCTCCTCAACCAACCCGCAGGCGGCGAGCCAGAATCCCCAATGCGATCAGGCCCACTCCCAACAAGGCAAACGTCGCCGGTTCGGGAATCGGCTCGGCCGTCGCTTCCAGAATCAAAACCCGGAGGCCGACAGGGTTGGACTGGTTGCAGCCCGGGCAGTCCCAGTTATTCACGATGAAATCCAGGGTATTTACGCCCGGCTGGAAGCCGCCGGTCAGCGTAAAGTTGTGCATGCTCAGGAACGGCCGCTCAAAATTCAGTTCCACGCCGGTGAACACCCCGTTCAACCAGATCTGGGCGCTGTTGTCCGAGGACCACTGCCCCACAATGACGGCCGTCGAGGGCTGGAAGCCGGTCAGATCAAACGTGGTGCGGAAGGTATACAAGCCGACGAGGTCGGCCTGCGCGTTCGCAGTCCGCGAAATCCACCGTGAGGAGCTATTGTTGGCCACCCAGGGTGGGATCGGAAAACCGTCCGTTGTCACAACGTACGCCGGCAGCGGACCATAAGGACTGGCGGCGATCCAGTAATAGGGATCCACAGATCCCTCCCCCGACGTTCCCGTGCTGTAAAGGTCGGGGATGGGAATTGGGGTTGACCAAGCGGCGCACGCCGCTAAAAGCAGCCCCAGTGTAACTCTTTTAAGAAACCTGCTTTTAAACATTTTTAACATAACTACTGTTTCATCCTCGATTCCGCGGCAATTATCGCCTCATTCGAGTTAGATTGTGCTGCTCCCTAGTTAGATTCTCACCCACAAGGGGCCGATGTTCAATCCGACTTTTTTCTTGAACCTCCTAGTACTTTAGTGTTAAGCGTCCCGATTGGATCTCAGCCGCGTGTCGGCGCCCAAACCACGAAAGCTACCGGGATGGGCGGCCCTAACCTCAGAGCCTCATTTGCCACCAATTGCCACCAATGCCCCCCAGCCGCGCCCCCGCGAGCCAACCGCAAACAACCTACGTTTGCTGGTAGAGGACCAAGCCTTCTCTGCTATGGCCTCGGCGCCTGCGTAGGTTCGTCCCCGGCAAGGGTGCAAGCGCGGAATCCGCGAGCCGCTTCGAGTCCAAGGCGACCTGCCGCCAAGCAGCGGTCGGTTCGGCGAACGGAGGGACCCACCGAAGCTCTGACTCCCCGCTGCGGATTTCTGTATAATCAGCCGCATGGGACGCATCGCATTGGTGATCCTTGCGGCCGGCATCGTGCTGCCGCTCGCTCTCGCACAAGAGACATCGCCCGCGCAGCCCGCACGCGAGCCCGGACTTTACGCCACCTTCCACACCACCATGGGCGACATCGTCGTGAAGTTGTTCGAGAACGAAGCCCCCATTACCGTGCGCAACTTCGTGTACTTGGCGCAGGGGCGCAAAGCCTGGATTGATCCCAAGACCGGACAAAAGGTCTTTCGCCCCCTCTACAACGGCGTGACCTTCCACCGTGTCATCCCGGGTTTCATGATCCAGGGCGGAGATCCGACCGGCACCGGCGCTTACGACCCCGGCTTCACGATCAAGGATGAGTTTCACCCATCGCTCAAGTTCGACGTGCCGGGTCGGCTCGCCATGGCGAACGCCGGCCCCAACACCGGCAACTGCCAGTTCTTCATCACCGAAGTCCCCACCCCGCACCTGAACGGAGCGCACACGATTTTCGGCCAGGTCGTGGAGGGTCAGGAACTGGTGGGGAAAATTGCCCGCGTGCCGCGCGACGCCAACGACAAACCTCGCACTCCGGTACGCATTAAAAGCATCACGTTCCATCGCGAAGGCCCCGCGCCTCCGGGCGATCCCCTCCAGCGGCCTAAGCCCGTTCCCAAGAAGGCCGCGCCTGCCAGGGCGGCGCCCAAGTAAGCGGTCCGGCTGCGCTTTAACGCTCGGTGGCGGCGCTGATGCTTCCTAAGGGAATCTCGAAGTAGAACAGCTCGCGTCCGCTCGGAGCCTCGCGCAGGCCTGTGATGTAGAGCTGCGAATCCGAGCGGTATGGAGCCTGAAAGTAAAAGAAGCCGCTGGCCGTCTGCCCCGGCGGCAGCGCCCGCGCCGCAAAGGCGCGTCCCTCGATTTCCCAAACATCGAGCGGATTCTTTTGGCGCGACAGGCGAGGTCTGCCGCCCGGGATCGGCCCGGTGACTATCCCCGGCCGGTCCGGAGCGCGCAGATACTTCACCTCCGCGGCCGGGGTGGCCTCCACCCGGCGACGGTCCGGCATCACGTACTCCAGACGCATGCCTTCCAGCAGGATCGTCTGGCGGCCTGCATTCTCGATTAACACCAGGATGGGCAGCACCCCGTAACGGTTGGGGTTCAGTTTCCCGAAAGCCGCGCGCGTCAGGTCCTCGGTCACGTAGGCCCGAGCCGCTATGGTCACCTGCTCGACGGTCTGGCGGTTGGGATAATCAGTAATTGCTCCCGGGTTGAACTTCGGCGGGTCCTTGGCCGCGGCCACAGCCGCCAGGAGCAGCAGCCAGTTGCGGATCACGATCGCCATATTGCTCTATCGCCTCTTGCAGGCGGCAGCCTCTCCGCTGCTTCTAGTCTACCTGCTGGTGCGGGCGCTGAAGGATCGCCGCTACCGCAGGGGCCTGACCGAGCGCTTCGGCTTGCTGCCGCGCTCGTATCGCCAGACGGCTCCGGGCGCCGTCTGGTTGCATGCGGTTTCCGTGGGCGAGGTGGCCTCCTGCGTGGAGCTGGTGCGCCGGCTGCGCGCGCGCCTTCCCTATGCTCCCGTCTTCGTCTCCGTCACCACGCCGGCCGGACGCGTGGTGGCCGAACAGCGCCTCAGCACCCTGGCCGACGGCGTCTTCTATGCTCCCTTCGACTATTGCTTCGCCGTGCGACGCGTCTTACGGCTACTCCGCCCGAAGCTGGTGGCGGTCCTCGAAACGGAAATCTGGCCGAATCTCTGGCGCGAAGCCAAGCGCGCAGGCTGCGCCCTGGTGATCCTCAACGCGCGCATCTCCGATCGCGCCATACCCCGCTATCGCCGCGCGCGCTGGTTCTTTGCCCCTGTGCTCGGCTTGCCCGACGCCATCCTGGCGCAAAATCCGCTCTGCCGCGAGCGGTACCTGGAGCTGGGAGCGCCCGAGGGGAAGGTGCTGGCGGCCGGCAATCTCAAACACGATTTCGATCCCGAGCGCGCGAAAATGCCCGATCCCGTCCGCCGGTTTCTGGAACGCCTCCGGCCGGAGCAAATCTGGATCGCGGCCAGCACCATGCCTCCCGCGACGGCAGGCGATCCGGACGAAGATCAGGCGGTGATCGTCGCTTTTCAAGAACTGGCTCAGAAACATTCTCGACTGCTTTTGATTTTGGCCCCGCGCCGCCCCGAGCGCTTCGATTCCGCAGCCCGCCTGCTCACCGAAGCCGGCGTCCCCTCCCTGCGGCGTTCCGCCCTGGATGAGGGCCGCGAGCTGCCTCTGCCCGGCGTGCTGCTGCTGGACACCATCGGCGAGCTGGCCGGCCTGTTCCGCATCGCCGACGTGGTCTTCATGGGCGGCACCCTCGCTCACCGCGGAGGGCACAACATCCTGGAGCCGGCGGCCTTCGGCCGCGCCGTCATCGTCGGCCCGCACATGGAAAACTTTCCCGCAATCATCGAGGCCTTTCGCAACGCGGAAGCAGTCGTCGAAATCGGCTCGGCCGAAGATCTGGCGCCGGCCGTTGACCGCCTGCTTGCGGATGCCGCGCGGCGCAGCCGGCTCGGCGAGCGCGCGCGTCGCGCCGCAGCCGCCGAACGAGGCGCGACCGAGCGCGCCGTCAACGAACTGCTGGCGCGCTACGCCGCCGCCATCCCCCGGTTCCGGCCGCCCGCGTTGCTGCGCGCCATTCTGTGGCCACTGTCCCGGTTGTGGTTGTTGGGAGGCTGGGTAAAGCGGCGGCTGGACGGAGCGCGCCGCAAGCAGCTCGCCACTCCGGTTGTGAGCGTGGGCTCGCTCGCCATGGGCGGAGCCGGCAAGACGCCCCTAACGCTCTGGCTGGCCGAGCAACTGACAGCCGCCGGCAGCCGACCCGCCGTGCTCATCCGAGGCTACCGCCGCCTGATCCGCAGCCGCAGCACCGTACTGGCAGCCGGGGCGCAGGCGCCCGCGGCGTTGACCGGCGACGAGGCCCGGATCTACCTGCGTTCCCGCCTCGCACCGGTGGGCGTGGGGGCCGACCGGGCTTCAACCGGGCGGTTGACGGAAAAACATTTCTCACCAGATCTGTTTTTGCTGGACGACGGCTTTCAGCACGCTCGCCTGGCGCGCGACCTGGACATCGTAACGGTGGACGCTCTGGATCCCTTCGACGAACCCTTCCCGCTCGGACGCTTCCGCGAGCCGCCGCGAGCTCTGGCGCGCGCCGCCGTCATCGTCATCACGCGCGCCGAGACCTGCCCCGAGCTTTCCGCACTCGAGCTGGCCATCCGCCGTTACAACCCCGAGGCGCCCATCTTCCGCGCGCACAGCAAACCCCTGGCCTGGGTGGATGCGCGCACCGCCCGGCAATGGCCCGCCGAACAGCCGCCCTTCCATCGTGCGGCCGCCTTCTGCGGCCTGGCGCAGCCGGCCTCCTTTTGGCGCACCCTGGCCGGATTGGGCTGTCAGCCGGTTTTCAAGCGCGCTTTTCCGGATCACCACCGCTACCGCGCGGCGGAGCTGCATCGGCTGGCGGCGGAGGCGCTGGCGCGCGGCGCACAGGCGTTGCTGACCACCGAGAAGGATCTGATGAACCTGCCTGAGGGGTGGGAAGCTTCTCTGGCGGAGCTGCCGCTGTACTGGCTCCGCCTCACCCCGGAGGTGGAGGACTCCGCCGCGCTGCTGGCCATCGTCCACGATCATCTGCGCCGCCGGAACGCCAGGCGCCCGGCGACTTCCCCGCTCGGGGATTGACCGGCCGCATCGCTCTCCGATAAACTTTGAAATGCTGCTCAGAATGAGCCTCAATCGGCCGCAAGGCCTTTCATTGAGTGTGCCCAGGAGGTCGCTTCGTGTCGGAAGTCGGTAGTTTCGTTTTTACTTCAGAGTCGGTCACCGAAGGTCATCCCGACAAGATGGCGGATCAGATTTCCGACGCCGTCTTGGATGCCGTGATGGAACAGGATCCCGAGGGCCGGGTGGCCTGCGAAGTGCTGGTCACCACAGGCGTCTGCGTGGTGGCCGGCGAGATCACCACGCGCGCCCATCTGGACATTCAGCGCGTGGCGCGCGAGACCATCCGCGAAATCGGTTACACCGACGCCTCCTATGGGTTTGACTGGCAGACCTGCGGCATCATCAACATGGTCCAGCGACAGTCGCCCGACATCGCCATGGGCGTGGACACCGGCGGCGCCGGCGATCAGGGCCTGATGTTCGGCTACGCCTGCGATGAAACCCCGGAGTTGATGCCCTTGCCCATCATGATGGCGCACAAGCTGGTCCGCCGCCTCAGTGAAGTGCGCCGCGCGGGCATCCTGGATTTCCTGCGCCCGGACGGCAAGAGCCAGGTCTCTGTGGAGTACTCCAACGGCGCTCCCAAGCGCATCACTGCCGTGGTGGTCTCCACCCAGCACAGTGATCGCGTCTCCACCGAAGAGTTGCGCGAGCAGGTGCGCCGCCACGTCATTGACGCCGTCATCCCGCCTGACATGGTGGATGCGGAAACGCGTTACCATATCAATCCCACCGGGCGTTTCGTCATCGGCGGGCCGCACGGCGATACCGGCCTGACCGGACGCAAGATCATCGTGGACACCTACGGCGGCGTGGGCCGTCACGGCGGCGGCTGTTTTTCGGGCAAGGATCCCACCAAAGTGGACCGCTCGGCTTGCTACATGGCCCGCTACATCGCCAAGAACATCGTGGCCGCCGGGCTGGCGCGCCGCTGCGAAGTGCAGCTCGCCTACGCCATCGGGGTCGCCGATCCGGTCTCCGTTTCGGTGAACACCTTTGGAACCGGGAGCGTGTCGGAAGATCGCATCGTGCAGTTGATTCGCGAGCATTTCCCCCTGACGCCCAAAGGCATGATCGAGCACTTGAAGCTGCGCCGCCCCGTCTATCGGCGTACGGCGGCTTTCGGTCACTTCGGGCGCACCGAAGACACCTTTACCTGGGAAGCGACCGACAAGGCCGCTGTGCTGCGCCAGGCGGCGCGAGCCAAGACGGCCACCGTGGTCTGAATTCCAACGGCCCCGGAAAACCGGGCGCCGCCCGGAGGAGCTATGTCAAGCAATCCGCAAAGTTCGGTTTCCTGCGACATCAAAGATCTCTCTCTGGCCGACACGGGCAAGCGTCGCATCGAGTGGGCTTTTCAGTCCATGCCCGTGCTGCAACAAATCCGCAAGCAATTCATCAAGAGCCAGCCGTTGTCCGGTGTGCGCATCGCCGCCTGCCTCCACGTGACCACGGAAACCGCCAACCTGATGATCGCTTTGCGCGATGGCGGCGCTTCGCCGGTCTTGTGCGCCTCCAACCCGCTTTCCACTCAGGACGACGTGGCGGCCGCACTGGTGCGCGATTACGGGATCCCGGTTTTCGCCATCAAAGGCGAGTCCAACGATGTCTACTACGCTCACATCGCGGCGGCCATCGAGCACAAGCCCCACATCACCATGGATGACGGCTGCGATCTGGTGACCACGCTGCACACCAAGCGGCAGGATCTGCTGGACGGCGTGGTGGGCGGCACCGAGGAGACCACCACCGGTGTCATCCGACTGCGCGCCATGGCGCGCGAGGGAGTCCTGCGTTACCCGGTGATCGCCGTCAACGACGCCATGACCAAGCATCTGTTCGATAATCGTTACGGCACCGGGCAGAGCACCATTGACGGCATCATCCGCGCCACCAACATCCTGATGGCGGGCATCAATTTCGTAGTCGCCGGCTACGGCTGGTGCGGGCGCGGCGTGGCCATGCGAGCCCGCGGCATGGGCGCCAACGTGATCATCTGCGAGGTGGACCCCATCAAGGCGCTGGAGGCGCTGATGGACGGCTACCGCGTCATGTCCATGGCCGACGCCGCCGAGATCGGCGACGTCTTCGTCACCCTCACCGGCAACAAGAACGTCATCAGCCGCGAGCACTTCGAGCGGCTCAAGAACGGCGCCATCCTCGCCAACTCCGGGCACTTTAACGTGGAGATTGACCTGGAGGCGTTGGCGCGCATGGCCTCCAGTCGGCGCCAGGTTCGCGAGTTCGTCGAAGAATACGCGCTGCGCGACGGCCGGCGCATCTACGTGTTGGGCGAGGGCCGGCTCATCAACCTGGCCGCCGCCGAGGGCCATCCGGCTTCCGTGATGGACATGAGCTTCGCCAACCAGGCGCTGGCGGTCGAGTATTTGGTGAGCAATCACTCTCGATTGGAAAAGCGTGTTTACCCGGTGCCTGAAGAGCTCGACAAGCGCGTGGCGCGCATGAAACTGGAATGCATGGGCGTGAAGATTGATCGCCTCACCCCCGAACAAGAGCGTTATCTGGCCACTTGGTCGGAGGGAACCTGAGGGTTGCCGCCTAGCGAGGTGAGCCGTTGGCCGATCCTGCCGAAATCCGGAAGACCCTCGAAATCTCGGTTCCGGCCGATGAGGTGACGCAAGCCACCCAGCAGGCCGTGGCCAAGATCCAGAAGAAGGTCCACCTGCGCGGCTTTCGCCCGGGCAAGGCGCCCGTCAGCCTCATCCAGCGCCTCTACGCCGATGAGATTCGCCAGGAGGTGCTCAGCGAGCTGGTCCCCAAGCACCTGTTCCGACGAGCCGAAGAAGAGGGGCTGGTGATTGTCGGCTCGCCCGACGTGCGCGACGTCCACTACAAGCCCGGCGAGCCGCTGCGCTTCACGGCGGAATTCGAGATCCAGCCGCGATTCGAGCTGCTCGAATACAAGGGCCTCACGGTGCCGTATCAGGATCCGGAGGTCACCGATCAGGACGTCGAGGCGCGCCTCCAACAGCTCCGCGAGCAGAAGGCGCAGTACGTCAGCGTGGAGCCGCGGCCGGTTGCCGACGGCGACTATGCGGTCGTCGCCCTGGAGAGCCTGGCCGGCGCCGAACCGCCCATCCGCCAGGACGAACTCACTCTGGAAGTCGGCGGGGCCGATACGCTGGAAGCCTTTTCCGAAAACCTCCGCGGCATGTCGCCCGGCGAAGAGAAGGAGTTCGACGTCCACTATCCGGAGGATTACGGCCAGCGCCGGCTGGCTGGGCGCACCGTCCGTTTCCGGGCCCGCCTGAAAGGCATCCGACGCAAGGAACTACCCGAGTTGAACGACGAGTTCGCGCAAGACCTGGGCGACTATCTGAATCTGGAAGAGCTGCGGGAAGCCGTTCGCCGGTCCATCTTCATGGAAAGGCAAGCGCTGGCCCGCCACGAGGCGCAGAACAAGCTGGTGGACAAGCTGGTTGAGCTCCACGACTTCCCCGTGCCGGAGGCCTACATCGAAAGCCAGATCGAACACCAGGTCCAGAGGTACTTACAGGGTCTGGCCGCCGAGGGCGTGGACGTCAGCAAAATCCGCCTGGATTGGGACCGGCTGAAGAGTTCTCAGCGGGAGCGCGCCATCCGCGAAGTGAAGGCCGCGCTGCTGTTGGAGAAGATCGCCGAGCGCGAAGGAATTTACGCCACCCGAGACGAGGTGGATCGCGAGGTGCAACGCATCGCCCGCCAGGAGCGCGAACCCGTGGCCGCCGTGCGTATGCGCCTGGAAAAGGAAGACGGGTTGCGACGCATCGCCTCGCGGATTCGCACCGAGAAAACACTCTCCTTCCTCTTCGAGCACGCCACCAAGATAGCCGAATAAGGCACGCAGCGGACGCCTGATCCTCGTGGCCCGGGCCTTCTCCTAACGCGCCCGCCGCCAGTGCAGCCGGCAGCCGCCCCGCACGGGCATCAAGCGCCACAACCCGCAGGCCGCACAGAGCCTCTCCGAAAGTTGCCGAAGCCTTCCTTCGCCCCGCATCCTGGGGAGCGCCAGAGGCCACCCTCAGAAATCCGTCGGGGCTCGGGCGCGCTCTCAGGGTTTCGCCTGAAATCGCACAGCGCTTTCCACTGGGTGGCCTCGGAGTTCGTCTCCGCCCGCCGATCAGAGAGCCTGGAGCCCATCTCGAGGGCCGGAGTATGTCCGTGAGCAGCGAAACGCTCTCCGCCCTGCTGTGGATCGTTCTGCCGATCTTTGTCGCCGCCGGCTCCGCCCTGCTGGCCGCGGTCGTCATGCAGGCCCGCATGGAGGTCAGCCTGGCCAGGGAACGCGCCGCCACCGCCGAAGCGCGCGCCCTCGTCCTGGCCCAGAATCAGCAGGTCGAAGAACGCATCCGCGCCGCTGAGGAAGCAGCCCGCCGCAAGGCGCTCGAGGAGCTGCTCTCGGATATCCGCATCGAGGAACGGCGCTACCTGCGAGAAAGCAAATCCTTGTTCGTGAATCGCAAGTGCCTCGTCATTCAAGAGCGCCTGTTCTTCCGGAATCTGCCGTTATCGGATTGGGTCGAGCGGGAATACTGGCTGGAAGAGAACGGCGATGCGGCCGCGCAAGCCCTGGCCACCGCCACGCGCAAGCTGCTGCCATCCTGAGGCCCGCAGCTCGGCGCCTGCCGGACCGCGCCGCCCCGCCGCGCGAACCCCTAACGACCCGTCCACAGCATGCGCAGGCTCATCACCAGCAAGAACAGCGCGTAGATCCGCCGGATCCAGGCGCTCGGAAGCGAGATCATGATGCGCGCGCCGAAATAGGCGCCCAGAAAGATCCCTAAAGCCACCAGCGCCGCCCAGCGCAAGTTCATGTGGCCGCTGCGATAGTACTGCGCTGCGCCCAGCAAACCCACCGGCGGGATCAGCGCCGCCAGACTGGTCCCGATGGCCACCAGCGGCGGGGCCTTGAGCACGAACATCAGAGCCGGCACAATGATCAGTCCTCCGCCGATTCCGAACATGCCGGCGGCCACGCCGGCGACCAGGCCGATCAGCAAAAGAGCTAAGGAATGCATTTTTCGAAGTTTAGCAAGCCGTCTACCGCCACTGCTACAATATGGTTAACAACACGTTCCCCTCATGCTGGCAGCCACCACCCTCGCCGAGGAGATCCTGGAGCTCAAACGAGCTCGCCGCGCCATTCTGCTGGCCCATCACTATCAAGAATCCGAGATCCAGGAACTGGCCGACGCCATCGGCGACAGCCTGGAGCTGGCGCGCAAGGCGCGGGAGTTCACGGGCGACGTCATCGCCTTCTGCGGCGTCTGGTTCATGGCCGAAACCGCCAAAGCGCTCAATCCCGAGCGCATCGTGGTGGTCCCGGATCGCGAAGCGGGCTGCTCCCTGGTGGAGGCCTGTAGTGCGGATCACGTGCTCGAGTTCCGTCGGCGGCATCCCGATCACGTCATCGTCAGCTACATCAACACCTCCATCGAGGTCAAAGCCCTGAGCGACATCCTGTGCACTTCGCGCAACGCGGTGGCGGTCGTGAATTCCATCCCGCCGGAGAAACCGATCCTCTTCTTGCCGGACGCCAACCTGGGCAACTACGTCAAGCGACAAACCGGGCGGCAGAACATGAAGATCTGGCAGGGGACCTGCGTGGTTCACGCTACCTACACCGCGCGCCGGCTGGCCGCCGCCCTCAGCGAGCACCCCGACGCCATGGTCGCGGCGCACCCGGAATGCCCGAGCGAAGCGCTGGCCATGGCGCATTTCGTCGGTTCCACCTCGAGCATCGTGCGCTGGTGCGCCACGGCCCCGGCGCGCGAGATCATCGTGGTGACCGAAAGCGGCATTCTGCACTCGCTGAAACGCGTGGCGCCCGACAAGCGCTTCTACTTTATCGCTAACGAGCAGTGCAATTGCAGCGAATGCCCTTACATGAAGCGCAACACGCTGGAGAAGCTGCGCAACTGCTTGCGCGATCTCGAGCCGCGGGTGGAGATCCCCGAAGAAACCATGCGGCGCGCCCTGGTTCCCCTGGAGCGCATGCTCGCCGTGGGCTGAGGCTCTCGTAGGGCCGCAGGCCTGAGAGGACTTCAGAAAGTGCGGCGCTTCAGCCGCGCGGGATCGAACTTCGCCGTATCCGCCACCGCCATCACGGCCATCACCCCGGCCTGCACCGGGTCCGTGACTACGATATCGGCCGCCTCAGGCACGCTGCCGGCCATGTTCAAGCTGATCACCAGCAGACCTTGCTCCCGCACCTCGCGCACCGCCTTCTCGATTTCGCCGCCCATCAACGAGCCTGCCAGCACCAGCGCTTTGGCGCGAGGCAACCGAGCCACCGCACGAACCGCCGCCGCCAGCGCTTGCTCACCGACCAGCGGAATCGTATCCACCGAGATGTGCTCGCCGCGAATGTTGTGCCGGTCGGCCTCCGAGATGGCGCCGATGGCCACCTGACCGACCTGCGCGCCGCCGCCCATGATGATCACGCGCTTGCCGTAAATCTTCTGAAACGTCTCGGTGAGGGTGACCTCGCGCACCACCTCGAGCCGCCGCAGTTCTTCGAGCAGCGGCTCCGGCGGCCCGGGCAAATCCACCTCGAAATAGATGCGCGCTCGTGCGGGGACGTTCTCCAGAATCTCGACCAGCGTGATGTCGCCCTGGTGGCGCGCGATGGCGCCGGTCAACTGATGCAACACGCCGGGGCCGGCGGCGGCCTCCACCAGGATGCCGACACGTTCATTGGCCATGCCGATCGGCTCCTCAGTCCAGCGCTTCGTAATGGCGCAAGATATCCTCCCAGTGACCTTGCGCTTTTAACAGCAGTTCTGCGACTTCTCGCACGGCCCCGTGCCCGCCCGGTTGCTGCGTCACCCAGTGCGCGCGCTGCTTGACCTCCGGGCGCGCGTTGGCGGTGGCGATGGCCAGACCCACGCGCCGCATGACGACCAGATCGGTCAGATCATCGCCGATGTAAGCCACCTGATCCCGTTCCAGGCCCGCGTCGCGCAGAATCTCCTCCAGGATCGGAATCTTTTCGATGTGACCCTGGTAGACGTAAGAAAAACGGCATTGACGGGCGCGCTCTTCGGTGGCCGGAGACACGCGCCCGCTGATCGCTCCAGTGCGAATTCCTTTCCAGGCCAGCCACTGGAGCGAGATGCCGTCCTGCGAGTCGAAACCCTTCGTCTCGACCATCTTGCCGCTGGGATCCGGAACGTTGTAGAGCTTGCCGTCGGTGAGGACGCCGTCCACGTCCATCAGCAGCAGGCGGATGCGCGCCGCCCTCTCCAGCAAATCCAAGGCCTTCTTCCTCCTCTAGCGCTGGATGCGGGCCGAACCTCCGCGGGCGAAGGCGCGCACCTGCTCGAGGGTGGCCATCGTCGTGTCGCCCGGAAACGTGGTCAACAGCGCTCCGTGCGCCCAACCCAGCTTGACCGCTTCCTCCGGCTCTTCCCCGCTCAGCAGCCCGTAAAAGAATCCGGAGGCGAAGCCGTCGCCGCCGCCCACACGATCGTAAACGTCCAGTTCGCAGGTCGGGGCCACGTAGGACTTGCCGTTGATCCACGCCACCGCGCTCCAACTGTGCCGATTGCTGGAGTGAACCTCGCGCAGCGTGGTGGCCACCACTTTGACCCTGGGATACTTCTTCGTTACCACGTCCATCATCGCCAGGAACGCGCTGGGATCCAGTTTGGACTTCGCCGAGACCTCCGGACCCGGAATGCCCAGGCCCATTTGCAGATCCTCTTCGTTGCCCACCAGCACGTCGGCGTTCTCCACGATGCGCCCCAGGACTTCCTGGGCCTTCTTCTGTCCGCCCCAGACGCCCCAGAGCTTGGCGCGATAGTTCAGATCGAAAGAGACCACCGCGCCCGCAGCTTTAGCAGCCTGCATTCCCTCGATGATCAGCTCCCCCGTGGTGGCCGAAAGCGCGGCGAAGATGCCGCCGGAGTGGAACCAGCGCACGCCGCCCGCGAAGATCTGCTTCCAGTCGAAATCCCCCGGCTTGAGCTGCGCCGCCGCCTCGTTGCTGCGGTTGTAAAAGACCACCGGCGCCCGCACGCCGAAGCCCCGGTCGCTGTAAACCGTCGCCATGTTCGGACCGTTGACGCCGTTGTGCGCGAAGCGCTTGTAATAAGCCTGCACGCCCATGGCGCGCACGCGCTCGGCGATCAGGTCCCCGATCGGATAGTCCACCATCGCGGTGACAATCGCGGTGCGCATGCCGAAACAATTCGCCAGGTTGGCGGCCACGTTGTACTCGCCGCCGCTGACGTGAATCTCACACTGGGTCGCTTTGCGGAAAGGGACGATGCCGGGATCCAGCCGGTGCACCAGCGCCCCGAGCGAAACCAGGTCCAGCGCCCCTTCTTTCGGGATGTTCAGGCCGATGTCCATGCCGTTGTCTTCCTCCGCCTCAAACCGTGTACGTGGTGGACGAAACCGCGCCGCCGCGCCCCGTCCAGTTGGTGTGGAAGAACTCCCCGCGCGGGCGATCCACCCGTTCGTAGGTGTGCGCACCGAAATAGTCCCGCTGCGCCTGCAACAGGTTGGCCGGCAACCGCTCGCTGCGATAGCCGTCATAGAAGGCCAGCGCGGTAGTGAATGCCGGAACCGGCACGCCGACCTGCACGGCGCCGGCCACCACGCGGCGCCACGAATCCTGGCAGCGCTCGATCACGCCGCGGAAGTAATCGTCCAGCAGCAGGTTGCTCAGATCAGGGTTGCGGTCGAAGGCTTCCTTGATCTTGCCCAGGAACGCCGAGCGAATGATGCAGCCCGCGCGCCAGACCAGCGCGATCGTGCCGTAGTTGAGCTTCCAGTTGTACTCCTTGGCAGCCTCGCGCATGAGCATGAAGCCCTGCGCGTAGGAAACGATCTTCGACGCCAGCAACGCCCGCCGGATGTCCTCGACCCACGTCGCCCGATCGCCTTCCAGCCTGCCTTTCGGGCCCGTCAAAATCTTCGAAGCCTCGACGCGCTGTTCCTTCATCGCGCTCAGGCAGCGCGCGAAAACGGCTTCGGCGATCAGCGTCACCGGCACGCCCAGATCCAGCGAGCTCATGGTCGTCCACTTGCCCGTGCCTTTCTGCCCCGCAGTGTCCAGGATCTTGTCCACCACGTACTCGCCGTTTTCGTCCTTGTAAGCCAGAATGTCGCGAGTGATTTCGATCAAGTAACTGGACAGCTCGCCCTCGTTCCACTCGGCGAAAGCCCGATGCATCTCTTCATTACTCATGCCGAGGCCTTCCTTCATGAGCTGGTAGGCCTCGCAGATGAGCTGCATGTCGCCGTACTCGATGCCGTTGTGCGCCATCTTGACGTAATGGCCGGCGCCGTCGTCGCCGATCCACTCGCAGCACGGCTCGCCCGTGGGCGCCTTGGCGGCGATGGCCTGGAAGATGTCCTTCACCAGCGGCCAGGCTTCCGGCGTTCCGCCCGGCATGATCGAGGGACCGTGACGCGCTCCCTCTTCGCCTCCGGAAACCCCCGTGCCGATAAACAGCAGACCTTTGCTTCGCAGATAGTGAGTGCGCCGAATCGTGTCCGGGAAATGCGAGTTGCCTCCATCAATGATCAAATCGCCCGGCTCCAGATGCGGCAACAACAGCTCGATGAAGTCATCCACCGCCTTGCCGGCTTTCACCATCAGCATGATCTTGCGCGGCTTCTTCAGCAGCCGAACCATTTCCTCGATCGAGTGGGCGCCCAGAATCGTGTCCCGGCCCTTCGCTGCTTGATTCAAGAACTCATCTACCTTGGACACGGTCCGGTTGTAGGCCACCACCGTGTAGCCGTGATCGTTCATGTTCAGTATCAGGTTCTGACCCATGACGGCCAGACCGATCAGTGCGATGTCGCCTTTCGGTTCCATATTCCTGACTCCTTGAGAACCCACGCCCTCTGCGGCGTGGAACATGACTGCGGGACCGGCGGGAGCGTTCTCACATCCCGCGCCTTCTGGCTCGTGTTACCGCGAGGCCAACTCTTTCTTATATCACACGCCGGGGTCCTGAATCAGACGTTCGCCTGCCGCGCAGCACCGCCGTTCCGCAGCACAGCCTCGAGATCCGCGCGCACGTCCGGCGTAACCGGCAGCCTCTGAACCTTCGCCACCGTGCCTTCGACGTCGTAACTCGCGCAGCGGAGTTCGAACGCCCCGTCCTCCCCAACCGCACAGCAGGTCGCGAGGCGCCTCGGCTGCACCCCCTACCTCTTCACCGATGCAGCCCCCGGGCGCGCAACAAGGGCAGCAGGATGTCCGGCCGATCCGACTGGATGTAGTCGGCGCCGGCCTCGATGGCCCGCAGGATGCCGAATTCGTTGTCGTTCGGACCCAGCGTGTTCACGAACGCCTTGCGGCCTGCCAGGTGCGTCTCCACGATCATCCGCTCGCTGAATTCCCGCCAGTCCATGTTCACCACTGGCGGATCCAATTCCGCCAGCAGGATGGGCAGTCCCAAGAGGCCCCGCTGCGCCGTGGGCCGAATCAGGAAGCGGTTCGAGATCCGTAGCGTGCGGCGCAGCAACTCCCAATCGCCGCAATACAGCGTCACTTTGCCCAGAAGCTGGTGACGCTCCAGGACGGCCACCAGCTTTGCCGGATCACCGGCCTTGAAGTCTATATCCGGGAGCGCGCGGCCCGCCAGCGCGGCGAGCGCCTCATCCAGCGTGGGAACGCGCTCGCCGGCGAACTGCGGACTGAACCAGGATCCCGCATCCAACCGTTTGATCTCCGCCAGCGTCAGCTCGGCCACCTGCCCTTTACCGTTCGTCGTGCGGTCCACCGTGGCGTCGTGCATGATCACCAGGTGGCCGTCCTTGGTCTCGCGGACGTCCATCTCGATAAGGTCCAGGCCCAATTCGATGGCCTTGCGAAACGCGGCCAGCGTATTCTCCGGCGCAAAGCGCACCGTGCCCCGGTGGCCGACGGCCAGGATGCCCGCCCACTTGTAGAACTCGGCGCCGTTACGCTGGATGCGCAACGTGCGCGCGACGCGAGCGTCCACCGTTGCAGAATAGCCGTCCTCGCCGGCGCGACCCTCGACGTAGTAGGCCGGGACGCCCGCTTCAACGCCCGCACGCACCGCGGTGATCGTCAAGTTCTTGACGTGCATTTCGACCAGGTGCGCCGCCTCGATCGGGGTGATCACCGGTCGGTCGGACCACGCGCGGACCGGCCCCGGCAGAGCGAGAAGGCTGCCCAGCAGCAAGCAAGAAATCAAGCGCATCGCGGCTCTCTTCTCCTCATGAAGGATTCCAGCTATTATAAGCGCTGCCCGCACGCACGCCATCGCAACCCGGCTGGGTTGACGCGGACTTCGGCCGGAGGGCCACGAATCGGTGAATCCCCGGCGGCGACGGAAACGCCAGACCCTATGAGCTGCTGGAAGACACGGAGGCGTTCCATGTGTGCCGGTCGAAAGAGGCTCGGATCGGCTTTGGGTCTTGCGGCGCGCTCAAGTTCACTGCCGAACGTATCGAGTTTGCTCAGGGAACCTCTGTCGTATCCCTCTCTCGGCCGCTTGAATTCGCGCGACGTGCGCAACCGAGCGGAACGCTTCCTCCGCACAATACGCACGGCGCGCACACGCACCTGGTGAATCAGCGGATTCCGCTTGCGCCCCGCGACCGGTTAACACCCCACCGCGACGAATCAGCGACGGCGCCCCCGCAACTCAGCGCGGCCCCGGGAAGATTTCTGCCGGCGCCTGCTGGAATTCTCTCTTGAGCTTCCGATACAACCGCTCCTCGTCCGCGCAGTCCGGATCATCGGCGCAATCGGCGCAGCAGGGTCGCACGTAGAGAATCCTCCATTCCCCCTCCTGTTTGCGCAGAAGGGCCCAAACGGGCTCCAGCCGCGTCCGACCATCCGGCGACCGCGGATTGCACTGCGCCCAGGCCCAGCCGTCCTTCACCTTCAAGTGATCCACCACGAACACCAGATCCTTCTTCTCCGCCTTCAGCATCCGTCGCAAGGCGTCCAGGATTTCCGTGCGCTCGGGATGGCCTTTTGCCGGAGTATAAGCCTGAGTCGGACCGGGAACCTTCTCAGCCGCCGCTCGATGCTGTGCGTGCGGGTGAGCCGATGCCACCGCTGAAACCACCAGCCCCAGCGCCGCCCATGCGACCGAACAGCCGCGCCTCATCGCCACGCCGCTCTCTACTTTAGCAGGAACTTTCAATCCCGGCCCGAGAACCGCCCCGAACATTTCCACGACCTCACCGTATCGCCGGAGACTCCAGGACGCCCGCCGTGGTGACAGCAGCCCGCATCGTCCACACTACCCGCGCTGCGCACTTCAATACGGCGCCGCCGGCGCCGGGTGTTCGGCGGACACCGCCTCCTGTCCGGCCGGACCGGCGTTCCTGCGCGCAACTTTCACAGGCGATTCCGACGCCGCACCGAAAAATCCAACCTCCGCACCGACCGCCTCAGCATGCGCTCGCCGGTTTCCTCCGGCCGACGCACCTGCCTCGGCTGGAGCGGCAGTTGCGCGTCGCAGCCCCGCGGCTACTTCTGCAACCAGAAGTGGCCCACGAACAGCGAATCAATGCCCGAGGAGTAGAAGCTGCGTACCGCATCGCGCGGCGTGCAGACCAGCGGGTCGCCGAACAGGTTGAAGGACGTGTTGTAAAGCACCGGCAACCCGGTCGCCTTCCCGGCGGCATGCAACAGGCGCCAGTAAAGCGGGTTGTCCTGCTGGTGAACGGCATGCACGCGGATGCGATCCTCTCCCAACAGGGCGCTCGAGAAGGTCTGGCGATGGGCAGGGCGGACACGTCCCACCGTGGCCAGGAAGCGAGCGTTCGGTCCCACCTGGAAATACTCCTGGGCCAGCTCCGCCGGAACCGAAGCCGCAAATTTGCGGAACGGCTCGCGGTGCTTGATGTAGACGTTCAGATTCTCGGTCGAATAAGGATCCAGCGGCGAGGCCAGGATGCTCCGGTTGCCCAGCGCGCGAGGACCGAACTCCATGCGCCCGTGCATCCAGGCGATGATCTTGTTCTCGCTCAATTCGCGCACCGCCGTCTCGATCAGCTCTTCGTCGGTCAGCAGGCAGCGAAACCGCAGCTTGCAGTTTTCGAGCACCTGCTTGGTTTGCTCGGCGTCGAACTCCGGGCCCAGACACAGATTCCCGATGCCCGTCCGGGCATCCTGCCGGTAAAGGCTGTGCCAGACGTAGAACACCGCGCCCAGGGCCGTTCCCGCATTGCCGGCCGCCGGTTGAACGAACACGTTGCGCCAGCGCCCGGAGTTTTCCAGCGCCGCCACCAGCAGCGCATTGTGCGCCAGCCCGCCGGCCAGGCATAAGTTCTCTCCTTCGCCGGCCATGCGCTCCACAGTAAGCTCCACGGCCCGTTGCAAACTCGCGGCCACGTCGGCCTTCCGAGCCTCGGGCACCGCCGCCCCGTCGGCCAGCCCGAGCCTCTGATAAAAGCGCGTGCTGAAACCGCCGCGTCCGGCGCGTTCGCTGTCGAAATACGAGCGCTCCAGGCGCGGCCAGTCGTTGCCGTCCATGCCCAGAATTTCCAAGAACACATCCTGAAACCGGGGCTCGCCGAAAGCCGATAGCCACTGCACCTTATGCTCATCCGCGTTGGCTTCGAAGCCCAACAGTTCCGTTACCCGGCGGTACAGATCGCCCAGCGAGTCCGGATAGTACAGCTCGTTTTCGATGCTGAGTCGGTTGCCGGAGGCCGACCAGCGCGCGCCGCACCGGAAGTCCCCCACGGCGTCCAGCGTCAGCACGGTGGCCTGCTGGAAGGGCGAGGCAAAGTAGGCTGAGGCCGCGTGCGCCACGTGATGATCCACCACCACGACGCGGCTGTTGGGGAACCGAGCTCGCAGCTCCAGGTGCATCCGCGCCTCCGGTCCCGGCGCCAGAGGACGGACCACCGCCGTGATGTTGACCTCGGACTCCCGCACGCCCGCCATACTCAGGCAGGCCGCAATCGCTTCTTCGGGCAGCTCTCCCGGACGCAGGCGCCGCGCCAGCTTGCGCTGTTCGACGGCCCCCACCAGCTCGCCGCCCTTGAGGATGGCGGCCGCCGCCTCGCCCAGAATCCCTCCGATTCCCAGAATGATCATGCCGATGTCCGCGCGCTCAGATCAATGCCCAGCCGGCGGGTCACAGTCACCAGCGCCTCCACCAATCGCGCCACGTGCTCCTCCGTGTGCGCCGCGGTGCAGGAGATGCGCACCAGGTTTTGCGAAGCGGCGGGCTTCAAGACGGGGTTGACGTAAATGCCTTCGTCCAGCAGACCGCGGCAAACGCGGAACAGGTCCAGCTCGTTCGGGATGACCACGGGCACGATCGGCGTCTGGCCGTCGAAAACCCAGAAGCCCCGAGAGCGCAATTCGCGGCGCAGGAGCGCGGCCGTCTGATGCAGACGCTCGCGGCGCTCGGGTTCCTCGCGCATCACCTCCAGCGCCGCCCGAACCGCGGCTGCCGAGGCGGGCGGCAGAGCAGCCGAAAACACGAACCCGCGCGTGGTGTGCTTCAAGTACTCGATGACGTCCTCTTCCGAGGCGATGAAGCCGCCCACGGAAGCCAGGGACTTGCTGAAGGTGCCCATGATCACGTCCATCTCCTCCAGCACGCCCTGCTGTTCGGCCACTCCTGCGCCCGTAGGGCCGAACACGCCGATGCCGTGAGCCTCATCCACGAACACGCGGGCTCCATACTGCCGCGCCAGCCGCGCCGTGTTCCGCAAATCCGCCACGTCGCCTTCCATACTGAACACGCTCTCGGAGACGATCAGGATGCGCTCTTCGGGCCCGCAGTTCTTCAGGCAGCGCTCCAGGTGGTCCATGTCATTGTGCCGGAAGCGCACCGTGCGGGCAGTGGAACGCAGCGCGCCCTCGACCAGGCTGGCGTGCAGGTTGTGATCGCAGATCAGCACGTCGCCTTTCTCAGTCAACCCGCTCAGGGCGGCGTAATTGGTCTGGAAGCCGGTGCCGAACGTCATGGCCGCGGGCTTGCGAACGAAGGCGGCCAGCTCGGCCTCCAGCCGCACGTGCAAATCCAGAGTGCCGTTCAGCAAGCGGGAACCGCTGCACCCGCTCCCGTAGCGCCGCACTGCGTCCATCGCGGCTTCCTTGACCTTGGGGTGGTTGATCAGGTCCAGGTAGTCGTTGGAACCGAACATCAGAATGGTGCGGTCACCTAAACGGACTTCGCCCGGCCGACAGCCTTCGCGCGGGCCGAACACCTCGAAGTAGGTGTACACGCCGGCGGCTTTGGCGTCCTGCGGCCGCATGAAGTAGCCGCCCACCATGCGTCCGTAATTCCGGCACTTCTGGAAAAGATCCGGTCGGGCGGCCACCGCCTGTCCGGCGCCCTGAGGGCTAGCGTTCGTGCTCATGATGCCTCATCCCTTCCACTCGTAGATTCGGTAGGTCTTGTAGCGCCGGGCGCCTAGCGCCTCCAGCGAACGGTTCATCATCACATTATCTTCGAGCACCCAGGAAAATTCACCTTCCCGGTAGCCCGCCCGCAATCCGTTGCGGAACAAGGCGGCGTATAGGGCCGCCGCGACGCCGGTGGCGCGGTACTCCTCCAGCACACCCAGGATCAGCACCCGCATGCGCCGGATCTTCCGCTTGTGGTAAAGGATCTTGAACAACCCAAACGGCAACAGGCGGTCCCCGGCGTGGCGCAGCGCCTGGTTGATATCGGGCAGCGCCAGCGCGCAGCCGGCGAGCTTGCCGCCCACCTCGCCCAGCAACGCCAGGTTGGGATCCAACACCGGCTTCAATTCGTGCGCCAGGAATTCCAGCTCGCCGCGGCTCATGGGCACGAAGCCCCAGTTGCGACGCCAGGCGGCGTTGTAAACCTGGAAAAATCGCTCCAGCTCGGCCTGGAAGTCGTCCAGGCGCACGGGCCGCACGCGCACCTGATGCGCGGCGGCGGCTCGCTCGGCCACACGTTCTGCTTTGCGCACGCTGATCTCGCTGTCGGTGGTGTAGTAGGCGTAAAGGTCTCGGGCTTTCACCAGCCCCACGCCCTCCAGCAGCGGCCCGTAATACGGCGGATTGTAGGGCATCATGATGCAAGGCGGGGAATCGAAGCCTTCCACCAGCAAGGCGCATTCATAATTCGCCGAAGGATTCATCGGCCCGCGCATCACGCGGATGCCTCGCCCCGCCAGCCACTCCGCCGCCGCCCCCACCAGCGCCGCCGCTGCCTCCGGATCATTCTCCATCTCCAGGAACCCGAACCAGCCGGCCTGATCCTCGTGATACCGGTTGTAGCGATGATCCAGGATGGCGGCGATGCGGCCTACCGTGCGTCCCCCGCGCACAGCCAGAAAGCGCTCCATCTCCGCCTCCTGGTAGAAGGGATGTCGCCGGGTGTCGAAGAGTCGTTTCTGCTGGATCCGCAGCGGCGGCGCCCAGTGGGGATCCCCACGATAAAGCCGGTAGGGGAACTCCAGGAATTCCCGGCGCGTGCGCCGGTCCTCAACTCGCACGATGCGTATCAACTACTCGCCCCCTCGCGGCTTGCCGTAAAGGCGCGGCGCCGCCACTCGCACGGCGACGGCCAGCAGCGCACCCGCCAGCAAGTCCACCGTGTAATGGTAGCGAAGGTAGACGGTCGAGAATACCATAATCACCGCGTAAATCCGGTAGACTCGCGCGAGCGCCGGCGAGACCCACCGCGCGCCCCAGCAAGCCAGCAGGGTCAGAGCCACGTGCCCGCTGGGGAAACAGTCGTAATGAACCGACTCCAGAGAATCCAGCAGATTCCGGAGCGGCCAGAACAGCCACAACCCCTCGAGCGGCGCACGATGGAGGTTTTCCAGGAAAAACCGCGGGCCTCGCACCGGCGCCAGCAGGTAGCCAACGTAGGAGGCCAGGAAGCCCAGCGAGATCACAAAGGCGTAAAAGCGAAATTCCTCCACGCGGCCGCGCCGCCAGAGCACGCCTGCCGTCAGCAGCACGACCACGAAGAACAGCACGTAGACCGCCTGCAAGAACTCGGTGAGCCAACGCCGGTGCAAGAATTCCATCCACACGGTGGGATCGGCGCCCCACAACCACCGATCCAGCCTGGCCAGCACGGCGTCGTAACTCACACGGCGAACCGCCGGGATCAGGATCGCCATCTCACGATAGCAGGCGGCCACATAAGGCAGCGGATACCAGTGCCGCAGCGCCCACAGCACGGGGTCGCGCACGCGGTCGGCGCCCGCCAGCACCAAAATCAGCCCGATGCCGGCCGCATGCAAGGCCAGCAACGCGCCGGCCCCTGGAATCTGGGAGCGATGCAGCAGAATCAGCCCCCCAATGCCCGCCAGGTACGCCGTGATCAGGGTGTCGGTGGGCAACCAGCAAAGGCTCAGCGCGCGCGCTCGCTCCGCCAACCCCCGACCCGCGAGTACCTGCGGCATCCGTCCCATTTTAAACAGGCTTAGCCCATCGGCGAAGTCCCCAATCACGCAGGCAGCTCACCCCTTGCCCGACCCCGCCTGTCTGGCACCCTCGAGGATGCCGCCGCCCCCCAACGGCACTCAGGCCCGCCGCAGCCGGCCGGTACGTTCCAGCCAGCAGCGGAACATCGCGGTGCAATCCCGCGCAAAGGGCGCCGTTCGCAGCTCCTCCACCGCGAACTTCATCTTGCGCCGCCAGTTCGGGTGCTGCCAGGTGGAGGCCGGCAGATTCTGCTGCTCGGTCTCTTTGAAAAGGTCCTCGATGGTGAGCGCCATCAGGCGTGAGCGCGCCATGCTGATCAGGCCGACCATGGCGTTATGCAACTCGCCATGCCAATCCGGCGCCAGCTCAGCCCGACGCGGGAACCAGTCCGGTAACAGCCCCAGCTCGAACAGCAACTCCAGCAAGCGTTGCTTGTCCGCCGCGCGTTGCGCCCACTGCCGCGCCCATGCCTCCTCCTCGATCAAACCCGCGCGACGGCGGGCTTCGATATCGCGCCCCAACCAGAAGCCGGCCAGCGTCGGCAGGTCGTGGGTGGTCGAGGAAACCACCGCCTGTTCGGAGTATTCCTCCGGGCGGCGGAATCGGCCATCCGGGTGCTTCTCGAAGAACGGGATTCGATAGCCCAGCAGCCCCCAGCGCTCCAGTTCAGAGCGGATCTCCGGCGTCACCGTCCCCAGGTCCTCCCCGATGATGATCACCTGGTTGCGGTGGCTTTCCAACGCCAGGATCGGCAGCAGTTCCCTGTGCGGCTGACGCAGGTAGGCCCCCTCGGCGGGCGTGCATCCCTCAGGGATCCAGTAGAGCCGGAACAGACGCATGACGTGGTCCAGGCGCAGGGCCCCGCCGTGCCGGCAATTCTTGCGGATCGAATCAATGAAGAGCCGGTAGCCGGCTTGTCGGTGCCGGTCGCAATCCGGCGGCGGAAAGGCCCAGTCCTGGCCGCTGGGTGAGAAGTCGTCCGGCGGGGCGCCTACCCGGCAGCCGGCGACGTAGAACGGCCGGTAGGCCCAGAAGTCCGCTCCGCAGCGATCCAGGGCCAGCGCCAGGTCGTGATAGAGACCGATCCGCAGGCCCCGCCGACGCGCGTGCTCCTGAGCGGCCGCCAGTTGGCGATCGAATTGCCACTGGGCGTACTGATAAAACAAAACCAGACGCCAGTGTTTTTTCGAGAACTCGCGCACCGCCCGCGAATCCGGATCCCGGTACGCCGGGGGCCATTCCGGCCACACCCAAACGCCGGGCCGGCGGGCACGGATCCACTCGTCCAGAGCGCAGTAGACGGCGAAACGCTCCAGCGGGAGCCCTTCCGCCTCCCGCCAGGCGCGGAAGACTCGCGCGCGCGGGCCGTCGCGGCGGAATTCCTTGAGGAACTCCAGGAACGCCAGCTTCAGCGCCCGCAGCTTCAAGGAGTGCACCTGCTCGTACTCGATGAGCTCCGCGCTGCGCGCCGCCTCGATTTCCGCCTGCACCTCCGGCCGCCGGATCCAGCGACGAGCCCGCTCCGAGTTCTGGAAATCCTCCAGGCGCTCGACATCCAGGTAGATCAAGTTCCCATAGAAGACCGAGGCCGGCAGATAAGGGCTGGTGTTGAACGGTTGGCGATTCGCGATGGCGTGCAGCGGATTCAACCCCACGAAGCTGACCCCCACCTCGTCAGCCAGCCAGTCAATCAGATTCTCCAGATCCGTAAAGTCGCCTACGCCCCAGTTGCGCTGCGAGCGCAGCGCGTACAGACTGATGGCCAGCCCCGCGCTACGAGCCTCTCCGTCCAGACTCTCCGGCGCATAGACCCGGCTGGGACACACCATCAGCCGGGCGCGCGCATAGCGAGGCCGCCCGGCCCCCGTCAGGCGCAGGCGCACCTCATGGTAGCCCGGAGGCAGACCGGCGGGCAAAGGGACGGCCACCTCCACGAATGCCTCTGCGCCCACCTCCAGCCGCCCGGTCTCGCGCAGCCCCTCTAAAGAAAAGCGCCGCTGTTGGCTCCAACCATCCTCGCGGACGATCGTGACGGCGAGACTGCCCCGACGCGCCTCCGCCGGCATCCGCACTCGGATTTCGCCGCTGTCGGCGAGCACCACCAGGGCGGGGGGAACCAAACGCGACCACTCCTCCCGCAGGCGTCTCCGCACCGCTTCATCCAGAGCCTCGCGACTGGAGGTCGGTACCCGGAGCGCCTCCAGGATCGCCTTCTTGGTCTGGGCCGGCGTGCTGTGTCTCCGACCCTCCACGTCCTCATATTCGGGGAGAATCCCCCACAGCGCCGCTGCACGATCGAGGGCTTCCTCGTAGCTGCCGGAGGGAGTAAAGCGCGTGGGTGCCTGTGACATGGGAGCCAGTCCGTCTCCTGTCGGTCCAGCTTCGACCACAACGGAGCGCGCGCAGCATGAGCCGGCGACCTCCCGCGAGCCGTCCTTAATGATTCTATCGGGCGACGGACACCAGCGCAGCAGTCTCCATCGTGGGACAATGAAGGTATGGCAGGGCACCGACGCTCCCAGGACGAGTGGGTGAAAGAGTCGGCGCGCGCGCCCGAAGATCTCTTCGCCAGGATTGACCAGGACGACTACGCCTTCCTGGAAGGGACCGTGGTCACCACACGCCTGGACCGGGTGGTCAACTGGGCGCGCAAGAACTCCATCTGGCCCATGACTTTCGGCCTGGCCTGCTGCGCCATCGAGATGATGTCCATGAGCGCCTCCCGCTTCGATGTGGCGCGCTTTGGAGCCGAAGTCTTCCGCGGCTCGCCGCGCCAGTCGGATTTGATGATCATCGCCGGGCGCGTCTCCAACAAAATGGCCCCCGTGATCCGGCAGCTCTACCGGCAAATGCCGGAACCCAAGTGGGTGATCTCGATGGGGGCCTGCGCCACCTCGACCGGCGTCTACAACAACTACGCGCTCATCCCCGTCAATCAGGTGATCCCCGTGGATGTCTATGTGCCCGGCTGCCCGCCGCGTCCGGAGCAGTTGATCTACGCCCTGATGTTGCTCCAGAAGAAAATTGATGGCCAGCCGGGCAGCTTTCGCGAGTTGTTGCCCCTGGGTTGAGGACCCCTCTCGAGCGGCGCGCCCAGTTCACTGAAACTTGCCTCCCTCTGGCCGATAAGTCTCCACGGGTGAGCCTTCACCCAGACCGTCCGGGGCAACAGCGCCGGTGAACGCGGCGCCGCGATGCGCCGCCGCGGCAGCCGGCGCCTCCCGAGCGGCCAAAGGAGGCAACGTGAACATTGACGCTTTGCATGCCGTGGGGCAGCCGTTAACGGCCCCCTCGACGCCCCTGCCCATCGAGAAGTTTTCCGAGCATCGGGAGCTGGTTCAAGCCGTCAAGGCCTTGAACGCCGCGGAATTGTTCGGGCAGAACCAGGAGTTGACCTTCGCGCTGGACCGTGAAACACGGCGTCCTGTGGTCCGCATCGTGGATCGCGAGACCAAGGAAGTCATCCGGCAAATCCCGCCCGAGATCGTTTTGCGTCTGGCGGAAGACCTGAGTCTGCTGCGGGCCGAGAAATGAACTCACTGCCGGCGACAGGGCTTTCAGGTGGCGCGGTTCGGACGCAGAGGAGGACTTGATGTCGTTCCAGGCTTATGAAGCGTACCTGGAGAGCAAGATTCTTTCCGCCGATCCGGTGGAGCTGATCCGCATCCTGTATCAGGCGGCGTTGGAAGCCGTCTACAGCGCTCGTCGCTGCTTGCAAGCCGGCGACATCCTGGGTCGTTCTCGGCAAATCAGCCGAGCCCACGCCATCCTGACCGAGCTGGCGCTTTCCATCAACCACGAGGCGGGCGGCTCGCTCAGTCGTACCCTGGCCGAGCTTTACGACTACATGCAGCGGCGGCTGCTGGAGGCCCATCTTCAGCAGTCCGATCCGCCGCTGGCCGAGGTGGCGAGCCTGCTGACGACCTTACTGGAGGGCTGGAGGAACTGCCATCCGGAAACCGAACCGGCAGCCGCGCCGGTTCAAGCGCCTTACCTGGAGCCGGCAACCGAGTACGCGGCTCAGAGCTGGAGCGGCTGACGGCGCCGCTCGGCCCCGCGCCGCAACCCACGCTGGTAGTGCGTCTTCACTCAGCCAGCGCCAGCGCGATCGCCCTCTCCAATTCCTCCCGGCTGAGCGCCGTGCTGATGAATAACTCCTGCCGCGCCCCGGCGCTCAGGGCGATCGCCTTCCACCCGTTGGTCGTCGGCACCGTGACACGCACCCGCACCCGCCCCCGCGCATCCCGCACCGGCCGAATCACCCCGGGAATCACCGCCCGGATCGCCGGATTGTCGGCCAACAAGCGCTCCATCGCCTCACGCAAGCCTTCCAGCATGCTGTGCTCGACTTTCAATTTGCCCTGAGCGACTCGCGAACGCATCCTCTCACTCCCGCACCGGCCGGCTCTCCAGCCCCAGCGTGAAGGTCTCCCCCAGGTAGACCCGCCTGACCTCCGGGTCGCTGCCCAGGGCCTGGGGCGTGCCCGCGCGAAAGATCCGACCGTTGTTGATGATGTAGGCCCGATCCGTCACCGCCAGCGTCTCCCGCACATTGTGGTCGGTCACCAGCACGCCGATGCCGGAACGTTTCAGATCGAAAATGATTCGCTGCAACTCCAGCACCTGGATGGGATCAATGCCCGAGAACGGTTCGTCCAGCAACAGGAACGACGGCTGGATCACCAACGAGCGTGCAATCTCCACCCGCCGCCGCTCCCCGCCCGAAAGCATGTAGCCCTTGTTCCGGCGCACCTTCTCCAGACCCATCTGTTCGATCAGTTGGTCCAGCCGGGCGCGACGCTCGGCCCCCGTCAGGGGAAGCATCTCCAGAATGGCCGCCAGATTCTCCTCGACCGTCAGGCGGCGAAAGACCGAAGGCTCCTGCGGCAGATAGCTGATCCCCCGGCGCGCGCGCTCGTACATTGGCAGGGCGGTGATGTCTTCGCCGTCCAGCAGCACCCGCCCGGAGTCAGGCGGTATCAGTCCCACGATCATGTAGAAGGAGGTGGTCTTGCCCGCGCCGTTGGGCCCCAGCAACCCCACCACTTCGCCTTCCTCAACCGAGATGCACAGGTCCTCCACCACGCGCCGACCGCGGTAGGACTTCGATAGCTCCCGAGTTTGCAGAGTGTGCATCGCGCTATGGTTTATGAACCCGGCTGAGGACCGGCTGGTCGCCCGTGCCTTCCGCCTGAAAACTATCATCGCGGATCAGCCATGTCAAACGCGCACCCCGGATCCGGCCACGCCCACTGTCCACCAACTCCGGGCGGCCTCCCTCCAGCACGACCCGCTCGGCGGGAACATAGTATTCGGCGTGCTCGGACACAGCTCGCCGGGTGCGGCCGGAGTCGGCCGCAAAAACCTGAACGCCGCCCTCGGCGATGGCGCGCTCCAATGAGGAATCCTTCCCGCTTTCGCTCAAAAAGGCCCGCAATTCGGAGGCCCGAATCTCGAGGTTCCCCCGCTCAAGGCGCACCCCGCCGGTGTAATGCGCCAGCCGATCCTGCTCCGTGTAAACCAACCGGGCAGCCTGCACGACGACGAACCTCGGGCGCCCGCCGCCCTTCCGCCCCGCCTCGCCGCTGGGCTCGTCGGCGAACTCAGACACCACTTCGCCCTCAGCGGTCAGCCGCCGCTCCCGACGGTCAATTTCTACCCGCTGCGCACGAAGGCGGTTGGCTCGTTGCCACATCAGGACCCGGCCCTCGTAATACACCTTCTGGCGCCTCTCGGAGGTGACCATGCGGTCAGCTTGCGCCTCCAGACTTTCTTCCTGGGAGAGCAGTTTCGAGGAGGACCCTTTGCGGTCCGGCAGATGACTCGACGCCACGCGGCCCCGCGCCTGCACATCCCCGGTCTTCCGGTCTAATTCGAGGTACTCGGCCGAGATCGAACCCGTCGCGTCCCAGGCCCGGGCCGCTCCCTCCAGAATCAAGCGCGCTTCGCTTTGTCTTAGCACGGCGCGCTGGGCCCGGGCTTGTCGGGATCCTTCCCGATAGCGAAAATCGTTCCATTGCTCCCATCGTTCGAGAGCGCCGGTTTTCGGGTCGAATTCCGCCAGCAGATCGCGGCTCCAGGTTTCCAGGGGCGGCCCCTCGGCGGCCCCCGACCGCGCCGGTTCCGGATCGGTGCGTGTGGCTACGCCCACGGCTCGCAATGAGCGGACGCGGCCTCCCTCACCGTACTGAATCGCCAGCCGCTCGGCCTCCAAAACCCGGCGCCGCTGGCCTGCGCGGTTGGGAAGCATCTCCAGTTTGCCGGGCGATTCCGTTTGCACGCGCTCGACCTCACGGCCTCCCGCACGCATCAGCACTTGAATGACCTCGCTCTCCAGCCGGTGCGTCTCCCCGACGGCGACGCCGGGACGCGGCAGCGGCACAGACTCCACGCCCGCCCCTCCCGTGGCCAGAGCCCGTTTCAGAATCGTGGCGCGAGGCCGCGCCTCGAATTCCAGATCCAGCCGTTGGGCTACCGCCGTGGCGCGCGACTCCTCGGTGAGAGCGACCAAACGAGCCTGCCCCTCGGCCGTCAGCTTTTCCAGCTCGCCCGCGGCCGTGTAACTCATCCACAACTTCTCGGCGCTGTACTCGAGTCGCCGCCCCGGCTCCTGATCCCAGCCGCGAGCTTGATTGGCCTCCACGTGGCGAATCAGGCCATTTTCCAGAGTGACGATCGCGTCGGTCGCCTCCAGCACGGCGTTCCCACGAGTCAGCCGCGCCGACGAAGACAGCAGGATCAGCGAGTCCGCTTCCTTGTAAAGCAGCTCGCCGGCTTCCAGCTTCATGGGCTGACTGCCGGGGCTGCGACCGCGCCAGAACAGCTCCACTCGACCCCGCAGGCGGAGCTCGCGCGCCGCCGGATCGTACGTCGCCGAGTCGGCGCTCCCGCTTCCCTGGTCGAAAGTGAATTGCGCGAAGCGTTCCGTGGTGGCCAGCCCGGTCTCGCTGTGGAAGGTGACGCCCGAGCCGCGAATCATCACCAATCGGCCTTGCGGCTCCTCCGGCCGCAGACCCATGGTGATCAGCACCTCACCATCCGAGTACAGGGCGGCCTTCGCAGGGTCGAACACTGCGTGAGCGCAGCGGACCTGGTCGAAAACCCGTCCGTCTTTGTGGTACAGTCGCAGCTCGACCCTTTCCAGCTCGATGCGCTCAGGATTTTCAAGATGCCGGAAATTGCCGGCCCGAACCTCCACCCCCGGCCGGCTGCCGATGTTGCGCGACCACTGCCAGTCTTGCGCGGCTGCCCCTACCCCCGGCGGCAGAGCCGGAGGCGGCGCTGGGGCCTGTCGGATCTGGATCTTCCTCTGGTGATAGTATGTCGCCGCCACCCCCCCGAGGATGCCCGCTATGGCCAGCAACAGCAGCCCGCGCGTACTCCGCATCCAGCTCCCACTATAACAGGGCAAGTCGCAGCTTTATGGCAGGGGCCGCTGATTACTGGCGGCTCGCGTCAGGATCTTGCCTGTCTTGTCACAACGCCCGGCGGCAGGTCGGCGCCGCTGGTCCGAGTCGTGCTCCAGGGGATCATCCGGCTGACTTCCTGCTCTCGCTCGTGGCGGTCAAAGCTTTCCAGGCGTTCGTGCATGCTCACGCGGATGTGTTCGCCCAGCAGTTCCATGGCCCGCGCCTCATCGCCGGAAGCCACAGCATCCACCACGCCACGGTGATATTGCTCGATGCGTTCCAGAGAGGCCGCGTCGTGGCCTTCCAGCCGGTAGGAAAAAATGCGGGTCAGCAGACGGGTATCCGCCACCACCTTCATGATGCGCTGATTGCCCGCCATGCGCATCAGACGGGTGTGGAACTCCAGATCCGTGGTCAGGAAGCGGCGCATCTGGGAATCGTCCAGGCGCTCGCGCCCTGAAGCACGCAGTTCCTCAGCCATGGCGTGGATCTGGTCGCACAGGGCGTACAGCGAGCTCAGATCCCCGGACTGGCCCCGCAGGCGTGCCGCTTTGCCCACAGAGTAAACCTCCAGGGCCTCACGCAGCTCGTACAGTTCGACGATATCCTCGCGGTTCGGCCGGACCACCACCGCGCCGCGCCCGGGGATTTGCTCGAGCAGTCCTTCGGCCACCAGTTGGCCGATGGCTTCCCGAACCGGAGTGCGGCTCACGCCGATCGAGCGAGCCAGCGCGATCTCGGAGACCGCCGCGCCCGCCGAGAGTCGGCCGGTGAGAATCTGCTGCTGGATATATTCGTACGCCTTGCGGCGCAAGGAGCCGTCTCGCGTGCCTGGGCGTTTCATGGCCAATCCTCAGCCGCCCGCACATGGTGACGGCGGTGGGCCGCCCTCCCGCGAGCAACCGGATGCAATTGCACAATTTAGACCCTCCGGCGTGGCTCTGTCAACCCGGAGTTCCTCATCGTATTATGCCAGAGCCCGCGGTGAAGTTCTGCCCAGTCCTGGGCGGCCCACCACGAAGCCTCCCTCGAAACCCGCCGGAAAACTCCGCCGCCAAACAGGTGCGGCGGCCGAACGCAGAATGTAGTAAGCTGACGGTAATCGGGGATGCGATTCCGAATGCCTGCACGAACACAACCTATCCTGCACGTTTTTTTGCTCAAGCCCTCCAAATACGATGACGACGGCTTCGTCATCCGTCATTGGCGCGGCGTGGTTCCCAGCAACACACTGGCCTGCTTGCACGGGCTGACCGAAGACGTCCGCCGACGCAAGGCTTTAGGCGAAATCGAACTGCGCATTCACACGGTAGACGAATCGGTTTCCAAAATCCCCATCGCGGCCATCGTCCGTTCGCATCGGCCGCCGCGAGAGCGGGCTCTGGCCTGCCTGGTGGGCGTGCAAAGCAATCAGTTCGCCCGGGCCGCCGATGTGGCGCTCCAGTTGCGCCGTCGCGGCGTGCCCGTCATGATCGGCGGCTTTCACGTCAGCGGCATGCTCGCCATGTTCCCCCAGGGTTCGCCCGAAATCCGGGAATTGGTTCAGGCCGGCGTCAGCGTGGTGGCCGGCGAAGTCGAGGGACGCTGGGAGCAGCTTCTGCGCGACGCCGCCTCTGACCGCTTACAACCGATCTACCGTTTCCTGGAAGATCTTCCCGATCTCTCCGGCGCGCCCCTGCCGGAGGTAGACCGCAGCCTGTTGCGGAAGTTCGTCTCGGCCAATTATGCCACCATGGACTGCGGGCGAGGCTGTCCCTTCAACTGCTCCTTCTGCACCATCATCAACGTGCAGGGCCGCAAGATGCGCTACCGATCGCCCGACTGCGTGGCCGAGACCATCCGGCGTCGCTACCGGGAGCACGGCATCAACGTGTACTTTTTCACCGACGACAATTTCGCGCGCAATCCCGCCTGGGAGGAGATCTTCGATCGCCTGATCGCCCTCCGCGAGCAAGAAGGCATCCCCGTGGAGTTCATGATGCAAGTGGACGCGGCCTCCCACAAGATCCCGCGATTCCTCGAGAAGGCCGTGCGCGCCGGCTGCCGGACGGTGTTCATCGGAATGGAGAGCGTCAACCCGCGAAATTTGCGGGACTCGGGAAAGACCCAGAACAAAGTCTCCGAGTATGGCGCCATGATCAGCGCCTGGCGGCGGGCTGGCGTGCGAACGCATGTCGGTTACATCATCGGGTTCCCGGAAGACACCCAGGAGAGCGTGCGCGAGGACGTCAACCGGCTCATCCATGAGGTGCAACCCGACCAGGCCAGCTTCTTCATGATGACGCCGCTGCCCGGATCGCGCGATCACTTCGCGCTGGTCCAGAAGGGCGTGCCGCTCGACGCCGACTACAACAACTACGATTCCTGTCATCCCTGCATGCGCCATCCCCATATGAGCGCCGAGACCTGGAAGGCGGCCTATGAAGAGGCCTGGCAGAAGTTCTACAGCCTCGAAAATATGAAGGCCATCCTGTCGCGCGCTCCCCAGAACCTCTATTGGGACCTGTTCAAGAATCTGTTCTGGTACAAGAACTCCTTCTTGAACGAGGGCGCCCACCCGATGCTCACCGGCATCTTCCGTTTGAAGGACCGCACCAGCCGGCGAGCGCGCTTTCCGCAGGAGGGACGGCTGACCCACCTGGCTCGCCGCTGCCGCGAAATCTTCGCCTACCTTCGCGGCGTCCTTCGACTGACGCTGGAGATGGAGGAGCTCTGGCTGGCCACCCGGCAGCGCAGCGAGGTCGAGAAACGGGTCCTGGAAGAGCTGGCGCGCATGCGCGCGGAGCTGCGCCGCGGCTTGCGGCTGGGCGAATTGCAGGCCGCCTATCTCCGCGTGAAGGCTCAGTGGCCTTCGATCGAGGTGCCCTCGCGCCTCCGTCTGGCATGGGAGCGCATCTCGCTCGGGCAGGTGAGCCGTTGGCGGCAGACCCGCCGTGACCTGGTGCGCTTCTGGATCGGCCTGCGGTGGCAGTTGCGTCGCGGCCGGATAGCGGCACTGTTGCGCGTGGACCAGATCGCATGGAACGCCCTGCGGGAATTCCGGCTCGCCACCGGCTTTCTGATCGCCATGATGACCCGCGCAGCCTGATCGCATTGTGGGCCGCCGCCGGGCGCCCTCCCGGCAAGCCCGGTAACGCATGGAAACCCGTGGGCGGATTTCAGCGTCAGCGCGCTCGCCTGGTGTATACTTAGCATTCGAGCTCCGGAAATTCGAACTCCCGGCAAGGTGTATCCGCGGGAAATCCGGCATTCGATTCGGCTAACGGGAGAGTCTACCCATGGGATGGCCGCTGCTCATCGCCGTACTTCTAGCTTTACTGCTGGCCGCGTTCGCCTTCGAGTACCGGCTCCGCAAGCCCGACCAGCTCGTCATGTGCGAGTCCGACGGCGCCATCCGGCTTCGCCGGGGCGCCTTCTATCCGCGCCACTTTAGCCTCCCGCTGGCGGCCGCGGCCCACCAGATCGAGCTGGCCACCGACAGCACGGCGCGGGGCGGGATCCAGGTTCGGACCGCTCTGGCCGTCACCGTGGCCCCCTCACTGGAGAATCTGACCAACCTGGTGCGCGTGGGCGGCTGGCAGCCGGACGCGCTCGCCAGAGCCGCGCAGGCCTTCGAAGCCGTGATTCAGGGCGCGGTGAAGGCGGCCACCGAGAGCTATCTCATCGAGGAACTGTCTGCCGAGGCGTTGCGGGCTCGACTGGAGGAGCAGTTGCGAGAGGAGGCGGCGAAATTCGGTCTGGAAGTGGTGGCGCTCACCGTGCAATCGCTGGATCCGGCCGATCCGGCCATCGCCGAGGCCCTCAGGCAGCGCGAGTCGGCCCGCATCCTGGAGCAGACCGAGCTGCTCAAACAGAAGGCTCGGGTGGCCGCGGCGCGGGCGCGCATCGAGGCCGACGAGCAGATCGCGCTTTCCGAACACGAGCTGGAGCTGAAACGTTATGAATTAAAGAAAGCCCAGCTCGCCGAGGAGTCCGCGCTGGCCCACAAGCGCACCGAGGATGAGCTCGAGCGCAGCCGCATGCGGTTAGCCTTCGAGAGGGAAGAGATGGCGCTCCTGAAAAACAGCCCCGAGCTGCTGTTGCTGACGCCGCAGGCGGCGCGCCTGGCCGAGGCCAGTCAGACGCTGAAGAACGCGCGGACCGTGGTCTCCATCGGCGCCTCGGACGCCGATCTGGGGCTTCGGCTGTCGCGCATTTTCCAGCGCTTCCTGGATCTGATCGAGGGCGACAAAGCGGCTGCGGAGAAGAAGCAGTTGAGCGAGCGGGAAGGAGGTTAGGACTCCTAAGCAATTTCTTGCGGGCCTGCCATGCCCCGGCCGCACGACCCCTTCACCGGCCCCGCGGCGACGCCCGGAGCTGCCTCCTGGGCGGAGCTGTTCGCGCTCCGTCCGGCCAAGGGCGCGGTGGTCTCCGAGATCAGCGAGGCCACGGCTTCGGCCCCCGTCCCCGCCGAGCAGCGCGTCAACTTCCACATCGGCAACCCGGTCGAGGATCCGCGCCTGGTGGCGACCTACGCGCGGATCGTCCTGGATCTGGATCCCCGCGGGGAGGCGGCGCCTGAGGAGCTGGTGGAATCCCTGCGCCGTCAACTGGGATGGAGCGCTGAGGAGTCCGACAGGCTCACGTTTCTGGTGGATCTGATCCGGCGCAGCGGCCCTTATTTGCCGCGAGGCGGCTTTCTGCGCAGCAAGCCGGTGGAATTGGTCCGGCGCTTCGCCGAATGGTTGGGCAGCCAGCCCGAGCCGTTGGTCTACGATCTGGGGGAGAGCAGCGGGCGGCGGGAAATCATCCTGGCCTCGGGCGGGCTGACCGAAGGGCTGCGCGTCTTTTTTCACGGGCTGTCGCGAAACCTGGAGCGGATGCCGGCGGCGGTGCTGGCGCACGGCTTTCGGTTCCCGGCGCATTTCGCGGATTTCGAAGGTTTGGAATTTCAGGTCCTGCCCGATGAGGAATCCGGCGCGCTGGCGCAGGTGGAGCGCGTTACGGCGGCCGAAACACAACGGCCATGTTTTGTTTTACTGGGCCGCATCCTGAGCGAGGAGAGCCGGCGGACGCTGCGGCTGATGACTCTGGAGCGGCCGCTCTTCGTGGTGGAGGCCAACAACGCTCCGAACCACGCCTCGCTGGCGCGCGAAGCCCGCATGATGAACCGCACCTTGCGGTTCCTGACGCCGGGGATCTTCGCGCCGGAGTGGTCCGGCCTGTCGCTGGTGTTCATTGCGGGCTATCACGAGTTCGTGCGTCTGATCGAGAAGACGCATTTTGAACTCAAAGGCACGCCATCGGCGGCCGAGGTGGAGTTGCTCACCTACCTGTTAAGGCGGGGCCTGCCGGTTCGGCCCGCGCCTGCGGAGACCACAGAGACGCTGTACCAGGAGCAAGATCCGTGGCTGGGCGGGATCCAGCGCTCGGTGGGGGCGATGGTGGGCGCGGCGGGCGCTTCCATCGTGCAAGCGGCCGTCGAACACGCGGCGAAGATGGAGACCGCACTGGCGCAACGCGTGGACCGCTGGGCGACGCGCCTGAACCGCACGCCGCGGCCCGTCTTCCCCATCGCGGCCGCTGAGGATCCGCTGGCAGGCCTGAGCTTCCGCGAAATCCTGGACAGCCTGCCGGCGCGCGGCCCGGAACTGGTCGAGGCGTTCAAGTCCGCCTTCCTGCGTCATCATGCGGAATACCGTCCGGAAGCCTGTGTGGTGGTCAGCGGCTCGGCGCGGACGGCCCTGGGATTGCTGGGCTTCCACTGCGGCCTTCGCGAAGTCGTCCTCCCGGATCTGAGCTGGACTTACGAGCACTGCTTCCCGAAAGTGACCGCGGTCCCTCTGACGCCGGAATTCGGCTTGGACGTCGAACGCCTGGTGGCCACGGTGGACCGGAAGCTGGTCGAGGACGGGAGCTGGCGCGAGTGCGGCGCGGTGGTCATCAACAATCCGCACAACGCCAGCGGCCAGGTTTTCCCCGAAGAGGCCTTGCGCAGGCTGCTGGTCGCACTGCTGGAACGCGGCGTGCGCGTGATTGACGACCTTTCCTATGAGAACGTGGCGCCCTCCTCGTCGCTGACCGGGCCCGCCACCTTGCGGCAGCTCGCCGGAGAGCTGGCCCGCCTGGGCTACATCTCCTCGGAGCAAGCCGATCGGGTCATCACCGTGCACTCGCTGTCCAAGACCGACTGCCTGGCGGGCGCGCGGCTGTGTGTGGTCGAGATTCGCGAACCGGAGCTGCGCCGCCGCCTGGAAGCGGTCAATCGGACGATCGCGCCGAACCTCGGAGCGCTCTTGCTGGCTTACCTGTTCTATCGCCGGAGCGCGCAAAGCACGCATTCCTACTGGCGTTTGCGCAATGTAATCCTGGACGAACGCATGAGCGCTCTCGAGCAGGCCGTGCAGAATCTCCCGGGGGAACGGAATCGCTACGGCATCACGATCACGCGTCCGGCCGGCGGGATGTATCCGCGGATGACGGTGGAGCGCTTGCCCCAGGGCGTTTCGCTGGATTGGATCGCCTCGTGTCTGGCGCGCCAGGGCGTAGGTCTGATTCCGCTCTCCACCTTCGCACACACCGAGGAAGGCATGGAGATCGGGCGCAAGTCATTCCGCTTGACGCTCGGCGGCCCCGACGGGGCCGATCGCCTACTCAGCAAGACGCGGCGGGTGTTGATTGACCTGAACCGCATCATCGCCGAAGAGGAAGCCCGCTACACCCGGAAGCGGCTGTCAATCACGCCGCCCAGGCGCAGCGGGCGGTTGGATGTTGCGGGCCTGATGAGGAGCTGGGAGTTTTTCACCCGGCGCGTCAAGGAGATTTACAGCGAGCTGGCGAGCAGCGAACTCAAGCGGCTGGGCGTACCCGAACTGCGCAGTCTGGGCCGGGCGGAGTTTTTCCAAGACCGTCTGAACGTCTTCCAGGCCCGTTTCCACGGGCGTTTGGAGATCACCGAGGAACGGCTGGCGCTGGCGGAAGCTCAGGAGGGTCGCAAGCTGGAGGCGCTTCTGGAGCAGGAGTTGCAGGGCGACAATCTGGCGCGCCGCCAAGCGCAATTTCGGGAACGGCTGTATGACCGGACGGTGCATCCCACGCAGATGTACTCGATCGAAGCGGAATCCTGCTGGGAGCAAGCGATCGAGCGGCTGCTCGACGGGCGCGGCGTTGATTCTCAGTGCGCGGAAGCCCTGGCGCGAGCGCTGGTGCGCGAGTTTGCGGGTTTGAACGTGGCGATTCCCGCCAGCGCCGAAGGCGACGAGCTGCTGCTGGATCTGGATTGCTTGATCGCGGCCGAAGATTTCATGCGCTTGCGGTGCGGTCGGGAGTGGCGCACCTATCTGTCGTACTGGGGCGATTGGGACGGCAGCAACCGACCTTCCGGGCAAGGACATCATCTGGTGGCCACGGTGTTGATGGAAAACGTGGCGCGCATGGGACGGTTGCTGGAGCTGCTGCTGGCCGAGGGGGCCGGGGTGGCAGTGAACGCCGCGCTGATTCAGGAAGTGCGGCGTCTGCCGGCTCACAATCGCAAGTTCCGCGCCCTGTTCGACGAGATCAACCGCTTGACCCAGCAACTGGAGCGCCGCTATCGCGGGCTGCTGCCATTCGAAGTTCGGCCCAGCCCGCTGCGCCGGCTGGGGATGAAGCTGAAGGTGGCGCGCGATCCGGTAGTCTTGCTCTGGGAGCACAACGACCGCCTGGAACGGCGGATGCTGGAACTGCGGCGGCAGCGGCGGCGCACGCTGGAATACTACTTCGAGCTGAATCGAGCTTTGCGCGATTGCTTGCGCAGCAACCTTGGCGAGCTACGCCGCCGCTTGAGACGGCAGGAGGTGGCCCTGGCGGCTTCCGCCTATCGCGATTTGCTGAGCCGCTTCGTGATCACGCCCCGGATCCATCAGAACATGGTGACGGCGGCGGATCCCTTCGCCATAGATACGACGGCGTACAACCTCACGGAGATCAACGAAATCGCGGGACGCTACGGCAACCCCGGCATGATTCTCGCGCTCCAGGTCAGCATGTCCTCCGAGCCCGAAGCGCTGATCTCGCTGGATCGCAAGTTGCGCGGGCGGCGCCAAGAGGCCTTACGCACGTCGGAGGCGGAGGTCCCTTCCATCTGGCTCGTGCCGCTGTTCGAAGGCCTGGACATCGTGCAGAGCGTGCGGGGCTATCTCGACAAGCTGTGGCAGTACGCGATTCAGAGCCGCCGTCTGACCCAGAGTCCGGAGCAGCGCTTCGCCGAGCTGATCTCGGAGGTGTTCATCGCGGGCTCGGATCTGAGCCAGGAGGCGGGACAGACGGCGGCGCTGGTGGCCTTCCGGAAAGCCAAGTACGAAATCGTGCGCTGGCTGGCCGAGCGCGGACTAGCCGCCGAGGTGCGCATCAAGCTGGGCGCGGGCGAGCCGATGCAGCGGCAGGGCGCCTACTACGCTCCGGTATCGGGCCGCCCGGCCTTCGATCTCAGCCCTGAGAATCGAGCCCTACTCAGCCAGAGCGTGGGCGCATCGGCTCAGGGCAGCGCGCGCTATGCCGCCACGCCGCTGATGGGCCTGCTGGCCAGCGGCGATCTGATCACCTATCAGAGCAACGCCTCCGAGCGCCTGCGTCATTTGCCCGTCGCCGAACTGGCGCAGGTGCTGCATCATGTAGCCAAGACCCAGCGCTTCGCGATGAGCGAGCTGCGGCGGGCCGCCGAACCGCTGACGGAGACGCGCCTGCCCTACACGGCGCGCGGGCTCCAGGATCTCCGGCGGCTGACGGTGGGCATGCAGGACGAGCTGCTGGAAGAATTCGTCAAGCTGGCCACGGAGAACTTCCGCGCCATTCTCTACGGACGCGAGGAGGACGTGGTGGGCATCTACGCGATTTCCTATTTCATCGCCCGCACGCTTCCTCCCTTGCGCGATCGCCCCACGGTGCGGCCGGCCTCGGGTCCCGCGGCCAGCCGCGGCCAGCGGATCCTGGAGCGCATCGCAGGAGCCATTCCTTTCGCGCGCTACGGCAGCTCGCTGCGGGCCATCGCGCACAACCAGGCGCAAACCTTCCTGTTGGGAATCAATCAATTGACCACAGGATTGTTTCGTTCCCTCAACGGCTTCACACGCGCCCACTCCGAGGAGGGCGAAGGCGACGGCCTGCTGGCCGACCGCATCCTGCCCCATCTGCCGGTCTATGAAATCCTGGAGAGCCTGCGGCTGTACCAGGATCTGGAGCTGAGCTGGCTGTGGCAACTCGAGCGGGCCTATCCGGCGGGCAATTCCGCGTTCACCACGCTGCGCGAGGATGTGGACTCGATTCGCGGCGCGATCCCGCTTTTTCAAAAGGAGCTGCTGCGACGCCACGGCGTGCCGGTGGCGGAGTTTTTCGAAGGCGAGCGTTTCATCCCGCGTCTGCTGCCCGCGCTGCGGCCGGACCTGGCAGTTCTCTTGCAGCCGGATCTGTTCAACACCGATCTGGAACGGCTGCTGGAGCAGATCGGGGTTGCGCCTTCGGCCGCCTGGCGACGGCAGGTCGGCAGACTGCTGGAAATCCCCGAGAGCCTGCGGTTCTGGCGCCGCAAGGCCTGGGAGCTGCTGTTGGAGCCCGTTTACGACCGGGTCTCGCGTTTCGTCGAGCTGGCCACGGCCCTGTATTCGGTGACGCGAAGGGGGAGCGCGCCGGAGCCGGCGATGACCGCACGGCCGATGGCGAGGCGGCAGCCACCGGTGTTTCTGCGCGGCGCTTCCGAGGACTCCTTGCAGCAATTCCTGGCGGCGGCCTTCGAGTATCTTTCGGAAGCGCCGCCGGCTTCGGCGGAGCTGCCGGCCAACGTGGTTCGGGCGATGAAGAAAGACGTGGAGCGCCTGGTGTCCATGGAGGAGCAGGCGCTGCCGCCTCAGCAACAGGAACTGTTGCGCTTCTACCTTCTGCAAATGGCCCGGCTGGCCGGCGAGAACGGCTGAAGGCCGAGCGGCCGCGGCGTCTTGAACCCGCAGTGGTGTAGGATCGTTTCGATGCGAAAAATTCTCGGACATGCGCTCTGGGCGGCCATTTCGATTTTAGGAGCTTTTGCGCTGGCGGGCATCGCGCTGAATCGCGGCGAGCCGGTGAACTCCGTGTGGCTGGTGGTGGCCGCCGTCTGCACGTATCTGGTGGGCTTTCGCTTTTACGCCAAGTTCATCGGGGTTCGGGTGATGGGTCTGAACAACGATCGCGCCACACCCGCCGAGCGGCTGCGCAACGGGCACGACTTCGAGCCCACGAACAAGTGGATTCTGTTCGGCCATCACTTCGCGGCCATCGCGGGGCCCGGACCGCTGGTGGGGCCGGTGCTGGCGGCGCAGTTCGGCTATCTGCCCGGCACGCTGTGGATCATCATCGGCGCGGTGCTGGGCGGCTGCGTGCAGGATTTCATCATCCTGTTCGCCTCCATGCGGCGGGATGGCAAATCGCTGGGTAAGATGGCCCGCGAGGAAATCGGCCGGCTGAGCGGCCTGACGGCGTTGGTCACCGTTCTGTTGATCATCACGATCCTGCTGGCGGTGATCGCGCTGGTGGTGGTCAATGCGTTGAAGGGCAGCCCGTGGGGAACCTTCACCATCGCCTGCACCATGCCCATCGCCGTGTTCATGGGCCTGTACTTGCGCTACTGGCGGCCGGGCAAGGTGCTGGAGGTATCCCTGATCGGCTTTGCGCTGGTGGTGCTGGCGATCTTCGGGGGCGAGTGGGTGGCCGCCTCTCCGACCTGGGCGCCGGTCTTCACGCTCTCGGGAACGGCGCTGGCGCTGGCGGTGGTGGCGATCTTCGGGGGCGAGTGGGTGGCCGCCTCTCCGACCTGGGCGCCGGTCTTCACGCTCTCGGGAACGGCGCTGGCGCTGGCGGTGATCGTCTACGGTTTCTTCGCCAGCGCACTGCCGGTGTGGTTGCTTCTGGCGCCGCGCGACTATCTGAGCACCTTCGTGAAGCTGGGCGTGGTGTTCATGCTGGCGGGCGGCATCCTGCTGGTGCGTCCTCAACTGGAGCTGCCGCCGCTGACGCGTTTCACCGACGGCACCGGGCCGATTTTCGCAGGGACCATCTTTCCGTTCTGCTTCATCACCATCGCCTGCGGCGCCATCTCGGGTTTTCACTCGCTGATTTCCTCGGGCACCACGCCCAAGATGATCGCTCGCGAGTGGCACGCCTGGCCGGTAGGTTACGGGGCCATGGCGCTGGAAAGCTTCGTGGCCATCATGGCCATGATCGCGGCCTGCGCGCTTCAGCCCGGCGTCTATTTCGCCGTCAACTCGCCGGCGGGGGTCGTGGGCCATACGCCGGAGGCCGCCACGGCCACCATCAGCTCCTGGGGCTTCCCGGTGACGGCCGCGCAGATGGAGGCGCTGGCGCGGGACGTGGGCGAGCAGACGCTGTTGCATCGAACCGGCGGCGCGCCGGCGCTGGCCCTGGGCATGGCCCATATCTTTGCGGGATCGGCGGGCAGGAAGGTGTTGGGCTTCTGGTACCACTTCGCCATCATGTTCGAAGCCCTGTTCATCCTGACCATCATTGATGCGGGCACGCGTGTGGGCCGCTTCATGCTCCAGGATCTGCTGGGTCACATCTGGAAGCCGCTGGGGCGAACGAGCTGGATGCCGGGAGTCATCTTCACCAGCGCGGCGATCGTGCTGGCGTGGGGCTATTTCCTCTATCAGGGCGTGCTGGATCCGCTGGGCGGCATTAACTCGCTGTGGCCGTTGTTCGGAATCTCGAACCAGTTGCTGGCGGCGGTGGCGCTGTGCGTGGCCACCACGATTCTGGTGAAGATGCACGGCGCGCGCTACATGTGGATCACCTGTCTGCCGCTGGCCTGGCTGGTCACGGTGACCTTCGCCGCCGGCTACCAGAAGATCTTCTCGCCTGTGCCGCGCATCGGCTTTCTGGCGCAGGCCGCGGAGCTGGAAGCCGCCATCCGGGCCGGCACAGTGGCGAACGTCGCCGAAGCTCGGGCGCTGATCTTCAACGCCCGGCTGGACGCGGTGGTCTGCGCCGCTTTTCTGATCCTGGTGTTGCTGATCCTTGCGGACTCCATCCGCGTCTGGTACGGAGTCCTGGCAGGGAAACGGGAGGCGCGCCTCACGGAGGCGCCATTCGTCATGACGCAGCTCAAGGCGGAGGAGATATGACGCGATTGAAACGCATCGCGAGTTTGATGCTGGCCTTGCTCAGGGAACTGGCCGATGAGAACGCCTACCAGCGTCACCTGGCGGCTCATGGCCGCCGGCATTCGGCGCGCGAGTGGCGAGAGTTCTGTGATCGGCGCTTGAGCGCCCGTTTCATCCGTCCGAGGTGCTGTTGAAATGCTGGCGCCGGTTCTGTCGCTGCTGCTCCTGGCCCAGGGGCCGCCGGCCACGCGCACCGACGAAGTGCGGGAGGTGTTGCATGGCGTGGAGGTCGTGGACCCGTATCGCTGGCTGGAGGATCAATCCAGTCCCGAGACACGCGCCTGGATCGAAGCGCAAAATGCGTATTCGCGCCCCATCCTGGACTCGCTGCCGCACCGCGCCGCGCTCCTCAAGCGCCTGACGCAACTGATGCGCACCAGCATCACCGAGATGCCCATGGAGCGCGCAGGACGCTATTTCTTCCTGCACAAACGGGCCGATCAGGAACAATTCGTGCTGTATCTGCGTCGGGGCCTCAAGGGCAGCGACGAGGCGCTGGTGGATCCGCACCCCTGGAGTCCGGATCGCACCACTTCGCTCCGCTTGCTGGATGTCTCGGCGGACGGCTCGCTGGTGGCCTACGGGGTGCGCCGGGGCGGTGAGGATGAAGTCGAGGTCCGTTTCCTGGATGTCGAGGCGCGACAGGATCTGGATGATCGGTTGCCGCGGGCCCGCTATCACAGCGTGGCGATTCAACCGGACAAACTGGGCATCTACTACAGCCGCTACACGCCGCAAGGTCCTCGTCTTTACCACCGCAATCTGGGGGCGGGCGTGGATGCCGAGCAAGAGATCTTCGGTCGCGGCTACGGGGTCGAGACAGCTCTTTTCTGCCGGCTGACGGAGGACGGCAAGCGGCTCATCGTGCATGTCAGCTACGGCTCTTCGCGCGACCGCACGGATGTGTACGTTCGCGACCTGACGTCGGATGCGCCGGTGACGCCGATCGTCAAGGGCGTGCCGGCGGCTTTCTTCATCCAGCCGGCCGGCGAGCGATTCTTTGTCCGGACGAATTGGAAAGCGCCCAACTGGCGCGTCATGGTCGGGGAATGGTCGAAGCCCGCACCGGAGAACTGGCGGGAAGTGATCTCGGAGGGGCCTCAAGTTATCGAAGAAGTGGTTGCGACAGGCGGACGGCTGCTGGTGAGTTTTCTGGAGAATGTGCGTTCGCGATTGTGGTTGTATGACGGCCGGGGCCGGCGCTTGAGGGAGATTCCGCTGCCGGGGCTGGGAGCGGTTAACGGTTTGGAGGGACGCTGGGAGAGCCGGGAGGCCTTCTATCATTTCGGGTCCTTCCATCTGCCGCCCACGATTTACCGCGTGGATGCGCCGAGCGGCGAACAGCAGGTCTGGGCGCGGCGTGAAGTCCCGGTCCGCAGCGAGCAGTTCCAACTGGAACAGGTCTGGTTCACTTCCAAGGACGGCACGAAGGCGCCCATGTTCCTGCTGCACCGCAGGGATCTCAAGCGAGACGGCGCACGTCCGACCCTGCTCACCGGCTACGGCGGTTTCAACATCAGCCTCACGCCGGCGTTTTCCGAGATGGCGGTGGCGTGGGCCGAACAGGGCGGAGTCTTCGCGCTGGCCAATCTGCGCGGAGGCTCGGAATTCGGCGAGGCCTGGCACCGAGCGGGCATGCTGGCCAACAAACAGAACGTCTTCGATGATTTCCTGGCGGCTGCCGAGTGGCTGATCGCGAGCCGTTACACGAGTCCTTCGCACCTGGCCATCTACGGGACCTCGAACGGCGGACTGCTGGTGGGCGCAGCCATGACGCAGCGGCCGGATCTATTCGCCGCGGTGGTGTGCCGCTATCCGCTGCTCGACATGTTGCGCTACCACCGGTTCTTGGTGGCCCGTTACTGGGTCTCCGAATATGGCTCGGCGGACGATCCGGAACAGTTTCGTTATCTCTACGCCTACTCGCCGTACCACCGGGTGCGAAAGGGCGTGCGCTATCCGGCGGTTCTGTTGGTCACAGGGGATGCGGACACGCGCGTGGCGCCGCTGCACGCCCGCAAGATGACGGCCTTGCTTCAAGCCTCCACGGGCTCGGGAAAGCCGGTGTTGCTGCGCTACGACACCAAGGCGGGCCACTCACCCGGGATGCCCGTTTCCAAGCGTGTGGAGGACCTGGCCGACGAGATGGCCTTCATGCTGTGGCAGACGACGGGGACGGAGTCTCGCTGAGCGCGGGTCGTCCTCGGTTAGCTCGCACGCGCAGTGCGCCATCCGGGCCTGCCGTTCGCAGGCGGATCGCCGCGACCCCAAGCGGCGGGTGAAAATAGAAGGGTATGGGCATTGGCCGCACTTTGATCCTTCTGGGCGCGGTTCTGATCGTGATCGGGGCGCTGATCACCGTACTGCCCCGGCTGCCTCTGCCCATCGGCAAGCTACCGGGGGACCTGACGTTCCGCGGCAGGAACTGGGTGGTCTATGTGCCGCTCGGCAGTTCGATCCTGATCAGCGTGGTGCTGACGCTGATTTTCTGGCTCCTGGCGCGGCGGTGAGGGGGTCAGTGGGCGCAGATATCTGTACCCGGTTTTTGCAGGACGCGCGAGCGCCAGATGTGGTGTTAAAGGGTGGGCTTCGGTAAAGTCCGCCGCCAACAGCTCGGATCGCTCGTTCATCGCGCGGTGCGGAGGCTCACAGGGGGGACGCCACCCTTGCGCCCGAGCCCGTAAGCAACGCGGAAGACGTCCGGGATGTTCACCCTGCCGTCTCGGAGGCGCAGAAACACCCCCAACTCTTCCAGATCCTGCCGGATCCCGGGGAATCCCTCGTCCAGATGAGCCGGGGGCAAACCTCCCTGAACCTGTTGAAGACGATCCTGAAGCCTGTCGGCGTCGGGGTCCTTTCGCCAGCGCTGTGTGATGGCTGAAAACTCGCACGGCACGGTCAGGCCGTGCAACGGCTTCATGAGGATATCAACCCATGGGTAATCCTCTTTGAGCTCGTTCACGCGGATCTTGGAGGCTTCCTGGACGCCACGCTTGATGCTTTCGTAATGCAGCGCAAATTGGTGTTCGGGGTACCGCGTGTCGGTATCGGAGGCAGCCACCCGCAAGGCTATCAGGAATGAGCGCGGACTTGTGCGACCGCGCGCGTCGGCAAGGTGGTTCGGCACCCAGGTATACGGAAATCCCCGGCGTGGGTCGCGTCCCATCCACTCTCCCGCCAGCTTGTGGAACAAGCTGCGTGAGCGCTCGGGCGCCGCTGGTGGGACCCGATAGATGGCTCCGGTTTGGGAGTCTGGGCTCAAAGGGATGGACTGGAATTTCCTGGCAAGAACTGTCTCCGCTTCTGATCGAAACACTTCAGCGTACTCATGTTTTGCGTTGGCCAGGTGCTGCCACAGCATTCCGTAGAGGTCTTCGCTCGACCAGGTCAGGTCCACCCTGGAAGCCAGGACCTTAGAGGCGTCAGGGAAATCCCCAATACGGCTTTCGTCGAGTTGGTCCTCGCGCAAAAAACACTTGACACGAAGCCGGGCATAGGGTCGAAAATCCAGCGCGAGTTGGAGAATCCCGCGAATGAGGCGGTGCATGGTTTCCCAATCGTTCGCACTGCGATCCAGAGCATCGAACAGCGTGAGATGCCAGGTGTGCCGGTTTGCGAGTGCAGCGTCCTTCTCGGCCAAGATGCGGCTGACTTGTTCGGGGTTGGCGCGGACCCAGTAGACCCATTCGCGCCACGTGCCCGGCCACGCGCGGCCTCGGTCATCCGCGGGCATCAGTTGCCGCACTACAACCGTGCGCCAGACCAGTCGCGCATCTCCGTCCGACGAGGCGAGGAGTTGCTGCAACGTGTCACGATCAGGGTACTTCTCCGGGTTGTGGGTCTCGCCGAACCCCAGGGCAATTTCCGTGTCATGACGGATCTCGGCGTTGGGATCGCCGCGTTCCACTAAGCGGCGGATCTCGGGCCTCTGGAGAGCCGCCCACCAGAAGCTCTTGCCAGCCCCACGCATGCCGGAGACAATCATGGCGTTAGGCCGCAGGGCTTTCAGATGAGAGCTTGGAAAGTAGACAACCCTGGGCTCGGGCGCGGCCCCGTGGAAAGACGTATCTTCGGGCAGAGCGCTCAGCAGTAGCTGACGCATCTTCTGGGGCGGCAAGGCTGGCGGTCGGGTGCTCATACTACGTTGTCTCTCCAGAGGGGTTCGAGCATTGTATCGAGGCCGTCGAGGAAGTCACCGTAGGCGCGGCCGAGCGTGGACGGGGCGGCTTGCGAAAGCGAGTTGATTCCCACAAGTCCGCGATTCCAGTAAATGAGCAAGGGCCAGTGCGGTGCGCTATCGTCCACGAGGTCAAACGAAAACAGGTCTTGGTCCGGTTCCGCATCATCGGGAACCTGGTCGTACAGGGTATCCCGGAACAGGTCCCAGGCGTGCTCGCGAAATGATCGCAGGTATTGCTCCTGCGCTATCTCGGGAATCAGCGCGGCCACCACCTTGAGCCTTTCGCGCAACTGCTGAGAAATGCCGAAGGCATGCCAATGTTCAAACAGGATGCGGTAGCCGGCCCAGGTGGCCGGGCTATCCATCGCCAACAGAAACACGAGCCCATCATTAGCCGTGACTGCTGCCGCCGCTAAGTCGTGCAATCCGTTTCGGCTATCGAGCAAGACGAGGTCCGGTTTGAGTCTGCTTTCCAAGCCTTCCAATAAGCGGCTGAAACGCTGGGGCCATTGCTCCGGCTGGCGGCCTGGTTCGCTGGGCGGACGATCCAAATAGACTCTACCGAGTTTGGCGATATACTCCGGATCGTCTGCTGAAGCGGCGGGCGCCACAAGAATCTCACCCGGAAGAGTCTGCGCCCATCTTGGAGACGCCACCATCCCGTCAATAACCCGGTCGCCCTGCTCAACGAGGTCTTCGACAAACCAGTCCACCACACCGAAGTCCGGGTATTCGCTGGGCTGCAAAAGCAACGAGGAGACTCCTGGGGACTCCAGGTCCAGATCCAAAACCAGCACCCGGCGGCCCTTTCGGGCGAGATGAGCGGCAACCACCGCAACAGTCGTGCTCCGCCCGACTCCCCCTTTGATCGAAAACAGCGTTAAACGGGGAGGGTGTTTTTCGCCGGCCCTCAGAGGCGCCGTTAGGCTCCAACCGGCCCCCGTCAGCAACCGATCCACAAGGATCAAGTCTATGTTCCCGGCCTTGCGAGGACGTCCTTCCCGAGCCAATCTCTGCAACTCGTCGCGTCCAAAGGGCAGCACCGCCCGATCCGCGGGGTATGCGTGGGCGCCGAGGCGCTCCTGGAGCCGTACTGCGAGTCTTTCGATCTCCCGGAACTGCTCCTCGCTTCCCTCTTCGGGAGCCAGCAGGCGGACCCGTCCCCACAGGTCACGAACACAGACTAGCTCTTGGATGCCTGACGCCGCCAGGCCCGAGCTTGCTTCTCGGGCAGCTCTCTCGACTACCACCCAAACTTCGCCAAAGCGAATCATCTCAGGCACCGAAGTAACCCTCCCTCAACGCGAATTGGAGAGTGTTTCTCACTGTCGAAGCCGCCGTCCGGTGGTAATCCACGCGGGACTGGTTAAAAATCGAGCGATGGTGGTAGCGCTGCTCGATACTCCAGTCGGCAAAGGGATTGCCCTGGGGCAAGTGGGAGGCCAAGTGCGCATAGCCCCGACCTTGCGCCTCCGTGAGGAATTTGTCCCACAGTTGGTTGACGTGCTTACGAAAGCCGGTGCTCGGTGGAAGATCGCCGGCTTCCGCTTCCGCGAAGCCCAATCTGACTAGTAGACTTTTCAGGGCACACTCCGCGCTCAGGCCGTAAAGGTGGCCGGCGTTGGGAAGGCGTCCTTGCTGGAAAAGCAATTCTGCATCGGTCCAGTGCCGCTCATGAGCGTCGAGATAATCCACTCTGGGAGTCACGCCGGCCATACTCTCATCCTCGAAGTGAGAGCCTCAGAGGGCGCGTAGCCCACGCAGCGTAGTCTATGATAACAAGCGAATCGGGACAAGCCGACAGAGAACCGTTTTCGGTGCAGGCTGCGGATAACCGGGCGGCCTCCCCCGGGCGAGTTCTACCTGTCAGGCTCGCCAGATCCGCCGGGCGAAGTCCCCTTCCTGGCTGGTCGCTAAGTCGGGAAGGACGAAACCCGAAACGGGGTAGACGTTAACCGGCCTTTGACGAGCCGCCGCGACGCCGCTCTCCGCCCCGCCAGCAGCTCGGTCATCCGCCCTGGCGCCAGGCGTTTCTGGCTCCTGGCGCGGCGGTGAGGGCGTCAGGCGAAGTAGACGGTCTCGAAGACCTTGCAGAAGCGCGCCATGTCGCTTTCCGTACCGATCGAGACGCGCAGCATTTGATCGAGCGGCGGGAAGGGCCTGCCGACGGCGACGCCGCCTTGCCACAAGGCTTCGATGACGGGGCGGACGTCGCGACCCAGGTGAATCATGACGAAGTTGGCGTGCGGCTCGATGTAATTCAGCTTGCGTTCTCGCAGCCACTCGCAGAAGGCCCGGCGAACTCGCCTCAGACGCGTACGACGTTCGGCGATCAACGGCGGTCCCTCTTCCAGCGCCGCGAGCACGCCCCGGGCGCTTGCGTAGGAGATCACGCCGCTGCGGAAAGGCCGCATGCGGCGAATCAGATCGGCGCGCGCGCAGCCGAAGCCCACGCGCAATCCGGCCATGCCGTAAATTTTTGAAAACGTGCGTGTGACGATGACGTTCCTGCCTTCGCGCACGTACTTCAAAGCGCTCAGCGGCTCGGGGTCCTCGACGAAGTGCAGGTAGGCTTCATCCACCAGCAGCAGGACGCCTGAGGGCAGATTCTCCACGAGCCAGGCCAGCCTGTCGGCGGGCGTTAGCGCTGAAGTTGGGTTATTCGGATTGCACAAGTAGATCAGCCCGCCGCCGGCCTGGAGGGCCGCTGCCCGGAGGCGTTCGACGTCGGCGGCATAGCCCTCCGTGAGCGGCACACGGATGACGCGACGGCCCAGCGCAGCGGTCAGATCCGCCGGCAACTCGAAGGAAGGATCGGGCGTGATCAGAGGTCGGGTCTCCGAGGTGAAGGCATGCACGGCGGCGCAGAGGACTTCGCTGGATCCGGCTCCGACCAGCACCTGATCGGCTGCGAGCTGCTCGCTGCGCGCGATCCCGGCGTAGATCTCGGGGAATTCCGGATAGTGGTAGCGCCAGCACTCAGGCAGCACGCGGGCCATGGCCTCCAGCGCCCGGGCGGGCGGGCCGTCCGGGTTTTCGTTGGCGTTGAGCCAGATCATGTCGGGCGGAGCCTTTCTCTCGAGCAGGGCGCGCTGAGCCAGGGCCCGCTCGCCGCCGGCGACCAGCGCCGCCACCGATGCCAGATCTCGCGAAAACCGGCGTCGCGTGAACATGCTCGCATCATAGCGCGGCCCCGAGGAGGCGGTGAGGCTGCGCGCAAGACCGGAAGTTTAGTCAAATAGTCCCGTAAGGCGGGTGCGACCCGTTCCGACTTTTTCGGCTCGCGCTGCGTCATTCCACAAGGAGCCGTGGGTTGATCTTCCGGGAAGTTGAAGACCGCGATCTGATCCCGCGGGCCCGGCGGGGAGACGTGGAAGCGTACAACCTGCTGGTCTCGCGCTGGGAGAAGCGCGTCTACAACTACCTGTTGCGGTTGGTCGGAGACCGGGAGGATGCGCTGGATCTGGCGCAGGAGGTCTTCTTGAAGGCTTACCAGAACCTGGGGAAGCTGGAAGACGCCGGGCGGTTTGGGCCGTGGTTGTTCCGCATCGCGCACAACGAGGCTTTCTCGCTGCTGAGGCGGCGGCGTCCCGAAGGCGATGCTCCAGGCGAGTTGCCGCAAGAAGGCCTGAGCTACCGCATGTATCCGATGGAGTTGAATCTGGCTGTCGCGCGGGCGCTCGAGCAGTTGAGCGCCGAGCAGCGCGAGGCGGTGATCCTGAAGATCTACCAGGGCTTCAAGTTCGAGGAGATGGCCGAGGCGCTGGATTGCCCGGTCTCGACCGTCAAGTCGCGGCTCTACACGGCGCTGGATCGTCTGAAAGAGATGCTGGCGCCGGCCCGAAGCGAAGAGGGCTGAGGGCGGCGGAGAACGGGGTGAGGAATGAGTTGCGCGCCATTCGATATCAAAGGCTACTTACTGGGCGAGCTGAACGAGTCCGAGAGGAAGCGCACGGAGGCGCATCTGGCGGTGTGCCCGGCATGCCGCGAGGAGCTGGAACGGCTGCGCTGGACCCAGGCGGCATTGCTGGCCCTGCGTGAGGAAGAGATCCCGCGGCGGATCGCCTTCGTCTCCGACCCGGTGTTTCCGCGGCGCCGGTGGCAATGGTTGCTGGCTTCAGGACCGCGGCTGGGATTCGCGTCGGCGCTGGTGCTCGCGCTGGCGATCGTGGCCCACGGCGTTCTGGCGCGCGCGCCGGCGCCTCCGGCCGCCGGCGTTGACGTAGCGGCGCTCGAGCAGCGCATCAGCGCGGAAGTGGAGCGGAGGCTCGAGACCGCGGTCCGCAACGCGGTCGAGGAGGCCGAGGCGCGGCAGCAGGCGCGCCTTCGGCAAGTTGTGGCCGAGTTGCGGCAGGAGCTGGAATTTCAGCGCAAGGCCGACCTGCTGGCCGTGGAGGAGAACTTCCATGTGCTGAAGAAGCGCATGAACGTGCTGCAAATCCACCTGGCCAGCAATCTGGAGGGGGTGGCGCGATGAGAGGGCTCATCTGGCTGCTGGCGCTTGTTTCGGCGGGGCCGGCGGCGGATCGCCCGCGCGCCGTGCGCCAATCGCTGGCCACTCTGGAACGCATCTTTGACTCGCGCATCGAGCGGCAAAGCATCGAGGATCCGTTCCTGCTGCTGGGGACGACGCGGGGCGTCTACCTGGAGGGTTACGGCGCAGTGCTGACGGCGGAAGTCAATCTGGTGACCGGGCCGGCGATCACGCCTTTCCGGCCCTCGCTGAGCAAGGAGGACATCGCACGGCTGCACGCCAAGAAACAGCAGCGATTGCCCCTGTTGCGACAGGTGATGCGGGATCTCTTACTGGATGCGGCCGGTTCGCTGGACGCGGTGCCTCCCGAAGAGCAAATCGTGCTGGCCGTGACGCTGTTTTACTACTCCTGGGAAGACCGAACCGGACTGCCCGGGCAAATTCTGATGCAGGCGCAACGGCAACAACTGCTGGCGCTGAAGCAGCGCGGCGCGGCAGCGGCGGAAGCGGCCATTCAGACGAGGGAGTACTGAGGCATGCGGCTCGGCGAAATGCTGATCGCTCGCGGGCTGATCTCGGAGGAGGACCTCGAGCGAGCGCTGGAAATTCAGCGCGAGCGCGGCGACAAGATCGGCAAGATCCTGGTGGATCTGGGATTCGTGGCGCTGCGCGACGTGCTGGCGGCGTTGTCTGAACAGCTCGGCGTGCCGCTGGTGAACGTGGACTCGCCGCCGCCGGTGACGCCGGAAATCGAGGGGCTTTCGCCGCGCTTCATGCGCCAGTGCCGTTTCATCCCCATCGCTCAGGAAGGAGCCAGGCTCACCATCGCCATGGCGGATCCGCTGGATTTCGAGACCATCTCGGCGGTGCGCGGCTTCACGGGGCTGGAGGTGGAAACGGCGCTGGCTGCGGAAGCCGAGATTCTGGACGCCATCGAGAAGTATTACGGGGAGACCGAAAGACACGCGCGGGAGACCGTGACGGCCGAGGGAGATCGCGAAGAAGATCTCGAACAGCTTCGCGACATGGCCAGCGAAGCTCCGGTGATTCGGCTGGTCAACGCCATGATCGCCTCGGCGATCGAAAAGCGCGCCAGCGACATCCACCTGGAGCCGTTCGAGAAAGAATTCCGCGTGCGTTACCGCATAGACGGCGTGCTCTACAATCAGGAGCCGCCGCCGCGGGAGCTGAAGGCCGCCATCATCTCGCGCGTGAAGCTGATGGCCCGGCTGAACATCGCGGAACGGCGCCTGCCGCAGGACGGTCGCATCAAGATCAAAGTGCTGGGCCGCGAGGTGGATCTGCGCGTCTCAACGCTGCCCACGCTGTACGGAGAAAGCGTGGTCATGCGGTTGCTGGATCGCTCGGCGGGGGATTTCTACGATCTGACGCGGCTGGGCTTCGACGAGCACATGCTGCGACGCATGGAGCACTTCACTTCGCTGCCGCACGGGATTTTCCTGGTGACCGGGCCGACGGGCAGCGGCAAATCCACCACGCTGTATTCGGCGCTGAAGCGCATCAACCAGCCGGACAAGAAGATCATCACCATCGAGGACCCGGTCGAGTATCAGATGGACGGCATCAACCAGATTCACGTCAATCCGCAAATCGGATTGACGTTCGCCAGCGGCCTGCGACACATCGTGCGCCAGGATCCGGACGTGATCATGGTGGGGGAGATCCGGGATCGCGAAACGGCGGACATCGCGATTCGCGCGGCCCTCACGGGTCACTTCGTTTACTCGACGCTGCACACCAACGACGCCCCCAGCGCCATCACGCGCCTGACCGACATGGGGGTGGAGAATTACCTGCTGAGTTCGACGCTGGTGGCGGTGCTGGCGCAGCGGCTGGTGCGGCTGATCTGTCCGCATTGCAAGGCGCCGGCCGGAAGGCGCACGACGCCGACCGGCGAGATGATCGAAACCTGGCGCGGCGCGGGTTGCCCGCGTTGCTTCGGCACCGGGTACTCGGGCCGCATCGGGATCTTCGAGTTGATGGAGATGAACGACGAGCTGCGGCGGCTGATCATGGAGAACGCCGACGCGGTGGCGTTGACGGCCGCGGCGCGGCGCAACGGCATGCGCCGGCTGGCCGAAGACGGGTGGATGAAAGTGCGCGCCGGTTTGACCACGGTCGAAGAGGTGCTGCGGGTGACACAGGAGTTTTGATGGCCGGCTTTTACTTCCGCGCGGTGGCTCCCGACGGCAAGCTGCGCGTGGGCACGCTGTCGGGCCAGAACGAACGGGAGGTGGCGCGCGAGCTGCGCCGTCAGGGTCTGATTCCGATCTACGTGGGCGTCGAACCGCGCAGGGGATTCCAGATGCGGCTTCCGGCGTGGAGCCGCGGGCGACGCCGCGACGTGCTGTTCTTCACGCAGGAACTGGCCACCCTGCTGAGCGCGGGCGTGCCCCTAGATCGAGCGCTGAGCATCACTTCCGAGCTGACCGAGCACGCCGAGTTCCGGCTGGTGGTGCAGGATGTGCTCCGGATTCTCAAGGGGGGCAAGTCGCTGGCCGAGAGCCTGTCGGCGCATCCGGAGTACTTTTCCGAGCTGTATGTGAACATCGTGCGCGCGGGCGAAGCGGGCGGGGCGCTGGCGCCGGTCTTCGAGCGGCTGGCGGAATTCGAGCGCACGCGCGACGAGCTGCGCACTTACATCCTGTCCTCGATGATTTACCCGGCGCTGCTGGTGGTGGTAGGCCTGGCTTCGATACTGGTGATGCTGTATTTCGTGGTGCCCCGCTTCGCCCAGGTGTTTGCGGAATCGCGACTGCGCATGCCGCTGGCCACCCAGATGCTGCTGGAAGCCAGCAACGTTCTGAAGCGCTACGGCTGGGTGGCGCTGAGCGGCCTGCTGGCGGCGGCCATCGGCTGGCGCGCATACGTGCGGACGCCTTCGGGCCGCTGGTGGTGGGACGGTTTTCGGCTGCGCCTGCCGCTGTTGGGAGAAGCGCTGCGGCGCGCCGAGACGTCGCGCTTCGCGCGCGCCATGGCGACGCTGGTGGCCAACGGGGTGCCATTGGTGCAATCCTTGAATATTTCGGCGGCCATCCTGGGCAATCGCCGCATCGCGCGATCGCTGGAAGCGGTGGCGCAGGGCGTCAAGCGCGGTGAAGGCATCGCCGGGCCGCTGCGCAAGACCGGGCAGTTTCCGGCGCTGGCCGCCCACCTACTGAGCGTGGGCGAGGAAACAGGGCGGCTGGACCAGATGTTCAGTCGCATGGCGGAGATTTACGAGAACGAGACCCGCGCCGCGATCCGGCGGTTCACCACGCTGTTCGAACCGCTGGTCATTCTGGTGATGGGCGTGATGGTCGGGATCCTGGTGTTGAGCATGCTGCTGGCGATCACCAGCATCAACGAGGTGGCGATGTGAGCGAGCAAACACGAGTCAGGAGTCGGGAGTCGGAGGGCGTGGCGTCGAGGCGTCGCGCCGAAGCGGGCATCACGCTGATCGAGATGCTCGTGGTGGTGACGATCATCGCGCTGTTCGCCGGGCTGGTAGTGCCGCGGATGCTGCGCCGCACGGACACGGCGCGCATCACCGCCGCTCGAGCGCAGATCAACGCCTTCATGACGGCGCTGGGGGCTTACAAACTGGACACCGGAGTTTATCCGACGACCGAGCAGGGCTTACAGGCGCTGCGCGTGCAACCTCCGGGAGTCACGCAGTGGCAGGGACCCTACCTGCCGCAGGAGATTCCGGTGGATCCCTGGGGCCGTCCGTACGTGTACAAGTATCCGAGCGAACACGGCGACGAACCGGAGATCATCTCCTACGGAGCCGACGGGCAGCCCGGCGGCGAGGGAATCAACGCCGACATTGTGAGCTGGAAGAGTCAATGATGCGCCGCAAGGCGGCTGAGACCGGCGTCACGCTGATCGAGCTGCTGATTGTGACGGCGTTGATCGGGTTGCTGGTGGGCATCACGTTTCCCTCCATCGGGGCCGGCGTGGACTCGCTCAGGATGGCCTCGGCAGCCAATCAGGTGGCCGATTTCTTCAACGTGGCGCTGAACCATGCGGATCGCCGCCAACAGGTCGTCGAGCTGACGGTTTGGCCCCAACAGGGACGGCTGATGCTGCGCTCGAGCGAGCCGGGGTTCGTGCGGTCGCTGGAGCTGAGCGAGGGCGTTCGGATCGCGGCAGTTCATCCGGAACTGCCGCAGGTGGAAGAGGGACCTCGCCGGTTCCTGCTGCTGCCGGGCGGCGCGACGCCGGGCATCAGCATCCAGTTGCAGAATCGGCGGGGCATGCGTCGCCTGGTGCGCCTGGATCCCATCACGGGGGCGCCGCGCATCGAAGCGGCGGAGTCCACGCGATGAGAAGCCGCGGCTTCACGCTGCTGGAAATGCTGGTGGCCACCACCATCATGGGGATTGCAGTGGTGAGTCTTCTGGCGGGGCTTTCAACCTCGCTGCGCAACGCGGCGCGATTGACGGAGGCCGACCGCATCGCGTTGCTGGCGCGGCGGCAGATGGACGCGCTGCTGCTGGATCCGCGGCTGCCGAAGTTCACGGTGATCGCGGCCGAGTTCGACCCGTCGCTGACCGGCGGCGTGCGCGCGGGCTGGCGGGCCCGCGTCACGCCCTTTGAAATGCAGCCCAAGGCCGGTCCCGGGGCATCGCTGCTGGAGCGCGTGGAATTGGAGATCTGGTGGGCGGTCAGCGAAGACCGGCAGCGCACCTTCCGGCTGGAAGCCTACCGCCGCGGCGTGCTGTCGCCGACTGATGCAGCTCAGTTGGGGGAGGTCGGGCCGTGAGATCCAGAGGCCGGCGCGGCGTGACGCTGATGGAGCTGCTGATCGCGGTTTCGCTGCTCAGCCTGCTGTCGGTCGGCTTGCTGATGGCGATGCGCGTGGGGCTGGACGCCATGGAAAAGACCAACCGCCGCCTGGCCGACAACCGGCGGGTGGCGCGCGCCCAGCGCATCCTGGAGGAGCAAATCGCGGGCTTCATGCCCGTGGTGGCGGAGTGTTTTCCGGGCCCGGAGCGGCCGCGTGTCAGGCTACCGTTCTTCCAGGGCGAGCCGCAATCCATGCGCTTCGTCTCCAGCTTTTCGCTGACGGAGGGCGCGCGCGGCTATCCCCGCATTCTGGAGTTTCAGGTGATCCCGGGGGAGAACAACCAGGGCGTGCGGCTGGTGGTGAACGAGCATCTTTATACCGGACCGTGGGGCGCGGGTGAGTTCTGCCTGGGGCTGGGACCTGATCCTCTTCTCGGGGCGCAGGTTCCCCTGTTCCGTCCCATCGAGGTGGGACCGAGGTCGTTTGTGCTCGCGGACCGTTTGGCGCACTGTCGGTTTTCCTTTCGCGAGGTGCTTCCTCCTCCGGCGCTGGAGCGTTGGGTCCCGCGTTGGGTGCAGCCGCAATGGCCCACTGCGGTACGCATCGAGATGGCCCCTCTGGAGCGCGATCCCTCGCGCGTACAGCCGATGGAGCTGGTGGCGCCCATCCGCGTGAACAAGATTCCGATGACCGATTATGTGGACTGAACGCCATCGTGAGCGCCGGCGCGGCGGCGCGCTCCTGGCGGTGCTGTGGTTGACGGCGGCCCTGTCAGCCATCGGCCTCGCGGTGGCCTCAAGGGTGCGCGCCGAAACCGAGCGCAGCGCGACGGCGCTGGAGGGCCTGCGGGCTTACTACCTGGCGGTCGGAGCCATCGAGCGCGCGATCCTTTACATGGACTGGGGGCCCGGACCGATGGGGCCGGACGGCACACCGCGCTACTGGGCGCCCTGGCGCTCGCGGATCTATTTTCAGTTTCCCGCCGGAGACGCGGTTGTCGAGATCATCCCGGAATCCGCCAAACTGAACCTGAACACCGCCAAGGCAGAAGATCTTTTCGCACTGCTGGTGAGTTTGGGCGCCGAACCGGAGCGGGCCCGAGAGATCGCTCTGGCGATCGTGGACTGGCGCACTCCCGCGCCCGGCGGCCAGCTTTCGCCCTTCGACCAGTATTACCTGAACCTGGTTCCGTCTTTTCGCGCTCGCCATGCGTCTTTTGAAGAGGTTGAGGAAGCTTTGCTGGTCAAGGGCATGACGCCGGAGTTGTTCTACGGAGACTACACGCCGGACGCTGAGGGGCGCCTGCAACCGCGCGGCGGCTTTCGCGACTGCGTGACCGTTTACGGCAGCTCCGGGAAGGTGGATGTGAATACGGCGCCCGCGCCGCTGCTGGCGGCGGTGGGTTTGAGTCCCGGAGCCGTGTCGTGGATCGTGCAGACGCGGCGGCTGAGGCCCTTCCGGGACATGCGGGAGCTGGAGCCGGTAACGGGTGAACCTGGATTCCACCGACTCGGCATCGGCGGCAACACGATTTTCACGCTGCGCGCCACAGCGCGGCTGCGGTTGGCGGACGGGAGGCTGTCGGACTCCAGACGCTCTGTGGCCGCCACCATCAAACGCCTGCCGCCGGGATTCGACCGCACGTATCACATTCTGCGTTGGTACGAGAACGCCTGGGCGCACGGCGCCGAGCCCGAGATCTGGTTGCCGGCGCCGGCGGTGGCACCATGACATCCGCCATCCGAAATCCTGTGTTGCGCAAGTGGCTCGCGGTAGGCACGGGAGTGGGCTTGGAAGTCGGCGCTCGTGATCTGCGCGTCACAGTGGCCCGCGTGCGCCCGACGGGCGTGAGGGTGTTGGGGGCCGCCGTCATCGAAGATTTTCGCGGGCGGCCCGCGGCGGAGTGGGGGGCCGAGTATGTCGCTTTTCTGAAGCGGTTGGGGTTGCAACATCTGGCGGCCACGGTGCTGCTGCCGCGCCGAGAGGTCATAGTGCGGCTGCTGGCGCTGCCGGGCGTGAGCACGCGCGATCTGGGTGCGGCGATCGGCTTCCAGATTGACGCTCTGCATCCGTATCCCGAGGAGGAGGCGACATGGGTGTGGGGGCGGCTGGATGGTTCCGAGTCCGTGCTGATCGGGATCGCACGGCGGGAGTTGATCGCGCAGTATGTGAGCCTGTTCGCCGAAGCGGGGGTGAAGGCCGCGGCCTTCACGTTCTCGGCGGCGGCTTTGTACTCGGCCCTGCGGTTGCTCGGGTCGCCTCCGGCCGGCGGTTTTCTGGGCTGGCGCGAGGAGGAAGGCGCGCTGGAGGTGTACGGCGAGAGCCCGGCGCGCCCCGTTTTTTCGGCGGAATTTCCCGCAGGCCGCGAACGGGCCGCGGCCATGGCGGCGGCGGAGTTGCGTTTGGGAGCGGATGTGACGCCCCGTAACGTCGAGGAGCTGTTGCCGCGGCCCGAAACATTCCCTAGTAATTTTGATTTGTCGCGCTACGCGCTGGCGTACGCTGCGGCGTTGGCGGGCGCCTGCCGGTGGCCGGCCCTGGCGCTCAACCTTCTGCCTCCCGAGCACCGAGCCGTGGGCTCCCGCGCCATTTACCTTCCGACGGCCGGGTTGCTGATTCTGCTGGCCGCGCTGAGCGCGGGTTTGGCGGCCGTGCGGCCCCTCGAGGACCGACGTTACCTGGCGGCGTTGCGAGCCGAGATCGCGCGGCTGGAGCCGGAGGCTCGCAAGGCGGCGGAACTGGATCGGGCGATCGAGACCGCGCGGGCGCGAGCTCGCCTGCTCGACGAGTTCCGGCGGCGATCGCGGGCCGACCTGGACATGCTGGAGGAATTGACGCGCCGGCTGACGCCTCCGACCTGGCTCAACCAGCTCGAGATCACGCGCGATGCGGTAACGCTGGCGGGCGAGACCGAACAGGCGGCCGGCCTGCTGAGGCTGCTGGATGAATCGCCGCTGCTGCGCAACTCAGAATTCGTGATGCCGATCGCGCGCGTGGGGAACGGCGAAACGTTCCGCATTCGCAGCGTGCGCGAAGGGGGGACGCCGTGAAACTGAGCGATCGAGACCGGCGCGCCCTGGTCCTGCTGGCGGGGGCTGTGGCAGTAGCGCTGATCGCTCACTTTGCTCTGCCGGGCGAAGCGCCGGCGCCTGTGGTGGCGGCCACGGGGGACATCCCCACGGCGGAAAGGCGACTGGAACGCCTGCGACAGGCGGCGGCTTCCGTGCCGGGCAAGCAGGAGGTCCTGAAAACCGTCACCGCCGAGCTGGCGCAACGCGAGAAGGCGGTGATCCAGGCGGAGACGGGCGCTCAGGCGCAGGCCCGGGTGCTCGAGATCGTGAGGCGCGCGGCCAAGGCGCTGCCCTCGCCGATTGAGATTCGCGCCATCGAGCTGGGCCAGATCCGGCCTTTCGGCCAGGAGTACGGCGAGGCCCTGGTCAGCGTGTCCTTCGAGTGCCGGATCGAAGAGCTGGTGAACTTGCTGGCTGAAATCACGGCGCAGCAGGAGCTGGTGGCGTTGCACGAGTTGAGGATCGGCAGCGCCAACCCCAAGGAAAAGACGGTGAACGCCCGAATTACGGTCTCCGGCATCGTGCCACGCAGCCTGGTGCCGGAGAAGAAAGGACTGACGCGGTTTTGAGGCGGAAGCTTCTGGCGCTGGATCTAGCGTTACTGGCATTAGCCCTGGCGGCGGGGTGGCAATTGCGTCGGCAATGGCTGGAGGCGCGGCATCGCGAGCAGACGGTGCTCGGACGGACTGTGAAGCCCCTGCCGCCGCCACCGCTCACGCCGCTGCCCATCCCGGAGCCGGTGCGCGCGGCGGCTTACGCGGAGGTGGCGGAAAAGATGCTGTTCAGTCGCGACCGCAATCCGACGGTGATTGTGGAGAAGCCGCCGGAGAAGCCGTTGCCGCCGTTGCCTGCGCTGTACGGCGTGATGGACCTTGGCGACGGGCCGACGGCCATCATGAGCGAGAAGGCCGGCGGGCCGGGCCAGGGAGTTCGCGCCGGCGAGAAGATCGGGCCGTTCAAGTTGGTCTCGCTGACGCCACAGGAGGCGGTCTTCGAGTGGGAAGGGCGCACGGTGAGCAAGAAGTTGGAGGAACTGATTCCGCGCAGCAGTTCCACGGAAGCAGCGGCCACGACGCCGCGCGCCTCCGAGCAAGGGCCGCCGCAGCCTGTGGTTCGGCAGGCCGCGGCATCCGGGCCCGGGCCCTCGATCGGCGGCGAAGTGCGCGCCTGTCAGCCGGGCGACAGCGACCCGCCGGGCACAGTGCGCGAGGGGTATCGCAAGGTCGTGACGCAAACACCCTTCGGCCAAATGTGTCGTTGGGAACCGGTCAAGTAAGCAGGAAAGAGGTGCAAGACAATGATGACGACACGCATCCTTCTGGCAGTTCTGGCGTCCTCGCTTGTGGTGGGCGCCGACGAGAAGAAGCCGGCCGAAAAAGCTGCTCGGCCGGCTCGCGTGGAGGCGAAAGCGGAGGGGATTCCTCCGGACGCCAAGGAGATCGAGCCGGGCGTCTACCGCTGGAAAGATCGCGAGGGCAAGAGCTGGATTCTGCGGAACAGTCCCTTCGGGGTCTTGAAAGGCGAGGAGAAAACGGAGCCGGCGGTAGCCGAGCAAGATCTGCCGCAGGGCTTGAAGGTCATCGAGGAGGGCGATGAGCTGCGCTTTGAGCGGGCGACGCCCTTCGGCATCACACGCTGGAGGAAGAAGAAGACGGATCTGGACGAAATGGAGCAGCGGGCCTGGGAGCGCGAGCAGAAGAAGAAATCCGAGAAGAAGGCGAAGGAGTAAGGCGATGCGAGCCGTGGTTGTCTTGCTGGCGCTGGCGATCGGCGCAGCCTGGAGTCAGCAGCCCGCAGCGCCGCCCAAGCCGGAAGCCGCAGGGGCTGCCGCCACGCAAACGTCACCGGCGCAGGCGACGCCGGCCCCTTCGGGCGGCTTCGTTTTGAATCTGCAAAACGCTTCGCTGACGGACGTGGTTGACGTGCTGGCGCGCCGGCTCAAAATCAACTACATTCTGGATCCGCGGGTGAAGGGATCGGTGACGCTGAACACTTACGGCGAGCTGCGCGCGGTGGACGTTCGGCCGTTGCTGGAGACCATTCTGCGCATCAACGGCGCGGCCATGGTGCAGGTCGGCGAGCTGTACCGCATCGTGCCGGTGAGCGACGTGTCGCGGCTGCCGCTGCCGCCGCAGACCGACATCAAAAGCTTCCCGGACGACGAGCGGATGCTGATGAATCTGGTCTTCCTGAAGTACGCGATGGTGGGGGAGCTGACGAAGCTGCTCCAGCCCTTCCTGGGTGAGGGCGCGGCGGTGACGGCTTATGAGCCGGCGAATCTGCTGATCATTCTGGACAACGCGCGCAACATGCGGCGCACCATGGAGCTGATTGCGCTGTTCGACAGCGATACTTTTGCAGCTCAGCGCGTGCGTCTGTTCGAGACCAAACACAGCCGGCCATCCGACATCGCCAAGGAGCTGGAGACGGTTTTCAAGTCCATCTCGCTCACCGAGAAGACGTCGAGCGTGCGCTTCATTCCCCTGGACCGCATCAACACGATCATCGCCGTGGCGCCCAATCCCGGAGTTTTCGATCAAGTCGAAAATTGGCTGAAGAAGCTGGACATCCCGGTGAAGATCACCGCAGGGGCGGTAGACAACTATGTGTACCGTGTCAAATACGGGCGCGCGGAGACGCTGGCGCAGGCCATCATGATGCTGTACATGGGCGGCGGCTACTACGGGATGTTCGGCATGGGCTACGGCGGGCTGGGCTACGGCATGGGCTACGGGGGCATGGGTTACGGCGGCCTGGGATACGGCATGGGTTACGGCGGCCTGGGGTACGGGGGCATGGGATACGGCGGCTTCGGCTACGGCATGGGTTACGGGGCCATGATGCCCGTCTATGGTGGGTACCCGCCCGTTTACACGCCGGGTCAACCCGGCACGCTCCTCACCCCTACGGGACCGGTCACCACGGGCACCGGCACGCAACCGGCAGACCTGACCGGGACGTATTTGGGGGCCGCTCAGGCGCAAGCAGCCGCCGTGGCGCGCATTCCGCGCGTGGTGCCCAATCCGTTCGACAACACCCTGCTCATTCAAGCCACGCCCCAGGAATACGAGCAGATTTTGAAATTGCTGCGGGAGCTGGACGTGCCGCCGCGCCAGGTGCTGGTCGAGGCCAAGATTTACGAGGTGGCCCTGACCGGCAGCTTCGCCAGCGGCGTGCAGGCCTTCCTGCAAAACCGGGGCGGCGGAGACGTCGGCAACGCCGGCTTGACCAGCCGGACCTTCCAGGCCGCGACTTCCGGCGAAGGCACGCTCATGACGGCCGGCCTGCTGGTGGGACGCAGCCGCGAGCTGTTGGGCTTTCTCACCGCGCAAGAAGCCACCGGCAGGGCGCGCGTGATCTCGGCGCCCAGCGTGATCGCCACCGACAGCATCCCGGCCTCGATCAATGTGGGCACCGAGGTGCCCACCTTAGCGGCCCAGGCCGTCAGCCCGATTCAATCCGGCGGATCGTCGTTGTTCACCAACTCGATTGTCAACCGGCAAAGCGGCGTAACGTTGAACGTGCTGGCGCGCGTCAATCCCACCGGCATTGTCACGCTGGTGATCAACCAAGAGGTCAGCGCGCCGCAGCCGCCGGCGGCCAGCAGCGCCATACAATCGCCCTCGTTTTCCCGACGCAGCGTGCAGACGCAGGTGACGGTCAACGACGGGGACACCATCGCCATCGGCGGCATCATCCAGGAGTCCAACACCAGCGCCTCTGCGGGTGTGCCCCTGTTGCATCGCATTCCCGGCCTGGGCGCTCTGTTCGGCAACAAGAGCACCAGCAAGGAGCGCACGGAGCTGATCGTCTTCATGACCCCGCGCGTGATCTACGACACCACGGAGATCACCGAGGCCAGCGACGAGCTGAAGGCGCGAGTGCGGGAACTGCGCAAGCTCGTCAAAGAGTAAAGCGGACTGCCACCGGAGCTCACGGGGCCTGCAAGGGCGTCCTCCCGGGGGCGCTCGCGGGGTTACCGGGCGCACGCGGCGCTGTGTTTCAATCTTAGAAGGATGCGGCTACACGAGACTGCGTTGATCGTGTTGGTTGGCTTCGTCTGGGCGCCGCTCGGCTTAGCGCATCGCATGCAGCAACCCGTCCCCACTGCCAGGGTGGGCGCGGAATCCATCCCCGCGATCCCTCACGGGCTCCCCGAGGACCGCGGGAACCACGAGGGGCCGGCTTCCGAGAACCTCGAGGACGGAGGCGACGGGCTGATTCGCCCGGTCATCGCTCCCCGGAGGGGCCCGGAAACCGAGCCCGGCCCCGGCTTTCAATGGGAGCCCGCCATCAAACAGGGAAGCTTGTTTCTGGCCATCATGCACGGCTTCCGGTTAGCGACGGAACCGGGCACCCGCGAGGAGCTGCGCGGCCCGTTCCTGCGCGATTATGTAGCGTCCATCAAGGGTCTGCGCGGTTGGGGTGACGGCGATCCGTTCATCGTCAACTACGTGGGCCACCCGTTTCAGGGGGCTGTCTCCGGTTATATCCAGATCCAGAACGATCCGCGCTTCCGTCGCCTGGAGTTCAGCAGCGCGCGGCCTTACTGGACGAGTCGCCTGCGAGCCATGGCGTTCGCGGCAGCCTTCAGCACCCAGTTCGAGCTGGGACCGGTCAGCGAGGCGGCTATCGGAAACGTGGGGAAAGACCGCCGGACGGCGGGCGCGGTGGATTTGGTGGTGACGCCGCTCGGGGGCCTCGGCATCATGCTGGCGGAGGATTTCCTGGATCGGTTTCTGGTGCGGCGCATCGAGAAGTGGACCACCAGGCCGCTGCTGCGCGCGCTGGCGCGCGGCGCTTTGAACCCCAACCGGTCTTTCGCCAACCTGATGCGATTCCGCACGCTCTGGCACCGCGACACACGTCCCGGCGTACTGGAGCCCTGACGGCTGCCGGTCCGCGCCGCAGGCTTCACTGTCCGGGCTTTAAGTAGCGCGCCAAGAACTGATAGATCTCCTGCCGGGACTCCCGCGCCAGGCGCGTGTCAATGCGATTGAAAGCGTGCCCGCCGGGCGCATCCTGATAGATCTTGTACTCGAACGTCTTGCCGGCCGCCTTCAGCGCGGCGATCAGCCGTTCGACTTCCAGGATGTTGACGTCTTCGTCGTTGGTGTTGCCGTGAATCAACAACGGGGTGGCCAGCTTGTGCACGTGGCTGATCGGCGAACGGCGCTGGTACTCTTTGACGTCCTCGTAGGCGGTCTTGCCGATGTGATAGGGGGCCGAGAACAGCGACCTGTAAGCTTCGGTCTTGTATCCCATGCGAGCCACCAGATCGCTCACCGGCACGCCCGCATAAGCGCAGGCGTAGGCCTCCGGGTGCTCGAAGATGTTCATGAGGGCGATCATGCCGCCGTGGCTCCAGCCCACGATGCCCACGCGCTTGGGATCCAGAAAGTCGTAGGTCTCCAGCATCCAGTTGCGGCCGGCGAAAACATCATCGTTTTCGCGGCCGCCGTAGTCAATCTGTCGGTAGAAAGCGGCGCCGTAACCGGTGGAGCCTCGGTATTCGGGCGCGATGATGGTATAACCTTGCTCGACCAGTTCACGCACGATGTGCGCCGAGCTGGTGGAAAAGTCGGCGTGCACGCCGCCGTGGACGAGCACAACGAGCGGATGCTTGCGCTTGCGATCGAGCTTCTTGGGGATGAAGGTGTAAGCCGGGATGATCAATGGGTTGCCGGCGCCCTGCGCCGTGGGGTTGGGTTCGCGACGCGGTGGAAGGCTTGTATAGCGGACCTTGTCCACTTCGGCGATGTCACCCAGCTTGATGTGCCACATCAGATCGTCCACAGCCTTCAAGAGCCGGTAGTAGCGATGATCCTCATCCTCGGAAGCGGAGCCCGGGCCGCTGCGGGTGGCGGCCTGCTGCCCGAACAAAGCGGGGATCGCGATCAGCAAGATCAATGAGATTCGTTGGCTGAGCAACGACATGGGGACCTCAAAACCTCATGATACCGTCCGGGCTTGGCGACATGGGCCGGAGCGCGCCCGAGCCGGTCCGGCCAGACGACTCGCTCCGGGAGGGATCGGGTCAGGCGCCAAGTTGAAGCCAACAGCGTTTGTAAGCGGGCCTGGGCACGGGTGACGGTGACCGGCGGCGGAGAATCGCAGCCACAGAAGGGCGCCTGCGGCGGGTCGTTCATCCTGTAACACCTTGCGGATCAACGAATTGTCGTGATTGGGCCGAGCAGGTTGCGCCGCTGTGAATGAAGAAGCCCCGAGCTGGGCCTCGGGGCTTCACTCAGAGGGGCTGGCGACGAGCTGGGCCTCGTCGCCGGGGATGCTATTGTGAATAGCAGGTTTGACTCTATTGTAGCAAATATTTCGGCTCCGATTATCTGGCTTTCAAATTAATTTTCTTAAATCTTGCAGGACGACCAACAGTCGCCCTTTGCCACCCCTCCGCGCTAACCTGTTGTGGTATGCCTACCTGTCTGACTCGCCGCCAGATGCTGGCGACCTCTGCTGCGGCGCCGGCCGCCTGGACTTCCCCACGGTTGGAAGAGACGGTTCTTGAACGCCACGCGGAGCTGGTGGTTCGGCTACTGGGCCGGCAGATCACGGACCCGAACAGCCGCTGGTGCGGCGGTTACGCGGACGAGTTCGGGATCCACTATCCCAGTTCGGCGGCCGGAATCCTGGAGATTTTCACCGCTGCGTTCCTGCACTCGGGATCGAAGTTTCACCGCGATCCGCTCCTGGTCCAGCGCATGAGGCTGGCGGCAAAGTACCTGGAGCGGGCGCAGAGCGCCGACGGTTTCATTGACTTACCGAGCACGAATTTCAACTCGCCCCCGGATACGGCCTTCGTGGTGCAACCTGTGGCGCGGGCGGCCTGCCTGGCAGCGCGCCACGGGGAGCAGGAGATCGCCCGGCTGGTCGAAGGCTTCCTCCGCCGCGCTGCGGGAGGCCTCAGCCGGGGCGGAATCCACACGCCCAACCACCGCTGGGTGGTCTGCTCGGCCCTGGCGCAGCTTTACGAGCTTTACGGCGACCCTGCCTGCCTGCGGCGGATCGAGCAGTGGCTGGCCGAGGGCATAGACATTGACGAGGACGGCCAGTACACGGAACGCAGCACGGTGGTGTACAACGCGGTCACCAACCACGCGCTGCTCGTGATGGCGCACAAGCTCAAGCGATTCGAGTTACTCGAACCCGTGCGGCGGAACTTAAATTCCATGCTTTACTTACTCCACCCGAACGGTGAAGTAGTTACCGAGATTTCACGTCGCCAGGACCGATACCAGCGGGGCGATATGGGCAGCTACTGGTTTTCGCTTCAGTATATGGCGGTCCACGATCAAGACGGGCGTTTCGCCACCCTGGCTCGGAGCCTTGCGCCGCGTCACGCCGCACTGGGCGCTTTGATGGAGTATCCCGAGTTACTCCGCCCCCTACCGCCGGATGCTCCCCTCCCCGAGGACTATGAAAAGCAGTTTCCCGCGCTGGGCATCGCTCGCATCCGGCGGGGCCCGACCAGCGCCACGCTCGTTCTGGGCGGCGACAGCCGCTTCTTCACGCTGCGTCGCGGCGAGGCGGTGGTTCAAGCCGTACGCTTCGCCAGCGCCTTCTTCGGCAAGGGCCAGTTCGTACCCCAACAAGCGGTCCGCCGCAGCGACGGCTACTGGTTCTCGCAAAATCTGGAGGCGTCCTACTACCAGCCGTTGGATCCGCCTCGACGCATCAGCCCCGACGAGTGGAGCAAGGCCAGAATGCAGCGCCGCCAGTCGGAAATCTGCCGCCTCACGCAGGAGGCCATCGTCACCGAGAGCGCTGACGGTTTCCGGGTGCGCATCCGGGCTTACGGCACGGATCACGTCCCGGTGGCCGTCGAGATCAGCTTCGCTGAGGGAGGAACACTGGAGGGCGTGCAACCTGCGCCCAAAGCCGACGGCGCCTGGTTGTTTGCGGGATCGTGGGCCACTTACCGCCGCGGAGGCGACATGATTCGCTTCGGTCCCGGTCTCCGGGAACACAGTTATACGCAAGTTCGGTTGGCGGAGCCTAAGATTCCCGGCCCCAGCGTGTATCTTACGACCTACACGCCGGTGGATCATACCATTGAGTTTCGGTGGAGCTGAAAATGACCGCGCTTCTTTCTCGGCGGAGATACTTACTGGCCTGGCTCTCATGCCCGGCTGCGCTTTTCTGTCAGGCGACGTTCCTGGCAGGGGCGGCGCGCAGGGACATCACGCCGCGAGAGCCGGTGCCCATGTGGGGCTACGGCGCTCGGCACGACGCGCTTTCCCAGGGCGTGCTCGACCGGCTTTACGCGGACGCGCTGGTGATGCAAGCCGGCTCGCGGAAACTGGCCATCGTGGGATTGGACCTGGGGCGCGCGCCCGCGGAGGAGTCATTGCAACGCATCCGGCGGCGCATTCGGGAGGAAGCCGGCATCGAGTGGTCCTTTATTGCCGGTTCGCACACCCATCACGGGCCGGTCCTGGAGCTATCCGGTGAGCCCGGAAAGGGCCAAGGGCGCTTCGATGCCGCCCTGCGCTACTACCGCGAAATGGAGGAGCGGATCGTCGAAGCGATCCTGGAAGCGAACGCGCATCTGAAGCCCGCGCGACTGGCGGCCGGCGTCGCGGCGGTCGAAGGCTTTAACCGCAACCGCCACACCAAGTTTCGACCCGAGCCGGTGGATCGCGACCTGGCTGTGCTGCGGTTGGATCAAGCCTCGGGCGAGCCGCTGGCTCTCCTGGTCAACTTCGCCGCTCACCCGACGACGATTCCTTCTTCGAAGCTGGAGTTCTCAGCCGATTGGGTGGGAGCGATGAAGGAGGAGATGCGCCGCCAGAGCAAGGCCGCGGTTGTGTTCATGCAGGGAGCGGCCGGCGATCTTTCGGTGAATCCTGGCGGGCGCCAAACTTATGGCGCCTTCGGCGAAGCGCTTGCCCGCGAGGCGTTGAAGCTGGCGGCCCAGCTCACCCCTGAGGCTCCGGAATCGCCATCGCTGGAGGTGCGCGAAGAGCGGTTCGTCTTCCGCTCGCGGGTGGACTTCGGGAATCCGATTTTGCGAGCGCTTTACGAAAAGGCATTCTTTCCGGAACTGGTGGCCAACTACGTGGATGAATACGCCGAGGGGATTCGCCCGCGGTTAACCGTTGCCGTCCTGAATGGCCGGGTCGCGATGGTCGGCGTTTCGGGGGAGGTCTTTTGCGCGCACGCGATCCGCTTGAAGCAGCGGGTTCGGCTGAGCCCGGTGTTCTTCTTCGGATACTCGAACGGATACCACCAGTATTTCCCGACGATCGAGGCGGTCGCAGAGGGCGGCTACGGCGCGGATGCGACGGTTTCTCCAGTGGAAGTGGGAGCCGGCGAGCGCCTGATGGACACCGCGCTGATCTGGATTTACCAGATGCTGGGTCGCATCAAGCCCTGAACGCGCCGCATGGACCCTTTGTTTTCAACGCCATCGTATTTCCTTTGGTCCCCGAAAGTTAAAAAGTAACGGCCGTCCTCCAGGCAGCATCCCTTAAGTGGAGGGGCAATGTATCCTTTCGTAAATTCGGAGCGTCGGGTGTCGCAGGTCGCCACGAGACTGGCCATCGTGCTGCTGGTCGCCTCGGCTGTAAAATCCGCGCCGGCCCAAACCGCCGCGCGCCTGTTCGACGACGGCGTGGTTCACGACATTCACCTCAGTGTGGATCCCAAAGCGTGGCAAACGCTGCGCGAAAATTACCTGCTCGATACTTACTATCCGGCACAATTCGTGTGGAACGGGCTGGCGGCGGAGCGCGCCGCAATACGATCCCGCGGCAGCGGCAGTCGCAGTCCCGAGAAGCCTAACCTGCTGGTGGCTTTCAACCGGTACGACAGCCAACAACGCTTTCTCGGACTCACCGCAGTAGTCCTCAAGGCCAATAACCAGGATGGGTCTTTGGTGCGCGAGATGCTCGCGATGAAACTGTTTCGCAGGATGGGCATCCCTGCCCCGCTGGAGGCTCCGGCACGCCTCTTCGTCAATGGAGAACCTTTCGGCGCCTACACGCTGGTTGAGAACATGGACGAGGCCTTCCTCGATCGTAACTTCGGGGAAACGACAGGCTATCTTTACGACTGGCAGGAAAACCGCACCGACGGCTACCGCTTCGAATATCTGGGTCCGGACCCGGCCTTGTATGTTCCTATGCTATTCGATCCCAAAACCAATAAGTCCAATCCGGATGCGGCCGGCATCGAAGCGATGGTGCGTGCGGTGAATCAGGCTCCGGACGCCGATTTCGTGCGCGCGGTTTCGCCATACATTGACTTGAAGCAGTTTGTCAATTATCTCGGGACAGAGAAGTTCCTTTCCGATTACGACGGCTTTTTGGGCCGTGTGTTCGGAATGAACAACCTGTATTTCTACCGGCCGCCGGACCGAGGCCCGGGTATCTTCTTGCCCTGGGACAAGGACGGGGCGTTCGACTGGGAAGGGGAAGAGATCTTCTCAGCCGTGAACGAGAACGTGCTGGCGCGACGAGCGCTCCAAGTGCCCGAGTTGCGCCAGACTTATCTGGCGGCGTTGGCCAAAGCCGCGGCGCTGGCCGGTGGGCCAGGGGGATGGTTCGAGCAGGAGGTGGATCGCTTGTACTCGCTGATTCGTGACCTCGCGCATGCCGACCCGCACAAGCAGTGCGCTCAAGACGGGGTTCTGGTGGCTTGCGGCGCGGGCGAGTTCGAGCTGGGCGTCGAAAAGGTAAGGCGATTCGTCAGCGCACGCGCCGCCATCGTAAGCGGTGAGGTGACTGCGGCCGGATACCGGCCCGCGAACGGGTCTCCCCGGCTCTTAGAGGGCGGCGTCGTGAACGCAGCCGCCACCGAAAGCCCCCTGGTGGCGGCCGGCTCGCTCGCCAGCCTGTTCGGGGAACGTCTGGCCCGGACTACGGCGCAGGCTTCCGGCTCATCGCTCCCCAACGCGTTGGCCGACGTGGTGGTGGCGGTGAACGGGGCGCGGGCCCCGCTGATGTTCGTCTCGCCGCATCAGGTGAACGCACAAATCCCCTGGGCGCTAACGCCGGGACCTGCGGCGATCACAGTTTTCGTGGATGGCGAACCGGGCAATACGGTCCTGGTGACCGTGGCCGACTTCGCTGCCGGCATCTTCCTGGCGGTGCATGGAGAAGATTGCGAACCGGTGACAGCGGCTCGACCCGTGGTTCCCGGTCAGACGTTGCTGGTGTACGCAACCGGGCTGGGCCCGGCTGCGGGAGCGTCCGGCAATTGGGACACGTGGGCCAAGCCGGCGGTCAGTGTGGGCGATCAGCCGGCGGAGGTAGAGACTTCGCAACTCGTGCCGGGTGCTGCCGGCCTGTATCAGGTTCGCATCCGTGTGCCCGGCGGCGTGGAGCCCGGCGCGACGGTTCCCCTGGTGCTGACCATCGGAGGAACCAAAGCCGAAATTTCAGTGGCGGTGGGCGAGGCGTCTTCGGTACACTAACAGCATCATGCCGGGGGTCTGGGCCGCGTGGTGAGAGCCGGCGGGGTTCCGCTCACCATCCTGGCGGCGGCCTTGTGCCCCGCCGCGACGCTGCTGCGGTCCCCCTACCTCCAAGACGTCGGTTCAAACCGGGCCACGGTTCTCTGGGTGACGCGAGAAGCGGGCAGCGGCCGGGTTGAGTTTTCCGCCGACGGGACGACGTGGCGGGTTGCGCCGGCGGAAGCCCGGCGGCTGCCATCGCATTCCGATTTATCCCGCTATCAGTATCGGGCTGATCTGCCCGGTCTGCTTCCCGGGAGGACGTACAACTACCGGGTGGTGGTTGACGAGCAAGTCCTGCGGGATAACCTTCGTTTCCGCACGGCGGAGTCGGGTCCCTTCACCTTTCTGGTCTTCGGCGACAGCGGCACGGGCAGCGAGGCCCAGGCCGCGGTGGCGCGGCGCCTGCTGGCCGAGCAGGATGTTTCGCTCGTGTTGCACACCGGCGACATCTCCCAGGACGACGGCTCGCTGGACCGCATGGAGGCGCACTATTTCTCGGTGTACGCGCCTTTGATGAGCCGAGCGCCTTTCTTTCCTACGCTCGGAAACCATGACTACGGAACTGATCTGGCGGCCCCGTACCTGAGCGTCCACGTGCTGCCGGCCTCCGACACTCCGGCAGCCGACCTGGGTCGGTATTACTCGTTCGACTGGGGCGACGTCCACTTCGTCTCGCTGGACTCAAACCTGTTGGTGAGCGCCACATCCACACGCCGCATGCTCGAGTGGCTGGAGCGGGACCTGCAACGGACCCGCTCTTTTTGGAAGCTGGCTTTCCTTCACCATCCGCCCTTCCCCAGCGGCCACCACCTGGAAGACAGCCTGAGCGCACGGGTCCGCACGCTGGTGCTGCCCATTTTGGAGCGTCACGGCGTGCAAGTGGTTTTCAGCGGTCACGAGCACACTTACCAGCGCAGCAAGCTGCTGCGCGACGGCCAGCCGGTGAATTCCCTCAGAGGCATTGTTTGCATCATCACGGGTGGCGGGGGCGCCGACCTGCACCCGGTCGGGTCGCTGCCGCAGCTCGCCTTCGGCGAAGCCGTGCACCACTACCTGCGGGTTCGCGTCGAAGCGTGGCGGTTGGAGATCACAGCGGTAGCCTCGGACGGGCGCATCGTGGATCGGAGTACCATCGCACCGCCCCCGGAGATTCTCCCTCAGGGCGTGGTCAACGCCGCCTCTTTCACCCCAAACCTGGCCCCGGGATCGCTGGTCAGTCTGTTCGGGTTCAACCTGGCGACGGGGCTGCGTGTGGCGCCCGGCTTGCCGCTTCCTACGGAGTTGGGCGAGACCGGCGCGACTCTGAACGGGCAACCTCTGCCCCTTCTGTTCGTTTCGCCCACTCAAATCAACGCCCAGTTGCCTTACGGGATCGAAGGACCGGCAACGCTGCGGCTGAAAACGCCGAACGCGGAGACGGAAGCGTTCGTCCGGCTGGAGCGAGCAGCGCCTGCCATCCTGAACGTGTTTGTGGGAGCCGAGCGGGTTCCGGCCGTGCTGCGCAACGCAACCGGCACTCTGGTCACCTCGGTTTCGCCTGCCTGGCCCGGCGAGACGCTGAGCATTTTCTTGGTCGGACTGGGAGCTGTGGCAGGAGCCGTCGTGGCGGGTCATCCCGCGCCTTCTCGGCCACCGCTGACGCTGCCAGATCCGGTGAAGGTTTGGGTGGATGATGTGGTCGTGGCGCCATTCTTCGCAGGCCTGGCCCCGGGCTTCGCCGGCCTTTATCAGGTGAACGTTACCCTGCCGCACCAATTGATGGGCGGCAGCCACTCGCTGCGGGTGGAGGTGGGCGGCGTCAGCAGTCCGCCGGTAACCCTCGTCGTAGGCGAGGACTCGCGCACGGATTATTGAGCCGTCGGCGCTCGGGGCAACGAGGCAGATCCCGCCGCACCAAGCCAAAGCGAGGGAGACCGCGAATCCGGCGGGCGGACGCCCGCTGTTGCTCCTTCCGTCTCCGACAATCAGCCCTTTGAACCCATGGAGCGAACACAGCACTCGGATCCGTCCCGCTTCTCTTCGCGGAAATGGCCTGAGAGCCGGCCGCAAGGCCGCCCGTTTCAGGGGGACACGACGGTGATGCGGCAGAAGCCCTCTTCGAGGGTGGGAGGCGCCAGCCTGGCGGCCATGCGTTCCAGCGCATCTTCGGGCACCACGCGCGCACGCCGGCGGTTGCGCTCCTTGCACACCTCGAGGGGGACGTCGAAATACAGCGCCTCGACCGGGCAGCCGAAGAGCCGGCCCATCTGGATGTAGGGCCGGCGCTCCTGCGGGGTCAGGTGGGTGGCGTCAACGTAGGTGACCGGGCGCCCGATGGCGATCCGCTGATAGAGCAAGTACCGCAGGGTCGAGAATACGCGGCCGTGGATGGTCTGATCGGTTTCGTCGTCGGCCAGCAGCTTGCGAATGGCGTCTGAGGAGAGCGTCGGCAGACCATGTTTCTCCGCGTAGGTGGACTTGCCGGAGCCCGGCAGGCCGACCAGAACCACAATGCGCGGGCGGCTGCCGCGGGGCAGTGGCATCCCTGGCATGGGTGTTGACATGGGTCAACACGGCAGTGTAGCGCGGTCAGGGGCGAGAGCGGAGAATCCGCGACGCCAGGAGATGTCTCAGGCGGCCTCCGGCGCTCTGCGATCGGCTTCCTGCTGGCAACGGATGCACAGCGCGCTCCATGGCAGGGCAGCCAGCCGGCGCGGCGCGATGGGTTCACCGCACATCAGGCAAGTGCCGTAGGTCCCGTCGCGGATGCGCTCCAGGGCTGCGTCGAGCTGCTCCAAGAGGGTGCTGAGGCGGGTGACGTTGCGGACCGCCAGCTCGCGTTCAGCGAGGCTGCGTAAACGATCCAGAGCGTCGCCGCCGGTCTCGATGCGCAAACGAGACCGCTGTCGTCCCAACTCCTGGACGACTTCGGCGCGCTTGCTGACGAGCTCGCGCTCATATTCACGCCAGCGGCGATGCATGGTTCCCTCCTCGATCGAATTTGCCTGCTACCTGTTTCGAGTTTAAGGCTCAGCGCGCGTCGGGGCTATCCCCCGTTCACAGGATTCGGAAGCGGATTTCAGGGTAGAGAGCCGACCCTGCGGGGCGAGCGTAGTTAGCGGCTCACGGTCGCCGGTTCCGACTCGAAGCGGACGCCCTCCCACCGCGCCACGACGGCAGTGGCCAGGCAATTGCCCAGCACGTTGACCGACGTGCGGACCATGTCCATGACGGCGTCAATGCCCAGCAGCACAGCCACGCCCTCCATGGGCAGTCCGAAGGTGGCCACCGTGCCCGCCAGAATGACCAGCGCTGCTCGCGGCACGCCGGCCACGCCTTTGCTGGTCAGCATCAAGGTCAGCATCATGACCAACTGCTCGCCCAGCGTCAGGTGAATGCCCGCCGCCTGGGCGACGAACAGGGAAGCCAGCGAGAGGTATAACGTTGTGCCGTCGAGGTTGAAACTGTAGCCGGTGGGAATCACGAAGGCCACGATGTGCTTGGGCACGCCGAAGCTCTCCATGTTCTGGAGCGCGCGGGGCAAGGCGGCCTCGCTGGAAGCGGTCGAGAAGGCGATGAGAAAGGGCTCGCGCGCGGCCTGGTAAAAGCGCTTCAGCGGAATGCGGGCCAGCGCCATGACGGGTCCCAGCACGCCCACCACGAAGAGGATCTGAGCGCCGTACATGGTCAACACGAGCTTGCCGAGCCCGACCAGGACGGAGAAGCCTTTGCTGCCCACCGTGGCCGCCATGGCGGCTCCCACGCCGAGCGGCGCCAGATACATGACGTAGCGCGTGTACTGGAACATCACCTCGGCCAGGGACTCCATGAGCTCGACGACCGGGCGCGCCTTCGGGCCGATGGCCGCACAAGCCGAGCCAAACAACAGCGCGAAGACCACGATCTGAAGCACCTCGCCGCGCGCCATGGCGTCAACGATGCTGGTGGGGAAGACGTGTTCCAGGACCCCGGAGAGCGTGGGCGGGCCCTGCCGGGCCAGGGCCTCCTCGGCCGTCTTTTGAAGCGCCACGCCCTCTCCCGGACGCACGAGATTCACTGCCGCCAGGCCCAGGAACAGCGCGATGGTGGTGACGATCTCGAAATAGATGATGGCCTTCAAGCCGATGCGCCCCATTTGCCTGGGATGGCCCGCCCCGGCGATGCCGTAAACCAGGGTGGCGAACAGTAAGGGGGCGATGATGGACTTGATGAGCCGCAGGAAGATCGTGCTGACCAGCGAGAGGCGCACGGAGAGATCCGGAGCCGCAGCTCCGAGGACGATGCCGACAGCCATGCCGATGAAGATCCAACCTGTCAGCGAAATTCGTCTCAACGTTCACCCCAGCGAAGTTTTTGTCGCAACACGTCGAAGAACAACGACCTTGGCGGGCGGATCAATTGCAGGCAGTGTGCCGAGGAACGGCAGAGGACCTGATCGAAGCGGCGCAAGGGTTCGCCCACCTGGCCGTCAATGGTGAGATAGGTGTCGTCGTCGGCCGCCCGGTTCACGATCCGGATCACGCTGGTGTCGGGCACGATCACCGGGCGATTGGTCAGCATGTGGGGACAGATGGGCGTCAGACACAGCGCCGCCACGCGCGGGAAGATGATGGGACCGCCGGCGGAAAGCGAATAGGCGGTGGATCCGGTGGGCGTGGCCACGATCAACCCGTCCGCTTTGTAAGCACAAACGAAATGCGCGTCCACGTAGGCATCCAGATCAATCATGCGGGCGATGGAGGCCTTGGTGAGGACGACGTCGTTCAGCGCCTCGTACTGAGAAACCACCTGATCGCCGCGCAGTAGCTCGCAATGGAGCATGCGACGCCGCCCGATGCGATGCCCGCCTCGCAGGGCGCGCTCCAGTTCGGGATAGAGTTCCTCGATCGTAATGGCCGTCAGGAACCCCAGGCCGCCCAGATTGACGGGGAACAGCGGCACGTTCCGCCCGCCCAGGGCTCGCGCCGCCGCCAGCAGGGTTCCGTCGCCCCCCAGTACGATCACCAGTTGGCAGCCCTCAGGCACCTGCTCCCGCGGCAGGCCTTCGGTCGAACCCAGATAAGCGGCGGTGGGCTCGTCGCAACGCACCTGGATGCCGCGCGCCCGCAGCCACTCGACCAAACCGGGCACGGTGCGCGCTGCCTCCGGCGCCCCGGGCTTTGAGATCACGCCGACCACGCTAACGTCTGACATACAGCAGGAACTCCCGGTTGCCGTCGGCGCCGCGAATGGGGCTCTCGATCCATTCCCCCTGGAAACCCAGGGCCGCCGCCGCAGCTTGCACCTTGCGGCAGGCGGCTTCCTGCAATTCCGGATCCCGGACCACGCCGCCCTTGCCGACTTGTTTTCGGCCCACCTCGAACTGGGGCTTGACAAGTATAACCATTTCGCCGGCCGGGCTGAGCAGCGGGACGATGCGAGGCAGGATCAGGGTGACGGAAATGAAGCTGACGTCGCAGGCAGCCAGATCCACGGGCTCGGGAACGTGCTCGGGACCGAGATAGCGCGCGTTGACGCCCTCCAGGACGACCACGCGGGGATCGGTCCGCAGCTTCCAATCCAGTTGACCGCTACCCACATCCACCGCGTAAACCCGCCTGGCGCCACGCTGAAGCAGGCAGTCGGTGAAGCCCCCGGTCGAAGCTCCCACGTCTAGACAAATGCGTCCTTCGACACGGATCCGGAAATGATCGAGCGCCGCCTCGAGCTTGAGGCCGCCGCGGCTGACGTAGCGCGGCGTCTCCACGAGCTCCAATCGGGCCTCGACGGGTACAAGCTGACCGGCCTTCAGCCCCCTCTGGCCGTTGACGAGCACTAGCCCGGCCAAAATCAGCGCGCGAGCCTGAGCTCGGGTTTCAGCCAATCCCTGGTCCACCAGCAATTGATCCAGCCGCCGCCGGTTCACGTCTTGCGGTGCACGATGAGATCTGCGATTTCGCGCAGCCTGCGAGCGCGCTCGCCGAATCCTTCCAGCGCGGCCAGCGCGGCCGCAAACTCTTGCTCGGCCATGCGATGCGAGCCCGGAAGGCCGTAAACCGCCGGAAAAGTGATCTTCTTCTGACGGACGTCTTTGCCCGCCGTCTTGCCCAGCGCCTCGGAAGACTGTTCGACGTCCAGCAGATCATCCACGATCTGGAAAGCCAGCCCGATGTGACGCCCGTAGCGCGTGAGAGCTTCGAGTTGCTCGTCGGCAGCCCCCGCACAGATGGCTCCCATGCGAACGCTGGCCGTCAACAGGGCGCCGGTTTTGGCGGCGTGAATCCGGTCCAGCAATTCGGCCGTGGGCGGTTTGCCTTCTCCCTCCAGGTCCGCCACCTGCCCGGCGATCATCCCGCCGAGGGTGCCGGCGGCGAGGGCCAGCTCTTCGACCAGTCGGAGGCGCGCGGCGACGTCGGCGCAGTCGGCGGAGGCCAGCACCTTGAAGGCAAGGGTCAGGAGCGCGTCGCCGGCCAGGATGGCGATGGCTTCGCCGAACTGCTTATGACAGGTGGGGCGTCCGCGCCGATAATCGTCGTTGTCCAGAGCGGGCAAATCGTCATGGATGAGCGAGTAGGTGTGGACCAACTCCAGGGCGCAAGCGGCCTGCTCGACGCCGGGCGCCTGGTCGGAGATCGCCTCCGCCGCCGCCAGGCACAGAACGGGACGAATGCGCTTGCCGCCGGCGAACACACTGTAGCGCATGGCGCGGTGGATCGTCTCGGGCGGCTGGGTTTCCGGAGGAAGGCTCCGGTCGAGCGCCTCATCCACACGCCGGCGTTGTGCGGCCCAATACTGCTGAAAATCCAGAGCATCCTCCGGAGCGTACTCCGGTCGCTGACGATGGCGGTGCCCGCTCATGATTTCTCCGGGGGGAACGGCTCGGGTTGGACGCGCCCCTCGCGTTTCATGAGAATCTCGACCCGGGTTTCGGCTTCTTCGAGCTGCTTGCGACAGGCCTCGGCGAGGGCCACGCCCTTCTCGTAAAGCTGGAGGGCGCGCTCCAGCGGCAGCTCGCCGCTTTCCAGTTCTTTGACCGTTCTTTCGAGCTCTTCCAGGCAGGCTTCGAAATTAAGAGCGGGCGGCTTCTGCTCGGGCGTCCCGGCCATCGAGCATATTGTAGAACGAAGACGCCGGCGGCGAGCACGGCTGTTAACTGAGCCGCGCTCGCACCTTGTCGCTGAGGATCTTGCCGTCCACGCGCTTACCCGCCAGGCGCGCCTGGGCTGCTTTCATCACCACGCCCATTTGCTTGAGCGACGTGACTCCCGTCTCAGCCAGGGCAGCCTCGATCGCCGCCTCCATCTCTTCCTCGGTGGCGGAAGCCGGCATGTAGGACTCGATGAGGCGCAGTTCAGCCTCCTCCTTCTCAGCCAGATCGTCGCGTCCTCCCTTGCGGAACATCTCTGCCGCTTCCTTGCGCTGCTTGAGGAGCATGTTGAGCACTTGCAGTTCGGCTTTCTCATCCAGCGGGCGCGCCGTGTCGGCGCGGTGTTTGGTCAGGGCGGTCTTGATCATGCGCAGCGCGCTCAGGCGCGCTTCATCGCGGGCTTTCATGGCCTCCCGCATGTGCTGCTCGATCACGTCCAACAGGGCCATGCTGCTATTGTGGCGCAGCGAGCGGGAGGCAGCCAAGCCTCGGAGGCGGCGCGTCAGGCGGCCGACACGGGCTGCTCATCATACTGGAGCAAGCGGCGTTCGCCCTCGAGTTGCCGCAGACGCGTCAGATCCTGTGTGACCTCCAGCGTGCCGAGATACCGACCTTCGGGATCGCGCACGGCGAAATAACGGATGTGCACGAAGCGGCCATGATGCTGAATCCAGAATTCGGCGACGTTCTGCCGCCCCTCGCGGAAGTCCTCCAGAATGCGGTTGACCACGTCCACGCTCTTGGGCGGATGGCAATGTTGCACTTTGCGGCCCAGAATGGCGCGACTGCGCGAGAAGATTCGGTCCGGCCCCTCTGAGAAGAAGGCCACGCGATCGTCGGCGTCCACGAAAGTCAGGTCCACGGGCAGCGTGTTGAAGATGGCGGTGAGCTGCTCGAAGCTGAGAGTTCCGGTGGGCAGTTCGACGTCGGCGGCGCCGGGCAACTTCAGCCCCTGACGGTGGACGGATGCCGGGGGCTGGTAGCCCTGGCGCGGTTCCACCAGACACCAGCCGTAGCGCGGAGAGGCCTGCCAGATTTCGGCCCAGTCCTCTTCGGAGAGGGTGCTCAGGGAGAGCGGCAGGAGGATGTTTTCCTCCTTGTAAATCATCTCCTCGATGGCTCGCAGAGTTCGTTCGCCGAGTCCGTCCGCGACGGCCTTCAGCTCGCCTGCCTTGCCGTCGCGATCACGCAAGGCCCCTTCCAGGTTCTTCAGCAAGGCGCGCACTTCGTCGTCTTTGGCCCACATCACCTTCGAGGGCCCGGTGATGCCGTATCGCTCCAGGCGCGAAAACAGCGCGTGTTCCTTGCGCTGATAGTGCTTGTCTACATCCATCAGCTCGTTGACCGCCCGCCGCCACTCGAGCAGTTCGCTTTCCGCGGCGGACTCGTCGGGCAGTTCGCGGATGCGATCCATAACGGCGCGAGCGCGCCGGATGACCTCGCGCAGGGCGGCGTTCTCGCGGCGGAACGTATCCACCGGGTGTCCGGGCGGGATCTCGGGAGGGCGGATTTGGACCAGCACCTCGCGCGTGACCTGTGAGTGCAGGTCGCACATCGCCTGGATCTCCGAGACCGGCATGCCTTCGGCGATGAGTTGCTGCTCCATGGCCACGATTTCGGTGGGATCGGTCTGGCGGACCAACTCGCGCAGGCGGCTCTTGACGGTCTCCGGGGACTCGCCCGCGTGCAGGCTCCGAATGATTTCTTTCAGCGTGCGGATTTTGTGCGCGCGATTGTCAATCAGTTCGCTCATACATCTCCAGGCTAACCGGCGGAGCGCGCCGAAGCGATGACTTTGGTCACAATCCGGTCCCTTTAGTCTGATGCATGCTGCTATCATGCTCAATGCCATGCTGACGCGACGGGAAGCCTTGCTGGCGGGCTCGGCGGGCGCCCTCCGGCTGTCGGAAGCTGCGCTGCCGATGGTGAAGCTGGGGCCGCACACCGTCTCGCGCTTGATCGTGGGCGGGAATCCCATCAGCGGAAACTCCCATGTTTCGCCAGCGTTGAGCCGGGAGATGGTTGACTACTTCACGGCGGCGAACGTCAAACGGCTGCTGGCGGAGTGCGAGCGAGCCGGCATCAACACCTGGCAGTCGCGCGGCGACCGCCACATCATGCGCCTGCTGCATGAATACCGGCTGGAAGGCGGACGCATCCAGTGGATCGCGCAAACCGCCTCCGAATACGCCGACATTGCGCGCAACATCCGCGAGATCGCCGCTTACCAACCGATCGGGATCTACCACCACGGCACGCAGACCGACCGGTTCTGGGCCGCGGGCAAGATCGAGCAGGCGCGCGAGATGCTGAAGGTCATACGAGACACCGGCAGGCTTGTGGGCCTGGGGACGCACATCCCGGAGGTCGTGGACTACGTCGAATCCAAGGGCTGGGACCTGGATTTTTACATGACGTGCGTTTATAACCTCAGCCGTCCGCGGGCCGAGGCCGAGCGACTGGCGGGTGGGAACTTCGAGGGGGAATTCTTTTACGATCCCGACCGCGAAAGGATGCTGGAGCGGGTGCGGCAAACCACGAAACCGTGCCTCATCTTCAAGGTTTACGGGGCTTCCCGGCTATGCGGTTCCCTCCAGCAAATGCGCGAGGCCCTGCGTCTGGTGTTCCGGTACGCGAAGCCCGGCGATTGCGTGGTCATCGGCATGTTCCCCAAGTACAAGGAGCAGGTGCGGGAGAACTGCCGGCTCCTCGCCGAGGTCCTGGGGCAGGCCGGCTAAGGAACGGGGCATGCCCGGCGTCGCAAGCCGAGCATGCCCCGCCAGAGAACTTCTGACGGCCATCAGAAGTACAGCTTCAAGGCGAACTGGATGTTCCGCTCGCCCTGCGCACCCGTGATTTCACCGAAGGTAGCGCTGGAAGCATTGCGGTTCGGGGCGCTGAACTGCGGGGTGTTGGTCAGGTTGAAGAACTCCGCCCGGTACTCCAGCCGCATCCTCTCGCGGATCGGGAAGTACTTGTGCAGGGACAGATCGAAGGTCTTCCACCCCGGGCCTCGCACCACGCCCACGCCGGAGTTGCCCAGCGTCCCGGAGGCCGGCTCCTTGAACGCGGAGCGATCCAACCAGGTCTTGGGCGAAGGTCCGACCTCGCGCGGACCCTTGCCGTCGCCGATACGATCCGCACGCGGCCCGCGGGAACGGGTTCCGGAGCGGTCAGTGGCGGTAATGGTCAGCGGGAAGCCGGTGCGCAGCATCAGGATGCCTCCCATCTGCCAGTTGCCCAGCAGCCCGTTGGCCCAACGGTTCCAATTGGAGCCGAACCGCTTGTTCCGGCCGATCGGCAACTCGTAGGTGTAGACGTAGCTGAGCATGTGGGTGGCGTCGAAGTAGGTGGGACCCCACTCGGCCTTGCGGTCATAGAGATACTGCCAGTAAGCCGACTGGGAGGCCGCCTGGCCGCCTTCGCCGTAATAGCCGATGGCGTCGCTCATGCCCTTGGACCAAGTGTAGGCCAACTGGTATTCCAGCCCCACCGAGAGCCGCTTCCTTGCGGTGACTTGCAGCGAATCGTAGCGCTGGTTCCCGCAAGACTCGGTTCCCGAGATCTGGGCGATGTTGGCCAGAAGGGGATTCCCGGAAAGGTAGGGGCTGGGCTGGGTGACCCCGGGAGCCACCAACCGCCGCTGGAAATACGGCATGGGGACCACCAAGTGAGTGCCGTGCTGGCCGATGTAGCCGGCGGTGATGACGGTCTGGGCCGGCAGTTCGCGCTCGATGATGAAGCTCCACTGCTGCACGTTGGCCGGACGCACAAAGGGATCCCAGAGCCGGATGGTGGCGTTCTTCCACGGGTCCTGGGCCTTCAGCACGGTCAGGCCCTGGTCGGTCGTGGAGCCGATCGTGGTCTGGCCCGTGAAGATGGCCTCGAACTCGTAGTTGAACGGGGGGTTCATGGTCAGGCGCAAGTTGGTCCCGGTGCCCTCCATGAAAGAAGAAATCGTGTAGGCGCCGCGGAAGACGGTCTTGCCGCCCAGAGCCTTAGGCGTCCAGGCGAAGCCCACGCGCGGCTGGAAGTCTTTCTTGAACGGCTCATAGAGGGCGCGGCTGTTGCCGTCCTTGCCGGCCAGCATCAAGCGGCCGCTGAAGGGCTCGAAGTTGGACTGCCTGTCCTTCACCTCCACGAGCGGGCTGTGATACTCCCAGCGGAGGCCCAGGTTCAGCGTCAGTTCGTCGGTAGCCCGCCAATCGTCCTGGAAATAGAAGCCCAGGATGATCTTGCGGTGCCCCCAACTGCCGGTGTCCAGACCCCGTCCGGCCCACTCGACGTAGCCCAGGAAGAAGTCCGCTTCCGCGAAGCCGCGCGAGACCGGAGCGTTGGCGTTTGGCCCGGCGGTGTACTGCCCGTTGAAGCGGATCTGCCCGGTGCGGCCCCAGTTGCCTGCGTAGAAGGGGTTCATCTGCTGGCGCAGGAGCTGGCCGCCGGTTTTCATCATGTGACGACCGCGGATGATTGTGAGGTTGTCCGCGTAGTGGAACGTGTTATTGGGGAACTTCTGCTGCGTGCCGATGTTGGCGCTGCCGATGCCGCTGGCCAGCCCGCCGCTGAAGGTGATGGCCATCAGGCCCGGCCCGCGCTCGTTGCCTCGCTGGATGCCCAGCTTCTCGGCGACATTGCCCAGACCTTTATCCTCGCCCCCGTTCCACAACACGATGCGGTTGAAGCCGATGCGCAGCTCGTTGACCATGGTGGGGCTGGCCGAGCGCGTCCAGTTGACCACCGCATTCTGGAAGGGCGCGTGGTTGAAGCTGTTGAAGAATAGCGGGAAGCTGTTCTTCCCCGGCTGCTCCTGCCGGCTCCAGGAGTAACGCGACGAGAAGTCGTCCTTGTCGGAGAACTTGGCGTCAATCTTGACGTCGAACTGGTCGGTGATGAGCTGGCTGCGGGAGGCGTTCAACTGGTTGAACCGCAGCTCGTTGTTCAGCGGCAGCGGGTAAAGGTCTTGCGAGGCGAACAGGTTGGTGGCCACGATGTTGCGTCGCGCCAGGGGAATCTGGTTGTTGGGGAACGGCTGGCGGATTCCCTGGGCGTTGATGGTCAACGGGTCGTAAAGCTGAGTGCCGCGCTCCGTCAACAGCCGCGAAAAATCGCCCTGACGGAACGCGGTCGGGATGACGCTGACCGAGCCGATCGAGGGCGGCGTGTAGCGCCGAATGCCTTGATAGTCGCCGAAATAGAAAACTTTGTCGCGCTTGATCGGTCCGCCGATGGTGCCGCCAAACTCGTTCCAGCGGATGGGCGAGCGCGGCGCCTTGCCGGTTCTGGGATCCGGCGCCAGAGACCAGTTGCGGCCCCAGTTGTTCGCGTTCAGTTTGTCGTTGCGGAAGAACTCGAACAACGTGCCGTGAGTTTCGTTGGTGCCGGACTTCAGCGTTACGTTGATGACGCCGCCCTGGAAGTTCCCGAACTCCGCCGAAGCGTTGTTGGTAATCATCTTGACTTCCTGGATGGCGTCCAGGTTGGGCTGGTAGGCCGTGAGGTTGTCGGAAGTGTGGTTGTTGTCCACACCGTCCAACAGGAAGTTGTTGGCTTCTTTTCGGTTGCCGTTGACGTAGGGCCGGCCTCCGCCGCTGGTGCGGACGCCGTTGTTGAACGCGGCAGGATTGGTCGTGGTCACGCCGGGAGCCAGCAGGGTCAGCGAGATGTAGTTCCGGCTGATCAGCGGCGTGTTGACGATGGAGTTCGAGGTGAGCACCGAACCCACGATTGTGGTGTCGGTGTTCAACAGAGGGGCCACGCCCGTTACTTCGATTGTCTCGGTGACTGCGCCCAGCTCCAGACGGAGATCCAAGCGCGCGCGCTGGTTCAACTCGAGGGTGACGCCGGTTCGTGTCAAGGTCTTGAAGCCCTTGGCCTCTACCTTGAGCTCATAGGTGCCGACGGGGATGCGCGGGAACGCGTACACGCCTTCCTCATTGGTTTGAGTCGGCCACACGGTTCCACGCTGGATATCGCGTGCCGTCACCGTAGCGCCCACGATCGCAGCGCCGCTCGGATCCGTGATGCGACCCGTGATGCCGGCGCTCACCTCCTGGGCCACCAGGCTGGCGGCAGAGACACTGATCAGCAGCAGCAACGGAATCAACACACTCCGGCTCCGTCGCCTTGCTTGGCGGTGCTCATTCATGCTGGTCCTCCTAAAGTTAAGGACTACTAACCTCTATGGCCCAATTATGCTCCCGGGCGCGCGGCAAGTCAAGACGAAACTCGCATACCTCCCCGGTGGGGCGCCGCAGATCGTCCGGCAAGCCTGCCTACACGGCGCTCGCTGCCTGGGGCGCTCACGGCAAGGGCCGGCCTTCTGCTAACCTGACTCGTAATGATCGGCTCTCCACTCAGATTTGGCGGGATCCTGGTTTGGCTGGGTCTTGCGGTCGCGGCGGCGCAGCCCCGCGAGCAGCGCGGCTCGCGCATTGCCGAACAACTTCGTGACGCGCTCGCGACGCAGTCCCGCGAAGAGCAGGCCGCACGCATCGCCGAACAGCTCCATGACGCGCTGGTGGCGCAACGACGTGACTTTCACATGTACCCGGAGCTTTCTAACCGCGAGGAACGCACCGCTCGAGTGATCGCGCAGAAGCTGCGCTCGTTGGGGTTGGATGAGGTCCGCACCGGCGTCAGCCGTCACGGGGTCGTGGCGTTGTTAAAAGGGGCCAGGCCGGGGCCGGTGGTGGCGCTGCGCGCGGACATGGACGCCCTGCCCATTGAAGAAACGCTGGATGTGCCGTATCGGTCGCGGAACCCCGGGATCAAACATGCCTGCGGCCACGACGTCCACATGACCGTAGCTTTAGGGGTGGCCGAAGTGCTCAGCCGCATGCGCGCCCAGATCGCCGGGAGCGTGAAGTTCATCTTTCAACCGGCCGAGGAAGGCGCTCCCGAAGGCGAGGAGTCCGGTGCGGCGCAAATGATTCGCGAGGGGGCGCTCGAGAATCCGCGACCCGGCGCCATCTTCGCCTTTCACGCCAACCCGCTGCTGGAGGCGGGAAAAGTGGGCTATGCTCCCGGGCCGGTGCTGGCTTCCTCGGACTCCCTGACCATCCGGATCATTGGCAAGAAAGTGCACGCCGCGTGGCCGCACCAGGGGATTGATCCCATCGTGGTGGCCGCCGAGTGCATCAGCGCGCTTCAGACCATCCGCAGCCGGCGGCTCGATCCGGTCGAGCCCATGGTGCTGACCATCGGCTCGATTCACGGCGGCAACCGGCACAACATCATCGCCGACGAGGTGCGCATGGAGGGCACCCTGCGCACGCACAACGAGCAGGTGCGCGAGCGGGCGATGTCGCTGGTGCGCGAGTTGGTTGCAGGAGTGGCCGCGGCGCACGGAGCGCGTGCGGAGGTGAGCTGGTCGCCGCGCAGCAATCCGCCCACGGTCAACGACGCCGCCCTGGTCGAAGCCTCGCTGCCTGCGCTGCGGCGGGCCCTCGGGGAGGCTAACGTGGTTCAAACGCCGCCGGCGATGGGGGCCGAAGATTTCGCCTGGTATCTAAAACAAATTCCGGGTGCAATGTTCTGGCTGGGCGTGGGCAATCCGGCTCGCGGGATCACCGCCATGCTCCACACGCCCGAATTCGACGCCGACGAGGCCAGTTTGGTGGCGGGCGTCAAGGCGATGAGCTACGTGTTGCTCGATTATCTGGACCGCGCGGGCGCCAGGCCCTGAGATACCCGCCGCGGACGCTCGGAAGGCCCAGCGCGTCCGAGAAAAACTTCGCCGCGAAAAGCCAGCCGACGGAAAGCTGGGATCAGATTTACCGGGTGGATTACAACCTCAAGCCCAACTGGCAGCTCACTTTCCGCGCCATGCCGGGAATCCAGGACTTCACCTCCTGGTTTGACAACACCGGCAATAACATTCCCTTATTCCGCGTCAATCGCAAGCGGTACGGCGATAACTACGTGTTGTCGCTGAACACCGCCATCAACCCGACAACCATCAACGAACTGAGCTTCGGATATTCTGCGTACCGCGAGGGCTTCACCATTCTCGATGAGGGCGTCAAGCGGGTCACCTACGGGATATCGTTTCCGCCGCTGTTCGCCATCAACAATCCGACGCGCATTCCCAACGTGAGCATCACGGGCTTTACGGGCATCGGCTCGGGTAACATCGGCTTCGCTCGTACGCCCACTTTTATCCTGCGCGAGAACTTCAGCAAGATCGTGGGCTCCCATACGATCAAAACCGGGCTCTATTGGGAGTCCATGAACATGAACGAGCGGAATTCGCCGAACGACAACGGCTCGTTCGCCTTCGGTCTGTCGGCCGCCAATCCGAAGAACTCCGGCAACCCGTGGGCCAACGCTTTGCTGGGCAATTTCGATGCCTACAGCGAATTTGGCCCGCCGGTGCAGACCGTCTACTAGGCCTTCGATCGCGAGTTCTACATCCAGGACAACTGGCGCGTGAATCGGCGGCTGTCGGTGGAATACGGCCTGCGCTGGGCCTTCATCTCGCCGTGGGGCGCCAAGTCGAACAACGTGGTGGCGTTTATGGAGCGCTTCTGGGATCCGGCAAAAGCGCCTCAGGTCGCGGCCAATGGGTCCATTGTCCCGGGCACCGGCGACATTTACAACGGCTTGGTTCTGCCGGGATCCGGCTTTCCTGAATCCGCCAGGGGAAGGGTTGCGGTTTATGATGACCCGGCCGTGCGCGCGCTGTTCCGGGGCATTCCGGCGAAATTCCATCCCCTGCGGAAGAACAACCTTCAGCCGCGACTCAGCTTCGCCTGGGATGTGCTGGGGAATGGCAAACTCGCCGTGCGCGCCGGCGCCGGGATCTTTCACGGGGTGACCGGCATTGCGTATTCCGGTTGGTATCTGGGCGCTCGTGCGCCGCTTACCCTCGCCGCTACGGTGACCAACGGACACGCCGATAATCCCGGCAGCGGCGTCCTCAGCACGACTCGCTTTCCCATAGACGCGGGCGCTCTTCCTGCGGAATACAAGATGCCGACCATGTACAACTACAGCTTCGGCATTCAAACTCTTTTGCCGTACCAGACTCAACTGGATGTCAGCTACGTCGGTAATTCGGGCCGCCACCTCTCTCGGGCCCGCCCGCTCAATTTCTTGACGCCACAGCAGCAAGCAGCTCACCAGGGTGTGGATCTGAGGCCCTTCTTGCCGTATCGTGGTCTGGGCGGAATCACGATCGTTGAGCCGGCAGCGACTTCCAGCTACAATTCCTTGCAGCTTGCGGCGCGCCGCCGCACCGGCCAGATCACGTACGCCGTCTCCTACACGCTGGGCAAGATCATCGGTTACGGCAACGAGGGCGTCGCGTCGGGATTCCAGAATCCTCTGAACATCCGTGCCGACCGTTCGGAACTGGAGGAAAGTCGGCGTCACTGGCTGGTGATCAGCCACACCTGGGAGCTACCGTGGCACAAAAGCCAGAGAGGCCTGCTCGGCCGCCTCGCAGGAGGCTGGAGCCTGTCCGGCGTTTGGACTCTGGCCACCGGCCGACTGTTCGGTCCCACGGTCACTGCCGTGGCGCGCGGCGTGGCCACCCGCCCTGACGTGGTCGGCCCATGGTATCTGCCCAAGAGCGAGCGCACGCTGTTCCGGTATTTCAACACCGCGGGCTTCGTGCGGCCGCCGGATTGGACTTACTGCAATGCGGGCCGATGGATCATTCGCGGCCCCGGCTCAGTGGATTTGAGCGCCTTTGCTTTGAAGGACATCGCTGTGCTCGAGAACATGCGCGTCCAACTCCGGCTGGAAGCCTTCAATGCCATGAACCACATGAACCTGGAGAGCATCAACACGCAGCTCGGGCATCGTTCCTTCGGACAGGTCAGCGGCACCGGGGCGCCGCGCTACCTCCAGATCGGCGCCAAGTTCATCTGGTGAGACCCGGACACGCAGGGCCGGACGCACTGCGGGCGCCGCCCGAGGGGTTTCAGTCCAGGTGGAAAACTTCTTCCAGGGGCCGCATGCCCTCATCCGGCCGGCGGCCCTCCAGCTCCTCGAAGAAGGGAGCCATCTCGCGCTGCCAGCGGGCGTTAACCTCGCGCTCGGCCATTCCCTGGCGGGCCTTTTCAAAATCGGGCGTCTCCAGGTAGCCGACCAGCAGGCCGTCCTCGCGAAGGAACAGCGAGTAATTGTGCCAGCCGGTCTCGCGCAGGGCTTGAAGCATCTCAGGCCAAACGGCCTTGTGGCGCTCCTTGTACTCCTCCAGGCGGTCCTTCTTCACCTTGAGCAGGAAACACACCCTCTGCATCATGCTTTCCTCCGGCGCGCCGGCGGCGACGCACAACCGCCTAGATGAACAGCGGCGCCGCCACCAGCGTGATGGTGCTCAACAGCTTGATCAGCACGTGCAAGGAAGGCCCGGCGGTGTCCTTGAAGGGATCCCCCACCGTATCGCCGACCACCGCCGCCTTGTGCGGGTCGGAACCCTTGCCTCCCAGCTTCCCGGTCTCGATGAATTTCTTGGCGTTGTCCCAGGCGCCGCCGCCGTTGTTCATCATGGTGGCCAGCAGGATGCCGGCGATGGTGCCCACCATCAGCAGCGCGGCCACAGAAGCGGCGCCCACCGGGACTTCGTTATAGCCCGGGAAGTAACGGAACACCACGCCCACCGCCACGGGTCCCACCACCGGCAAGATGCCGGGCAGCACCATCGCTTTCAGGGCGCCCTTGGTCACAATATCCACGCAGACGCCATAATCCGGGTCCGCTGTGCCCTGCATGATGCCCGGGTTCGAGCGAAATTGACGCCGCACTTCCTCGATCACGGTTTGCGCCGCCTTGCCCACCGCCCGAATGGCCAGCGCGCTGAACAGAAACACGAGCGTCGCGCCCAGCAACGCGCCGGTGAAGACGGGGACGCTGCCGATGTCCACGGTGAAGATCTTCTCGGCCGCCCAACCCAGATGCACCTTCACCTCGTCAATGTAAGCCGAGAACAGCAGGAAGGCCGCGAGCGCCGCACTGCCGATGGCGTAACCCTTGGTCAGCGCCTTGGTCGTGTTGCCCACCGCATCCAACCGGTCGGTGCGCCGCCGAATGTCTTCCG
>FWWM01000124.1_pt1 | contig 231792 bp, 216 predicted proteins | sample 2228351 | NCBI WGS metagenome assembly FWWM01 (sample SAMEA103939774, study PRJEB20133) | metagenome
CCAAAATACGCAGGAGCTTCAATTTTTCAAGGTCTAATTTCATCCAATGAGAGCCGGACTGAGCTCTCACCCGTCACTTTTGAGTATTACGAAAGAGAGTTTTCCGTATCTGGATGAATATTTACTGATAGAGATCTTGTTATCATTAACTTAAAGCTGTTGTTGAAGATTGCAGCAACCAAACCAGGACTTCACACGAACACCCGGGGTCTCTCGGTTCTTTGCACTATTCGAACCCGGATGTCTGGGTGCAGCGAAGACCCTGTGTTTTGAAGGGAAAAAGAGACTCTCAACCACAAGTTTGACAAAATACTAGTGGCAGTTGTCTAGAGGAGCGGAGTTATCCTCCCGGCTTTGTCTCTCGAGAAGCAGCCTCATATTCTGGGCAATCCAGTCGGAGCTCTCTGACCATAAGTGGCTTATCCATCAACTGACAGTGATGAGGGGCTCCGGAGTCAGGATGTATGTTGGGCTGGAAAAATCGACAACTAAAGCACATCCTCACTACCGAGACAATACCTGCTTTCTGCAAGGATTCAATCAGTTGTAAAAGAAACTGCATCACGCTCTCTTTTTCTGCTGGGGAAATTTGAGGAAGATATTTCTTCAACACATTGGCCCATGAAGCGACCTCTAAAGCCGCTTCTCTTCCTGCAGAGGTGAGACCGAGGGTCATTATGCGACCATCTTGTTCCCAAGGTTGGCGATATAGAAGCTGCTTTTTTTCTAGAGAAGCTATAGCGTCACTCACTGTAGCTGGAGTAAGACGAAATTCTTTGGCAAGCTGACTCACTCGACATAAATGTGGAGCATGATAATACAAATAGATCAGGAATTGGATCTGGATTGGGCTTAATTTCTGAGTCTTCGCCTTTTCCCACAATAAAAAACGAAAGACATGGGAGAGCCGTTCAAGTGCCGCGATAATCTTGCTTTCCACTTCTTGGTGTTGTCTGGAAAGATCAAAAAGGGATTCCATTCTTTTACCTCGAGTTTGTAGCGAGTAAAGCCTCAAATGACCAAGAGGCAATACCCGCTACAAGCTTCTCTTCACCGGAGAGGGGTGGAGAAACAGCTCCAGGTGAAGGTGTTTCTCTTCACCACTCTGGATGCCTTGAAGCCGATATCCTCTGAGTGCATTCTTCTGGGTTATTTACGAAAGCTACTAAAGACGTAATCTTGCTGCTTCTGAGAAGCATGACAGCTAAAACAGGCATTGTGTGGATCAGAGACTACCCGCTCCTGCGTATCTCCCTTAAAAGCCTCAAATCCCCACCCCCCGGTTTCGGCAAAAGCTTTTGCATTTTTTTGCATCACCCCGAGTACTTTGCGCTTTCCCTCCACAATAGCTTGATTTTCTGAGTTGGCTTCTAACAAATCAAAGACCAGGACAGCCCCATCTGGATAAGATTTACCCGACTGCATCGCATGGAGAGCACTTTCATTCGCATAAATGTGGTGTATGCCCCCAAAAGAGTCGTAGAGGGGATGACCAGACTGAATAATCATCGATTTTACATGGGTCCAATGCCGATAACCTGCTGGATAATCGACTACAGTCGGACTCTGAGCTTGAGAAAAAGTCAGCATACCCAGAAATCCACCGATCGCCCATAGGCCTATCCTCTTTATTCCCTTTTTTCTTATCATAACACTTCCTCCTTTCAAAACATAGAAAATTTTTAATTAGGATTCCTAACTAAATTAGCATATCTCCCCTCTGCAGTCAAGAAAAAATAAACCGGACCCTTTCTCCCTATGCTGAATTTTCCTGTTGACCTTTTCCAGGAATCTCTCTACACTCCTCCTGAATGATCATACGGCGTGGGAAGCTAAAGGAGCTAGAGCCTGCTACTTTAGCGAGCAGGTCCTGCATAGGCATTATGTACAGCCGAAGGCAAAGCATACGGCGAGAGCTGCCTAATCTCTCGGCCCTGCTTGGGGTGAAAAACTGGTCTCGTTCAAGAGTCCAGAATGAATTGGCAAGGTACACCAAGACATGTGAGAAAGAGGAGGTGTTTGCATGCTCTTGGGAAAGCTGTCACGTGTGAAACTTGCGCACTTGCCCACTCCCTTAGAAGAACTTAGCACTTTAACCAAAATTCTCGGAGGCCCGCGCATTTTTATCAAACAGGATGATTGTACCGGTCTCGCTATGGGAGGGAATAAAGTCCGTAAGCTGGAATTTCTGCTTGGAGATGCCGAAGCACAAGGAGCAGAGATACTGATCACCGAGGGAGGGGTACAATCGAATCATTGCCGACAGACAGTAGCTACAGCAAGACAATGCGGGATGGAGTGGATAGTAGTATTACACTCTTCAGGAAGGCCTGACATTACTGGCAATCTGCTGCTTGATCAGATACTCGGAGCGTGTATTGTGCTGGTGGAAAAAGGAGAAGATATGAAGACCTCTTTCAAGAAAAGCTTTCCACGAATTAAGCTCCTGAGAAGAGACGAGGATCCTCTTGATGGACTCAGCATAAGCACTATAGTAAAATAGTCTCTTCTTCCTCGCTCCGCATACCTGTGGCAGTCCTATTGTCAGTGAGGGGATAGAGGGGAGGAGTGGGAAAGGTGAAGCTTCGGTTATGAAGAAAGGAAGACCGGATGCATAAGGTTGCCCTATCTTGGATGTTTTGTCTCCTCATACCGGTAGTGGTGTGGGGGGGAGAGGCGGATGTAGAGTTTGTTCATTTCGTGCAGAAGGGAGACACATGGGATATTTCGGTGACTGTACGGCACCAGGATACCGGCTGGGATCACTATGCCGATTGGTGGCGTGTGGTGGCCCCGGATGGTACAGAAATAGCACGCCGAGTACTTCTCCATCCGCATGAAAACGAGCAACCATTTACCAGGAGCCTCTCGCAAGTGGCTATTCCTGCTCACTATACTACCCTTCTGGTGGAAGCCCATGATAAAGTCCATGGCTATGGAGGGAAGAAGATTACCATCGATCTTTCCAAAGAGGAAGGCCCTGGGTATCAGATCCAGCGATAAAGGGAAAGGAAACGGTATCATGTCTGCGACCAGTATCTTACAATCCACACGGTACGAATTCAATGATCCTCTTGAAGCGATAGAATTTTATTATGCCAAAGGATGGACTGACGGGCTACCGATCATTCCTCCAACGGAAAAGGGCATTCGAGCTATGCTCGATGCGGCGGGACTCGAACCGGATCAGGAGATTACGTTTATTGAGCATCGCCAGGTTTCAGTCACTGCCGAGAAGGTGGCAATCAATGCGGTGATGGCTGGTTGTAAGCCAGAATATATGCCGGTAGTTGTCGCGGCTATCGAAGGGATTGGAGATCCGCGCTGGTGTTATCATGGCCCGGCTACCAGTACCGGTGGAGCAGCGGTCCTCCTTTTGGTCAATGGCCCCATGGCTCGAGAACTCGATCTCAACTGTGGAGATAACCTGTTTGGGCCAGGCTGGCGTGCAAATGCCAGTATTGGACGGGCCGTACGGTTGGTCATGCGTAATGTCATCGGTACCGTGCCAGGCCGACTAGATCGCAGTACGCTGGGGCATGGCGGGAAGTACAGCTTTTGTTTCGCTGAAAATGAAGAGGAAAGTCCCTGGCCCCCAGTGCACGTAGAGCGTGGGTTTCGTCCAGAACAAAATGCGGTGACCGTCTTTGCTGCTTTGGCGCCCCACCAATTTTATAATCAACTGAGCAATACCCCAGAGGGGATTCTGACCACTGCGTGTGCCCATATGCGGATTTCTGCTGGAGTAAGCGGCCAACCAGAATACTTTCTCGTTCTGGCTGGTGAGCATATGCAGGTCATGGCCAAAGCGGGATGGTCTAAAGAAGATATCCGCCAGTTCTGTTTTCAGCATACCCAAAACTCGGTAGCAGAATTGAAGCGTATTAATGTCTTACCCGGGACTGTCCAGCCCGCTGATGAGACGACCTTGCGTTCTCTGGTACCTGCGCCGGAGGATTTTATTGTGGTAGCCGCTGGTGGACGCGGAGGAGCCTTTTCCGCCTATATTCCTGGTTGGGGAAGTAAACGTACCTCCCAGAGCGTCACCAAAGAGATTCGGCGGCCCTAATATGCACGATACAAGGGCCTTGCACTCTGTATTTTCAGGATGAGAAGTAGAAATGTATATGTAAGGAGGATGCATGCATAAAAGTGGAATAGCGGAGACGATCTTGTGCAATGGCAAGATAATTACGATGGATCCGAGACTCCCACAAGCAGAGGCTGTAGCTATCCGTGAAGGCAGGCTGATCGGAGTAGGAGCCAATGCGGAAATGATGCAACTTGCTGGGGCAGAGACGAAGGTTCTGGACCTGCAAGGGAAAACCGTGCTCCCTGGTCTGATCGATGCCCATAACCATCTCCTTTCTACTGGCCAACAGGTGATTCGACAACTCTCTCTCTACGACGCACGTTCTATTGGTGAAATCGTGGAACGAGTGCGGGAACGAGTTGCAGTGACCCCTCCTGGAGTATGGATCAAGGGGAGAGGATGGGATGAGAGTCTCTTGCAGGAAGGACGCTTTCCCACACGCTGGGATCTCGATGCCGTTTCTCCTGATCATCCGGTGGTGCTGCATCGGGTCTGGAATATGCTTGTAGCCAACAGCTATGCTCTTCGGCTGGCCGGTGTTAGCCGGGAGACTCCCGATCCTCCTAAAGAGGTGCTTTATGCAGGGAGGATTGATCGTGATCCAGAAACCAGAGAACCCACAGGTGTAGTACGGGACTGGGCCAAACTCCTGTTTGAAAAGGTGATTCCATCGGAGAGTATAGAAGAATTGGAAGAAACGATCAGGATGACGGGCCAGGCGTATCTAAGGGTTGGGATTACCAGTGTGGTAGAACCAGGGCTCTTCCCTCATGAGATTCGAGCGTACCAGAATCTCTATCGGCGTAAGGAACTCCCCTTACGCGTAAGCCTCTGCCTGGCTGGCTGGGGATTTTCCAAAGCTACAGATCTCTCCAATGAACAATTAAAGACTCGTATCGAAGGAATGGGGATCTACAGTGGTTTCGGAGATCACTGGCTACGCATCGATGCCGTAAAGATGATGCCAGATGGGGGAGTAGGGGATCGGACTGCAGCCATGTATACACCGTATGTCGGTGAACCGGACAATTATGGACAGTTCGTCGTAGACCCGGCAGAGTACCACGAAGCGGTGCAATGGTGTCATGATCGGGGATGGTCTGTGGAAACTCATGCCTGTGGAGACCGTATGACGGATATTGTGAGTGAAGCCTACGCTACAGCTTATCGACGGAAGAGTACACCCTTTATACGACATCGAGTGCATCATGCCTATCTGCCGACTCCAAAAGCGCTCGAATTGATGGCCAGGCATGGCATTATCGCCATCATGAACCCCCCATTTCTCTCCAACCTCGGAGAGAGCTATATCAAAAGTCTTGGCTATGAACGCGCTTCTCGGATGAAACCCATGCGGACCTATCTCGACCGAGGGATTTCTTTAGCTGGCAGTTCGGATTCTCCAGTGACCGACTATAATCCCTTTGTAGGGATCCATGCTGCTGTTAATCGGGTGACAGTAACCGGAACGCCCTTAGAGCAAGATGAACAGATCAGTATAGAAGATGCGCTGCGCATGTATACTCTTGGCAGCGCTCAGGTTACCTTTGAAGAGGATCGCAAAGGGTCATTGGAAATAGATAAGTTGGCTGATCTCATAGTGATCGATCGGGATATTTTGGCTATACCGAGAGAAACCCTGAAAGATGTCCAGGTGGAGATGACGATGATCGAGGGGAAAATAGTGTATCAGAAAACTCCAGCCCTCACTCAATAGCCTTAGGTTAGGCTCCTGAACGAAGCAACACATTTTGTGGATAGAGCTTCTGGTTTCGTTCAGCCTAATCGGAAATGGTGAAGGAGAACAATATGAGCGATCTGCAAGAACTTGCTACAAGTATTCAGGAAGCACGAGGCCAGATACTGCACTGTGTGACAAACCTTACTGAAGCACAAGCGACCTTTAAAAAAAGATCGGGGGAGTGGTCTATTCTAGAGGTCATAGAGCATCTTACCCTGGCTGAAGAAGGGATCCTCAAGCTGGTGTCCAGCACGATTGACCGGCTCAAGAATGGGAAGTCCCTTTACCAGGGGGAACATATCCACAAAGGGTTACCTCTTGTAGCTATACTAGATAAATTTTCCGGCAAAACTAAAGCACCGGAACAGGTACAGCCCAGCGCTACCATTTCCTGGTCGGAATTACTTAAACGGTATCAGGCTATCGATCAAAGGATTCCAGAGCACTTTCAGGTTTTTCAGGAGGTAGATCTTCGTTCCTTGCTCTATCCTCATGCCTTCCTCGGAGTGCTGGATATGTATCAGTGGTTGGAATTGATGCGTGAGCACGCTTTGCGGCATCTGAAACAGATTAAAGCGATTCAGCAGAGTCCAGAGTACCCAGATGGTGAATAGATGCGCATCTTTTCCGACATTTATGAGAGAGATCACTATAATGGTAAATTCCAAACAACCGTTTGTCATGCGAAAAGGAGGATACTTGAAACTTTTAGGTAAAACCTGGAAACAACCATCTGTTGGCGCGAATGGCATGGTCTCGGCTGCCCATCCCCTTGCCTCTCTTGCCGGAAATGAAGTTTTGATGCAGGGGGGGAATGCCTTTGATGCGGCTGTCGCTACAGGAGTAGCGTTGTCAGTGGTCGAACCGGCCATGAGTGGAATTTTGGGATCTGGATTTATGCTATACCGAAATGGGAAAACTGGGGAGATCAGAGCTATTGACAACTACTCAGTCGCTCCACTCTTAGCTACTCCCGATCTCTACGATCCATTGCCTCCTACCGATGGTTTAATGAATGCGGTCGATGAAAAGAATAACGTGGGATATCTGGCAGTGGGAGTACCTGGCTCGGCAGCAGCGTATCAGTATTTAACAGAAAACTTGACCCGTTTACCTTTAGGAAAATTGATCCAACCGGCTATTCGGTTTGCCGAACAGGGATTTACCATTACCAAATATTTTGAGTACTGTGTGCATTTTGTCTCTCAGTATCTGACCCAATTTCCCAGTTCGAAAGCCCTGCTCTTTCCTCATGGGAAACCGCTGCAAGCTGGAGAGCATTTCCAGAATCCAGATTATGCGCAGACGCTCCGTCTGATTGCCGAAGAGGGTTTTGCCACCGTGTACAAAGGAAGACTGGCAGAGAGGATAGTGACGGATATACAAGCACATGGAGGATTGCTGTCTCAAGAAGATTTGGCGTGCTATACCATTCGACATGTGACTCCTTTGCAAGGACATTACAAAGGATATGAGGTTTTTGTTATGCCACCACCGAGTTCTGGTGGAGCTCATATCCTCCAAATGCTTCATCTTCTTTCCCACTTCCCCGTGGCTGAATGGCATCCTCATTCTGTTGAGAAACTTCACACCTTGATTGAAATTATGAAACTGGCCTTTGCTGATCGACAGGCCTATATGGGAGATCCCGCTCGAATAAAGATTCCCCTGGAGACTCTCATCTCACCTGAGTATGGAAAACTCCGTGTCAAAGAGATTGATCCACAGCGGGCCCGTAATCCATTTCCCGGGAATATTTCCGGCTTTGAGCCAGCGCATACGACGCATTTTACGGTGGCGGATGGCGAAGGGAACATTGTGGTGGCTACTCAAACCATCAATGGGATCTTTGGAGCCTGTGTGGTCGTTCCAGGTACCGGGATGTTTTTCAATAACACCATGCGCTTATTTGATCCCTATCCGGGCCGTCCTAATTCCGTGGAGGGAGGTAAAAAAATGCTGAGCAGTATGTCTCCTACACTGGTGTGCAAAAACCAGCATCCCTTTTTAGCTATTGGTTGTCCAGGAGGAACCAAAATTTTCAACTCGGTACTCCAGGCGATTGTAAATGTTCTGGACCATCAGTTGCCCTTACAGGAAGCAGTGGAAGCTCCAAGACTTCATGCGGGAACTGGTGGAATGAAGGTCAGTATTGAGAAGGGCTTTCCAGAGCAAAGTATACAAGCCCTAATCGATCGGGGTCATGAAATAGAAACTCTACCGTCAGTAGCCGGTGGGATGCATGCGATTCTCTTTGAGCCAGAGACTGGTTTGATGGAGGGAGCAGCATGCTGGCGGGCAGATGGAGTGGCGATGGGTTTTAGTGGAGGCGAAGCGGATGCAGAAAAACGACTCTGGTAGGATGTTCCCCTCTGACCAGAGCATCTTTTCTATTGACATCCCTTTGGTCTGAGCTATGATAAATTACCATGTGACATTATCCCCTGAAGCATTCTAAGCATTGTATTGTTCTTTATACCCGAGTGAGTTTTTACTGAGTGAGGAGGAAAATATGAAACAACACCGTTGGATGGGAAAGATACTTTTGCTGGTACTTCTGGTAGGTTGGGGAATGGGGCTGGTTGCACCAGCTCCTGGTATTACCCAGGATAAACCGACACCAGGTGGAGAACTGGTCTGGGCGATTGTGGAAGAGCCAGATACCCTTGATCCGCATATTACGACTCGAGCAAGCTCGGCGAATGTAGCGCTTCGTATTTATGATAACTTGGTTAATATTGGTCCCGATCAAAATTTTTATCCTGGGTTAGCAAAGTCCTGGGAGATTTCGGAAGATTGGAAAACGTATACCTTTACATTACGAGAAGATGTCAAATTTCACGATGGTACTCCTTTCAATGCGGAAACCCTGAAATATACTTTTGACCGTGTGCTCGATCCTACCCTCAAATCTCGCCTCGCTCCTTCGTATTTAGGTCCACTGGATCGAGCAGAGGTGATAGAACCGTATATGATTCGTCTCCATTACAAAGAGCCATATCCGGTCTTATTGAACCGGTTGGCTCGGCCTATTCTCTTCCCCGTTTCACCCGAAGCGGTCAAAAAATGGGGAAATCAAGACTATGGAAGACATCCGGTGGGTACAGGGCCTTTTATGTTTCAAAAGTGGGAGGAAAAAGATCGTATTACTCTTGTCCGGAACCCAGATTATAAATGGGCGCCACCTTTTTTCAAAAATCAAGGTCCTGCCTATATTGAAAAGATCACCGTGAAATTTATTCCGGAGAATACAACCCGTGTTACTACCCTGGAGACGGGGGAAGTGAATATTGCCGAAGAAATTCCCGAACAAGATGTGCAGCGCTTACGACAGGATCCTCGATTTACAGTTATTGAAACGATCAAGAATGGTACTCCCTGGTTCTATTATGTAAATAATGCCAGAGTCCCTACAAACGAAAAAGCGGTGCGGCAGGCTATTGCCTATGCGATAGATCGCGAAGCGATCGCCACCACAATCTCTTTCGGGATTCCGGAGCCTGCATATACAATTTTGACTCCCAATATGTGGAGCTATGATTCCTCCTCCAAAATGTATGAATATGACCCGGATAAAGCTATTCAATTACTGGAGGAAGCTGGCTGGAAAAAGGGGCCGGATGGTATCCGCGTGAAGGATGGCCAGCGTCTAAAGCTGTTGGCTATTCAGACCAGAGATCCGCGTATGGAAGAGATGGTTCAAGCGATGTTGCGTGAGGTAGGGATTGAGATGGAAATTCAGATGCTGGCTCTCCCTGCTTTGCAAGCTACCTATGATAGTGGCGAGTTTCATCTCTCCCGGACCTGGTGGGTTCAGAATGATCCAGACATGATGCGCAACTGGCTTCTGTCTGCCAATATTCCCCCTAACGGTACCCGGGGCAATCCATCCCGTGTGAACGACAAAGAACTGGATGAGCTCCTGATCAAAGGTTCCTTACTTCCCCGTGGACCAGAACGGGCCGAAGTCTATAGCAAGATTCAACATCGAGTCATGGAAAACGCATACGTTATTCCCTTGATTCAGGTTATGCGTATTGTGGGTATTCGAGCAGAGGTGAAGAATGTGTTCTTCGACTCAAATGGCTACTATCCCTTATTCCACGACGCCTGGATAGAGAAAAAATAGGACAACCGTTTCCTGGTCATGCTGAGCGCAGCGCAGGACTACTGGCAGATTGTAACATCTGCGATCCCTCATTGAGCTTAGCATAAGCAAGTATGATGAAATCTCTTGCATTTTTGTCTATCGCATGTAGGGTGGGCTGAGTCCACTCTACTGTTGGCTGCGCTTAGCATAAGAGGTAATTATCGGATTGTTTTTAGAGTTAGAGAAAAGTGAGCGATGAGGCAATGTTTCAGTTTATCTGCCGTCGTTTAATGCACTCTATTCCAGTGGTCTTGGGAGTTTCCTTTGTCGTTTTTTCTATGATGCATCTGGTTCCTGGGGATCCAGTGATGCTCCTGTTAGGAAGCCAGATCGAAGCAGATGCCAAGCTGGTACAACAATTGCGAGAACAGTATGGGTTCGATAAGCCATTTCTCGTTCAATACTGGCGGTTTCTCACCCGAGCCCTTCAGGGAGACTTAGGACGTTCGATCCATAAACAGCGTAAAGTCACCGATGAAATCCGTTCCCAAATTCCGGATACAATCTATTTAACAGTAACTGCTATGAGTATTGCCATCAGTATCGGTGTACTATTAGGGATTATTTCAGCTATCCGGCGGAATAGTTGGCTTGATTATGTAAGCATGTTCTTTGCGGTTACTGGAGTAGCTATGCCCAGCTTCTGGTTAGCTTTGCTCCTTATTTTTGTCTTCAGCCTGTGGCTCGGCTGGCTTCCAGCTACTGGTAGCGGGGGAATAAAATGGTTGATCTTGCCTGCAATTGCCCTCGGTTATGATGCGGCAGCTATTATCGCTCGGCTCACTCGCTCTAGTATGCTTGAAGTATTACGCCAGGAATATATGGTAACGGCTCGTGCAAAAGGCCTCAGCGAGTGGTTTATTATCGGAAAACATGCGGTAAAAAATGCAATGATTCCAGTAGTCACGGTCTTAGGACTTCAATTTGGTCGATTATTGGGTGGAACGGTAGTGATTGAAACTGTCTTTGCTCGTCCCGGTCTAGGACGACTCGCCGTAAGTGGGATTTTGGAAAAAGATTTTCCTGTTGTCCAGGGAACAGTATTGGTAGCGGCTCTCTGTTATGTACTGGTCAATCTTGCCGTCGATATCACTTACAGCTTCTTAGATCCCCGTATCCAGTATGAGTGAGAAAGCCTCAAGAAGTTTTTCACGCATCGCGCTCGAACAATTACTGCATAAAAAGAATGCCGTAGCTGGAGCGATTGTCCTCTTCCTGTTAATCCTGACCGCTATTTTTGCCCCAGTAGTAGCTCCCTATGATTATGACAAACAGGATTGGCGATTTCCTTTGGTTCCCCCCATGCGTATTCGTCTGGACGGATGGCGTCCCTATGTATATGAGTATAAACTCATTCAGCAACACAATCAGCGTACCTATGAAGAGATAAAGACAACGAAGTATTATATTCAATTCTGGACACCAGAAGGCAAGCTATTCGGGTTAGAAGGGAATCCGCGGAAAGGGCGTCTCTATCTTTTAGGCACCGATCATGTGGGGAGAGACATGTTCAGCCGAATCGTGTATGGAGCACGTATTTCACTGCGGATCGGATTGATTTCAGTGGGAATTGCCGGATTTTTTGGTATCATTTTAGGACTGATCTCCGGTTACTATGGTGGGTGGATTGATATACTCATTATGCGGATTATGGATGTGATGCTGGCTTTTCCAGGTATACTGCTTGCCCTGGCTATTATTGCCCTCTTAGGACCAAACTTGACCAATGTAATGATTGCGGTTGGGATTTCCTCTATTCCGGCCTATACTCGTCTGGTCCGCGGATCGGTACTCTCAGCCAAGGAAAACCTCTATGTATCTGCAGCCCAAGCTATCGGCTGCTCAGCACGAGTCACTATTTTCCGTCATATCTTACCCAATGTGGTGGCTCCAGTGATTATCCTGGCGACCCTGGGAGTGGCGGGAGCTATTCTCTCGGCTGCTGCTCTAAGTTTTATCGGTCTAGGGGCTCAACCGCCCACTCCCGAGTGGGGGGCTATCTTGAGTGATGGCCGAGAATATCTGCGTTACGCCTGGTGGGTGGCTACCTTTCCAGGCCTAGCTATTATGATTACAGTATTGGCCATTAATGCTTTGGGAGATGGTCTCCGAGATGCTCTTGATCCTCGTCTAAAAATCTAAGTACAACCCGTCACAATTACGTAGCCAATATCATGTTTGGCTAGAGCAGTAGCCTGTAGGGTGGGCTGAGCCCACCGAGAAGAACTCCTGCTATGGTGGTGGGCAGAGCCCACCCTCCCTTTCGCTCAAGATTGAACCATTTTGGATACTTTTTTGTGACGAGCTGTACTAAGCAGAGATCTGTGGATCAGAAAGGGATTCCGATGGAACTCATTACTCTGGTTTCTCATCCTTTAGTGGACCACTCATTAACTATCTTGCGCAATAAAAAGACCAGCACGGTCGCATTTCGTCAACATGCCAGTGTTGTCTCCAAAATTTTACTCTTTGAAGCTACCAAAGGATTGAATCTCATTGATGAGCCGATAGAAACCCCCTTAGCCCCAATGGTCGGGAAAAAAATCGCCGATGAAATCGTGATTGTACCGGTTCTGCGCGCTGGACTAGCGATGCTGTTTGCTATCCAGGATTTTTTGCCCGCCGCTTCTGTAGGCTTTATTGGGCTTGAACGAGACGAACAGACTGCCCAGGCGCATGAGTATTACCAAAAACTTCCCCAAATTTTTGCGTCGCATAAAGTCATTGTCCTGGATCCTATGCTGGCTACCGGAGGCTCGCTGGATGAGACGGTGGCCACACTCAAAGAGAAGGGCGCCCGCCGTATCACGCTGGTCTGCATCGTAGCAGCACCGGAGGGCATCCAGCGAATCCAGACCCGGTATCCAGATGTTACTATCATCACTGCAGCAATTGATGATAGACTGGATACCCGCAAGTTTATTGTGCCTGGATTAGGCGATTTTGGAGATCGGTATTTTGGCACCTGAACGGCCAGAAAGAAGGCCGCTCTTCCCATTTGCTTACCATTCTATCGCTCATTTGTCCCAACCGTTTATCTTATCCATTACCGTGTGAGTCACATTTTTGAGGGTATTATCGATGCAGTCCTGGTTATTTTTGATGGGAGCTATTCTGTGTGAAGTCGCTGGAACGACTTCTATGAAACTCTCGGAGGGATTTTCCAGATTAATCCCTTCTATACTGATTTTTGTCTTTTATGGTTTAGCTTTTATCCATCTCACTTTTGCTCTCAAAACCATTGATATCAGTATCGTTTATGCGATATGGTCTGGCGTAGGAACCATGCTCATTACGCTTATCGGGGCCTTCTTTTTCAAAGAACCGCTGACACCCTTGAAAATTGCCAGTATTGGATGTATTGTGTTGGGAGTGGTTGGCCTCCATTTGGCTGGAGCACGTCATTAAGGACAAAATAGGCCTGATCGATACATACTCTCTCTGGGATCTGTTGTCTGGCCGGGGCTGGGAAAGGGATGCAGTATCTGGAACGGGATAGTTTCTTTTACCTTTCACACCGGTCCGGTCGTGGCCAGAAGGCTGTGGGATGGGAACCAGAGGTATCCTGTGGTTTACTCCAGCAGGGACAAGGTGACGGTAGCGAAAATACGAAAGGCTTATGGGAAATATTGCCGAATTACTCGATCTCTCTGAAGATAATCTTTTGCAACTCATCGGCGTGGTATATGCCAGCAGCGAAAAGATGCCCGGTCTTTCTGTACACGAACATCTTCGGATGGCTGGATTTCTCTGGTTCCGTCAACATTGGGAGAGTTTGTATTTCCGTATTTGCCGACGCTGGAAATATTGTGAAAATCAACAGGCCATCCAGCAAAGACCTCTCACTGAACAGTTAGCTATGATTTCGGAAATTATCACGGAGTTGTTTGAGGATACAAGAGTGCCAGCAGCAGTCGTGGCAACTCTCTTGGTGAAACGTGGACTCGAACAGTTCTGTGACTGTGCTCATACCAGTTCGCTTATGGAACGACGAGAGCAGATCAAAAGGTATATAGCCCTGCCCAAAACCGTTAATCTCGATGTATTTTTTGTCTCAACTCTATCCCCGGAAAATACTGGTTAATTTGAGCCACCAGGGCCTGAAGACCTAAAGGAGATAAGTGATATGCCTGTCAAGGTACAGAAGCTTGTCTAAATCCAGTCCAAGGCCCCTGTTCTCTTTATGATTACATTCAGACAGCAGGAGAGGAGTAAAGCGTGGTAAAACCAACTGAAATTGATGTCAATGCCCACCGCAAACCAGAATACTCGGTCGATCAACGCATTTTGCAGCGATGGTCTCCACGAGCCATGTCTGGTGAAGAAATCAGCGAAGAGGAATTGATGAGCCTGTTTGAAGCGGCACGCTGGGCTCCATCTTCGTATAATAACCAACCCTGGCGATTTCTTTACGCCCGGCGCAATACCGAATACTGGGATACCTTTTTCCAGTTGATGGGAACCGGAAATCAAAGCTGGGCTAAGAATGCGGCGGTGCTTATCGTCATAGTTTCCAAAAATACCTTTGACCATAATGGGGAACCATCCAAAACCCATTCCTTTGATACGGGAGCAGCGTGGGAGAATCTTGCTTTACAGGGTACCTGGAAGGGGCTGGTTGTCCACGGTATGCAGGGTTTTGATTATGAGAAAGCCAGGGAGGTGTTGCAAATCCCGGAAGGTTATACAGTTGAAGCGATGGTAGCCGTTGGCAAACCTGGACAGAAAGAAGAGCTGCCCGAACGATTACAGGAACGGGAAAAGCCTTCCACCAGGAAACCCCTTGCCGAACTGGTCTTTGAAGGGAGATTTAAGAGCTGAGAGACAAAAGCTTCTTCCTGGCAAGCAAAGAGTACTCTCAGAGTGGCCCCTGCTCAGAAAAGGGGAATAGAGGAGGGGAAGAACTTTTTCCTCTCTTCACTCGCCTGAAATACAAGAAGGGTTCGGGTTATCTTTTTGCACTGGCGGTATAGATCGCGCGGATGACATCGACCCGGCTGATGATCCCGACTAATTTCTTCTCTCCGGTAACCACGGGTAGACGAGTTAAATCTTTTTGGAGCATTAACATGGCGAGATCTTCGAGGGTCATCTCTTCGTCAGCCGTGATAACCTCCCTGGTCATCACCTCGCAGACCGGGACCTGTCGAGCTCGTTCTGCCAGATGGGTCAGGGTCTCTTTTGCCACCAGTTGTCCCAGAAGAGAAGGGATTTTGGCGTACGAAAAAGGAATTCCCTTCTCTTTAAGAAACAGATCGGTTTCAGTTACTATCCCGAGAAGATGACCCTCAGCATCAACCACCGGTAATCCACCGATATGATGTTGCTGGAGGAGAGTGGCTGCTTCCGCAAGAGAGGTCTCGGCACGGACAGTAACCACCTGACGGGTCATAATATCCTTGACTTTCCATGAGTTCATCGTGAGTTTCTCCTTCTGTATCAGGCGGGAACAGGTTGTATGGACTGGGGGATTGGTCTGTCCTGGATTGCTGCAGTAAGAGCTGCGGCGATAATAGCGAGAACTCCACCAGAAAAGAAGGCTATAGTATAGCTTCCGCTCCAGTCGAAGAGCCAGCCACCAAATGTAGCACCGAGGGCTGCCCCAACCTGGTGGGACAAAAAAATCCAGCCCGATAACTCTCCTACAGAGCGAGCCCCAAAGACGTTCGCTGTAATGATAGTGGTGGGCGGAACAGTCGAAATATAATTGAGCCCAAAGAGGATAGCAAACAGATAGAGCGAAGCGGTGGTGTCCACAAACATCAGGAGCAAGAGCGAAATACCCCGGACAAAATAGTATGAAGCGAGGGGGACTTTCCGGCCAAAATGATCACAAAGCCAGCCAGAGACGATGGTGCCGAGCATATTCATTCCTCCCATAAGGCCCAATGCCTTTGCAGCCGTCATCTGGGAAAATCCAGCCCCTGCAGACCAAACGATGAAATGAGTCAGGATTAACCCACCCGACGTATAACCACAGACAAAGAAGGTAGCGGCCAGGAGCCAAAACGTTGGTACAGAGGCCGCCATAAGCACGGAAATCCTTGCAACCCTTTCACTTGACTGGTGATGTTTTGGATCGACTCTGTTCTCTTTGACCCCGTAAGGGCGTAGCCCTCCTGTCGGCTGATCCCGGATCAGCCAGATCGCAATTGGGATAGCAATAACAAACAGTCCCACTCCCAGCCACAGGAAACTTTCTCGCCAGCCCAAAGAGAGGGTTAAACCGGTGGCAAGGGGAAAGATAATTAGCTGGCCGGCAGACATGGCCCCACTGGCAATACCCATGACCAGGCCCCGGCGTGTGGCAAACCACCGGGCGGCAATGACGGCAGCGGTGGACATCCCGATGCCTCCGGCTCCCACAGCCATCAGAATCCCAGCCGTAAGATACAGATGCCAGAGGGCTGTGACAAAGCCGGAGGCTACAGTGCCAACTCCCAGGGCCAGTAAAGAGAGCCCGATCACTCGGCGTGGCCCCCACTGATCGGCAAGCCGTCCTACAAAAGGAGCCACCCCGCCCAGCAGGAACAAAGAAAGAGCGGCTACTCCGGACAGGGAGGTACGATCCCATCCAAACTCTGACTCCAGCGGAGGAATAAAAACTCCAAATACAGAACGGAGACCAGAAGTAATTATCATAATCAAGGTCAGTGCTCCCAGTACGATCCAGGCATAATGGATACGTTGAGTGGGGAACCAGTGGTGGCGATGGCTATATTTTTTCATGCGCATTCTTTTCTCCTTGGCATTAGTTAATAGGATAGAAGACAGGAGAGAAAGGGTTAAAGGGAATAAAGCTTTTTAGTCTTTTTTGATGCTCAATCATGCCCTATCTCCTTTATCCCTTCATCCCTTCATCTCCTTTCCTTACCCTAAAGTAATTACCTGGTGTAATCTCTTATCAAAAATCACCTATTCCTATGAGTGCTTTGAAACAGCAGGAACCAATAAAGTGGCTACCAGCATTGCTATAAGTCGTGCCTGATCATCGGTAACTTTTACTTCCACCACTAGAGTAGTGCGACCACGATGGATCACCTGGGCTTCTGCCGTTAACGAGCCTCGATTCGTATTCCGGATCAGGTTTGCTGAAAGCTGGATAGTCAAAGGAAAATATTCTGGTTTAAATTCTCCGGTGGGATTTGTCTCCCACAGGGCAGCCGCCGTAGCTGTTTCATCTGCTAAGGCGATTATAGCCCCTGCATGAAAGATTCCAGTGAGTTGAGTCAATTCAGGCTTAAAATCCAGACAAGCCACCGCCCTACCCTGGCCAGCAGTAATAAACCGCGTACCGTGTAATTCGATCATTGTGTTATGCTTCCACTCATTGAGCCGAGCGGCAAAGGCTGTAGGTTCAAGGGGTTCAGACATAGAGATGCTCCCGTGAGCTCATTGGAGAATTTATTCAGGTGCTAAGGGGGCAAGTTCGGGATGACAGGCATCGCAGGGAGTAAAACCGAGCTGTCTGGGAGCAGTTTTGCCAGAGAGGAGAAGCATCTCACCGGGAGAGATCTTTTTCAGAGAGGGGCAAGTCGGCAGGCAGTACTCATGACTGGAACGCCATCCCACATACATCTGTTCCCGATTAATAAAAGGTCCTGACCGCTTTATTTGCAAAGGGATCCCTTCCAGGGCCAGGAGCCGACGTTTAATCTCCAGTCCCCCCGCATAACCGGTCAAATGCCCATCGCTTCCAATGACTCGATGACAAGGGATTACGATGGGGAGAGGATTTAAACGGAGCGCTTGGGCGACGGCGCGCACCGCTTTGGGACGCCCCATAGCTTCGGCAAGCCCTTGATAACTGATCACTGCGCCGTAAGGTACTTCAGAGAGCACTTTGAACACTTCCCGTTGGAAGTCACTTTTCAACATCTGATCATCAATCGGCCACTCCAGATGATGGCATTGACCAGCCAAATAAGCTTCCAGCTCTTTAAAGAGCCTCTGTAGATCCTCTCCATCCTCCTCAGCCACAATATTGGGGGACCCTTTACATTGCGAGAGAAGACGATCCATCTTGTTTTGCCAGGAGATGAATGAGACGCCACGTTCTGATTTGGCAATGCAGAGTTTACCGACTGGCGAAGAAAAGAGGCCATAGTGGAGATGTACTACCGGTTTGGAAACCAGGAATCGATCCAGTTTCATTCTGGCCTTGCGAATAGGCTCTTCATAACTCTCAGCTTCCTGTAGTCGAGAGCATAGTTGATTGATAGTACTATAGCTCTGAAACAAGCGATGACATTCTGCACAGTGGCGAATGTGGGATCGAACAGCCTGCTGCAAGGCGCCATCTGCCTCCCCAAGGACAGAAGCGATCAGGTCTTCTTCACGAAATCCGCAGGGGAACAAACGGATCTGTTGGCTGGTTTCTCTTTGATGCATAATTTCTCTCCTGTTATTCTCCTAGGGCTTTTTCCTGGGTTTTCCTGCCTGGTGATGTCTCTTCCAGGGCCTCTCGTATCTTCTTCAGGGCCTGAAACACATTTGCCCTTGCTGCTTCTGGGGAACAGCGAAGGATCTCTGCAATACTCTCATAATCCAATCCGTGGAATTTTCGTTGAATAAGGGCCACTTTTTGCTTAAAGGGAAGTCGATCAATAATGGTAAGAACCTTCCTTTCCAGATCTTTTGAGAGCATGATCTGTTCCGGATTAGCTTGATAGTGCCCATTTGCGTCACTGGTCAGGGTCTCCATGATAGCCCCGGCATCCTCTGAAAAGAGTGCCTGGCTTCGTTTCACGCGACGAAAATGGTTTTTACATAAATTAGTAGCGATCTTGAATAACCAGGCTCTGGCATTAGACCCTTCTGCGAGCTTATTATAGGCTTTATAGGCGCGCAAAAAGGTTTCCTGAAAGAGATCATCGGTTTCTCCATCACTTCTCGTCAGCTTCGCAATATATAAATAGATTTCTCTATGATGCTGGGTGATAAGCTGCTCAAAATACCCTGCCACTCCATTCCTCCCCTCAATCGGCCTCAAACCAGTAGGCCAAATATTTCCATTTACCCCACTGGGCATACACCGAGCGAATTTGCGCATCAGAAACTGGAGACTTTTGGAAGTACCGACGGCTGACAAAATTACGCATCTCGCTATCAATGGCGACTTCTTCGTATCGTCCGAGCAACATCAGGAGCGTATGCGCTGCATAATCCCCTACGCCTTTGATGCTTCGGAGTGCGCGTTTGAGTTCAGGGGTTGACCAGTCCGCCTGTTTAAAATGCTCAAGGTCTAATTGGCCTTCTGCTACAGCACGCGCTAGCTGGAGAATATATGCTGCTCGATACCCGAGACGGATCTGGGTCTGCAGAATCTTGAGCCCAGCGGTAGCAATCTGTTCTGGAGTAGGGAAGGTGTGGTATTCTGGCTGCAAAGGGAAAGGGTCACCTAACTGATCTACCAGACGCTGTACCATCCCTTTGGTTTGGGCCCAGGTTGTATTGGTAGTACAGATGGTCTTTACTACATCTTCAAATACGGTGGGAGAACGAAGGAGTCTTCCTGCTCCTCGACGTACTCGTTTATAGAGGGGTGCATGCTGTTTGGCCAGGAGGTAAAACTCCGAGAAATCTTCCTCTAAACGCAGCATCCAGATGATTTTAGCTTGTAACTCTTCCAGATCAGCAGGGCTGAGCCGGGTAGCTGCCTGGAGTTGAACGGTCAGTGTGACGCGGCGCCGCGTTTCGCTATTGTTTAACTGCATCTGGACAATTTTGCCACTATGCAAACGCTCAATCCGATAGAATATCTTCTTTTCCTCATCCCAGCGACAGGGGGCTAAGGCGACCCAACCGTGTCCACAAATGGTCGAGACAAAATCGAAAGGTTTTGCCACCTGCAACTGCAATTCTGCTCTGCTACTGTTCTCCATCATGCTGTCTCACTATTACTACCGAATTCCACTCCTTATATACAATTACTCTAGCATAGGGTAACAAGGATTAGCCGTCAAGGAAAAAGTCTGGAGGGTGATCAGGACGGTCACCCTCCCCGCACAGTACTATTTTTGACTCATTTGGAAGCCTGAACCAGGAGATAACTCGAACTTCTCCCCTCTTTAGAGGTGTCCCTCGGCTTATAGCGCTCTTTCAGTCGCTGGCCCAAGACAATAAGACCATTACCAAAGCTCAACAGCAATCGATCGTACAGGCTCATCTGGCTTGCTTTTGCCTCCTGAAGAAGCTGCAAATAGGCGAGTTCTCTCTGTAAATCTTCCCGGCGAGCTTTGGCTAATTCTATAATCGCTTGTGCAAACATCCAATTCTCCTTCTTATCTATTATCCTTACATTCTTTGGATCAAGCAGGATAGATACTGCTCGACAGCATTGAGCATGAGCAGAGATCATGGGGCTGTCTTACCATTTTGGGGGCGAAAATACTCAATCACATAGGCATCGATATAGAGCTGGCCGATTTCTTTAGCTGCAGCCACTCGATGGTTACCATCCAGTACATAATACTCCTCTTCAATTTTGTAGAGTTTGACCGGAGGTAAAATTTTCCCAGTACGTATCACCCGTTTAATGTGCTTGAGTCTATCTGATGAAAGACCTCTCTTGAGCCGGAATCGTTTGTCAAAATCATGGCAGCGTCCCACGCTTCCTACAATCTGCTGTACAGGAACAATCTTTAACCCTAAGTCTCTCCGCATGATTGTTCTGTTCACTCTTTGCTCTTCCTCAAAACATTTGACTTTCCCCTGCTCTACCCAGTATCTATACTTTGCAGTAACCACGCTTAATGTTCTGGACATCGCCGACTTCCACCCGAGCATACCTGCCTCCTCGTATCTACACTCCTCAGAGAGCGTGTCAGGGTTCTCAAAAAACCTCCCTCTCTCTTGTATCAAGAAAATTGGAGGATTTTACCTGATCGACGACGTCGTCTTTTGCCTTATATAACCCGCTACAGAGGGTTTTGTGAAAGAGGATAAACAATATTTCTGGCTGGTTCTGAAATTCGGTAGTCCTCCTTTTGAGTGTTGCTGACGGAAAGTAGGAGCAAATTCATTGCGATTTGAGGCTTTCTAATCGCGGTTGAAACCGCTCCTGCCATAGACGTTCCAGTAGGATAATCAGGCAACACCAAAGGGGGAGACTACCTGCAATTCCAACAGAAGGAAATGAGGAGGGGGAAGGAGGGGACCAGGGGAATAGGAAGACCCTTCCTTACTCTTCTCCTCCCCCCTGGCGGGGGAGGATGAAGGTGGGGGAGAAGGCCTGCCCATGCTCACCATCCAGTGATGCACACGAAGGCACAGAGCTAGAGCAAAATCTTATGTTGAAATTTCAGTTGTTTACGATTTTTGTGCTTGACAAATAGAACGGTAATCCTCTACAAATGCTGATCAAAGTCTATTTGTAGGCTTTTTACCCTCAACCTTTCTGAAAAGAGGAGAATGAGTTGGTGTTTCAACAGCTTGGTATCGTCACAAACATCTGGGCAAAGCGTCTGGAAAGGGGAGACCAATTCGAGGATCTGATTGCGCAATTTAGGGCCCATGGTTTTCGACACATGGAGGTGCGTGATGGGGAATACCTGCGGAATTCCGCATTTGGTCATTTTATCCAGGAGATTGAAAGAGCGATGACTCATTATACTGATGCCCAATGGAAAAAGATCTGTGCTATCCAGTGGCGAGATGGCGATGGAGACAAATTGATTAGAGAAGAAGATCAAGAGCTTTTTACTCGCGTGCAGCACTTTATCGGGAAGATCAAGTATTTGGTATTGAGCTATGCAATGACCTATCCCTGGCTCTCTCCTCCTGTGGATATGGAAGAGGATAATCAGCGGATTATTCAGGCCAAAAAATTGGCCTATCTGCTTTGCCCACATCAAGCCCGGTTACGAGTAGTAGACCTCACCTCGACCGGAGAATATTCTCCCCCTCTAGCCATTGCGAATTTGCAACGATATCGCTCCCTATTGCCCAGCTATCCCGTAATCTTTGCCATAGAAAATAGTGAGAGCCAACCGGCAACAGTAACGCTCGATTTAGCCGTTCAAGGTGGCGTAAAACTCACCTATGATGAGGCGAATACCTACCGGCTAGATGGCACACCCCTCAACGAGCCAGAGGCGTTTTGGAAAGCCGTGTCTATGGAGACTCTCACCTCTGTCCATTTCAAGCAAAAGACCACTGAAGGTGTTTTAGCTCGGGTTGGTGAGGGGTTTGTCAATTTTGCTGCGATTGCTCAACGGTTACATGCACAGGAGTATGCTGGTGACCTCCTCCTGGAAAATAAGCCCACCGATCAACCTTTAGAAGATGCCATTCAAAGTCGAGAATATCTCCTCGGATGTGAGAGCTAAACCCCAAAAACCCTTGCCTTTCTTTTGACAGAGAGGTAAGGTAGCTTAGAGATTCTGTTAGCTTACAACTGCCAAAGACCAAAGTAGGCCAAACAGGGGAGAGGAGCAGGGTTCAACCGAAACGTGTCCAGATAAGTGAGAAAGGAGAGGTGGTATGAAAGTTATCCAGGCGAAACAACTTGAGGCATTTGTGATCGATATCTTTATGGCGGCCGGTACCCCGCAAGATATTGCCCAGTATGTTTCGTCTTCGTTAGTCCAGAGTAACCTGAAGGGGGTCGATTCCCATGGAGTGATCCGGGTATCCTGGTATGTCGAATTGATCAAGTCTGGGCGCATTAAGCCAGCCGCACGACCAGAGATCGATCGAGAGGCTTCCAATATGGCTATTGTACGAGGGAATGCAGGTTTTGGCATTTTTGCAATGGGTTATGCTATGGAACAGGCAATCCAGAAAGCCAAAGCTGGCCAAGTAGCAGCGGTAGGCTTGATTGCGACCACACATACGGGCCGTATTGGGCAATTTGTCGAGATGGCTGCAGAGCATGATGTGATAGCTATTATCAATGGAGGAGGCCATCGGGGTCCTGGCAGATCGGTAGCTCCATTCGGTGGTGCCAAACGTCTCCTCGCCACTAATCCTTATGCCCTGGGCCTCCCCGGCGGGCGGTTTGGTCCGGTCGTGGTAGATTTTGCAACCAGTATGGTGGCTGAGGGGAAACTTCGGGTCTATCGAGATAAGCATGAACCACTTCCTCCAGGATGGATTGTAGACAAAGATGGAAAACCGAGCACCAATGCGGAGGATTTTTATAATGGTGGGATGCTGTTACCGGCAGCCGGTCATAAAGGGTATGGCTTGTCCCTCTTTTCTGAACTGGTGGGGAGTGCGCTGCTGGGACCGACTACGGAGATGAACTGGTTTATTCTGGCGGTTGATATCGCTTCCTTTCGTCCGGTGACCGAATTTCACCAGACAAGTGAAGAGTTTCTGCAAGAGGTGAAAAGGGTACCCCCCGCACGAGGCTTTACTGAAGTGATGATCCCGGGAGAACCGGAAGTTCGCACGGCAAAACAACGGGGGATAGAAGGTATCCCTATTCCGGATGATACCTGGAAAAAACTCGAAGACACCGCTCGTGAGGTGGGAGTAGAGCCTGTGCAGGTGTAGGAATTTCTGCAGAAGGGAGGTATAGCAGGGAGTGAAACGTGGTCTGTACCGTGAGATCTTCTTCTCTGTCTTGCTTATCTGGCTTATTATGGCCTGCGGCAAACTTTTTGCTCCGCCAGCCCTTGTGCCCGTGGTGATAACAGGGAAGGTTGATGAAGTCCAGGAGGTGCTGGAAAATAAAAAAGTCGATGTGAATCAACGAGACGCGAAAGGGTTTACCGGTTTAATGGTTGCCGCCGAACGAGGCTACACGCCTATTGTGGAATTGTTACTCGCGCATGGAGCAGATCCGAATCAGCCAGAACCGAAACAAGGACAGACCGCCTTGCATTTGGCCGTAGCCAATGAGCATGTGAAGGCTGTGCAAGCTCTGCTTGCCGGTGGAGCAGAAATAGATGCCAAAGATACTCGAGGCTGGACTCCTCTCCTGCTGGCAGCCGAACGGGGTTATACCCCTATTGTACAGGTGCTGGTAGAGCACAAAGCCGATCTCCAGGAAAAGGAGGCCAAACAGGGGCAAACGGCTTTGCATCTCGCTGTAACGAATAATCACCCGGCCACTGTCCAGGCTCTGCTCCAGAGCAAAGCCGATGCAAATGCAAAAGACATCCGGGGTTGGACTCCCCTTATGCTGGCGGCCGAACGAGGTTACACGCCCATCGTGGAATTGTTGCTCGCGCATGGAGCAGATCCGAACCTTACCGAGAACAAACAAGGACAAACGGCTTTACATCTCGCCGTTGCTACCAATCATCTGGATACTGTAGAGACGCTATTAGGGCAAGGAGCAGAGACAGAGATCCAGGACGGTCGAGGCTGGACTCCCCTTATGCTGGCGGCCGAACGAGGCTTTACCCCTATTGTACAGGTCTTACTGGAGAAAGGGGCAAACCCAAATGTTACGGTACCCAAACAAGGACGGACTGCGCTGTTTTTGGCCACGGTGAACAATCACCTGGCCACGGTGCAACTCTTACTCGAGCATGGAGCCCGGGTCAATGAAAGGGACGGGCAGGGATGGACCGTGTTAATGGCCGCGGCTGAACGAGGCTACACTTCCATGGTGCAGCTCCTGTTAAATAAGGGAGCGGATATCCATGCGCAAGAAGAGAATGGACTCACACCCCTGATGATTGCTGCTGAACAGGGACATACAGCAACCGTCCAGGCTTTGTTAGAGAGAGGAGCAGATGTCCAGGCTCAGGACAAAAGAGATAATACAGCCTTGATGTGGGCGGCAGAGCGGGGACATACAGCAACCGTCCAGGCTCTGTTAGAGAGAGGAGCAGATGTCCAGGCTCAGGATAAAGGAGGCTTTACTGTTTTGATGATCGCGGCCTCGAATGGACACACGGAGACCGTGCAAACCTTGTTAAACTACGGAGCAGATATCAATGCCCAGCATAAAAGTGGTCGCACTGCTCTGATGGTAGCCGCTCAAAAGGGGCATGTGGAGACGGTACAGGCCTTGCTGGACAAAGGCGCTCCGGTACACATAAAAGATAAAAGTGGACAGACTGCTCTTATGATCGCTTCTCAGGAAGGTCACACGGCGATTGTCAAATTACTGCAGCAGGCGGGAGCAAGAGAGTAAAAGGGTAAGGAGGCGAAAAAAGCTTTCTACTTGCCTTCCGCAGAATTTTGTGCTAGATCATTAAGAGGAATTGAGCTGGTGAGAGATAGAAAGAAATTTGCAGAAGGAGAAATGTTTTGGAAAGAGTGGTGCCGCGGAATCAACGGCACAACGATACGCTTCTTGAAATAAGTGTAGTTATCCCTCTGTATAACGAAGAAGAGAATATTCCCACTCTGCTGGAAAGAGTGACTCGAACCATGGAGGAGATTGGAAAATCCTATGAGATTATCTGTGTAGACGATGGGAGCACGGATAAAAGTTATCAGCTCCTTCAGGAATCGGTAAAACTCTATCCCTTTCTGCGTCCACTCCATTTTCGAGAAAATGCTGGTCAGACCGCAGCCCTGGACGCGGGGTTTAAGGCTGCTCGTGGTCGTGTCATTGTCACTATGGATGCCGATTTACAAAATGACCCGGCTGATATTCCCTTATTACTGGAAGCCTTGCAGGAGTACGATATGGTCTGTGGTTGGCGGTATCACCGGCAAGATCCCTGGATCAGGCTCGTGTCAGCCTGGATTGCTAATACTGTACGGAACAAAATTACCCGTGAGCAGATCCGGGATATTGGCTGTTCACTCAAGGCGTACCGTCGGGAGTGTATTGAACGATTAAAACTTTTCTCCGGTATGCATCGCTTTCTTCCAACACTGGTCAAATTGGAAGGCTTCCGTGTCACTGAGGTCAAGGTAAGGCATTTTCCGCGGAAGCATGGAAAATCAAAGTATACGATTCGTAACCGTCTTTTTCGAAGTTTTATCGACTGCCTGGCGGTTGCCTGGATGCAAAAGCGAGCGTTACGCTATAAAATTGAGCCATGATGATAAATGTGTGGATTGGCATCGGACTCCTGGGACAACTCTGTTTCTTTTTGCGTTTTCTGCTCCAATGGATTGTCTCTGAAAAGCGTGGCGAGAGTATTGTACCCATTCAATTCTGGTATCTGAGTCTCGCTGGCAGTATGCTGGTATTAGCCTACGCAATCTATCGACAGGATCCCGTTTTTATTTTGGGACAAAGTATGGGTTCGATTGTTTATATCCGGAATCTCGCCCTGATCTACCGGAAGCGGAGGCTCTTGCTGGCTAGAAAACTCTCTGATGAATCGTTCTAAACACGCTTTAGTGGTCCTTTTAGCTGTAATAACTGCTTTTCGGCTCTGGTACATTCATCAAGAATTTCTGGATCTCGCTCCAGACGAAGCGCACTATTGGGAATGGTCCCGGGTACCAGCTCTCAGTTATTATAGCAAAGGGCCTATGGTAGCCTATATTATTTATATCAGCACAGCTTTGATTGGAAATACGCCGCTGGGAGTGCGTCTGGGCGCAGTGGTGCTTGCGGCAGGAACCACGCTTATTATTTATCGGTTAGCTCAGGAGCTTTTTGTTAATAGACAAATTGCATTGGGAGTAGCTCTTCTTCCCCATTTAATTCCGCTTTTCGCGGCCGGAGCGTTGATCATGACGATCGATTCTCCCTTTGTCTTTTTTTGGAGCTGGTCTCTGTACTGGATTTACACAGCTATCACTCGTGCCGAAAGGTGGCGCTGGTCTCTTATGGGAGTGACATTTGGGCTTGGCATTCTCAGCAAATATACGATGCTTTTTTTTCTGCCGTCAGTATTGGTGTATCTCCTTTTGTCTCCTCAAGATCGGCAGTGGTTACGCCGGAGCGATCTGTATTACGGTTTTGGAATAGGGATGCTCTTTTTTCTTCCCATCATTCTCTGGAATGCGCAGCATGATTGGGTTTCTCTCAAACATCTCTTTGGACAAGTCGAAGTGCATCACGGGCTGAATCTCCATTTTTCCTGGCAACTGCTTCAGACCCTTGGAGAGTTTGTGGGTGGTCAAGCGGGAGTCATTTCGCCCTTGCTGTTTCTGTTAGTTTTATATAGTATGGGCAGGACAGGCTATGTGGCTTTAAAACATCGAGAGCGTTCGGCGCTCTTTCTCAGTGCCTTTTTTTTCCCAATTTTTTGTACCTATCTTCTGCTCAGTCTCCGGCAAAAGGTTCAGGCCAACTGGCCTGTAGCAGCTTATATTCCTGCCCTGATTGCTACCGCTGGGGTCTTTTCTCCTCTCTTCCGTCCGCCAGGTGTCGGAGAGCCATATTCCTTTGTTCTGCGGGTAGAGAAAGAGAGAAACAGACGAAAATGGTCTATAGTGGTATGTATTGCCCTTGCCTTGAGTGGAGTACTCACTGGGCTGGGCCACTTTCCGCAGATCCCGGCCTGGGCAGGTTTTACCATCCTACCCAAGATGGATCCGACCACCCGATTGCGTGGGTGGAAAAGTTTGGGAGCATGGGTGGGGCAATGGCGTGCTGAATGGTCTGAGCGCCCTTTACCTTTTGTGGTAACTGATAGCTACCAGGTCGCGAGTGAACTCGCCTTTTATACCCCTGGTCAACCTCGAACCTATTGTTTGAATCTCGGCCGACGCCAGAATCAATATGATATCTGGGGTGGACTTGAAAATCTCAAAGGGCAAGAGGCTTTTTTTGTCCATGGGAATGGTCCCCATCCACCTCCAAAACTCTTTGCACTCTTTCAGACCTGTCACTTACTCTCTTCATTGCCGATATACTATAAAGAGAGAGAGATAAAACGTTTTTTTCTCTTTCACTGTACTCATTTTACAGGAGTGCCAACTGAGGTTGAACTTCGACGCTATTAAAAGGTAAAATAGTTACAATAACTCCTTTGGGATTCGGATAAGGATCGAGTATGGGTGGAATTTGGAGTACGCTGCTGGCGGTTGATCAGGCTCTCTTTGTGGTCATCAATCATACCTTTCAAACCAAGGTGCTGGATTATGTCATGCCTTTTATCACGAGTATCGGAAACTTCCGTTTTCCGCTTATTCTGGCGGCTACCCTTTTATTTATCTGGGGAGGAAAACGCGAACGAGAGGTTCTGATATGGTCCTTGCTCCTCCTGGGACTCAGTGATGTGATCAGTAGCCATCTGCTGAAGAATTTCTTTGATCGCCCTCGTCCCTGCAACACATTTGATTCGGTGCGTCTGTTAGCCGGCTGCACATCCTCGTTTTCATTTCCGTCGTCCCATGCGGTCAACATAACCGCGCAAGGAGTACTGTTTTCTATTTTTTATCCCAGGCTTCGTATTCCCCTTTACTGTCTAGCTTTTCTGGTTGCCTATTCCCGGGTCTATGTGGGAGTGCACTATCCAGTGGATGCACTCGGAGGAATGCTGACCGGTTTTCTCCTCCCCTACAGTCTCCTTGGTATCAGAAAGGTGCTCCAGCGTGTAATAACAAAACAGTCCTGGAGCTGGTGGGGAAAAAATCCAGGCCGATCTCCTCTCTTCCCAAAAAGAGAAAAGGGGTGCAAGGAGGATGAAATATGGGTGAGGGAATCATAATCGAAACGACAGATCTTGGAAAAAAGTACGGTGAAGTTATCGCTGTACAAAATCTCACTCTCTCTATCCAGGCCGGAGAAATTTTTGGTCTGCTAGGCCCGAATGGTGCGGGAAAGACCACCACGGTAAAGATGCTCACGACCCTGAGCAAACCTACCCAGGGGCAGGCCTACGTCTGTGGGTATGATATTGTTAAGGACCCTTTTCGGGTCCGCGAGCAGATTGGATATGTGTCACAGGAACTAACCGCTGATCTCTATTTGACGGGTCGCGAAAATCTTTTTTTCCAGGGGAATCTGTATCATTTGCCCCAAAGACACCTGCAAGCCCGTATCGAAGCGATCCTCAAAGTCGTAGGCCTCGAGGAAAGAGCTGACCATCTGGTCAAGACCTATTCCGGGGGTATGAAGAAACGGTTAGATATTGCCGCCGGTTTGATTCACACTCCGCAGGTACTCTTTTTAGACGAGCCGACCTTAGGTCTGGACCCGCATGCCCGGGCGAATATCTGGCACTATATTACGCAGCTTAAGCAGGAAGGGATTACCCTGCTGCTTTGCACAAACTATCTGGATGAGGCTGACCAGCTCTGCGATCGTGTGGCTATCATCGATAGAGGACAGATTAAGGTGCTAGGTTCTCCAGAAGAGCTAAAAAAAGCTTTAGGGGGTGAGGTGATTACTCTGAAGCTCCAGAATCCCGCCACAACTGTCCAGGAGCATTTTATACAGACTATACAAAAGTTCCCTCTTATCACTCAGGTGCTTTCATCGGCAGATCAGCTTCGTTTTTTTGTGACCTCTCCTGAAGAGGTACTCCCTTTTCTGATCAAGGAGGCTACTGCCTGCGGATTAGTAGTTCAATCGGCTTCCTATGCTCGTCCTACACTTGATGACGTTTTCTTTCGCTATACCGGCCGTAGTATCCTCGCCGAGCAATCCTCTTCCTTATCCATCTAAAGAAAGGACTTCTTTGTGTTACACTTTCTGCAGGAGGTGTCGATTTTAACCTGGCGTTCTCTCAAACATCTGCGCCGGGAACCATTCAATATTATCTTTACGCTGATTCAGCCGGTACTCTGGTTATTTCTCTTTGGACACCTTTTTCAAAATAGCGTGCAGATGCCTGGCCTTCCTGTCGGTAATTACCTGACCTTTTTGACTGCCGGAGTTATTGTGATGACTATTTTTGGGAATAGCATGGCCGGGGGGATTCCGCTCCTCTTTGATAAAGAGAATGGTTTTTTATTAAAACTCCTGGTAGCACCGATTTCACGGAGTGCCATTCTGGTGAGTACCTTTTGTTATAGCCTGAGCGTCTCACTCCTGCAAGCTCTCCTCATTCTTTTCTGTGCAGTTTTGATGGGAGTACGAGTAGCTACAGGAGTCTGGGGAATTGGAATGATACTGCTCGTGGCGGCGTTGTTGGGGATTGGTATCACAGCTCTATCGCTCGCTTTGGCTTTTGTACTCCGGGGACATGGGGAGTTTTTTGCGATTATTGGATTCTTGACCCTTCCTCTGATCTTTCTCAGTAACGCTCTGGTAGCGCTAGAAGCCATGCCAACCTGGATTTACTTCTGGGCTTTACTCAATCCGATGACCTATGCCATTGATGGAATTAGAGCCCTGGTCATGCGTGGATGGGAATGGTCCCTCCTCCTGAAGGTCTCTGGAGTACTGGCAGTCTTCGATAGTCTGTGTATCATTATCGGTATACGAGTCTTTCAACGAAATGTGGAATAATGGAGTGGTCAGAGAAGAGCGAAAGGGATAAATTTTCGTTTGATCTGGCTCTAGAAAAGGAATTGGTGTGAAAGCAATGATTTTGGCTGCCGGTGTTGGTAGTCGACTACAACCTTTAACGAAAATTCTGCCCAAACCTTTAATTCCCCTCTTAAATACTCCCTTGCTTGATTATACCTTGCAATGGTTACAACAGCATGGGGTACAAGACGTGATGATAAATCTGCATCATCTGCCTACCCTGATTCCGGGTCGATATGGGAATGGGGCCACAAGGAATATGCACATCCACTATTCCTATGAATCCGAGCTCCTGGGTTCAGCCGGAGCGGTTCGGAAAGTGGAGGAGTTCTGGGAAAAAGAGCCTTTACTCGTCATCCATGGTGATGTGTTGTTAGAGATCGATTTGAACAAGTATATCCATTTTCACCAGGAGGAAGGAGCCATAGCGACGTTAGCTTTAGTTCCTTATCACAGAAAGCATGGGTATGGGATCATTCGAACAGATGAAGAAGGAAGAATTCAACAGTTCTTAGAGGCGACCGGTGATCTTAAGGGTCCTCTGCGCTGGGGGACTTTTAGCGGCCTGCAGATTTTAGAACCGGAGATCCGCTCCTTTATCCCTCCGCATAGATTTTGTGTACTGACCGAAAGTGTTTATCCAGAGCTTATCCATCGGGCATTACCCTTCTTCGGGTATTACACATGTGGAGACTGGGCCGATCTTGGTACTCCAGAGCGATATCTCGAAACCCATTATGCCCTGCTCACCGGTCGTTTTTCCACTTTTGCAGCATTTGGTTCCCCCTTTTTTTCTCTCTCTGCCTCCAGCTTACCCCGGCAGTACCTGGAAGAGGACCCTAAGAAATCACTGCACCTTTTTCCACCAATCCTGGTAGGACAAGATGTTCAGATCGGAGCGGAGGTGACTCTGGGGCCTTTTGTGGTCATAGGGAATAACTGCCGGATAGGTGATTGTGTTTCGGTTGTCCGCAGTGTCCTGTGGGATGATGTTGTCCTCGAAGAAGGGGCGCTGGTGCAGGAGAGTATCCTGGGATCAGGGGTACGCATTGCTGCCGGAAGCAGACTGGTGCAGACAGAACGAGTGGTCTAATCGATGATTCGGTTGAGTAGAGACTGGATGATAGAAGAGAAATCATAAAGCAAAGAATATAAGGTGGAGCACTTTGAGAAATGAACCTGGCGGTAGATTATGTGATCCTCATTATCTTTGGAATTACCTATGTTGGTATTGCTCTTGGACGTATTCCTGGACTCCTGATCGATCGTACCGGTATTGCCCTGGTTGGAGCTATTGGTATAGTTGTCAGCGGGGCATTGAGTGTAGAACAGGCCATTACCTACATAGATTTTTCAACTATCCTCTTACTGTTTGGCTTGATGATCCTTTCCGCTCAGTTACGGGTTGCTGGATTCTATCGATTGGTAGCGGCCCATATTCTTCGATGGGCCGATAAGTCCCTCACGCTTCTTAGTGGGATCATAACTGCCAGTGCAATCCTCTCGAGTCTTTTTGCCAACGATATCGTCTGTTTAGCCTTTACTCCTGTCCTCTGTGAGGCGTTGCTACCGGCGCGGCGTAATCCATTACCGTATCTGATTGCCCTGGCCACGTCGAGCAATATTGGCAGCGTTGCCACCTTGATTGGTAATCCGCAGAATATGTTCATCGGACAGACTGCCGGACTCGACTTTGGTCACTATGCGATGGTCATGATACCAGTGACCATAATGGGTATTGTGGTGAATGTGGTGGTGGTAGCCTTAATCTGGCCACGGGAATTTCTGCTGGATTCTCCTAAAAGCCTGGAGGTAGAGTTACCCGCTCACCTTGTCACCTTCAAGCCGGATCGTTATTTGATTGCCAAGACCTTGTTCATTACCGGTTTCCTCGTCGCTGCTTTTCTCGCAGGCTGGCCCAGAGACCTGGCCGCCTTGACTGCTGCTGCTTTGATGTTATGTTCCCGTCGAAATCCGGCACATACATTGTATGCCCTGGTTGACTGGGACCTCATCATGCTATTTTTAGGATTGTTTGTGGTGATTGGGGCACTTCAGGAACATAAACTGATGGACCAGGCCTTGGCCACATTAACCGCCAACGGGTTGATGCTGCAGAGTCCTCCAATCTTTGTGGCCATTTCTACGATCTTATCCAATCTCGTCAGTAACGTGCCGGCTGTCCTCTTGCTGCAAGATGTTCCCCAGGGATCGCAACAACTATGGTATCTGTTAGCAATGAGCAGCACACTGGCTGGTAATCTGACCTTGCTCGGGAGTATTGCCAATCTGATTGTGGCCGAAAAAGCAGCCGTCTATAAGGTACACGTTGGGTTTCGAGAGTATGTGCAGACCGGGCTTCCTCTTACTCTTCTGACCCTTCTCCTTGGTACCGTGTGGGTACTTGTTTTTGGATAGGTGAAGCGAAGAGGTTTCCCCCTTGGAATATTTCTATGACCTTTCTAACTTTGGCCATGCGGGAGGGAAGGCAAGAAAAAACTATTAGGGGTTGTCAGATTACAAAGGATTTCCCCCTTCCTTATAGTTGCATGCAAAGGAAGGATAAGAAAAGGAGACCTTATATGGGGGAAGGGGTTTTGCTCTTTTGTAAAGGGAATAGACAAAAGCCAGCGTGTCAGATAAAATCTGACACGCTGGAGAGCGGCCTTTCGGCCTACTCACGGGGTTATAGGGGGAGTATCAAGATATATTCTACATAAAAGTCCTTTTAAAACAAGGGGGAATTTAGCTAGTAAAAAATAGGTAAAAATGCTACTCTGTATGTCTGAAAACCCTCTTCCAGTCTATAACTTATCCTTTGGGGAACGGAGAGAGAAAAAATAGAAATTTTAATATACAACGAAAAAAAATTTGGATGCAATCTCGCTCTCTTTCCAGAGAGCTCTAGACTTTTTAAGATGATTTTGTCACAATGTGCCGATGGCTCTTGCAGTTAGACAAAAAAGAGAGGATTTCTTCGAAGTCAGGTTGTCATGCTGAGCCGAAGGCGAAGCATCTCTTTGCAGCGTGGCAGAGATCCTTCGCTCCGCTCAGGATGACCAGTCAAAATATATTTTACAGAGCACTAGCGTGCAGATGGTCTCTCTGTTGAGTGTTGTTGGAAGGATGCCGATCCATCTCAACCGCAGAGGCCGCAGAGAGCGCTGAGCAATCTGAAAAAACTCTGCGACCTCGGCGTGCTCTGCGGTGATGACTTTAGCCACACTTTACCGGGAGACCACCAGCGTGCAGGTCTTTACGTATATATAAGGAGGGGAAACAATGGAGATATTCGAGAGCACAAAGAGAAGACCGTGGTGGGGGGTCTTTGTAGGAGCACTTTTACTCTCTTTGCTCACTGCGTGTGCTTCTACCGATGTCCCCACAGTCTCGGTTGCCGATCTGACCAAAGAGACAGAAATCGCTCCGGATTATCAGATTGGGCCAGAAGATGTTATCGAAGTCCTGGTCTGGAAAAATCCCGATTTATCTAGAGTGGTCAATGTTCGCCCTGACGGAAAGATCTCGTTGCCACTGATTGGGGATGTTCAGGCTGCTGGACTCACCACTTCTCAGCTCACCGAGCAGATCACCGAACGGCTCAAGGAGTATTATCAACAGCCCCCGGAGGTCTCCGTAATTGTCAGGGAGGTCAATAGTTACTCCATCTATATTTCAGGAGAAATCAGCAAACCAGGCCGTTATGTAGTAAAGAGGGGTACCACTTTTCTGCAAGCCATTACCCTGGCTGGAGGATTTACTCCTTTCGCCTCTACCTCCAAGGTATTGCTGCTGCGGAGAAACAACGAGGGGAAAGAAATTGCTGTTAGATTGAATTATGATGAGATTGTTGGAGGAAATTTACAGAATAACATTATCTTAAAACCAGGGGATACTATTGTTGTTCCCTAGTCTGAACCCTTATGTTCACCTGTTGTGCTATAGACGCGCATATTCATCTCGACCGTATTGATCCAGGCCATCGACAGCAATTTATGAGTCGCTTAGCGGAGGATAGACTGGAGAAGGTGATAGCTATTGCCGTGGATGAGGGATCCTGTCGAGCCTTATTGCGTTTGAAAGCCGACTATCCCCGACAGGTAGAGATCGCCTTTGGGTATCATCCAGAACATCCCTGGGACGAGCAACAGGCAGAGCATGTTCGTCAGTTGATTCTTCTGTATCGATCAGAGCTGGTGGCGATTGGAGAGGTAGGATTACCGTACTATTCTCTGTCTGAAACCCAGCGGAAGAAAGGAGTAGATCCGCTCTATCTGGCTCGCGTGGAGCCATTTGTGGCTTTGGCCCGGAAACTCGATTTTCCCCTGGTCTTGCATGCAGTCCATGAATCGACTGCCGTCATGTTAGATCTGCTTCAGCAATACTCTATACAAAAAGCCCACTTTCACTGGCTCAAAGCTCCGATTCCGATTATTAAGCGCTTGGTAGAGTGCGGATATTATGTGTCAGTGACCCCGGAAGTTTGTTACCGGTCCCGTGATCAAGAGTTAGTCTTACACGTTCCCCGGCATTTGCTTCTGGTAGAGACTGATGCTCCCTGGCAGTATCAAGGCCCCTTTCAGAACCAACCTACCGAACCCAAGATGGTCTGGAGTGCTATTCGGACCATAGCTGAACTTTGGCGAGAAGAGGAAACTATCGCTGCTCAACAGATTTGGGAAAATACAAAACGATGTTATACTTTGTAAGTAGTGAAATCTGGGGACACTATACTTATTTCTGCTTGGACTCTCTTTTTCTCTTTAGCTTCTGTCGCTACAGGATTCACCACAAACTGTAATGCTTCGGAGAGAGTCCGCAGCAAATCATTGCCTCTCGGGGCGCTACCCCACCTATTAGAAAACAATTACTAGCCGGCGAATACCTTGCTAGACGAGGCAATGGAGGAGGATCAGGATTACCACTCAAGCGATCCTTACCCTCCCATATCGCTATACCGTCACCACCGCCAAGGGAAGTATTACGTATGGTGTCCCCGCAATTGGGGAATGGGAAGAACCCGCACAGGTTCTTCCCGATTTCTTTAACAGCGAGTCCACCCGCAGTTATAGCAGGTAAGACAGCCAGTTTCGTGCACGGCAGGGCCACCACATTCGGGACAGGTAAAGGAAAAATCCAGTCCGGCTGCGGCTGTACCATTGATTGGCTTAGACGGTTGGGTGGAAGGAGGAGCAAAGGAAATCTCTTGCTGTCGGTCAAGCCCCTCTTGCTTTCGCTGGAGATAACGTTCAAGAGCTTTTCCAATCGCGTCAGGGGTGGAAAGGATCAATTCCCCATTTTCCCAGACCGGAGTGGGACCCGAAATCCCTTTGAGATGTTTGATAATTTCGTGCGGATCAATACCAGAACGCAGGGCCAGAGAAATAAGGCGGCTAATCGCTTCAGACTGAGCAGCAGCATTCCCTCCAGCCTTTCCAATGGTGGTAAAAACCTCGCAGAGCCCAAAATTGTCCTCGTTCATGGTTACATAGAGATTCCCTTCTCCAGTACGAATCCGTTCAGTTACGCCGTACGTAATTGCGGGCCGTTTCCGGGGCCGACGCACATACCCTTCGGTATCCTCTCCCTTCTTCGATTTCTCTCCTTCGGTTTGCAGAATCCCTTCGCGACTCCCTTCGCGGTACACCGTCACGCCTTTCAGACCTTCCTTGTAGGCGTTGATATAGATATCGGCTACGGTTTCTTTCGAAGTCTCTTCTGCCAGATTGATCGTAGAGCTAATGGCACTATCCGTATACCGCTGGATGACTCCCTGCATCTTTACCCGGAAATAGGGATCAATTTGGTGAGCGGTACGGACATACTCCGGGAGCTCATTATCATCCCCAAAAAGCTGTTTGATCAGCGGATGATAGACTTTATACTCGGTAAAAGTTTCTCCATCCGCGTTCTTCACCCGACGTTTATAGCTGGTACAGAAGATCGGTTCCACTCCCGAGCTGGTCTCGGCCACAATGGAACCGGTACCGACCGGGGGCACGGTAATTACCGTACTATTCCGCAGCCCATGCTCCTGGATACGCTGTTGAATCTCTTCGGGCAGGTTTTGGATAAATTTGCTCTGTCGAATCCCCTCCCACTGGAAGAGGGGAAAAACCCCCTTCTCTTTAGCCAGATCAATCGAGGTGTGATAGGCGGTATAACAGATGGTTTGCATAATCTTTTCCACCACGGCCAATGCTTCTGGCGAATCGTATTTCACTCCCATCAGCACCAGCGCGTCTCCCAGTCCGGTAATTCCGAGACCAACCCGCCGATCAGAAGCTACCGCATTTTTGATCTTCTCTAACGCATGGTTCTCCATATTATAGTCGATCACATTATCCATAAAACGAGTGGCAATACGCGCCGTTTCTGCTAGCGCTTCATAATCAACTGTCCTATCCTCGCGGACAAACTTGGTCAGATTGATGCTCCCCAGGTTGCAGGCGGTATATTTTGCGAGGGGTTGTTCTCCGCACGGGTTTGTAGAGCTGAGCGGATTCACATACTCGACATTGTGATACTCTTTCATCGTATCCCAAAAGAGCAGACCGGGCTCTGCAGAGGCGTGAGCATTTTCGATAATCTGCTGCCAGAGCTCCTTGGTCTTAACCTGTTTAAAAACCGCACCACCCCAGCGGAGATCAAAAGAGAGGCCCTCGGAGACCTTCTCCGCTTTTGTAATTTTGCCGGTCAGTGTACGCATAGCACCCCACTCCTCCGTTGTAAACTATCCCTTCCCCTATAACCAATGTCGTATATAACGAGCACTTTGGCTGACCTGATTCTCCCAGCCTTAACCAAATCCCCTCTTACCGATTTTACCAAAATAGTTTGAGCTATAAAACAATTTCAGGGGATAAATTGTTTTTATTATCGTATACCTTTGCCCCCGTGTCAAGCATTTTCTCAAAGCATGGTCTGTATCACCAGGGACGGTAGTGTACATCCAAGAGAGATCTTTGGTATTGCCCAAGTTGATGAAGGAATAAGGTCTTCTGATAATGCACCAGAAAGCAAAAGATTCTGATAATGGAATGAAAGATAGCACATGCAATGTTAAGAAAAAAGTGTTATGGTATGGAAAAAGTACGCAGCGCAATAAAAGACTTTTTGTCGAAAAAAGGGGGTGAGAACAGACTTTTGATTATCTTATGGCGGAACAAAAGGTTGTGATTAGTTAGAACATAGAATAAGGAAGGATTGGAAAAATGAGAGGGCAGGTTATACCATACTACGGGTTATTTCTGCTGCTCAGTGCTCTCCTCGTCTTGGGGATGAGTCCGAGCGCAATGAGTGGCTCTATCCAACCTCCACCAGGTCTCGCCGCTCTCGATTCATCACCACCCATACCGGACTTTAGCTTGCAGGCCATTGATGGAACCAGGTTTCGTGCGGCTGATCTCCAGGGAAAGGTAACCGTGGTCCAGTTTTGGGCCACCTGGTGATTCATCTGCCGGGGTGAGATGCCCTCCGTGCAGAGGGTCCATGAAGAGTTCAAAGAGCAAGATCTGATCGTATTAGCTATTTCTATTGATGGTGATGGAGTGAAATCGGTTAAACCGTATATCGCTGAAAATAAATTTACCTTCCCTACCTTAACGGATCCCACCATGGAACTCGCTCGTAAGTTTGGTGTTCGGGGGATTCCTACCACCTTTATTGTGAACCGGGCTGGAAAAATTGTCGCCCAGGCTGTTGGGCCAGGAGTCAATTTCGACAGTCCAGCATTCCGGCAATATCTGCAGATGTTGCTGGCTCAACCACGAAGTTAAGTTTTCAGGTTCATCGAGAAGAGAGGAGGAGTACTATGCAGAACAGGTCAGTGATAACACTTCTCATGTGTGTTCTGGTGCTGAGTATCCTATTTTTCTCCCCTGCGCAAAGTGTGTTCGCCTTACAGGTCGGTGATAAGGCACCAGACTTTTCGCTCTCTGCAACCACAGCGGAAAAAGTGAGTTTGGCTGATTATCTCGGAAAAAAGCCAATAGTGTTATTTTTCTATATTGGGGCCTTTACCGGGCTCTGAACTCAGGAGGCTCTGGCTTTCCAACTGGATCTACCCAAGTTTGAAGCCGCCAATGCCCAGGTACTGGGTATCAGTGTAGATTTCAATGATGCAAATAAAGCATGGGCAGAAAAAATCGGTCTCACCTATCCTCTGCTGAGCGATGTGCGACGGCAGATGACGCGAGACTATGGAGTGCTTTACGATGATCCGGCGATGGCGAATGATCCGAAAAAAATTCCTCTCTATCTGCGGGCTAAACGCTCCTGGTTTGTCATTGACAAGGAGGGAATCATCCGCTATGTCAATATCTCTGCTGATCCAAAGGTGATCAATGTCAACGATGAAATTCTGGCAGTACTGAACACGCTAAAATAAGAGTAGAACAAACGATCCAGGCTTTAGTCAGGCACTTCTGCTCTGGGGTGGTGTTCCCTCCGCAGAGCAGAAGATGCCCTGATTTGAGATTTCCGCTCTCACATTATGAGATCTAGGTGCGTAAACGCGGATCGAGAAGATCTCTCAACCCATCTCCCAGCAAATTAAATCCGAGTACCGTCAACATAATGGCCACCCCGGGAAAGACACACACCCATGGTTTGACCGTCAGGTAATTCCGTCCCTGGGCAAGCATGGTTCCCCAGCTCACGGTAGGGGGTTGCGTGCCAAAACCGAGGAAACTGAGGCCCGCTTCGGACACGATATTGCTCGCAATGCCAATAGTGGCTGCTACCAGGACCGGTGCGAAACAGTTCGGCACGAGGTGACGAAACAATACCCGATAATCCCTGGCCCCTAGCGCTTGAGTGGCCTGGACAAACTCTCTTTCCTTCAGGGAAAGGACTTCGCCTCTTACCACCCGGGCTACAGGAGTCCACTGGAGAATGCTGAGCACTACAATCACATTAAAAAGTCCCGGTTCCTGGAACACAGCCATCAACGCAATCGCCAGGACTAAGGAGGGGAAGGCCATAAAGGTATCGGTAATGCGCATGAGCAACGTATCCACTCTCCCTCCATAGAAGCCAGCTATGGATCCTAACACAATCCCAATCACCACCGCAAACCCTTCGACTATAAGTCCAACCTGTAACGAGATTCGCGATCCATAGATGACCCGGCTCAGGATATCTCGACCCAAGAGGTCGGTCCCAAACAGATGCTCACGCTGAGGAGGTCTCAAGCTCTTCTGGATATCGACCTGATAGGGATCGTATGGAGCGATCCAGGGAGCAAACAGGGCTGCAACGATCAGGGTAAATACGATGACACATCCAGTGCGGGCACTTCGGCTTTTGTTAAAGGCGATTACAAGCGAACGTACCTTTTGCATCTCGGCTCTATCCTGTCCCTTCCCTCCGCCAATCTTTTCCGCATGCTCTTTGCCTGCCCTATTTACAAGAGCTGATAATCGTCTGTAAAGTGAGAGGTAATGCATCTGCACCCTGCATGTCGCAATCCGAAACCGGTCTTACCTCCTTTCTCAATTATTTTCCGTCATAGCGGATACGCGGATCGAGATAGGCATAGAGCAGGTCTACCCCTAAATTGGCTCCCACATAGATCAAGGCAAAGAAAAGCGTACATCCCATGACCACTGGGAAATCGCGGCTGGAGACAGCGGTGACCATCAACCGTCCAATACCTGGCCAGGAAAAGATCGTTTCCGTGAGCGGAGCACCGGTCAATAAATCGGCAAAACTGATACCGATGACCGTAACCACTGGTATACAGGCATTTTTGAGACCATGCTTCAGAAGAATAATCCCCTCGCCTAACCCTTTGGCTCTTGCCGTCTGCATATAGTCCTGCCGGAGCGTTTCAAGGAGGCAAGAACGAGTCATTCGGGCGATATAGCCGGTTTGGAGAGCCCCCAGCGTTACCGCCGGGAGCACCAGATAGTGGAGACTCCCCTCCCCATATCCAGAGACAGGAAACCACTGCAGCATTGAGGCAAAGACCAGAATGAGCATCATACCGCTCCAAAAGACCGGGGTGGAAATCCCCAGGAGTGAAAAAACCATAATCAGATTATCTACCAGTGAATATTGTTTGATCGCAGCGAGGATCCCGGCAGTACAACCGAGCACCATAGCAATAAGCATGGCTGCTATAGCGAGCCGGATAGTTGCCGGCAAGCGCTCCAGAATGATCTCAGTCACCTGACGTTGCTGTCGATATGACCGTCCGAGATCTCCCCGCAAGAGTTTGCTCATATAGAGACCATACTGGACATAGAAAGGCTCATCCAGCCCGTAATCTTTGCGAATCTGAGCAATAACCTCTGGATCACCACGCTGTCCCATCATGGCCCGCACAGGGTCTCCCAGGGAAATATAGGAGAAGAGAAAGACCAGCAGCGTCACCCCAAAGAGTACCGGCAGGAGACTGATGAGTCGTTTGACCACATAAACCAGCACAGCACACAGTCCTTTATTTCTCCAGCCACACCAGTTCCATGGGTTGAATACCAATGGTCAAATCCGAGTCCATACCGGTCAGCCGTAGCCCCCTGACATAAGGTTGAAAGAGGAGATTCGTACTGTAATAGTAGACATAGACCCAGGGAGCGTCTTCTACGATAATTTTTTCGGCTTCCTGGTAGAGTCGCTTGCGTTCCTCCCACTCTTCCGCTGCATCGGCCCTATCGAGCAGGGCATCCACCTGAGGGTTACTATACCGCGCACTGTTTCCTGGAGGCCCAATATTCCGGCTATGATGCAGGACGGTGAGAAAGTTTTCCGGATCTGGATAATCGGCAATCCAGCCCATCCGATGAAAGAGCGTACCGCCATCATCTACCAGCTTGATATAGGCCGCCCAGTCGAGGGTCCGCAGACCGATAGTGATCCCTAGCTCCCGCAGTTGCGCCTGCACCAGCTCTGCAATCTTCTGATGGGTTTCGTTTGTATTAAAGTAGAGGTCAATGGACGGAAAGCCCTGTCCATTAGGATAACCGGCCTCAGCGAGGAGTTTTTTGGCTTTTTCGGGATCATAGGTATATCCCTGGAGATCTGGATTATAGCCTGGCATGGTAGGAGGAAGCACCCCCTTGGCAGGGATAACCCGTCCTTCCAGAATTATCTCAGAGATAGCCCGCCGGTCGATGGCATAATTAAAGGCCTGTCGAAGGGCTTTATTATTCTGAAAGGGTGGCTTCTCCATATTGAAACGGAACGAGTAAGTGCCGAGATTAGGATACGAGACCAGAAGTTTGCTCAACTCTGGATCTTGTTTGACCCGGAGGAATTGTCCACTGGGGATATCACTGTGCTCGAGGTTTCCGGCTTTGAATTCCTCAAAACGGGTAATTTCTTCGGGGATAATCCGGTAGAGAATCTTATCCAGAGGGGGACGGCCTTTGAAGTAGTCTGGATTAGCTTCGAGCAGGATATGGTCATCATGTTTCCACTCTACAAACCGGAATGGTCCGGTGCCCACTGGATGAGAAGTAAAGTCTTTTCCGTACTGTTCTACGACCTCTTGCGGCACCACATAGTTTGAAGAGTAAGTCAGGAGATGAAGAAAGAGCGAGAAAGGCTGCTCCAGGGTAAGCTGTAGCGTATACGTATCTATGACCTTGATTCCCTCTACCGCAGAAGCCTGGCCCGCCATATACGCTTTTGCCCCTTTTAAGCGATCGATAAACCCAGTACGGGGGGACTGGGTAGAGGGATTGAGTACTCGTTCAAAAGTATAACGAAAATCCTCTGCTGTACATTCTCGCCCATCGTGAAATTTGACCCCTTTTTTGAGGAAAAACGTATAGGTCAGTTTGTCCGTAGAGATCTCCCAGCGTTCAGCAATATCGGGGACTATGCGAAGCTCCTGGTCGTACATCACCAGTGCATTGAAGATCTCCGAAACAACCGAATGGGAAGTAGTATCCGTGACATGCGCCGGATCAAGGGTAGGCGGATCAGTAGCCAGGGGAAAGCGATAGGTCCCCCCCTGTTTCGGTGTAGCAGCCCAGGGCAGATACGTTATGCCCCACACGATGAAAAAGCTGAGCATACAGAGCATGAACCGTTGCATAGACTTCCCTCCTTTCTTTAGGCATGAATTTACTCCTTCTCATCATATTCTCTTTGTCCTGAGCTTGCAACGGCAAATTTTGTTTTTGGAGCGAGTGACCCGGCAATCCATACCTCCCGGTTCCTGGTCGATCGATCTCGCGCCTGCTTTGCCAGGGTCACTGCACTGGTATTTATTTCCTGGACCCTCTCTTCCAAACCGGCTGCGGCTAGCATATACCGGCTGGAGGCAATCGTAGAACAGTCTAAAGCATTCTCAGGAGACATCCTTGGTAAAGTGCTTACGCTGGGAGCACGGGCAGAGGCCCGCGCTCCCAGAGCGCAGCAGAGGGTTGTCCCTTCGGCTCCCCGGACATCTCTATTCCTTCATTGACTTTGCAATGTCCAAGATCTCTCTTGAATATGTACTGGTTCGTAATTTGGTATGGTCGCTACAGTAAACCGTCCATTGATCTCTGGTCAAGACCCGGATAGGTTCTCCCGCATCGCGAAAGGATACCATTTTTTCTCCTTGATCCTGGCCCCGGACTTTGGCATTCTGAAGAGTAAGGCCAGAAGAATCTCGCTTAGTCACCGAGATGCAGTGCTAAAAAGAGATTCTTCGTCTCTCTGGACGTTCAGAAGGACACAGAGGGCAAAGTCACGCAGGATGAAAGCGTTTTGAGAAGGTAATGCAATTCTGCGGTCTTTGGAATGGCTATACACTTTTGACCGAACCGGCACCGGAAGAGCTCCCCATTATAGGAAATTGAGGGGGATTGAACACGATCAGCAAGGGCTTTCTCCAAGTTTTTTCCTATAGGTTTCCCTTTCTCCAGTGTCGGTGGAGAGAGGGAGCGAATGTGTTCGCGATTGAGAATCACATCTCTACAGTAGCGACTCCATCCGCTCCTGCCCTACGCCAAGGACTGCTTATCCCAGAAGGCTGCCAGGATTCTCTCCCAATGAACAACTATAAATGAGCAATGAGCAAGAAAAGTCGATCAAGTGATTTGAAGCAAGCGCTTCCCCAACTCAGAATCCGACTTGTTGCAACGGTCCGGCAGGAGAAGATCTTCCTTCAATATGATCACCTATTGAAACGCTGCGAGGATCCGTTCCATTTCCTCCTGGGCTTTCCGCAACCCTTCTTCCGGGGTATACTTTTCGTCTAATACTTCCTGGAAATAGGTGCGGAAGACTTCACGAACCTTCTGATTATCATGGGTACTCATCTCGGGAAGGGCATAGGGGAGTTGATCCCTAGCCACCAGAGCCTGGGGTAACTGACTCGTATACTCCTTCATCGTCGGTGTCTCCCAGGCAGATTTCCGCACAGCAATATAGCCAGAACCTATACCCCAGCGCACAGCGCTCTCCGTAGAAGTCATCCACTTGGTGAACTCCCAAGCAGCTTCCTGGGAAGCTTTGGGTATATTTTTGAAGATAAAGAGACCAGCACCACCAATCGCTACCGCTTGTTTCTTTTGACGCGGCAGAAAGGCTACGTTCCAGGGGAATTTTGCCGAATCACGAACGAAGCGAAGATTTCCGGTAGAGTGAATCAACATAGCCCCTTTTTGAGCCACAAAATCCTGAACTGATTCGGGAAACGAGCGGTGACGAGGCATAACTTTGTACTTGTTGGCGAGATCCACCCAGAACTGGAGGGCTTCTACTGCCGGCTTCTCCGCGATATAGACTTTCTTCCCATCTGGACTATGCGTTCTCCCATCATTTTGCAAGATAAAAGACATCAGGAGCCAGGGATCATCGGGGATGAGAAGCCCCCACTGCTGAGTGTTGCCTGTTCCATCCCGAACAGTGAGTTTTTGCGCGTATTCGAGCAGCTCATCCCACGTCTTTGGGGGACGATTCAGATCCAGACCGGCTTTCTGGAACAGCTCTTTGTTATAGTAGAGGATAGGGGTACTCCGTTGAAACGGAATTGCCCAAATTTTCCCATCAGCAGTAAAATCTTTGACAAAGGCTGGGAAGAAATCTTCCAAAAATTTCTCTCCCCCTTCTCTGGCTATGAAATCATCCAGGGGAATCACGGCATCCAGATCCCGCAAAGTAATAACGTCAATGGCGAGGTGTACGGCTACATCGGGCGGATTTCCACTCTGGAGAGCGGCTACGGTTTTCTGCATATTTTGCCAGTAATTCCCTCCCCATACCGGCTCCACCCGAATATTGGGATGCTGTTTATTAAAATCATTGACCATCCCCTCGATTACTTTGGCCAGAGGACCGGTCAAATGAACCGGATAATAAAACTTCAATTCTACCGCTGCAGCCATAGCAAATGAGGCAAAGGTGAAGAGTCCGGCACTGATAAGCACTATCACCGGCCAAAATTTTTTTCTCATGACGGTTTCCTCCTTTCGGTATAAAGAACTAATACTTTCTGCAGAGAGATTCCTGATAAAGCCTCCTTGGGGATGGCGGGCGTCCCGCCTGCAGCAGGCCAGAGGCCAGCGCTCCCGAAGCGCAGCGGAGGGTTGTCCATTCGACTCCCGGATGACGAGCGGACTTCCCTTCGCTCTGCTTCGGGAGCGTAGCGGAGGGTTGTCCGTTCGACTCCCAGGATATCCCCTCTCGTTTGCCTGGGCCATACCCGAATGTCTCCGGAATGGACACTAAAAATAAGAGGAAGCCCAACCCACCGGATGGGTTCATCCCCCTAAACCAGAGTGCATAAAGCTGTTGATAAACCGACGTTGAAAGATGAGAAAGACTACAAGAGGAACGGCGATCACCATCAGGGTCGCGGCCATAAGCAGAGGCCAGTTTGCTGTCCCTTCCGAGGTCTGGGCAAAAATCCCCATGAAATCTGGAAATCTGGAAATCTGGGGACACCATACTTATTTCTGTCTAGACTCCCTCGGTCGCCCTGCCTGTCGCTGCAGGATCCCCCGCAACACTGCAGGGGCGTCCCTGCCGAACCCTCGAGGCACGAGGGTTTGCTGGTCTTACCAGAACAAAGTGACCGACCGCGATAGCTTAGCTGGGTGAGACAATGGGGGAGAGCTGACACCAACCCTCGTACGATCCGCGCTAGGCGGCCATGCCAGGTTAGCGCCACCTCAAAGGCAAGAATTATGTATAGTGTCCCCGGAATTCCACGGAATTCCAAATTATGTATGGTGTCCCCGGAATTACGGGAATTACGGAATTACCGGCGCGGGAATTACCGGAATTACGGGAATTACGGCGGAGAGTACATCAGGGATGGGATTCTTGTAAAACCGCTAATAACTTCTCCCTGGGTAATGGGTTATTCCGTCCGTACCACAAAGTGTCTCCAAAAGATTCGGAGCGCGTATCCCAATAGATCTCCAGGCCATTCCCATCCGGATCGCTGAAATAGAGTGCCCAACTGATGAGATGATCCACCGTTGTCACCGGAATCCCAGCTTCTAAGAGTCTTTGATAAGCCAAAGCAAGCGAGCGCTTATCCGGTACTTCGAAAGCGACATGGTAGAGTCCGGTGCTCCGCGGAAGCGGTGCGGGAGCATCTGGCCCCACATTTTGCAGGGCTATCTCATGATGAAAATCTCCTCCCGACAGAAAGGCATACTGATTCCCTACGCGCTCGGTCAGACGCAGATTAAAAAACCGGGTATAAAAAGCAATAGCACGTTCCAGATCCCGCACCTTTAGATGGGCGTGTCCAATTTTAGTCTGATAGGTCATACTTTCCCCCTTTTCAGGAGACCATAGCTCCTTCCTGCCCGTTTTGTAAAACCTGTGGCTTTCTCTATGGCTACACCCGCTGAGAAAGCCAGTCGGTCAAATAATGCCGTACCGCAGTAGCCGAATCGAAATGCAACACCTCCTCCAGGAGAATTTTGGCCTCGGTCACCGTCACCCGGGAGAGCGTCTCTTTGATACGAGGGATAGCGGGAGGAGGCATACTGAGTGCATCTACCCCTGATCCCAGCAGCAGAGGAATGGCAAGAGGATCCCCGGTCAGCTCTCCACATACGCTGACCCATATTCCCGCCTCATGCCCAGCCTGCACGGTGTGATGAATCATCCGCAAAACTGCCGGATGAAGGGCATCGGTCAAACCGGCAACACGGGCATTCGTGCGATCGGCGGCCAGGACATATTGACACAGATCATTGGTACCTATGCTAAAAAAATCCACCTCTTTGGCCAACTGATCAGCTATCACCACTGCCGACGGCACTTCGATCATCACACCGACTTCGAGGGATCTTTCCAGGGGAATCCCCTCTTGAGACAGTTCGATCTGTACCTCAGCCAGCAAGGTTTTCGCTCTGCGCACTTCTTCGAGAGTAGAGATCAGCGGAAACATGATTTTGATCTGATGGCCAGGACTGGCCCGGACAATTGCGCGTAACTGCGTCTTAAGGAGTGCAGGATGATCCAGACAGAGCCGGATACCACGCCAGCCCAGAAAGGGATTGGGTTCTCCCGGAAGGGTGAGATACGGGAGCGGCTTATCCCCTCCAGCATCCAGGGTGCGAATGGTGAGTGGACGGGCACCGAGGGTCTCTGCAATGGTCTGATAGATAGCCAGTTGTTCCTCTTCCGAAGGGGCACTCATTCGATGCAGATACAGAAATTCAGTACGGAGTAGCCCTACCCCTTCTGCACCAAACTCTAATGCGCTCCGCACATCGGTAACTCCCTGGATATTCGCCATCACGGGCAGATGGTGTCCATCTCGGGTGCAGGCCGGTTGTTGACCCAATTGCCGTGCAGTTTGTTGTGAGACAAGCCAGTTTTCCCAGCGCTGCCGCAGGGTATCTACCTGGTCAGGATTCACCCAGACCTTTCCCTCCTCTCCATCCAGGGCTAAGAAAGTTCCTTCTGGTATACGCAGTATGGCCGGTCCCAAACCGAACACGGCGGGAACACCCAGGGTTCGAGCAAGAATGGCACTGTGGGAAGTGGCATTCCCCAGAGCCGTAACAATCCCTAACACCTGCTGAGTATTCAGACGAATCATGTCCGAGGGTGTCAGGTCTGGAGCGAGGAGAATAGCGGGTTGGGAGAGTGCAAAAGGGGTTAACACCTCTCCACTGAGTATCCGTAACACTCGGTCACGTACATCGACCAGATCAGCGGTTCGGGCTTGCAGAAACGGGTCGTCCAGGTCATGATATTGGGTAAGGATTTCCTCTACAGTTTTCCACCAGGAGGCTTCCGCGTTGAGCTGCTCTTCGTGTATCCGCTGGTGCACTCGCTCCAGGAGAGCTGGATCTTCCAGCAGGAGAAGGTGGGCATCAAAAATCATTGCCTCATAGGGACTCATCTGGGTGGTCGTCTGGGTACGTAAGGTCTGCAGCTCCTGCCGGGCAACCTGCACCGCTCCTTCCAGCCGCTGCCATTCTGCTGGTGGGTCATCCACCTGGCGTTCTATAACTTTGGGAATGGGAGGGTGGTAGAGCATGGCTGGCCCGAGAGCAATGCCTGGAGAGGCCGGAATACCGGTAAACTCTTCCCCAGAGCGCTGGGGAGGAGGGTTCACCAGTGCAGAAGAAGGCAACGCTTCCAGAGCGGGTTCCGGTTCCCCAAACCGGTTGTCTATCAGGCTCTTCAGTGCAGCCAGGGCCTCTTCAGCATCAGAGCCTGTAGCGGTGATAACTATTTCGTGTCCCTGTCCAACACCCAGGGTGGCTATTTGCGAAATGCTCTTACCATTAACCGGTGGGGTATTTCGGGTGACGTTCCGTACGGTAATGGTGGCCTGAAAACGAGAGGCGATGCTTACAAACCTGGCTGCCGGACGAGCATGGAGTCCCAGACGATTCCGGATAATGACCGGCATCTCCTGAGTGGATCGGGTCTCCACTCCCTGCCGGTACCCGGCCGGTGGCACTGCGGTTTCTAAGTGGACTGCTTTAGCAGACAACGCCTCTTGAGCCTCACTGACTACCTGTTCGAGAGGCGCACCGGTTCCGGCCTGAATTGCCGCTGCAATTGCTCCTTCGACCAGGGGAGCAGAGCAGAGACGGACCCTGGCTCGCTGTTCTGGAGCCAAAAACTCCAGAGCCATCTCCGCGCTGAGCAGAGCGCTTCCCAGATCCATCAGAACGACCACTCCTTCGTCACTGTACACCGACTCAATGGCCTGATGCACTTGGTTTACATCGGTACCAAAGGGATGTTCCGGGTCATCAATTCCTCCGGCAATCGCGATAGGTACCGGTTCAGGGATCATGTGTTGCGCGAGTTCTCGCACACTTTCGGCCAGAGTCGCACTGTGGGAAACTATTACGATCCCTACCATATTTTCTTCCTTTCTCCTGCCTTCCCCTCTCTCCTGCTCACATCCTGATGCATTCTCCGGAGACATTTCTGGTAAAGCGTCTGTCCTGGGAGCGCGGGCCGCTGGCCCGCTGCGGACAGGATGTCCGCGCTCCCAGAGTGGCTTCCCCAATCGATTTATGCCATACCAGAGGCCTCTTCTGTGCACTAAGAGGTCACCTCATACAGAGCTTTCAGCACCAGATAAGCCGAAGTGGCTCCCGGATCTTGATAGCCGGCGCTTCGCTCACCCAGATAGCTCGCCCGTCCTTTTTTAGCAACCAGCGGAATCGTCTCTTTCATCCCCTGTTCCGCCGCAGCCACAGACTGCTGGAGCGCCTCTGTTATTTCGTGGTTGTCCTGGAGCGCTTTTTGAAAAGCTTCCAGGGCGGGTAGCAGGGCATCGACCATGGTTTTATCGCCTACTTGAGCCTTCCCGCGCTCCTGGACACCAGAGACAGCCGCTTGCAGCAGAGTCATCAGATCGGCAGGAACCAATGTCTCTTTCGCTCCCACAGCCATCCCCGCTCGCATAAAAAACGTGCCATACAAGGGGCCACTGGCCCCACCAACGCTTGAGAGCAGGGCCATGCCGGTGTTTTTCAATATGGTTCCAATATCCTTTTCCATAAAAGTGGGTAATTGGGCCATCACTTTTTGAAAACCTCGATGCATGTTGATACCGTGGTCAGCATCTCCAATAGCAGCATCGAGCTGGGTAAGATATTCTTTATGCTGCTCGAAGACAACCGCGACGGCCTGCAGCCACTGGATAACGTGCTCTTTTGTTACCATCAACACTCTCCTTTTCTTTTTCTTCATTCTCTCCCATCAAACTCCCCAGCGGAGGGCTGGAGTATTGACCGGCGCATCCCAGAGACGGATCAGTTCCTCATCCAGGCGGAGAAGAGTAATCGAACATCCTTGCATCTCTAAGGAAGTGATATAGGGGCCGATGAGATTTCGTACAATACGGAGTCCTTTTTGGACACAGATTTCTTCAAGCTTGCGGTAGACGATATAGAGCTCAGCAAGCGGAGTTCCGCCCATGCTGTTTACAAAAGCCAGAATCTGATCACCAGCCTGAAAAGGAGGATTGGTCAACTCTACCTCTCTCCACTCCCCCTTCTGATCATCCCATTCCCGGACTATCCGGGTATAAGCAGGATCTTCGATGATGGAGAGAGCCAGTCTCTCGGTGATTTCATCAGCCGTCTGCATCGGTAACCTTTCCCTTCCTGGTTCGCCATGAATCCCAATACCTACCTCCATTTCCGCATCACCCAGCTCAAAAGTTGGCGTGCCTCGTGCCGGCACGGTACAGGAAGTTAAAGCCATTCCCATACTCCGTCCATGACTGTTTACTCGACGGCACAGATCCGCAAGTCGTTTCAGATCATATCCCTGTTCCGCCGCTGCTCCACAGATCTTTTCCGCCAGTACCGTTGTGCCTACCCCTCGTCGTCCCTGGGTATAGAGACTATCCTTTACCGCCACATCATCATCGATCAGGATATTGGCTACCGCGATACCTTCCGCTTGGGCGAGTTCAGCCGCCATTTCAAAGTTCATGACATCTCCGCTATAGTTTTTGACGATGTAGAGCACCCCTCTTCCTCCCTGCACCATCCTGGCAGCCTCGAGCATCTGGTCCGGGGTAGGAGAGGTGAAAACTTCTCCTGGACAGGCGGCATCCAGCATTCCCCTCCCCACAAAACCGCCATGCATCGGTTCATGCCCACTTCCTCCACCCGAGATCACCGCCACTTTGTTTGAAACTGGAGCATCGGCGCGATACACAAAGGTTGGATCGAAATGCACCTTAATCAGATCGGCATGAGCAGCAGCCATACCGATGAGACTTTCGCGTACGACCTCTTCCGGTTTGTTAATAAGCTTTTTCATGCTCTCTCCTTTTGTGTTTTCTGATTCCCCTCAGCGGGCGAGATTGTCTCTGAGACTATTCTTCTTCAGTGAAATCATAGCGGGTATCGTCCTCCTTGTCATCCCGTAGTGCAGCGAACGGTTCTTTTTCATATTTTCTCTGAAAATTCAAATGGTTGTGCATGAATTCTCCTGTCAGAATTAGATTTCCAGAGCACTAGAACTCATTTCAAATGCTCTGTTAAATAAGTTATGATGAGTTGTCATTCTGAGCCGAAGGCGAAGCATCTCAGTTTTGAGACCCTTCGCTCCGCTCAGGGTAACAACATGGTCACGTCCTCTGTTGCAGAATTAATTAAAAAAGCACTAGGGCTCGTTCGTCATTACGTAAAAACGTTCCAACATGGCCATAGTTTTTCACTCCGCCTCAAATCCCTGGCTTGTAAACTTGAGCGTCCGGCAGTTTTCTGTTACTGTACGCACCACCTGATCTGGTATCCCCTCGGGAGTAACTGCCCGAATTTCCAGCGTGACTTCGACCTGAGAACCGATAAGGCTGGTGAGGTGTTGCATCACTTCCTGGGCAATTTGTTCCGCATCGCGGGCCAGACGGGTCGCATTAAGATGGACAGAGCCATAGAAACGCCGTGGCTTTGGGAGAGGGGATGGAGGACTCTCTTTTCCCTTTTCTTCAGGTTTTGGTTTTCCCTTCTCTGAGTCAGTATCCCCCTCTTTTTGTTCCTTTTGCAGGGCAGTCTGCTGCTCTGCGAGTTGCTGACTGGCTACTTCCGGCCGTACCAGAAGACTCTCTGCATCCAGGGTAATACTGGTATGATGACCGGCTCGTAAACCACGATAGCGTTGTTTTTCGGCATCCCACCCTTCGGCATAGGCAAAGGTTTCGGATTGCCAGGTCAACAGTGCAACTCCTTCCCGGATAGCCTCCAGGAGTACATGGGTGTCTTTGAGCCTTGGCAAGTAAAGATATTGAGCAAAATCGTCCGCTAATTGCTTGAGCTTGACGTCATTCCCTCTCCAGAGCGGTATGCGGTCTAACTCGAGCCGGAGACGAGTCCCGGCAAACTGCGTAACTAAAAGTTCCTCAGTCTGGAGTTTCCTGGAGGCACGCACTGCCAGGGCCTCTTGTCCTTGCAAACGGATCTCTTCCCACTCGATGGCGGCCTGTGGATCGGGCTGACCCGGCACCAGCAACCAGTAAAAGGTCTCGGGGATACGTATCTTCACGGTCTCGTCTGCACTCTCCCGTTTGGTCCGCGCTTGATTCGCCTGGAAGGGGTCCAGATTCAGGGTTTCCTGCTCATCCTCGATAGATTTCCAGGCCAGATACTGACGTACTGCTTGTTCGAGCTCTGCTAATCGGGTGCGGTCCGGGGCCAGGAAGACCAGGGTATTTTGGTAACTGCGTGGGCTGGAACCTCGCCATTCCAGAATGGTGTTGGCCATCTGACGGGCTGGACTATCGGCCGCTTTTACACTATGAGGATACTCTGACCCCAGGATGACCAGTCGGACTTCCCGGTCATCCAGAACCTCTGCACCAGACGCAGGGCAGGGATGGACACGGACAAAATCTCCTCGTAACCGCGCAGCCTTATGCAGCCGGTGTTTTATCTCCTGAAAGACCTCATCTACGGCCAATTGTGCAGCTCTGTCCTCTGCCAGCCGGGCCACACTGGGCTGGGTAGAGTACCAGTAGCGCTGCTTATCGATATACAAATAGGTCCCCCGGTCGGTGAGACGACGGAGGGCATCGCCAAAGGTGGCCACACTCTCCCCGGGCTGGACACACCCGAGCTTGACCTGGCGCTCATCCAGTCCGCGATTGGCTGCGCGGAGGGTGGGGGCAGAGCCGAGATAGATGGTACGGGCTACCCGCCGGCAGGCCGAATAACGGCCGAGATTGGGATTCTCTCGATCGAGTTGCAGGGGGAGAGAGGAGGGACCATCTACATCCCTTTCGATCACCGGAACCCACGGATCCTCGAGGTAGCGGGTCAACTCGAATTGTACGGCTGGATCATCGACCGGTACACTGGCGGGCAGAATCAAGAGACTTTTATCTTCGCGCTCCCACAACGAATGAATCACCGTGGCCATTAAGCGCAGCACCCCACGTGTCCGCTGAAACTTATCCAGGCTCGACCAGTCATTGTAGAGACGATCAAACAGTTCCGGATGAATGGGATAGGCCGCTTTCAGCCGGCGTTCGTACGCACCTTCCCGGCACTCGGAAGGAAATTCCTGGGCTTGCGTTCGGTACAGATTCGCAAACGCACGGACCACCGCATCCCGTGCTACAAAGAGATCCGGGTCAGTCAGAGGCTGGAAGAGACGCCGCCGCACGATTTCGAAGCTCTCTTCTGCACTGGCCGGTCGCCAGGGAGATTCCACGCGTCCGATGGCATTCTTCAATCGCTCTAAAGCCGCCTGGCCTCCTTCCCCCCCAATCTCATTATCCGAGGCCGGGATGCTGACCACGAGCAGCGTCTTAGGAGCAGCCTTGGCTGCTTCGCTGAGGGTCTGGGCAAAGGTGAAGTGAGTATCAAAACTCCCGGCGGGGAGATTGTGCACATGGTAGAGTTGTCGTGCGTATGCGACCCATTCATCGATCAGGATCAAACAGGGGGCATAGCGATTAAACAGTTCACGCAGGGCATCTCCGGGGTTAGTAGAGGTCAGATCCGCCTCTTGTACCAGCGCATACCCATCTTTTCCCCCCAGTTGCCAGGCCAGCTCTCCCCACAAAGTTCGTACCACCGTCCCATCGGGTTTGTGCTGAGGCTGACCCGGGGGAATCTTGGTTCCCACGAGGACCGCACGTCGCACTGCCGGAGGTTGAGAGATACTGGCGGCAGTGAACACAGGTTCTAAACCGGGGAGGTCTGCAGGAGGAGTACCGGAGAAGAGGTGGTAGAGAGCGAGCAACGAGTGGGTTTTGCCACCACCAAAGTTCGTCTGGAGTTCAATCACCGGATCACCACCCGTACCGGAGAGCCGTTGCAGCGCGCCGGTGAGCAGACGTTGCAATCCCTCGGTGAGAAAGGTACGACGGAAGAATTCGGTGGGATGCCGGTATTCCTCGGTCCCTTCGTTCAGGTAGACTTGCCAGAGGTCTGCGGCAAACTCGGCCTGCTGATACCGTCCCGAGGCCACATCGGGATGGGGAGTGACCACCTCCCGCCACGGTTTTAATCCGCCGGTCGGTGTCCCCTCCACCGCAGTCACAGCCGCTCGCCGGGTCTCCCGACGAGCCTGCTCTTCAAAGCGTATCCGCAGCAATTCCTGCTTCTGTTTTTCTACCTCGGTGGCTTCGGGAGCAGAGACCGCGGACAGGAGTCGAGTGATACTGTCCAGGGTACGATAGGCATCATCGGTGCTAAACGTATGCTGATGGGCCCACTGGTTGCGGACTTCGCGCAATTCGCTGACCAGGGTACGTTCAGATTGTCCTAGGGTTTTCCGGAAAACCGGATGCCACTGATCCCACATCACCGTCAGCAACGCCTGCGTATCCCAATGGGGTGAGCCTTCCCGGCTTCGACTGGTGTCCCGTAGTCCTATTTCCACCACCTCGAACCAGCGCTCGCCATGCACTGCTTGAAGTTCTCGTTCCACGAAGGATTTGAGGCCTTTATTGAGCAATTCCAGCGCTTTTCCGACCCGTTCATGGTTGCTCTGTGCCATGCTGGTTTCTCCTCTATATCCGGAGCGCGAACATCCCGTCCGCTGCGACCAGTAAAGTCTCTGCTGGGAGCGCGAACATCCCGTCCGCAGCGGGCCAGAGGCCCGCGCTCCCAGGTTTACTCAAAAAGAGGGGACTGCTGCTCACTCGTGGACAAACGGCTGGCCAGTTTGGTCAATTCTGGCCAGGCGATCACGAGGCTGTTGTAGGCCAATGCTTCCTGTGCCCAGTTTTTTCGGTCACAGATGTTGTACAGCCGGTAGGCCAGGTCTCGAGCTCCCTCACTCAGGGCACTGACCTTACGGAGCAGCATTGCCGTCCCTTCTTCACCCACTTGATCCAGGGTACGGATCAGATACTGGGTGACTTCCCAGACCGTGAGGCGACTATCCGCCTCTGGTTCCCAATCAGCCCTCAGCTCTTCACGTCTCAGCAGCCGTACCTTTCCAGCCCGAGCCATGAGTATACCGGCCTCCACCATCCCCTGCACACTGGTATTCTTCGCCTTGGAGAGAGTCTCTGCATCACCGAACGACCCTTCGTCGAAGGCAAACTGCTCAAACCAGGCCAGTGCCCAGCGGGTATCCGCATCAAACTCCCCTTCCTGTTCCGCCAGCACTTCATCCAGGGTCTGGTTGATAAGCGCTAAGGCTGAGCGCACCTTCATCGGTGTGCCATCGGCTTCTACGACCTTCGCATACCGGGAGAAGACTGCCATCCCTAGACCAATCGCTGCCTGTGCAAAATCCACCGGGGCGATGTTACCGTGTTGTAATTTTCTCAGGGCATCGGGTAATTCACGACGTAACGCGGTGAGAAACTCTCGTCGGGTAGCCAGTGGTGCGTTTTCTGGTCGTGGACGGCAGACGAGGACAATGGAAGAGGCGAGGGCGTTGGTGCCACTGGCGACTGGACGATTGGATAATTCTGTTCGCATCGGTAGAGTCCCTGTAATTTGAAAACCTGCAGTGAGCAGTCCTTCTAACATGGTTTCCCAACCCGTAGAAGCAATAATAGCGTTGCTGCCACCATCGCTTTCATCTTGCTCTGATTGCTTAAAGGCGTAATAGACGGTCATGGGATACTCTTCGTAAGTGAGACTATACATAAGGTGAAAGGCTTTTCGTAGACCGGTGAGGAAATGATCTTCCGCTTTTTCTCTATCACCACCAAATCGGTAAGGCGTAGCAACGAGTTCCTCCCCTTTTGGGGTTAACAGAGTGCTAAACAAGTCTGGATAGATCTGGCCTAGACTTCGCCGTAACCAGGCATAGAAAAAGTCTGAGAGATCAGCATACCCAATATTATCGTAGTAGGGTGGGTCGGTAGAGATAAGTGAACGAGTGGCATTGTTGATTGCAGTTGTAGCATCAAGTTGTTTAGCTATTCCAGAAGTGCGATAGGGTGAATTTTCCACGACTTTTGTAACCCATTCCGCAGCACCTTGAAAATTTCCCGTAGAGTCACTTAACGGATTTGCCTCTGCAAAGTCCCAGGTCATCGGGATCGCCTGGCGAGCAAAGGTATTACGAACATTATCTCGAGTAACATCCCATGAACAGATTACCGAATTTCTATCCGCCAACCGATCCATCGCAAACGCCAAATACGTCGCCACTGCATCTGCATACGCCGTCGCCCCGCTGCCTCCATCATTGAGCGGTATGCCGTCATCAGGCAGGCCAGCAGCAAGGGCATCTTGGAGCACTCGCTCACGCGCTTCACTCACCAGGTCACTAAAAGTGGTCAGGGCGACGAGTTGACGGGGTGTGAAGAGGTCAGCGAATGTGGTCATTCCATAGAGAGGAACACTGACTGTAGCCTTACCGCACAGTTGGGCCTCGGGCTTCCACGCTGGTTTCGCCTTTGCCGCTACTGCAGCATGTTCCTCAGAAGGAGAGAGATAAACACGCCCACTTTCCCCTTCGGCAACAATAGCCATGAGTTGCGTACCCATCCGACCGGCCTTCCCCTCGGCACGAACATGGGCAAACGGTACCGCTTGTCCACACACGATGCAGCGTGTTCCCCGGCGGTTGACGGTTCCTTCAGCAGGCACTCCACTCCCCATCTTTACCTCAAAACGCACCGTCTTTGCCCCCTTGTCCACCACCGGTTCTACCCATGCCTTTTTTCCCTTTTTCGTCGAAAGCCAGAAGGACCGCACGAGAGGCATCTGGGCACCACAGGCCGGATTGGGGCATTGTACTGTTCGGGCCCAGAGCCAGGCAATCACTGTTGCTTCGGTTGTTTTTGCAGGCGAGACGCCCGCGCTCCCAGGAACTAGGCTTTCAGAAACTAGGCGCCCGGGAACTAGATTCCCAGAAACTCGAACTTTTGGGTACAAATGCCCAATACGTCGCTCGGCCTCGTCACGCATCCATTGCCCATAGTAGCGCACATCTGCGGCCAGCCCGTGTGCTCCGATCCATCTCGACTCACTCCCTGGGAGCACAGGGGTTTCTCCTTCTGAGAGATCACGCCTTTCCCCCTCTGGGAGATCTCCATGAGACAAACGAGAGGTCTTTGCTCTCAGGCTTACAGGTGGCTGTCCAGCAAAACGGGGTGGAATCTCAATCAGGGCTTTGGTAATAAGGACGGCGACTGGATTGAGGTCGCTGGCATAGGCTTTGAGACCAAGCCGTTGCGCTTCTAGGGGAATGGAGCCTCCTCCACAAAAGGGATCAAGCACCGGTGGAGGATTGCCCCTGGTCGATTTGAGGATCTCCCTACGAGCAGCCTCCAGCACCCGCTCATTATTACTATTCTCCCACTTGACCAGATCTTCGATGAGGCGAAAGAGCCTGGCACGCTCCTGCTCCTGTGCCTCTTCGGTGGGGAAGGCTTCGGGGTGACTGGAAGGGTCATCGACCAGCGAGGCAAAGAGCACCGCACGACAGGCTGCCAACGGACGCCGTGCCCACCAGAGATGCAATGTGGAAGGATGCCCATGCCGGATCGATTTCTCCCGTGCGGCTTCCCGGTTGATGGCTTCTAGCGGCAAGGCAACTTCAATCAGTTTCTTGGCCACGTTTTTTCTCCTATATTGCGCCAATATTGCGCTTTACTACGAAAAAAGGCGCAACCCGATACACTAGTAAGTTTCTAGAAATAAATCACTTATGGTTATTGCATTCTGACATAATTGCGTTTTTTCCCATTATTTTTGCTTTTCGACGCAATTCGGTTTGGCTTCGAACTCATTGTCCTTCAGGCAGTATGAATTCCTGCTGTTTAGCCTTCGCTGGGAGCACGGGGTCCCGCCCGCTGCGGGCCAGAGGCCCGCGCTCCTAGGGGAGAGGAGTAACCTCATTTCGACCCATTGCTTATCTCGGCAGCGACCAGATCCTCCCATGCATAGCGAAGCCAGCGTCGTACCTCTGCAAATCGCTTAGTTTCGCTCATACAGTACCTTTCCCTCGCGCAGCGCTGGCCGTAATATCGTACCCACAAGGTCTCCACGACGCGAAATTTCCTCGGGCGTGGTCACAATAATGTCTTTGCACACTGATATATCGCGTAGTATTCGCCGAATTTCTACAGCCGCTTTGCGTTTGTCAGCCACAGCCGGTAAGACCACGAGCAGATCAATATCACTCTCTGAACCAGCCTCTCCTCTCGCCTGAGAACCAAACAGGAGAATCTGCACCGGATGAAAGGTACGCACAATGCGATCAACCATTATTTCAATGGCTTCCAGGGTCGTCATATCGGTTCCTCTGCTCTACTCATAAGTTCCTGCACCGCATAGTTTACACTAGTCACGCCAAAGTCCGGCTCTTTCTGAAAGGGGCGTCGGATGTAGCGTGGTCTGGAGGCGATCTCCCCATCAACTTCAACCAGAGCCAGGATGAACTCCTCCGGTTTGTTGAGAGCGGTCAGGATCTGGGTTTTGGATACCGTAACGGTCGAAGACCCCACGGCTTTTCCTTTGACCTCGATAAAATAGAGTCGATTGGTCAGCGGGTCTTTGGATTCGATATCGTAGCCGGGATGCTCAGGGGGCATCTCGCGTGGTATACGTCCTAATTGGCGTTCGGCCTCCATGACTGCGGCCACTGCCAGCCGTTCAATCCGTACACGGTCTGCCTGGGTTACCTCTGTCAGGGGAAAGGACAGTCCCTGGCACTGGCGTAACAGCCATTCGGGTATGACCAGTGCACCACCCACTATAACCGGCGGGAGGGGGAACAGATGTCGCTCCTGCTCCAGTTCCTCCAGCCGCCGCTGTAATCGGGCCTCTAACTCATCCGCTCGTTGCCGGGCGAGAGTAGAGTTGATTTTGGTACCAGACTTGCCGGCCTGCTCCTGGGCTGCAAGTGTGTTGGCCCGGTGATCCCAGTAATTGATTTCTTTGGTAAGCCGGTCTTTTACCGCGGCCATGGTCTTTCGGATCATCTCCTCTTTCCGGGTCTTGACCGCAGTGAGGTGCTGGGGAATGAGATATTCCGCAGCATAGGCAATGATTTGCGATTCGAGATCCCCCTGAAGCCAGTCTGGCTCGAGGATTGATTCTGTTACTATCCGTTCGTCATCAGTAATGGGCCGATAATCGAGATAGGGAGCATATCCCGGATTGCGTACCTGTCGATGCGCATCAATCTCTACAAACTGCATCTGTCGAGAGACAATCCGTCGCTGACCATTATGGTCGGTGCGGGCATCCTGGATGGAGTGCTCCAGATAAAAGAGCACGTGGACATGGTCACTCCGGTCGTGAGGATCTATCAGGATGGCACCTCATTTGAGCAGGTCCCGGTAGCGCTCGAGGATCAGGTCGACGGTTGCCTCGAGGAGGGGATGACCAGGACAGAGAAACGTGGCGAGAGGTTTTCCGGGGAGACTGATCAGATCTTTTTCAAAGGTTATACGCTCATAGCGTGTCAGCACCGGTTCTCCAAGGCCAATCAGGCGGTCACGCTGGCGAATGACGGACGGTACATAGGTAATTTCATAGCGTTTGGGCTCACGCTCCTGTACAGTGCCACCAAGCAAGGTAAAGGCCTCGCGGAAGAAGGAAGCAATAAAGTGCGGTTGCAAGCGGCGGGCTTCTGCTCGTTCCATCTCCTCACGTATCTGGTGTACCCGCGCTGGCGTTTGAGCGATTGATAAATCGCTTCGGGTGAGGAGGCCAACCGTCGTTGCAAGGTGGTGAGTGCAAAGCCCACCATATTACCGCTTCGTCCCTCCCCTTCTGCCGTGAGACGGTCTGCCCGGTTCATCTCGATCCGGACATAATCTGTTACCGCATAATAGAGACGCGCTTCCAGCTCAGAGAGGGTGTAGTGAACAGTGTAGGCGCGACGTTCCGGGAACAACGGCGTGCCGTCAAATTTTACCAGATGTTCTTTGACCATGCGGCGCATCAGATCAGAAGTGTCCACCAGGTGCACCCCATCGCGGAAGCGTCCTTCAAAGCGATCAGCATCCAGCAAGGCCATAAAGAGCTAAAAATCTTCTTCTTTGCCATTATGTGGCGTGGCGGTGAGCAGCAGAAAATGGCGGGTCAATCTACTAAGGAGCTGCCCGAGTCGATACCGTTTGGTGGCTTTCACTACCCCTCCAAAGAAAGAGGCGGACATCTTATGCGCTTCGTCACAGACGATCACATCCCAATCCGTTTGCGAGAGTTTAGCCTGGATGTCTTCGTTGCGGCTCAGTTGATCCAGACGACAGATGAGTAAGGGGTGTTCTACGAACGCGTTTCCGGTACGTGCGGTCTCCAGCATCTCACGGGTCAGGAGGTCAAAGGGGAGCTGAAAGCGGCGGTAGAGTTCATCCTGCCATTGCTCGGCCAGGTTTCCGGGACAACAGATAAGACAGCGTTTTAGATCACCGCGTACCAGGAGTTCTTTTAGAAACAATCCGGTCATAATGGTCTTGCCTGCTCCCGGGTCATCGGCAAGGAGATAGCGCAGTGGTTGACGGGTAAGCATTTCTCCATAGACAGCAGTAATCTGGTGGGGCAAGGGGTCAATAAGCGAGGTATGCACGGCGAGGAGTGGATCAAAGAGATGAGCGAGTCGGATACGGTAGGCTTCCGAGACTAACCGGAACAGCGCTCCATCCCCTTCAAAACTCCAGGGCCTTCCGGTGGTGACAACCTCCAGCATCGGCTCCTGATCTCGGTAGAGCAGGACATTGCCCAACCGGCCAGCCGCATCCTTATAGGTCAATTCCACGACCGTGGAGCCAAACCATTGGACATCGACGACAGTCACCAGTTGATCAGGCAGAATTCCCTTGATCGTTGCTCCACGGGTGAGTTCTTCTAAACGCACCACTCTCTATACTCCTCATCGGTTGCACACCTTCTCTGCGGTGTATCCATTTCTCCTCTTTTTCGAGTGACAAACAAAGTGTACATCGATAGGTGCTTTTCCACAAGTGTTTTGAGATTGGTCGGAGAACCCATTGCCACTGCCTTCCCTTGATACTCTTTGCGCCATAGACTTATTCTGTCAACTCTGAGCCGAGCCAGAGATCAGTCAGGTGAGGCCATAGCTCTTTTTCTGTGGCTTGAGGATACTGGCGGCCTTGCTTTTCTGAGAAGATCGGGCTCCATCAGTTGTTCCAAGTGAAATTTTCAGAACAGGCAGACATTTCGGAATGGTGATAACATAGCTCCGGTTGTTTTGTCAATTACAGTTGTGCGTGGTTGTTGTCGCCTATCCTTTGTTTGCCCCTGTGCTGGGAGCGCAGGTGTCTCGCCTGCTGTGGGCCAGAGGCCCGCGCTCCTGGAAAATCTCTCTTCCCCAGATTTGCATTCGGCGTGCTCGAGATCTATACTAAAGAGAAAAGAAGGGCAAAAAGGGTTCGTGTCCTCTAACAGACAGGAGAATAATGCATGGATAAACCTAGTGAGAAAAATATCGTGAAGATGTGGGCCTATGCGGAGAAGTTTGCTGAAAAGTCCGGGACTTACCTCCATCCTGATCGCAAGGTAACGGAGACGGTAGTGGAAGGCCTTGCTCGCCATATCGAAGAAGTAGGAAAACCGTTATGTCCCTGCAACTTTTATCCAGACAAGCAGGCTGAAGCCAAATTGCGACGCTGGATTTGTGCCTGTGATGAAATGCAGATCTATAAATACTGTCACTGTTTGTTATTTGTCAATCCAGAGGGGTTTCCCATTACCGAGTATCTGCCAGAGGATCATGAAGGACGGCAAGTGTACGGTTTAGTCAAGGATCCTCATCCGGAGAAAGGACGCGCGCTGCGCCATAAAGAAGGAAGCAAAGAAGAATCTAGGCAGGCTTAGCATTCGCTGGTATCGGTTGCTGCGTGACGAACCCTTTTGGAAGAGGGCACGGATTCGTCACGCAGAGAAAGGTCTAACTGGCCAGAGCCTCATCGATGGCCTTGGGATTAAATCCGCTGAGACGCTTATCCCCAATCACGATGACCGGTAAAGAGCGCAATCCATAGCTCGCCAGTTCCTGGACGGCCTGGGGATCGTGTGCGACATTTTTTTCCGTATAGGGGACACCCTTTTGCGATAGATACTCCATCGCTTTGTGACAGGCCCCTCACCCTATGTTGCTATAGACGATCACTTCTTTCGCCATGATAACTCTCCTTTCTCCATCCGTTTCCAAGAGAAGACCGCTCCGGCTTGCCTCATACACACTGTGCAGATCCAGCAACCCCTTCCTGGGAGCACTCTATTCTGCTGTTCTGCTGTCGACCATGAAAGATCAGCGAAGTACTATTAGTATAAGGGGAGAGAGAATCCCTCGTCAAGTTGTCAGGGAGATAGGAGGCGAAGAATGCTTCGCCACATCGAGAGGAGGAGTGTGATCAAAGACCAGCGCCAGTTCGATACTCCTTAATCAGGAAGAGGGTGTAAACCCGAGTTCTTTGGCCTTTTTAATAAATTCCCGTGCCTCGCTTATTTTCCCCTGACTCACATAGGCTTTTCCCAGATAGTAGTATGCTTCGCCGTATTGAGGATTGATCTCAATGGCTTTTTTGTAGTTCTCGATGGCTTTATCGAGTATTCCATCTACATAATAAGCAAAGCCCAGGTTATAATAGGCTTCCGCATACTGTGGATCGAGTTCAATCGCTTTTTGAAAAGATTTCCGTGCCTCCTGAAATTGTTGACGGCCACGCTGTACCAGGCCAAGACCATTATAAGCTTCGGCAGATTGGGGATTGAGTTTAATTGCTTCTTTAAAGGCTTTGACCGCTTCTTCGGCTTTGGCTGCTCCCTGGGCAGCAAGGGTTTTTCCCTTGGTTACGTATTCCTGGGCTTTTTGGCGATCAGTCGCTGAAATTTCCTTTTTTTCCTCCTTTGCTCCTCCACCACAGCTTATCAGAAAAATTGAGAAACAGAGAAGAATCATTGTGTTATGCCCGCATTTTCTTTTCCAAGCCTTCATATCCATTACTCTCCTTTCCTCCAGCTTTTATTCCTTTAAACTACCAGCAATTAATCCACTGATAATATATTTTTGAAAGAACAGGACAAAGAAGAGCGCCGGAAGACCAGTCACCACTCCTGCGGCAGAGATGAAATTCCAGGCGATAAAGGTGTCTCCTATAAAATGGGTAATCCCAACAGCCAGTACGGTAGATTCTGGGGAAGATCCGGCCAAGGTTATGGCGAATACAAACTCATTCCAGGTAAAGAGAAATACCATAATAGCGGCAGCAGCAATACCTGGCCCCGCCAGTTTCAGGATCACTCGATAAAAAGCCCCAAAACGGGAGCATCCATCAATACGGGCAGCTTCTTCAAAATCAGTTGGAATATCACGGAAGAAGCCGCGCAGTAAAAAAATGGCAATCGGGAGATTAAAATAGGTATTCGCAATGATAAGGGCGGGCAAAGTATCCAGAATACCTAACTTGTAAAAGATGAGATAAAAGGAGGGTAACAGTGCAATGGGAGGGAAAAGACGAAAAGAGAGCATACCAAGTAGCACATAGTTTGCTCCGCGAAACCCGGCCCGAGCCAGCCCATAACCGGCAGGGGTCCCAATAATAAGACACAGGAGGGTGGTGATGCCAGAGACAACCAGGGAGTTGAAGGTATAGAGAAAATAGGGTCGGTCCTCAAACACTTTATAGTACTGTTCAAGTCCAAGGAAATGGGAAGGAATGTATTGAATGGGAATAGCATAGATATCCTCCATAGGCCGAATGGAGGTTAAAAACATCCAGAGAATAGGGATAGCGGCCAGAAGCGCAAAGAGCAGAATGATAAGATAAGAAAGGAGAATACCGTACCGTTTATACAACCGGGCCAGGAAAACATGCCCATCTGTCAAGGTCAGGACTCTGGTTTGCACTGCTTGTCGCTCCTTATAATATAATTAGTAACTACCGCTAGTGTCTTGTCAAGGTGAAAATGGTGAGTTGTTCCCTCTTTTCACCCTCACCTTGGCCCTCTCCCCTCAAGGGAGAGGGGAGAAAAAGGCACGCACAAAAACAAGTTTGACAAAACACTAGAGAAGGTCATCGTTTGTGTTGTATTGGACATTGCTCCTAGAAAAATTACCGCTCACGCAGGGTAGAGCGAAAAATCAACGTCCAGAAAACCGTAATAAACACAATAGCCAAAAACATGGATATAGAAAGCGCAGCGCCTCTACCAATTTCAAAAAACTTATAGGTGGTGTCATACATGTGAATAACGAGCAAATAGGTATCGTGTCCTGGTCCCCCACCGGTCAAGAGGAAACCGAGGGCAAAGGTCCGAAAGGCAAAAATGGAACTGATCAGCAGCAAAAAAAACGCCGATGGTAACATAAAGGGGACCATGATATGCCTGAATCGTTGCCAGCCATTTGCTCCATCGATCATAGCCGCTTCCAGGTACTCCTCCGGAATGGTTTGCAGAGTAGCTAACAATACAATGATCATTAAAGGGGTACGAATCCAAATGTCCGAAGTGATTACCGAGATCATCGCCCATGGATTAGTCCCCAACCAGACAATTGGTTGTTGAATGATATCGAATCGGAGCAAAAGATCATTGAGAATCCCCGCCTCTGAATCCAGAATCCAGCGCCAGATAAAAGCACTGACCACGATAGGCATTGCCCAGGGGAGAAGGGTAATAGCCCGAAAGAAAGCTACAAATCGAATTTTCATATTCAGAGCTAAGGCCACAATGAGCCCGATGAGAAAGGAGCAGAGAACCGAAGAAGACATGTAGAGAAAAGAACGTCCCATGGAAGGCCAGAAGTCAGGATCCAGTCCGCTAAAGAGGAATGTGTAGTTTTCAAAACCAATAAACTGGAGAGCGAGCGTTCCCATTTTCGGTTTGATACTATAAAAGGAAATGACGATCAGGATAACGATCGGAATAACGGACACCAGCACAATGATAACCAGACTGGGTAGGGTGAGTAAAAAGTTGAACGTCGATTGCCTTATCTCTCGTTGCTCTTTCTTCCTCATCGTTTTCTCGTCTCCCCCCGGGCATTTGAAGCATCGGTACCGAAGAGTCACTCAGATAAGAGTGACTCTTCAACCTCAGCAAAAAGCCTCCTTATTTCTTCACCAGATCCACCTGTTTCTGGGCATCGGCTAAGGCTTGGGCTACCGTCTTTTTTTCCAGCAACGCATCTGAGAGTTCTTTTACCAGAATAGAAGAGGTTTCACCGATTTCTGGATAGATCTCTAAATCCGCCTTTTCCAGAGCCATTTTGAGTACCGAAGCAGCCGGTACCAGTTCGATAATCGCTGAATCGTCATAAGCGGGAAGCCAGGAGCTCAGGTTTTTCTCGATTACCAGTTCATTTACCTGCGCTTGCTTGCTTCGCTTGAGATCGATGTAGAGCATGGCAGCCGCTTTGTTCTTGGAGTACGGATTGACTCCAATGACCTCATAATCAATAGAGGTCGCTCCTAACCTCTCCAGGGTTGTCGCTGGAAGTGGGGCCTGGCCCATATCCTCGGGAAAACCTAATTGGGAGGGGAGCTCAAAACCAAACATGGCCATCGCAATGTTGCCACGTTTATAACGATCGACCAGATTCAAGTAATCGACATTGTTGACTTCTGGCGGAATTACCTTGTATTTATTCCGCAAGTCTACTAAAAACTGGAAAACCTCTCGCATCTCCGGGGTGTCCACTTTGACTTTTCCATTATGTACAAAGCGCCCTCCAGCTCCAAAGAGCAGATTAGCAATCATCCGGTAGCCCAGAGGGCCTTTGAGCCCAATTATCAAGCCCCATTGATCGGTGATTCCATCCCTATTAGTATCTTTGGTGAGTTTTTGAGCCACTTCAATCCATTCGCTCCAGGTCTTGGGAGGTTCCTGAATATCCGCTTCCTGGAAGAGGCTCTTCCGGTAGTTCAGAACATAGGCTTTTGAAATATTCGGTGCTCCGTAGCCCACTCCTTGATATTCAGAGACCTTTCGATATGCCGGGGGATATTGAGCCCAGATTTCATCACTCGCCCACAGCTCAGGCAACGGCAGATACCAGCCTGCTTTAATAAAATCGAGAGTTTTATCCTCCAGCGTCACCACGATATCTGCTGATCCAGACTGGGCAACCAGCATAGCAGTCTCTTTTTGAATCATCTGGGTAGCTAGAAGTTCTAGAAATTTGACCTGGATACCGGTGAGTTCAGTGAAGATGTCCGCATTCGCTTTGGTAGCAGGATCAGAAGGAAGTAACGGACCATAGTTGTAGACGACAATCTCTTTGGTATCACCAACGGCTTCTTTCCAACCTTTTGGTAGCTCGTATTTATCAGCGGAGAGGCGGGCCAGAATCTCTTGCGGTGTGCCCCATTGGATTTTACTGGGGTCATCTGCGGATACCGGAATGGGAGCCAGACACAATACGGTTAGAACTACGAACCACCTTGCTAAGTAAGTGAAAAGGTTTAATCGATTCTTCATCCTAGAGCCCTCCCTTCTGGCAAATGTTTTTAGGTTCTCTCTTTTCTCCCTAAGGGAGATGGCAGAATCTATCTACCCATGAACAAATCTTCTACCTCCTTTCTCTTCATATAACAGAAAAAATAGAAGGTCAAAGCTACGGCGAATCTTCAGCCACTCGACTAAAAATGCTCTGCAGAAAAGCTGTCCCTTTATAACACAGAAAGTTTTTCTTTTGCAACCCTCTTTCCCATATTTATTTCTGAAACCGATATACAAAAAGAGCAGAGAGAATACACCGAAAACGTCTTGACATCTCGCATCCCTTCTGAAAGAATACATGAAGCAGATCAGGTGCATGATGAAAGTGGCAAAAGAAAAGGCAGCAGGTACACCGGATGCCGAAAGGTAAGCCTGGTAAAGAGCTCTCATTGATCTTTATTCAACTGATAGCAAGATAAGGAGGAGGAAGAGTATGCGGTTGGTCACATTTCACAATGGAATCGAAGCCCGTTTGGGAGCCCTCTGGACGGAAATGGTCATCGACCTCAATCGGGCCTGTATGCGATTGCTGCAGGAGAAAGGGGAGGCCAGAGCACCAGAATTTGCCAATGCGCTCCTGCCTTCGAATATGCGTGCTTTCCTGGAAGGAGGGGAAAAATCTCTCGAAGCAGCCCAGGAAACATTACATTTTGTGGTGGAAAATTCTTCCCTCCTCGAACAGGAAGAAGGCAAGCCTCATCCCAGTATTCTCTACCGAGCCTCCGAAGTCAAACTGCTCGCTCCTCTCCTCAATCCACCCAAGATCATCTGTCTTGGACTCAATTATCGGGATCATGCCGAAGAGAGTGGACAACCGATTCCTACCGAACCGGTCCTCTTTTCCAAATATACTACCGCCCTTATCGGCCCAGAGGAGGATATTGTCTTGCCTAAGGTGAGCACTCAGGTCGATTATGAAGCGGAATTTGCCTTTGTTATTGGAAAACGAGGCAAAGAGATCTCGGCAGAAGAGGCCATGGACTATGTAGCCGGTTACACGATCATGCACGATGTGAGTGCTCGTGATTATCAGTTTAAAACAAGCCAGTGGATGGTTGGGAAGACTTTTGATACGTTCGCTCCACTTGGTCCAGCTCTTGTGCTGAAGGACGAAGTACCCGATCCACATGTGCTGGATATTAAACTGGCCATTAATGGCGAACAACTCCAGAGCTCCAATACCAAACACCTGATCTTCAAAGTACCCCACATTGTGGAGTATCTCTCCCAGATCTTTACCATTGAACCGGGTGATGTCATCGCTACCGGAACCCCATCTGGAGTTGGATTTGCCCGAAAACCTCAGCGTTTTCTCCAGGATGGGGACGAAGTGGTGATCACCGTCGAAACTATTGGCGAATTGCGTAATCGCGTAGTAAAAAGTAAGGAATAACCATGGATACCTCCATCAAAATCGTCGAGTTTTCAGATTATCTTTGACCCTGGTGTTATCCGGCGACAGTTCGTCTCCGTCGTGTTATCGAATCCCTTGGGTCCAGTATCATACTGGAAGAAAAGAGTTTTCCCCTCCGGCCCGAACCCGATCCGAATGCCAGGTTTCAGGGCACCTACCGGGAGAGGGGCTGGCAGAGAGCCGCACAGCTCTCCGCCGAAGATGGTATTGCTTTCCAGATGTGGAAGCGGGAGGATTTTCCCACCTGCAGTCTTCCAGCCTTGGAGGCGGCCAAATGTGCAGCTTTTCAGAGTGATACCGCCTTTGAGAGAATGCATCTTCGGCTGTTTGAAGCCTTTTTCGTCCGGGGAAAGAATATTGGTAATCCAGATGAGATCCTGGAGGTGGCAGAAGAAGTTGCTCAGGACGTTCCACTCGATATGGAAATGTTCCAGAAAGATTTTGAGTCTGGTCGTGCCAGACCTTTTGTCTTTGAGGATTATCGAGAGGCTTTAGGCGCTGGCGTCCATGCGATCCCCACGGTGATTTTTCAGCGACCCCAACCCGGGCAGAGTGAAGCAGCACCTCCACTCTTTGTCGAAGTGCAACGAGTGGTCGGAGCGGTACCGCAGGTCGAGTATGTCCGGGTGTTACGCCAGTTAGGAGTCTCTACTCTTTAGTAGCAAAACGATCGAGCAAATCTCGAAGGGAAAGGTCAGCCAGTGAGGGACTCTGGAGATCGGCAAGACTGAAATCCAGAATCCTGGTGAGTGCGTTGGGGATGGCGACACAATACATCCCCGCCTGTTTAGCAGCGACTACGCCATGAGCAGAGTCTTCAAACACCACACACTCACGGGGAGAGACCTCCAGTATAGCTGCTGTGGACAAAAAGAGTTCCGGGTGAGGTTTTACCTGTTTTACATCATCACGGGTCCGGAGACAGATGAAGTGTTCCCGGACCCCACACCGGATCAGGTGTCCTTCCACCCATTCCCGAGAAGAGCTTGAGGCCACGGCAAGCTTTAAGCCTAACGCTTTGGCCTCCTCAATACGTTCCTGGACTCCAGGGAGGAGAGGTTGAGAATGGACCCAGGCTCTGTATCGCTCCCGTCGCTTTTCATACAACTCTTCCCGGTCCAGGGGTCTTCCCACCAGTTCTTCCAGATACGCACAGGGGTCAAATGCCGAATTTGTTGTACCAATGCAAGCTACCCAGCGTTCTAAGGCGAGATCTACACCAAATTGTTGATAGACTTCTCGCCAAGTCTCATATTCGGGTACTTCGGTGTCTACCATCAGACCATCAAAATCAAAAATTACTGCTTTCATAATCCCCTTCCTAAGAGAATAGAGTCAAACGGCACCAGCATCTGTGTCCTCTGGGCCTCCGTAGTAGTAAAAAACCAGTGCATAGCCCAGCACCAGGAAAGTCTAAAGAGGGAGAGCGGCCTGATAGCTTCCAGTGAGCTGCAACATGAGATAGACAATGACCCCTGTCACCGAGACGTAGAGCCAGAGGGGGAGAGTCCAGCGCGCAATGCGCACATGTTTGGTAAAGTCTGCTTTCCAGGCTCGATATAGAGTGATCAGGGCTAAAGGAACAATCAGAGTGGCGAATATGGTATGTGAAAGAAGAAGGATATAGTAAAGTGGACGGATCCAGCCTTGTCCAATGAAGTGCACACTCCCCACATAATAGCGCAGGGTCAGATAACAGATCAAAAAGAGAGAAGAGGTCATCAAAGCTGCCACCATGCAGTACTGATGGGCGGTGATCTTTCGTCGCCGGATACAGAGATACCCACTGATGAGCAAAAGGGCGCTTACCCCATTCAAAATAGCGTTAACAGTCGGAAGGTTAGTAATTGCAATCACTGGGCTTTGAATCGCTTTTTAGACAACATAATACTGATGCTAATAATCTGCAACTCCCTCTCTGACCTATTCCCCTGACCCTGCACGCTGAAAAGAGCGCAGGGTCACGCCCTGCTAAATCCCTTTCTTCCACCAATGGCCTTACTGTCGTATAAGAGCAGTCAGATCGGGTAAAAGGGCAAAAAAGAGGAGCACACAGATGAGCATAGGGGTAATGGCAATAATCGCTAAGGTGCGTCGCTCAAACTTCAGGTGCATAAAATAGGATGCTACAAGCGTGGCCTTCGCTATAGCCAGCACAACTAGCATCAGCGCTATTGCTAAGCTGTGTATGGGGAGATAGATTACCCCAATTTCAAACACGGTTAATACTGCAAGCCAAATCCACACGGCAATGTAGTTCGGCTCTTCTCGGTGGGCAGGGTGTGTAGTAGTAGTGGTTGCCATAACAATCTCCATACAAACTAGAGCAAATAGACAAAGGTAAAAACCAGAATCCAGATCAGATCGACGAAATGCCAGTACAGACCGGCAATTTCCACATGATCATACTTCCCTCCAGCATATCGTCCAAGCATCCCGGCGATCAAGATACAGGTCAGATAAACGACCCCTCCAAATACATGCATCCCATGAAAACCGGTCAAGATGAAGAAGGTTGAGCCAAACAACGAGTCGCCAAAGGGGTTACCGGTTAAGGTCACTCCTTCACCATAGATGAGATGGGTCCATTCATAGGCCTGCAAGCTTAAAAAAGCCACTCCTCCGAGAATCGTCAGCAAGATAAATTTCCGGAACCGCTGGTAGTCATCGTGTTGAATAGCAGAAAGGGAGAGGACCATGGTGACACTGCTACAGATTAAGAGAAAGGTCATAAAAGCGGTTAAATTGATACCCAGGACCTCTGACGGGTCTGGCCAATTGTCGCTTCCATACCGTAAGGCCCCGTATCCAGCGAGGAGAGCGCCAAAAGACATGGCATCTCCAGCAAGAAATAGCCACATACCAAGCTTCCCCCGGCTCTCCGGAGTCAGGGGTGATTCATAGGCTTCAGCAGACGGATGATGCATAGCAGCCGCTTGACTCAATTTCAGACCTCCTTCTGTCTTCAGATTCAAATAGATCACCAGTTACCAACAACACTTTGCTTCTCCTCTCTCAGGGAGAGAACATATTCTTGAAGGAATGACAACTCTCGGCAAAAGGTTCAGGCTCAATGCAGGATTAATACAGATAGACCAATATGAACAGCACAGGCCACAGAGCCACCACAAAAAACCAGTAAATAGCACAGGCTTCCACTCGTACATATCGATGCGAGGCAGAGACTTGTTTCCGCCTTGCTCCCCACAACACACAGAGCAACCAGATAACCGCTGCGACAACGTGCACAGCGTGAAAGCCAATCAGGGTATAAAAGGTCGCCCCATAGATACCTGAGGAGATGGTAAGGCCAAAGCTCAAGAGTCGAGCCCACTCATACCCCTGTATGCTCAGAAAAACCACCCCTAAGAGAGCACTCCACTGTAACCCCCTGGTTAAACCCTGCTGGTCACCTGCACGGATAGCCTGCAGAGCCTGAAACATGGTATAACTACTCAAAAGCAATATCAGAGTGTTTATGCTGGTTACAAAGAGAGGGAGGCGGGGTTGACCGGCAGGAGGCCACACCACACTGTCCAGCCGAAACGAGAGAAAAGCGCCGATCAAACCCGCAAAAAACATCGTCTCGGCAATAAGCAGGATAGCCATACCGAGCCGAACATTGCTCAGACGTCGTTTTGCCCGATCTCCTCCCGAATCACTCCCTCCATCATCGTCAGGCTCGAAAGGAGGTTCAAACAAGGGTGGCCCTGCCCCGAAGCTCTGCTTGATGATCCGGGGTTCCTCAATCGTCGACACACCATTATCTTTGATGAAACTGGTCATAATTTTTCTCTCAAATCCTCTCTGAACTTATCGTATATATTCTCTCTGGTCGTCGCTCCCCTTTCCTTCGCCCTCGTTTCTTCATCCTCCTCGATCGGGTCAGAAAGCCACTCTATCAAAGGCCATCAGCATCAGTTGAACCGGCAAATAGATGAGAGAAATCCATAAGAGCCGTCGCGCTGCTTTTGTCGACCGGGAAACAGCTAAATCGACACCACATCCTAGAAAGACCATACCGAGCAGAAGGGTGGCAAAGAAATAGACCGATCCACTCAAACCAATAAGCGTCGGAAGGATACCCACCGGCAGCAAGGCCAAACAATTACTCACCACCTGACGTCCCGTGCTTCTTCCATCTGGATTAATAACTGGAAGCAATTGCACACCAGCTCGGGCATAGTCTTCACGGTAGAGCCAGGCAATAGCCAACGAGTGAGGAGTTTGCCAGAGAAAGAGGATAGCAAAGAGTACCCAGGCTTCTACACCGAGTTCTCCCCGGGCGGCTACCCACCCGGTCACCGGCGGTAATGCGCCCGGAATAGAACCGATCACACTGCACAAGGACGTCTTACGCTTCAGTGGCGTATACAAAAAGAGATAGCAAACCACGGTCAGACTGGTGATCACCCCACTTAAAGGATTTACCAGCCAGGCAAGCGCTATCAGACCTCCCAGAGTCACAATGACACCAAAGATTAAGGCCTCCACTGGCTGGAGTCGCCCAGCAGGCAGAGGACGGAGTCGCGTACGCTTCATACATGCATCAATATCCCGTTCTAAATACTGGTTGAGCGCTAGAGCACCTCCAGCAGCCAGGGCAGTACCGAGCAGGGTTGGGAATAGCTTAATCCATTCGATTGTTCCAGCAGACCCAAGATAAAATCCGGTACAGGTGGTCACGAGGACCATGAAAACTATCCCTGGCTTGGTCAGGGCTAAAAAATCGAGAAGACGTTTTCGTCCCCGGGTGAACTTTTGTGTTCGGGTCAATTCTAAATCTATAGATGCTGTCTGCACTGTCATACGGGTACCTGTTCAGAAAGAAAGCGAGACCCGGTGGTAGCCTCTGGAACAGCTAACCCCCGATACAAACGGAGGGTCACCACCATACCTGTGGCCAGTAATAAAGCCCCTACCGCTACATGAGCGGTCACAATGGTTTCGATGAGACCCAGTCCCAGTGCTCCACGGACAGGGGTAAATTTTATGAGATAAGCCCCCACTCCCAGGAGGAGCTGGAGAAGGAGGAATCCCCACAGCAGAGTGACAGGGCGTCCAACTCTGGAATACACCGCAGGCTGCTTCAGGATCTGGGCGACCAGAAGCGCAATATGCACCGTGATCAGGCCGGCAAGCAGCAGATGAGCATCCAGACGATAGCCGGTATGCCGCAGTATCGCTCCAAAAACTACCTGAAAATAGATCAACAAAGTGGTTATCAGAGCCAACCGCTGTAAACGGTTCGCGGTGGGAGTTTCCACCGGCTCAACCGGACTCTGCCATTCCCGCGAGGTAAAAAGGGCCAAACTGACCATCAAAGCAAAAAAAGCATGGGCCAGAGCCCCATGGATAACGGCAAGGGTCTGCTGGATGAGGAGAACCCGAAGCCCTCCCAGGACTCCCTGGAGAATTACCATCCCTAACGCTATCGTGCCAAGCCAGCGGAGCCATCTCCGTGACTCGCCCAGCCATAAAAAGATAGCCAACAATAAGGTAAGGAAACCCACCAGGGCACCGATCAGGCGATGGCCATGCTCATAAAATACCCCGCCCACCATCTTCGCCCACGGAAAGAGAAACATGTTATACCCAAAGGTGGTGGGCCAATCCGGCACTACGAGACCTACCCCCTTTGTGGTCACCACCCCACCGATACAGAGCAACAAAAAAGTGGCCACCACTGTCAGTAGGGCAAATCGATGCAGCCATCTTTCACCTGGTTTCCGTTCGTTCGCACCTGCAACCTGCTCCATCCTTTGCCGCATGCCTAATGTCCTCTCCCTCCTGCCGTGGTTGGCTCCAACCGTCGATTTTGTGGAAGATAATCCTCCGGCACTTCCGGTGAGCTATATTCATACGGACCACGGTAAACGACAGGGGTGGTCTCAAAATTTCCATGCGGTGGAGGAGAAGGCGCCGACCATTCGAGGCTGTTCGCTTGCCAGGGATTACGTTCTGCCCTCCTGCCCAAAAAGAGACTGCCAAAGAAATTCAGGACAAAGAGAATCTGAGTAATCCCCAAACAGATCGCTCCGATAGTAATAAACACATTGATCGGCTGTAAGGGTTGCAGAAAGTCGTACTGCAGAGGGTTATAAATCCGGCGCATATGTCCGCCCACCCCCAGAATATGCATCGGGAAGAAGGTCCAGTTGAAGAACACAAAAGTCAGGATAACGTGGATCTTCCCAAGAGTCTCGTTCATCATCCGGCCAAACATTTTGGGAAACCAGAAATAGATCGCCGCAAACATGGCGAAGATGATTCCGGCTACCACATAATGGAAATGGGCTACAATGTAGTAGGTGTCATGAATGAAGATATCTACTGGTGAAGAAGCCATAAAGATACCACTGAGACCGCCTATAACAAAGGTGGATACAAAGGCCAGGGCACTGATCATGGCTGGCGTAAAGCGGATAGAGCCTCCCCATAAAGTCCCCAGCCAGTTAAACGTCTTAATAGCCGAAGGGATGGCGATAACCATAGTAGAAAACATGAAGGCCATGCCCAGCATGGGGTTCATCCCGCTGACAAACATATGATGTCCCCATACGATCCAGCTCAAGAAAGCGATAGCCATCATGGAATAGACCATAGCGCGGTAGCCAAAGATCGGTTTGCGGGAAAAGGTGGAGATTACATCGGAGACCATTCCCATACCGGGAAGGATCAGAATGTAGACTTCAGGATGGCCAAAATACCAGAAGAGATGTTGCCACAGCAGCGGATCTCCCCCACCCTGTGGTTCGAAGAAGTTGGTACCGAGCCAGCGGTCAAACAAGAGCATAGCCGCCGCCGAGGTCAATACGGGGAAGGCCAGTAACAGGAGGATCGCTACGATAAAGAGCGCCCAGACCGTCAGGGGCAGCCGGAAAAAAGTCATCCCTGGCGCCCGCATATTGATGATAGTCGTAATATAGTTAATCGATCCCATAAGCGAAGAGATACCGGCAATGGCGATGGCCAGAATCCAGAGGTTCTGACCCCAATTGACCCCAGTATAATCCACCCTTCCAGACAGTGGAGCATAGGAAGTCCAACCCGCCGCTGCTGCTCCTCCCTCTGGAAGAAAGGAAGAGAGGATGGTGATCGCGGCCAGGAGACCAACCCAAAAGGAAAGCATATTGAGTCGAGGGAAGGCCATATCATCAGCCCCGATCATGAGTGGGATCAGAAAATTGCCAAAGGCCCCCACCATAATGGGTACGATAACAAAAAAGATCATCAGGGTTGCATGCATGGTAAAAAGGGAGTTGTAAAAATCTGGCCCCATATATCCATCAAACATATAGGGCTCGGGAATCCACCGGGTAAGGGGAATCTGGGTTTCCGGCCAGGCCAGTTGCCAACGCATCATCAGGGCCATCAACCCTCCAAACAACAGCATCAATAGACTGAGAAACAGGAATTGTCGTCCAATCATTTTATGATCGGTTGAAAAGATATATGTCCGGAAAAACCCGTGAGGATGGTGTGCTTCGTGCACTGCGCTCGCTCCGTTTGTTCTATGCATCGTTTCCCTTTCCTTGATCATTCCAAAATTCAATACATGAGATATTCTTACCTATGCCAGGTCGTCTTTTCCTATGAGGAGGGCCATCTCTCTTTTACCCAGGCCTTATAATCTTCCTCTGAGTGTACGGTCAACCATCCCCGCATTCCAGAATGGCCGACCCCACACAGTTCGGCACAGGGGAGTTCGTATCTTCCAGGTTTGGTGGCTTTGAACCAGACCGGAATGTTTCGTCCGGGCACCGCATCCTGTTTCAGGCGTAAATTGGGGAGGAAGAAACTATGAATGACATCATTTGAGCGTAAAGTTATCAAGACCACTTTATTTACCGGGACGTTAAGGTCATCACGCAATTCCAGGTCATCGTCCGTTTCAAATTTCCCGTCTGGTCCAGGATACCGCACTAGCCACTCGAACTGTTGAGCGGTTACATGCACCTGGACATCTTCGGGAGGTTGGCTCGCCTTAATGTTCCCCCATGTTTTGGCGCTCATAAAGGAGAGCATAACGAGGATAAAGGCCGGAACAACGGTCCAGACAATCTCCAGAGCGGTATTCCCATGCGTATATACGGCTCGTCGTCCTTCCTGATAGCGATATTTTACCAAAAAAAGGACCATGAGCACTGTTACTAGTAGAAATACTGCTGCGGTAATGTAGTAAATAAGATAGAAGAGAAAATCGATATCTTCTCCAAAAGTCGATACATTTTCTGGCAACCAGCTTAGCATCCGGATTTCTCCCTTTTTAGGCGTAAATTTCTCTCTACATTCTACTCTTGGGAAAACACAGAATCCTTACCCGAAAAACCAAAACATCATATACACTCTCGCCGTGAAAAGTCAAGAACAATTTTTTTTCTCATTTTGTTCCCTGACTCGATAAAGTACCCCTTTCTCCGGTAGAGAGGCTTGACTTTATTCCCCTGGTTGACTATACTAAGCGACGTTTCTTTCCGAAGATGATTCGACTCGAATGGAGTAGGTATTCTGAACACTTCTCTAGCGCTTTGCATGAGGGTAAAGCATGACATATAAGGCCTATTCAGTCTCCTGGAATCTGACCCAGCGCTGCAATCTGCTCTGTGCCCACTGCTATATGAGTGCCTTTGCCGGAGCAGATACGTCACAGGAGCTTTCCACAGCCGAATGTCAGCGCATTATGGATGAAATTGCTCAGGTCAATCCCCATGTATTTCTGATTCTCACCGGTGGAGAACCGCTCCTCCGAAAAGATATCTTTGATCTGGCTGGTTATGCTGCAGAAAAACAGTTTACGGTGGTCCTCGGTACCAATGGGGTCCTCCTGCGGGAGAAACAGGCCAAACTCCTGCGGCAACGAGGCGTGCTTGGGGCCTCTATAAGCCTTGATTCGACCGACCCACAAAAACATGACACCTTTCGCCATCTTCCTGGTGCCTGGGAGGGAGCAATTCGATCAGCCAGGGCATTACAAGAAGAGGGGCTGGATTTTTCTCTGCATATGTCTGTCACCGACTGGAATGTCGCAGAAATTCCGGCCATGATCGATCTGGCCAATGAGCTGGGAGCCAAAGTGCTCAATTTCTTTTTCCTGGTTCGCACCGGACGGGGACAGCAACTCAGCGATATTACGGCTGAACAGTACGAACAGATCCTGACCTCTCTCGCCCGGGTCCAGGGTGTGGGAAATGGAAAGCAGACTCCGGATTCTGTTCTGGCCAGCCAGGAGGATCCCTGGAGTATGCCTGTCGGCAGAGCAGGGGGACTGTTGATTCGCGCCAAATGTGCACCGCATTTCCGGCGCATTATCTGGCAACTCGATCCTAGATCACCCCTCCTCAAAAACTATGCCCATGGGTCCTGTCCGGCTGGCAAATACTATTGCCGTATCACCCCGGAAGGTGAGGTAACCCCCTGTCCGTATATGCCGGTTTCCGCAGGGAATCTTCGGCAAACCTCTTTTCGGAGTCTGTGGGAACAGGCGACCGTATTTGCAGATTTGCGAGATCCCCAGCTTGGCGGCCGGTGTGGGGCGTGTGAGTTTAGTAAAATTTGTGGAGGATGTCGGTGCCGAGCCTATGCGACGTATGGGGACTATTTGGCAGAAGATCCCGCTTGTATTTACCAGCCTGGAGCCTATGGAGGAGAGGTGATCGATCTGCCAGTGGACCAGACTTTTGGTCTGGAAGTATCCTGCGAATTCCGGTGGGACGAGGCAGCTCGATCACGGCTGATGGTGATTCCATCTTTTGCCCGGGGCATGGTTGCGAAGGCGGTAGAAGCGTATGCCCGCTCTCAGGGATACACTGTCGTAACTCCAGCCCTTCTCACCGAGGTCCGTCAGCAGTGGGGTACTCGCTTCCGTCCGAAACTGTAAGCAATTTTCTTCGTCTAATTATAACGTGTCGTCTTCACATAACCAGAGGAGAATAGTGCATGACCAATATAACACAAGAAGGCATTGAGAGCCGTCTGCAGGCTTTGGAAGACCGATTGGCTCGACTAGAAACCTTACTCCTCGGTCTTTCCGAAAAAATCGAGCATCACCAGCTCAATACCGCCCAAGCAGCCGAAAGCCTTCAACAGTGGGTAACCGACTATGTTTCTCTTCGCCTCCAGCAACTTGTACCAGAAACCTGTGAGCATGAGGATGAGCCTGAAGATACCGGTGGTCCCTATCTCCCAAATACCACCATTCCTTGCACAGAAGAGGTGGTCCATCGGGTAGGGCGCATTCCCATCCCTTTTGTACGGCAAATGGTGGTGCAAAAGGTCGCGCAGCAAGCCAGAGCTGAAGGGGTTGAACGGGTCGATATCCCCTTTTTCGAGCGGGCTGCGACCTTCTGACAATGTAAACTGTCAGGGGAGGATCTCCTGAGCTGGCAACACTGGCAAAAGCATATTCTTGAAGGCCCAAGACTTTGGGGAACTCTTTTCCGCTAAAAGTACCCTTTAAATATTGACAATTCTTTGTCAATTCTTAATATTAGTTTGACAATGATCACCAGACGTTCTTTACTTTGCAGTGAAGCGCAGGTTGAGTACTGACCTCTCAGAAAGCGGTTAGCCTGTCCTGGTTAGGTTCTGCAGGTACCACAAAATCAGCAAACCACTAATGATGCATATCCGGATAAGCATCTCCTGTATGGCCAGTCTTACCGCAATACCCCAGGGCAAGAGGTAGAGGGTAGCTCTTTCAAGTTGAGAAGAATTTGGATAGATAGTAGCGATTTAAGATACGTATACATGCTAAGGGAGGGTAACATGTTCAAAAAAATTTATGTGCCAGTAGATAATTCCGAGTATTCGAATCAAGCGATAAACATGGCAGTGATGCTCGCAAAATCATGGGGTTCCATGGTGGTAGGGAGCCATGTATATGCTGCGAAAATGCACGATTATCGTTTTAAGCAGATGGAATATACCCTCCCGGAAGAATATCAGGATGAAGCGGAGCTGGAGCATCAACGAAAGATTCACGATTCACTCATTACCATGGGGTTGCAACTCATTTCGGATTCTTATCTCGATGTCTTAAAGGCCCGCTGCCAGGAGGCAGAAATTCCTTACGAATGTAAAACATTTGATGGGAAGCATTATAAGGTGCTGGTCGATGATATCTCCCAGCATGACTATGATCTGGTGGTCATGGGCGCGCTCGGAATTGGGGCAGTCAAAGACAGCCTGCTGGGAAGTGTTTGTGAGCGTGTAGTACGCCGGGTAAAACGGGATTTTCTCATCGTGAAGAATCTGGAAGACCCTGGAGTCAATGGTGGCAAAATTTTAGTAGGCATTGATGGGAGTCCTCAATCTTTTGCTGGCCTCAAAACGGCCCTGGAGTTGGCCAAAACGTTTCAGAAGTCTGTGGAAGCCGTAGCCGTATACGATCCCTTTCTCCATTACGTGGCGTTTAATGGAATTGTGAATGTCCTCTCCGAACAGGCTGCAAAGGTGTTCCGTTTCAAAGAACAGGAACAACTGCATGAAGAGGTCATCGATACCGGTCTGGCCAAAATTTATCAATCGCATCTCGAAGTAGCCAAGCGGATCGCCCAGGAAGAAGGAATAGAAATTCAACTGACCCTTCTCCCGGGAAAGGCTTTTGAAAAGGTGCTTCAGCATGTGCACAAAACCAGACCATGGCTCCTGATCCTTGGGCGTATTGGGATCCACAGTCAACGGGATGATATGGATATCGGAAGCAATGCCGAGAACCTGCTACGCCTGGTGCCCTGTAATGTCTTTCTCGCCAATGGGACCTATTATCCGCCGATGGATATGAAAGCCGAGGAGAGCATGATCTGGACCAAAGAGGCGGAGGCAAAGATGGCTCGCATTCCTGCAGCCGTAAAAGGGATTGCTCGAACGGCGATCCTGCGTTATGCTATTGAGCGAGGGCATTCGATTATTTCTTCTGATATTGTCGATCAAGCTACGGAAGCGTTTATGCCCAGTGGCACGGCTCGCCTGATGGGTAAAGCCGCCAAAGCTTTAGCTATAGACCGCTTACGACAGGATCCACGCCCCACTGCCATTTGCAGGGTTTGTGGATATACGGCCAAAGCGGAAAATCCGGTGAAATGCCCGGTCTGTGGAGCTGCTGCGGATCAGTTTCAGGTCATCGATCCCCAGGTGGTAGAAGCAATTGCCCAGGCCGAAGGGGCTACCCTCGAAGAAGCTGCCTTTGATGGGAAGAAGCTGAAGTGGACTTCTGAAGCCCGACAGGCGTTACGACAGGTGACCGATGCTTATCTCAAACGCCGGGCTAAAGCCCGAATCGAAAAAGTGGCTCGTATGCAGAAACTCTCTGTGATTACACGTGAACTGGCCATCCCATTGATCGAGGAGACAGTCGGTTTGGACCGTCTGGATGCCTCTTCTACTGGAGAAGAGGAAGAACTCGCTGCTGACCTAACTGCTGGTGGGCCAAAACGACCTGCTCGCCGGGGAGTACCGTTACCGGAACAATCAGAGAAAGCGGGTTCGAATACCGAGAGCAAGCCACATTTGAACTGGACCGACCCGCAAACCGGTAAACTCAACGAAATCGGTCCTCAGCGAGACGTTTTTCCATCTGCGACTGCGGACTAGGGTTCTGATAACTTCATTGTGATGGGTCATCCTGAGCGCAGCGAAGACCCGGGGGGTTTCGATGAGAAAAAGGCACTGACCAGAAGAAGTTTGACAATGAGTGGTTCCTCTTAAATATCCCTGAGAGTTGGAGGTGAGCAATGAGCTCAGCGATACTGCAGAGAAAAAAAATGCTATCCACGCTGCTGCTCCTCGGCATCTTGGTCTTTGTTCTGCTGAGTAGTGTAGTACCCCTCTTCGCCCAGGAGGGAGAGGCCCCTACGCCAGATTATCGGGCGTTTCCTGTGATTGGAAGCCGGGTAGCGGTCTGGGCAATTGCCCAGTTGCATCTGATGTTTGCGGCGTTTGTCGTTGGAGTGCCCATTTTTGCGGTTATTGTCGAATATATTGGGATACGAACCAAGGATCAACGGTATGACCGTCTGGCACACGAATTTACCCGATTGTTGTCCGTCTCTTTTTCGACCACAGCCATTTTTGGAGCGATTCTGCTTTTCCTCTTTATTGGGTTGTATCCAAAATTTTTCAGTTTTATGACGAATATCTTTTTCCCTACCATGGTGCTCTACGCTTGCCTCTTTTTTGGCGAAGCTTTTTGTCTCTATCTTTACTATTATGGCTGGGAAGCGATGCGGAACCATAAAGGGTTGCATTTAACCGTGGGGATATTGCTCAATATCTTTGGGCTGACTATTATGGTCATATCAAACTCCTGGGCTACTTTTATGACTAGCCCCGCCGGGATTAATGAACAGGGGCAGGTAACCAGTTTATGGGCGGCGGTAAACAACTTCACCTGGATGCCGATCAATATCCACCGCTTTATCGCCAACATCTCCTTTGGAGGGGCGGTGGTAGGAGCCTATGCCGCTTATCGCTTTCTCAGTGCAAAAACTCCTGCTGAACGGGCCCATTACGACTGGATGGGCTATGTGGGAAATTTTATCGGTGTGGCCGGCTTGATCCCGCTCCCTTTTGCTGGATACTGGTTAGCCCGGGAAATTTATGAATTTAGCCAGCAATTAGGCATCACCATGATGGGAGGTATCTTCTCCTGGTTATTCATCATCCAGGCGATTATGATCGGTATCCTCTTTCTGGCTGCCAATTACTACCTCTGGCTCGGGATGGGACGGATTGAAGGGGCAGAACGTTATCGCCCCTATGTCAAATATTTGCTCTTGATTCTGACCGTATGTGCGATTGTCTGGATGACACCGCACAGTTTGGTGGCCAGTCTGGAAGAAGCACGGCGGATGGGTGGTGCTCATCACCCGCTGTTAGGAGTGCTCGGGGTTATGTCCGCCAAGAATACCGCAGTGAATTTGATGATTCTTACCACCTTTTTGAGTTTTCTCTTTTATATGCGGGCGAGCAAAACACAGACCCCGATCAATTGGGGCCGGAAGGGAACTCTTCCGCTCGTTTTGCTCTTTAGCCTTCCAGCAACCCTGCTGATTCATTACGGGATTACGGCAAATATCGGGCCCTTTGTGGGGGGATTTTCCGTATGGAGTTTGGGGGTAGGGGTGGTCTGGGTTCTGTCTATGCTCTACGTGTGGCAAGCTTCCAGCGCTCAAAAGCAGACCAACCCTCGCTGGGCCAATCTCTGGACAGCCTTTTTCTTCCTGGCAGCAACCGGGATCATTGTAGGCTATGGTATCTACGGGTATTTTGTGGAGGCGATCGTGCGCATAGGCTTCTCGATAAAGCAGGTCTCCGCCGTGCTCGTTACGATTATCTTCGGGGTGATGTTTTATATTCTAATCTTTCGGGATTCCACACAGACCAAGCACATTGCCTGGGGCAAAATGAGCGCTCGGTCCCAATATGCGCTGTTTTTGTTGATGGTGACTTTTACCTGGTTGATGGGTCTCATGGGCTATGTGCGTTCTGGGTTACGACAGCACTGGCATGTGTACGGTGTGATGCGTGATACGTCACCGGATGCGTTCACTCCAACGCTTGGCTATGCAACGAATGTGGTCTCCGTGATTACTCTGATTTTCTTACTGTTCATTGCTTTTATCTTCTGGCTGGGCCAGATGGGTGAACACCATGCCAAGGAAGAACTTGCCGAAGAGGGGATCGGAGAGGAATTACTGGCGCAACCGAGTACGGCTGGTGATGGAATGGGGGGATAAAAAGAGATGTCAGCAAATTTCTGGAAGATCGTTATCTTTGCCTTAGTCATTAATGGGGCTTATGCCTGGATAGGGAACCAGGTACCCCAAATCCGATCCGAACCGCCGAAAGAGGAGGAAATTTCGCTCACCGGTGAGATCACTCCTGCTCAATTGATGGCCATCGGAGAAAAGATCGTCCAGGGAAAGGGGCAGTGTACACTCTGTCATGTATTTGCGCAAGGGGAGACACCGACCCGGGCTCCGAATCTATATGGAGTAGCAGAACGAGCCAAAGAGCGTATAAAAGACCCCAACTATAAAGGGCAGGCCAAGACGGCGGAGGAGTATCTTCATGAGTCCCTAGTCGACCCATCTGCCTATGTGGTGGAGGGGTTTGGAAAGTCAGACAATCCGCAGGAAAGTCCGATGCCTGTAATGAATAAACCGCCGATTAATCTCAGCGAAGCGGAAATTACCGCGGTAATTGCCTGGCTTCAGGGCAAAGAGGGTGGAGAGATCACGGTCAAACCTCCCACAGAAATTCCAGAGGAACCTCAGCAGCCTCAAGCAGTGGCTACTACGGGAGAACCATTATCACCCGAGACGATGATCGCGCAGTTTGGGTGTATTGCCTGCCACAGTTTTGATCAACCAGTGACGCTGGTTGGGCCAAGTCTTTGGGACGTTGGAGCTCGCCGTGATGCTGCCTATATTCGCCAAAAGCTGCTCGATCCGAATGCCATGCCTGTGGAAAACTTTCCACCCGGCTTGATGAAACCAGCTCTCGAAGCGGCTGGTTTCTATAAAAAGGTGACCCTAGAAGATCTGAACAATTTGGTCGCATTTCTGGAAAGTAAAAAAGGTCAACCCTAATAGCAACGGGAGCGCATCTATGAAGATACGAATACCAATGCTTTTACAGGCTGTGCTCATTCTCATTGCCTCCTATCTGATCTTCCGCTATGGGATTCATCCGCCTATTCCCTCTTCCCTGATGGGGATGTATATGATCACAGCCATCATAGCCGTATGGTTATATGTTTCGTCCAGCGAAGAAGCATGGCAGGATTTTCTGCATCCGATTCTGGCCACCCTTCGGGCTGAAGGCTGGTTTACCAAGACGGTACGTGCTCTGCTTTTTCTTCTTATTCCGGCGCTGGTGGGCTATGTTACTTTTGCCCGAGCAACCACTACTGTACAGGAACCTGCTACCCTCCGGGTCATTCATCCAGCTCCCCCCAATATCATCGATTTTCAGGGGAAGACGATCAATATCCAGGGGATTCCCGAAAATCCCCTTCGCAAAGACCAGGCAAATTTTCAGAAACATGTCCAGGCCGGTAAAGTCATCTATTACCAGAATTGTCACTTCTGTCATGGCGATAACCTCAATGGCGAGGGACAATATGCCCACGGTTTTAATCCACCACCGGCCAATTTTGCAGATCCAGGAACTATCGCCCAGTTACAGGAATCTTACCTGTTCTGGCGGATCGCTAAAGGCGGTCCGGGACTTCCAAATGAATCCACCCCCTGGAGCTCAGCTATGCCAGCCTGGGAACATTTCTTAACCGAGGAGGAGATCTGGCAGGTTATTCTCTACTTATACGAAGCCACTGGTTGGCCTCCCCGTCGCTGGGGTGAGGATGGAGGCGGTGGTGGTCATTAAGCTGTCCTGGACGGTTGAGTGCTGGGTGCTAAGTGTTGAGAGCCTGGATCTAATCTCAAGTGTCCAGAATGGACTTAAAGCTGGCCACTATTCACGGACAGGAGATAGGGGTGAGAGTTGATAACAGGAAGCCAAAGCAGTCAAGGAGGTCTGGAAGTATTATGAGGAGAGAGCAGAAAACAGGTCAGCAAGCAGTATCAGGGCGTTTTGTGCTCTGGACGATGCTGTGGACAGTCGCGGTCAGTATGCTATGGATCTTACCAGCGGTGGTGTGGGGGCAAGAAACTGCGACAAAGATTCCAGAAACTCCAGAAGCCATTCAAGCTGGAAAAGTGCTCTATGAGCAAAAATGTGCCCAGTGTCATGGCATAGAGGGTAAAGGAGATGGACCGGCGGCAGAGCGGGTTTTTCCTCGACCGAGAGATTTTACCAGCGGACTTTATAAGATTCGCACCACATATGGTAATCTGCCTACGGACGAAGATCTCTTCCGCACCATTACGCGCGGGATGCCTGGATCCTCGATGCCGGCCTGGTCAGAACTGACCCCAACCCAGCGATGGCAACTGGTCTATTACATTAAAACCTTTTATCCTGGATTTCAGGATGAGAATCAGACTGCCGTCCTCAAGTTTGAAAATCCTGTCGAGGCTACGGCGGAGAGTATCGAAACTGGTCGGCAACTCTATATGGAAGACTTTGAGTGTGTGAAATGTCATGGGAATGCTGGCCGGGGAGATGGCCCTTCGGCCTTAGAATTGGTCGATGATTGGGGGAATCCGATTTACCCTGCCAACCTGACCCAGAACTGGAATTTTCGGGGGGGGGGAACGCGGGAAGATATCTATCGCACCTTTGTCTTGGGGTTAAAAGGTACTCCGATGCCCACTTTTGGTTCGCCGGATGATGATGCAGAACTGAAAACGATGTACTGGCATCTTGCAAATTATGTGCGCTCACTGTCTCCAGAAAAGCCCCCAGAGGTGAGTTCGCTGTTCAGAGCAGTTGCTGTGGAGGGAAGTTTACCGGATGATCCCAAAGATCCACAATGGGACCAAGTTCCTTCCTTTTATGTACCCATTGTCGGGCAAGTTATCGTCAAAGAGCGGTTATTCACCCCATCGGTTACCGCCATTTTTGCCAAGGCGCTCTACAACAGTGAGAGTCTGGCTATTCGGCTGCAATGGGATGATCGAACCCAGAGCAAACCTGATGGGGAGAACGTGTACACGGATGCGGTAGCGGTTCAGTTCCCGGTGCGTGTAGAGGCCGGAGCAGAGAAGCCCTATTTTCTGATGGGGGATGATAAACGGCCGGTCAATCTCTGGTATTGGCAATCTGAGCCGGAAAAAGTGACGGAGTATAATGCTACTGGTATTCAGAATGGAGCGATCAGGTGGATTGAACAGCCTGCCGAAGGACAAACCGTAGAAGCGAAGGCTGTATACGAAGATGGACAATATCAGCTCATCCTCAAACGTTCATTGGCTACCGGAGATACGGAGCAGGATATCGTCTTTATCCCTGGGCAATTTATCCCTATCACCTTCTTTGCCTGGGATGGTTCACATGGAGAAACGGGGAGTAAGATGGGGGTATCAACCTGGTATAATCTGATTCTCGAACCTGCCCCCTCTAACGAACCCTATGTGTATACTACTATAGCCGTACTGGTGATGGTCGGTATTCAGATTATCGCTATACACCAGGCCAAACGCAAATCGTAATTACAAGCTAAGAGCTCAGAATATCCTTTCAAGATTTCTGGATGCTGAGCTCAAGAGAAAATGTTCTTGCTAGTATATTATCTTTATTAGTTCAAAAGGAGGAATGGTGATGAAAAGAGTGTGGATAGGAGTGATGGCTTTTCTGTTAACAACAGTCCCCGTCTGGGCTTATGAAGGGGGCACAGTCAGTAATGGGGGCACTATCGTAGGGGAAGTCAAGTTTCAGAGAGATCCACCCGCTCCCGAAAAGTTAGAGATTAACAAGGACACTCGGGTATGTGGAACCGAAAAGACCTCACCAGCGCTTCTGGTCTCTAGCAATAAGGGTATTGCTAATGTGGTAGTGTCTATTACCGATATTTCCAAGGGAAAAAAGATGGAAGCAACAAAGCCAGAACTCGACCAGAAAGGGTGTGAGTATATTCCACATATCGTCTTTGTACCGGCGGGTGGTGAACTCGCTATCCTGAATAGCGATGGGATTACCCATAATGTTCATACCTACAGCACGGTAAACGCTTCTTTTAATATGGCACAGCCAAAGTTTCGGAAGAAGATTACGCACAAGTTTGAGAAACCAGAGATTATCGAGACCAAGTGTGATATACATGGCTGGATGCAGGCCTATATAGTGGTTCATGAGCATCCCTATTACACCAAAACCGATGAAAATGGGAGTTTTAAGCTCACCGATGTTCCAGCAGGCACCTATACAGTCGCTTTCTGGCATGGAACCCTCGGTAAGGTAGAGCAACAAGTAGAAGTAAAAGCGGGTGAAGAGACTAAGGTGACGATAGAAATGGCAGCGAAGTAATACCTGCCCCCGATTTTCCCTGACCGGAAAGAGGAGAAATGGGAGTGGCAGGCTCAGAGAGTGGATACTGATCCCTTCGTGAGATGCGTAACCTCCCCAAAGGTGGCGAGAAGCGGGGAAGTTCTCCTCTTTGTGGAACCAGGAGAGAGAAGACTTCCCCAAAGTTTTCTTTAGTAGAAACCAAAGGGTCCGGTGTCTCCTTTCGGATTCTCTTAGTGTAGGAGGACTCTCCATACGATGAGAGCATGGACTTAATGCATTATCAATTGGAGTAATACCAAAGAGCTCTCTTGGATGCGCATTGAGGAGAAGAAAAAGGATAGCTGTTTATGACGAAGCGGTATAGAGACATTGCTAGCGATGGGGGATCGAATGTAGCCGGCCAGGTAGCCGAGCAGACGAACCGACTACGCACTCGTATGGCAAGGGTTCGGTATAAAATTGCGGTTATGAGTGGCAAAGGAGGAGTAGGGAAAAGTGCGCTGACCACTAATTTGGCCGCTGTATTTGCTCTGCAGGGTTTACGAGTAGGAGTGGTAGATGCAGACATCAATGGGCCATCGCTGGCCAAGATGTTTGGAGTGCGCGGACAACGCCTTCGTATTGATGAAACCGGTGTGTTTCCGGTCATCGGCCCCTTAGGAATTCACCTGATCTCCATGGATCTCTTCCTCTCTGAGGATAAGATGCCGGTAATCTGGGATGGTCCGCTCACGGAAGCCTTTATCTGGCGTGGTACTATGGAGATGCACACCCTCCGTGAATTTCTCTCCGACACCCATTGGGGAGAACTAGATATCCTGCTCATCGATCTCCCTCCAGGGACTGATCGATTTTCGACCCTGAAGGATCTCCTGCCCGATCTTCAGGGAGCTGTAGTGATCACCATCCCTTCAGCCGTATCACACCTGGTAGTGCTAAAATCTATCACCATGGCTCAGGAGTATTTAAAGACTCCGGTCATTGGACTGGTGGAGAACATGACTGCCTATTTTTGTCCGACCTGTCAGGAAGAGCGTCCCCTCTTTGCCCCTCCAGCAGACGGAGAAAGAGGGCTCGATACGATTCCTCTCCTGGGACGTATCCCCTTTGATCCACGTATGGCCGAAGCCGGTGACCGTGGTCTTCCTTATGTCATTACCTATGGATCGTCACCAGTAGGCCAGGCCATCTTCCAAGTCGGAGAGCGAGTGAAAACGTTTTTAGGTTTGAGTGTTCAGTGTTAAGTATGAAGTATGTAAGGGAGCCAGAGGCTATGAAATTTGTCTGTATAGAATGTGATGAACCGATGAAACTCGACCAGAATGGTGGAGTCGATGAAGATGGATCGCTCTCGGTCAGTTTTCGGTGCCCGAGCTGTGAGTGGGGTTTTACCCTCCTTACCAATCCGCAGGAGACGCAAGTCGTCAAATCTCTTGGGGTTAGAATAGGAGGAAGAACGGTTTCTTCTCAGCCCATGGAGATGATCCAGAACCATCTAGTTCGTCAGGTTGAGGATACCGATCAGGAACGTGGGTCGAGTTGTCCTTTTTCGGCATTTGTCCAGGAGGCTTTTACCCCAAAAACGGACCTGCACTGGTCGCCAGAGGCAGAAATACGGTTGGAACGCATTCCCAGTTTTGTGCGTCCTATGGTACGTCGAGGGATAGAGGAGCTTGCTCGAGAGAAAGGGTATACAGAGATCACACCTCAGGTCATGGATGAAGCACGCGAACGGATAGGTATGTAGGGGGTATGCTTGTCAAATCCAGGTGCCGGTGGCTACCAACGGGCTGGAGATTCTTCCTCCTGAGTGTGGTCATACTGCTTATGGGCTGCGAAACAGAACCAGCCCCTCCGGTTGATCCAGCCTTGTTGAATCTCCAGATCAGTCCTCCTTCCTTGGAAGAAGTAGGAGATCGACTGGTTGGACCGGTAGTTTACACCATTGACGCCCGCTCACAGACCGAGTGGACCTATTTTGACTTTTCCCGTAATTCGGTAGTGACGGTGAGTACAAGAGAATCTCTGGAATGGGATCTCGCCTTTCGGCGCACGAAGATTCTCACGAATAGCGGCAAAACCAATCCGCAGGGGGGGGGAGGAGCTATTAATCTCGGTCCGGTTGATTTTTATACGGTGGAGAAGGCTCCAGCAGAAGGATATCTTACGGACCGCCAGGGGAAAAATTTTTTAGAAACAGAAAACGAGGCTCTGCTCTCCTGGTACTCTTATAATATGATGACCAATACCCTGCGCCCCAAGAATTATACCTACATTATCCGAACCGCTGATGGAAAATATGCCAAGATGCGGATTTTATATTACTACTGTGCGGGACATGTGTCGGGGTGTATGACCATAGAGTATGTTTATCAGGGAGATGGGAGTCGAAATTTTACCAATAATTCTTAACTCTCTTCCTCTTCCTTGGCTTTAATCTCCCACATCTTCAAATCCTGAGCAATTTCTACCGCGGGAAAGATCTTGCGCAGCAGATCAAGCTGAGCTCCACCGAAAGAATACTGAGCGCCAATATGGGTAAGAATCAGGTGTTTTGCTCCGGCGCGTTGGGCCAGTTCGACCGCATCTAAAGCAGTAGAATGTCCTCGCTCTGCCGCCTTCATTTCCTCTCCAGGGGCATAGGTGCTGTCATAGATGAGCACATCAGCTCCGAGGGCTAATTTTTCCGCCTCTGGACAGGGCCGTGTATCCAGGCAATAGGCTATTCTTCTGCCGGGTCTGGGGGGGCCAAGAACCTGTTCTGGATAGATGGTGGTTCCCTGGGGATTCTGAACCGGAATCCCGCGCTGAAGTTGACCGAACAGAGGTCCTTCCGGGATCCCTAAGCGTAAAGCCGCCTCCACATTGAACCGACCAGGGCGGTCTTTTTCCTGGAGCGCATACCCAAAGGTCCAGCCATAGTGCTGTAAGGGGAGAGCTTCGACATAATACCGGCGTTCCTCACAGACAATCCCCGGTGTAACCAGGTGAAAAAAGAGCGGATAGGAGATCTTCAGATGAAGTAACTTGCGAGAGATTTCGACATATTCTTGCAGTTCTCCCGGTCCGTAGAGGTGTAGAGGGAGGGTACGGCCGGAAAGTTCAAAGGTAGAGAGTAAGCCTAATAACCCGAGGATATGATCTCCATGCATGTGTGAAATAAAGATTTTGGTCAATCGCCCTATGCGAAGGTCCGCTTTTCGCATCTGCATCTGGGTCCCCTCTCCACAATCAAATAACACAAGCTCTCCTTCCCAGATCAGGGCTGTAGCTGAGGGATTCCGCTGTGCTGTAGGAGTTGCAGAACTGGTTCCCAGCGTCACGAGTTTCATAGGCATCCTAATTTTTCTTGACCCGTGGGTAAAAATTTGCTAGACACTGGGCTAAAACACAGGTATAGCAAGCCATTCTTCTCGTATTGGTTCTTCTATGTTTGTCTAGTAAAGCGAGGCAGACTGTGGGGCAGCACAGAGGGTATCTTCTCTATGGTCTTCTAATGATCCTGAGTGTAGGGATGAGTTGTACACAAAAAAAGATTCAACCTCCTCTGGCTGGGGGTATATCCGCTGTCGCCCAGATTTCGACACTCGCTGCCTTAAAAAAAGCGGCTGAAACCCTCCGTTTTCGTGAACTGGGAGATAAAGAGGTCTTTTTAAGTGTCTATACCCTCTCTTCTCTGTTACAACACGAAGGAGGAAAAGGGGATTTTCTTTACGCATGGTTACGCGAGCTACTGGTTCGTGATAGAGCGATCCTGGTTAGCTCACCGGAACAAGCCGAAATCGAACTAGCTGTCCAGGCCAATGTCCTCGGGGTTGATCGGTTTCGCCGAGATTTTCCCCCATTCTTTTATGCCGAATATCTTTATGGCACCCTTGACCTCCACTGCGTTGCTTATCAACTGCAAGGAGTCCCCCACATTCGTTTTACCAAAGATGTCCAGGTCGCTGTAAAGTATCGTGAAACCTTTTGGTTTTACCTCTTTGGCCCTTATTCTTCCTTAGAATTCCTTCAATAATGCTCTTTTCTCTAACCTGTTTCCTGGCTCCAGATTTTCCACTCCTCTCGAAATCATTCTGAGGGAAGAATGGAGTACGACGAACAGTGTCCAGAATCTCCCGTATAAAGAGTTTGCTGAGAGCTCCTGCAGCTTGTTTTATCATATCTGGTTAAAAACATAATCGGGCATTTAGGAAACCTATCGGGAGGAAGACAGAAAACGACAAGGATACCGACATTTCCGGACAGGACTCCTCTTCCTTGCCGATCAGGTGAGTTACCAGAGGCACATCAGAGCAAGATGTTTCAAAAGCCCTCTGCTTATTTCTCTTCTCTCGCCATCCTTGGTCGTTTAAAAGGCAGATTGACCACGAGCGCTGAGGTCGTCTTATGCCGCTGCACCTCAATCCCCAGGGCATTACGATCTACATCAAAATACTTGGAGACAACTTCAATCAGATCCAGCTTCAAGGCATCGAGGATAGCAGGGGAAATATTTGCTCGATCATGGACGAGTACAAACTGTAAACGATCCTTGGCTACTGTCTTGCTGTCAGACTGTCCCAGAAATCTCCGAAGGAATTCTGCCAACACGTTATTGCCCCTTTCTTTCCCAGCGAATACCTATCAATTTTTTCAGTTTTGCAAAAAGGTTCTCTCCATCGTCAAGTTCGAAAGCGGGTAACGGCACATCTTCCCCGAGCAAACGGCGTGCAATACGTCGAAAAGCTTCCCCGGCCGGATAGTCTCGCTGCAAAACAATAGGATTCCCACGGTTGCTCGAAATCACTATCCCTTCATCTTCGGGGATAATGCCGAGCAGTGGTATCCCGAGGATATCAATAATATCCTCTCTACCCAGCATATCTCCTCGTCGCACCATGGCTACTGCCAGGCGATTGATGATTAAGAAGGGTTCCGTATCCAGCGATTGCAATAGTCCGATTACCCGATCAGCATCACGAATAGCCGATACCTCCGGCGTGGTCACCAGGATAGCTTCATTTGCTCCAGCCACCGCATTACGAAATCCCTGTTCGATGCCCGCTGGACAATCAAAAAGAATAAAATCAAATTCTTTTTTCAACTCTTCGCTCAACTGTTGCATCTGCTCTGGAGTCACCGCAGTTTTTTCATCGGTTTGCGAGGCGGGCAAAAGGCAGAGATTTTCTAAGCGTTTGTCTTTAATAAGCGCCTGCCGGAGTCGGCAACGTCCCTTGATCACATCGACTAAATTATAGACGATGCGATTCTCCAGTCCCATGATCACATCCAGATTACGCAGTCCAATATCCACGTCTACTGCCACCACTCGCTTTCCGCTTTGAGCGAGGGCGACTCCCAGGTTGGCAGTGGTGGTTGTCTTGCCAACGCCCCCTTTGCCTGAGGTGATAACGATTGCTCTCCCGTCCATGGTGCACCTTCCTTATTTTTGGAGACGCTCCTTTGTCATAATCAGGGTTTCGGTTTTTTTATTAAACACCTCGATCAGAATTTGATCATTCACAATCTTGGCTATTTCTGGAATCGGTTCCCTTCTAATATCCCAATCTGGTGCCCGGCCAATAAAATTGGCAATCCGAAGCTGGGTTGGCTGTAAATTGAGGGCAATAATAATAGCTGAGGGATTATCTGGCATGCCAGCATGCGCAACACCGCGCAGAGTACCAAAGACCACCACATCGCCTCCCGCAATCAGTTCTGCCCCTGGATTTACGTCGCCGATTACTACAAGATGATCTTCCGCTATCACGCGCTGTCCAGAACGGATGGTTTGTTTGATCAGCAGAGTATTATTGGGAGTGGTTGTTTTCCGAACAGCCCGCCGCGGAGTAGGGGCTTTCTGCTCCTCCTGTTCCGGTAACCCAACCAGTGGAAGCCCGCGTTCCCGCACAAAGGCTTTCACTTCTTCTCGTTCCGAAAAGACCTGGGCAATCGTGATGTTCGCCTGGTCAGCCAGCATCTGCTGGAGAAGCTGGAACTCTTGTGGACTCAATAAGCGTCCTCCAACCTGGAGAATCACTGGTGCCCCGGCAAAAAACGCCCCTGCTTTCTGCAGATGATTGTACAGATCCTCTTGAATCTCTGGAAAAGGCGCTTCTTCATCAAGAATCAGGTGAAGACCATTTTTGAATCCTTTGAACGTAATGGTCTCCTTTCGTGTATGCAAGACATGACCAGTCACCACATTGCCCTTTCTGTTTAGAGGATAATTTTCACCTTTCCATTCTCTTTCACTGTATGAGATTGATTTACCATTTGTCAAGAAAAAAATTCACTCTTAATGCATAAAGATGCCCCCATCAACATTAATCGCCTGACCAGTGATATTCCTTGACTCCTCTGAAGCAAGAAAAAGGGCCAGGTTAGCTATATCTTCTGGTGTCTGTTCCCGTTTGAGTGGAACCATCGAGCGAACCCGGTCTTCAAAAACTTGCCGGGGAGTCATTCCTTGCAGAGCCGGATTGGTTTGGGCAAGCAGGGTGGCAAGCTCTTCCCACAATGGGGTCCAGAGCAGACCGGGACAAATAGCATTGACGTTGATATTATACGGAGCCAGGTCCCGGGCTAGCACCTGGGTAAAGCAAATGACTCCTGCTTTCGATACGCTATAAGGAGGACTGGTTTGGCTGCCGATCTGGCCAGAGATAGAAGCGATATTAATAATCTTACCACTCCGTCTCTCCATCAGATGAGGAGCCAGTGCTTTGCTCACCAGAAACTGGGATTTAAGATTCACCGCTAAGAGTACATCCCAATCCTCTGGTGTATTTCTGGTAAAAGGCAAACCGAGCCGACTCCCCATGATTCCAGCATTATTGACCAGAATATCCAGGTGAGAAAAGTGTTGCAAGGCTTCCTGCACCATCTGATTGACCTCTGCCTCATCCGTTACATCGGTTCGAATGGCCAGCCCGGTGCGTCCCAATTTTTTTACTTCCTCTACCACCTGGTTCGCCTTCTCAATCTGGATGTCGGGAATGATGACATCGGCTCCTTCCCGAGCAAAAGTTAGGACAATAGCACGACCGATTCCACTTCCACCTCCAGTCACCATCGCCGTTTTGTTTTCTAAGCGCATATGCCTCTCCTTTAAAAAATGTCCACCTTTTAGTACTCTCGTATTTCATATACTCTTAGGCTACTAGAAGTCTCTTTCCATGATCATCCCCCTGATAGCTGGTGAAAAGATACCCCTTTCTCTTAACTGCAGAGACTGGCTTGCTGAAAAGTCTGACAAACTCAGTACCCCTGATCTCCCCTGCGGTAATGCGATAAGTCACCCTTTCATGAGGATCCCCTCCTTTCATACCCTGAATCCTGAATCGCTGTCAACAGTTCTTAACCAGAAGAATTTTCTCGCACTATCCCTAACTCGGATTTTCTTTTTGGGAGGAAGAAGCTTTTTTGGGTCAGACCAGAGCACATATTCTCCTTGCAATTTAGCGCTATACATCGCAAAATTTAGAAAGATACTTTTAAGTAACTATGACTAGGGGATGGTCTCCCTGTTGAGTGTTGTTGGAAGGGTGCCGATCCATCTCAACCGCAGAGGTCGCAGAGAGCGCTGAGCAATCTGAAAAAACTCTGCGACCTCGGCGTGCTCTGCGGTGATGACTTTAGCCACACTTTACAGGGAGACTACCGACTAGGGCTCTGGAAATATTTTGACTGGTCAAACTTGTTTTTGTGCGGGCCTTTTTCTCCCCTCTCCCTTGAGGGGTTCAGGAGCGGGCAGGATCACGCAGTGAAGCATGCGCTTCTCCCTCCAGCACGGAGGGAAACTGTCATGGTCCTCCCCCTTGGTGGGGGAGGATCAAGGTGGGGGGTAAAAAGCACTCTTTTCCCCCTCCTCCCCCTAGAACCACTTGTGATATAGGGTATAGACCCTGAGGATGCTCAAGAAAAGAGCTCCGGATAAAAAGGTATCCTGCCTTGTGGTAAAGTAGTGCTATATTATTTATCCCAGAGTGAATATATAGGGGAGGCAGAGCATGAAAAGAATTACCAGGTTATCTATGATCCTTCTTGCCCTGCTCCTTCTTGGATCAAATTCGAGGGCTGAACAGGTCCTCATGGTGACCGGACAAAGGGTTAATCTGCGTACCGGCCCAGGAACCACCTATGCTATTATGGGCACAGTAGTCCAGGGGGAACAATACCCTGTGGTTACGGAATTTGGTGACTGGTACAAGATCCGTCTGGAAGATGGACGAGAAGGGTGGATTTATAAGACGCTGACCAAAGCAGGAGAGATAGGGACACGAGGAGAACGAGGGGGACCGGAGGAATCGATCCTGCGAAGTACTCTGTACCGCCGGACCTGGGCAGTTATTATTGGCATTGATGAATATCCCAACCTGGGGCCTGCTTATCAGCTCCGTTATGCCGTCCGGGATGCACAGGGGGTAGAACAACTCCTGCGGCAAGACTTCCAATTTGATCGGATTTTCACCCTGTTTAACGCACAAGCCACCCGGGATAATATCATGAAGGTATTACGAGGGGAACTGAGTCAAACCGATCATGAGGATGCCGTGTTTGTCTTCTATGCCGGGCATGCCATTACCGAGGAGACGGCTTACGGTCCTTTAGGTTATCTGGTCCCTTACGATGGCTCTTTCAGACCAGAGGAGATGTATAAAAATCTCTCCATGACCACCCTGAAAGAGGATATTTCTAAAGCAGTACGAGCCAAACATATCCTCTATGTGATTGATGCCTGCTATAGTGGGTTGCTCTTAGCCAAACGGGGAGTGGAGAGACAACAGGAGACGCAGTTTCGGCAACTGGAGTACTTGCAAAGTATCACTCGCGAGGATGTACGACAGGTATTAGCGGCTGGAGGGCAAGGTGAGGAGGTACTCGATGGTGGAAGATTTGGACATTCGGTCTTCACCGGTCGTTTTATTGAACTCTTGCAAGAGGCCCAGAGTTACATCACCGGGAAAGAGCTGGGATTGACTCTTCCCCAACGGGTCTTTTCCGATGCCAGAGATCGAGGACACAAACAGACTCCTCAGTTTGGACATCTGTTTGGCGAAGGAGATTTTGTCTTTATAAAAAAACCCCTAGCCTCTTCGGCAAAGGTTGTACAACCAGAACAACCGGTGTCAGAAGAACAGAAATCAAGGATAGTCCAACCACAGAAACCACCGCCAGCAGAAACCCAAACCTCTCCTTTGGACACCGGAGAACAGAAGGCAAAATTAATACCCCCAGAAACCGGTATCCTGGAAACCAGCCCTCCCAAACTTCCCAAGTCCCAAATTCGACTCGAGCTGTATGCCGACACAACGGTGGAGCTGGTGCTGGATGGGATATCGAGAGGTAAGGCGACCACAAGTTTCTTTTATCCGCACAGTGAACCCCTCGTATTAGAACAATTAGAGGCAGGGCAATACGAAGCACAGCTCAAGAGTGCGAATAAGAGTTTCTTCACCCAAACTTTAACTCTGGATAAAGATACCACTATTCTTGTCCAGAAAGAGACGGTCAAGGTTCTGGATGGGCAGAGCATCGTCGGAAACTGGTATGGCACGTACCTGGCCAGTGGTGGGCAGCACAGTGTTTTTTTAGAATGTGTCCAAAAAGGGGATTTGATCGAGGGAGCAATAACGATACAGGCTGGACTTAATACCTATCGTGCCCCTATTCAATCCTTACAAAGAGAGGGGAACCATATCCAGATACGGGCGAATGAATGGCTCCTCACTGTGGAACTGGTATCTGGAAAGCTTCAGGGAACGCTCAACACCCACCATCTCGAAATGAGACGTGTTCTTGAATAAAGCAAAGTTTTACTTGACGGTCAGGACTGCTTCTGTATATGCTGAAAGCCTATATCAGGTCAAGGTGTTCAGCTAGGTGGAAACGAACTCGCGAAGGAGAAGCAAGAGAGGAGAAAAATTATGGCTCTGGCGATCGTAGAATTTCTCCAGCATGTTCAGATCAAAAGCGCTCGATACAATCCGGGCGAAATGACCGGATTGCCTATGGATATCGCACGCGAGTTAATTGCCCAAGACCTTGCCCGACTCGTTGAAGAGATTCCGGAAGAGGCGGCGGAAGACGATCACTGAGTTAAGCCCGGCTCAAAGGAAAGTGGTGAGATTTGTGTAAGAACAAAACGACGCTGTGAAAAAGACAAGGAGAGGGAATGAGTGAGCAGGTCTTAAAGGAGATGATTCAGAAGGTGCGGAATTGGGGTAAGTGGGGACCGGAGGACGAGATTGGAACTCTGAATTATATTACTCCTCAAAAAATCCAACAAGCCTGTCATTTAGTAACTGAGGGGAAAGTGTTTGCGTTGGGCATCCCTTTTCAGCGGCATGGACCTCAGAGTGAACAACGAGCCCGTTTCAACCCTATCCATCTTATGTTTCGTGATGGGGGAGACCAGCCGAAAGACTTTGTTTCCGGCGAGGGGTACGGTGGAGCAGATGATATGATTATCATGCCCTTGCAATGTGCAACCCAATGGGATAGTCTGGCCCATGTCTTCTATGAAGGCAAGATGTATAATGGCTATGATGCTACCCTGGTTACCAGTGCAGGAGCAGCCAAAAATAGTATCGATAAAACGAAAGAGAAAATTATCAGCCGGGGAGTGCTCCTCGATATTGCCCGCCTCAAGGGTGTAGAATGGCTTGCCGAGGATTACGCTATCACTATTGCTGATCTGGAAGAGGCCGAGGCTGCTCAAGAGGTGAGAGTAGAGCAGGGCGATATTTTGCTGGTACGTACTGGTCATCTCGCACGACATCTCACCCAGCAGAATTGGCAGGGGTATGATGATAGCCCCTCACCCGGTCTCTCTTTTACCACCCTGTCTTGGTTACACGAAAGACAGATTGCCGGGATAGCGACGGATACTTATGCCGTGGAGGTGCGGCCTTCTGAGCTCCCTCCATTCCGGAGCCCCTTTCATATCGTTGCTATTCCGAATATGGGACTTCTCTTAGGAGAGATCTTCTTTTTAGAGGAACTTGCGGCGGACTGCGCGGCTGATGGGCGATGGACATTTTTATTTGTGGCTCCTCCCTTGCCGGTCACTGCTGCCGTGGGTACTCCCATTAATCCGTATGCGGTTAAATGAGTCGAATCTCATGCCCGATGGGATGACTGTCCGCCAACAGATTATTCAACTGCTCAGCAGGGACACGCTGAGTGCCCGTGAGCTTTCTCAAGAGCTTCGGATTGCGGAACGAGAAGTGTGGGGGCATTTAGACCATGTCGTTCAATCAGTAGCTCCCACGCACAAGCTTATCGTCGAGCCAGCGGTCTGTCTGAATTGTGGCTTTCAGTTTCGCAAACGAGAGCGCTGGCGTAAACCGAGTAAGTGTCCGAGATGCCGAAGTGAATTTATCAGTGCACCCCGTTTTCGTGTGCAACCACGTTAAAACATGAATAGAAAAACCTTCTGGCTTTCAGGATGACGATGCCATCTCCTTGTGAGAAAACCGCTCAACAAAAAATCCGTGATCTGGAAGAACTGTTAGAGATTGCAAAAGCGCTGACTGTACACCATGATCTGGATACCCTGCTTCAGATGATCATGCAGGAGGTGACCAAACTCCTGGAAGCAGACCGGAGTACCCTCTTTCTGGTCGATCAAGAAAAGCAGGAGCTCTGGAGCAAGATTATCCAGGATGCATCGCTGAAAGAGATTCGTCTGGCCATCGGACAGGGATTAGCCGGTCATGTGGCTCAGACTGGTGAGGTCATTAATATCCAGGATGCTTATACCGATCCGCGTTTTTTTCGAGAAGTAGACCAGCGTACAGGCTACCGGACCCGGAGTCTCCTCTGTGCACCTCTGATCAACTATGATGATACGATTATTGGGGTGATTCAGGTACTGAACAAAAAAAAGGGGACATTTACCGCCTATGACGAATCGTTGCTCCTGGCTCTCGGTTCACATGCGGCTATTGCCATCAGCAATGCGCAACTCTTCGCCCATTACCTGGAAAAACAGCAGATGCAACAAGCCCTGGATATTGCGCGGCGTATCCAGCAAAAATTTCTTCCCCAAACCCCTCCCCTCCTCGAAGGTTTTGATATTGCCGGAACCAATATCTCGTGTGATGAAACGGGAGGAGACTACTATGACTATATTCAGACCGGACCAGAAGAGGTAGCTATCGTATTGGGAGATGTTTCGGGGCATGGGATTGGCTCAGCGTTACTCATGGCCACTGCCCGTGCCTCACTCCGGTCGCTGGTGACTCATATCTCCCGGCCCGCGGATATGCTCTTTCATCTGAATAATCGACTCGCAGAAGATATGGAAGAGGGTCGCTTTATGACCTTTTTCTACGGCATACTGAACGCAAAGCAAAAAACGCTGCGCTATGCTAATGCCGGACATCCTTATCCGATTTGCTATCGTCCGTCCAAAGAGGAATGGTATACATTAGAGAGTACCGGTATTCCGCTCGGGATTTTTTCCCAATGGCATTTTGAAGAGGGCACACCATTTTCGTTGCAAGCTGAGGATGTCCTGCTGTTTCTGACCGATGGAGTAACAGAGGCGCAGGATGCGGCTGGTGAAATGCTGGGGGAACAATGGCTTCGCGATACTCTACGCCAATGTTACCAACAGAGTGCTTCCGATATTTTAGCGCACATTCTTTCTTCGCTTAAACAGAGGATTGTCCACCAAAAAGATGATATCACGCTGGTTGTTATCAAGGTACACTAGCTCGAGGAGGTGAGACAATGGGTTCGGCCTCACAGAGCTATACTGTTTCCCTCACTATTCCGAGCCAGGCGAAATTTCTTACTCTTGTGCGCAAGGTGGTTCACGGAATTGCAGAGGAAGAGGGATTTTTCGGTCGGGAGTGTGCCCAAATTATGCTGGCGGTTGATGAAGCCTGTGCAAATATAATCCAACATTGTTACGCCGGTGATCCTTCCCAAAAGATAGAGCTCACCCTGCAAGTCCAGCCCATGGGTCTTGAGATACAGATCCGCGATTTTGGTCCACCGCTAGAACCAGAAAAGATTCGGCCACGTCCCCTGGAGCAGGTGCAACCAGGAGGTCTGGGCACTCATTTTATTTTTACGATTATGGACAAGGTCGAGTACAGCACGCTTCCCGGCACAGGAAATGTTGTCCGCATGGTTAAATCTCGCCCCACCACAACCAAAGGGAGTACCGAAGAAAAACAATGACCCTACAAGTTACCGTAACTCCGGTCGAAGCGAAGGTATTTGTGGTTACCGTTTCCGGCGAGGTGGATATGCATACCTCTCCCGAATTACGAAAGGCCTTAGCACCTCTGTTTACCAAAAAGCTCCGGGGGATTGTCGTTGATTTATCCGCTGTGCAATATATTGATAGCTCGGGTATTGCTACCCTGATTGAAGGTTTAAAGCTGAGTTATCAGCAGGGAAGCCGATTTTTTTTGACCGGGCTTTCTCCCTTTGTGCAGGACGTGGTGAGTATCGCGCATCTTGAAAAGGTCTTCGATATCTTTCCGCAACTTACCATGGCATTGGAACAATTACAGTCATAACCTATGGGCACCATCTGGACGCGGTTATTCGGCGCTGTAGGACATAGAGCGGTCGTTTTTCTTCAACATCTCAGCAGCGCCTATTATCTGTTCCAGCAAACTCTCTACTGGACCTTTGTTGCTCCCTGGACCCGGAAACCGATTCGCTGGCCATTTGTTTTTCAACAGATGGAAGAAATCGGTGTCCGCTCTATCCCTATTGTCTTCCTGGCCACTTATTTTATCGGAGTTATTCTGGCACTCCAAACCGCTTATCAGCTTCGCCAGTTAGGAGCGATAAAACTGGTAGGGGCCTTAGTGGGAGTCGCTTTGACCCGTGAACTCGGGCCCTTGATGACGGCAGTGGTGGTAGCAGGACGAGTCGGAGCCTCGTTTACCGCAGAACTCGGCACGATGAAAGTGTCTGATGAAATCCTGGCTCTGGAGGTCATGGCGATCAATCCGGTAGGATTTCTCATCCGCCCACGCTTCATCGCGATGCTGATCATGCTACCCTGTCTCACTATTCTAGCCGATCTCTTTGGAATTCTGGGCGGTTTGACTATGGGAGTCAGTGTACTGGATATCGATACCCGTCTTTATATCAAGACCACTCTTGAGGCACTTACCCTTAAAGATATCTTTACCGGCTTGATCAAAAGTGTGGTCTTTGCCATTATTATCACTATCAACAGTTGTTACCAGGCCTTGATCGTGGAAGGAGGGGCAGCAGGAGTAGGGCGATATACCATGATTTCGGTGGTCACCTCTCTCCTCACCATCATTCTCGCCGATTTCTTCTTTACCGCTGTATTCTTTTATTTGTTATGATTCGTTATTGTTCCCCATCTGATCTTTATTTGTAGGTTGCTTTACCACTCCATCGCTATGGCGAGCTTCAGGACTATTTTGTTCAGAGAGAGCAGGCTGGAAAAAAGCCGCAGCAGACCGCAATTGGTCTGGAAGTCCCAGCAGCAGTACCACATCTTCTTCCTGAATCAGGTCTGTTGCCTTTGGGTTGGCCACGATCTTCCCATCTTGTCGCTGGATCCCCACCACTGTAGCCCCGGTCTGTTCGCGTAATCCAGAATCGACCAGCCGTTTACCTGCTACCGGACTTCCCGGTATGGCGCGGTAAACTTCCAGGGTGAGATCGCTCAGAAACTGTTCGATACCAGCCGCAGAGCGATGCGTTTCGGCTATTGAGCGGAACATTTCATATCCGTCTTGGCGTACTTCCCGAATACACCGCTCGATTACATCACGGGGGACCAGATAGCGTTGTAAGGTACGGGAGAAGATTTCGATGGCGGTTTCAAACTCTTCGGGAACGACTTCGTGTGCTCCCAGGGCAAATAAGGGCTCCATCTCTCGCAGGTAACGGCTACGGACAATAATGTGTACTCCCGGATTCGTCCGCCTGATCAGATCAACAGCCCGTCGAGTCGCTGCGGCATCGGAGATGGCTATGACGGCTACTCTGGCTCGCTCGATACCCGCATGCTGTAAAATTTCTGGCCGGGAGGCGTCTCCGTAAATGATGGACACCCCTTTCTTCCGCTCTGTTTTCACTGTTTCTGGATTCATTTCGATGACCACATAGGGAACGCCCACATGTCCCAAAACTCGAGCTAAATTGCGTCCGTTGATTCCATAACCAATGATAATCACATGATCGGTAATATGTTCTATTTCCGAAGTATTTTCTACGACTTTGAGGCTCCGGCGAGCAATCCAGCGTTTGGGAACCCATTTTTCGAGGAGAGTAGCCGCATGAGGCCCAATGAGATGGAGTAAAGGGGTAAAGGCCATCGCTCCGACTGCTATAGCTAAAAAGAGTTGATTCATCTCTGTATCCAACAACCCCACCTGGAGTCCTACCTTGGATAACACAAAGGAAAATTCCCCGATTTGGGCCAGAGTTAAACCGGTCACTACCGATATTCGTAAGGGATAACCCAGCAGATAGATGATATCCGCAGTCACCAGAGCCTTTCCCAGAATTATCGCGAACAGCCCGCCCAGCACAATAAACGGTGAGGATAAAAGCGTATGGATATTAAAGAGCATACCCATGGAGATAAAAAAGAGACTGTTAAATACCTCCCGAAACGGGAGCACCTCCCCAAGGGCTTGATGGCTGTATTCCGACTCGGAAATAATCAAGCCAGCGATAAAAGCGCCCAGAGCCAGGGATAGACCAACCTGAGCAGTAATCCAGGCGGTGCCAAGACAGAGGAGGGTCAGGGTCAAAAGAAAAGCCTCCCGTTGTCTCGTCTTCACCACGAGATGTAAGAGCCAGGGGACAAAGTACCGTGCAGCAAGCACAGCCACCCCGACAAAGACGAGAGCCTTTCCCCCGATCCAGAGCAGAGTAGTCCATTCCCCTCCCTGTCCTCCCAGAAACGGGGTAAATAATACCATGGGGACAATACACAGATCCTGAAAGAGGAGGATACCCACCGAGGCATTTCCATGCGGGCTGTCTATTTCCCCATGTTCGGTCAGGAGTCGAATGACGATAGCTGTGCTGCTTAAGGAGACCAGCATACCGAGGAAGAGCCCTACTGTCCAGGGAATCTTCAAGAGATAACCGATTCCCACTGTCAGGCCGATGGTCAGTCCAACCTGTAATCCTCCCCCGGCAAACAGAAAGGTACGGAGACGAGCGAGTCGTTCCAGAGAGAATTCAATCCCCACCGTAAAGAGCAGGAGAATAACCCCTATTTCGGCCAGGATTTCTACATCATGGATATTAGAGATAAGCCCAAATCCGTAAGGACCACAAATGATCCCGGTCAGCAAAAAGCCGACAATAGAGGGTATGCGTATCCGATGGAAAAGGACAACCGCTATGACACCAAGACCAAATAAAATTAAAAGATCGCGCAAAAAACCCGGTTCGGGCATCCATCTTCCTCCTGTTACCTGATCAGATCAGCGTGACACGGTAATATTTCAGTGAACATGGGATTGCTTCGCTTCGCTCACAATGACCAAAGGGGGATACGGAAGATCATGGCGCTGTATAGTAGCTCTCGATTATTATTGAGGACCTCCTCCACTTGCCAGGGATGATTTTTCTCTCTGGAAGAGAAATTTGGGCCAACTGCATACTGAAAGGTTTCCCACTGAACTTAGAGTAGATTCCTGAACATCCTGAACGAAGTGAAGGATCTCTCATGAACCGCTACAGAATTACGAGATTCTTCGCCTTCGGCTCAGAATGACAACTAGTTGTAATTTACTTTCCAAAGCACGAGCAATGACTACTGGGATCTCCTCATTCTACGCCTAAGGAAACAAAAGTGCCTTGCTCTACATCGACCAATCCTCTATCAGTCAGGCGGAGAGCAGGAATAACCGGCAGAGCAAGAAAAGAGAGCGTGGCAAAAGGATGAGGTAAGGGAGAACCAAGCTCTTTTGCAGCCTTCTGAACCGCCTGGAGTCCTTGACGAACGTCTGTTGCCGGTTGCGGGGACATCAAACCGGCAACCGGCAAAGGGAGGCTTGCTATCACTTTGCCGCTCACCGCAACGGCAAAGCCTCCCTGGATCCGGCGGAGTTCCTCTACAGCTACTAGCATATCATGATCATCGACACCAGCGACAATGATGTTATGCGAGTCGTGGCCGATGGAAGAGGCGAGGGCTCCCTGTTGCAGACCAATACCCCGCACAAAACCTATCCCGACATTTCCACTGGCTTGATGTCGCTCGATCACTGCCAGCTTGAGGAGATCTTTTTGGGGATCGGCCACGAGCACCCCCTGTTTTTCCGTCCCTTCCAGTATCAGCGAATGCGTGAGAATCTGATCCGGAATCGCTTCAATAACTCGAATCTTGCGCTGTGTTGCAGGTACACGGAACATTTCGACTGTACAGGGAGGTAGATGGATAGTCTGCCGGAGTGACTCCCTGGTTTCTCTGGGGACGTCTACCAGCAATCTCCCCTTCTCCGCCACCAGTTTCCCACGTTTAAAAACCTTATTTACTTGGAGTTGCTGGAGGTCCTCGACGACCAGCAGATCAGCCAGATAGCCAGGAGCCACCAGTCCGCGGTCACGGAGCCCAAAATATTCCGCCGTATTCAGGGTAGCCATTTGTACCGCCTGATGGGGAGATGCTCCCAGGGCAATGGCTTTCCGGACATTAAAGTCCATGTGCCCCTCTGCCAGCAGCGTATCTACATCCTTATCATCGGTGACCAGCATACAGCGACGGACGGTATAAGGATTCACCAGGGGCAGAAGATCTTGCAGATTCCGTGCGGCGCTCCCTTCGCGTATCATGATATACATCCCCATCTCCAGCTTCTCTCGGGCTTCCTCCAGGCTGGTGCATTCGTGGTCTGAGCGAATACCAAGGGTGAGGTAGGCTTGTAAATCTTTTCCGGTCAAACCTGGTGCATGGCCATCGATTACCTTATGCATTTCCCGAGTAACTCGAACCTTCTCCAATACCTCTTCTTGGCCCTGGATCGCTCCAGGATAGTTCATAAGCTCTGCCAGACCCAGTACCCGATCCTGATGCAGTAAGGTCTGAATCGCCTCAGCGTCGAGTTGGGCTCCAGCGGTCTCTAGATGAGTCGCTGGAACACAAGAAGAGGCCATCAGAAAGACATCCAGCGGCAGATGAGCGCTGTCTTCGAGCATATACTGAATACCCGGTACGCCAGCCACATTGGCAATTTCATGTGGATCAGAGATTACCGTCGTAGTGCCGTAAGGGACGACCACTTCGGCAAAGCGGGAGGGGATCAAGAGGGAACTTTCGATGTGGATATGCCCATCGATGAATCCAGGGAGGAGATAGGATCCATGGAGATCGTGTATTTCCTGTCCAGTGGTATATTGTGGACCGATACCGACAATGATTCCGCCTCCTAAGGCCACGTTCGTGGTATACATCTCACCCGAAAGGAGATTCACGAACCTGGCATCTCGAAGCACACATTCTGGCTTTTTCTCTCCTCGAGCCATCGCCAGGAGGGTTGCTCGTGCTACCATTCCCTTTCTCCTTCCCTCTGGTCTGGGATCACTCCACAAATTCTACAGTATAAATATCGGGAAGATACCGGTATTTTTCGTTGTAATCGATACCATACCCGACCACAAACCCCTCCTCTAAAAGAAATCCGGTATAATCCGCTCGAATAGGTACCAAGCGCCGGGAGCGTTTATCCAATAATGTACAGATCTTGAGAGAACGGGGTTGCTGTTTTTGCAGTTCATCGAGGAGAAAACGCAAGGTAAGCCCACTATCGAGAATGTCTTCGACGATTACCACATCTTTTCCCCGGATAGTATGCTGGAGATTGGAACGCATAATCACCTGGCCAGAGGAATGCGTCTGAGGACCATAGCTGGAGAGCCACACAAAATCAATGAACACTGGAATCTGCAGGTATCGTATCAGATCGGCTAAAAAGACAAACGCTCCTTTGAGAATCCCGATAAGCACCACCTCTTTCCCCGCATAATCCCGACTCATGGTCAGTGCTAATGCTTTAACCCGCTCAGTGATTTGTTCACGGGTATAGAGAGGGACCAATCGCTCTTTGCGTTCGGTTTTATGGAAAGAAGATGGCTCAAAGGGTGTCATAGACAACCTCAAAGGTATGCCCCTTCCAGAGGTTTAGCAAAGATTTTTTCCATATATTGTTTGATATGTTCGTAATTGGTAATTTCCTCGAGAATTTCGGCAGTGGTTACCAGACCGACTTTCTCACCGTTTCCCTCCTGGCGCACCTTTTCTCCCAGGACTCGCTGCACCAGATCAGCAATATTCCGCCCGCTGAAAGAGTCCATACGGGAGAGCAGACGGTCATAGTCCAGGGTATCAAAAAGTGTGCGACCCGCTGCTTGTTCGGCCTGTTTGATATGGATCTCCAGAATCTCCCTCTTTTCTTGATCGTTTGGCAGAGGCACCTCGATTAACCAGCGGAAACGATCTCCTTTGATAAGCTGAGGGCCGATCACCTCCGGTCTATCCGTGGCTCCCACCAGAATAACCCCCTGATACTGGGAAAGCTGATCGACCATTTGCACCACTAAAAAAAGAGCCTGAGAACGGAAACCAGGAGCGAACTGAAAGAACTCAGACATCTCGGAACCCAGCAGATCAATCTCATCAAACAGAATTACGGCATGTTGACATTCCCCAATTAACTCATAGAACCGCTGGAGAAACTCGACCCACCGTTGTTGCATCCCCAAGGCCAGGAGTATCAGATTAGGCATGCTCAGATGAAAAAAGGGGACGCCTGCTTTTCCCGCCAATAATTTGGCCAAGAGGGTTTTTCCTGTCCCAACCGGTCCGTAGAGGAGTAGACCTCTGGCCGGCTTTGTCCCCCATCGTTTTGCAATATCCGGGTTCTTAATGACATGGCTAAAACTCTCTATTTCGCGTCGCGCTTTGTCAAGCCCCCCAATTTCAATATGGGCAATTTCTGAGGGGAGGAAAAGATCGATTTTGCCATCCAGCTTTCCAAAACGGTTGGTAAACCCATTCCATAGATTCCGGATCCGTGTCTCAAAGAGGTTTTGATCTGGATTCGCTCCAACGTCCTTCTCCATCTCCGCTCTCCTTCCCTTTTCTATGCCCTGAAATCGACTCCCCCTGCCTCACTTCTGCCCCTCATCCTGTTCCCTCGTCACTCTCGCATTCCTCTGCGGCAATATGCTAATCTTTCCCAAAGGAGTATTTTTCTCCCTTTACGCTTGGTATACTACTAAAACCCAATGCATTTTGCAAGTAAACTGTACACCTCTCTGTGGAACATTTCTTGCAATTTAATGAAGAAAAACTCTGTATCTTGTCTTATTCTATGTACCGGTTTTTTTCTACTGCAAAAAAGTCTCCAGAGGAAGGGAGAGATGAAAATTCAGAGATCCTGCAAGTCTGAAAGAAGAAGAGAGGAGAATTCGTAATGCCTGTCATAAAAAATATTTTGGTACCGCTTGACTTTTCAGAATGTTCGGAAGCAGCCCTACCCTACGCTGCAGCACTTGCGCAAAAGTATAAGGCCAAGATTACCCTTTTGCATGTTGTTTCGACCCATATTTACATGGGTGCAGGGAGTGAACTGGTCTACTGGGAGCAGATTCTGAGTAGTATGGAGGAAGAAGCCCATAAAATGCTTTCCACCATTTTTTCTCCCACGGAGAGAGCGCTGCTGCAACTCAAAGAACGAGTCGTGCCTGGCATTCCCTTTGCGGTAATTCTGGAAGAGGCGAAGAGTGGAGAAGCTGATTTGATAGTCATGGCTACCCATGGCCGGACCGGTCTCTCCCATGCAGTCATGGGGAGTGTGGCGGAGCGCATCGTCCGGCTTTCTCCGATCCCGGTCCTCACCATTCGACCATCAGGTCATTCCTCCAAATCTCCGGAGAAGTGAGCGAGATTTGGCGAGTTCATACAGAGGGGTAGCTTGGGTAACCTGCCCCTCTGCAAGCGTGTATTCTCGGAGTATCCTGATCCTTTTTTAGGCTAGCTTCTCTACGGAAATGGTATAGAGTGTCCCTTCTCCTCGTTCAAAGGCACTGATATTGGCCAGCGTAGTTTCAGCAATATTTTGCAAAGCCTCCTCAGTAAAAAAACCTTGATGGCCGGTAATCACCACGTTGGGAAAGGTGAGGAGGCGGGCAAACACATCATCCTGAATGACCTGATCGGATAAATTTTCGAAAAAGAGATCGGCCTCTTCTTCATAGACATCTAAACCCAGATACCCAATTTTCTTTGTCTTCAAGGCCTGAATCACTGCCCGCGTATCAATCAATGCCCCTCTCCCCGTATTGATAAGCATGACTCCAGGTTTCATCTGCTTCAAGGCCTGAGTATCGATGAGGTAGTGAGTGTTCGGGGTGAGTGGACAATGTAACGTCACGATATCGGATTCGGCAAAAAGCTCAGGGAGAGGTACATACTGAACTCCCAGCTCTTCGCACACTGGATTCGGGAACGGGTCATAGGCGAGGATACGACAACCAAACCCTTTCATGATCTGGGCCACAAGCATCCCAATCTTCCCTGTACCCACGATCCCGACCGTGCGGCGATGCAGATCAAATCCTAAGAGCCCCTCCAGAGTAAAATTCCCGTCGCGTACCCGAGAATACGCCCTATGAATCTTCCGGTTGAGCGTCAGAATCAATCCCACAGTATGTTCAGCCACGGCATAAGGGGAATAGGCGGGGACGCGGGCCACAGTGATACCCAACTCATGTGCCGCGGCCAGATCTACGTTATTAAATCCGGCACAACGGAGTGCGATTAATCGGGTCCCTTGCCGGGCCAGGGCTGACAACACAGTCGCATCCACCTGATCATTGACAAAGACACAGACCGCAGGAAACTGGTCGGCCAGGATGCTCGTTTTCGGAGTGAGACGGGGTTCAAAAAAGGTCAGGTCATGTCCATAAGAAGCATTGGCCATTTCTAAAAACTGCTGATCGTAGGCTTTGGTGCTGAAGACGGCGACTTTCATCATTTCCTCCATTCATATTATATCGAATTATATCGAAGAACTGCCGGTCCTGCTTGGAACCCCTTATATCTTCTTATCTCTAAGGAGTTTCTTGAATACTTCCATAACTATCAATACCGTGGAAGCCAGGATAAGTAGAGAAGACCATTCTATCCCAGAAACAGGAGCTATGCGCAAAATCTCCTGCATTAAGGGGATATGCATAGCCAAAATATGGATACTTTGCGCTATAATTATTCCTCCGACAAGCAAGGGATTCCCTCACAGGGGAATATGGAAAACCGATCGATATTCGGTATCTGCAATCCCTAATTCTCGGGCATTTGCCAAGGCAGTTGCTGGGGGGAATTTTCTCCATGGTTTCTTCTGGTTTTATCGCTGAGAATAGCACTTGCTTCTCCTTTCCTGGATACAGCCTCTTCAAACGGCTATTTCGGATCCTGTAAAGGGAAAAAATGTCCCACTGTGGGACATTTTTTCCCTAACTTTTTATGTTTAGTAGGTAGTGGTGAGTGATCAGTGCCCAGCGTTTTCTCATCACTGACCACTAAGCATGACCACTTGTCTGAGCATATTTGCCACAGGGCAAGTTCATCGAACCGCCTGAGCTCTTTGCTGCGCTCAGCCCCTCGGAGCGCAGGGGTGTCCGTCCGTGGCACGGTCCCCAGGTGTCTCCTCGGATAGGGTACCAGGTGTGAAGGGCAAAAATGATACCAGCTCTAAGAAGAATCCTGGAGAGGGGAGAGAATGAAAAGAGATAACTGCTGGGAATTACAGAATCTTATAGCCGCTTTATTTCATTGACCAGGGCAGTCACTACTTCTTGTGCACTGCCAAAGAGCATCAAAGTCTTCTTCTCATAAAACAGCTCATTGTCTACTCCCGCAAAGCCCGGTTTGAGGCTGCGTTTAATGACGATAACCTGTCGAGCCTTGTCTACATCCAGAATCGGCATACCATACAGAGGACTCTCCTGATTATAGCGAGCGGCTGGATTCACCACATCGTTGGCTCCAATGACTAACGCAACATCGGTATGTTCAAACTCTGGATTGATATCATCCATGTCATAGAGCTCCGTATAAGGAACATTGGCCTCTGCCAGCAAGACATTCATGTGTCCAGGCATTCGGCCAGCTACTGGATGGATAGCATATTTGACGGTAATCCCCCGATTTTTGAGCAAGTCAGCAAGATTACGAACGACATGTTGCGCCTGGGCAACCGCCATACCATAGCCGGGAACAATAATCAATGACCGGGCATAGGCAAGGACCATTGCTGCTTCTTCTACATCAATCGAGTGTACGATCTTTTCGCGCTGGGGAGTCAGAGGTATTTCCATAGTCTGATCCGTTCCCAACGCGCCGAACAGTACATTGACCAGAGACCGATTCATTGCCCGACACATAATTTGCGTTAAGATGAATCCAGAAGCTCCCACCAGGGCCCCGGCAATAATGAGCAGGTCGTTTTTTATTACAAACCCTGCAGCACTGGCAGCCAGCCCAGAACAAGAATTGAGCAGCGAGATAACCACGGGCATATCGGCCGCACCAATCGGGAGCACAATCAACACACCCAGCAGCAGAGCGAGAATGAATAGAGACAGAAAGAACAGAAAGTGACCTGGTGAGAAGAGGAGATAGACTCCTCCGGCGACAAAGAGAAACAACAAAAAGCTGTTACAGAATCGCTGAAGTGGAAAGAGCAGTGGTGGCCCAAAAATGATCCCCTGCAATTTCCCATAAGCCATCAGGCTTCCAGTAAAAGTAACCCCTCCGATTAATGTGCCCAGAAGTGTAGTAAGAAGGAGATCGAGAGATAGAGAGGTTGGTACCCCTATCAACCGCCAGTATTCCCCAATCGCCACTAAAGCAGAAGCTCCACCACCAAAGCCATTTAATAATCCGACCATCTGCGGCATATCGGTCATGGGAACCCGTTGTGCACCTATAGCGCCTATTACTCCACCAATGAGTATGCCGGTAAGGATCAGCTCATGATTAAGGACCGACTGGTCGAACAACGTTGCCCCAACCGCAATACTCATCCCTAATGCAGCAAGTCTATTCCCTCGAGAGGCGGTAGTCGGTGAATTGAGTTGGTGCAATCCAATGATGAATAAAGAGGCAGCAATAAGATAAGCAATCTGGATCAACACAAAAGTCTCCATAAGGCATCCTGCTACTTCTTGAACATTTGTAACATCCGGGCGGTGACGTGAAACCCTCCCACCACATTGATAGTGGCCAGGACAGTAGCTATGAAACCTAAGATCACCGTGAGATCCCACTGACGTGAGCCTAAGATAAAAATAGCTCCGACAATAACAATCCCCGAAATGGCATTGGTGCCGGACATTAAGGGGGTATAGAGCGTTGGAGGTATCTTACTGATCACTTCAAACCCCACCGCGGTAGCTAATACAAAGATTAATATCTCACTTAATAACCTTTCTGCCATATCTTTTCCTTCCTTTTCCTTCATTTTATCCTGACCAGGTTAACTTTGCTTTTGCCATCCAGCTTCACTCCATTCGGAATAAACTCTACAAACGGTCTCTGCTTGACCAAGGCGAGATCTTCGCTCAAAATGACACTGAGGGCAACCTTGGTAACTTAACATTGTCGAGCTAGAATTCGTGAGGCACGCCCAAGGCGTGGCGTACCTCCTCGTGAAAAATTTCCCCTCCATGAGTTACACAAGCTCCACGGATAATCTCATCGGCAAAATTTAGTTGCCGGTTCCCCTCTCGAAACAAGTGGTGCAAAAATGCTGCCATGTTTCGACTGTACATCTGGCTGGCTGGAAGCGGCATGAGGGAGGGGAGGTTACGTGGACCAAGAATTTTTACCCCATGAAAAATGACCTCGTGTCCTACTCGAGTACACGCACAGTTGCCCCCCTGCCCAGCAGCCAGATCGACAATGACTGCTCCGGCTCTCATTTGGGTTACCATAGCCTCGGTGATCAGGAGAGGGGCTCGTTTCCCAGGGACTTGTGCAGCGGTGATCACCACATCGGCAAGGGGCAGATGCTGACTCAGGATCTCCTGCTCCAATTGCTGTGTTGTTTGAGAAACTGCTTTCGCATATCCTCCTGCCACTCCAATTTCCTCAGGGAGTGTTATTCCGACAAAGGTGGCTCCCAGACTCTGCACTTCCTCTTTAACACCAGAACGAATATCAAACGCCTCAACGATCGCCCCTAATCGTCGAGCAGTGGCAATAGCCATCAGACCAGCGACTCCTGCCCCAATTACTAACACTCTGGCAGGAGCAATCGTCCCTGCTGCGGTAGTGAGCATGGGAAAAAATTTCCCTAACGCATCGGCAGCAAGTAGCACTGCTTTATAACCGGCAACAGTCGCCTGTGACGAGAGGGCATCCATGGTTTGGGCTCGACTGAGACGGGGTATGAGATCCATACTAAAAGCTGTTATCTTCCGCTCTACCAGCACCCTGACCAGCTCCAGGTTCTCCCAAGGGTTGAGAAAGCCGATCAAGACCGCCCCTTCTTTGAGAACCTCTGCTTCTGGATAGTCCTGTTGCCTCACTGGCGCCTGAACTTTGACTATAATATCGGTTTGACTCCAGAGGGAGACAGGATCGGTAGCAATCTTTGCTCCGACTTCTTCATACGCCATATCAGAAAAAAAAGCATCTGTACCAGCTCCCGTCTCTACCCATACCTCAAAACCGGCTTTGGTCAGACGACTTATCCCTTCCGGAACAAGGGCAACCCGTCGCTCTCCTTCTACTCGTTCTTTTGGTACCCCAATACGCATAGTATTCTCTCCTCCCTTATCTGATCTTGTCATTATCCACAGATTTGCAATTTCCATTCCTAGTACTCTGGCAACTTAATTTTGATTGGTCATCCTGCGCTCCGCTTCAGGAAAAGGGAAGAATAAGATAACCTGTCTTTTTCCTTTTGCAAACGTCAAGATAAAAAAGGGAGGTAAAAATAAATACCACAACCTTGAACAGGCCGCCTAGTCAAAGGAAGGATACTCACATTTTTACAAAAGGCCGACTGGCCTGCCATATCGTTTGAAGCGCACGCAAGAGAGCGGGCATCTCCTCCAGAGGGATCATATTCGGCCCGTCGCTTAACGCCTGTGCCGGATCAGGATGAGTCTCCACAAAAAAGCCATCCACTCCTGCTGCTGCCGCTGCCCGGGCCAGTACTGGAGCAAACTCACGTTGCCCTCCCGACTTCCCCCCTTGTCCTCCAGGCATCTGGATACTATGAGTCACATCAAACACTACCGGTGCATAACGCTGCATGATAGGCAGAGCGCGCATATCGACCACCAGGTTATGATAGCCAAAGCTGGTACCCCGCTCTGTGAGAAACACCCGATTATTTCCGACCGCCTGTACTTTTGCCACGGCGTATCCCATATCTTCCGGAGCCATAAATTGTCCCCGTTTGATGTTTACCGGTAAGCCCGTGCGTCCGGCTGCCTGTAACAGATCGGTCTGTCGACAGAGGAAGGCAGGGATCTGTAACACATCGACTACCTGAGCTACGGCGCCAATCTGGACCACTTCGTGTACATCGGTCAGCACCGGAACCCCTATCTCTTGTCGCACCCGGGACAGTACCTCTAAAGCAGCTTCAAATCCGATCGAACGGAAAGAGGTATGCGCGGTTCGATTCGCTTTGTCATACGAGGCCTTGAAAATAAAGGGGATATTCATAGAAGTGGTCAAAGTTTTTAAACGCTCAGCAATCAAGCGAGTGGTTTCCCAGGACTCGACCACACACGGACCGGCAATCACCACCGGCTTCTCTTGACCCAGAACCACCCCAGAACTCAGCTCTACGGTTCGGATGCTGTCCACCATCCTATAGTTCACTCCTTCCGGCCAGATAGATATCATGGAGTCGAATGAGTCCCAAACAGTCCCCACCGACCGGATCGACTACCGGGAGTACCGAAATCTGCGAGGGCCGGTTCTCCATCAGGAGCAGGGCATCTTGCAATAAGGCCTCGGGGGGGATCGTGACCGGTTTTGTGGTCATAATATCTGCAGCGGTGAGGGTGCGGATATCGTCATGAGTCTGTAAAGCACGTCTCAGGTCTCCATCGGTAATTAATCCAATGAGTTTCATCTGTTTTTCCACCACACAGGCTGCTCCTAAAGGATGAGTGGTCATCGCAATGACCACCTGTTTGAGGGGATCGGTTGGTGCAACCCACGCAACCGCATTTCCCTTGTGCATGGCTTCGGCAACCCGCAGACGCAAATTGCGTCCCAACTGTCCTCCTGGATGATAACGGGCAAAGTCTTCCGGGGTAAAATTTCGGGCTTGCATCAGCGTCACAGCCAGAGCATCGCCTAAAGCCATGGCTACCACCGTGCTGCTGGTCGGAGCAAGATTATGCGGATCCGCTTCTCGCTTCACCGATGCATCCAACAGGATATCCACCTGCCGGGCCAGGGGTGAGGTTATGTTACCAATGATGCCAATGAGAGGAGAGGCAAACTCACGGAGGGTGGGTACTAATCTCAGAAGTTCTGCCGTGGTTCCGCTTTTACTGATAAGCACAGTAGGATCTCCAGGCGTATAGATCCCCAGATCTCCATGCACAGCTTCCGCTGGGTGCAAAAAGACGGCAGGGGTTCCTGTGCTGCATAAAGTGGCCACGATCTTTTGCCCCACATGACCCGATTTTCCAATCCCGCTTACCACGACCTTGCCGGGATGGGATAGTAAGAGGTTGACCGCCCTGGTCAGATTCCCATCCAATCGACCTGCTGCGTTTGTGATCGCTTCGGCCTCTGCTTCGAGGGTTGTACGAGCTATCTGCAACCATTCTGTTGTCTGTTCTGCTATCATTGGTCTTCCTTCTTCTATGACAGGAGATACGTTATTCTCACCTACAAGTCCTCGGGAACCAGTCAAGTTTATACTCAATGATAACAACCCTCCTGCCAATTTGCACTAGTTCATTCTAATCTACTGCTTATTCTTCGAACTCACGAAGGGTAAGTAACAAACTGATCACATCCTCTCTACTTAACACTCCCACTACCTCCCCCCCGCAGAGTACTGGAAGCTGATTCACGCCATCATGATCCATCTGTTCCAGTGCAGTCCAGAGCTCGGTTTGGGGAGTAACCCACTTCACCTCAGCCATTGGCACCATCGCCTCTGCGGCGGTTATGGTCACCCAACCGGTCCGTGGCACCTCTTTGATTCCATGCAGAGTTAATAACCCTGCAGGCTGGCGATTCTGTTCGACGATAAAGCTCCGTTGTCTACCGCGGAGAATATGGTGGTCAATTACATCCTGTAACAATGTTTCTCCTGGAATGGTGACATAATTTTTGCGCATGGCCTGTGCTACGGTATAACCGGTCAAGAGGCCCCGAGTCATTTGGTGCTGAATTTGAGCGGTTACGGCATGATCTAAGAACCATCCGATACAGGCTGTCCACACTCCACTACCGAGTTGACCGATCAGGATCTGCAAGATCCCATACACAGCAATCAGAAAGGCTATAAACCGCCCTAACCTGGCTGCATAGACAGTCGCCTTGCGTCTGTTCTGTATTCTTCTCCCCAAAAGAGCACGCATCACACGACCGCCATCCAGAGGAAAAGCGGGAAGAAGATTAAAAAGAGCAAGTATCCAGTTCAGAGAGGCGAGATATTTGGTTAAAGCAAATAGCGGAGTGTTTTGGGCACAAAAAGAGTTCCCCAGCGTAAAAACTGTAGCGACCCCGGCACTGACCAGCGGCCCGGCCAGAGCGATCCAGAGTTCGGAGAATACGCCAGGAGGCTGCTCGCTTATATTGGGTACTCCACCAAAGACATAAAGAGTGAGACTCTGTACCGGGATATGAAAATATCTGATCACCAGGAGATGTCCACACTCATGCAAGAACAGACTGACCAGGAACAACAGGGCGGTCAACATCCCCATCAGCCAGTAACCAGGGGGAGACCACTCCTGGAGTACCCACGGGTAGTAGTACACCGCCATAGTCCAGCTCAACAATCCGGATACCAAGAACCAGGAGTAGTCTAACCGCACAGGGATACGAAAAATGCGTCCCAGAGGAATAGTCAGTTGTTCCATAGCTTATTCTTTATGCGTTGAGAACCCCAACGCCTGCCAGACTGGTCAATATCCCCATAAACCGGTTACAAGCGGAATAATGCCGATAAGGCCCCACCAGGTCTTTGGTCCTATGACCACAAGACTCAGTAAGACCACCCCTAAAATGATCCGAATAACCCGTTCCACATTCCCGACGTTTCTTAACATCGTTTTTAGCCTCCTCAAAAATTTCCCCTCAATCTAAGATTTACTCTGCGCTTCAGACTCTATTCTGAAGTCTCAGAATAGGAAAAAGGGAAGAAGTAAACAAAATTGTTACCTGAACTATAGCAAATAGGATACCATTTTTCCTGTATACTCTCCAGAGCCTGCTCTATCTTCGCAAGAGCTTCACGGACAATTTGGGTGCATCTTTTCCTCGATCCTCTGAATAATAGGAAGGAAATCTCTTACTATCCCCTTCGCCCGGGTCGTCCACCAGTGACTCCTCGACGATTCGGACTCGACGGTAGTGTGTTTTAAGATGGGAGAGGATTTTGCAAGTGTCTCAGGGAGTATGTTATAAGAGAGGTCTAGACGGATTATAGCTAGAGATGAAACCTTTCACTTGGACAGTGATATACTCAACAAGCAAAGTATACTTCAGTAAAAGAGGGCAATCTGATGGCCTCCTTCACTACCATTCTTCCAGCTTCATTTTATGATCGTGACCCAAAGTCTGTGGCACGGGATCTGTTGGGGAAACTGCTGGTCCATGATTATGATGGCAGCTTAACAGTGGGCATCATTATGGAGACCGAAGCTTATCTCGCTACTAACGACCCAGCAAACCATGCCTATCGGGGAAGAACAGTGCGTAACACCTCCATGTTTGGTCCACCCGGCCACGCCTATGTCTATACGATCCACAGGCAATACTGCCTGAATGTGGTAACCGAAGGGGAAAATGTACCCAGTGCGGTGCTGATCCGAGCTGTGGAGCCACTAATAGGTATCGATGTAATGAAAACCCGTCGCCATACCAATCGCCTCACCAACCTGACCAGTGGACCGGGTAAGTTGTGCCAGGCCTTCGCCATTGATCGCTCTCTAGATGGATGGAATGTGACACAGGGGAAACGGCTCTGGATAGCCGCACCTGAATCTGCCTCACCTATGGTAATCACTGTCACTTCTCGTATTGGTGTCACTGCTGCACGTGATCTCCCACTACGTTTTTATGTGGCGTCCAGTCCGTTTGTCAGCCACGGACCGCGCGTACGCTGACCATGACTCGAATCTGTCTTTCTCCAAAAATCTCTCAGAATCTATCAATACGGAAACTATTCCTCCTATATTGCCTCATTCAAGAATGGTCAAGAGGCTTTAGTCCTCTCACACCGCCTCAAAAATCCTTCCGGCGATCTTTTCAGTGATCTCCAGGGACGAAATCACTTGATCACTGCACTTTCGTAACATCCGAGCTGCAGAAGCATCTATACCAACACCAGCCTTATCCTTCACTCGCACCTCTTTTTGGCCAAAACGAAACGAAATGACCTCACTCCTGGAGCTAAAGAGGATGGCCACGAAATGCCACTCTTTGAGCCGAGCGATCTCCAGGAGACCCAAGGCAATGGCTTTCCTCACGACCTCCCGTTCTCCTTCTACCGAACCACTGGTATCGATACACGCCACCATCGATCCTTCTACGTTTTCCCCTCTGCATCTCATACCTGTCTCTCTATGGGATAAAACGGCCTCCCTTCACTAGTCATGGGCTCTTTAGTCTAGACGCTTCTGGAAACGGAGCGAACTTGCTCCCAGAATAGTTAAACCGAGCAACAACAGGGCCAGCATCTGCGGCCAGAGGACGGCAACCCCACTCCCTTTGAGAAAAATACCCCGGACAATTTCGAGGAAGTAGCGGGGAGGATTTACATAGGTCAGATACTGAATGAGGAGTGGCATGTTGCGGATAGGAAAGGTAAAGCCGGAGAGCATAAACGCTGGCATAAAGAAGAAAAAGGAAGACATCATGGCCTGTTGCTGGGTTTGAGAAATGGTGGAGATAAACAGTCCGCATCCCAAGCCGGTCATCAGGAAAAGCACTGAGCAGCCGGTGAGGAGAAGAAAATTGCCCCGAAACGGTACCCGAAACACCAGCAGAGCGATCGAGGTCACCAGGAACATGTCCAGTAAACCGACTAAGGCAAAGGGAAGGGTCTTCCCGAGAATCAGCTCATAGGGACGGAGTGGGGTGACCAGCAACTGCTCCATGGTTCCCACCTCTTTTTCACGTACAATAGCCATGGCGGTTAGCATTAACGTAACCAGCAGGATAACTTGCACGATAATCCCCGGAACAAAGTAATTTTGACTGCGCAGGTCAGGATTAAACCAGACCCGGCTCTGCACGGTTAAGTCGGGAATGACAAAATCTACCGGTGCACCAGTACCAGCGCTGGCGGTCATGCGTCTTGTCTGTTCCTGCTTTACCAGCATCTGGCTGGAAAAGCGGGAAATTACCTGGGTCGTGTAGTTTAAGATGAGCGAAGCCGTATTGGAATTGGTACCGTCGATGAGCACTTGTACCACTGCAGTCTGACCACGAAGCAGATGACGACCAAAGCCAGGCTGGACTCGTACTACCGCCTGAACTGTCCCCCGGTCAAGTACGGTCTGTATCTCATGCTCATGCTCTATTACATGGGTAATATAAAAATTTCGTGAGCCCTGAAAGGCAGCGAGTAAAGTCCGGCTTTGAGGAGTCCGGTCGAGATCCATCCAGGCCAGCCGCGCATTTTCGACATCCAGATTGACTGCAAAACCAAAAACGAGGAGTTGGATGATGGGAGGAGCAATCAAGACCAGACGCATGCGTGGCTCACGGAGGGTCTGGTAAAATTCTTTTCTGATGACTTCGTAAATACGTTCCCACATACCTTTACACCAATTTCTGACGGAGTTTTCGAGTGGCACCGAAAAAAACGAGTCCGGCAAAGAGTGAAAGCATTCCCACCTCAAACCAGAGATACTGGAGTCCGATTCCCTTCAAGAAAACTCCTTTGAGGATAGTGATAAAATAGCGCGTCGGAATCAGAAAGGTGACTGTCTGAATCACGTAGGGCATATTTTCAATGGCATAGATAAACCCGGAAAGCAGGAATGCCGGAAGGAAAGAGGTGAGAGCCCCAACCTGATAGGCCAGAAGCTGCGAGCGCATTGCCGCAGAGAGGAATAATCCCCAGCACAGCGATCCAAAGAGAAAGAGACAGGATACCGAGAACAAAAAGAGAGGATTGCCCCGGAGGGGTATCTGAAAAATTAAGGTGCTTACCCCCACAGCGATCAGCATATCCATCAGACCAATGCAGAAGTAAGGTATCATCTTCCCTATAATGATCTCCGCTGGACGGAGCGGTGTGGACAGGAGTTGTTCCATTGTCCCCCCTTCCCACTCCCGGGCAATGGTAAGAGAAGTAAGCAGGGAGGCAATAATCATAATAATTACCGCAATCAAACCAGGTACAATGTAATTCCGGGATTCCAGTTCGGTATTATACCAGACCCGTATCCGGCTCTCCACCGGTGGAACAAAGCGTCCCCCATATCGGCGATTCAGAGTTTGCTCTTGCCATTCCAGAGCATAGAGCTGGAGCAACCCACTGGCATAACCAAGGGCCAGAGAGGCGGTATTGGAATCACTGCCATCCAGCAGCAATTGCACCGCGGTCTCTTTTCCGGTGAGGAGATGGCGAGAGAACTGCTGAGGAATAACCACTCCCAGGAGCACCTCATTTCGATTGATTTTCTCTTCTATGATGGCAGAGTGATCGACCAGAGCAAGGACCTGGAAATAGCGAGAGCCCTGAAAACGTTGAATCAGCTCCCGGCTGGTCGGACTGTGATCGGCATCGTAGATCAGAGTAGGGATTTGATCTACATCCAGGGTCAAAGCAACTCCAAAGAGAAGAAGGAGAAGAAAAGGGATAGCCAGAGCCATAAATAGACTCCGGGGATCACGCAAGATGTGCAGGAACTCTTTCCGGGCTACGGCTCTGGTGCGGCGCCAGCTCATCAATGTTTTCGCTCCTCTTCTTCGATAAGCGCTACAAACACATCCTCCATCGAGGGGGTAATTGGCTCAAACTGCCTGAGAGTGATATTTTGCTGCTGCAGTACTGTGCGGATCTGGGAAACGGCTGTGCAGGGATTCCGAACCGTCACGTGGAGTCCACCACCAAAAACAGCTACCTCAGACACCTCTTCCAGGGTCTTGAGTATCTGCATCGTTTTCTGGAGATCTGAGGTATGAAGTTGAAGCAAGGTTTGCCCCTGCAACTGCTGCTTCAATGCCTGGGGTGTGGCCAGGGCAATAATCTTTCCGCGATACATCAACGCTATCCGATGACAGTATTCCGCCTCGTCCATGTAGTGGGTACTCACAAATATAGTCACACCGGTTTCGGAAAGCTGATAGATCAACTCCCAGAAATCACGCCGGGCAATGGGATCGACCCCAGAGGTGGGTTCATCTAAAAAGAGGATGGGAGGATGGTGCAGAATAGCACATCCGAGAGCCAGACGCTGTTTCCATCCTCCAGCAAGCAACCGGGTAGGGGTTTCCCGTCGGTCTTCTAGCCCGGCCATGTGCAATACATACCGCTTCCGTTCTTCGCGTAAGGCTTTCGGCACACCATAGATTCCACTGAAAAAATCGATATTCTCTTCCACTGTCAGATCATCATAGAGGGAAAACTTCTGGGACATATAGCCGATGTGTTTTTTTATCTCCTCTGCTTCTCGATAGACATCGAGTCCTCTGACCAGAGCCTTTCCCCTCGTGGGCATGAGCAGACCACACAGGATACGAATCGTGGTCGATTTCCCCGCACCGTTGGGACCCAGAAAACCAAAAACTTCCCCGACACGTACCTGGAAAGAGATATGATCGACTGCTACAAACTCTCCAAATCGCTTAACCAGATCTTCGACTTCTACTGCCCACACATCTCTATCGTGTTGAGTCATGGCTGCTATTCCTCAGTATGATCTGTAGAGAACGGTTTCCAGACCGCTTCCATCCCTCGGCCAGGACTCGTCTGAGACCAGAATTACCGCAGAGTCTCCGCTTTGCGAATCAAAGCAATAAAGACATCCTCCAGGGTGGGGATAATTTGTCGGAAAGAGACTGGTCCGAATCCAGCATGCTCCAAATCCTGCTGCAAGGAGGCGGCGGTAGTAGTGGCCGAAGGTTTCAGGAAGAGATGAAGACTTGACCCGACTGGTTCTACACTGAACACATCTCTATACTGTTGTAAAAAACTTCCGACCGTTCGCCGGTCTCCACATTGCACTTCATAACAGCTCTCCTCTATCTCTTGTCGGAGCGCATCAGGAGAGGCACAGCGGATCAGGCGTCCTTGATACATGAGCCCTATCCGGTTACAGCGTTCGGCCTCATCCAGATAGGCTGTGGTCACAAAGATGGTAACCCCTTCCTGAACCAGGTCGTATAAGATCGCCCAAAAGTCACGGCGGGAGACTGGATCGACTCCATTAGTCGGTTCGTCCAGGAAGAGCACCTGGGGGCGATGAAGCAGAGTGCACATCAAGGCGAGCTTCTGTTTCATCCCTCCAGAGAGTTTTCCAGCCAGTCGATCCCGAAAAGGAGCCATACGGGTCATCTGGAACAGCCTGGGCATCAACTCCTGTTGTTCGCGTTTGGATAACCCAAAAAGATCGGCATAAAAGTGCATATTTTCCTGGACTGAGAGATCATTATAGAGAGCAAAACGCTGGGCCATGTAACCAATATGTTCTTTTACTTTTGCTATTTCTCTCCTCACATCATATCCTGCGATCCGGATATCTCCTTCTGTCGGATCGAGAAGGCCACAAAGTAAGCGGAGGGTAGTAGTCTTGCCTGCTCCATCCGGTCCTACCAGCCCAAAAATCTCTCCTGAGGTTACCTCTAGATTGAGATGATCGACAGCCGTTAAGGAGCCAAAACGTCTGGTCAAGTTATGTATCTGAATGATAGGTTTACTGTCCAAGAGCTTGCTCCTGTTCTTCCTCCAGAAAAATCTCCGCCTCCACCGGCATATTCAGCTTGAGTTCCTGATGAGGATTGGAGATATCGACTTTTATCCGGTAGACCAGCTTGACTCGCTCTTCTGGGGTTTGAATCTGTTTGGGAGTAAACTCCGCCTCTGAAGCAATAAAGGAAACCTTGCCCCAATAAATCTTGCCGGGAAAAGAATCGGTAGTAACCTTAACCTTTGCTCCCCATTTGACCAGCCCGAGATCTTTTTCGTTGATATAGCCCCGAAGCCAGGGATGCTCGATATCGCCTACCGTAACCACCGTGGTTCCGGCTGCGAGTACTTCTCCCACCTCTGCATTCTTAGTTAAGACAATACCATTGATAGGCGAAAAAGCCATTGTATCGCGGAGCTGACTTTCGATCAGCGCCAGTTCGGCACGGGCCTGTTCAACTTCAGCATGCCTGGTCTCACGCTCCTGTCGTTTCATCTCCAGCTCGAGCGCTGCAGCTTCTGCAAGCCGAATAGCTGCTCTGGCTCGTTCCACCTGTGCTTGCGCTTCCTGAATAGCCTCCTTCCGTGGACCTTCTTTTATCAGATCCAGCCGTTTCCGAGCCTGTTTGAGGCTTGCTTCACTCATTTCATAACGGCTCTTCGCCTGATCCCGTTCCGCTGCAGCCAGAATACCTCGAGCAAACAGTTCTTGTACCCGCTGCCAATCCTTCTGGGCACGAAAGAATTCTGCTTCAGCCTGGGCCACAGCCGCCTCTGCTTCCTCTATTTCTTGCGTCCGGGAGCCAGCCAGCAAAGCACGCAGGTTTGCCTCTGCTTGACGCAATTCTGCTTGACGCTGTTCTATCTGTCTGTGCAGACTCTCTTCACGAAATCGGATCTCCGTTTCTAACTGGACGATCCTGGACTGGGCCGCTTTCAGAGCAGCCCGAGCACGGTCCCGCTGTCGCAAGAGTTGTTCTTGATCCAGGCGGGCGATGAGCATCCCCTGGGTAACCTGATCCCCTTCATCAACGGTAAGTTCGACCAACTTGCCTGGAATCTTAAAAGCAATATGCACTTCGGTAAACTCAATATTTCCAGAAAGAAAGATGGTAGAGCGTGATGGAGACTCGTTCCAATACCAGACCAAGAAACTACCACTCAGGATTAGAACAAGACTGAGTAAGAATAGAACAATCTTCTTTTTCAGCGGTGTTCTTCCTCCTCTTTGTCTGATGCCCACTGGACAGACAGGCCACAACAGATTTTTGATAATTTAATATCTTCTGATATTATACCTGAGAGCATACATGCACTACTAGTGCTTTGGAGAGTAAGTTCTGACTGGTGGTCATGCGTTTTCTCTCTGCCCAAAGGGGATAGAGTCTATTTCCGGAGCAGGAAGTTTCCTGCTTGATTTGCCGATTATTCTCCAGGGAGCAACGACCATTTCACCTGCGTGATGGCAGGCTTTCTCAACCCTCATCAAAGGTTAGATGGCTATGATATGATGCTTGCTTTAATCCATTGTTCTTTACCGGGTAAATCAGGGAGAAGGTGTTGCTTTCTTCTTGACATGTTGTCTGAGTCTCCTTAGTATAAAAGAAAATCTCTGGAAGGGGACTGGTGGATCCCCCAGTGGAGGACAAATGCAGGGCTAAACGAATAACAGAAACGAGAGGAACACTTCATGCAGAATCGATTCGAGGTGGTAGTAATAGGAGGAGGGGCCGTGGGGTCATCGATTACTTATCGGTTGGCCCAGGCGGGGAAACGGGTCTGTCTGGTCGAAAAAGGTTTTATCACCGCCGGAACTACCGGAGCCACCTTTGCCTGGATCGGGGCACATGGGCAGACGCCGCTGTCCTATTACCAGCTCCGAAAGGCCAGTCTCGATATCTATACTTCTCTTGGCGCGGAATTGGGAGTGGATATTGAATATCGCACTGGTGGAAGCCTCGTCCTGGTCGAACCCGATCAGGATCTGGAGAGTGTACGCAGGCAAATCGAGCAACGCCAGGCTGAAGGCTATGCGCTTTATTTCCTCTCTCCACGCGAATTACACGAGAAAGAACCCCATATCATGGCAGAACGATTTGGTGGAGCCACCTACTGTCCGCTAGGTGGTTCCGTAGACCCATTTGCGCTCGCCTACGGATTTGCCAAGCGTGCGCAAGAATTGGGGGCAGTCCTTTACACCCAGACCGCTGTCCAGGCGATTCAACTGCACAATGGACGGGTGAAAGCGGTTATTACGGATCGAGGTGCTCTGGAAACCGAATGGGTGGTAAATGCAGCCGGACCTTTTGCTCCCCAGATCGCTCGCCTGGTCGGTATCCAGCTTCCTATGACCCTGGTGCGCGGCCAGGTGCTCGTGACTGAACCACTACCTCCTCTCTTCCATCATGTGATCTCAGAAACCAAACAGACTCCCCGGGGAAATGTTTTGCTCGGCAAGACCGAAGAAGAGGTCGAACTCGATCGCCGGAATACCGTCGAAGGGATACAAAGCATTGCCCAAAAAGCTGCTCGGCGTTTTCCTTTTCTTCGTACTACGCATATTATCCGGGCCTATGCGGGTATCCGGCCGATGCCACACGATGGGCTCCCCATCCTGGGACCGGTAGAGGGGATTGAGGGATTCCTTCTGGCCACTATGCACAGTGGGATTACCCTCTCTCCGGTAGTAGGCAAACTGATCAGTGAGTTGATTGTCACTGGCAAACCCTCTCTTTCGTTACAGGAGTATGCTTTGAGCCGGTTTGCTTCTCCGCCCATAGCTCATTAAACCCTCTGCTATTCCCTGGGTAGTCTCCCTCTTCGGTGTTGTTGGTACCTGGACAGCCTTCTGGAAAGCAGATGGTAGGAGCGGTTTCAACCGCGACTGGAGAGCTATTTTAGAGGGGGACCACCATTCCCTGACCATGGAAGATTTGGCTCTATGAGGACGATCTCTTCTTGGGCATGCTGAGCGATCAAAAGGAGCAAAGAAGCTGGTTTGTAAACATAAACTTTCTCTTGATTTTTTGCCCCCTTATCTCTATGCTAGAGCAAGATTAAGAGAGCTTCAGGACTGAGTAATCACTCTTAGGAGTGGAAGCGGAACGCTCACTTCTGCAGCAGGCTTAAGGCTTGCGTTCTCCGCAGATAGAGGCGTTTCTCGAGGAACCTTCGTTATGGGTTAGCCTGCACCATACGCACAAGAACCGTATAAAGCAATCTATGGACTTGTCTGGCTGAAGTAGCCCTCTGCTGTTTCCGCAATAATATGCTCATCCGGCGTTTTCCATATGGTTCTTTGCTTTGAAGATCCCTTGCAGCGCTTCTGAGGGTTGGACAAAAGGGGAAGTAAGGAAGAGGATATGGTGGCTGGATGGGAATCTCGTGAACCTCTGAGAAATTCTGCACGGCCTATTCCGCCATTTGTTGGCCGTAAGGAGTATGTCGCGCAGCTCAAGTATTCTCTCTACGAAGCGATCACCGGGAGACCACAGGTTGTCCTCATCTCCGGAGAAACCGGTGTTGGGAAAACCCGGTTGCTCAAAGAAGTGAGTTCTATTGCCCGGCAGCATGGATTTCAGGCCTGTTTTGGTCGTGTGGATGAAAATGCTCTGCCCTACTCCCCCTTCGTCGAAGCCTTGCGTTCCCTTCAGGCGCTCCCCGCAGAGACCCTGGAGGTTCTTGATCAACTCCAGACGCAAATCCGGTCTTCTCCCTTCCCATCCCCTGCCATCGCTGCCGATGCGCAGGTTGATCCTGCCAGACTCCAGATTCTCCTTACCGTATCCCAGAGTATTATCACGCTAACCCAGCGTGCTCCCCTCCTTTTAGCGCTCGATGATCTGCACAGGCTTGATCAAGCTTCTTTACATCTCCTGGGATATCTGGTGTCTACCTTATCCGATACCGCTTATCATCAACCCGTCCCCTTTCTTCTGATCGGTACCTATCGGCCATCAGATCCAGCGACATCGAGTGCCCGAACTCTGGCTCGACTTCAGCGGGAAGAAATTTGCCTTTCGCTGGAGCTTTCCGGCCTTACAGTCTCAGAAATGCGAAGCCTGATCCAGGAGCTCGGTCTACGGCATCCCTCGAATCAACTCCTTACTACTCTCGAGGAAGCCACACAAGGAAACCCCTTTTTACTCCAGCAAGCCTTTCATTACCTGGTAAAACAGCATGCGCTCCAGGAGCGGGGTGGATACGTCATAACGACCGCCTTGCCTACCGAGATTCTGGTCTCCGCTCATATGATCGACCCTTTCCTTTCTCCTCTGCAGCAACTCAGTCCTAACTGCCGACACGTTCTCTTACAGGCTGCTTTTTTGGGAGAGAATTTTTCCTTCTAGAGCCTGCGAGCAGTGACCAATATGGATGAAGATACCATCCTGGAGTTGCTTGAAGAAGGAGTAAGGCACCGGCTCCTCTTTGCCAAGAGAGCAGAGTTTACCTTTGCTCACCCGACGATTCGATCCTTTTTGTTGCAGGAACTCCCTTCTTCAAAACATCAACGGATACACTTGCAGATTGCGCAAACCTTAGAACGTTTCTATGCCGATAATCTTTCTGCACACAGCAGGGAAATCGCTTACCACCTGGTCAGAGCCGGCCCTCTTGCCCCTGACGGGCACGTAGTCGAATATGCCCGTCAGGCAGGAGACCGGGCTTTTCAGGAATCTGACTGGTCTCAGGCCGCCCGGTATTATGAGAACGCCCTGTCCGTACTCACCACTACCGGAACTTTTTCCTTGCCCGATCGTGCCGCACTACACACTCGAGCAGCACTGGTCTATTTTCGGGATATGGATGTGGGACCCTGTCTCGATCATTACGAAAAAGCGATGGAAGCTTATCATCAGATGCGGGATCAGGAAGGATTACTGCAGGCACTGATAGAGAAGACCCATACCCTGATCCATCTTGCACCGGTCCCTTATGGTATCTTGTTCGATCTCCAACCTCTAGAAGCCATGCTGGTTTCTCTGGGAGAGGAGGAATCTCTGCTCCGTGGCCGACTCCTTATAGAAATCGCCGAAGCCTGCTGGCATGCCCGGCAGGGGGACAGAGCCTTAGAGCTGGCTCAGCAGGCTCTGACGATGGCACAATCGCTTCAGGATACATCTCTCTTCGCCTTAGTGAATGGAACGTTGGGACTGATTCACTGGCAGCGTCTGCAGATACAAAATGCTCTGGAATGCTGGCAGAATGCCCTATTTTATACCCGACGAACGGCTGATCTTTGGCGGCAAGGAGAGCTGCTGAATCGTATAGCCCTTGTTCTGACTCAGCTCGGACGCTTTGTGGAGGCAGAATTAGTCGCTCGCGAAGGGTGCACTGTCACTCAACAGACCCGGAATCGAAGGGAATATGGAGTATCTTTAGCTGTACTTCTTTCCCTCGAGGTGGCCAAAGGGGATTTTTCCCGGGCGCAAAAATATGCGCAGGAGATCAGACAGTGGGCGTTCTGTTCTCCCTGGGGAAACATCATCGCTTTTCCAGCACTGGCCGGTATGTACGCCTCAAGCGGAGATTGGGCGCAAGCGAAAGAGTTGCTGGAGAGCCTGAGAGAACCCTATGGAGGGCTGGACAAGACCGCATTGCTCTATCAGGAAGACACCGCGGTATATCATCATCTTGTCCAGATGTATGCGGGGAGAGATGGGGAATCAAGAGAACCGTATGTAGCAGATCTCCTGTCCAGCAAAGAGATTGATCCCTGGAACATCTCTGTTTTTTGCGCCCTGATAGAACTTGCCCAGTTCAGGTCTGCTTCTGACCTTGCTAAAAGCATATATCCGGTTTTGTTCTCGCTCGCCGAACAGGGGGTACTCTTCTCCGGTGGCTGGATGTTCCTGCTTCCTCGTCTGCTGGGGGTTGCAGCGGCACTCAATCGATGGTGGGACAAAGCAGAGGAGCACTTTCAAAAAGCCATCCAGGTAGCGACCCATTTTGGGGCTCGACCAGAGCTAGGGCGCACCTACCTCGACTATGCCCGTATGCTTCAGGCGAAGCAGCCAACAAAGGATCGTCAGCGTGCACTTGTATTGAGCACACAGGCCCTCACTCTCTTTCGTGAACTGGGTATGGAGCCTTTTGTGCAGCAAGCCACCTGGTTAGTGGATAGTTTACAACCGCAAAGGATACTGGCACTCCCGCAGCAGGACTCTAGCAGATCATCTGCTCAAAAGCCACCTCAACTCAAGATAGGCACCGTTTTAAATCTGGAGGAGAGAAAAGACCAGTTGATGCTGATTCCCAGAGGTACTGAGCCCGTAATCCTGGTGATCCTGGTCATACAAATGGAAGGAGCAGCGATGCTTATCCATCGTTATGGGGATATCAGGGCGCAAGAGATTTTGCAAAAGTTCCATGCCCTCATCCGGACCTGTCTCCAGACCTGTCAAGGATCGGAAATCAAGCATACCGACGACAGTATGATCGCCTCCTTCTTCTCCGCCTCGAGGGCAATTGCCTGTGCAATAGCCATCCAGCAAGCGCTGACCACCTGGGAGGAGGATGCTTCCCTCTTTCCTATACCGGTGCGGGTAGGGATTAATGCCGGAGAGCCTATTGCAGAAGAAGGCCAACTGTTTGGGATAGCAGTGAATACGGCCGTGCGTATCTGTGCCCACGCACAGCCTGGACAGATTCTGGTCTCTGATGTTCTGCAGCAGTTAGCTGTCGGGAAAGGTTTTGTCTTTATCGATCGGGGACATGTCTCTTTGAAAGGCCTTGCCGGACCCTTTCGGTTGCATGAAGTACGATGGGCAAGTCAGCAGCAGGAAAAAGGGGAAAGCAAGCCTGACGCCGATGCAGAGGATTTAAGAGAGGATACGAGGAGTCTGTAGCGATGAAGGGAGCCATACCTGGTGCGGAAAAGTTAACCCTCCTTTTAGAGCTAAGCCATACCTTTAGCACGTTGATGGAACTCGATGAATCGTTACCGATTATCATGCAGAGAACCAGAGAGGTACTGCAGGCGGAGAACTGTGCCATTTTCCTGCTGGATGAGGCAGGAAAAGAACTGGTGGTTCCAGTGACCAGCGATATCGATCCAGAAGTGGAACGGCGTTTTCAAGGGCTCCGGTTCCCAGCGCATAAAGGGATTGTAAGCCGGGTGCTCCAGGAAGGCAAAGCCCTTCTGGTCCCAGATGTCAGACAAGATCAGCGTTTCCAGGGGCATGTGGATCACCACACCGGTGCCCAGACGCACGATCTCCTGTATGCTCCCCTCCGGACCAAACGAGGGATTATAGGGGTAATCGGCTTGCGGAATAAGCAAGGAGGCACGTTTACCGAAGAAGATCTCTCTTTTTTAGATGCGTTAGCCGGCTCCATTGCCATTGCTATAGAAAATGCCCGTCTCTATCAGGATGTCCGGCAATCCGAGGCACGTTTGAAAGAAGAAGTAGCCGTCTTGCATCGGGAAATGGCCTATCAGCAGCGCTTTACCGAAATCATTGGGACGGGACCGGCTATGGAGCAGGTTTTTACCCTGATGACCAGTGCCATCGCTTCGACGATTACCGTCTTGCTGGAGGGAGAAACAGGTACCAGCAAAGATTTAATCGCCCGCACCATCCATTATCACGGCCCGCGTAAAGAGCGGCCTTTTGTGGCGGTCAATTGTGGTAGTCTACCGGATACCCTGTTAGAGAGCGAATTGTTTGGACACAAAAAGGGAGCATTTACCGGGGCCATCCAGGATAAACCAGGACTCTTTGAGGTGGCCGATGGGGGTACCATTTTTCTGAATGAAATTGGAGAGACGAGTCAAGCCATGCAGGTCAAACTCCTCCATGTACTTCAGGAGGGAGAAATCCGGCGGGTCGGAGAGACCGAATCGCGCCGGGTCAACGTACGGGTTATTTCGGCCACAAACAAAAACCTGGCTCAGGAAGTACAGCGGCGACGGTTTCGAGCCGATCTGTATTATCGGATCAGCGTGTTCCCTATTGTCCTGCCCCCCTTGCGCGCGCGTCGTGAGGATATTCCCTTATTAGCCACCCACTTTTTACGTCAAAGCAGTGCCAGGCTCGGCAAGCAGTTATCCGGGATTAGTCCGGAAGCCTTAGAAAAATTGCTCCACTATCCATGGCCGGGGAATGTCCGGGAGTTGGAGAATGAACTAGAGCGAGCCATTACCCTAGCCCCTTCCGGTTCTTCGATTGGGCTGGAACACCTTTCTGAGCGTCTCCTCTCCCAGCGTGCGCTCTATATACCTTTCTCTACAGAACCGCAATCGTTACGACAAGCCCGGCTCACTTTTGAGCGGGAGTATATCACTACCATGTTGCAGCACAATCAGGGGAATGTGGCCCAAACCGCAAAACTTCTGCGGATGAGTCGGCAGATGCTCCAGCGGAAGCTCAAGGCATACGGCTTACGGGGGCGGTAACCCCACTATCCACTTTGAGAATTTCGGGGACAAGAATTTCGGGGACACCATACTTATTTCCACTGTCCACTTTAGTTGTCATGTAAACTTTTGTTTCCACTCGCGCTTTTTCCTTTCCCTGTTTCACGTTCCAGCGAAAACCCCTTCCTACGGTGTCCACAAAAGTGGACACCCAGGTGCTCTACCTCCTGGCTACTTCTTTGGTATCAGCGTCCAAGGCGCAAGTCTTGCAAAGCTTTTTCGTCCTTGAGGAAAAACTGGTACAGCGTTTGCTTTATATGATGAGGAAAGGAGCAGAAAGAGTTGTAAGCTAATATGATCCCCCGCAGTGATGCGGATAAGTGGAGAGGAAGGGTTAGAGATAGGGGTAGGGTTTTCGTTAACGAGGTCAATACTCCTATGCGTGACACGCATGGGCTGAATCAGGGGTGAAGAGTCCAGATAGCTCTGTTGGATTTTCCCCTCTGAGCAATGCGGCCGGGCGTCGAGTTGTGTGACAGGTGAAGGGAGTGGTTTTCTCTGAGAGTTTGAGGAGAGGGAGCAGGGGTCTGTCAAGAGGAGCAATTTAGTTTTAGGTATCACTTAGAGAAATCAGCCCGGTGTGAGCTCGACAATGTGAAATTCACCGCAGAGTTCGCGGAGAGCGTCGAGAGGATTAAAGTTTTTTGAAACACCCAAGAAATATGTTCTGCGCCCTCGGCGTTCTCAGCGGTCAAATCTAACTGTAACATTGTCAAGTTAGGTATCCCTTTGGAATACAGTTGCCGATTGTTTGTCGGAGATATATATCATATTAGATGATCTTGGGGAGGCTTCCGAATGAAAGCGTTAGATCCTTACCATATCACTGACCAACTCACCGATAACCTCTTAGAAGTGATTGTCACGCGGCTGGAGGCACGGGGCGCTCATCCGTTCTTCCAGGACGTGCTACGGGACTATCTCGACGCTATGCATATCGACGCAGCCCATCATGTCTTGGATATAGGCTGTGGAACGGGTGTAGCGGCACGTGCCATTGCCCGACGACCCCAATTCTCAGGCAAGGTGATGGGCATCGACCTCAGTCCATACCTGGCACAGACTGCCCAACGGCTCGCCGCTGACGAAGGGCTCAGCGGTCGGGTCGAGTTCCGGGCTGGCGATACGCAGAGCCTCGACTTCCCGGCAGGAACGTTTGATGCGGTGGTCGCGCATACCCTGGTCAGCCATGTGGCAGAGCCCTTGGCGGTTCTAAAAGAGGCGGCACGTGTCGTGAAGCCTGGCGGGTTGATTGGCCTCTTTGATGGTGATTATGCGTCGCTCACCTTTGCCTTGGCTAATCCTGAACAGGGAAAGAAATATGACGAAAAGCTGATAAGCGCCATAGTGACGAGCCCCTACGTCATGCGGCAGATGCCGCGTCTCATCCGCGAAGCACGTCTCGAAATGGTGCGGTCATTTTCCTACGTCATGACCGAGATAGGCGAGGCTGATTTTTGGCTTTCGGGCATTGAGTCGTTTCGGAAACTTGCACCGCAGTCGGGAGCGATGACAGAGGAAGAGGCTGCGGGCTGGTTTGCTGCATTGAAGCAAGCCGCTGATGAGGGTGTCTTCTTTGGCTCCAGCAATTACTACACCTACATTGCAAGACGACCGGCGTAGCGGTGCCTGTGCGAGGGCTATGCATGCTATCGCATCATCGAATTCAGCGCTCAGGTGCGTGCAGTAACGCGTCGCCTGAGCGCTGGCGTTAGAAGGCCAACGTGCAGGAGTAAGACGCAGGTTGTGGTGCTACTGCGCCCGGCCGTTAGGCGGCTTCACCTGCACTGTCCTGACCATCTGACGACCCGTGAAAGGAGGTGAGAAACCGGACCCACAGGCTAGCCGTAGTCGAAGACGCCAGCATAGTAGGAGATTTGTACTCTAATCCAAGGACAGAGGAGGTATCGTATGCAGCGAGCAACTTTCATCCTTACTTTTGCCTTGACCGGGATAATGGTAATAGGAACCTTCGGCCTCTCCAGCGTGCAGGCCGGAGAGGAGTATAAGACAACAGCCCAGACGACGACCCTGATCAAAACCGGATTGGCCGGCATGACAGGGACAGAAGCGAACCTGCTTCAGGCCCAGATGCCTCCGGGGTGGGTCGGAGGGAAACATTATCATTCCGGCCATGTGTTTGTATATGTGCTGGAAGGATCCATGACTATTGAACTGGAAGGAAAGGCTCCGATCACCGTTGGGCCGGGTGAGGTGTTCCACGAACTCCCCCGTCAAGTGATGCAGGCCAAGAATGCCAGCGCGACGGAGGGGCTAAAGATTATGCTATTCCAGGTTGGCCCTGAAGGCGCACCGATCATGCTGAAGGCAGAGTAGTGGGTTTCGGGGACACAATCGGAATTCCCGGAATTCCGGGGACACCATACGGAATTCCGGGAACACCATACGGAATGCTTCCTGTTAAGGTAGCAGTGGTATAGTATTATCGCCTGGCAAGGAGTGCACGAGTGGTAGGGCTGGTCCTTCTCCCTTACCGCATCCCTCGAGACCATTTTCAGCCGGAGACGGTTTTCTGTTAAGACCGGCGACAGCCCCTTGAATGCGATGGTTTTCTGAGGAGACTCACCGAAGGGTTTCAGCCTATCCTGCAGCAGTAGAAACCAAGGTAAAAGAGAGAGCCTAGGCAGAAATAAGTATGGTGTCCCCAGATTTAAGATTTCAGGGGGAAGAGTCCAGACAGCTCTGTTGAATTTTCCCCTCTGAGAAATGCGGCCAAGCGTCGAGTTGTGTGACAGGTGAAGGGGGTGGTTTTCTCTGAGAGTCTGAGGAGAGAAAGCAGGGGTCTGTCAAGAGGAGCGATTTAGTTTTAGGTATCATTTTGGCATACATTTGGTAGGTATTCCGGGACCGTTGCAAGGAGTGTTTGGCTCACTTATACAGATCCTTGATAGTCATCGTTAGGGTTGAGATTCCAAGATATTTTATCGGAAGCTATCAAGTTAGAGATTGTTGACAAGATCAAATTAGCTTCTAATTTTCTAATTGTTGCTTTTTTTATAGTGCGTAATTGGACTGCCAACGTTTGTTACTTGCCAGATGCTAAATGATGTCACCGTAATTACGCTTACAGGCTCTGTCGAAAAAGACCCAGACAGGAAAGTATATGTGGGTCTTCCTTATAATAGCTTTTTCATGGATCGCTTATGCTCAGAACTTAAGCTTGTCGGGTTCTCTCTATCAGCAAAACCCTTCCGGCACTTCTCCAATACCAGCGAATGGCTATAGAGTTTATCTTTACAGACACTTTACAGGATGGATAGGTCCGCCTATAACAGATAGCTCTGGTAGATACGCTCTCTATTTGCCGCGGTTCCCGCCACCGATTCAGGTCGTTGATATGATTTGTCATGCAACCGAGGCTTTATTAACCTACGTCGTCTGCTTAGGCGATTCCCATACGCCATTTACTTTAGGATAGAAGGCAACGAGATTATTGTATTTGGGCTCTTCCATTGTGCGCGCGATCCCCGCAGCACTATTAGAGCGAAACTGCAAGACCGAGATGAGCCAGAGGGCCATTAACAAAGCGCTCCACCTGACCGGTATATTCATGAGCTTCATACCAGGATCAAGACTAGAGATTATTGATCCGTATACGATCCGGTTTGTGTTTCCAGAAGTGGACGGAGGAACTCTCGCCAAGCTCAGTCTCATGCATATCGCCAACCGACAGTTCTACCGTTAATCCAGCGCGACCCACAGATAGCCGTCATGAACCTGGCAGGGCAAGGGCTGCAGTGGATTGCAGGTTTTCGACAGGTCACCCAAGAATTCCCACCCTTTCGAGGTACCAGCGGCTTGCAACATGGGAGCCCACTCGCGTACCTCGCCGGTCACGAGATCGAAACAGCTCTCGTGAAAGCGGCATACAAGGCCGTAATCGTCAGTCAGCCACCTGTCGCGAGGTACCACACGTCCTGAGCCTGGCGACCGGAGAACACCAGTGGTTTCCAGGGCCCTTTTTTCGAAGAACGGTAGATGCATGTGAGGACAGGCATTGTTGAAGGCGAAAAAGGTTTCACCTTTGTACACGACCACTATATCCAGGGTATCGAGCTCGAAGATCCGCCGCTCTTCGGTGGCGATCTCGTCCTGGGCAGCTAGTCGAGTCCAGCGCCGGCCAGCGAAGCGTTTAGTCTCATGGCTTTCTCTGGAGCTGAGCACGGCTTCGACTTCGGGTGTCAGCCGGTTAACTTCGTAGAGCGTGATGCCCTCGTTGGCGCCTCGCAACCGCATGCGGACGAAATCCGACACTTCCACCTGCTGTTCGACTTGCTGGTAAAGTGCTTCGGATATTAAGAACCGCGTCCCAACCTCCTCGTTGCGCTCTCAATGCGGCTTGTGACGTTCACCGTTTCGCCGATCGCCGCGAGCTTTTCCTCCTTACCCCCAAAGATCGTACCGATGACAGCTTCACTAGAAGAAGGTGGAACTCTCTTCATCTCTGGTAGATAATTTTTCTTTGAGGGAAGGCTCGGTACCACCGCAAAGGGAAGAATTCCGTATGGTGTCCCCGGAATTCCGGACATAGTAGTTAGAAAAAAGAAATCAGGTGTTAGAAAAAAAGGGGAAATCAAGAAGAAAAAAATGGCCAGTATGCTTGTAAATCAGCAAAGGTTGTCCCTTGTCAGTGGAGAAAAAATCTGGTATAGTTCTTGCTCTCCTTACCCATGGATACAAAACAAGCAAGCCAGTATATTCTCAGGAACTTTTTATAGATAAGCCTGCGCCTGTCGCGGGATATAGGTTTCTGTCTTGCTGTAGCCCTGAATCGGAGGTTTGGGCTTTAAGAAGAGGGTATTCAATAGACAAATTTTTCCTGTTGCAGCCCTGGTATTCTGATTATCATAATTCATCATGGTCTAGTGCTCTGGAAACAAAATTTTGCCCTGTTATGCTGAACCTTCCGCCCCGCTTCGGGATAAACTCCGCGGAGGATCTGAGTAGCGCTGCAAAGAGTGGCTTCGCCTTCGGATCAGCCTGACCCCTGGTTAGAACTTACTTACCAGAACACCAGTTTTTGGCTAAAAAGACCTGGGCCACTGAGATGAAACGGATGAAGATCTTAATTGTAATTATTAACCATGCTGGATTGGGGCACCTCAATCGCGGGGTAGTCCTGGCGCAGAGCCTCTGTGCCCACTCTCCGGATGTGGAGCCTTTTCTCTTAGTCAATTCCGACCTTGCAGAACACTTTCTAAGCCAGAGGGATATCCCCTACTGGAATATGCCACCTACACCATGGGAAGGGGAAACTCCAACAACCAGAAAACTCACAAAAGAAGGTATTGCTATAGTTCGACACGCTATCACCGATTTTGCCCCCGATCTTCTGGTCTATGATACAAATTTTATCGAAGCATTACTCCCAGAATCAGCAGCAGAGGGAATAAAGCAGGTATGGATCGTACGGGACCGAAAAGTATCTATTTTGCAACAGTGGTTTCACAATCCGGTTGTATCCTGTTTGGATTTATTGCTCGTACCGCATGAACCGATCGAATTTCCTTCCTTCTGTTTTCCCAAACCTCTTCAATCCAGGATACTCTTTACCGGCCCTCTCCTACGACCCCTGACGGAAATAGACCGGGAGAAGCTCTTTCATCAGTATGGGATCCAGGAAAAGGAGTTTGTACTTCTTTTTTCGGCAGGTGGGGGGAATGAAAATAGAGATACGGTACGATTCCTGGAAATGGCACGCATCGGATGTCAAGAACTGAGCCGTCGATATCGAGATCTCCGGTGTATCGTGATTACCGGGATGCATCACCGCACACCGGTTGATTTTTCCAACTGGGGTGAACGGGTTCAGATAGTCCCCTTTGAACCGCAGATTCTTCATCTCATGCAACGGGCGGACCTTTTTGTATCAGAGGCAGGGTACAACACCTGTTATGAACGGGTTTTGACTCGCAGTCCCGGTATTATCATTCCTGTAGAAACCAAGCTCGACGACCAGTACCGACGAGCGGCGTACTGGGAAAAACAGGGTGGGGTGATTGTATTACGGGATTTTTCTCCTGACCGACTTATAGAAAACATTGTAAAACTCTACAGAGAGAGAGAAACCCTTATGGCTATGAAGCAACGATTACAAGCTCTCAAGATCACCATAGGGAATGACCGGGCGGCTCAGGCGATTCTCAATCTTCTTCAATCGTAAACCAGGATGATGACGAGAGCATTCTCCAGAGACATTCTCGGTCCAGCTCTTCCGCTGGGAACGCAGACCTCTGGCCTGCAGCGGGTGGGACATCGGCGCTCTCAGGATGTCTCTATGTTCCAATCGTGTTGGCCAATATCGGAGATCTCTCTGAGATATGCACTCGCTTGAGGTGAAATATACTCCTTATGAAGACCGTCTTTATTCGAAACGATGATGTTGGCCCACTGACCAAAGAGCTTCAGCAGGTGAGCTATTTACTCTGGGAGAACCATGTGCCGGTCAGTCATGCAGTGATTCCTGGACAGCTCACTTCGGACTGTGTGGCATGGTTACACCGGTTCCTTGCCGAATGCCCAGAGCTCCTGGAGATACACCAGCATGGCTGGAAGCATATTGACCATGGGAACAAAGGAGAATTCGGTCCGGAGAGAAGGTATCCGGAACAATATCAGGATATTGCCCAAGGCAAAAGTGTGCTTTATCACTTCTTTGGTACGGAGGTTTTCCCTTGTTTTACGCCGCCGTGGCATCGGTATACTGCCGATACGCTTCAGATACTTGCCGAGCTGGAGTTTTCTGGCTTCTCCACCAAACATATCCATAAGATTCCTGCAGAGCAGAAGTATCCTTTTCAGATGATACCGGTACATCTCAATCTTTTAAAGAGAGCAAACCAGGGGTGGATCGTCAAATCAGAAGAAGAATGGCGAGCAGAATGGCAGGCTCTCCAGTTACAGACAGAGTGTGTGGGAATTCTTCTCCATCATGAACATTTTCAAACCCGTAAGGACCTGGATATGCTGCAACGGTTTATCAACGTTCTCCAGCGGGAAGGGGTCATTTTTCAGAAGTTAGGGGATCTGGTCAAGAGCACGAGGCAATAATGGAACGATATCAGCAGGCACAGGAATTGATACAGCGCTTTTTTCTGCAGAATACCGAGGCAGCGATAGCTTTCCAGGAAGAGCTTCGCGCGGCTACCCAGGGAAGATTCCCCTGGGAATTTGAGAGCCCCCCTTCACCTCCGTCCGATGTAGATGTCATCCCTGCTCCGCTCTGTTATGGCCTTCAGCATGACGCTTTTGCACGACGTTGTGCTTATACGGTAAACAAGACCCTCAGGCAAATATTGCAACGCCTGCTCCACGCGAGTCCTTCCCTCTCCTTCCTCGAGTCCTGGGGTTTGGGAAGAGTTACTATAGCCATTCTCGAAGAATGGAAACGACGGCGAGGAGATTTTGTACCGATCAACGCTCGTCTGGATCTCTTTCTGGATTTACCGACCAGACGGAGCTGGCTGGTAGAAGAAAACCGGATCAAAGGAGGATTACGGGAAATAGGCGATCTCCTCTCCTTCTTTTTTGAAGGAAGTACTCTCTGCAAAAAGCTTACCGAAGCTGGTTTTTCTCTGGGATTTCAGTACCCTTATCGGGCGAGACTGTATTGGTTTTATCAGGAGTATCAAAGATGGAAAGGGAGCGAGGCTCTCCCCAAACCGACGCTTTTCATCTGGACACATCATGCCCATAATCAACGGGAGGAGCGCTGTTTTCAGCGCCTGGTGGAATTGTTTCCTGACCGCTATCCCCCCTTCCGGATTCGGATTGCAGATCAGCGGGAAGGATGGTTTTATAAAAAGGGACGGCTCTTTTATGAAGAGGAACCGGTAGACCTGGTCTTCCGTTTTGAAAAACTCGCCCGTATAGAGGAAGATTATACTCTATTTCAACCACTCTTTGAAGCCTACTTTGAAAGGCGTATTCTTCTTGATACTCCTCCCCTGGCTGAGGTGGCAGATAATAAAATGATCCAGGTGCTACTCTCTGATCCAGACTATCTCGCTTCGCTCCATCTCTCTGCCGGAGAACGCTCCTTTCTCTCCACCTTGCTTCCTTGGTCACAGCTTCTTACATCTATAGAAGAGGAGGCGGTTTTGAGAGACCGCGAAGGGTTGGTACTCAAAACAATGACCGGTGCAGGAGGAAGCGGAACATTTTTGGGAAGAAACCTCAGTCCAGCCTTCTGGGAAGATGCGGTGAAGGAATTGCGGGGAAAAGGATTATTTCAAGCCTTGATGCCTCCCTATATCGCTTTGTTTCCTCTTCTCGATCGAGGGAAATTTTCTCTCTTCCCTGTAAAATATTGTTTTGACGTTTTTACCGGAGGCCGGGTAAGTTACGATATAGAAGGCATATCGGCACGAGGAAAAGTCATCTTCCGTGAAGCAGATCTCTACGAAACCATAAACATGGGAGCAAAAGGCTACAAGCAGTACCGGGGGAAACTCTTATTTCCATTACTAATATATTAAAGGGGATATATTCCTTTATCTCTCTCTCCTTTTCTTACACTGGAGATGAAACAGATGCGTATTGCCTTTATCACAGGCTATTTTCCTGTTCTTTCGCAGACCTTTGTGCTGGATCAGATTACTGCTTTACTTCGCCGGGGGTATGCGATTGAAATTTTTGCCTTTATCGATCCCCGGGAAGGTATCGTGCATGAAGATGTAGAGAAATATGGACTCCTCAAGCGTACCCACTATTTAGACGAAGGGTATGAGACTCTTTGCCATGCCGGTCATTTTGACCTGCTTCATGCGCATTTTGGCCATCGGGCTGCTGCAACAATTGGTCTCAAAGATCGCTTAGGAGTCCCTTTTGTCGTCTCGTTTTACGGTCGAGACGCCGCAGCGATCCCTCGCCAGTACCCTACCTTTTATCAGGAAGTTTTTGCCAAAGCCGATGCTATCACAGCGATTTCAGAGGATCAGAAGCAGGATCTGTTGAACCTGGGATGTTCAGAACTCAAACTGGAAGTCCAGTATATTGGTATTGATCTCCACAAATTCCCGTGGGTAGAGAGAAAAGAGAAGAAGGAGAAACTCATCCTTCTTTCTATTGGACGTTTTATGGAGAAAAAGGGGTACCTGTACGGTCTGGAAGCCTTTGCTCGAGTTGCACCGTTTTGGCCCAACCTTGAATACCGGATTATCGGTGAAGGAATACTCCGGGATATAATCCAGCAAACGATACACCAGCTTAACTTGACCGAACGGGTAATTTTGCTTGGGCCCCAGACGCAACGTCAAGTTATTACTGAACTCCAGCATGCGGATCTCTTTTTGCTTCCGTCGGTGACTGCTGCGAATGGGGATAAAGAAGGAGTGCCCTCTGTGCTCAAGGAAGCTCTGGCCACCGGTCTGCCGGTCATCTCTACCTGGCATGCCGGTATTCCAGAGCTCGTTATACCGGGAGAAAACGGATTTCTCTGTGCAGAAAAAGATATAGCCTGTCTACAGGAAAAATTGCTCCTCCTCCTCGAACAGCCAGCTCTGCGCAGAGCTATGGGATGGCGAGGACGACGAGTGATTGAAGAAAAATTCACTTTAGAAAAACAAATCGACAAACTGGAAGCACTCTATCGAAGAGTGGTCAATGATTAATGGGCAGTGGGTAGTGGGCAGCGGATAGATTTTGTTTTTTCCTGACCACTGAGCACTTAGCACTATTCATTAATCAGGAGAAAGTCAGGGGAAAAATATGCGATTGGGTACCTACTATCGAGCACAGGTGTTACAGTATATGGGGATAATTCCAACGGGAACCCATGTGCTGGATGTGGGGGGATTTGACGGTTATTATCTTTCCCTCTTTCCCAATGCCGTACGGGTTGGGGTTGATCTCAACGTTTCTCCTGATCCTCATATTCCCATGATACAAGCTGATGCCTGTCTTTTACCCTTTGCTGACGAAACCTTTGATACCATCTATGCACTTGATGTCATTGAACATGTCACAGATAAAAAGACTTTTCTGGCTTCTATTCTCCGCGTCTTGAAGCCAGATGGTCTCTTTATTCTCTCCACTCCACATAAAAAAATGCGTCTATTTCCGGCTTCACTGACTGCCCGAACTCACTGGCAGTGGGGACATCGGGAGCCTGGATATGACGGATATAGTCCAGAGGATCTTATTGCCTTACTTCCTGCGGGAACCGAGGTGACCTTTCGTTTCTGGCCCGCACCTTGTCTTTTGAAGAGTTATTTTTTCCTCCGTTTTTGCTGGCGAAAAATTTCACCTGCTCTTGCCAAACCCCTGGTATTTCTGGTAGCTTGGTGTGACAGCCACTGGATGGATCGACGTCTTTCCAACACCTTTATGCTGTTTGCTTATGTCAGAAAGGATAAGAGACCTCACAATAGAAAGGGAAGCTTGTGAACATCGTTATTGTTGGGAAAACACCTTATGCGCTCCCCGAAGAAAGTCAGAGAAGTTATCTGGCTGGTCATTCCCTGGGATTTACCGATCCTTTCATCAAGTACGCCTTACAACGGGGACATCACATTACCCTGATTACCCCTCGTATGGTCTCGGCAGAAGAATGTACCGCCCCAATGCCCATCGTCTTTCCTCCTTGTAGTGGGTATTTTCATCATCTCTGGATTTTCCCACAGGACCTTCCTAAGGTCCCCTTCCCCTTTACTTCTCTGGATGTCGAAGCCTCGATTCTCCAAGCGGCGCGACTTATGGGTGGCATCGATATTGTGATGTCTATTTATGTCTTCCCCTGGATTTTGCCGATTAATCATCTCAAACGGTTACTGGGATACAAATCGATTGCTTTTATTCGTGGCACGGATGGTATCAATGGCTTAAATCCTCATTCGGCCTATCAGAAGATCTATGGAAAGCTATGGGAAGACATGGCGCAGGCTTTTATGCTTACCTTGAACGAATCAGACCGCGTGTATGTCCTCTCGCAATGGTTAAAAGCCTATGTTCAGCGCTTTGGGGTACAGGTAGACGCCGTACTGCCTACTCCCCCTTTTCCCATGCCCCAGGAATTCCAGGAATTTCCAGAAGAAAGCGTAGAACTCAAACGCATGCTTGTAACCCAACCCATGCTAAATGGAAATTTGCGCTCCATCGATTTTAGCAAAAAGTGGGTGATCTATTTTGGCCGTTTTCATCAAGATAAGAGTGTCCATTTGCTCATCGAGGCCATCAAATATGTGAAATCGCCCGAATTGACTTTTATCCTTGCCGGAGCCGGGCCAGAAGAAGAGAAGCTCCGTAAATTAACAGAGAAGCTGGGAATACCAAACCTCCATTTTTGTTTTATCCCTCCGCATCTGATTCCTTTATTTTGTCGAGCAGCTACGCTCATGGTGCATCCGGCCATTCCACGCGAGGAGTTTGTGGAAGCGCTATCGAACAGTTGTATCAACGCTTCGGCAGCCGGTTGTCCAATTATCTTGCCCCGAAGTAATACGGTAGATTGTGGGGGGGCAGAGGAGACGGTGAGTCATCTGAATCTCCATCATCTGACCTTTGCACCAGATCCTGATGAACAAAACATGGCTCGTGAAATTGCCTCTAAAATTGACTTTTTGATAGCTAACCCTGCACTCCGGCAACAAATCCGATGCCAGAACCGTCTTTTTGCCCAACAATTTTCTCAAGAGGTGATTTTCAGCAGACTCGAGGAGGAAATGGAGCGTCTCCTTGCCACACCATAGAGATTTCTGGTGCTGGAGAACAGGTTGCTATTGTATAGGAAACATCAGCAGATGTGACTATGGTGCTATTCTGAGCAGATGAGAGGACTCAACCGTACCAGGAGGTTTTGGAGAGGAAGAGCTGGACTGTGCGGAAGGAGTTATTCTAACTGCCGAATGAGAATGGCACTACAGGTAGAAAATTTCTTTTTGATAGTTTGTTCGATCTGTTGAAGACAGGAGGCTGCCTCGGTAGCACTGAGACATGAGCTCAGGTGTAATTGTATGAGAATAAATCTCTGCTGAAATGTCATCGGAAAAATCTGCACAGCATATATCTTTTCAATTTCAGGAAACTCCCTTAAGATACTCTCCAGATGGTTGTAAAGGGCTTGTGGAACCTCCATATATACAAAAGAGATCAAATAATCTCTGGTCATTTTCCATAGAGCTATTGCCATCATTCCACTGATAAAAAAGGCCGCAAAAACCTCGAAGAGATAATTTCTCGTGTAGTAACTGAGTACCATACCGACGAAACTCGCTCCTAAACTCAAGAGGGAGAGCAATAAGGGAAACAAAAGAGACAAAGAGAGCTGTCCTTGGGCCACAGGTAAAACATTCTGAGGAGTTACTGCACGGGCTGTTTCTCGTTGCAGAGTCAACAGGAGGAAGAGTTGAACACCACCCATTATCGCTAATCCCAAAAAATTCCAGAGAAAGAAGAGGGAAGAGGTCGGGGTGATTAGCTCCTGAATTGTTTTATAGATCAGCACAGTGGCGCTGGCAGTCAACAGCAGGAGAGCACCGAGAAATAGCAGAAAACATTCCTTGTGGATCCGTTGGGAGGAGAAGAGGATCGTCGAAGAATCGAGCAGAGTATAAAAACGTTTTATGAAAAAGAGGTGTACCCCAACCTGACTCAGAAAGTATATCCCAAGAGCAAACAGAAGGCTATTGTGGGTCAGCACACCAAGAGCAAATCCTCCTCCTGCCAGTATCAAACTGCTGACCACAGTCAGGGTAATGAGAAATCCCTCACCATGGAGATACTGATTGCTAAAGGCCTGCATTTTTTCATATTCTCGAGGATAACGATTCTTTAAGTAACTCAAAATTTTCCGGGCAGTTTTGCTCTCGGAAGAGAGCAAGCTTAACCCAATAACGAGAAAGAGAATCCCCTGGAGGATAGGGAGAAAAATCCCTACGACGCCTAATAAAACAAAGGCCCATCCTAAAACCAATTTTACAACTCTTTTCACCAGACGAACATTCATAATATTTTGCTTTTCCTTACAGAGCCCTTTCCCATCGTACAGAGTGTCAGAGAGGATAACCTCTCCAAAGAGAGGAGTCGTATTTAAGTATAGTGGATAGAAAAGCTATTGCAACTCAGTGAATAAAAATAATATGCAGGAAAAGAAGAGATGGAAGGGAACCAACGAATTCTCCTCCTTATCTACCTGTCTTCTTGAGAAGAGGAGAGGGGAGCTAATTGGTCTTGATATATTTTCCGCATGGTCTCAAAGGTTTCAATATACTCAGGTGTACAATAATCAGGGTAGGTCCATTCCCAGCTCCGATAGTGTTTCCCGACATAGCGCAGGGTTACTTCGGCATAAATCCCTTTTCCAAGATAAATGCGATGCTGGCGATCCTTCGTGGTAGCTAAAACCACTTTTCCTAACTCGAGATAACCTGGATCGATATTGATCCGTCGTTTCCCATCCAAAGAAGCATAGCGCTGCTCTATCGCATTGGTCAAAAGTTTGATCTCGGCAAGACTCCCCTTATCAATGAGCGACGAGAAAGCCACAAATTTCCGCAGGAGTCCCCTACCCATTTCCCGTTCGTAATAGGTAGTAGTGGTAAAAGGGAAGAGGGCACTCTGAAAATCGATAGGGCCAAATTGCGCAGCAAGTTCAGATTCTACACTGGTTTGCAGCATACTATCTGCACACAGAAAGCCACAGAAGAGTTTGACTGGTAGAGGGGCCTTAGGAATTCCCATAAAGAAGCAACGGCACTATAAACCCATATAAGAAGCTTTCAGTTCTGGATTTTCTAACAGCTCTTTGCCCACCCCTTCCATCACAAGGACTCCCCGTTCTAGGACATAAGCCTGGTGGGCCATAGAAAGAGCCTGATAAACATTCTGCTCTACCAGGAGCACGGTCACTCCTTGTCGATTAATCTGCACCACAGTATCAAACAGACGCCGTACAAGCATGGGAGCCAGTCCCCATGAGGGCTCATCGAGCATGAGGAGCCGGGGACGAGCCATCAAGGCTCGCGCAGTTGCCAGCATTTGCTGTTCACCACCGGACAGGGTACGGGCCAGTTGATTACGCCGCTCAGCCAAGACTGGAAAGAGATCAAAAACCATTTGGAGTGTTTCCTGGCGGTGACTGCGGGCCACGGCAATATGGGAACCCGCAATCAGATTTTCATGCACGGTGAGGTAACCAAAAAGCTGTCGCCCTTCGGGAACCTGCACAATCCCCTTCTCGACCACACGGTGAGGCTCAAATCCCTGGATGGCTTCTCCAGCAAAGCGAATCGCCCCCTTAGAAGGGGCAAGCAAACCAGAAATCGTGCGCAAAAGGGTCGTCTTTCCAGATCCATTGGACCCCACAATGGTAACAATTTGTCCTTCTTCCACCTGAAAAGACAGACCATGGAGTACCGGCACATCTTTATAACCCGAATGTAAATCTTTTACTTCAAGGAGTGGTGGCATATTCCTCCCCTAGATAAGCACTAATGGCTCTCGAATCACGGGCAACCTGCTCTGGTGTCCCCTCGACCAGCTTCTCCCCTCGGTGTAACAAAATGATACGTTCACACAACGTCATGACAGCTTTCATATCATGTTCTACCAAAATGATCGTCATGCTCTGGGTAGTTCGTATATGCCGTAAAATCTCCAGCATCTGTGCTTTTTCTGTAGGATTGAGTCCAGCCATCGGTTCATCAAGCAGGAGTAATTTAGGTCGCGTAGCAAGAGCACGAGCAAGCTCTAACCGCTTGCGTTCTGCCACGGTAAGCTCATGGCCGATGATGTCTCTTCGGTGGACAAAGTCTAACGTTTCAAGCACTTCTAAAGCTGTCCGCTGGGCTTCTCGTCTATTGCTCGTCCGACAAAACGCCCCCACCATCACATTTTCCAGCACCGTGTTATCCACAAAGGGTTTGGTCACTTGAAAAGTACGCGCAATCCCGATTTCACACGCCTGGTAAGGACGCAGACCTGCTAAGCTGTGGCCTTGAAAGATAATCTGCCCTGCATCGGGTGGAAAGTAACAGGCAAGCATATTAAAGACTGTGGTTTTCCCAGCTCCATTCGGACCAATTAGTCCAATCAGATCATGCTCTTCTACCGTCAGGTCAAAATCCTGGACCGCGACTAACCCTCCGAAGCGCTTCTGCAATTTATGAGCTTCCAGTAAAGCCATCCTTCATCTCTCCCCGGTTCGATTGGACAGAGTACGGTTTACCCCCGATTCAGTTTGATGCGAAGCAGCCATTGCTTCCTTAACCCGCCGAGGCCAGAGTTTTGCTTCTAACTTGGTTATCGCTGCGGAGATGGGGGCATGGAGGCCGGAGGGTAAAAAGAGAATAACGATCATCAGAATGAGACCATAAATCACCAGATGCAGGCCCGGATAGCTTCCCCCTAGTTGTCCCCGAATGATCTCTCCTATCGGAGTGAGCAAGATGGAACCTATGGTCGGACCGACTACCGTCTGCCACCCTCCTACTACCCCTACGAGTACGATCTCAATGGAGAGGGAAATCCCCATCCCCCGCTCTGGATTGATATACCGAAAGTATTGTGCATAGAACGTACCGCCCAACGCCATGAGGAAGCAACTTATCGCCATAACAATCAAATTGTATTTGGTAATATTGATCCCCAAAGATTCTGCCGCATCCCGATCCCCTCGGATAGCAGCGAGATAGAATCCTAGACGCGTCCGATTGATAAGATAGCTCAATACAATCGCTATACACATCATGCCCAGAGCAATATAGTAGTACACCTCTTTACCAAAGAATTGAAAGACAGACGGAGCATGCCCACGAAAAGGGACTAATAACCCCAATGCTCCGCGTAGTTTAATACCAAAAATACCAAAGGGTCCTACTTCTGTGTTCTCTACATAAATCCGAAGGATCTCGGCAAGGGCAATAGTAGTCAGCGCAAAGTATGGTCCCCGTAAACGGAAGGTAGGATATCCGATAGCGACACCAACCGCTGCAGACAAAATCGCTCCTATCCACATACCAATCCAGGGGGTGACTCCAAGATCCATGAATAAGAGTGTAGAGGTATAGCCTCCGATACCAATAAAAGCCGCATGCCCAATGGAAAGCTGACCGGCCATACCGACTAAACTCCATCCCGTGGCTAGGTATGCAAAATAGAAGACTAGAATAAAGATATGCAAAAAGTAAGGGTCTTCAACCAAGAGAGGTACCAGTAGAAACGAGAGGAACATCACTCCCATTATCACCCATCCCAGCACGATGGGTTGCTGTCCAGATCTAGATACGCGAGCCACTTGAGCATTCATCAAGCTCCCTCCCTTATGTCTCTAAAATCCCCATCAAGCCCTGGGGACGTTTCAATAAGACCACCACAAATAAGAAAAACGAAAAGATCACTGCGGCTGTGGCTGGCACAAATTGGGCTGTCACAGACTCGACAACACCGAGTAAAATTCCACCGGCGAGTGCTCCTGGCACACTGCCCAATCCTCCAAGTACCACAACAATGAAGGATTTTACCGCTAGAGGGGGCCCCATTGCTGGATTGACATAATAAAAGGGGAGCATCGCTGCTCCGGTAATCGCAAGTACCGCTGTGCCTAATCCAAAGGTAAAATTGTAGATGCGATAAACATTGACTCCACAGAGAGCTGCTGCTTCTCGGTTCTGTCCGACTGCCCGAATCGCCGTACCCAAATCGGTATATTTTAACAGGGCATAGAGCCCCGCGGTGAGCACAACAGAAAGCAGAAAGACGATGAAGCGTGAGAGACTGATCTGTACAAAGCCTATCTGAAAAGCCGTGGTAGCTAAAGGGTAGTTATCAATACCACGATAATCCGATTTAAAGAACAGGAGGGCTAAATTACTCAATACGATATCCAGGCCAGCCATCAGCAAGAGCACTCCTAAAGGTTCTACCACGAGAGCCCGTTCCCGGACAAACATAGGTCGGATCAGGATATGCTGAGCAGCATAGCCTAAGAAGAAAAAGAGCGGACCCACAATGATAATCGATAAATACGGGTCAAGACTGGTCATTTTCCAGAGCCAGTAGCTCGTATACATGGCCAGCATCAGAAAACTCCCATGGGCAAAGTTAATCACACGAATGATACCAAAGATAAGGCTTAACCCTATGGCTATTGCGCCATAGAGTCCTCCCAGGATTATTCCGGTGACAAAGGCTGACAGCAAGGTCTCGACCATGTTTGCTTGCTCTCCTCGTGCTAGAGCAGTGTGGAGTGTGAAGTGTTAAGCGGCTGGTGCTCAGTGATTAGTGGCTAGAATAGATTGACCACTGACCACTAATCACTCAGCACTGACCACAACCATTTTACTGGCGCTCTTCCCAGGTGGGGAGTGGCCAAACCGGTTTAGCTCCTTCGAGGACTTCCCCATGTGGAGGATTCTTCCACCCGGCAAAGAGCAGAGTGCGTTTTCCTTTAATTATTTGGCTCACTGAGCCATAAGCATAGGGATTCTGGTTATGTTCATTAAAGACAATACGCTCTACTCCCCGAATCATCGCTGGGCAATAGGTTTTTCCATTGATGGTACGTTCGATGCGTTGACAGGTTTGTGGGGTGAGATCAGTCTCTGCTAACGCTTTACGAATGTTATCCCGATATTTATTGATATCTGGGTCATAAGGGGCGCGCTCCAGCATATCTTTGGCCAGATACATGGCTCCATAGCCACAGGCCACGTAAGCATTCATATCATAGCCAAGCTTTTCCTTGGCTTTGGTATTAATGCTTTCATACCAGGGAGCAGTACCGATGGCTCGCAGGTCCCAATCTTCTTCTACGAACATATACTCTACACTCTCTGCAGGCACGGCTCTGTAAAAAGCGGGATCTTCGGAGCCAGCTCCATAAGACAGGATGCCATAAGGAATATAAAGTTTCTGCTCCATGGCCTGCTTATTAAACAAAATATGATCAGGGGTATACATACAGACATGGAGCATGTCCGGTTTTGCGGCTTTGATCTTCAGAATTTGAGGGGTAAAATCAGCCTGGTTGGGTGGATAGGCTTCATCGAGCACAATTTCATAGCCTTCTGCAGGGAGCAGTTTCCGGGCATTTTCTGCTGTAGCCCGCCCCCAGTCTGTGGATTCACAAAGGATACCAATAGTTTTGGGTTTTACCCCTGCGACCTCGGTCAGATGTCTCATGGCAAGAACGACTTCCTCTACATCCATTTTCATGGTCTTGAAATCACGGAAGACATACTTAAAGCCACGCCCCACTGTAATCTCATCTTTAGCCGCCACATTGACTAACCAGGGAGTTTGGTAGCGTTCGGCCACCTCGGTAGCTGGAAAAGTGACTCCGCTTTGGAAAGCTCCCTGTAACATCACGACATTTTCCCGGACAATAAGCCGTTCTGCTTCAGCCATCCCCCCATCCGGGGTACTCTTGCTATCCCCAAAGACCAGTCGTATCTTTGCTCCTCCAAGAGCTTTAATCCCTCCCTCCGCATTAATTTCCTCTACGGCAATTTCTGCTCCCGTACGAATCTGTGCCCCCTGAGTAGCCGCGCCGCCAGATAAAGGAAGTACCTGACCTATCACTATCTCTTTGGGGTTTTGAGCAGCAACTGGAACAGCCGTCATTACTCCTAGCAATGCCAGTCCAATAACCGCTACCAGAATCCAGCCACTGGTTAGAGATCGATGATGAGCTGTGATGTGTAACATGGGTCTCTCCTCCTTCTCTCTTGCTTCTTAAGTCTCTCTACTTGAAGAACATTCCTCTGCAAACTGTCCTTAAAAATAGGGTGGCTTACCACCTCCTCAGGATTATGAAGGCAAAAAACTTAGCTGCTGCCAATATGCCCTGGCGATAGGCATATAGTGCAATTCCTTCCTCTCAGGCTTGGAGCCGTCACTATACCAAAAGGATCAGAGAGAGGTCAAGCAGAAAATTGGGTTTGAAAAATTTTCTCTCTGCCTTTCAAACCGAAGAGGGATGGAGTACATAGAAACTTCCCTGCAGAGTATCGCCAGCGAGTACCACATCAACGGTTCTGTAGTCTAAATAGTGTGCTATGAGAGAGGCTTGCTCTCGGTTTGCCTCAGACTGCATATGGCTGATATAAATGACCCGCTTTGCTCCAGGGGGGATTTTGGGGGCATAGGTCTGAGGATGGGTGAGGACTGTGGCGATAGCTTGTGGAGTGACCAGATCACCAAATGTCAGGCCGGTCAGGGCCTGAACTCGTTCGGGCCGGTGAACCAGCTTACTGGTAAGGGGTTGTCCCACAATCTCCACATTCACAACGGTAATACATATCTGTGACCAGGGGGGAATCACAGGTTCTGATTGATTTGGAGCCTTAAACCAGCGTTTGCGAGCCCCATCGGTCTTGAGAATGGTGACGGCATAAGGGATTTGTTCCTGAATTTTGCGGATAGCGGCGACATCAATCCCCTTGACCATCCCCTCTCCTAAGTCATGGTGTACCACCAGAAGACGATTCCACTGCTGGGCTCTGATCTTCAGTTGCTCTGGCCACTGGGGTTCCGTACTGGTCAATAAGATTTGCTCTGCATGCAGGTAATCCGGACGATGATAGTTGGTAGTTGAGCTAAGAATTACAGTATGACCAAGAACGGTCAGCTCGTCTGCTAGACGATTCATCAGCGTGGCTTTCCCGCCAGCTCCCATAATACTCACACACTGTGCGGCCTTAATCTGGAGAAATGTGGAAAGAGAGCGAATATGCACCTGTTTTACTTCGATTCTGGTCTATCCATCCAAGATTTTAGGCTGAATTAAGCGAAACATCCCGTCGCATTACAGTGCTTCTTACAGATCCTTCCCTTTGTTCCGAAGACCAAAGGAGTAATACTCAGGAAGTTCAGAGCAAGTAGGCCGCTGTTATCCTCGTATGGCCTTCATCACTTCTTCATTTTCGAAGACATTCCGGGGATCCCCTTCGAAGATAATCTCTCCGCGATCGATTGCATATAATCTATCCGCAACTTTGGTAGCGGTCATGAGATTTGATTCAGCAATCAAGAGTGAAATCCCCATTTCTTTAATTCTTTTTACCGCTTCGTCAAAACGATTGACCACCACGGGAGCAAGACCCTCAAAGGCTTCATCAAGTAAAAGGATAGAAGGCTCCAAGGCCATAGCCCGAGCAATAGCGACCATCTTTTTCTGGCCTCCACTGAGATACAAGCCTCTACGTTGAATAAATTCCCGTATCTCTGGAAACAGGTCAAAGATCTTCTGCTCTGTTTCGGCCAGAGATTGCCGTTTGCCTCCGCTCTCGGCAAGCCATTCACTAATCCGTAGATTCTCCAGCACAGTAAGATCAGGGAAAATACCGCAATCCTCGGGAGCATATCCGATACCAAGCTTGGCTCGTTTATAGGTAGGTAAACGGGTAATATCCTGTCTCTGGAAGAGGATTTTTCCCGAGCGCATGGGTAAAATCCCCATAATACTTTCGATAGTAGTGGTCTTTCCCGCCCCATTCCTCCCTACGAGACAAACGACTTCTGCCCTCTGCACTTGCAACGAGATACCATGTAAAATATGGGCCGCTTCCCGGTAGGTATGTACATCCACAAGCTCAAGCATGGTCCGTCTCCTAGACGCTCAACGTCCTCTCTATAGGTTATTCCATTCGGCAATCAATACCTCAAAACAGCATGTCGTACTATGGAATACCTTATACTATATCACCCATCACTCATAACACTTGTCCCCAGTAATGTAATCGCCACTTCTTCATTTTTTCGAATCTCGTCAGGCGTCCCATCAGCCAAAATCTTCCCCTGATGCATCACCACGATCCGATCGGAGTAAGTAAACACGATATCCATATCGTGTTCGACGATCGCCGCCGTAATATGCCCAGAGCGGACGACAGAGGAGATTCTATCCATGATTTTGCCCTTCTCTCTGGTACTTACGCCACTTGTGGGTTCATCGAGAAACAAAAGGGTAGGTCGAAGCGCGTAAGCCATAGCCACATCCAGCAATTTACGTTCTCCCTGGGCTAAGCCTCCCGCCACGATATTCCGTTTGTCTTCAATACCAAAATGATCCAGCACCTCTAACGCTTCTTCTTTGACCGCCTGATCACTTTCGGCCAAGGTCATCATATTCCCCGTTTTGCCTCGTCGGGAAAAAATGGCCAGTCGGATATTATCAAGCGCCGTAAGCTGATCAAAGAGATTCACGATTTGAAAACTTCGCGCTATACCGACTCGAATCCGTTCTTGAGGAGTCATTGTAGTGATATCGATGTCACGAAAAAGGATCGAGCCAGCGTCAGGCGGACGGATCAAACCACTAATCACATTGATCAGGGTCGTTTTCCCCGCTCCATTTGGGCCTACCAGTGAAAGAACCTCGCCTTGATTAATCGTGAGATTTACCTCATCTACCGCCCGGGTTTCTCCAAAATATTTTTTTAAGTTTTTGGTCATTAGCAGGGCCACTTTAGCCTAGCCTCCTCAGCTTATATACCAGTTTTCCCACTGTTCCCACAATACCTGCGGGCATGAGTAATACGAGGATAACGAGCACCACTCCCAAAAAGAGTTGCCAGTAAGTGGTATACCCGACCGCATACGTCTCCAGATAGTTAAAGACGATAGCACCGATGATCGGTCCGGCAAAGCTCTGAAATCCTCCTAAGACAGTTAGAAAGACGATTCTCCCGGAAAAGGGCCAATAGAGAATATCTGGAGTAGTCAAACCGTTCAGGGGAGCCCAGAGGGTTCCCGCTATTCCCGTAAATACTCCCGAAATCATAAAAGCGATCAACCGGTAGCGTTTCACTGATACTCCGATAAATTCGGCCCGGGTTTCATTGTCGCGTATGGCCTGGAGGGCTTTCCCAAAGGGGGAATTTACGATGATCCACATTAAGAAGACACAGACAAAAAAGAAGAACAGGACGTAATAATAATAATATGTATAAAAGACCAGCTTATCAGGGGTCGTAATCAATCCCCCCACAAGAGAAGGCGTGGGAATGCGCAATCCATCCGTCCCACCAGTCACCCAAAAAAACTTGAAGGCCAAACTCCAGAGCACCTGAGAAAGCGCCAGGGCAAGAATGGAAAAGAAAATACGAGTATAGCGGACACAGACAATCCCAAAGAGGGCAGTAATCAGCAAGTTGGCGGCGATCCCTCCAAGGAGAAAGGTCTCCATAGAAGTGGAATCCAGATATTTTACAATAAAACCAGCCGCATATGCTCCCAGACCAAAATAGGCGGAATGGCCAAACGATAAGAGACCAGTGTAGCCTAGAAGCAAATTAAACCCGAGGGCGGCAATGGCGAAGATGAGACCGTAGGTAAGAAGACTGGTATGATAGATATCTACCACGAACGGTATCACGAGCAAGAGAATCCCCACTGGAATAGCATAAAGCACTGGTTTCACTGTTTACGACCTCCCAAAGAGTCCAGATGGTCTTACCAGGAGTACGATAGCCGCAATCAGATAGAGGGCCGCCAGCTCTATTTCTGGAAAGAACATGATGCCCAGGGTTCGCATAAATCCTACGATAATTGCTCCGATGAGTGCCCCGTCTAAACTCCCTAATCCCCCAATCACTACCACCACAAAAGCGAGAATTAAGGCTTCTACTCCCATGCCGAGAACTGCGGTTTCTTTCGGAACAATCAAGGCTCCTCCCAAACCGGCCATAAAACACCCAAGCGCAAAGGCCTGGATATAGACCCGCTTAACATTTACACCGAGGGCAGAAGCCATCCGCATATCCTGCGAAGTGGCTCGCAACATGACCCCAAATTTGGTGCGATACACAAAGGCCCACAGGAGAATCGAAGCCACGACGCCAGCCACAATCACAAAAAGATTATACTTGGGATACAGGGCTCCCATAATGGTCGCTGGTCCGAGAAAAGTGGAAAGTTGACTTCCGGTCAGGAGGGGATACCCTCCCCAGAGTAATCGCATGACATCTTCGAGGATCAACAACAGTCCAAAAGTGATCAATAACTGATACTCTTCAGAACGTTTATACAAAGGTCGAAGCAGAGTAGGTTCAATGATCATTCCTACGGCGCCCACGGCAACTGCGGCTACCGGGAGGATCAGATAAAGCGCCAGCGGAGGTAACGTGCCCGTCATCTTCCCTACAGCCCAGGCAGTGATGTATGCTCCCAAAGCGTAAAAACTCCCGTGCGCGAGATTGACAATCCGCATCACGCCATAGATGAGACTGAGTCCTCCAGCAATCAGGAAGAGGGTGGCAGCATATAGCAAAGAATTCAACAATTGAATGACCAGCATATCCATAAGGGATCCACCTTACACTAAGAACTGTGCCTCAAGTTAAGAGCCCCCATTTACTCGATAGGTTACCCGTTTTACCTCCGGCTTTGTATAATTGTCATTCAGATACAGGGCAGTGAGAATGGTGTAGAGCCCTGGTGACAGTTTCCCGGTAAAATTCACCGTAAACACCCTATTTTCCCCGGCCTGACTGGCTCCAGCCAGTACCACCTGCCCTTGGGCATCGAGAACAACGTACTCCACTACAGACACAATCTGATATACCCCGGTCATCGAGTCATGCCGGAGGGGTTCCTGTACAGGGATATAATCCCGCATGGCTTTTTCAATATGTTCGACGTCTGCTCGGAGTTCCAGAGTAGTATCTGCAAAAGTGGCCGTCACATTAAAGGCACGGGGGGGAAAAACATATTTGTCAAATGTCCCTACCCCTAAAGGATAGCTCAGATCACGAAACACTTCCAGCACTGCACCACCAGCGAACCCACGTTGCAAAAGATAAGGACCGTTGGTCACCAGAAAATGATCATAGGTCTGAAAAAATTTTTGGAGAGCAGTCCAGCGTGCTTTGGCTTCTTCCCTGGTTACCAGATCTCCTAAAGCTTCCGGAAGATATCCTTGAGCGGCAAATTCCTCCACGAGTGAGGCTAAACGATCTTTAAGCTGCTGGTCCCTGACGAGATCGAGCCATACCACTCCTCGTTGGTGCGCTTCTTCCTGGGAGAAGGCTGCCCATCCACGCTTCACCGCTTCCTCCATCAGGACCATCACATGCCAGGGGAGACTGCTCCACGGTGGAGCGAGTGTAGTGACCTGCTGAGAGGGCAAGGCCGGGTAATCGACATAGACTTCAATCACCGGAATTTCAAAGACGATTTGCAGCTCCCCAAAGGTTCGCGTTTCTTTCTCTATCCTGAGTACCTTCAACCCGACCAGGTGGTCCCTTAACAGAGCAGAAGCCTGCGCAATCACCGGATCATACTCTCGCTGATTTGCAGAGGAAAGGGTACCCCATCGAAAGGAAAAAATATAAGAATAGAGGAGGTCTGCGATGGTCATGCGGCTTTTGTCATGAAAGAGAGAAGGAAAGATCCGGTAGGTGATCTTTGTTCTGGCTGTCTTCTCCTCCCCTACTCCTCGCAGTAAACCGCTACCCGGTTCAGGAAGCACAGCATCCCGTGGGATTTTGATCTGTCCGGCTGAGGACTCCACCGAAGAAATCTCTGCCTGGACCCGATTGGGTAGCCAATGGCCGCTGTTCGGGGCAGGGAGAAAGCCCGGATCACTGATGGCAAACCAGATCAGTTGTCCTGGGGTATCTGTAAAGCCACCCAGAGGGTTCCAGGCCGAAGCAGGTTTGGTCTCGACACCAAGTCTGAGCCAGCCATTCCAGGGGAAATCTTTGAGTTTTACTGTACGGAGAAACAGGGGAGAATAGAAACCGGTCAGAGAGTCAGAAGCTGTGTTCTCCACTCCTGCAGAGTACTCCGCATTATAGTATTCCCGACGTACAGTATACCCAGCAACGATACGCTCGCATCGCTGGCTCAGCAATGAAACAAGCTGTCGTTCCATATTAATACGTTCGACTAAACTCGTATAATCTCCCCTTATCAACGACTGGTATAAAGAGTCCAGCCTCCGTTTGCTTTGATCATCTGTAATCAGGTTCGACCAGAGCAGATAAGCATGAAACCAGCCCTGCTTCAACCAGGGGGGACCAAACCAGCCATTCAAATGGAGGGAAGCAGAATCCAACAGAGTCTTTATCTCTATTTCTTCTATGCGTATATCCCAACCATCCTTTGAAGTCCTCTTCTGGGTTGCAGAGAGGAGATCTTCCGCTACTTTTCCCTGTACACTGATTTTATACGAGGCCAGGAGAGCCAAGTCAGGTGTGCTCCCCTGATAGGCCTGCTTGGCTGCCTCCACCAAATCGAAGTGCTGGAGGTAATCTGGATGATAAGGAGTTACTGGATACGGGTAAAAGATGAAGGAATTATGCTCTCTTTTCGCCAAGGAAGCAACGACGTTCCGTCCCACGGTACAGCGATTCTCCTCGCTCACCTTTTGGGATTCTGAATTGATCGTCACCAGGAGATAGGAGCCAAGAGATTCCACAAATTGAATATCTTTAGGCTTTTTTTCTTGAAAAAGAGGTTCGCTCCCGATATAGGCATGGAGGGAGGCTTCGGAGAGGCGTGTGGCTGCCAGGTGCGGATCAACAGCCTCTATACGAATCTCTTGAGGGTAAAAAGAAGGATAATAAGGCAATTCATGTCCAGCTTGGGCTGAAATACCCAAAAAGACAAGAAGGCCTATTAACAAGGTGAAGGTTCTCTGCATACCTGCTCTCCGATGGCTCGAAGATAGAAGACGGAAGAGATCGAGGATAGAGTAATTCGTACAGGAGCCTTTAACCCTCCATCTTCGATCTTCCATCCTCGAACCTTCTCTGCACCCTCCCCAAGGGGATAGTGAAGTAACCACTTCCCATCCCCTAATAAGGAGAATAGTTTAGCCGTACGCCTTGGGCCAGGTCTGTTCAATCCAGGTGTACGTCGATGTAGGCTCACCCTTTGGCCACCCCGGAGGGGCAGTAATATTGCGAATGGGGATGGTGATCACTCGATTGGGATCGAGAATCTGAAATGGAAAATCGGGAGAGTTTACACTGAAACCGGTCATCGCATCTTTATAAGCCTGGTGATTATCCGGTCGAATATAGATATACCCGGCCGGGGCAATCATGGAGAGCCCCTCAAGCTGATCGATGATCGCATCGATATCCGGCCAGCCACCGGTCAATCGGTTCGCTCGTTCTATGGCCGTTTTGAGGAGATACAACGCAGTGTATGATCCTTCAGACTGGAAGTTGGGATACTCTTTCCAGCGTTTATAATATCGTTCTACAAAGCTCGTGTTTGGAGGCCACATGTTGCCTGGAGGATAGGTAAAGTAATAGTTTGCGTGTACGCCAGCAATTACCCCTTCAGGATGATCTTTTCCAATAGCATGGGGAGCAACTCCAAAGGCAATAGTGCTGGCGAATTTCATTTTGTCAAATAAACCGTATCCCAGGGCCTGCTTATATAGAGCGATATAGTCTCCTCCCCAGACCGAGGAGACGAGGAGATCCGGTTTGGCAGCAATCGTTTTGGTGATGTGAGGGGTAAAGTCTGTAGTCCCCAGTTTGGGCCAGCTTTCAGAGACGACTTCGGTATCCGGTAAGAGCTTTTGGATAGCTACGGTAAAGTGATCGAAGGCATTCCGACCATAGCTGTAATCCGGATGAATATGGGCAATGCGTCGCACCTCAGGCCAGGTGTGGGCCGCAGCAACTGCACAGGTTACCCCATCCGCGGATTGGATATTGGTGATCCGGAAGATATAATGCGGGTTAGGAACCGCCTTATCGAACAAGAAATCGGTGCACCCATCGGTAAAGATCGTTGGCACACCGAGTTCTTCTGCGACCGGGCCTAAAGCCGGCGTATTACCACTGGAGATGACGCCGGTAAAGAAATCAATATTTTCCGAAAGCTTCATCCGACGCAACTCTTTAACATTCGCATCGGTACCAGCCGCTTCATCCGCAGTAATCGTTTCGATCTTTCGTTTTCCTAAAAACCCTCCCTGGGCATTGATCTCTTCCGCCGCCAGAATATGCCCTTTATACGAGGGCTCTCCCAGTACGGCAGCGGGGCCGGTAAAAAAGGTCATATGCCCAAATTTTAAGGGGGTATCCGGAATCTTTCCTTTGGGTGGTTCTTTGGCTGCCTCTGCCTCTTCAGGAGTTATCAGAGGTCTGATCGAACTCCCCAAAGCCGCAGCACTCCCTACCGTAACACCCAATGTTTTGAGAAACGCTCGGCGATCCACACTCTCTACCATGTCTACCTCCTCCCTAACTTCGTAGGAACCGTATAAAGTCTGTTCCCTCTCTTAAGATACCCTTCCCCTTTCCCCCTTTTCCCTAAAGATTTTCTAAGTCTACTCCGAATAGAGACCTCCTGTCAAGAAGAAATAAAAAGGAGAAATTAGAGATAGATTATAACCCCCACAGTAAGAATCCAGAGGAGAAGGTTGATTTGTAAAGGCTGATCGGTCAGAAAGATACGGGTGGGATTGCCCCCTTCCCCTCGTTTATGCACTAAATAGAGATACCGAAAGATACCATACATGACAAAAGGGGTGGTAAATATTAATTTGTCCGTCTGAAATTTCTCCACCGTTTCCGCTGCCATAGTATAGAGAGCATAAGCGATGACTGTGGAGGCGGTAACGACACTGATCATGGCATCGAGAAACGTCGGACTATACTCTTTCAGAATCTGGCGATGTCGAGTGGCTTCCTGATCGAGCAAGATCAACTCATGACGCCGTTTGTTAAAACCGAGAAAGAGGGCCAAAAGAAAAGTGCAGAGGATGAGCCAACGCGAAAAATAGACCTGAATCGCCACTGCTCCAGCAATGGCCCGGAGGACAAATCCAAGGGCGATAGCCATGACATCCACAATGACTAGGTGTTTCAGATAGAAAGAATAGAGCAGGTTTAGACCTAGATAAAAGAGTGTCACCATACCAAACTGCACCTGTAAAAGAAAAGCCAGCGGGAGAGCAAGTATCAGAAGCATGATCACCCCACTAATGGCCACAGAGATCTGCAGTTGTCCGGAGGCGAGCGGTCGGTGGCGTTTTTCTGGATGCTCTCTATCTGTTTGAATATCACAGAGGTCATTACAGATATACACTACGCTTGAAAGAAGACAAAAAAGGAGAAATGCTCCGAGACTGATGAGGAAGAAATTGAGTCGAAAAAGATGTTGGGAGAATATGAGGCCAGCAAAGAGAAGGAGATTTTTAGCCCAATGGTCTGGTCGCATAGCCTGAAAAAAATAGAGAACTTGCCGATGAAGCGGGTGTCTATTCTTGGTAAGCATTTCTTCTCCCCTTTATGCTCTTTCTCTCTCCTCCCCTTCCTCACACTCAACTCTTCCGAAGAGAATCTGGCACAATTTTTGTAAGGTCAGTAAAGTTAGAAATTATTCCTCAAAACGGACACTCGATGAGAGAGAATCTTACACGTCTGGAGTAGAACTTTCAATAGTCAGCTCCGATCGCGAGAAATTGAAGAATCAACCTGGGGTAGCGATAACCGGAGAGTAGGGGGCTTTCGGAAACAGACCGGCTAACCCTCTGATTTGATTTTTATTACAAAACAAGAAAACCTTCGGTTATTTCGGCTATAGAGCATACGAGGGTGTTTACTTTTTAGGCAGTAAACGCTGAACAATGAAAATTTTGCACTGTTTTTCCCAACTCACACCAATAGAGGTCAGACAAGGAATCAGGAGCAAATATCCCTTTTTTTCTGGCAAATTTTGCTCTGTTTTAGTAAGGTCGAGAAAAAAATTCACACTATCTGAGGTTGTCTACAATAAAGTCCAAATTTACCTGTTCATACTTTGGGAATGTTATCGTTGCACTGCAACGCTGAGAATACTGAGGTTGCAGAGGGCTCTACGGGGCAGAAATCTTTCTTGTATTCAGCATGCCCTACAAACTCTGCGGGTAATTAAGTTAAGAAAAAACCTCATTTTATTTTTCCTCTGCACATGAGTTATCACTTCTCACCAGGAAGGAGACATCTATGCACAATCTGATGGAGAAAATTACTCACCGCACTGCACATGTAGGTGTAATTGGCCTCGGCTACGTTGGACTCCCGCTGGCAGTTGCCTTTGCGAAGGCGGGTTTTCCGGTAACAGGGATCGATGTGGATCAAACCAAGGTAGAGAAACTGAATAAAGGGGAGAGTTATATTCAGGATATTTCCTCTGCTGAGCTCCAACAAGTACAGCAGGCTGATACATTTCATGCGACCAGCGACTTCTCTGTACTTCAGCATCTCGACACGGTGAGTATCTGTGTTCCGACCCCTTTGAGCAAAACCAAAGATCCGGATATTTCCTTTATTGCTTCAGCAACGCAACAAATTGCCCGCTATCTTCATCCTGGAGAATTGATTGTTCTCGAAAGTACAACCTATCCTGGTACTACGGAAGAGTTTATTCTTCCGGAATTATCTTCCAGCGGTCTGACCGTTGGAAAAGATTTCTATCTGGCTTTCTCTCCAGAGCGGCTTGATCCGGGGAATCCCCAGTATGGTGCCCATAATATTCCCAAGATTATTGGAGGAATTACACCCGCCTGTACCGAAATGGCTCAAGCTTTATATGCTCAGGGGATCCAAAAAGTTATTCCGGTGAGTTCGGCCAAAACTGCGGAAATGGTCAAACTTTTGGAGAATACTTTCCGGGCAGTAAACATTGGTTTGGTCAATGAAGTAGCCATTATGTGCGATCGGTTAGGGGTAGATGTGTGGGAGGTAATCGAAGCAGCGGCGACCAAGCCCTTTGGCTTTATGCCGTTCTATCCGGGGCCTGGATGGGGTGGCCACTGTATTCCGGTAGATCCTTTTTATCTCTCCTGGAAATTGAAGACTCTCGACTACAAAGCCCGTTTTATCGAACTGGCCGGTGAAGTGAATACGAGTATGCCTCTCTATGTTGTGACGAAACTTGCAGACATCTTGAATGATGAGCAAAAAAGTATTAAAGGTGCTAATATCGTCATTCTGGGAGTTGCCTATAAGCGGGATGTTGGGGATATGCGGGAATCTCCTGCTTTGGATATCTTACGTCTCCTCGCCCAAAAAGGAGCGAAACTCTCCTTTTACGATCCTTATATCCAGAATTTGGGAAAAGAAGGATTTGCGCACTGGGTACCTTTGACCAAAAAAATCCTTAGCAATGCGGATTGTGTAGTAATTGTGACTGATCACCAGCAGGTCGATTATGACTTTGTGGTGGAGCATGCCCATCTGATCCTGGACACTCGAAATGCTACCAAAGGTGTGCGGAAAGGAAGAGAAAAAATCCGCAAACTTTAGAGGGGAACAGGGATTGTTTGTCTTTACGAGGCCACAAAAAGGGAAGAATGGCTTGACAATTAATGGGATCTTACCTACAATCAACATGGTATCCGTACCATAACCTGATGTGATGCTCCCCCTTGAGCAGAAGTAAGAGCATTCTTTAGTATACTGGATGTCTTGCTGGGAGTGTAAGCGTCTTGAGCGCTTTCGTAACTGATCAGAGTTGTACATTCCCAGAGTAAGCAGATTTTCCCATAACGGTTTCCTGCGCATGCTCGGTGAGGAGCACTACAAAACTGCAATATCCCCATAGCTCAAACATCGCCTGTTGAAAGGAAGAAAAAGAGGAGTGCTAAGGTGAGAAAGAAGATTACCATTATCGGTGCAGGACATGTGGGAGCCACCACCGCTCAGTTGATCGCCTACAAAGAGCTGGGCGATATCGTGCTGGTTGATGTGGTGGATGGGCTCCCGCAAGGAAAGGCTCTAGACCTGCTAGAGTCTGGCCCTTTAGAAGGCTTTGATTGCTCTGTAATTGGTACAAATGGATACGAGGAGACTGCCGATTCGCATCTCGTAATCATTACTGCTGGATTAGCTCGAAAGCCTGGGATGAGTCGAGACGATCTCTTGCGTACCAATGCCGACATCGTCAAGAGTGTGTCTGAACAAATCGCCAAATATTCACCGGAGGCGTTTGTCATCGTTGTCTCCAATCCGCTGGATGTTATGGCCTATGTTGCCAAAAAAGTGACCGGTTTTCCAAAACACCGCGTGATGGGGATGGCGGGGGTCTTGGATTCGACCCGCTTTCGGACCTTTATTGCCTTAGAACTAGGAGTATCGATGGAAGATGTCCAGGCTTTCGTGCTGGGTGGACACGGAGATTCTATGGTTCCCTTACCCCGGTATTCTACGGTTTCTGGAATTCCCATAGGCGACCTCCTCTCTCCTGAGCAGATTGCTCGCCTGATTGAGCGGACCAGGAAAGGGGGAGGAGAAATCGTCAGTTATCTCAAAACCGGAAGCGCTTTTTATGCTCCAGCCGCTTCCACGGCACAGATGGCCGAAGCTATCCTCAAGGACAAAAAACGGATCCTGCCATGTGCCGCTTACCTCGAAGGAGAATATGGGTTGAAAGACATCTACTTTGGGGTACCGGTCAAATTAGGAGCAGGGGGAGTAGAACAGATCATCGAATTCAAACTGACCGCAGAGGAGCATGCCGCTCTTTCCCATTCGGCCCAAGAAGTACAAGGTGCGGTGAAATCGTTACAACTCTGAGCCTTTTCCTTTCCCCAAGCACAGTGAAGGGTTGTCCAGTCGATTCTCTTTTTCTTGCCATGTTCTACTATCCATCCTATCTGCGGTGACTTTTTTGTGCGGGAATAAGCCTATGAGATCTTGGACGTTGAATGTGAGGAATGCTTATGAAAATTCATGAATTTCAGGCAAAGAAGCTGCTGGCAAGTTATAAGATTCCCGTACCTCGAGGTGAAGTCGCTTTTACTCCCCAGGATGCCAGAGGCATTGCCGCCCAGTTTCTTGGAAAATCTCTCGTGATTAAGGCCCAAATCCATGCAGGAGGCCGAGGGAAAGGGGGAGGAATCAAAGTGGTAGACACTCCAGAGCAGGCTGAGGCACGGGCGAAAGAAATGCTGGGAATGACTTTAGTAACCCCCCAGACCGGGCCGGAAGGGAAGATAGTGAAAAGAGTCCTGGTAGAAGAAGCTATTGCCAGCGCTCGTGAACTCTACTTGGGCATGGTGGTCGATAGAGGCACTGCACGGCCAGTAGTTATTGCCAGTGAGGCTGGAGGGATGGAGATCGAAGAAATTGCCGAGAAGAGCCCAGAGAAAATCCTCCGGGAGGGCATCGATCCTCTGTTGGGAATGTCTACCTTTCAAGCACGCCGTCTGGCCTACCGTCTGAATTTCCCAGGGCATCTGATCCGGGAAGCAATAGCTCTGTTCCGTAATCTCTATCGTCTTTTTGTCGACAAGGATTGCTCGCTTGCGGAAGTCAACCCCCTTGTTATCACCACCGATGAGAAACTCCTCGCCTTAGATGCCAAATTGGACTTCGATGATAATGCTCTGTTTCGTCATGAAGACATTCGATTACTTCGTGATCTGGATGAGGAGGATCCTTTGGAAGTGGAAGCTTCCAAATATGGGTTAAACTATATCAAGCTTGATGGGAATGTTGGCTGCATCGTAAACGGGGCTGGATTAGCTATGGCCACCATGGATATTATTAAGCTGAGTGGCGCAGAACCAGCCAATTTCCTGGATGTCGGTGGTGGAGCAAGTGCGGAGATGGTGGAGAACGCTTTTCGAATTCTCCTCTCTGATCCAAAAGTAGAAGCGGTCCTTATCAATATCTTTGGTGGTATCTTACGGTGTGACGTCTTTGCCCAGGGAGTAGTACAGGCCGTGTCCAAGGTCCAGGTCTCTTTGCCGGTGATCGTGCGGATGGAAGGGACTAATGTCGAGCAGGGGAAGCAGATTTTGCAATCCTCTGGGCTGAACTTTATAGTGGCTTCCGGGATGCAAGACGCAGCGGAGAAAGTTCGCGCTGTCCTGAGAAGCTAAAGGAGACGGGCATGAGCATTCTTGTAGATACGAATACACGAGTTATCGTACAGGGCATTACGGGAAACGAAGGTGGTTTCCATGCCCGACAAGCTATGGCTTATGGCACTAAAGTGGTGGGAGGAGTAACGCCTGGTCGGGGCGGAGAAACGTTCGAAGGGGTGCCGGTTTTTAACACAGTAACCGAAGCGGTAGCCAAAACCCAGGCCAATGCCACGGTCATCTTTGTGCCAGCTCCTTTTGCTGCCGATGCCATTCTCGAAGCGGTGGAAGCGGAGATCCCCCTTGTCATCTGTATCACCGAAGGGATTCCCGTGCAAGATATGGTGCTGGTTTCTCGCTATTTAGAAGGGAAACGGTCCAGGCTCATCGGCCCCAACTGCCCAGGGGTGATTTCCCCTGAGCAATGTAAGATCGGTATTATGCCCGGCCATATCCATAAACGGGGACCGGTGGGAGTCATTTCCCGCAGTGGCACATTGACCTATGAACTCGTCAGTCAACTGACGGAACGAGGCATTGGCCAATCGACCTGTGTGGGGATTGGGGGAGATCCGATCATTGGGACCAAGTTTATTGATTGTCTGGCCCTCTTCGAACAGGATCCGGAAACTCAACTGATTGCTCTAATTGGAGAAATCGGTGGGTCAGCGGAGGAAGAGGCGGCAGCCTATATTCAGCGACATGTCTCCAAGCCGGTGGTAGGTTTTATTGCTGGTCAGACTGCTCCACCTGGAAGACGGATGGGGCATGCGGGTGCCATTATCTCTGGAGGACGAGGCACCGCGCAGGCCAAGATGGAGGCTATGGAAAAAGCTGGGATTCAGGTCTGTCGAAGCCCAGCCGATCTCGGAAAGACTGTAGAGGAGGTATTGAAGGGTCTTTAAGCATGGTTCTCTCTTTGCTAGGAAAGGATGGCTTTAGATAGGAATTATGGAACAGACACTTACTATTATCAAACCAGATGCGGTGAGTCGCCATCTCACTGGAAAAATCCTCAGCCTTATTGAGGAAAATGGCTTTACTATTGTGGGACTCCGTATGCTCAAGCTCACCAAAGAACAGGCAGAGCGATTTTATCAAGTCCATGCGGAACGCCCTTTTTTCAAAAGTCTCACCGAATTTATGTCTTCTGGAGCGGTAGTGGTAGCACTGCTTGAACGAGAAAATGCGGTCGAAGAGTTACGAAAGCTGATGGGAGCCACGGATCCGCAAAAAGCAGCGGAGGGAACCATCCGAAAAATGTATGCACTCGATATCGAGAAAAATTCGATTCATGGCTCTGATTCGCCAGAGAATGCTGCCAAAGAAATCGCCTTTTTCTTTAATCAGTTAGAGCGTTGCCCCTCTGGAGATTCTTGTCTTTGACACTTCCCCACCTCAAGGGCTAAGATAAGCTTTGCCCACCGACACAGCCATGGTTATGCTCGGTGGGCTCCCTTCCCTACATTCCTACTGGACCGACTCGGTCACTCTGCATACTCAACGAGAGCGAAGAATCTCATTTTTAAGCGGCCGCTTATCTCGACGATGGTGGATTCAGCTCTGTCAGTCGGAGTGGAGCGAAGGGTCTCATCATGGTAAAGGCAAGTTTCTTTGCTTTGCTCCGTATGACAGGGGAGCTATCAAGCCTCTTTCTCCTCTTCCAACCCGGTACGAGATCTCCTCTTATCCTGATGTCGTTCGATGGCCAGATGAAGCAGGCGATCAATGAGATCGGGATACGAAATGCCAGTTGCTTCCCAGAGCTTGGCATACATGCTGGTCGCTGTAAATCCTGGTATGGTATTGATTTCGTTAAGATACAATTTCTGGGAGTGTTTCTCCAGAAAGAAATCTACCCGGGCCATTCCTGCACAATCCAGAGTAAGAAAAGCTTCCCTGGCTAAAGAACGTACCTGTTCTGCAAGAGTCGCATCGAGAGGAGCAGGAATAAGGATATCCGCCTCTCCTGGAGTATACTTGGCCTCATAGTCATAAAACTCTTTGTGCGGAACAATCTCACCGACGACGGAGACGAAAGGCTGCTCATTCCCTAAGACCGCACATTCGATTTCTCGGCACTCGATCCCCTCTTCGATCAGGATCTTTCGATCATAAAGAGCGGCTGCATTCATCGCTGCCGGAAGTTCTGGAGCAGCATGAACTTTACTGATTCCGACACTTGAGCCAAGATTCGCTGGCTTGACAAAAAGAGGATAGGAAAGGTGTTGCTCAATTCTGGTTTGGACCTGCTGGGGATTTTCTTCCCATTCCCAGCGTTTGATGGTCAGAGAAGGGAGCACTGCAAAGTTTCTTTCGCGAAAAAGAGCCTTCATAATCGATTTATCCATACCCACGGCCGAGGCGAGAACACCTGCACCGACATAGGGGAGGTCAACAAGCTCTAAAAATCCCTGTACCGTACCATCTTCTCCAAAGGGGCCATGTAATACCGGAAAGACGACATCCAGCTTTTGCGACATGAGCATAGAGGGAGTGGTCCTGTCCAGTACAGCGAGCTCCTGATGGGCAGAGCTATCAGCAGCAAGAATTGGTGGAGGGCCTATATACTTTGCCTCTTCTTGTCCGGTCATGAGAAAGGCCAACGGATCCCCACCAGCAATCCACCGGCCTTGTGGTGTGATGCCGATAGGGATGACTTCATATTTTGATTTGTCGATGGCTTCGATGACCGAGGCGGCGGAAGCGAGGGAGACACGGTGTTCTCCAGACCTCCCACCAAAAATCACCCCTACCCGAATCTTCCCTTTCATGGCTTTTCTCCTTTAGCTGGTTACGGTCAAGCAAGGGAGTAATTCTTCTCTTTACTAAAGAGTCTTTCGGTTTGTAGGTACAACACACCCATACACAAAGGGAATCGTTATTTGTACACTTGAGCTTGACAGCTTCAAACCGCCAGAGTGCTTTTAAGAAATTGTAAGGGGTTCCCTCTTTTATGTCAACTCTTTTTTCACTATCCGGAGAGACTCAACAAAAAGGCTACATCCTCTTCTGCTTTTACGGCATGAGGAGTATGGGCGGGCATAAAAATGAATGTCCCGGCTTGTAAAGCGATTTCCTGATCATTAATGACTATGAGGCCAGTTCCCTGTAATACCAGCACTGAAGCTTCTCGGGTGGATGTATGCTCAGAGATTTCTGTTCCTTTGGCTAAACAAAAAAGCGTATGCTGGCTATAAGAAGATTTGACCAATACTCTACTCAAGATTCCTCCTTCGGGAAACTCCACCATAGACAAAAGATTCTTGACCACAGACTCCATAGCGAACCCTCCTTATTGATAGCTCTATTTTTCTGTTGACCTCTCATCTCTCATGCTCTAAAAAGATAGAAGCCTTGTTAGCCTTTTCTGGTAAGCACGAAGAATTTCGTTGGTAAACCTGGCCAGAGGCTTCCTGAGAGAGAATCGGATTAATCGAGAGCCTAGCTCTACCGGTCTAAAACAGAATATGATTTTGGAGTACTATAGCAGACTCTCTACTGGTTTTTCACGCTGTGCGTGAAAAAGAAATACATGAGGAGGTGAGAAATGAAACTCGCGTTTACGACGCTTGGTTGTCCAGATTGGGACCTGCAGACTATTTGCCAGAAAGGGAAAGAGTATGGATTTGATGGAATCGATTTTCGAGGACTCAAGGAAGACCTGGATATTACCCAAATCCCAGCCTTTACAACACAACTGGCTGCCACCAAAGCCACACTGGCGGAGGCTAATCTCGTGGTGAGTGGTATTAGCTCAAGCATCAGTCTCTGTGATTCGAGTCTCCACACTCAGAATATTGAAGAAGCAAAGCGCGCTCTCTCCGTGGCCCTTGCCTTAGGAGTGCCCTATATTCGAGTGTTTGGCAAAGGGGATGTCCAGCGGCATACCAGGACCGAACTCGCCTCCATTGGGCAGCAGACTATGGAAGAGATCCTGGCCCTCAAAGGAGCAGAGGATGTACACTGGGTCTTTGAGACCCATGACCACTGGATTCATTCCCACGATTGCCAGTTACTGCTTGAACGAATCCCTGCACCGGCCTTTGGGGTATTGTGGGATATGGGCCATACGACTCGTGTCGGTCAAGAAACCGCTGTTCAGACTCTGGATATGCTTGGAGATCGTATTCTCTACGTTCATGTAAAGGATGCTCTCTATGATCCGGATCACCCACAGGCGATGGCCGATGGATGGCGTTACGTCGCTCCGGGTGCTGGGCAACTTCCTCTGGCCGAAGCGATCCGTCTCCTGCAAAACCGGGGCTATGATGGATGGCTCGTGTTTGAACATGAAAAACGGTGGCATAGAGAACTTCCCGAACCGGAAGAAATCTTTCCGCAGTTTATTGCATGGGTCCGAACAGTGATTGGATAATTTCTAAATAACTCAGATGCTAGGCTTTGTGGATATGATCAAACTTGGGATAGCGCTTCTAGACCTCTTCTCGGTCTTCGCCAGCCAGGAGGGCTTTCCGAAGCTGCTCCTCGATCTGTTCTAGACGTTCTGCGGCAAACAGTACTTCCTCAGCCAAAGCGGCTGGCACAATCACCACGCCATCGCGATCCGCCAGGACAAAATCTCCCGGATATAGGGTCACTTTCTCTTCTACCTGTCCGGAGAGCTCTATCGGTTTCTGATAGCCGCGAATACGATAGCGACCCTGGGCAAAGACCGGAGTGATATAGAGACAGAAGGTTGGGATGGGGGAGCCGGGACAACCGCCGCGAGTCGTGCCTGGCTGCACCCCTACCCTCCTCTCCCCCATCGAGTTCAGGGGCGGACAGAGAGACTCGATGGAATTTACACTCTTTCCTGTCGCACGAAGAGAACCCATCAATTTCTCCCCCTTGAGGGGAGTCGAATGGACAACCCTGCGCTGCGCTTCGGGATGACGAAAGGACTTCCCTGCGCTGCGCTTCGGGATAAGGAAGATGTCCGCCACTGAACCCCCATCGAGGGGGAGGGAGTCTGCCTGTGTCGGTTCTCCAAGCGATTACTTGACCGACGTTATGGGAAGAGAGTGCAGAGGGTGGACAAGTTTATACATCTTCCCCTTCGATAGTAAAAGCCGGATCAGCCAGAATCATGTTGTCTGCCAGAGGTTATATAACCGAGGAAAGGGTCTGATTGGTATAGCCCATCTGATCTAAGGATATTGTAAACAAGAGCAGAGGAGAGCCGTTCATAACCAGCAATCAGTTCGGTAGTTGTCAATGGTTTCTGAGAATGAAAATCATAATTACTATTGACACCCGTCCCCCCGTTCGCTATACTGGAAATGTCTTGAAGACAAGAAGCAAGTATTGTATAGCATAAAGTACAAGGTGAAAACGCATGGGAAAAGTATTGACCCGGCAAGAAACCGAACGGGTACGAGAAGCACTGGAAGGACATGGGCAACGCTTTACCTACCAGCGGGCGGCAGTCTATTCCTGTCTTCAAAAGCTCAAAAATCATCCCACGGCGGAAGAGGTCTACATACAGGTCAAAAAAGAGCTCCCCACGATTAGCTTGGCTACCGTATACAAAGCACTCGATGTGCTGGTGAACTCGGGCCTGGCCGTGAAGCTGTCGTTTGGAGATCACTCTGCCCGCTATGATGCCCGGACAGATAAGCACTCGCATACCCGGTGTCTGCGGTGTGGAACGATCCGGGATCTACCGACGATGGCCTTCCCTATCCCCGGGGAAGAGAATCGGACTGTAGTCGAAGATTTTGTGGTAACCGAATATCGCCTAGAAGCCCTCGGCTATTGTCTCCAATGTCATAAAGAATGATCTCCGAAATATTTTAGGGGGGCAAAGCAGGGAATAGCTGAATCTCGAAATATTTGCAGACTATAGCCCTGAGGAAACGAACAGTTGTAGCCAACCGACAAAGAGTAAAATCTTTCTCGGTTTCTCCTCTGCACGCTCATGATAAAGCAGGAAGTCAAAGAGAAGGGTGTGGCACAATTCTTGCCATATAATGAGAGGAGAAAAACCTAAAGAACCAGAAGGTAGAGTATAAGTAAAGAAGTGGAAAATGGTAGGGATAAACGCACAGGTTGAGAGAAGGAGTTAGAGACAAAAATGGCTGAAGAGCTTGTCATTAAAGATTTACGAGGAAGTGTAGAAGGAAAAGAAATTCTCAAAGGAATTAATTTGACCATAAAGAGAGGCGAAATACATGCCCTCATGGGCCCCAATGGCTCAGGAAAGAGCACACTGGCCTATCTCCTTATGGGGCACCCAAAGTATCAGCTCGATGGAGGAGAGGTACTCTATAATGGTGAGAACGTGCTCGACATGGAGGTAGATGAACGAGCGAAAAAGGGGCTGTTCCTGGCTTTTCAGTATCCGAGCGAGATTCCAGGAGTGAGCGTATCGAACTTTCTACGTACCGCGTTGAAAGCAAAAATGGAAAGTGCGGGAAATGGTAAAAAACCGCTTTCCATCCCGGAATTTCGACGCAAGTTACGAGAAAAGATGGCCTTACTCAAGTTAGACGATTCGTTTGCCAATCGGTACTTGAATGATGGCTTTTCCGGGGGAGAAAAGAAACGGATGGAGATCTTGCAGATGGCTATGCTGGAACCGAAAATGGCTATTCTGGACGAAACTGATTCCGGCCTAGACATCGATGCCCTGCGGGTAGTAGCCGATGGCATCAACTATTGCGCAAAAGAATATGCGATGGGGGTACTGCTGATCACCCACTACCAGCGCATTTTGCAATACGTCAAACCCGATCGGGTTCATATCATGTATGATGGACAGATTGTGGCCTCTGGTGGAAGTGAACTCGCCGAGGAACTGGAAGAAAAAGGGTATGAATGGGTAAAAGAGGCCTATGCCATAAAGGAGGGAGTGTCATGAGCGATACCCAAGAAGCTCTGGAAATACTGGATGAATACCGTTATGGTTTCCGCGATCCGGAAAATTATGTCTTCAAGTCGAAGAAAGGATTAAATCGCCAGGTAGTTGAAGAACTCTCCTGGATGAAAAATGAACCGGAGTGGATGCGAAATTTCCGCCTGCGGGCCTTGGAAGTCTTTCAGAAAAAACCGGTACCAACCTGGGGAGGAGACCTCTCTTCCCTTAACTTTGATGATATTTACTACTTCATCCGCCCTTCCGAGAAACAGGGGAGAAGCTGGGATGAAGTCCCGGAAAATATCAAGAGAACCTTTGAGAAACTGGGTATTCCGGAAGCAGAGCGTAAATTCCTTGCTGGCGTTGGTGCCCAGTACGAATCTGAAGTCGTGTATCACAGTTTACGGGAAGAGTGGACCAAGCAGGGGGTAATCTTTGTCGATACAGATACTGCGGTACGCGAATACCCGGATTTAGTCAGGGAGTATTTTGGTACGGTTATTCCCATTGCGGACAACAAATTTTCCGCTTTAAATAGCGCGGTCTGGAGTGGAGGCAGTTTTGTTTACGTGCCAGCCGGTGTGAAACTTGATATCCCTCTCCAGGCCTACTTCCGGATCAACGCCGAGAATATGGGACAGTTCGAGCGGACCTTGATCATTGCCGAGGAAGGGAGCTTTGTCCACTATGTGGAGGGTTGTACAGCCCCTATTTACACCACAGACTCCCTCCACAGTGCAGTAGTCGAGATCATCGTGAAGAAGGGGGCGCGTGTCCGCTACACCACGATTCAGAACTGGTCAACCAACACCTATAACCTGGTGACCAAACGGGCGGTGGCCTACCAGGATGCTACCATGGAGTGGATTGATGGAAACATTGGTAGTAAACTTACTATGAAGTATCCGAGTGTCTATATGATGGAGCCGGGTGCCAAAGGGGAGATCCTCTCTATCGCTTTTGCTGGAAAAGGTCAACACCAGGATGCAGGAGCAAAGGTAGTCCACGCGGCACCGTATACGACTTCGCGAATCACCTCCAAATCGATCAGCAAGGGAGGGGGACGTGCGGGATACCGTGGCCTGGTCAAAGTCTACGAAGGGGCAAAGGGGGTTAAGTCCAATGTACAATGTGATGCGCTGATTATGGACGAGTATTCTCGATCGGACACCTATCCCTATATTGAGATCGATGAAGAGAATGTGAACATCGGGCATGAGGCAACGGTTAGCCGGGTAGGGGATGAACAGCTCTTTTACCTGATGAGCCGTGGATTAAGTGAAGAAGAAGCCACCACTATGATCGTTACCGGGTTCATCGAGCCGATCGTAAAAGAACTCCCTATGGAGTATGCTGTCGAGATGAACCGCTTAATCCAACTGGAAATGGAAGGTTCTGTAGGGTAAGAGAAGCAAGACGAGTTCAGGCAGGCTAAGAGAGAGGAGCGGTAAGGAAGAGGGCTCTTCTCTTTACCCCTTGCTTCCTGGTGTGAGCTATGGGAAAAGGGAGTCTGCCTGTCTTTATTTGAAGCCATCGATACTCAGGAGCCTGTGCTTCGCTTTTTGATTGAGCGAAGCACGGAACGCTCCTTTCTATATAGTAAGGAGGAAGATGTTGAGCCAAGATACCAAGCTCCAGCTAGAGCAATTTTCTCGAAAAGCAGTTGAAGAACTCTCCTGGCAAAAGAATGAGCCGGAATGGATGCGAAAGAAACGCCTGGAGGCATGGCATCTCTTTGAACAGATGCCTATGCCCAAGTGGGAACGCACCGATATCAGTGGGTTAAAACTGGAGACGATTCATCCTTTTGCCAAGCCAGATCAGGGGAGAGATTACCAAAAAGAAATTCTACAATCCGCACATATACTCCTCACTCCTGAAGAGCAACATGGGGGAATGCTCATCCAGCACGATTCAGAAGTAGTCTCTATAGAATTGGTTGAAGAACTGTACAGCAAAGGGGTCATTCTTTGTGATCTCGATACCGCAGTACAAGAATATCCAGATCTGGTACAAAAATATTTTATGACCGATTGTGTTCCAGCCTCCACTGGGAAGTTTACCGCCTTGCATGGGGCCTTCTGGAGTGGTGGAACCCTCTTATATGTTCCAAAACAGGTCGAAATTACCCTCCCTGTTCAAGCCTATTTTTCTATGGCTACTCCTCAGCTTGGTATATTTCAGCATACGCTTATCGTTACCGAACCAGGGAGCCAGATTACTCTCCTCGAGGAGTATACCTCACCGACCCAACCAGAACAGGCTCTTAACAGTGGAGTTACCGAGATTTTTGTGGGTCCAGAGGTCAACCTGCTCTATGTGAGTCTCCAAAATTGGGGTGAAAATGTGTATCACCTGGCCACCCAAAAGGCATTGACCGAACGCGACAGCAATCTCACCTGGATTTTTGGTACCGTGGGTAGCCAGTTATCCAAAATCGATATTGAAACGCTGATGCAGGGACAGGGATCGACTATCGAACTTATGGGATTTTTCTTGGCAAGTGCTGGGCAGCATTTTGCCTTTAAAACCATCCAGAACCATATTGCGCCATATACCACCAGTGATCTCCTCTGCAAAGGAGCACTCAGCGGAAAGAGTCGGTCCGTCTTTGACGGGTTGATCAAAGTGCATAAAGGCGCTCAGCACACCAACGCTTATCAGACCAACCCCAACCTGCTCCTTACTGATAAAGCCCGGGCGGATTCACTCCCCACCCTTGAAATCGAGGCCAATGATGTGCGCTGCACCCATGGAGCCACCGTAGGACAGCTCGAGGCAGAACAGGTGTTTTATCTGATGACCCGTGGCCTCTCCCGGCGAGAAGCAGAGAAAATCCTGATCTATGGCTTCTTTGATCAGGTCATTCAGCGTATCCCTCTGGAAAGTGTGCGTCGGTCTCTGGAACAAACTATCGAAAGGAAGATTGAAAAATGAGCACGGCAACCGCAAGACTGAAAACAGATTTGCACGCTCTGCGAAAGGATTTTCCTATTCTCCAGCGTACTGTTCATGGTAAACCGCTGATCTATCTGGACAGTACGGCCACCTCCCAAAAACCAGAGGTGGTGCTGAACACGCTTGATCATTACTATCGACACTATAACGCCAATGTCCATCGCGGTGTGTATCAGATTAGCGAGGAAGCCACCGCAAAATACGAAGAAGGACGAGCCAAAGTGGCTCGTTTTATTCATAGCCCCAGTGCCTGTGAAGTCATCTTTGTACGGAATACTACCGAAGCGATCAATCTGGTGGCATATAGTTGGGGACGGGCCAACATCCGGGCTGGAGATGTGATTATCTTAACCGAGATGGAACATCACAGTAACCTCATTCCCTGGCAGCTTCTGGCCCGGGAGAAGGGAGCCCACCTGCGCTTCCTCGAAGTCGATAAGGCGGGATTCTTACGGTTAGATAAGCTGGATACTCTGCTCACCGAGCGGGTGAAACTGGTGGCTCTCACACATATGTCCAATGTACTGGGAACCATTAATCCGGTGAAAGAGATTATTCGTCAAGCCCATCAGATCGGGGCAATCACTCTCGTCGATGCCGCCCAGAGTGTTCCGCATCTACCGGTGGATGTCCAGGAGCTGGATTGTGATTTTCTGGCTTTTTCCGGTCATAAGATGGTAGGCCCTACCGGTATCGGAGTCTTGTATGGGAAACAAGCCCTGCTAGAAGCAATGCCTCCCTTTCTGGGAGGAGGAGAGATGATTAAGGATGTCACCCTGTATGACGCTACCTGGAACGATCTCCCCTGGAAGTTTGAAGCAGGCACACCGAGTATTGCCGAAGGGATTGCATTAGGAGCAGCCGTAGATTATTTAGAGGGTATCGGCATGGAGACTCTGCAGAGGCATGAGCAAGAACTGGTAGCGTATGCAATGGAGCAACTGCAAGCAGTCCCAGAAATCACAGTTTATGGTCCACCCCCTTCTTCTCGGGGAGGGGTCATCGCTTTTACTTTAGCCGATATCCATCCGCATGATATTGTCGCTGTGCTAGATCAAGAAGGGATCGCTATTCGCGCTGGTCATCACTGTGCCAAACCGCTCCATAAAAAGTTGGGGGTAGTCGCAACCGCACGAGCCAGTTTTTATCTCTATAACACACGAGAAGAGGTAGATCACCTCGTAACGGCTCTCCAAAAAACTCTCCAGCTATTTAAAGGGTAAGGAGATGAGCGATTTCTATCGAGAGAATATTCTGGATCACTATAAAAATCCACGAAACTTTGGTACGATCGACCATCCGGATATTTCACATCAGGAGAATAATCCCCTCTGTGGTGATGTTGTGCGTATCGATCTGAAGTTAGACGGGGAGAAGATTGCCGAGGTGAAGTTTTCCGGCCAAGGCTGTGCGATTAGTCAGGCTTCTGCTTCGATGTTAACCGAAATGATAGCTGGTCATACCCTCGATGAGGTCAAAAAAATAGGAAAGGAAGAGATCTTAGATAATTTAGGGATTCCACTAGGACCGGTACGGTTAAAATGTGCCCTCCTCGCCCTCAAGGTTTTAAAGGCTGGAGTGTATGGACTCAGTGGATGGTCTAAAGAGCAAGCTGATGAAGTCTGAGAGGAGTGGAATAAATCATGGGTGAATTTATAAAAGTTGCTGAAACTGGTGAGCTTCCTCCAGGAAAAACCAAGCTGGTGATTGTGAAGGGAGAAAAGATTGCTCTTTATAATGTCGATGGAACCTATTATGCAACCGATGATATGTGCACTCATGCCGAGGCCTCTCTCTCCGAGGGACTCCTGGAGGGAGAAACTATCGAGTGCCCAAGACACGGATCAAAGTTCAATCTGAAAACCGGTCGTCCCTTGACTCTTCCAGCGATTAAGCCTGTGAAAACCTACCCGGTCAAGGTAGAAGGTTCGGACATAAAGATAGAAATATGAACTCATGGATAAACGTCAGAGGTTATCCCGCTGCTCAGGGGTGAGACCTCTGATGTTTTGAATACACTCTTTTTCTGAACGTCTCACCACTATCTTACCTACTGGAAAACCATCTAAATAAACTCCGTAAGAACGATTTCTCTCTCTTTCTCTTTTCTCTACCCTTTCCTCCTTTTCTCCGATCATCTTACGAAAACTCTTAAGGAAAAAAATTTCTTGTTGACATCCACTCTTCAAAGGGCCTATATTGTGTCTATGCTCTGGAAACAGGAGCCAGCAGGGGCACTTTCCCTGAGAAGTTCTTGATGTTTCTCTCCTGGACGTGTTGAAGATTTCCTTCTGCTCTTCTCCTTGCTTCTGGTAATCCACTACCCCTGAGTATATCTGGCAAGTCCTGGATTTTACAAGCCTGCTCTTCGGTATAAATTTAATCTCCCACAGAGGGCAGAGATGCCAATAGCATGCGCTATGGAGTTTTCTAAGACGAAGTGAGAAACGGGCTGCGAGTATCTCAAAGGATCCATGCTGTCTATTTCCAAGGGATATGTTGAGGTACAATCCCTTTTTTCGTGGGTACAGGAAACCCTTTAGGGCAAATAGCCGTAAAGGAAAAAAAGGAGCATCTGCTCCAGGTTATCCCTAATCATGCATGAGGAAAGGAGGTATTCCCCATGAAAAGCATGCCCCAAATCGTGATCGTAGGATTAGCCGTAGTTTTAATACTTGTTTTGCCCATATCTGCCCAGCAAGTGGCCAGGCCAGGAGGGACTTTGCCTGGCAATCCTGCCATTAAACTCATAAAAATTGCGGATGGTCTGAATGATCCAGTGAATGTAGCCGCACCATCTGATGGTTCTGGACGACTCTTTGTGATTGAGCGAGGGGGACGTATCAAGATCGTCAAGGATGGTAAACTCTTGCCTGAGCCATTTATCGATCTGGGTGCCGGACCTCTGGGGGGTGAGGTACAAACTCAGTTTGTGGAGCAGGGATTATATGCTATGGCCTTCCACCCCAAGTTCAAAGACAATGGCTACTTCTATGTACACTATGCCTCCCTGCCGTTCAATGGTGATGGTTTTATCGTTCGATATCAGGTCTCTTCAGATAACCCGAACCAGGCCGACGTAGAGAGTGCCAAGGTTATTCTGCAGATCGATCAGCCCTGGTTTAACCATAATGGAGGGGAAATCGAATTTGGCCCAGATGGTTACCTCTACATCGGAAGCGGAGACGGAGGATGGGAAGGGGATCCTCTCCGGGCTGGGCAAGACCTCACCACACTGCTCGGGAAAATGTTGCGCATTGACGTAAATACAAACGATAACCTCCCCTATCGTATTCCTGAGGATAATCCTTTCGTATTCCACCCGCAACAGATGGTGCTCTTTGGGAAGACAGAACAGTTCTTCAGTACGCTTCATCCAAATGCTCGACCCGAAATCTGGGCTTATGGATTGCGTAATCCCTGGCAATTCAGCTTTGACTCCAAGACTGGTGATCTCTATATCGCTGATGTGGGACAGAATCACTGGGAAGAGATTAACTTCCAACCCAGCTCTAGCAAAGGTGGAGAGAATTATGGCTGGGCCATTAATATGGGAACACACTGCCATCCCATTGAGTTAACCGACTGCCCCACGGTAGGGGTCATGCCCGTAGCGGAATACAGCCATGCTGATGCAGGATGTGCCGTTATGGGGTTTGGCGTTTATCGGGGTACACAATATCCAAAGCTTGACGGAATCTACTTCAGTGGTGATTGGTGTTCTGGTCGAGTCTGGGGACTGGCTCGTGATAACACGGGAAAATGGATCTTCCAGGAACTGCTCAACACCGGCTTACACTTTACTGGTGGAGGAGTGGATGAAGCTGGTAATGTCTACGCCACGACATGTAATTGTCTCTACGAATCCGACCGGGGTCCCTATAACAATCCTCCGGGAGCGCTCTGGAAAATTGTGGCTGCAGATCAGGTTCCCGCCGGAGCGGAAGTAGCACCCCAGCGATAAGGTGGGCAGAAGAGAGGAATGACGATGAGCCTCAACCAGCTTAGATTGTGCTCCAGGCGTATGCTGCTCTTCTCAGTGTTTATTGTCATGATGGTCGGGTTACAATCTCAGGCCAGAGGGAGCCGGCCAGTACCTACCGGCTCTGCTGTTCTCCGCTCTTGGGCTGGAGAGAAGGATTTTGTTGCTCATCATCTTCCTCTCTCAACAAAGCAAGAGGCTCTCTTCGCTTCGAAGAATCAGACCGGTTTCACCAGACCGAGCGATGAATGGTTGGCTGCGGTTCATCCGGCAGAGGGCAACACAAATCGAGTATCAAAAGATGTATATGAAGGCTGGAAATGGTGGCATTCTTACTGTTTTCGATGCCATGGCCCGGATGCGACCGGTGGATTTGCTCCTGATTTGAGAAAGTCGATCAAGGAAAAGATAACAGAGGAGATGTTCATCCAGATAGTGCGCAAGGGGCGTCCGGACAAAGGTATGCCTGCCTGGGAGCAAGTTCTCAAGGAAGGGCAAATTCAGCAGATATATCGGTATGTCCTTGAGAGAGCAGAAGGACGGCTTTCGGCAGGCAAACCAGCAAGGATGTAGTCGGACCAGAGAGGTTGGTAGTCAATCTCAAAAGAACTCGGGCTAGGAATAGCTTATCGCCATTCCTGCCCAGAGTCTAGCCTCCAGTTAGCCTCTTACCTCGTTCTTTATTGGTCTTTCAGACTCTCTGGTTAATATTAGAGTCAGATTGTAGGCTTTCAGAGAGCGATTTTGTCTATCCTCTGCGTATCGTACAAGCAGGAAAAGTCCCTGCTAGAGTCAGAAAGGGTTCTATCTCCCCTGAAGCTGAAGCAGATGTCTGGCAATAACGAATTTGTGGATCTCGTCTGTTCCTCCACCAATACGAGAATGACGCAGGATATGATAGAAACGGGTTAGTGGTAATAAGGCGCTTTCGCCCAGTCCCCCATGAATCTGAATGGCCTTATCGATAGAACGGGTTCCCCATTGAGCCGAAGTCAGTTTAATGAGCGAGGCGTCGATCCGGACATCCATCCCCATGTCTGCCCGTGCTGCCGCTTGATAGAGGAGTGCACGTAAAGCCTGGATATCGGTCCAGATATCGACAATCATCCATTGGATGGCTTGCCGTTCAGCAATCGGTTTTCCAAAGGTAACCCGTTGCTTGGACCAGCTAATACACATCTCAAGCGCACGCTGCATCATGGCCAGAGCTGTGGCCCCACGTTCCAGGCGGTCATAAATGACCAGCCATTTTTGACCCAGACGAAAACCGTTGCCAACTTCACCCAATACATTCGCATGCGGTACCACACAATCTTCAAAGATAAGTTCAAACTGAGTCGGTTTAATACTGACCCAGACCGGAATTTCGCGCCCAATCCGAAAACCTGGTGTCCCCTTTTCTACCAGAAACATGGTAATCCCCCCACGCTGTCGTTTTTGGGGATCGGTGACCGCCTGCAACATGACGAAGTCTGCTTTATGCGCATTACTGACAAAAAACTTGGTCCCGTTAATAATCCAGTTATCACCATCTCGCACCGCAGAGGTCTGCATCATCCCCCCTGGATCTGAGCCAGCATTCGGTTCTGTCTGGCCGAAACAGCTCCGTTTTTCCCCTCGCACCACTGGCCATCCAAAGCGCTCCTTCTGATCCTCATTAAAATCCAAAAGATAGGGAACAGACATATCATTCGCTCGGGGAAAAGGGACAACGGTTTGATTGAGTTGTTCCATCAGAAGCACATTCCCTAACGAGCCCATGCCTCCTCCCCCATATTCGCGGGGAATATGGGCATCCCAGAGACCGGTTTCCTGGGAGATCTTTTTCAGTCGGGCATACTCCTCGGGCCAGAGATCATCTCTCCCTTCCTCCAAATAACGCGGCTCCAGCGGCAACAGCTCTTCCTTGACTATTTCCTGTGCCAGTTTTTGTAAGGCTTTTTGTTCTTCGCTCAACTCAAAATCCATATGTTGTTTTCCTCCATTTTACTAAAGTTTACAACTTTCCTTTCTCTCCAAAGCGGGAATTTCCTTGACAGAGCTGAAGGACTATGATAGGAATGAATGACAACTCCTTCAGTCTTGGGAGAAATATAACAGATTTGAGTAAGGAGAGGAGGTAAAATCATGCGAATCCTTGCGATCCTCATTGTAAGTGCGTTTATCCTTTCTGTGGCCCCGGTTGCAGTGCTAGCCGGTGGGGCCGGAGCAGGCTGCAGCTATGAGTATTCCTATCAGCCTCAGCTTGTAAAGACTTCTCCGGCTAAGGATACCAGTAAAGAGAAGAGCGAGGTATTGGTAGCCAAAGAGGATTCCTCAAAAACCACCAAAGGAGAAAAGCGGTAATTTCTTCTCCTGATCCAGGGCTGGGGTTGAGACAATTTTGTTCATTCCCAGCCTTCTTTTTTAGGTAACGCTTTCAGCTCTCTTCTTCTCTATTTCCGTTATTTCAGTGCAGTTTCCAGATCCTTTGCCCTTGATGCTATTAACCTCTTACCATAGAATAAAGAGCCTGGTCAAGGAGTATTTTGGGGGTCTTTTTTTCCTGCTTGACTTCTGCCAGAAGATTGCTATGCTGGTTGTAATACGAGAAGAGGTGAGGAAGATACAATGCTCTTTTTCAAAGGATGAAGGAGAGGCAGATGAAAGGGAAAGCAGCCGTATTTACAGAAATCGGCAAGCCATTAGAGATAAGAGAGTATCCAGTGCCTGAGGTCGAGCCGGATGCTCTGCTCGTGCAGGTCACTCTTGCTAATATCTGTGGGTCAGATCTCCATTTTCTCAAAGGATTAGGTCCAGGGGTCAAAGGAGGGATTCCGCAGATCCTCGGACACGAAATGGTGGGAAGAGTTTATAAATTAGGGGCCAATTTTAAAACAGATTCCCTGGGACGACTATTAAAAGAGGGTGATCGGATTGCTTATGCCTATTTTGTCCCTTGTGGCACCTGCTGGGCCTGTTTGAGTGGTATGCCAGGATGCCCAAACCGGTATCGACATTGGCTCGGAGTCTCCTGTGAGGAACCTCCTTATTTTCGGGGAGCCTATGCCGAGTATTACTATTTGCGTGCAGGCCAATGGGTCTTCAAGATTCCCGATGAACTTCCAGACGAAGTGGTCTCTCCGATCAATTGTGCGCTGTCAGAGGTCATATATGGGCTCCATAAAATTGGCATCGTGCTGGGGGACACGGTGGTGATCCAGGGTGCAGGAGGATTGGGGCTCTATGCCACGGCAATAGCCAAAGAGATGGGTGCCGGTCAGGTAATTGTCCTGGATAAGCTTCCGGAACGATTAGAACTCGCCAGAGCCTTTGGGGCAGATTACACTATAAATGTCGGCGAACAGAGTGCTGCCGAACGGATTGCTCGTGTACAAGAGCTTACCGAAGGCCGGGGAGCAGATGTGACGGCAGAATTTGTGGGATCACCGCAAGTCGTGGAAGAAGGGATAGAGATGTTACGCTACGGTGGAAGATATCTCTTGATCGGGAATATTAATCTCGGCTTGAAAGGGGAAATTGATCCTGCCCAATTAGTCCGGGCGAGTCGGACAGTAATGGGGATTGTCGTATATGAGGCGTGGGTAATTGCTCGGGCTTTAGACTTTTTACGACGTACCGTACAGAAGTATCCTTTTCAGCGGATTATCTCCCACAAGTTTCCTCTCGAAAAGATCAACGAAGCTCTGGCGTTTGCTCGTGAAGGTAAAGCGATCCGTATCTCGTTAGTACCCAATGGGTTATGAGAAGATAAAAAGGACACCTACTTTGGCACAGGAGCTTTCGACAGAGGACAAACCCTCTCCACGTCGTTTTGTCTTCTCTCCAGACAACCCCTCCTACAAGTGGTGGGTCATGGTTGCCTTGATGAGTGGGGTTTTGACTAACTCCCTCATCATGGGAACGGTGAATATTGCGTTGTCTAATATGATGACCAGTATGCGGGTGGATGTGGAAACGGTGCAATGGGTAGTGACCATTTTCATGATCACCCGCACAGTGGTGATGCCGCTGGTTGGCTGGCTTGGAGCCATGCTGGGCAATCGCACCCTTTATCTTTCCGCCCTGAGCCTGTATGTCATTGGTTCTGCCCTCTGCAGTGTCGCGTGGAGTATTGAATCCCTTATCCTGTTTCGTCTGTTGCAAGGGATCGGTGCCGGCCCTGTCTTCCCTATGTCGATGGCTATTCTCTATGAAACGTTTCCGCAAGAACAGCGGGGACTCTCCATGGGGGTCCTCATGTTCGGTCTCTCCTTCGGGCCAGCGATCGGTCCCTCCGTGGGGGGCTATCTTATTGAACACTTGAGCTGGCGGGCTATCTTTTATATCAATATTCCTGTAGGCATTCTGGGACTCTTTCTCGCCAGCATGATTCTACCCAAAATCAGTCAGGTGAAGAAAGTTTCCCTCGACGCCTTGGGCTTAGCTTCGCTGACCCTGTGTCTGGTTCCGCTTTTGATGGCCCTGAGTCAAGGACGAAGAGAAGGGTGGTCTTCAGATTATATTCTTACCCTCTTGGGGGTAGCCTTCTTCTCTTTTATAGTGTTTGTGATTGTAGAACTTCGTAACCCCCATCCACTCATTGATCTCTCTGTATTCAGAAATATTTCCTTTTCTATGGTCTGTATAGTAACTTTGGTGAACAGTATGGCTGAATTTGGCCAGAACTTTTTGATTGCCCTTTTTGTCCAGCGAGCCCTACACTATCCACCGGCTCTAGCTGGATTGATTCTCCTCCCTGGGGCTATCGTTTGGGGAGGTACTTCGTTATTTTCCGGTCAGTTGTCTGATAAGATCAATCCGCGTGCCATAATTATTCTCGGGTTGATTTTCTCCTCGATGGTGTCCTATCAATTCGCCTCTATTGACATCTGGACGAGTACAGGCTTTCTGGTGTTTCTGCTTATGATGCGGAGTTTTACCCGGGGGTGTATTATGTCCCCCTTGATGACCGCATTCGTCAGCAACTTGCCGAATGAAAAAGTGCGCATGGGCACAGGGTTACGTGGATTGATCAATGGCCTGGGAGGGACGTTTGGAGTAGCAGTTTCCGGGGCACTTCTAGAGTCGCGACAAATAGTGCACGCCATTGCTTACAGTGAAGCTCAGCAGCTCTCTCCTCTGGGTATGGATGAAGCAGCGAGTCGGGTCCAAAATTTTCTGAGACATGCCGGAGAGACTGAATCACTCCAGATCAAGACTTCTCTCTCCCTCCGTAATCAGATGATGCAAGAGGCGAGTCTGGCTGCTTATCATGATTGCTTTCTCCTTATCGCTGTTGTTTCCCTGGCTACCCTTCTCCCCGCCTTACTGATTCGTCGATCACTCCCTGGCGCACCACGAGTTTCCACCGTCAAAGATTCTTCTCACTCTGAGGAAGAAACGAAGAAATAGAGATAACTCTCTCTGCTCTTTCCCCTCTATCCTGGGAGGTCAGGAATAAGGAGGAACGCCGTATCCCCTCACTACCCGCAGAGCCTGTTCGGAATAAAGGAGCAAGCTCTGCGGAAACGGCAATGCAGGGTTCAGGAGGAAAAGAGGCTAAGCTTCCAGTGGCAACCTATACATAGCCTTGAAGCTCTGGAATGACCCAGTAAGGCTTCTCCCCAGAGGCAACGCGCTGAATATTGAAGAAACCATTCCGATAAACTCTCCGCCAGTTCTCCCACGTTGGTCCAGCAATATGAGGAGTAGCAATGACCTCGTCAAGCGTAAATAGAGGATTATTAGCCGGAGGGGGTTCTTCTTCAAAGACATCCAGACCAGCGCCGGCAATACGACGCTCTTTGAGTGCCGTGTAGAGAGCATCCTCATCGACTACCGGTCCACGACAGGTATTGATCAAAATTGCGCTCCGTTTCATCAGAGACAGTTCTCTAGCCCCGATCAATTTTCTCGTTTTTTCATTTAAAGGGACATGGAGGCTAACGATATCCGAGGTCTGGAGGAGTTCCTTAAAAGAACGGAAACGCACGCCAAGCAGATCCTCCTGATCTTCTGGGAGTCGGAAGAGATCGTAATAGTGCACGCGCATACCAAAGGCGAGCGCTCGACGCGCTACTTTCTTACCGATCATCCCTAATCCAATCAGTCCCAGTGTTTTCTCATCAAGTTCATAGGGAGGAAATTCGGCAAAATCTGCTGGACGCCATTTCCCGGCTTTTACACTGGCATTGTAATAAACGACCCGCTTATAGACGGCCAGCATGAGCATAAGAGTATGTTCAGCTACCGCCGTAGCATTTCCCCCACCAATGTTCGCGATAGGAATCCTGGCTTTGCGCGCTTCGGCGATATCCACCCGATCATATCCTGCACTGGTGAGCTGGATCAATTTCAGGGAAGAGGCAGCTTCAAAGAACTCTTTGGACATTCTCCAGCTAAAACCGAGAAAAAAGTCCGCCCCTTTCAAGGCAGCATACAGTTCTTCATCTTTGGCCTCACGGTCTAGAACATGCAACGTAAAGCCATCGGGTAAAAGTGCATTTACCGTTTCCATAATTGGTGGTGCCATGCGGGGCATGAAAACAATTTTATACGACATTGTCCCTCCTTCATCTACGTGTATCCCTCTCAGGAATAACGATCTGATTAGCTATGGTTACCTTATCTCTCTTGTGTGCTCCAATTCTCTTTTGGGTTTTGTCTATCCTCCCACCTTATCTCTCCCTCCTTTTGGTCTGGCAAAATTTCTAACAAAAAGGTATTTCCTCATATCTTCCTGACCTTATCGAGTCTACAAAAAGCAGCAAAACCAGTCAATATAAAAGTCCACTCTTCCCTCCTCAACCACGGAGCTGTTTGAGAAGCCTTTGATCCACTTTATTTTTCACTGTACGTCGATCCAGGTGCAAGCGACGGGCGGTTTCCTCGTAATGGTTTGTCTGGGCATAGACCAAAGTGCAATAGTATCGTAAAAGCTCTTCAGCAGTCAGGCTTCCACTAGAGATAGCGTGTACGACTGCCTCCTGCGCGGAGAGGGGTTGGCTCTGCCGTGGATGGTATTCTTGACGGATCAATATATTCCGTACACATTGTTCTAACTCCCGAATATTCCCCGGCCAGCTATATTCAGATCCGAGATGTTTCACAATCCATCCCTCTACTTCCTCTGCTAACACTTCTGCTTCTTCCACTCCTACCTCCCGTTGTGCAATGAACAGGAGTAATTCATGAAGAACCTCTGGGGATTCGCGTAATTGGTCATGGAGTGATGGCGTGACAATCAAATCTGAGCACAAGCGGTAATAAAAATCTTCCCGGAACTTTCCTTGCCGCATGGCAGTGTAGAGGTCTCGATTGGTTGCTGCGATGAGCTTTCCGTAGAATTGCCGCTCTTGAGTATCACCGAGTGGCTGAAATGTCCGGGTCTGGATCACTCGCAGCAGTTTAAGCTGTATTGAGACGTCGAGATCCCCAATCTCATCCAGGAAGACTGCCCCCAGAGGTGGACATACCTCTAGCCAACCTCGGCGATCGTACAATGCTCCTGTAAATGCTCCCCGCCGATGGCCAAACAGTTCAGACTCGATCAGGGTTGGAGGAAGGGCAGAGAGATTGAGGGCATAAAAAGAACCGGTAAACTCTTCCGTAAAGGTTAAGGTGTTCGGATCGAATGGAACATAGCGGGAGAGCCCAATGGCCCGGGCCACCAGCTCTTTCCCTGTTCCGGATGGACCGGTGATCAGGGTGGTAAAGTCTCCCATCCGGTTATAGAGCGTACGCCGATAGCGTCGCATATCGTGCGTAAAAACCGATTGCCATACCGCAGCACGTAACCGGGCTGTCACCAGAGAAGTTCCGATGATATATCGGAAGATATGAGAAAAGGCTCGAAGCATTTGAAAGAAACAGGCGAAGAGATGCGGAGCTTCCTGTGTGGTGGGCAGGGTAAAACCTGGTACACGAAAATAGTACTCCCAGTCACGCAAGAATTCTTTATAGAAGGAGAACCGTTGCCGCGTTGTCTGCTGATCAGAAGTTCGGATAAAGGCATTGAACTGGTCATCGTAACGATGAAATAAGAGAAAGAGGATCGCATCTTCATAAAGCTGCAGATCCTGTTCAGTAGCTACTCTCCCCTTTGTAAGCTTCTCCCGAAGTTTTTCTCCCAGGCCGGTGATCCGTTCCACAATGTTCACCGTATTCGCCCGGGGAGTATCCGGAGCATCAACACGTAGACTCCAGACGAGCTCTGTTTCCTGGAAATCCGGACCAAGCGCCTCTCGTTCATACTCAATACGTTCAGGGAGAAAGGGATTGCAATATGCTAACTTGGATACTGCCCTTAGAAAAGTCTTTTCATGGGAGTCAAGGAAAACCATAATCTACTCCTGTGTTGTGAATAAAAATTTCAGCAAGACGTACATTCAATGTATAACACTGATCATACAATGTCCACTAAGCGGAAATTTTTATGATTGTGCCCTTCCCTCTCCTGTATTTAGATGTTTGATCTGCAAGGCCATATGAGAATATCCCCTTTCTGGCATACGAATTGCCAGTCTATCTCAGTGAGGGCATCGCAGAAACAGCGGAAACAGGATAACGAAAAAGGATTTAGAAGAGGAGGAAACACCATGAATAGCTCAAAGAGAACTATTGGCAGAGGCTTGATCCTGTCCATCCTCATTCTGAGCAGTCTCACTGCCTGTGGGACAACCCGGATGACCAGACAATATGCCAGTGTAGTTCACTATCTTTATACCAATAAAACCGATCCAGTAGAAATTCCGACAATTCCGGTCTTATCCTTACCTTTACGAGTGGGAATTGCTTTTGTACCCGAAGAACAAATCACCCCATACACCCCTTCCTTCCCGGAAAAAGAGAAACTGGCCTTATTGCAGGAGATCAGTGCCCATTTCAAACAGTACAGTTTTGCTTGCGGTGAAGCCAGAGATATCTCTCTATGGAGGACTCTCCGGGGTAGCATACAGTGCCTTTGTATACCTGGTCTTCTATAGTCGCTCAGAACCTCCGCCCTGGCCATGGATCGGGCGAGGTCTTCTGCTACTGATTATGGGCAAGTTCCTGCTGGAAGCAGTGATGGTTCGGCCCCTTTTGGTGACAACAGGAACCACCCCTTTTGTACCGGTTCCTCTCAGTCATGCTATAGGTGGATTCACCGCTCTCTTTGTCTTCTGGGGGATTGCCATCAAGAAAAAATATATCCTAAACTAGAGAGACCGGTCCTACCTTTCATGGATCGGTACAAGGGGAGAACAGATCATGGCTATTGGAAAGTACAAGGACTTATTAAAAATAGGCAGTTTTCAGGCCTTTTTGTGGACACAATTTCTGGGAGCGTTCAATGATAATCTCTATAAGATGGTCGTCTCACTGGTAGCGGTGAATATGGCAACCGGTAGTGATGGGGGAAGTGGATATCTCTCGCTGGTCGGGATAATCTTCATGCTCCCTTTTCTTCTCTGTTCTGGCTATGCTGGGTATATAGCCGATGTCTATTCGAAACGTACGATCCTGGTTATCACCACAGTTTTTGAAATTGTGGTGATGGGATTGGGATTTTTGGCCACGTTTTCTGGACGAATCGAATGGTTGCTCGGGGTCTTGTTTTTGATGGCTTTACAATCCACCTTTTTCAGTCCAGCTAAATATGGCATTCTCCCTGAAATGCTTCCGGATAAGGACCTCTCTCGAGCCAATGGATTGCTGGAGATGAGTACCTTTCTGGCCATTATCTTGGGTACTTCTGTTGGAGGTATGCTGTTCACCAGATGGCAGGGCCATCTTCATCTTATTAGCCTGATCTTACTTGGTATAGCAATTATCGGGACTCTTAGCAGTCTGGGGATTGTCCGAGTTCCCCCTTCTGGGGCACAAAAAGGGTTTCGACTGAATCCGTGGACAGAGATCACGAGGGGCATCCTGCGATTATATCGGGAACGGACTCTCTGGCTGACCGCTCTGGGAATTGCCTACTTCTGGTTTTTAGGGGCCCTGCTGCAGATGGACCTGTTGCTCTTAGGGAAAGAAGTGTTAAAAATAAATGAATCGTGGTTAGGTATTCTGTTAACCGCTCTGGTGTTTGGGATCGGTATGGGGAGCATAGTAGCTGGACGACTTGCAGGGGATAAGGTGGAACTGGGACTCGTGCCGCTGGGTGCGCTGGGGATTGGAGGATTTTCGTTACTCTTCTTCTTTGCTGTTCCGGTCTATTCTCTTGTAGCCATTGCTCTCGGTTGCCTTGGTTTCTTTGGAGGAGTATTTATTGTCCCTTTAAATGCTCTCCTGCAGCAGAAGAGTGGGCGAGAAGAGAAAGGCCAGGTAATCGCTACAACAAATGTCTTCACCACTATCGGAATCCTCCTTGCTTCTGGCGTGCTCTGGATACTCCATGACCTGGGCCAATTCTCGGCGAATCAGATCATCCTGATTGCTGGAGTCTTTACCCTGGGAGCCACGATTTATGTCTTGTGGCTCTTACCAGATTTCCTGATTCGCTTTATCCTCTGGATACTGACCCATTCCCTTTATCGCATTCGTATTATAGGACAGGAGCATGTTCCCTTTCGCGGCCCGGCATTGCTCGTCTGTAATCACTTATCTTATGTCGATGGCTTTCTGGTCGGAGCTTGTGTTCAGCGCTTTATTCGTTTCATGGTCTATGAAAGGTTTTATGAAAATAAGCTTTGTAACTGGCTCTTTCGCCTCATGAAGGCTATTCCGGTGGCAAACCATCCACGGAAAGCGATTATTACCTCAATCGAACGGGCTCGAGAAGAACTCCGTCAAGGCCATGTCGTCTGCATTTTTGCCGAGGGAGCGATCAGCCGGACAGGGAATCTCTTACCATTCAAGCGTGGCTGTGAACGGATCGTGGAAGGACTGGATGTTCCAGTCATTCCGGTCCATCTCGACCAGGTATGGGGGAGTATTTTTAGCTTTAAAAACGGACGGTTTTTCTGGAAATGGCCGGAGCGTTTGCCTTATCCGGTCACAGTGTCATTTGGAAAACCCCTTCCTGCTACGGCTAAGGCGGAAGAGATACGACAGGCGATTCTGGAACTGGGCTATGCGGCAGTTGCCTACCGGCGGACGAAACAGGATATGCTCCATTGGCGATTTCTCAAAATGGCTAAGCGACACTGGTTTTCCTTTGCTATAGCCGACTCTACCGGCAAGGAACTCACCTATGGACAAACCCTGATTGGCAGCTTGTTACTTTCGCAGTGGATACGAAAACAGTATGGAACAGAGCAGAGAATAGGAATCCTGCTCCCAGCCTCGGTGGCGGGAGCTTTGGCCAATATTGCCGTGTTGCTGGCTGGGAAGATTCCGGTGAATCTCAATTTTACCACCGGACACGAAGCCCTTGCTGCCACTCTGCAGCAATGTACTATCCGGACCATTTTGACCTCTAAGCTGTTTCTAAGGAAAATAAAAATAGAGCAGGAGGGGATGATCTTTCTTGAAGAGGTGTTCACCAAAATTTCCTCTTTTCAAAAAGCCTGGACTGCGCTCTGTGCGTTTCTGCTTCCTGCTTGCCTGCTTCAGATTTTCTCTATCCGGGGGAAACGAGAGTCTCACGCGCTCTCCACAGTGATCTTTACCAGCGGGAGTACTGGAATACCAAAAGGGGTCATGCTTTCTCATCACAACATTCTTTCCAATATTGAGGGACTCAGCCAGCTTTTTCCGCTTACCTCAAACGACCGTCTTCTTGGTGTGCTCCCTTTCTTTCACTCCTTTGGATTCACTGCCACGCTCTGGTTTCCACTCCTCACTGGCTTCGGTGTCATCTATCACGCCAATCCTCTGGATGCAAAGATGGTGGGGGAATTAACGTACAAATATCAGGCGAGTATCCTGATCGGTACCCCAACCTTTTATCGGTTGTATCTCCGACAATGTTCCCCAGAAGAATTTGCTTCGCTCCGCTATGCCATCGTGGGAGCGGAGAAGCTGCGTGAGGCCGTTGCACAGGCTTTCAAGAATAAATATGGTTTGGATCTGCTAGAAGGCTATGGATGCACGGAACTCGGACCAGTCGTCTCGGTGAATACTCCAAATGTGCACCAGGATGACTTATGTCAGATTGGCCATAAACCAGGCACAGTAGGACATCCCATTCCCGGAGTAGTCGTACAAGTAGTGGATCCGGAAACCGGTATCCCGCTCCCTTATGGCCGAGAAGGCCTAATCCTGGTCAAGAGTCCCAGCCAGATGCTCGGCTACTGGGAGAAGCCCGAAGAGACGAAAAAGGTGCTGCGGGATGAGTGGTACGTGACAGGGGATATCGGTACATTAGACGAGGATGGATTTCTTCGTATTACCGATCGCCTCGCACGATTCAGTAAGATCGGAGGGGAAATGGTTCCCCATCTCAAAATAGAAGAAGCCATGAGTCAGATTCTGGGCGAGCAGAGCTGTGTAGTCACCGGAATTCCCGATGCCCAGAAAGGGGAACGGCTGGTGGCATTCTATACCCACCCAGAAATCACCCCTACCATGCTTTGGGACAAACTGAATCAGAGCGATCTTCCAAAGCTCTGGATTCCGAAACCAGAACATTTGTATTATCTCGAAACCATTCCTCTGCTTGGGACGGGAAAGGTTGATCTGAGACAGGTGAAAATCCTGGCTACAACAAAAACAGGAGCAGGGCTGCTGGATGCCAGGGGTGAAAAAACTCACTATAGCTATTAAAATGAAGAAACTTCAGCGATTCAAGTAGAGATTACTCCGATGCTCTTCCAGTGTAGGGGAGGGTTTAGGTGGACCACCACCCATCGGTGGTAAAGTCCCTGCTGCGCTATCTGCTTGCGTCCGTGCCCACGCCCGCTTCAGATCAGTGGTATGGCCTCGAAAGTGTGGTATGACATAACGGGCAAAGAGTTCCAGTGAGTATCGGAGTTTCGCCTGCCCCACCCATTCATGGGTTGTCTGCATAATTCCTCCTATACCACCAGCCTCTTTCTGGAGACGCTCAATAGCTGCGATCGCATCATCTGGGGTCCCGATGATCCAGCCTCGTCGTTCGACGATAGACTGAAGGGTAATCTCCTTTTCAGGCTGTCCTGGATAGGCTTCATAGGCCCCTTTTCCACCAATAGTAAAAAAATATTGACGGGCATCACGGAGGGCCCCCGCCTCCACATCTGCCCAGGCCTGTTCTCTGGTATCGGCCAGATAGACATAGGTCACGATCCGCCAATCTGCACGGGTAACCACACGACCTGACTCGGCAGCCGTCGCTTCTACAATCGGCCATTGTTCGGCCAAAGGCAATGCGCCCGGGCCTGGTTTTCCAGCAGCAGAAAGCAGCATCATACCATATTTCCCGACTAACTCCAGAGCTCTCTTACTCCCAGAAGTGGCAATAGCGAGTGGCAATCGAGGTTGCTGGTAGGAACGCAATTGGAGGACTAACCCTCGAAATTTCCAGAATCGGCCATCATAATCCAGTGGTTCACTCGATTCCAGCAATTTGACAATAATATCTACCGCCTCATTCATCATCGGTCGTAAGTCTTGTGGAGGAATCTGAAACAGTTTGATATCCGGAGGGAGGTTGCTTGGGCCGACTCCTAGCATGGCTCGTCCCCGGGTCAGGTGATCCAGGAACGCTATCCGTTCTGCCACATGAAAGGGGTGATGAAAGGGCAGGTTAATCACTGAAGTTCCTAACCGGATACGCTTGGCAGTTGCTGCTGCCATAGCCAGCGCCATCTCCGGAGCGGGAATGGTTTCCCATCCAGCCGAATGGTGCTCACCAATCCAGAATTCATCATACCCTAACTCATCCGCATAGTGAATCAGATCAATATCTCGCTGAAAGGCCAGAGAAGGGTTCTCACCGGGGAGGTGCAAAGGCATCATAAAGAAAGAAAATTTCATCTAGCAAACCTCCGTATTAGCTACTCCATCCTAACTATCACTCAAGGAAAATATCCTATAATCCTATAAATGATATCTCTACAAGTCAAGCAAAAAGTGTCTTACCCCCTGTATTGTGGCCTTATTCAGCCTGCCAGTCGAGGTCACCAGAGACTACCAGATCCTCCCCCAGTTGCTGGGAGGTCAATTGTCTAAGACGAGGAAAATTCGAAGGCTCAGGGTGATGAAGAGTCTTTATAGACCGGAGTCCACCGACAAATAGGGGCGCTGAAGTGGGTCTTGCATCCAATTGTTTTACTTCTTGTATGGCTCTCTGCAAGGCCAGGTCTCCCACAGGCCAAATATCCGGTCTTCAGAGGGCCATCAGCAGATAAATATCCGCGGTCCAGGGTCCTATCCCTTTGATCGTCATCAACTCCGCTTTTGCCGTCTGATCCTCTATGATCTCTAGAGCCTCTAGGTTAAGCTCTCCCTGCACGATAGACTGGGCTAGAGATCGTCCATAGATGGCTTTCTGACGACTAAAGCCGATGGTTTTAGGATGGCATCATCTAAACGGAGGAAACCTTCCGGGGTGAGGGGAGAGAGAACCCGAAGCAGGCGAGTATAGGCTGCTTTGGCCGAGGCAAGAGAGACTTGTTGTTCCAGGATGATGTAGAGGAGTGTAAGGAATCCTGGAGCGCGGGACCACAGGGGTGGTTGTCCTATCTCTGTGGGGATACGGGCCAGGTCTGGGTCATGCTCGGCTAAAAAATCTAATCCGGTAGCAAAAGTTTCTGAGGAAAGACTATAAGAAATGGTCTGGTTTTTTCTCATTGCATCGAGGCCTCCTGAACTGTTCTATTCCCTCTCGAATCGAGGAGATCTTCTGTCCAAGAAAAAGGAGTAAAATAGTCTGTAAGTGCATAAACGGCGTGCTTTCCCACTCAGAGTTTACCAAGGTTTCTGCTGTGGAAAAGAGTTGTTCTGTTACAAAGTTCAAAGAGACTGCAATCCCGTGAAAATGGACGATTCGATACCGGGAAGAGGAGGCTGCGGTCTGCTGGAGGAGTATTCCCTGCTGAACCCCTTCTTTACGAAGAGCGTGAAGCAGAGGCTCCCACCAGACCTCCGGAGGGAGAGAGAGCAGACAAGAGCTGGCTCGAGGAGCAACGACTAAGCAGGCTACCATACTCAGCCAGGAAGAGATTCCAAGTTCTGCCTCGAGATGGAGGAGAGGAGTGAGTGCAGGAAACCGGCTTTCCAGAGAATACAGTTTCACCTTTTTTCTAGCTGGAGAAGATGCTGGCAGTAAGCGGGTCAAGTGATGCTGGGTAGCTTCCAGTTGTTGATTTGTCTGGACCTGGATAGTCAGGTCGATTCCTTCTTTCAACACTTTCCACCCCGCAAGCCAGGTATCAGTTATCCGGTGAGGCAGAGGAAGGATCAGTATAGATGAGGCCAGAGCCGAACGATCTTTCCAATGTTTCTTCAATCCCTGCACAAATCCAAGCCATTCTTCAATACCGATCAGCCTTGCTCCCACGGCAAAGAGAAAAGCCCCTGTTTGAGCGGGTGTGGCATCCCCCTTGAGCAAAAGCTCGATACTCTTCTTGGCCTCTTTTTGTGACAAAGGACGCTCTTTGAGGATTGAGAGATAAGATGGTATATCCTTATGCATAAGAAGTTTTGGCCTAAAAACTATTCTTTGTCGTTTCCATTCTTCTCTCCCGGCGGTTGGAAAAAAAAGACCGGCAGGATCGTCAACACCGAAAGGGCAGCACCGATGAGAAAGAGATCATGATAGGCTTTAATGGTTGCCTCACGCATGGCTAGGGACCGAAGAGCAACCGTTGTTTTGATCTGCAGCATTTCTCCCACTTCTCCAGCTTCCCGAAGAGTCCACTGTAAAGAGCTCGCTGTCTCCTGGAAATCGGAAGTTCTCGCATCCTGTTCCTGGATCAAAGAGAGCAGATGGATATCCCGGCGCTTCGCCAAAAAGGTAGCACAGAGAGCAACTCCAAAGGTGCCACTAATACCTCGGACAAGACTATAGAGGCCTGAGGCCATTCTGACCTGCTCTGCAGGAAGTCCCTGCATGGTAGCGTAGGTATTCGGAGAGCTCGTCCAGCCATAGCTAGAACTGCGAATCAAGAGTAACAGAATAATCGTTCCGGTAGTCGTCCAGGTATCCAAGGAGGCACACCAATAATATCCCAAGGCAAAGGTAGTGAATCCAAAGATCATAGCCCAGCGAGGATCAATACGATCCGATAGTCTCCCTGAAAGCAACGAAAAAACTCCAAAAGCAATACTGTTGGGAAGCATCATAAGCCCTACCTGCCAGGGGTTGTAGGGCAGCACCTGTTGCAAGAAGAGGGCAATTAAAAAAGTTAACCCCTGAAAAACCATGGTGTTGAGAAAATTTACCAGACACCCCACGGTGAAATTACGATACCGGTACAGTCGCAGATCAACTAAAGGAACAGGGAGCCAAAATTCTACCAGAAGAAAGATACCGAAAGCGACAGCCGCTAAAGTGAACAACGTAAGGATATATCCGGATTCCCAACCTTCTCTTCTTCCTTCCGTAAAAGCGAGAAGAATTGTTACCAAAAAGGTTCCCATGGTAACCAGACCCCAAAAATCGACCGGTCTTTTGCTAGTATCCAGCAAATCTGGAATAACGAGAAAAGCCATACACAGACTAAGGAGTCCAAAGGGAACACTGAGATAAAAAGTGGCTCGCCAACTTTCCATCTCGATAAAGTATCCACCTACGACCCGTCCAACCGCTAGTCCAAAGGCCGTGGCCAGATTAAACATCCCCAGCGCCGTCCCTCGTTGTTCCGGAGGGAATGTTTCATAGAGGATAGCGATGGAAAGGGGCTGGAGTGGTCCTCCTCCAATGCCTTGAATAATACGGAATATCACTAATGATTGCACACTCCAAGCCACGCTACAAAGGAATGAGCTAAAGGTGAAAAATCCTATACAGAGGAGATAGAGATTTCGGTTCCCGAAGAGACTGCTAAGCCATCCAACCATGGGCATCAGCAAGGTCTGGACAATCATATAAGCAGTCACAACCCATTGAATGGTATCCAGATCAGCGCGCAGGCTCGCCATCATTTTAGGGACGGCCAGGTCAACCGTTGTAATATTCAGGGTATAGGTGAGCATGCCCATCATGATGGTCACTGCAACCCACCATTTGAAGAAGGGACTGGCTGTAGCACAAGAAAAGATATTCATAGCAAGCGTATTGTAGCATAGCAGCCGGGAGTGAAAGCAAGCATTTTCTCCTCGGAGAGTTTTACTTGACTCTTTATAGGATTCTCTTTTATAATGCCTGCAGGACAATTACTGCTCTACCAATGCATACCCTAAAGGGCAAGAAGGGAGAAATGTTATGTCCGGACAAATGTTTACTGATGGGTTATTCCTGGGGTTTCTTTTGGGAATATTATTCTCTTTTTTAGCGTATAAGTTCGTGCTTAAGGGGCAGGGACGGTCGAAAAAGAAGGAAATTGATCTCTTAGTTCAGCAGTTTCAGGAACATTTTCGGCACATAAAAGGGAATAAAGAGGAACAGGAAGATTCCTCTTGAGGCAATATTAGCCCTCTTTACTGTGAACATGTGGCGTAGCAACCGATTCTGAGTGCACCGGTAATGAGAAGGCCTGGAAGGTAGGTGTGCTAGAAAGGTACTCTACTTGTTTACTCGTTTGTCACAGCCTCTCTTTCGATAAAAGGGAGTGTTCTCTCCTGTTCTATGAGGACTATGGTTTGTGCCGTCTTCACTACCTTTCTGCTCTGCTCCTTCTTTCCCTGGATGAGGGATACTTATTGCCCCCTTCTTACAACAAGACCGGCAATGGTATACCTTATGTCCGTGTAACAGGACATTTCTCTCCTTTCCGAAGATTCTGTAAATCTGGAAGAGAGGAGAAGGATGATCTGCTGGTCAGCAGGCTGTGCTCTCTTCAAGGACAACAAGGAAAGAGCCGTGGCTATGAGCACCGGTAAATCTTTTTACACCCGCAAAGGAGGACCATATTTATGAGAGCTGTGCCAGCCAGTCAGCTTGAACAACTCTTTGATACTGCACAACACTATCTCGTCAAGGGAGTCTCCGCCAGTACCCGCTTTAACCCTACACTCGGTTATCCTCTGTATTTAAGTCGGGGCGATGGAGCCCGCATTTACGACCTGGAAGGGAAAGAATATCTCGACTATAATCTGTCCTTTGGGGCCACCTTTTTAGGCCACAATCATCCGCGGATCCGTCAAGCGATTGAACGGGGACTCGATATGGGTATTATCTGTGGATACGATACCGAATATCACTCCCTCCTTGCACGTATGATCACAGAAGTCATCCCATGTGCGGAACTGGTACGGTTTCTGAATACCGGTTCAGAGGCTACGATGGTTGCCCTCCGCGTCGCACGGGCCTATACTGGGAAATCGAAAATCCTCAAGTTTGAAGGCCACTTCCATGGTTTACATGATCCCATCATGTTCAATGCCAGTTCCCCCCAAGCGAAAATCACCCCTGCAGGCTATATCGAACCACAAGCCGAATCGTTGGGAGTTCCAGCAAGCCTAGCCGAGCTCGTTATGGTCATCCCGTGGAAGGATACGGCTATGCTGGAGAAAGCGCTCCAGGAACATGGATCGGAGATTGCCGCCGTGATTATGGAGCCGATTAACTACAATTCTGGGTGCATTGTAGCTGATAAAGATTACATGCAAGCGGTACGCGAACTCACTATTCAGCATGGCGTGGTGTTGATTTATGATGAGGTCTTGTCCGGTTTTCGTACTGGTCTTGGTGGGGCCCAAGAATATTATGGCGTTACTCCAGATCTCTGTACATTGGCTAAGGCTATCGCGAATGGGCTCCCTCTGGCCGTACTCGCTGGAAAGCGAGAAATTATGGAGCAACTCGCTCCCATGGGAAAAGTATCGCAAAGTGGTACGTACACCGGCCATCTTTTTGGAGTCTTAGCAGCTATTGCCTCCTTAGAAGAGATGCGACAGCCGGAGTTTTATCCCCATATTTACCGTTTGGCTGACCGGTTATACACCGGGGTACAGGAGCTCTTCGATCGGTATAAAATTCCTGCACGTATTCAAGGATTAGGGGCCCGATTTGGGATCTTTTTTGGGGTCCAGGAAGAGGTAAAACATTACCGCCAGGTCAGTCAACTCGATACGGCTTTGGCGGAAAAATTCTATCGAGGATGTTTTGACCAGGGGATCTATCTGCATAATTATGGTTCAATGGTACGGGGTGGCCATCATGGATTCTCTGCTGCCCATACTTTGCAGGATATCGAGGAGACTTTGGAAGGGATAGAAACCGTGTTGCAACAACTCTAGAATAATCTGAGGGGGAAGTACACCGCGCTTTCTTAGTAACGTAATGCCAGAACAGGTTTCCTCCTCAGGGATGACGGGTTGGCGAAAAGGAGGGAAGTGAGGCTTATTCTGCTACTACTGTTAGAAGATTACCGGTAACAAAGCGGGTAAACTGTGCTGGTATTTGTATGGAAGGAGGGGGATATGCCCATCATTACGATTGCCAGGCAAATGGGGAGTGGTGGATACGCCATAGCCCAGGAGGTATCTCAGCGACTGGGCTATAGATTGATAGGGTCTGAACAGCTCTCAGAGGCTGCCGAAGAATATGGCTATTTGAAGCCAGAACTCGAGGAAGTGCATGAGAAACGGCCAACGCTGGTGACGCGGTTTTTTACCATGCACCACAAAGCCTATCTGGATATGCTCCAAACCATTATCTATGATTTTGCCTCTCAAGGAAATGTAATCCTTATGGGGCGTGCTGCTCCTATACTCCTGCGAGACCTTCCGAGTGCCCTCCGGGTCCATATCTATTGTCCCTTTGAGTTACGGGTAGAACGGCTCATGCAGATGGAAGGCATCGATCGGGAAGTAGCTGAGCAGCTTATAAAACAAAATGATGCGGACCGCACTGGTTATCTCAAATATCTGTTTGATAGAGATATCATGGATCCATTTCTCTATGATTTGATGATCAATACTGCGATTATGACCCAGGAGACAGCGGTCAAGACGATCTTGCGAGCGGTCAACGCGAAAGAAATTCGAGAAGGAGAGGCCAAGTCTGCGGAAATTCTGGGGAATCTCATCCTTACCAAACGAGCCGAAGAAGCCTTATTACGCACAAAGCAGGTTAATCCGCGACACATTACCGTAACAGTTAATCGACCTGGCGTCGTCCTCTTACGCGGTATTGTCAGTAGCGAAAAAGAAAAAATCGCCGCCGAAGAAGCAGTCCTTAGCGTACCCGGCGTCACCGAAGTGGAAAATGACCTCTATGTGACGATTGCGCCTATTGACCATCTGGACTTCTCATGATTATGGACACCGCAGAAGAAAGACCAAAACAGCGAGAACCGGGTACGGAAAAAGCCTACGCCAGGGTAGCAGTCTTTTTGCCTCTCCATACCCTTCTAGATTACCTGATTCCTTTCTCTATGCGTATTGCTCTCCAAAGAGGGATGCGTGTCCTCGTCCCCCTCGGCACCCGAAAGGTGACCGGCTGTGTAGTGGATTTCCCAGAGGTCTCCCTAGTGGACAATCCGAAAGAGATCATTCAGGTGCTCGACGAGACTCCTCTGATAAATGCGGAAATTTTATCTCTGACACGCTGGATGGCAGAATACTACTGCTGCACATGGGGAGAAGCTATTCGAACCGCCCTGCCCGGAGGCATACATCCCCGAAGTACCCTCCTTTATACGCTTACCGATGCAGGGAAACAGGCACTCCTGGCAGGCGGAGTATCGGCGAAAGCGCATGATATCCTGGCGTTACTCATGGCCGAGGGAGAGTTACGCTCCACTGCTATCCAACGAAAAGTGGGTGGAAAAATACGCGCTCTTCTTCATAGACTGGAACAACAGGGATATGTTGCTTCTCAAAACCTCGTGTCCAATCCTGTCCAGCCCAAGCGCATACGCATCGTTACAGTGAACCGGGCCATGCCGGTAGAAGAAACAACTCTAGTTGAGCTGGCTCGTCGTGCTCCCAAACAAGCGGCAATGCTTCAACTCCTGCTTCGGAAACCCCTCCTCCCTCTCCAAGAGGTTCTCGACGCGACTGCCGGAAGCTATGCAACCCTTAAGGCTCTTGTACAAAAGGGCTATCTGGTTCTCACCGAACAGGAAACCCTTCGCGATCCTCTGCAGGGAGTTGCTGTAGAACCCTCTCCTCCCTTTCTCCTGAACCAAGAACAGCACCAGGCTGTAGAGAAGATTAAGAGAGCATTGCAGAAAAAAAGCTTCCAATCCTTTTTGCTTCATGGAGTGACCGGAAGTGGGAAGACAGAAGTCTATTTACAAGCAATTGCCCTCACCCTCAGCCAAAATCGAGAAGCATTGGTATTGGTGCCGGAGATAGCCTTGACTCCGCAACTTGTCCATCGCTTTTATACTCGTTTTGGCCCCAAGATTGCGGTGTTGCATAGCCGTCTTTCTCCGGGAGAACGGATAGATACCTGGAAACGCATCCAGAAAGGAGAAGTCTCCATTGTCATCGGAACGCGTTCTGCCCTTTTTGCTCCCCTACCACATCTTGGCGTCATCGTTGTCGATGAAGAACATGATCCCTCTTACAAACAAGAAGACACCCCCAGGTATCAGGCCCGAGATCTTGCCGTAATGCGGGGACAACTGGCCAAAGCAGTGGTTATTCTGGGATCTGCTACTCCCTCCCTCGAATCCTTTTTTAATGTCCAGCAACACAAATATGCTTATCTTCCCTTGTACGAGCGGATTGAACAGCGACCTCTTCCTTCTATTGAAGTGGTCGATATGCGACGGTATACTCACCGGAGAAAGAGTACAAACGTCCCCCAAGCAGCAGAGAGGTTTCTTTCACCAGATTTACAAGAAGCTATACAGGAAACACTGGATCGAAAAGAACAGATTCTCCTTTTTTTAAATCGAAGAGGCTATGCCTCCTTCCTTCAATGTCTTGAATGTGGGTATATAGGGGTATGTCCAAACTGCAGCGTTACTTTGACCTATCATAAACAGGATCATACCCTGCGCTGTCACTATTGTTACTATATCAGACGCGCATTTGTTTTGTGCCCTAATTGTCGAGGAACTGCTTTACAGTATGGAGGATTCGGAACCGAACGCATTGAACAGGTGATTCAGCATCTCTTTCCTCAAGCTCGCATCGCACGTATGGATCGAGATACGACCCGGGGAAAAACAGCTCATGCGACAATTCTGGAAAAATTTAGCCAGAGGGAGATCGATATCCTGCTGGGCACACAAATGATTACCAAAGGGCATGATTTTCCACGTATTACCCTGGTTGGTGTGCTCTCCGCCGATTCGTCGCTGGGGATTCCCGATTTTCGGGCAGCAGAACGTACCTTCCAACTGATTACGCAGGTAGCCGGACGAGCGGGACGGGGGAGCGATCCTGGTCGAGTAATCGTGCAAGCGTATCATCCCGATCATTATGCAATTCAAAAAGCACAGACTCATGACTATGTGGGATTTTATCAGCAAGAAATCCATTATCGAGCTCAACTAGCCTATCCGCCATACTCCCGTCTAGTGATGCTCAGAATAGAGGGAGAGAACCTGAGAGAGGTCGAAATGTACAGCAAAGTGATAGGAGAAATTTTCCGCCGCTTCTCAACCTCCCCAAGAAAAGTCGAAGTGCTCGGACCAGCCCCAGCGATAATTTCTCGTATCAAAAACCGGTATCGCTGGCAACTTCTCTTGAAAGGAGCACGGGTCAGCCAGATACAGGAGACCATCCGGGAAGGTCTCCGCTACCTTCAAACCCACAAAACTCTCCCGACAAAAGTGTTACTTTCGATAGATGTCGATCCGATAAATTTACTTTAAGAACTCATAGCAAGTAAACCGCAGTATGTCATGCTGAGTCTTGCGCTGCGCTCCGGGATGACGAGGGGACTTCCCTGCGCTGCGCTCCGGGATGACGAGAGAGAAATACTCGCTATGAGTTCTATTTCTCCTTAGAAGATATCGCCAGTATTATCATTCTGTCGGAAGGGTTTTCGGACTCTGGAATGGAGTAGTCTCCCCGGTAAGGTTTTGTGGATAAGAATACTCTCTTCTTTGAGCCGGAGAGTTCATAGAGATTATTGAGAAATCTCGGGACTCTCTCTATGGTTTTAAGTAACTATGACTAAATTTCTTGCACTCTTCACCGCCATAAAAATGTAGGGTGGGCTGTGCCCACCAAGAATACCCCTGGCGGTGTTGGTGGGCACAGCCCACCCTACCTCTGGCTTTTGTGAAAAATGCTTAGTGATACTTACTTAAGCCTTACTATTTGGAGCTATTACTGGAAAAGGTAAAATTTTCCAGTTGACAATAGATCTGATAAAAACGATGATAACCTGAGTCTCTTTTCCCAGGGGTGACCCACAAATAGATTTTCCTCCGCGGCACTCTGGAATGAGGAAAGGACTTCTTTCTGCTTCGCTTTGGGATAAACTTCGAGAAAAAGCTTTTGAAAGGGCAGAGAGAGTTCGTGGAGTTTATCCTGCAATGAAGGGTTCAGGATAACCGGAAGCGCAAACTGATGGAGTTACAGATGCAAGAAATTTGGTCATACTCACTCATTCCCAAAACCGTACAGTTATGAAACACCGCAAGGTTTGCCCCCTATGCCGACGGAAGGTTGAGGAACTGGTCACCAATCTCCTGGCCGAAACAGAGGGAATTAATCTGGCCCTTATTCGCGCGCAATATCCTCGCTGGCAAGAAGAGAAGGGTTTATGTTTACAATGTCTGGAATATTATCGCGCCTGGGAGCGGTATCAGTGGATCGATATCACCCCCTTACTCCCCTTATATTTCTCTTATTTTTCTCCATCTGCTCCTCTGTTGGATAAAACGGCCGAGCGTACCCTCAAGATGCTTGTGCATGTCTATTCACTTCCAGTCGTAGAGATGGCCATGGTAGAAGCTCTGTTTAGAGACAGAGCCTCTTTACGCACCGTTCTCAAAATTCTTCGTCAATGGCGACAACAAGGGGCGGTTGACATCTCCTATTCTCCTTTTTTTTACGAAAGAGTCAAAAGAGAGTGGGTAGATGACGAAGAGGAATAAGCAGAGACGCTCAAAAATTCTTCCTGGCTTCTAAAGAATTTCCCCAGAAATGACGATAGATTATATAAGACAAATGACCAAGAAAGATTTTTTGTTTCTGGAGAGCGAATCTTTGTGGGGAGAGTTTTTATGCAGGGCAGACAGGGGTCTGGAGGAGATTTTGCAGACCAAGAGATGACCATATCAGATTCCCTTGCTCATCGGAGTACAAACTGGGAAGGAAATGAGAAATCCACTCCCGATCCTGACAGTGAAAACCTTACCAAAATGCACACTGTTGAGGATCTCATACGGATCCGTGCAGAGATAGATCAAGAGTTAACTGATCGATTGACTCAGCAACTCTGTTTACTTTTCGCTGATGTAGCTGGTTCCACAGCCTTTTATCGGAAGCATGGTGATGTCAAGGGACGCCTTTTTATACAACGTCATAATGATATCCTCTTTCCTCTAGTACAAGAATGGGGAGGGAAAGTCATCAAGACTGTCGGGGACGCAGTCATGGCTTCTTTTGAAAAACCACAGAAGGCTCTAGACTGTGCCTTGGCTATTCAGCGCAAACTCTGGGAGCTTCAGACCGAGAGTGCCGAGGAGGATATCCCCCGGACGAAAATCACCCTGCATTATGGACGAGCCCTGGTCGAGGCAAATGATATAAATGGGGATTTAGTAAATTTCTCAGCGCAACTTAACGCCGTGGCAGAACCGGAACAAATTCTCATCTCTCATACAGTATACGACCAGATAAAGACCCGTGAAGATGTGGCCATTCTTCCATTAGAACCGATCCAGCCCAAGGGGAGTGAAGAAAGGTTTCCTATTTATGAAGTCTTATGGAAACAGAACAAAGAAGAAGTCATCCTCTTTCGGGACTTTCATGGAGAGTATCAGGGTTGTTTTTACTGTGGCTTAAAAGAACACCAGGCTAGCCTCTGTCCCTCGAAACAGTTGGAAGGGAAGAGGCGGGGGCTAGAGGCCTTGGGATATCTACCACTGAACAAAGTTATGCAACTCTTTCGGCAGGAAAATTTGAGCACTCTTTCCCCCGCAGATCCAGAGAACACCCAAATTTTTGAGGGCTTTTATGAAATATCTTTTCCTTATCAGCTCGCTTTTTTAAAGCAAATCTATCTGGCCACAACTGCAGATTGGGATGAACTGGAACGGCGTCCCCTAAGTGGAGCTAGTCGTCTAGCCGGAACTCCCCTTTGGCGAGGGCTAGATTGTCTACGGGTTGGTCGATACGAGGAGGCCCGCTCCTTCTTTCTCTCCGCAGCAAATAATGATCCGCGGGATTATAAACCCCTTGTAGCGCTTGGTTTCTGGGAAATCGAGAGGGAAAATCCTACAAAAGCCCTGACGCACTGGCAAAAAGCGCTTTCGTTAACTCAAAATTCTTTGCAAGCATCTTATATTTGTCTATTGATGTATCGATTATATGCGATCAATGGCAAATTAGTATTGGCAAAACAAGAGCTCCGTAAAGCCCTCACCCACCATCCACATCTCTATGAAGCCGAATATCGTCAAATTGCTTTACTGGCCAAAGAGGGGCGAGAAAAAGAGACGCTAGCTCAACTCCAAAAATTCATCGAAGAAGACCCGAAGCTCTACCTGAAAGTGCTTCTTGATCCCGATTTTGCTGCGATGCGTTCGACTTTGGCTCGCTTCTTCGAAAATCTTCTGCAGCAAGCTCGTGCCGATGCCCTACAGCAGCTTCCCCAGGTCACCGAGGAAACGAATAAGCTCCGGGCTTGGTTTCCGTGGCGCGAGCCAGTCTTGACCGAAATAGAACGATCCCTGAGTCGAATTCGGGATCAGATGAAAAGCCACAGTTATTTAGGCTATCGGAATGCGGCTCATGAAGCAATAGTCCTTCAAAAGCAGATCCAGAAATTCCTTCTCCAACGCAAAGAAAAGCTCCATCACGAGTTCACAACAACCCTGGCTACCCTCCAAGAGCAACTCCAACAACTATCCGGTCGGATGAACGCAGGAACCATCGAGAAGATCCAGAGGGAACTCTCTCGTCTCCGACGTTTAACCGATTTAAAGACTCCGGATAAATTTTGGCAAGCGTGGCGAGACTTACAACGACTCAAAGAGGCTTTACACGAGGTACACCCTTCTCAACAATATCTCGCAAAAAAACTAGGTCGAACAGGCATATTGTTCTGGAAACTTGGTTTATGCGGTTTCAGTGGAGCCCTACTTGTGGATGCCCTCTTTTTGTCTGTCTTTGGGTATCAGATGTACTTTTCTCTCTTTCGCCCCTCCGAAGGGCAAATGCTCATGTACATGGAATTAGGAGCTATAGGAGGAGCACTCCTCGGATGTGGAATAGGCTGGTTCTTACATAAGCGTCGGATTTTCTGAAGAGCGCTCTTTCCGTCTTTGCTGAAGGAGATCGAGCTTTCGTTCAATCTCTTCTGCCGAGTCCTTTTCTAGATCTATCTCAATATTCCCCTCTTCTTTACGAATCCGTTCCCGGACGAAGAGGGTTAAACGGGAAAGATCCAAACGTTTCAGAATAATCTTTGGATGCTCGGCATGGAGAAAACCATAAATAATATCCACCACTCGATAATCGAGAATTTCTCCTCGATTTGAAAACTGAAAGATTTGCATGCGTCGAGGCAGGATGCTCACCTCGCATATCATTCGAAAATCATCATCTGGGCAGTAAAATTCTACACGCATCTTCTCGGTTTCCTTCTACCAAATGAACTATCAAGCATCCTTAGAAAATATGTCCTTATTGTAGCCTACACCAGTGAGAAACTCAAGGCATTTTTCTCCTCTTCTCTTCAAAAGGAGTGGTTGCAGAAGGATTCTAAATCTTGTTACCATTGACATATTGGTAATCAATTTTGTGTCGGGTGTATTTTACTATGGACCTCTATTGAAGGTAAAGGGTTAAGGTATCAAGATGGATAATCAGCAGAAAAAAAAACTTTCGCGGGGTTTTCTCATTGCTTTTGAAGGGATAGATGGAGCGGGTAAAACCACTCAACTCCGTATGCTCGCTGAGTATCTGCTCCAGAAGAGGTATGATGTCCAATGTCTCCGAGAACCAACGGACAGTTTATGGGGACAAAAGATTCGACAACTCGCCCGTGAAGGACGGAATTCACCGGAAGAAGAGCTGCATCTTTTTGTAGAAGATCGTAAGGTGGATGTACGGCAGAATATTCTCCCAGCTCTGCAGCGAAAACAAATTGTCCTGATCGATCGCTACTATATTTCCACCATGGCTTATCAAGGAGCACGAGGCCTGGACGTGGAATACATTCGACAGATAAACGAAGCCTTTGCCCCTATTCCAGATCTTGTGCTGATTCTCAATCTACCACCAGCTCAGGCCATTGCTCGCCTGATACAGGAACGGGGCGCGGGCGACCTTTTTGAACAGGAAGAATATTTGACCAGAGTAGCCGCTATTTTTCACTCTCTCCGTGGAAAGAATATCTGTCATATCGATGCGAGTCAGGAGAGAGAGATGGTGCAGACCGTCATTCGAACCAAGGTGCAAGCCTTGATTGCAAGTCAAGTAGAGGATTTACTTTGAGCATACCCTATGCTATACTAGCTGTAATTGAGCGAGGCCATAGTCCTCATAGATGGCGAAATAGTTCCCCCTGTGCCCTAGGATAAGTCAGATAAGGAAGCTCATGTATGACTACTATACAACTTCCGTACTGTTCTAATCTCTTTGCCTATAAGCGTCGAAAAACCCGTGTAGTTTATGTAGGAGATGTACCACTCGGTGGAAATTATCCGATCCGCGTCCAATCGATGACCACCTGTGATACGTGTGATACCAAGGCTGCTGTAGAGGAAATTATCCGTTTGGTTGAGGTCGGTTGTGAGATAGTCCGTCTCACCGCGCCTTCTATTCGTGATGCGGAAAATTTAAAAAATATTAAAGCAGAGCTGAAAAAGCGTGGGGTGAAGGTCCCTCTGGTTGCCGATATCCACTTTACTCCTAATGCGGCTTTGAAAGCAGCGGAATATGTCGAAAAGGTACGGATCAATCCTGGCAATTATGCCGATCGGAAACATTTTGTCGTCCATGAATACACCGATGAAGAGTATTATCAGGAGCTCGAACGGATTGAAGCGCGTTTCAAGCCGTTGGTGCTCAAAATGAAGTACTATGGTATTGCTATGCGGATCGGTACCAATCATGGTTCACTCTCGGATCGCATTATGAACCGGTATGGAGATACCCCAGAAGGTATGGTGGAGTCTGCTTTAGAGTTTGTGCGTATCTGCGAGCGTTATGATTATCACAATATTGTGCTCTCCATGAAGTCCTCAAATCCACAAGTGATGATTCAGGCTTATCGGCTCCTGGCAGCCCGGATGGATGAATTGGGGATGGATTATCCCTTTCATCTCGGAGTCACGGAGGCTGGGGATGGAGAAGATGGTCGAATCAAATCCGCTATTGGTATCGGATCGCTCTTAGAAGATGGTATTGGTGATACCATTCGGGTCTCTCTCACCGAGCCTTCCGAAGCAGAAATACCGGTAGCTTTCGCCCTGGTAAAAAAATATAATGATCTTCTAGCCCAGCAATTGAAAGAACCGGAAAGGGAACATATCAGGTTGCGTTTGACTAATCGACCTGAAGGCCGCCTTGAGGTTACCCCTTCGTGGAATCCTTATGCCTACACTCGACGTGAAACTCGAATGATCAGTGTTGGGGGTCTCTGGCTGGGAGGAAGAGAACCGGTGCGGGTAGAGTTAGCCCCGAAGTCTCCTTTAACAGATGTGGAGGGAACTTTCGAGGAAATTATGCAGTTCACTCCTCCTGGCAAACCGGATGCTCCCCGTTGTGAGATTATCCAGCTCACCCTCACCGACCCTTCTGAGCTGACCGCGCTTCAGGAGCTCAAGCACCTTTTGCGGCAAAGGATGCTTTTCGTGCCTCTCTCTATTGAGGTCAAGGCCAATCTCCCTTTAGCCATTCAGGCGATCCCCTTTGCAAGCAAACTGAACGTTACCCCTACGCCTACGAAAGAGGAAAAGGCCTGGAAAGAAGAGGTCTTGTCTCTGCTGAACGCCACCCGTGATGCCCAGATCCCTCTCCAGTGGAATCTTTATCTTGAAGCCATCCCTCCTCATCTGGTTCACACTTATGGAGAGACACTGGAAGGGCTGGTAATGACGGCCAAGGAGCTGATCACTTTGGGGCAAGAGGCCCAACACCAGGATATTCTCTTTGCCCTCGATTTGCCAGAGATTGTAGCCGCAAACCGTCTTCTGGTGGCCGAGATGCATCGATTAGGAGTAGATTATCCGGTATTGCTCAAAACCCCTCCCTTGATGGCGTACGATGCTCTTCTCCAGAGCTCGGTGCAACTCGGTGCACTCCTGTGTGATGGGATTGGTGACGGAATTCAACTCCGCTCCGATCTCTCTCCTGCCGGCCTGGTACGCCTCAGCTACAATATCCTGCAGGGAGCGCGGCTCCGTATTTCCAAAACCGAATTTATCTCTTGCCCTTCGTGTGGCCGTACACTCTTTGATCTCCAAAGCACTACGGAACGAATCAAATCCAAAACAGGGCATCTCAAAGGAGTGAAAATTGCAGTCATGGGGTGTATTGTCAATGGGCCCGGTGAGATGGCCGATGCTGATTTTGGCTATGTAGGAACCGGCCCTCAGAAAATCAGTCTCTATGTTGGGAAAGAGTGCGTGGAACGCAATATTCCCACTCACTTGGCGGATGCAAAATTGATTGAGCTTATCAAAGCGCATGGGAAATGGGTGGACCCGGAACCATCAGACCAGGAGCAAGGAACAGGGGATCGGGTGTAAACTCATCGCGCAGAGGAAGATTTGGATAAGATAATCTGCATGCTCATGGTGAAACGTTGAGGGGAATATGGCTGGAAAATATTATGAAGAGTTCCGGGTTGGTGATATTTATCGACATCAGCCCGGTCGGACAGTAACTGAAATGGATAATGTCCTGTTTACCTGTCTGACTATGAATCCTCAACCTTTGCACCTCGATGAGGAGTTTGGGAAACAGACCGAATTTGGTACGCGGATTGTAAACAGTTTGTTTACGTTGGCTCTTACGGTAGGCTTGACGGTATCTGAGACCACTTTAGGCACGACTGTAGCCAATTTGGGATTTGAAAAAGTAGAGTTTCCAAAACCGGTCCGGCATGGGGATACTTTGTATGCGGAGACCGAAGTATTAGAGAAACGCGAATCCAGGTCTCGCCCAAATGCCGGAATCGTCTTTTTTGAACACCGAGCCAAAAATCAGCATGGAGAGATAGTGATGCGCTGTAAACGGGCTGCCCTCATGCAGAAAAAGCCACTAGGAGCGTAGAAGATCTTCTATGGACCATTTACGTCGTTCTCAGCTCTTTGTACCGGGTAATGACTGGAAAAAAATCGAAAAGAGTGTTACTTTGGGGGCCGATTCGATCATTTTAGATCTGGAAGATTCGGTAACTACCGCTCAGAAAAGTGAGGCTCGCAAAGTGGTCTTGCAAGCCCTGCAAAACCTCGACTTTGGGCAGGCAGAACGGGTAGTACGGATCAATGCCCTGGAAACAGGCTTGGGATGGCAGGATATCGCCGAGACGATTCTGGGCCAGCCTGATGCTTATCTGATTCCCAAAGTTCGCTCTGCAGCGGATGTACAAAGTGTGGCTCGTATTCTGGAGGAATTGGAGACCGGGTATGGGCCAGAAAGAAGACAGATCACACTCCAGATTGTTGCTACCGAAACAGCAGAAGGGGTGCTTAATCTCCCAGCTATTGCTCGGGCGAGTTCTCGTTTGGTGGCCATGATGTGGGGAGCAGAGGATCTAGGAGGTGAATTGGGGGCTCTCCAGAAAAGAGATGACCAGGGGGAATGGTTAGATGTGTTTCGGTATGCTCGGAGCCGTTGTTTGCTGGCTGCTGTTGCCGCAGAGATTGATCCCATTGGAGCAGTCTACCCTGACTTCCAGGACCTGGAAGGGTTGAAAAAAGAGGCTCAATATGAGGCCTGGATGGGCTTTGTAGGGAAAGTCGCCATTCATCCCAAGCAGGTGGCTCCATTAAATGAGATCTTTACACCATCCCCTCAAGTGATTGCCGAAGCGCAGGAGCTGCTCCAAATTTATATGGAACAGCAAAGGGCTGGACGAGGTACGTTTACCTTTCGCGGTGCAATGGTGGATGTACCACATCTTCGTCGGGCACAAAAAGTCCTGGAACGAGCACGTCGTGCTGGTGTTATATCATAACTTTTATTTTTGATCTTTTCTGTTTCTACGAAGTTCTGGAGAGATGAATGGCAAACCGGCTTGATACGACGTTACTCTTTTGAAGAATCTTCCTACGTTCCTGTGAAGAGGTTCCATTGATTTTTGAGTACAGGAATATTACACTAAAATATGAAAACTATTTTGGTTATGGATAATACTGTCAAACAGCAAACCAGGATTTTCCCACAATGCTGAGATATGACCTTACTTTAAAGGAGATAGCTTCTATGCCTCCTTCGCGAAATCCCCAAAAGCAGTCGATTGCGGATGAGATGCAGATTATGATGGTCAGATGGATGTGGCATACCTTAGGGGCCCAATCGAGTTTTGTTCCCTTTTGTTTAGCCCCGTCTCTGGTATGTATTAATCCCCAGGTGTTAGAAGAGAAGCCATCGGAACAATCTCTAAATCTTCAGAAGGAAATATGGCTTCCTTCAGCACGCCTGTTGTTGCCATCGGGGAAACCTTCCGTGGAAGGGAGAGAAGAGAGCAGGTAGAGAAACTCAATGAGCGAATTGGTTGCTCTCACATGAATCCTACAACCCAAACCCGTCAAGAGATTTCTCTCTCCACAGCGCAAGGAGAAGTTGGAGCGTTTATCCGGCGCTTTATGCGTAGTAAAGCTGCCGTGGTTGGTTTCGTCATCGTTTTGCTCTTGGTGGTGGTAGCCACTTTTGCTCCACTACTTGCTCCTGCTGACCCTATTGAGCAACACTTTATCCAGCAACTGCTTCCTCCCTCGTGGGAACATCCGCTGGGCACAGATGAATTTGGACGTGATATTCTGAGTCGGATTATTTACGGGGCCCGTATTGCGCTTTTTGTCGGAGTCCTCGCCGATGGGATCGGTCTGATCTGTGGAGTTTTACTTGGGCTTTGTGCAGGATATTATGGTGGCCTAACCGATTCTTTGATCATGCGGCTTATTGATATTTTGCTTGCCTTTCCGTATCTTCTCCTTGCTATGCTGGTCGTGGCGATTTTGGGACCAGGATTAACCAATGCGATGATCGCAATAGGGATTGTCTATATTCCTTCGTATGCTCGACTCGTTCGCGGTTCAGTCCTCTCGGTCAAAGAAACTGACTATGTGGCCGCAGCTCAAGCCGCCGGGGCAGGGGATTTCCGTATCTTATTTCGGCATGTGCTGATAAATGCTCTTGCTCCTATCATTGTTCAAGCCACTTTAACCATTGGCTGGGCTATTGTGGAAACGGCTGGATTAGGTTTTTTAGGCTTAGGAGCCCAACCTCCCACGGCCGAATGGGGAGCAATGCTCAGCGGCGGAAGGGATTATATGCTGGAAGCTCCATGGATTGCCACTTTTCCTGGATTGGCCATCGTTCTTACCGTGATTGGCTTCAATCTTATGGGTGATGGCCTACGCGATGTGCTCGATCCAAAACTCAAAGAGCGGTAGTTTCCCAGTATATATTCAAGATAGATCTTGGGCATTACAAAATCAGTTGGAGAAAGAATAGGAATATTTTTCCTGGAAGGGCGGATCAAAGATCCCTGCTCTCGGCGTAGGGACTTTTCCAAAGCTAGCTTTTGAAAATACCCCCGGTATGCATAAAAGAGAATAGGTGATATGAAAACCGTAGAGAATGGCATGGACTTTGTTAAAATTCATAGGAGATACTATCAGGAAAAATGAGAGATTTGATCGAGACAGGATTCCAGGTGTCGGGAGCAGCTATTATCATTAACCTGCTGCTGGCTATTATCAAAATAACCACTGGTTTGGTGGGGAATTCGTATGCCCTGGTGGCCGATGGGATAGAATCGACTGTTGATACTATCTCTTCACTCATCGTCTGGAGTGGGTTACGTATTTCCGTCAGACCGCCGGACGATAATCATCCTTATGGCCATGGGAAAGCGGAGACCATTGCAGGGGTCGCAGTATCCCTCTCGCTGCTGGGTGCTGCCGTCTTAATCGCCGTCCAGAGTATTCGAGAGATTATCATCCCCCAGTATCCTCCCGCTCCCTACACACTCCTGGTGTTGTTTGTCGTCATTATTACCAAGGAGATACTGTATCGGCGAATTTTTAAAGTAGGGAGTTCCCTGGATAGTATCTCCTTAAAAAGTGATGCCTGGCATCATCGTTCTGATGCGCTCACCTCACTGGCTGCCTTCATTGGGATTTCGATTGCTCTGCTAGGAGGACCGGGTTATGAGGCTGCAGACGATTGGGCTGCCCTCTTTGCTTGTCTCATTATCACCTTTAATGGTATTCGCTTGTTACGGGGGGCCATCGATGAGGTCATGGATGCGGCAGTCATGAATGGGACAGAAGAAAGGGTAAGAGAAATTGCTACAATAGTAAAAGGAGTAGTGGGTGTCGAGAAATGCCGTATTCGAAAAAGTGGCTTAGGTCTGCTCATGGATATCCATATAATGGTCGACGGCAACCTCTCTGTGCGCAAAGGTCATGAAATAGCTCATATCGTCAAAGACCGCCTAAGAAAAGAATTACCTTCGGTTCATGACGTCATTGTCCATATAGAACCGGATTAAGTATCTTCTCCTCTCTTACCTGACAATGGAATCCTAATAATGCTTTATACACTATGTGACAACACAGTTAGTCTCCCTTCTGCTTCTCCTCCATATGAGCCTTATCATTCCACATTTTTGTATCTTGGGATATACTTGGAAATTACCTGGATTTAGGCCCTTCTGGTGTCGAGGTTCCTGAAGTGATGACCGAAGAGACAGTTGATGAAGCTCTACGATTTTTCTACTATCCTCCAGTGGGTAAACGGAGTAGGGGAGGAGCATATCGAGTGGGTCTCCGGGAGCATTCAGACCGGCTGGCATACGCTGCATGGTGGAATACCTATGGGGTATTGTGGTTACAGATAGAGTCGGTAGAGGCCACTGTAAGCGCGCATCAACTGGCCAAACCAGGAGTAGATTGTCTTTCCTTTGGGCCTTCTGATATGAGTTTCAGCCTCGAAGCTCACCCAAATGGCCCTTTCCAGACCGTTGATGACTGTGTCCGTCATCTGGTAAAACAGGTGGAGGGCAAATCGACAAAGATCTGTTACCGGAACTATGATCCGAGTTTCCGCAATAAGTATATCGATATGGGGGTTACCGTTTTGCTGGAAAGACCTCAGGTCTAACTCTCACGCTCGGCTTTTTTCTACGCAGCAAGTGGGATAAGGGTAAAGCAGAAAATTTTTCTACTATCCTAAAAAAAGCTTGACAAATTTTTCGGCTTTTGATACTTAATATAACCACAATGTAAGACATCATTGATCGAGAGATTAGGATTAGTGCTCATGGAACATCTCCAGTACGGGAGAATGGGGTATTTTTATTATTATTTCGGGTTTGGGTACTATTTTAATACCTGACCCGACCCAGCGTTCCTACGTCAGTACTGTCTAATAGCTCTCAACGAGGAAAAAGCCATGGGTCGTAAACTAAAAGACCCATGGCTTTTTTATTTGGGGGGAGAGAAGGAAAAACTTTTTACCCTAACCAGTTCTTATTCAGAAAGGAGAAGAGAGGATGATCGTAGTCATGAAAGCCGATGCCACAGATGAAGAAATCAATCGAGTGATCGAAACTATTGAGCACCTCAATTATCGCCCCCATGTCAGCCGTGGGGTAGAACGCTGCATTATTGGTGCTATCGGAGATGAGCGGCAAAAATCTCGCCTCCAGTCCCTCGAAGCGTTGCCGGGCGTGGAGAGCGTGGTGCCTATCCTCAAGCCCTACAAACTGGCCAGCAAACAGGTCAAGGATAGCCCTAGCCGGTATCAGATCAATGGAGTGGAAGTAGGGGGAAAGAAGATCGTAGTGGTAGCTGGCCCTTGTTCGGTGGAGAGTCGGGATCAAATCCTTGAGACAGCCCGTGCAGTGAAAAAAGCCGGTGCCTCTATGCTCCGAGGAGGAGCTTTCAAACCCCGTACCTCCCCTTATAGTTTCCAGGGACTCGGCGAAGAAGGCTTAAAGCTCCTGAAGGAAGCCAAAGACGAAACGGGATTAGCGATTCAGACGGAAGTGATGACTCCAGAAGATGTTGATCTGGTGGTCAAATATGCCGATGTGATCCAGATCGGCGCTCGGAATGTACAAAATTTCAAACTACTTAGACGTGTAGGCGAAACAAACACTCCGGTCTGTCTGAAACGTGGTCTTTCCACCACCATTGAAGAACTCCTGATGGCTGCAGAATACATTTTGTCTGAAGGAAATCAGCAGGTAATCCTGTGTGAACGAGGTATTCGCACTTTCGAAACGGCAACTCGAAATACTCTGGACCTGAACGCTGTCCCTGTACTAAAAGAAGAGACCCATCTGCCAGTTTATGTGGACCCCAGCCATGGTACCGGCCATTGGCGTTATGTCACAGCGATGGCTCAGGCGGCGGTCGCTGCCGGTGCCGATGGTCTGCTGATCGAAGTCCATCCCAGACCACACGAGGCATTCTCTGATGGCGCCCAATCCCTCAAATTTGATAACTTCGAGACACTTATGCAACGGATTGCCCTTGTGGCGGAAGCAGTGGGGCGAAGCGTCTAATATAGGTAATAGGTAGCCTGTGATATCATGAACTGAGAAAGAGGGTGGTTTTCCTATCCTGTTGAGTTCTTTGTTGTGTTCCTGTTGCCCATCCAAGAGAGATCTTGGGTATGATACAAATCGCTTCAAAAACATGGATACCCTGGAGTCGAAAGGATAACCCTTCACTTGGCTTCGGGAGTGCGGGCCTCTGACCCGCAACCCCTGCTTCTAGCGGAGGTGCTCTCTCCCAAAGATCTCCCGAAAATTAACGAGAGAACCTCTACAAAGGATTCAGCAGGATAGGGAAAGAGTTACTTACTAAAAGTTCAACAGCGTATCACCATCGCGCATCACAGAACAGGACGGATTATGCCGACGCTTATGGAGGAAGTTTTCGGACGCGGAGGACTCTTAGCACAAAAACTTCCGGAATATGAGGAGCGTGTCGAACAACTGGAGATGAGTGAATGGATCTGGGAAGCCTTTCAGGAGCGTAAATCGCTTATCATCGAGGCTGCAACCGGTACCGGAAAAACGCTGGCATACCTGGTCCCGGCACTTCTCAGCGGCCATAAAGTCGTCATCTCCACCGGTACCAAAAACCTCCAAGATCAGATCTATTTCAAAGATATTCCCTTACTGCGCAGCGTGGTTCCACGTGAATTTTCTGCCTGCTATATGAAGGGACGGGAGAACTATCTCTGCTTACATCGCTTGGAAAATTACCAGCAACAGTTAACCTTGGGAGACCCCTCTGCAGACTACTTTCTGACTGAAATTACCCATTGGCGTAAAAAGACGCAGAGCGGAGATCGGGCTGAACTCCGTATCCTCCCTGACAACACGCCTCTCTGGCGTGAGATCAATGCGACAAGTGATACGTGTCTTGGCACTCGTTGTACTTTTTTTTCCGAGTGTTTCTTGACCAGAATGAAACAGCGAGCTGCCGAAGCCGATCTCATTGTCGTCAATCATCATCTCTTCTGTGCAGACCTGGCGCTCCGCGAATCGGCCTTTGGAGAGATACTGCCGGAATATGACGCGGTGATCTTTGATGAAGCGCACCTTCTCGAAGAAGTAGCCACCCATTATTTTGGATTCACGGTGAATAATTATCAGCTTGAGACCCTGCTACGCGATATCGCCCATCAACTTCGATTAGAGGGTATCGAAGCCAAAGACCTGGGGACTACATTGGAGTTGCTCTATCAACGAGGAGCAATCTTTTTTGCCTGGCTGGCTCGTTTGGGGGATCGATTTCGCTTTTCGGTCAATCGAGAGGGAACAGCTCTTCCGGGAGAAGCAAGCGATCTGGTCAATGCGCTGGTCTTATTGGGAAGTCAGATTCAGAATCTGCCGTATCCTTCCGAAGAGCTACGCAGTTGTGCCCGGCGAAGTCACACTCTCGCTGAGACCTTAAGTTTTATCTGTGCTCGAGAAGATCCACGCTACGTGTATTGGAGTGAACAGCGTGGGAAGGGATTAGCTCTCCATGCTTCGCCTATTGTGGTTGGTGAGCAGCTTCAAGAACATCTCTTCTCTCAAGGAAAGCCCATTATTCTGACTTCAGCCACCCTTGCTGTCAATGGCTCTTTTTCTTTTTTAAAGGAGCGCCTGGGGATTCTGAACGCAGCAGAGACGGTTCTCCCTACCCCGTTTGACTATACCAGACAAACCCTCCTCTATCTCCCTTCCTTTCTTCCTGATCCTCGCTCTCCAGCGTTTGTCGAAGGGATTACTGAGGAGATCTTTCGTATTCTCCAGCTCACAGCAGGGAGAGCACTCGTCCTCTTTACCAGTTACAAAAATATGCACGAGGTGTATCAGGGGCTCCAGGGGAGACTCCCCTATCCCTTGCTCCTGCAGGGGGAAAAACCCAAAAATCTTCTTTTAGAAGAATTTAAACAGGATATTTCTTCTGTCCTCTTTGCCACCAGTAGCTTTTGGCAGGGAGTGGATGTTCAAGGAGAAGCCCTCACGGCAGTTATTATCGATAAACTTCCTTTTACGGCTCCTTCTGATCCCTTGGCTGAAGCTCGGATAGAATGGCTTGCCATGGAGGGAAGAAATCCCTTTTTGGAGTATCAAATCCCGGCAGCTATTATTAGTCTGAAACAGGGAATAGGCCGACTACTCCGCACCAAGAAAGATCGAGGGATTCTGGCTATTTTAGATAAACGCCTGGTAACCAAGCCTTACGGTCGCCTTTTTCTGGAAAGTTTACCCCCTTGTCCGATGACCAATACTCTTGCCGATATAGAAACCTTTCTCCAGCAATGAACAACAGAGACCATCCTGCTCGGAGGTTAATCGATAAAATACCCCCCATTGACATCAGTAATCTCACCGGTTACCCACTCTGCAGCCATAAAATAAATCACCGCTTTTGCGATATCTGCTCCTTCTCCTGGTCGTTGCATGGGATACCGTTTCAGCATCTCCGGTTTGGAATCTAACAACTTCTTCGTCCGGGGATTAAGGATCAGACCAGGGCAGATGGCATTAACCGTCACCTTTGGGGCCACCTCCCGGGCAAGCCCACGGGTAAATCCCATCACCCCGGCTTTGGCCGCGGCATAAGCACCCCGGCTCACTGAATTCTCATCCCCCCCTTGTTTTCCTGAAACGGAAGAATTGTTTATAATACGTCCCCCCTGCTCTGAAGCGAGCATGTGCGGTAACACCGCATGCGCCCAGTTAAACAGGGAGGTAACATTGATATTCCAGGTCCGGGTCCACTCTTCCTGGCTCATATCAAGGATATGTTTAGGCATAGAAGCTCCAGCAATATTGACCAGCCCAAATACATTACTAAGCTCTGTAATGGCCTGCTTTGCCATCTGTTGTACTCGAGCATAGTCACTGACATCCCCCAATAATTTGATCACCGGTACACCACTCTTTTGTACCCGAGCATAGACCGAATCTAAGGCCTCCTGGTTGATATCATTTAAGGCGAGTGATGCTCCACAGCGAGCCAGGGCCAGTGCACAGGCTGAACCTATACTTCCTCCAGCCGCGGTCACAATTACCCCCTTTCCCTTCAGATCGACAGTCAATTCCAACATATCACCTTCTCCTTATCCAGACTGTAGCGCATACCAATATCACCACTTCCCCCTCAGAATGTAAAATTCCTCTATCCGGGGAAAATTACAATTCGAGAGAAACAAGAGCATTGAGTATCCCTCTGAATTTAGTAGATCCTTAGTATGGAAGACCATCTCTTTTTTTGTCAAGCATTGTTTCTCTCCTGAAGGTGAGCTCACCATACAAACCGATTTTTTTGTGATAAGGCATTTCTATGGGAATAGAGAATCAGAAAGTATGCGTTAAGGGAATAGAAACCCACAAAGTATATGTTTCCATTAGTGAAAGTTTACCAGACATGCGAAGAGTATCTTCTCTGAAGAAATCTCCAGATAGAGAGAGATATATATAACAGTAAAGAAAAGTTGTTCCTTTGTGGGTCAGGCACGGTACTATTTCTCGAATATCCTCCCTTCTTGCCGAGCCTTCTTACCAAGGTAAGGTAAGGGAGAGGCCTTTTTAGTCTTAGAGTCAGATAGGGGTTTTTCTAGGAAAGGAGGGTGTCATGGCCACAAAATCGCAAATGAGTGAACCCTATGAAACGGTTAACGCCTCGGAAATGAGTTTCTTATATAAGGAGGGCGTAGTGGCGGGTTTCCTCGGGGCAGTGACCATTGCTCTCTGGTTCTTGATTTTGGATGCGATCAAGGGACAACCCTTTCATACTCCTACTCTCTTAGGAACTGCGCTCTTTGGGCGAGGAGAAAATCTGGCCACACCAGATCAGATCCCGATTTCCTTAGAGATGACTCTGATGTTTACGTGGGTGCATATCCTCGCCTTTATTATTTTGGGGGGAGCTGCCTCATGGCTCTTACATCAGGCCGAGAAGAACCCTAATTATGGATTTGGTATTTTATTGTTATTTGTGGTCTTTGAATTTGGGTTTATTATTCTTGCCATGATGTTCGCGGAAACGATTCTCCAGACCTTGACTGTGCCAGCCATCTTAGTGGGGAACCTGCTTGCCGCTGCGGTGATGGGGATCTATTTCTGGCGGCAACATCCAGGGCTCACTATACGCCCCTAGTGCTCTATCGCTTCTCTTGTTTCTAGATTACTGTGAAGAGGAGAGAGGTTCTTAGGACTGGCCTAATGTATCGTGAAGAGATTTTTTCAAGACCATCTGCTGATGCTGGAGTGCAGAGCTCTGGTTTGCTGCAGAAAGAGGAGGGATACTCTACCTGGAAAACAATACAGTGTAGTAGTTCTCTAAAGACTACAGAGATCAGTGGGTAACATTAGACATAAGGATCCAGTAGATGGAGTGTTGGGAAGTTAGACCATATTTAGAGAGTTTAGTAGATGACGCATTAGATCAAGATACGAAAAGTCTTATTGAATCCCATCTGGCTGCATGTCAGCAGTGCAGCCAAATCGTAAGGGTTCAGCACCGGATAAAACAATTGTTAAAGAGTACCAGCGAGCGAGTACAAGCGCCAGAAAGCCTCAGACAGCGCATCCTGGCTCAGATGGCTCAGCTCGATAGGGAAGAGAGCCAGCGGGAGTCTATCTGGCAGCGATATTTTCTTCCCAAAATCTGGATACCAGCACTGGTCGGATTGTTCCTCTTGGCTGCTTTTTTCTGGATAACCTATCTCTCTCCCCCAGCCCCGCTGTTAGAAGCGGTAGAGTATCATGTTCGCTATCAGACACATCGACCAGTAGAGGGGATTTCGAGCTCAGATCCTGCACGAGTTCGGGAATGGCTGAGTGCCAAACTAGCCTTTTCGGTTCCTGTACCACTCATTCCTGAATTGACACTTGTGGGTGGTTGGATCGAAACTGTCGATAAACAAAAAATAGCCAACATTCTCTACCAAAAGAATAACGAGATTTTCTCCCTGCTCATCCAGATAGACCAGGAACCGGTTACTCAACTACCTACAAATCGACAAATTGGATCCCGCTCTATCTATGTGGGTGAAGCGAAGGGATACACGGCGGTACTTTGGAAAGATGATGGGATGTCCTGTGCTTTTGTCGGGAATCTTCCTGAACAAGAATTACTTCGCTATGCCTTACAAGCAATGCCCATTTAATTTACCAAGATTTGGGGGTTGAATAAGTAAAGTGGCAAAAAGGCAGAGTGGGGAGGTTTAAGAAACTGCTTCACTTTGTAAATGCATAGAAGGACAGGAGAGTGACAGTCTGGTGGGAGTATTGCCGAGAGGAGGAGCGGTTCTCTCCTGAGATAACCCTTTGGAGAGAAGGTTTTGCAGGTACTCTCCTGATTAGTCCTGTGATAGAAATAAGGAAGGAGGAAAGACATGGGACTCTGAGACCAAGGTAAGATACGAAAGAGAGCATATTTCTCCCTGAATCAATTCATCCTTAGAAAGGAGGCCAGTTATGAAACCACGGCAATTAAAGATGATGATGGTAATGAGTGTCATGCTGTCTCTCTTCGTGTTTATCATGATCGCCTGTACAGGTCCGACCCAGAGCGCCAGTACTTCAAAACCGACTCCCATGGTCAAAGTAGCCAAAGCAGAGGTGAACCCCTGTGCGGCCAAGACTCTCAATCCCTGCGCGGCGAAAACCTTGAATCCCTGTTTGGCCAAAATACTCACGCCTGAACAAGCTCAAACCCTCAATCCCTGCGCGGCGAAGCAACCGACATTAGCGGCTGTGAATCCCTGCGCGGCCAAAGCCAATCCCTGTGCCGCGAAAATGAACCCCTGTGCGGCCAAGAAGGCAGCAAATCCCTGTAATCCCTGTGCCGCAAAAATGAACCCCTGTGCGGCCAAGAATCCGTGTGCCGCCAATCCCTGTGCCGCGAAGGGAATGAGTCAACCGACTGCTAAAGCGGATATGGTTCTCGGCACAGTAGCTGCTGTAGATCCCAGCAGAATAGTAGTGGACACTGGAAGCGAGAAGGTTAGTTTAGGGTTGAAAGAGCTCGTATCGGTACGTGTTGGCCCGCAAAAAGCCTCTCTTGAAGCAGTAAAACCAGGGGGCCCGATTACCGTTTCCTCTTTGGTAAAAGGAACCGAGCGAGAGGCAGTGTTTATCTATGTTGCAGAAGCGAAAGCTGTTGCGAACCCCTGTAACCCCTGTGCGGCCAAAAATCCCTGTGCCGCAAATCCTTGCGCGGCCAAAGCCAATCCCTGTGCCGCGAAAATGAACCCCTGTGCGGCCAAGAAGGCAGCAAATCCCTGTAATCCCTGTGCCGCAAAAATGAACCCCTGTGCGGCCAAGAATCCGTGTGCAGTGAAAAAAGTAGCGGCCAACCCTTGTAATCCCTGTGCCGCAAAGGCTATTAATCCTTGTGCCGCGAAAACGTTGAATCCCTGTGCGGCCAAGACTCTCAATCCTTGCGCCGCCAAAACCCTCAATCCCTGTGCCGCCAAAACCTTGAATCCCTGTGCGGCTGCAACTCTCAATCCCTGTGCGGCCAAAACTCTCAACCCCTGCGCCGCGAAAACCTTGAATGCCTGTGCGGCCAAGACTCTCAATCCCTGTGCGGCGAAAACCTTAAATCCCTGCGCGGCGAAAACCTTAAATCCCTGCGCGGCGAAAACCTTGAATCCCTGCGCCGCGAAAACCTTGAATGCCTGTGCGGCCAAGACTCTCAATCCCTGCTTGGCCAAAACTTTGAATCCCTGTGCGGCCAAAACCTTAACTCCAGAGCAAGCGAAAAGACCAAAATTGTGAGCCTGTTTTGGAGAGAAGGAAATTACAGGGTAGAGAGGCGATTCTAAACCTCGCCTCTCCACCCTGTTTTGAGACACGGAGGATTGAGGAGGGTTCCACATCTAGGCTGCCAGTCTCAACCGAGGGCTTCCGGGGTGGTCGATAAGAGGAATAAAGAGAGGATCGAGGGAAACTATATGCAAAGTATTTCTGCCTCTTATCCAAGATTTTTCTTTACAGTACTGCTGGTCTTCTCCTTTCTCTTTTCTGTGGCAGAAGCACATCATATTGTCATGCATAATGGACCTTTTGGTGGGGTAGTGCTGGCCCTCATTGTGGACCCGATTCGGACAGATACTTTGTACATTGGTGTCTTTGGGCAAGGAATTTTTAAGAGTACTGACGGTGGCCTCCATTGGCAGCAGCGGAATCAAGGATTGAATAACCTGCAAGTGCTGGCTCTGGCTATCGATGAACAGACCCCTACCACGCTCTTTGCCGGAACAGATGCTGGTGTCTTTAAGAGTAGGGATGGTGGAGAAAGCTGGCAGCAAAGTGGTACGGGAATTGAAGATCGAAATGTTCGCACTCTCGTGGTCCATCCTCAAACCCCTGATCTCCTCTACGCTGGCACAGACCAGGGAGTTTTCAGGAGCCTGGAGGGAGGAAAGCAGTGGCAACAGATCAATCAAGGGCTATCCCATTGGGATGTCCGTGCTCTAGCCATCAATCCTGTCCAGCCTCACATTCTCTATGCAGCAACTTTTGGTGGTATCTTTAAAAGCACAGAAGGTGGAGAGAGCTGGAAATTCAGTAGCACAGGATTGCCTACTCTCCAAATACGGGCTTTGACCATCGATCCGCATCAGCCAGAAATCCTCTATGCTGGTACGGTAGGAGGTGGGATTTTTGAAAGTAAGGATGGAGGGGAGAGCTGGCAGGCGAAGAATCAAGGGTTTTCTACTCTTCCTACTGTATTATCCCTGGCGGTCGCTCCTCTTCGGCCTTCGGTCTTCTATGCCAGTACGATCAGTGGAGTGTTTCGCTATACCCACTCTTCAGCAAAGTGGAATTTTCTAGAAAACGGGGTTCATCTCACCGTGACGTTTTTGGTAGTGGATCCTCGACATCCGAAGACCCTCTACGCCGGAAGTGGTGGTCTTCTCTTTAAAAGTGCTGATGGGGGTGAGACATGGATGAATATTGTCCAGCACGTAATAGATACGCAAGAGACTTCCTCTGCTGGGAGGCCATAGAGAGAAGAGTTATGTGGGTCGATAGCCAGAGGATGAATAGCAGAATGTAAAGGAGAAAGGAGGTGAAAAATATGCATAAGGTGATGGCTGTGATGACAGTGGGTTTGGGGTTCGTGTTGTTGCTCTCCTTGGTTGCTTCTGCCGGGCAGGTGGCGACAAAAGAGTCTATCCAAATGGGGCCGTACTTCCAGACGCTCAAACACAATGACTCAGTAGAGAATGCCATCCAGAGGGGACAGGAGTTGTTTAATAAATTGGGCTGTGCAGGATGCCATCCACGCGGTGGTACCATCGGAGGAACGGCCGTAACCGCAACCGGGTTGCGCATGAATATCCCTATTCCATCCCTGATTGGAGCAGCAAAGCATTATCCGCGGATTGCTGGGCCGGGATTTCTGGCAACCATTGGTACAATGAATGACCTTTGAAACACGGTATTCCTTGGCCGTGAGCCAATGGATCCTAACTCACAAGAGTATATCGATCTTTATGCCTACGTCGCTTCGTTGACCCCTGACGTCAAGCAAGCGATGCTTGACTGGGAAAAGCAACGCATCGAGCTGGAGAAAAAGATGGGTATGCGCTAGACTTGGAGATCGGTACTTACCTACATTTTCTTGCCGGTTGAGGTCTTCAGCGACAGGGGAATGTACACGTTCCCTGTCGCTGAAAATACACCTTTCTCATATCTAATCTGCGTCTACAGGATAGGTTTGTCCTGTTACCCATGAAAAAAATTACCAGAGCGAGAAAAGGAAAAGGGGGTACAAATCATGTTTACACAGAGTATATGGAAAAAACTTATGCCCCTGATCATGGTCTGTGGGCTAGTAGGGGGATTGTGGAGTGGTGGAGAAGCCTATGAGGCCATACAAGTCCAAAATGGTGGGAAAATTACCGGAACGGTTAAATTTGTCGGTTCAGTTCCACCACCGGAACCGCTGAAGATCACCCGAGACCAGGGAGTATGTGGTAGCGGGACACGACCTTCAGAGGCTCTCATTGTGTCGGACTCTGGAGGTATCAAAAATGTCGTACTATCCCTGACCGATATTCCAAAGGGAAAGCCTCATCCCCCTCTGAAGGAAAATCCCACCCTTATCCAAAAAGATTGCTGGTTTAGCCCACATGTGTTGCTCGTCCCGGCGGGGAGTACAATTGACCTGTTGAATCATGACAAGGTTATGCACAATATCCACACTGCCAGTACGGTTAATCCAATCATCAATAAAGCCCATCCCAGTTTTCGAAAAAAGTTGACCTTTACTCTTGATAAACCTGAAACTATCAAGGTGAAGTGCGACATTCATGGCTGGATGAGCGCCTGGTTTATTGTTACTGAACATCCGTATTATACCTTAACGGATGCCAATGGAGCTTTCACTTTGACCGATGTGCCTCCAGGAAAATATACCCTCGAGGCCTGGCATGAAACCTTGGGGAAACAGACTCAGCAGGTCACGGTCAATGCCCAGGGAGAGAGTAAAGTAGTCTTCGAATGGAAACCATGAGAAAAAGGGAGTAAGGTAGCATGAAGAATGCCAAGATCTGTTGGTTAGTGGTAGGGATGTTGTTGTTCGTACTTTGCTCTACTCGCGTGATTGCTCAGGAATCCTGGCAGATACGGCAAGCCCAGGAACGTCTCAAAGCGGCTGGATTTGATCCCGGTCCGATTGATGGGCTGCTTGGTCCCCGAACCAAAACAGCTTTAAGACAATATCAAGCGGCGCAGGGATTACCCACAACCGGCGTGCTTGATGCGGCAACCAGAAAGTCTCTGGGAATACAAGCGAGGGCCGAAGCAGAAAAACCTCAGCCGAGTACAGGAGGTGGCACAGCCGGGGATAAAGCTACTACTTTAGCGAAGCAGAAAGGCGATCTGGCACTCGGTGAAAGCGTCTATAAAGAGATATGCTTTTCGTGCCATGGAATAAAAGGGGATGGGAAAGGTCCCAGTTGGTTAAATACGACCCCAAGGCCACAGGTCTTTGCTAACCCTGCTTATATGTCCCGATTTACAGATCGTTACATGTATGAAGTGGTGAAATACGGCAAACTGGAAGTACTCAAAGGTGAGGTACCAGACTCCCCGCTGGAAGCAGTGGCTATGCCATCGTTTGGCGATGTTCTGGAGGATGACCAGATCCGTAAATTGATAGAATTAGAACATGCTCTCTTGAATGGCCAGGAGCCTCCGGATCCAGAAATTAAAGCAATCTTTGATGAGGCATGTGCAGTATGTCATGGGAAGGGTGGACGAGGTGATGGTGATCGAACGATCAGCATTCAACCTCCTCCAAAGCGTTTTATCAGCGAAATCCAGCCCCCTCCGGCAGACTATACGAATGCTCAACTCATGGCCCGTTTTAGTGATGACTTTCGCTTCTGGTTAATAAAGGAGGGACGGATCGGGGCTACGGAAAAGAAGAACTTTGATACGATGAAATCTTACGGTCACATTCTCAGCGATAAAGAGATCTGGAGTGTGATTCGGTATATCCGGGAAACTTTTATCGAGAAGGATAAAGAGTAAAAAGAAATGAGAGCTCAGGTTTTTCCCCGTATTGTCATACTCTCTCTTGTCCTGTTGCTCTGGGGAACATGGTCAGGAGCAGCGACTATAGACAACTCCTTAGAAGCTTTTGGGTTAGTGGTCTTTACATCGGGTATTATGGCTCCTGATTTTGCTACCATTGATCTTCAGGAGAACCCTGTTGCTCTGGAGGACTATCGAGGGAAAGTAATACTTCTCGTCTTTTGGGCAAGTTGGTGACCGTTCTGCCAGAAGGAGTTTCCTTCTATAGAAAAACTCTATCAACAATTTAAGGAGAGAGATTTTGTTGTGCTCGCCGTAAATCTTGGAGAAAAAACATCTCCGGTACAACGCTTTAAACAGGAATATGAGGTGAGTTTTCCGATACTTATGGATCCATTGATTCACATAGGCTCTTTGTATGGGGTTCGCGGTACTCCCACCCATTTCTTGATAGACCGACAAGGCAAAGTCATTGCCGGAGGAGCTGGAATTAAAGATTGGTCTGGAGAGGAGGCTCAAGAGCTCATCAAACAACTTCTCGAAGCCCGATAGTTTTAAAACTCATGGAGAGTAGAGCTCTCTTTGCTATCCTGAATGACCATGGATTTCCCTTCGCTCTGTTTGGGTAACGAAACGGAGGGAAGTCTGGTGGTCATCTTCGGGCAAAAGTGGGTCTCAGAAGAGATTCTGAGGCCCATTCGGTATGGAGTCATTCAGAAAAGGGCATTCCAGAAGGAAATAGGAAATAGATAGAAGGTAGTTCGTGTTATATAGTATATCTACAGATTACATAATTATAAAGTCGGTACCCTAGGAAATAAAAGAGGAGGAATTCGCTAATGAAAAAGAGACCAATTGGTTTATTTGCGGTACTTAGTGGCATGCTGCTCCTGCTGGTATTCACTGTTGTCTCATATACGAGCTCAACTCCAATGGCCAGTGCATCGAATACAACACCAATGGTCCAAGTAGCCAAGGCACAGGTAAACCCTTGTACTGCAAAAGCAAACCCCTGTAATCCCTGTGCAGCCAAGAATCCGTGTGCCGCCAATCCCTGTGCCGCTAAGATGAAAAATCCCTGCAATCCCTGTGCGGCCAAAAATCCCTGTGCGGCGGGTGGAGGAGTAAATCCTAAATTGGTGAGTCGTCCGGCTAGGACTAAACTCTTTGTCGCCGATCAAGCTACGCTGATCAAAGAGGGTGAACGACTATGGAATGATCCGAAGCTCAGCACAAATGGACTCGCCTGTCAAAACTGCCATGTCGGTGGTGCAAGCTTTAATCCTACCTTTGCCCAGCCGTATCCACATCCAGTAGCAATGCCCAAAGCCCAGGCAGGTCTCGCTCAAGTGAATGCGGACGAGATGATCCAGTTCTGTCTGTTGGTCCCCATGGCGTCGAAACCGCTCCCCTGGGATTCTCGAGAATTAGCGGCGTTGACTGCTTATACTACTCAGGTGGTACAGCAAGAATATATGAAGACAGCCGCTACGAACCCCTGTGCAGCAAAGAAAACTGTGAATCCGTGCAATCCATGCGCGGCTAAAACGAACCCCTGTGCGGCCAAGAATCCTTGTAACCCGTGTGCCGCTAAGATGAAAAATCCCTGCAATCCCTGTGCAGCCCAAAATCCCTGTAACCCGTGCGGCGCCAAGGTAAAAAACCCCTGTAATCCGTGTGGAGCCAAGAAGCAGTAAAAAGGGAGGAAAGTTTTTGCATCGAGAGGGGAGGGGGTGAATGATCTTTGATTCCTCGCTTCCCCTCTTTTTCTTTAAACTCAGGATAGACTAATGCTCTGGTAAGTCAGTTCTGACCAGTTGTCCTTCTGAGCCGAAGGCAAAGCATCTCTTTGTGGCGCTGCGGAGATCCTTCGCTCCGCTCAGGATGACCACTCAAAATGAAGTTACCAGATACCAGAGTACTAGCGCTTTGGTAAAGTTGAAATGGTGGGTAATCCAGGAGACTCCCGGGAACTGTCTCCACACGGCCCCTGGGATCTCTAGTGGTTCCTTCCAGTGCTCAACCCAGGGTGTCTGAGTGCAGCGAAGACCCCGGGAGTTTTGATGAGAAAAAGAACCGCACAAAAATAAATTTGACAAGGGACCAGTCTCTTGGTAAAAGGGATGATGTGAAGAGAAAAGTGCGCAAAGGTTTACTAAGCCTCTTTATCTTTCTGTGGAGTTGTATCGCTTCTGGACAAGGCACAGCGCCTCCAGCGGCACACACTCTTTCTTCTCCTGTTTCTTCATCCCTTGTCCCTATGGTGTCTATCCCTGCAGGGACCTTCCTTATGGGCAGTACATCGGAAGAAAGAGAGTATGGATATCGTCTGGATGAGGAGCGAGGGAGTTCCGTTGCACGTCAATATCAATGGTTTGCTAATGAAATACGCCGAGAAGTATTTCTCCCAGCATATAAGATTGATCTGTATCTGGTGACCAATGCGGATTATAAGGCATTTGTAGATGCAACCAATCATCCTCCTCCCTTTGTCGATCGTTCTACCTGGGAGAGGTATGGTCTTATTCATCCTTATGAGACGGTCAAACGTTTTCTCTGGAAAGGGAGTACCTTTCCTCCAGGGCGGGGAAAACATCCTGTGGTTTTGGTCACTCAGTCAGATGCCTCTGCTTTTTGTCAGTGGAGAGGGACCCAGGAACATCGTTTCTTGAGACTTCCCACAGAAGCGGAATGGGAAAAAGCGGCTCGAGGGAGCAAGGGAAATATCTTTCCGTGGGGCAATACCTTTGATCCCGATCGTCTGAATAGTGCAGACTGGGGACCATATGATACTATGCCAGTGGGCAGCTTTCCTGAGGGTAGGAGTCCATATGGAGTGTATGATATGGCAGGTATGGTGTTTGAGTGGACGGGTACTCCCTGTCCTTCTGATTCTACGAAATTCATTGTCAAGGGGGGCTCGTGGGATGATTATCCTGGAGTAACACGCGCTGCAGCGCGTCACTGTCGCCCCGCTTCGCTGAAACATATTCTCATTGGTTTTCGTTGTGTAGAGGAGCTGCGGTGAAATCCCACCACCAGAATAACCCAGGGATACGTCGGATATTTCAATGGAAACCCCTGCTGGGTATTCTTTTGCTTCTTTTGGTTGGCACTCTGGCTGGTGTCTATGCCTTTCGACAGCAAACCACTTCTGCTTTTCCAAGCGAGACCGAAAACCAGTTTTTGGCGAAGCATTGGCAGCGCCCTATTCCTCTACAAGGGCCAGCACCAGAGAAATTTTCTCCCCTGGAAGCTTCCCTTGATCCAGCCTCCTGTGGGAATTGTCATCCTCTCCAGTATCAGGACTGGCAAACGACTATTCACAGTAAGAGCATGGGACCGGGAGTATTAGGACAAGTGATCGATATGGTAGAGAGTGATCCAGCTACGGCACAGCTCTGCTGGTCCTGCCATACACCACTTGCTGAGCAACAAAATGTGCTTCTACAACCTGATGGGCAAGGATTTCAGCAGAATCCTTTTTTTGAGGCTTCATTGCAGAAACAGGGCTTGGTGTGTGCTGCTTGTCATGTCCGGCAGCATCAGCGCTTTGGTCCTCCTCGAAAAACAGAGCCCACTGTCAGTGGCAAGATCAATGGTAATCTTCCCCATGGGGGGTTTATCGCCGAGACCGCCTTCACCAAGTCCGCGTTCTGTCGTGGGTGTCATCAGTTCGAGGAAAATGATTTCGCCCTCAATGGAAAACTCCTGGAGAATACCTATCAGGAATGGGCAAACAGTCAGTATCCAGCTCAGGGGATTGCCTGTCAAACCTGCCATATGCCAGACCGTCGCCATCTCTGGCGTGGCATTCATGATCCAGAGATGGTGAAGCAAGGGATCACTATTTCTGTGGATATACCCAAGAAAACCTATCAGCCCGGGGAGACGTTCAAGGCAATTATTACGGTAGCCAATACTGGAGTAGGACACTATTTCCCAACTTATGTCACCCCCAAAGTGTTTGTACGAGGGCATCTCATAGATAGTGCGGGCAATCCCATAGCCGAGACTTTGCAGGAAGCGGTTATTGGGCGAGAAGTAGCTCTGAATCTCGCCGAGGAACTCTATGATACGCGTATTCCTCCTGGTGAATCCTCTTCATTTTCCTATGAGCAACAGCTTCCCCAAGAGAGGATGCAGTTCAAGGTAGAAGTGGTGGTCGAACCGGACCATTTTTATGAACGTTTTTTTGAAGCCGTACTCAATAATGGAGGGGGAGGGCAAGGACGGCCTCTTCTGGAAGAAGCCTTACAAAAAACGCGAGAATCTCCTTTTACTATCTACGAAAAAGTGTTTCCTCTTTTTTCTTCATGACCTTCTAAAATACACTGTGCCTGTTTAAATCACAATTTCCCTCATAGCGGGCCCTCCCCAACTGGACTCTCTGCCTGCTGAGGGAGTATAGCAAGCCCTGGACAGGGTGTACTTGCCCAGCGGAAGATCCTTAGCTTGTCTCCTCTCCCGAATCCACCTCCAGCACATTATCTTCTACCAAGCGAGCAATCTCATCGTCAGACATATTGAGAATTTCTTTACACACCTGCACTGTATGCTGGCCAAGGTTTGGAGCTGGCCATAGGAATTCTGCTTCGGCCTCGGAGAGACGAAACTCCGAACGTTGCACCGGATGCCGGCCGACCTCAGGATGATCCATATAAATAAAATGGCCGCGATGCTCTAACTGGGGATCTTCGATAAGGTCTCTGTTGGTCTGGACCACTCCTGCAGGCACGCCAGCACGCTGGAGGATGTTCATCAAGGTGAAAGCGTCGTGTTGCCGTGTCCAGGCACTTATCAAAGCATCAAGCTCTTCCTCGTGCTTTTTGCGGCGAAACAGACTGGCAAAACGTTCCTCTTGCGTCCAGGCCGGATGCCCCATCACCTCACATAGACTCTGCCACTCCTCTTCAGTTGTACAGGCAATGGCACACCAGCGGTCCTCTCCCAGACAGGGATAGGCGGCATGCGGGGCTACCGAGGGGTGGCGATTGCCATTGCGGGTCTGCACATGGCCGTTGTTGGCGCAATCCAGTACAGGTGGCGCCATAAAATGCAAAGCGGCTTCGAGCTGGGAAATATCGATATGCTGTCCCTGACCGGTACGGCGACGGTAATCCAGAGCGGCCAGGAGGGTAGGAAGGGCAAAGCGTGGTACAACAAAATCAGTATAAGCCCCGTAAGGTGTGCTAGGGGTACGGTCTGGCCAGCCAGTGAGGTCGGTCATACCACTTAGGGAGGATAGCACGGGCCCAAAGCCAGGTTGTCGGGAGAACGGCCCACCCCGCCCCAGCATAGAGGCGCTGATCATGATAATATCAGGTTTGATGGCACGTATATCGTTGTAACCCAATCCCCACTTTTCCATAGTGCCTGGCGTAAAATTCTCGGTGACCACATCAGCCCAGAGGAGAAAGCGTTTGATGATGTCCATAGCCTTGGGATGCCCCATGTTGAGGCCGAATCCGTATTTATTAGCGTTGTAATTGGCGTAGTAAGCACTACGGTTTAGACCGCGTTGTCGGCCTCCAAAAGGAGGAGCAGTGCGCAGGACTTCGGGCCGTCCACGCGATTCGATACGTACCACAGTGGCACCATATTCGGCGAGATAACTGGTAGTCATCGGGCCAATTACTACCCAGAAGAAATCGAGAATTTTTAACCCTTCGAGTGGTCGCATGATGATATCCTCATGACTAGGACGATGTAGCGCTAAGATATATTTTCTTGCTGAAATGCAAAGGGAGCCAGGTAGCAAATGGTCCGTACAGGCGGTAATACCGTACCATAGTCAAGTCTGTCAAATGACCCCCTGTTCCCGCAACATGGCCAGCTCTGCGAACTGTAAGCCGAGTTCGTTGTGGTAGATGGCGTTGTTATGTTCCCCTAATTTGGGAGGGAGATGGCGTAACTGCAAGGGTGTGGCACTCAATTTGGCAAATGGTCCCAGGAAAGTGACTGATTCCGAAAGATTGGGATGAAAAATATGCTGAAAATATTGCCGGGCTTGCAGTTGCGGATCATCCACAATGTCTTGGGTCGTGGATACCGGGAACAGCAAAATGCGGCGCTGTACTGCCCCCTCAAAAAGCTCTCTTTTAGTCTTGCTCAACAAAAATTTTTCGATTGGCGGGACCATCCACTCCAGCATGTCGGCAGTGATAGTGCCGTAGCCCAGCTCAACAAAATCCACCGCTTCCAGGGCTTCGTTGCCCATCCCCTCTTCGGCCATCCAGCGTACCAAACTGTTCACCCCTCGTCCGGAGCCCTGACCACCGGAAAATTGAAAATTCACATAGCCATCTTTACACGGCCAGGTGAGGCGCATAAAGGTTGCTGACCCGGTTTGGCGATAGGCTCCCTGGCGCCGAATGATCGAGCGTTCCATAGCATAATTTTGTGGAGCATTGGCCATGGCACGGGCCATAGCCTCCTGGCAGGATACATCGACATGCTGACCTTTACCAGTCAAGACGCGATGCATGTGGGCGATCATTGCGCCACTGGCACCAGCCCCAGCGCCATGCAGATAAAAATGGGGGAACCCAACACGTACCGGAGGAAGGTCAGGCTCGCCAGTAACGTACATAAAACCGGACAGGGCCACGCCGACGATGTCCGGGGCTTTGTAGTGCGCATAAGGTCCGTGCTGACCAAAAGGGGTGATGGAAACCATGATCAGGGCTGGATTTATTGCGGCCAGGGTTTCATAACCCAGCCCAAGGGTGGCGAGTTCACCTGGAGCACCTGATTCCAGGAGAAAATCTGCTGAAGCCACCAGACGTTTGAACAAGGCCTGGCCTTCAGGGTGGGTAATATCAAGCGTGATACTGCGCTTATTAGCGGTGTAGGCCCACCAGTAGAGGCTTCGTTCAGAATGAACTTCCTGGTGATAAAATGGCCCCATCCGCCGTCCAGGATGACCACCGGGCGGTTCAATCTGAATGACGTCTGCTCCGAGATCGGCCAGAATTTTCCCACATAGCAGGCACTCAGCACCAGTCAAGTCCAATACCCGATAAGGGCTTAGCAGCCCCTCTCCATAGGACAACTCCTCCATAGATCTCCTCTCCGTCTTGCCTTTAACTGTAGCCTGTAGTTGCTTTGCAGGGGATCATACCAACAAAACCGTTCTCTCTTCCTCGCTTAAGAGGGTAGAAGTCCAGAGACTTCGACAGCTCACCTTACCGCTGTACTTCACCAGGCTACCTTATTCAGTATCTTCTCTCCTTTCGCAAATAGTATTGAACTCGTAGCGAGTAAGCCTCAGCATGTCATTCTGAGCGCAGCGAAGAATCTCCTCTTTTGGGAACACATTAGGAGAAGTCTTTCACTACATTCAGGATGACGATTGAACTTCCTTTCGCTATACTACGGGATGATGAGAGAGAAATACTCGCTATGAGTTCATTGACAAGGAACAATAGCATACGACAACTTCTCAACGATGTCAAGTAGGTCATCGCTCTGAAATGCCACCACAAGATCTTGCTTTATCTCTGTGCCCTCTTGTGCATTACTGGATGGCGAGCATGGACCTGTCTTCCGCTCTTTCCTGGAGCGCAACGAAGGGTTGTCCATTTACCGCCTTTCTGGAGGGGGAAGGTAAGGTCGTGCTGGTGGTGGACCGGGCGTTCTGATATCGGAATACCCTGATAACCAAGACCCTCAAGGCACTGTCCCATGACCTTGTATGGAAACAGAGTTCCTCTCTTCAACGAATCGGAGAGGAACGTCTCTAGCCTCTACCCTGTTCTCTTGCTGTTGAGAGATACTCTACGGGAAGCGAGTGGGAAAGTTTGGAGGAAATTCGGAGCAAATTCTTCAAAAAGAAGGAGAGAGGAGAGGGAGCAAGGGGTAGCGCACAGGAAAGGGAATCGGTAATGACCGACTCTATTCTGGGCCAGAAGCAGACCGTCATAGAAGAGATGGCTGGCTACCCCTTGAGGAATCTACGAGCAGCAAGAACTAGAGTAGATCTCCAGGCAAAGCACTACCGTAACTCCGTAATATCGGTACAAATCTCTATCCCCAGAGCAGTGGCTAATTCCTGGGCCCCTTCCTCCACATGCGGTGTAATGATCAGCTTGCGATCTACCTCCCGACCAGTTTTTGCAGTGTAAAAAGCCACCTTATTATGGAAAAGATGGGTACCTCCTCTATCCAGAGAAGATTTGATCTCTACAACAATCCGCTTACCATCTTTTACCACGATATCCAGCTCTATCTGGTCAGGACGCCCAAATACTTTTCCGTCCACATCATATTCCAGAAACCGTTCCGTAGTAAATCCCACTTCCTGGAGGATACTCCGCATCCCCTGACGAAAAGCTTCTTCGGCATGCAATCCCCAGCGTGCCCCCAGGGCACCCACCTGCATATCAAAAGTCCGGCGAAATTGTTTCTGTGTCTGGGCTAAATCCTCTACAGCCCCTGCGAGTTTTGCCACCTGCATTTCCGTGTGTTTCTGCGCTTCGGCGAGTTTTTCTACCTGGATCTCGGTACGTGTCTGGGCTTCCGCCAGCTTCTGCACACTCTCTTCCAGCCGTGTTACTCGGGTTTCGGTACGCATCTGGGCTTCCGCTAGCTTCTGCACACTCTCTTCCAGCCGTGTCAGCCGGGTTTCGGTATGGAGCTGCGCTTCGGTGAGCTTCTGCACACTCTCTTCCAGCCGCGCCACCTGGATCTCGGTACGTGTCTGGGCTTCCGCCAGCTTCTGCACACTCTCTTTCAGCCCCTCGAAATCCGATCGAGTAACGCTGAACTCTTCCTTGAAGGCATCCACAAGACGAGCGATGGGCAGCCGAAGCTCTGCCGGAAAGGATTCAAAAATCTCAGCATATGACAGGGGCATACAATACACCCTTCTGGAATAAAATCTTTAAGTAACTATGACTAAATTTCTTGCACTCTTCACCGCCATAAAAATGTAGGGTGGGCTGTGCCCACCAAGAATACCCCTGGCTGCGTTGGTGGGCGGAGCCCACCCTAACTCTGG